>Ga0213841_1000109_pt1 | contig 202845 bp, 155 predicted proteins | sample SWPATP23_FD_160125 | JGI IMG/M metagenome (GOLD analysis project Ga0213841, IMG submission 160125) | Coastal seawater microbial communities from Marineland, Florida, United States - SWPA TP2 #3 | ecosystem: Environmental > Aquatic > Marine > Coastal | place: USA: Florida | collected 2016-08-14
GCAGAATTCTGTGGTATTAAAGCGATGAAAGAGTAAAAAAATATCCAAACCTTTTCCTATCAAAAGCTTTGAATATCAAGCATCTACGAAAAAGGTTTGGATTTTATTTTAGTTTGGATAACCCAACTCATGGGAGGCAGCTTCGGAAATATTGTGGGGCCCACCAACGCCATCCAGGAAAACCAGTGCCGGTTGGTAATAGGTGTAATTACTTTGTCCCCACACACCCACATAGGCCACACCACCACAACTGCAGGAGTAAATCTCATTACCGTTTTCATCTGCCTTGCGGGTAACCAGAATATGCCCCACATTGAAGCCAAAACTGGGCGGTGCCTCCGTTGTGACATCGATGTCATAGGGTGCAAAATCCTCCGATACTCGCTTCCAGGTCTCCGCAATATCATTCAGTTCGCTTTGACTGAATGACAACTCATTGCCATCGGTATCGTAGGGCCGCATATAAAAGGTGGCCACACCCTGGTTATCATTCCAACGAGTGCCAGTGACAACTGCACCGTCCAAGTCCAGATATACGGTGCGAGATGCGCCGGGTTTGCTGTGCAAATTGAAGGTTTGAGCTTCTGTGAGCTCTTCCAACGCCGGCGTAAACGATTCCTCATCACCCGCTTCGCCTTCAAACGGCGGATCTTCATAATATACAGCGCCGGAGATATCCGCCCGCAGCATGGGCAGATCCTGCTCGGTAAAATCAAACTGGTGCAACCAGGAGATGGCCCGTTGCTGTGCCGCAATCGGCAAAGCGTTGAGCTGTGATTTCAGAATGCCCAGTGGCAAATCATCGATCTGAAAGGGTGCACTGTTGCCAAAGGCCCGAACCTGCTCAGCTCTGTCGCTCTGCGCCCGCAGTGGCTGCACGCCAGTCAGGCAAAGCAATACCACCACTATTATCGTTACTCTTTTTGCGCAAGACATCAGTACCCCCAGCCGGCAGTTACGAGAGGCATATGAAACGCAAGGGTATAAAACCCTTCTCTCCTTTTAACCGTAGTGAAGAATACAGGGCGAAGTTTGGATTTTGGTGCGCCGCTTCGGGACTTTATTGCGAGACAAACCGGGGGGTATCTGAGACAAGCGCCGGCGGCGGCCGGCGCTACAAAGGGACGAATAAAGTGCTAACAAACTGCAAATTATTGCAGCTGATTGCTGAATCCGGCGCCACGCTTAATGCAGCTTGGCCCGATGCACATTACAGCGGGTATTGATCGCCTTGGCGATCAATCCGTGAACAGGCGACAGATCGCACAATTCGCGAATAGTGTCCAGGTCCTTGTCGGTGATATTACCGCTCACAGACACATCATATTCCAGCTCACCCAGACATTCTTGATGCGATTCGGGGCCTTTCAAGCCAAACAACACGCGCGGATCCACATCGGATTTAATTGACACCTGCAATCCTTCAGTATCGATCCCCAAGCGGGCGGCGTTAAAGGTTACAGAGTTGACCAAACAGGCGGCGGTGGCGGCCATGGCCACTTCCACCGGTTCCATACGGTCGGTGGGGCCTTCCATACCGGTTAACTCTTCTACTTCCTTCCAGGCGCCAAAGGGAATGGTGTACCGCCGGGTTTCGCGGTCATAGGTTTGGTCGTCGATACCAAAGCGACCGATATGCACAGTGCTGCGACCGGCTTCGCCCTCGTACACGGCTTTCACTTCCAGGTGCAACTTGCCCTTATCGGGGTTTTGGGTGAGAAAAGTGCGAAATTGTTCCAATTTTTCGATATTTACATGCTGTCTTACAGTCATGGCTAGCACCTCTCTGGTTCGGCAGAATTGCCGCCTGCATTATAACCAGTTACCAAGAGTGCCGGTGATCTCGGCTAGATTGTTTTCGTCTTATCAGCATAACCATTAGATGCACCCAAGATAAACACCGCTGAATAATGGCTAATGTGCCAAGCGAGCAGAATCGGCGCTAAACTGTAACAGAGATAAGCCCTGTTTGAGCGGGAGCAGCCTGATGAAAGGCATCAGAGTCACACTGGGTTATGCCACGGCAACTGCCATGATTGCGCTCGTGAGCGTCGACGTCTCCACGCAAGAGTCCCGGGATGACTCCCCCTTTGCTGTATTGGAAATCATTGAAGTCACCGCACAAAAACGGGTGGAAGATGCCCAGGATGTACCCATCGCCATTTCCGCCTTCACAGTCAATACACTGGAAGACAGAAATATCAGTAACGTCCAGGGCCTCAGCAACCTGACGCCAAACGTCTCTCTGGATGCGGGTTCGCCCTTTTCCGGCTCTTCCTCTGTGCTCACTGCATTTATCCGCGGCGTGGGCCAGGACGATTTTGCCTTTAACCTCGATCCCGGTGTGGGTGTTTATATCGATGGTGTGTACCTGGCGCGCACGGTGGGCGCCAACAGCGATCTATTGGATGTGGAGCGCATCGAAATCTTGCGCGGCCCCCAGGGCACCCTGTTTGGACGCAACTCTATCGGCGGAGCCATTTCCATCGTAACCCGGGAGCCGGGGACTGAAGTGGGCGGAAAACTGGAGTTGGTAGTGGGGCGTTTTGACCGCGTCGATATCCGCGGCTCCCTGGACCTGCCGTTTACGGATAACCTGCGCTCATCCTATACAGTTTCCTCTGCCAGGCGCGACGGCTATATGGATAGAGTCCCCTTCCCGGCTCAAGACGACTTTATCGACGACCCAGTCGATGCATTCCCACGATCCGGATTGAATGCCAGCGACACCGAGGGCGGTGAAGATTATTGGACAATGCGCAGTAAGCTGGTGTGGGACATCAATAATGACACCCGACTGACACTGATGGCGGATTATCAGGAGGTCGACCAGGAAGGGATGGCGAACTCACTGCTGGCGGTATTGTCAAACAACGGCCTCCCGACATTTCCCGGTGAACTGTTTGGCTCCTCCTACAACCTGTGTATTAACGCTCCCAACACTCTGCTGCCCAGTGACCCAGGCAATAACCTGCAGGCAATGTGTGGGCCTCGTGGCACCGTGGGCACGTCGTTTGGTAATGCCAATGTCGACGCCGATCCCGACAACGATCGCCTGACCTTTTCCAATCAATTTTTCACGGACGATATCGACAAGAGTTTCGCGACCGGGCCCAGTTTTTCGCGCTTGGACAATAAAGGGCTTGCTGCCACACTGGAGTTTGATTGGACTGACAACCTGTCCATCAAATCCATCACCTCCTACCGTGAACTTGAGTGGGAATCGAGCATGGATGCCGATGGCACCCCCATCACCATTGTCGAACCCGGCTTTCAGATGAGCCAAGAGCAGTTTAGCGAAGAGCTACAATTTACCGGCACCGCCTTTGAGGATCGACTCGACTATGTGTTGGGGTTTTATTACTTCGAGGAAAAGGGTGATCTCCACGACTTTGTACCCTTTGGTCAGGGATTGTTACAGATTGATGGTTTTAACACCTTTGACACCGACACCTGGGCTATTTTCACTCACCTGAACTACGCGCTCACCGACCGCTTGAGCTTGACGCTGGGTGCACGTTATACCGAGGAAGACAAGGCGTTTGAAGGTTTTCAGCGCGACCCCAATGGTTATCTCTACAAACTGAACCTGGGTGTGCAACTAAACGATATTACGGAGGCGGATCGACTGGCATTGGGTTTCCCGGATCCCCTCGACCCGCTGAGGTTCTACCCGCCGGGCATCAACAAAAAACATTTTGACAACCTCTCTCCCCGCGTGGGGCTGGAGTATACCTCAGCCGAAAACACCCTGTTTTACCTTTCCTATTCTCAGGGTTACAAAACCGGCGGATGGACCACCCGCTTGTCCTTCCCGGAACAGACGGCACCGGATTTTGATGAAGAGGAAGCGGATAGTTATGAACTCGGGATGAAAAGCGAGTGGTTTGACAGCCGCCTGCGATTAAATATGGCGGCGTTCTACACCGAATACGATGGCATTCAACTGACCCAGACTGACGGTATATCACCGACCACTAAAAATGCGGGAGAAGCGAGAATACACGGTGCCGAAATCGAATTCCAGGCACTGCCCGCCAGCAATGTTACCCTTATCGGCGGTGTCGGATATATTCACGATGAATATACCCAAAAAGACCCCGGTGTCACCGCCGGCTCCGTCCTGCCCAAAACACCCCGCTGGCAGATCAATCTCAGCCCTCAATACACCTTCAAACTGGATTCCGGCGCAAAGCTTGTTGCCTTACTGGATTTCACCCATACCTCTGAGCAATTCAACAATACCGAAAATACAGAGGCACTGTTGCGCGACCAGGTCAATATGGTCAATATCTCAATCATCTACGAGGAGCCCGGCGATCGCTGGTCAGTGACCCTGGGCGGTACCAATCTCAATGATGAGCGCTACCTGAGCACCGGCCAGTTTCAACCCGGTGGCGGCCTTATCTATGGTACCTATAGCCGGCCAGAAGAGTGGTATGCGAAGCTGAGTGTCCGGTTTTAGTCACCGCTTGCCAGGAATCCGTTAGCCAGGCGATAGTCTCAAGTCACTTTTAACTCGCCATTCAGGGCATCCAAAAAGATCTGCTGATACTCGTCGACACTTAATGGCTTGGGATTGCCGGGTGCACAGGCATCCGCCGCAGCGCGCCGCCCCACTTCTTCCGCCTGAGTGGCACTGACTCCCAGGGACAACAACCGGTGGGGGATCGCCAACTGTTGCCGCAGGGCCAACACCCAGGCGAATACACTGTCAAAGTCCGCAGCCGGCAGGTTGAGCACCCGCCCCAAGCGTTGCATGGGTTCGGCAATCACATCGCGATTGACTTTCATCACATAGGGCAATAACACCGCGTTTAACAGACCGTGGTGCAGGTCATAGAGGGAACCCACCGCATGGGCCAGGGCGTGCACGCCGCCCAGATCTTTTTGAAACGCGGTGGCGCCCATGGTGGCTGCGGTCAACATTTTGCCGCGCGCATCCATATCGTCGCCGTTGCTGTAGGCCACAGGCAGAGCCTCGGCAATCAGGCGCATCCCCTCCAGGGCGATGCCTTCGGCCATGGGGTGATAGCCCGGGGCACACAAGGCTTCAAAGCAGTGCACAAACGCATCGATGCCGGTAGCGGCGGTGAAGGCGGGCGGCAAGTCCCGGGTTAAGAGCGGGTCGGCCACCACCCGCTTGGGCATTAGCGCCGGGTGGAAAATAATTTTTTTGGTGTGACTGGTTTCGTGGGTGATGACCGCCGAGCGGCCCACTTCCGAGCCAGTGCCCGCGGTGGTGGGCACGGCAATTACCGGTGCGATCTGGCCGACCGGCAAGGTACTCCAATCTTCGTCCGGACCGCCCGCCTGCCACAGGGTTTGGTGGCCCGGCCCAACCAGAGAAACAGTTTTGGCCACATCCAGGGCACTGCCGCCACCCACCCCGATAATGCCGTCAAAGCCGCCCAAACGATACTGCTCAATGCCCGCGGCCACGTTGGCACCTACAGGGTTGCCTTTGACGTCGCCAAACAAACCCGCTTTCAGGCCGCTCTTTTTACAGCGGTCAACAATATCCAACACAAAGGGTACATTGAGCAGGCCGCGATCGGTAATCACCAGTGGACGTTGTATATTCAGTTCACCACACACGTCGGGTATCTGCTGTGCTGCCCCTTCGCCAAAATAGATAGTGGTTGGAAAATTCCAGGTGTAAATAGTCATGGATTTTACTCCCCCCTACATCGACCATCTCACACTTATTACTTTTTGTATATTCGAACATTAACAGGGTAGATAAGCTCCTCGGTTAAATAATTTCCCATACTAAATAATCTCAAAGTACCGCTGCAGTTCCCAATCGGTCACCGATTTGCGAAACTCCCGCTCCTCCCACAATCGTGTCTGAGCGTAATGATCCACAAAAGCATCGCCAAACAGCTGGCGCGCCGGTTGGGACTGCAACAACCGCTGGGTCGCCTCACCCAAGCTGGTGGGCAGGCGTAACGCCGTCAGAAAATCCTGCTCGTAGGCATTGCCAGACACTGCGGCCGAGGGCTCGATCTGGTGCTCAATGCCCCACAGCCCGGAACCAATAGCCGCCGCCAGGGCGATATAGGGGTTGATATCCGCAGCCGCAATGCGGTATTCCACCCGCTGGTGGTTGGGTGCACCGCCAATTACCCGCAAGGCGGTGGTGCGGTTTTCATAACCCCAACTGGCATCCAGCGGTGCCCACAAACCCGGCACCATACGGCGGTAACTGTTGACCGTACAGGCCACCATCGCCAGCAGTTCCGGCATCAGTTGTTGTTGGCCGCCGATAAACCAGCGCTGGGTATCGGACATGGTGTACTGGGCGTTTTCATCGTAAAAGGCCGACCGTCCCTGTCGATCCCATAATGACAGGTGCAAGTGCCCCGACTGCCCGGGCCAGTCCGCCGACCACTTGGCCATAAAGGTGGCCATTAATCCCTGCTGTTGTGCCCACACCTTGGTGTAGGTTTTGAACAGCGCCGCCTTGTCCGCCGCACTCAAGGCATCGTCATACTGAATCGCCGCTTCCAACACACCGGGACCGGTTTCCGTGTGCAGCCCTTCCAACGGCATATCCATGGCCTGGCACAGGTCCAGCAGCTGGTGATACAACGCTGCATGCACCGAGTTGCGCAATACGGAATAACCAAAATAGCCCGGCGTAAAGCTGGTGAGGTCGCGGTAGTGTTTCTCCCGCACCGAGCGGGGGGTTTCTTCAAACAAAAAAAACTCATATTCACAGCTGGCTTTTACACGAAAACCCTGCTGATCGGCCCGCGCCAACACCCGGCGCAACAAACCGCGTGGACAGATGGCCTCAGCGTCTTCGGCAAACTCGCCCAACACCAATATCGATTGCGGCCGCTTTTCACCCTGATTGAGAGGTCGATCTTCCAATGGCAAATGACGCCAGGTCTCCGGCAACAACCGTACCCGCGCGTCCGGGTAGGCGGTGTGCCAGCCGGTGAACTGCACATTATCGTACAGCTGGTCCTGGCTGTCCCAACCCAGTACCACATCACAGAAACCAAAACCGTGCTGCATGGCCGAGGTAAATTTATCCCGGTGCATATATTTGCCGCGCAGGACGCCATCCACATCAAACACCCCGACCTTGATATGTTCGATTCCAGTCTGGTCCAGATGCTGATTCAGTTGTGCCAGTGCATCCGTGTTGTGCATTCTCTGTTTCTCCGTTGTCTGGGCCCTATTCGCCCAACGGGCGCAAACTAAAATCCTGAACAGGCTCTACGGCCAACAAATCATTGGCGATCTCGTCAAAACGTGAAGATTCTGGCGCGCGCAACGTCATCTGATAGACCACCAGATTGCCACTGTCCTGCAGTTTGTAGGCGAAATTACTGACCACCGCCCGATGTTCGCCCATCAGCGTTTCCATCTGTTCCTGAGTCAGGCGTTCGTGGCGTTTAAAACTCACCGTCAACCAGGCATAGTGGCGGGTAGGCAGTACATTGATCACTTTGTTAAATAGCGCCAGGGTCACCAGGGTTAAAACCGTACCCAGCAACGCGACACTGTAGTAACCCGCTCCCACCACAATGCCAATAGCCGAGGTAATCCAGATCGAAGCCGCCGTGGTCAACCCGCGCACAATCTGTTTGTCCTGCATAATCACACCGGCGCCGAGAAAACCGATGCCGGTCATAATGCCCTGGGCCATGCGCATGGGGTCCACCCGCACCGTGTCCACAAAGTCGGTGGGGATCACTTGCCACTGGTAATCCATCAACAACATCAGCAACGCGGAAGCCAGACACACCAGAATATGGGTACGAAAACCCGCCGCCCGGCCCCGATAGGCACGGTCCAGGCCAATCAAACCGCCAATCACCACGGCCACCACCAAACGCAAGGCCGGTTCGGTCAACTCCTCCAGCAGCAACACGTCTCCTTATTTTTACCCTGTCCACCTGCAATAGGTCTTATAGCTGTCATTTCCTAAACACAGGTCCATATAGAACGGGACTCATATTGAGTATAGGTCATGGGCGACAGGGAGCGACGCCGTAAAGTGTTAGTCAGTGCCCACCACTCCCTTACATAAAGCTGTGACAGGGGTGTGAAAGTTTTGCAGCAACCCGTTTGCAAATGGGTGAGCTTGTCCACAGAATCTGTGGATAACTTGGTGGACAGTATCTGGGAAGACGCCTCAAAGCCCGATAAACCCTGGCCAGCAGACAATTTGTTCAGATTTCACACATTCCGGGAATTATCTTTAAAAACAATTGGTTAGCGGTTTTAGCCAATTCCTGTTGGCCTAAAAAAACAACTGCCAAAGTGACCCGCTGGTCTCACTTTTCAGCATGTGCATAAAACGTTAGTGCGCCTTAACCGTGGAACCGTTACCGACAAAAAAGATTCATATTGCAAGCGACAGCTACACTAAAAAATAACGCTCAAAATGCCCTTTGGGGATGCAAGGAGAGGTAAGTGCAACAGATCATGCTACGGTCGCGGGAACAAACACCCGACTTTAAACGAATCGCCTGTTTGCTGTTGTTGGCTGCGCTTGCCGCTTACGCCGAGATGGTACAGGCCAACGAATGGAAAGCACAACGACAGAAGATGGTGGAGGCTGTACGTATCATGACCCTGGATACCGCCGATTACCTGGGCAAAGATACCCTCACGCAAAAAGTGCTAACAGCCTTGGGGCAAGTCCCCCGCCACCAGTTTGTACCGCCGATGGTCAAGCGCTTTGCCTACCGCAACCGTCCCCTGCCGATCGGCATGGGGCAGACCATCTCCCAGCCCTATATTGTCGCGCTCATGACAGATTTGCTGGAACCCGAGCCCCATCACACGGTACTGGAAGTGGGCACAGGCTCAGGCTACCAGGCGGCCGTCTTGGCCGCCCTGGTGAAACAGGTCTATACAATCGAGATAATCCCTGCCCTGGGGAACGAAGCCCGCCAGCGATTACAGGAGTTGGACTACGGCAATATTGAAGTCAAAATTGGTGACGGCTTTTACGGCTGGCCCGATAAAGGCCCCTTTGACAGCATTATCGTCACCGCCGCCGGCAATCAGGTGCCCCCACCACTGCTACAGCAGCTAAAAACCGGTGGCAAAATGGTATTGCCGATCGGCGATCTGTTTTCCGTACAGTACCTCGTAGTGGTGGAAAAGCACCCGGATGGTGATATCCGTTCCCGCCAGATTTTACCGGTGCAGTTCGTCCCCCTCACCGGCGATCACTGAATCGTAAGAGGCGGATTCAACAATGCGCGAGTCTTATAACTACCTGACGCCCCCTTGGGTGTTGATGTTTGTGATATCCGGCGCGGCGCTAGCGTTTGAGGTGCTACTGATCCGCTGGTTCTCCATTGTCCAGTGGCATCACTTGGCGTTTCTGGTGGTAAGCCTGGCCCTGCTGGGTCACGGCGTCAGTGGCAGCTTGATGAGCCTGTGGTTAAAGCCGTTATTGCAACGTTATGTAGCAGTGGTAACGGTGGCCTGCGCCAGCTTTGTGGTCAGTGGCCTGTTAAGTTTGTGGGTCAGCCAACACCTGGGATTTAACAGTCTGGAAATCCTCTGGGACCCGTTGCAGTGGCTGCGATTATGCGTGATCTATCTGTGCCTGCTGGTGCCATTTAGCTGTGCGGCGGTGGTGCTGGTACTGACGCTGCGACGTTTTCCGGACCGCATCAATGCCCTCTACGCCGCCGATTTATGGGGGGCAGGGGTTGGCGCTCTCGCCATCACCTGGGGGCTCTACCAACTCACCCCTGAACAGGCCACGCTGTGGATCACCCTGTCCACACTGGTAGCGCTGCTGTATCAACTGGCACGTTGGCGCCCCGCGAGAAGCCGTAGACTCGCCACATTGATGGTGGTGGGGTTGTTGCTGTTGGTATCGATCCCCCTCGGCAAAACGCTGCTCGTGCTGCAGCCGGCTCCCTATAAACCTCTATCCAAAGTTTTGTTATTGCCCGAGACTCGCATTCAGGACCAGCAGAGCAGCCCTTTGGGCTGGTTAAGCCTGGTGGAAAGTGCAGCGGTCCCCTTGCGCATCACCCCCGGCTTAAGCCTCTACAACACCTATCCCATCGCGCCGCAACAGGCGCTGTTTATCGACGCTGAAGGCCCCTATGCGGTGATTCCCCCCACTGAACCGGCGCTGTTGCAGTACCTGACCCAAACCCCCGACGCCCTGGCATTTGAGCTCTTGGGCCTGTCATCTGAGCCCAATGCCCCCCAGATATTGCTGTTGCACTTTCACGGCAACACAGATCTGCTGCAAGCCCAACAGGGCATCGAGCGATGGGTCCAACAGTGGGCAAGAGGGTCCACCTCAGCCCATTCAACTTCCCCAACTAAGGCCCAAATCGATATTGTTGAATCCGACCGGACACTGTTGCAGCTAATGCGGCCCTACCTTGGTAGCAACAGAAATACCAGTGCCTTGCAGGTGTATTACGCCACCCCCGAGGGTTATCTGCGCCACAACACCACCGAGTACGACCTGATCAAGTTGCCCAGCTTTGGCCTCCAACAACAGGCCCTGCGACCCCACTACTTACTCACGGTGGAAGCCCTGCAACTGTTGTGGCAACAACTCTCCCCCGAAGGGCTGCTGGTGGTGAATCTCGCCTTGCAGCTGCCGCCCCGGGCCAGTTTAAAACTGGTCAACACCTTGCGCGAAGCGCTGGAGCGACTGGGCATTAAAAACCCCGCAGATCACCTCCTGCTCTTGCGCAGCTGGAATCAACTGACACTGCTGGCCCGCCCGATGCCGTTTACCCCTCAGCAGCTACAACACAGCCGTCAGTTTGCCCGGCAATTGGGTTTCGACCTGGTACACCTGCCGGGCCTTCAAGTCAAAGACACCAACCGCTATAACCAACTGCCGGCCCCCGTGTTTTACCAGGCCGTGAACAAACTGCTCGGCCCTGAGCGGGACAGTTATGTAGCAAACTACCCGTTTGATATTACCGTCAGCCAGCAAGACCGCCCTTACTTCTTTCGTTTCAGTCGCTGGCAATCCCTGCCCGACCTGTTTGCTGCCCGTGCCAGCGGCGGCCTGACATTAATTGGGCTGGGTTATCCGGTGTTGCTGGTGGGGTTACTCATCGCCGTGGTGTTTGCCCTGCTTTTGATTCTGTTGCCTCTGTGGCGTACGGACGCCGCCGGAACCCGTGAGACCTCAAACCTGAAATGGCAAACCGTGGGCTACTTTTGCGCCCTCGGGCTGGCCTTTTTGATGGTAGAGATTGTGCTGCTTGAATGGCTGGTACAATTTCTGAGCGCCCCGACCCTGTCGGCAGCAGTGGTGATGGCGAGCCTGTTGGTGTTTGCGGGCCTCGGCAGCCTGACCAGCGACAGCTTGCAACAGCGGCGACCACAATTTATCCGCGTTCTGCCGCTGGTGCTTGCACTGCTGGGTCTGCTCTACTGTGTTGGCCTCCCGCCACTGTTCTCGACTCTGGCCCACTGGCCACTGTTGGCCCGCTGCCTGATCTGTGTTGTCCTACTGGCCCCCCTGGCAACGCTGATGGGAATGCCGTTTCCTCTCGGGCTGCAGCGGCTGGGTCTGCTGGCCCCGGACCAGATACCCTGGGCCTGGGCCATTAACGGTTGCTGCTCAGTGATCAGTGCCGTCCTAACTACCCTGCTGGCGGTACACCTGGGTTTTACCAAAGTGTTATTGATCGCCTTTACCCTCTATGCCAGTGTGTACTGGATCCGATTAAAGACGATCTAACACCCATCACCCTAAAGGCGAATGGCACTTAATTAATGCCCAACATATCTTCTGTAGGTCGGAATTCCGGCTTAATTAAGTGCCATTACCCTAAAGGCTATTTATCACAAAAACAGCTAAAGGCTTTCCAACACAAAAACAGCTAAAGGCTTTCCAACACAAAAACAGCTAAAGGCTTTCCAACACAAAAACAGCTAAAGGCTTTATAATGCTCGCCATGAAAACCGTAAACGAAGCTCTAGAGACCATCCTTGCCGGCGTTTCCCCTGTCACGGAAACGGAAACCGTCCCACTGATGCAGGCCCGCCAACGGGTACTGGCTAGGGATCAACAGGCCACCGTCAATGTGCCACCGGCCGACAACAGCGCTATGGACGGTTACGCCATCAACACCACAAGCCAGGAATCCGGCCAGGCCCAGTGGTTTGATATCAGCCAGCGTGTCCCCGCCGGCCATGTGCCAGGGCCCTTAAAGCCGGGCACCGCTGCCCGCATTTTTACCGGTGCAGAAATCCCCCCGGACGCCAATGCGGTAGTCATGCAGGAAAACTGCGAAACCCGCATCGGTGAAAACGGCGACCAGGTCTTGATTCCCGCCGATGTCCCCGCCGGCAATAACATTCGCCCACTGGGCCAGGATATTGCGCTCGGCGACACGGTGCTGCCCGCCGGCCACAAACTGCAACCCCAGGACCTGGGTCTGCTGGCGTCCGTGGGCCTGCACCGGGTGCCGGTGTTCCGGCGTTTGAGAATTGCGGTGTTGTCCACCGGCGACGAGCTGGTCAATCCCGGCGAAGCGCTGGCGCCGGGTCAAATCTTCAATTCCAACCGTTATACCCTCGCCGGCCTGCTGGACAGCCTCGGCTACGAGATGGTGGATATGGGATTGGTGGGCGATACCCGCGAAGCCACCGAAGCGGCCCTGCTGGAAGCGGCGGCCAACGCCGATGTGGTGATCACCAGCGGCGGTGTCTCCGTCGGGGAAGAGGACCATGTCAAAGGTGCCGTTGAAACTTTGGGCCAGCTGGACGTGTGGAAACTGGCGATCAAACCCGGCAAACCCCTGGCCTTTGGGCATGTACAGGGCACTCCCTTCTTCGGCCTGCCCGGCAACCCGGTATCGGTGTTTATCACCTTCTTGATAATGGTCACACCCTACCTGCAGCGGCTCCAGGGACAAACCCCAAAGCCCCCCAAACTGCTGCAGCGCCCGGCCGCCTTTGACCACCCCAAAGACAGCTTCCGCCAGGAATACATGCGGGTACAAATCAACCCACAGGGGGAGGTGGAAAACTACCGCACCCAGAGCTCCGGTGTGTTATCCAGCACCAGTTGGGCCGATGCCCTGGCGGTCATTCCCCCTTACACCACCTTCAGCCGTGGCGATCTGATCACCATCATCCCCATGGCCGAACTGATTCACTGAGGAGTTCACAATGGACGCACAAACCCAACTCGAACTGGAAGCCGCCGCCTTCCGCCGCCTGGTCAAACACCTGGACGAACGCAAAGACGTGCAAAACATCGACCTGATGAACCTGGCCGGCTTCTGCCGCAACTGCCTGAGCAAATGGTACCTGGCCGCCGCCGAAGAAAAAGGCGTGGAGATGGACTACGACAAGGCCCGGGAAGTGGTTTACGGCATGCCCTACAACGAGTGGAAGGCCAAATACCAGAAAGAAGCCAGCGCCGAGAAGCTGCAAAAGTTTGAGGAGAGCAAACCCAAAGACTGATCCAACCAGCCGATAAATATCCATGCCAATCACCGTCACCGGACTGTACATTTACCCCGTTAAAAGCCTGCGGGGCATAAGCCTGCAACGCGCGGAACTCACCCCCCAGGGGTTGCGTTATAACGGCTTTCGCGACCGGGGCTGGATGATCGTCAATGCCAAAGGCGGCTTTTTGACCCAACGCCAGTTTCCGCAACAGGCCTTGATCCACACCCACCTGACCGATGACGCCCTGGTGTTACGCCGCGACGGCATGGAGGAGTTGCTGATTCCACACGACTACGCCGGCCCCGGCACGGTGATAGAGGCAGAAGTCTGGCGCGATACTTGCACCACCCTGGACGAAGGCGATGCGGCTGCAAGCTGGCTGCAACAGGCCATCGGCTGGGACAAACCCGTGCGCTTGGTGCGTATGGCGCCCGAGGTACAACGGCCACAATCCAACCCAGAGCTGCTGGGAGAAAATACCCACACCCACTTTGCCGATGCGGCGCCCTATTTGGTGGCTAATGAGAATTCACTATCCGCGTTAAATAAAGCGTTGGCAGACAAAGGCCTGAACACCGTGCCCATGAACCGCTTCCGGCCCAATATTGTCACCGACGGTTTGGAAGCGTTTGCGGAACACCAACTTAAAACCCTTACTCACAGCGATTACCAACTGCAGTTTTGCTACCCCTGTGAACGCTGTATCATGACCACCATCGATCAAGACACCGCCGAAAAACACCCGGCGATGGAGCCGTTTAAAACACTGGTGGCGCTGAACCCCATGCCGGAGAAAAAACAGGCGCCGGCATTTGCGGAGAATGGCATTTTAACGCGAGGCAGCGGGACCAACATCCAGGTGGGAGACTGCTTGGAGCAAAACTAACCACACGCAGGAGCGCAACTAAACAATGATTGGATTCTGGACCCGTTTATTAATTACAGCCCTCGGCTTGTGGTTGGCTTCTGGCCTCGTTTCGGGGATTGCATTTAGCGGCCCACTCTCCCTGCTGGTGGCGGCTCTTGTGTTCGGCTTTGTCAACGCCCTGATTCGTCCCATTGTCATATTGTTCACACTTCCGATTACCATCCTCACCCTCGGGCTGTTCCTACTGGTGGTTAACGCCGCCATGCTCGGCCTGACAGCGGCCTTTGTGCCCGGCTTCCTGGTAACGGGTTTTTGGCCGGCGTTGTTCGGCTCCATCATCGTCAGTATCACCGGCGCCTTGGCCTCCTGGTATATCGGCCCCAATGGCAAGGTAGAGATTCTGATAGTCAAGCGGCGTTAGCTAGTGCACATAGACATGATCACAGGGTGAACTATGCTTGTGTTCAGAGTCCCCTTTGATATGTAGCCCCTGTCAGTGAGGTCGACCCAATAACCGTCAGGCAGCGACTTTCTATGGAGTAACCAACAATGAACCCCGCAGCCATCATTGTTGAACCTTTTAGCCCTTCGCCCAGCACTATCGAATTCGTCGAACGCAAAGGCCAAGGCCATCCTGACACTATCTGCGATCAATTGTCGGAGTCCCTCTCCCAGGCCCTGTGTCAACACTACCTGGAGCAACAGGGAGTGATCCTGCACCACAATGTCGATAAGGCATTGCTGGTTGCCGGTAGATCACAGCCGCGTTTTGGCGGCGGCGCGATTACTGAACCCATCGAGATTTACCTCACCGGCCGCGCGGCGGTAGTGGGCGACACCCGCGAAGCAGATATCGGCCAATTGGCCGTCCAGGTGGCAGAGAACTGGTTTCGCCAACATATCCCGCTGTTGAAACCGCACACGGACGTAGTCATTACACCCAAAGTGCGCGCCGGCAGCGCCGAGCTGGTGGAATTGTTTGGCCGGAATCAGGCGGTGCCGCTGGCAAATGACACCTCCTTTGGGGTGGGGTATGCGCCGCTCTCGCCACTGGAACAACTGGTGCTCAATCTGGAAAACCTGTTGCACAGCGAAGCCCTGAAATCGGCCCTTCCCTATATCGGCGAGGACACCAAGGTGATGGGGGTTTGCCAAGGCAATGCTATAACCCTCACGGTTGCCATTGCCTTTGTGGACCGGTATGTGGACAGCATTAACGATTACAGTGAGAAAAAAGCCGTACTCACAGAGCTACTTGCTAACAAAGCCAGCGAGTTGGCGGGTAGACCGGTACAGGTGAGGATTAATACTGCCGACGATCTGGACAGCGAGTTCATCTATCTCACCGTCTCGGGCACCTCAGCAGAGTCCGGCGACGACGGCCAGGTGGGCAGAGGCAACCGTTTTAACGGCCTTATCACTCCCTTCCGCCCAATGAGTCTGGAAGCTGTATCCGGTAAAAATCCCGTGAATCATGTGGGCAAAATCTACAACATCTTTGCCCACGAACTGGCGGCGAGGCTCTGCCAGCAGATAGAGGCTCTACGGGCCGTCCGCTGCTATCTGGTCAGCCAGATCGGTTCGCCCATCACCGAGCCCCAGCTGGTGGATATACAGGTGGATAGTAGCAAGCCCCTCGACAGCAAAGTAACCAGCGAGATTAAAGCACTGGTCAACGCCGATTTGCGTCAATTACCTGAACTTTGGCAGCAGCTTGTCGGTAGGGGGTAATCTGTAGCTGCGGGCGCAGTCCTTATAATATCCCACTCCCCTTGTCCATAGATTGATTGCTAACGGGCAGTGTCAGGGCGGTCAACACAGCGAGGGCAGCCAAACCAGCAGCAAACCCGAAACTGACATCAAAGCTGCCCACCAAATCAGCCATCACACCGGCTGTCGCCGGTCCCAGAACTTGTCCAAACGCAAAAAACAGCGTTACCAAGGAAAGTGTGGCCGCCACTTTGGCGGCATTCACATAGCCAGGGATCGCCGCTCCCATGATGGTAGGCACACTCCAAGCTGCTATGCCAAAGCACACAACCGATAGGTAGAGCGACAGTTCACCTAGATGCAGAGCCACCAGGACGTAAGCGCTGAAATGCAGCAGGAATACGGCGAGCAATGCGACCCTAGCGCCCCATTTGTCAGACAAGGTGCCAAATACCGGCCCAGACAGCAGGCTCAACCCGCCCACCCAGGACCAGAACTGCCCCGCCACAGCTTCCGGTACCCCGCGCTCCTGCACCAGAGTCGTTACAATAAAGGTCCCGTAGATCATGTAGCTGGCACCAAAAAACAAGTAAAGCAGACCCAATTTGACAATCAGCCACCGGGTCGAGGTTGTTTTAGGGGTAAAGTTAGCTGCCGGGACTTCCGTCTCGTCGCCCTGCCCCAGAGCCCTCAGGCCAAGCTCCTCGGGTCGGTTACGCAACAATAGGCCGACCAGCAGCGCCACCACCAGCGTAATGCCTGAAAGCACAGACCAACTGATACGCCACCCCTCAGTCCCAACACTGTGATTAATCAGCGGAATCATCCAACCGGAGAGAACGATGGCAAAACCGCTGCCGATGGCAATAAACCCGGAGGCCCTGCCTCTGTGGCTGCTTTCAAACCAGTGAGCAATCAATACCATCATGGGGATATTAGCGGCACCACTGCCCATGCCAGTGAGCACATACCAGAACAACAACCACATGAACTGTTTACCCAGGCAGATCATGCCCATACTGATGGCGACCAGCAGCAGCCCGGAAACAATCGTATAGCGCTCGCCGAAGCGCTTGATCAGGAGCGGCGACAATATGACCGCTCCCAAATAACCGATAAAGTTTCCCGTGCTAACAAGCCCCATTTCACTGTAACTGAGCGAAAGTGCCTGCCCCATGGACGGCAGCAGCATACCAAAAGCAAAACGCCCCAACCCCAGACAGGCAAAAACCACCAGATTACCGGCAATCACGACAAACCAGGCATAATTAAACGGCGCCAACCGGCACAATAACGCAGTCATAGATATCTCCCCGCGCCTAACTACGCGTGGTCTTTGCCGTAGCACTTGAGTCTGCGGTGCCTGACTCCCACTGTTCAGAGGTCATTGAGTAGTTGAGAAGATTCAAATATACGGTGCCCATTAACGCCTATTATGAAGAGAAGCAACCAGGGAAACATCATCTGATTTGAGGATTGCGCGATTAGAATGGGTGTGGTCTCTTTGAAGGAATGGACAAGCTTTAAGACTTACTCACCAGCACGTTTATACCCAATACCGCCTTATCCATCCCGTCAAAAACCGGCAAGCCCCTGGTCTCAAAAACCGCCCGGTACTCCTGATAGGGAAGCCCCGCATCGACGACTACAGCGATCATCGCGCCACTGCGTTCAGCCAGTTGCCTTAGCTGCTCCGCAAACGCCTCTGCGCGATTTAGCTGTTGGGTATCAAGTTGATTCGACAGTGGCACCAACCCCACAAGCACGACGCCGGATCCAAACTCTATCATCGACTCAATGCAGCGATAGTAGACCTCTTCATTGGCCATGGGAGTGAGGTCCAGCGGATTAGCGGGCGAGACCAGGTCTTCCAATCCTTGTTCCTTCAACACGCTTGAGAGATCCTTTTTGTTATCCTCATTCAGATCGTAAAGCCGTTTGGCCTCGGCATCTCCCAGCGTATCGACACTACCAACCGTTTCATAACCCGCGTTGGTAACAATACTAACCTGCCCCAGTGACTCCACCTGCGGATAAGCTGTCATCCACTTGAAAACCGCATTGAATTGGTTAAAGGTTTCCACAACCACAGCACCGGCCTTCTGCAACAAACGCTTTTGCAACTGGTAATCACCCGTCATGGCACCTGTGTGCCCTTCGGCAGCGGCCTTCCCCAGCTCGGAACGCCCGCCTTTGTAGATCACCACATGGCGCTTGTCGGCGCGAAACTGCTTTACAAGTTTAGCGATAGCACAGGCATCACCCTCAGCAAAACCTTCAATATAAAGGCCCAGCACCCGCACGTTGCTATCGCGCAACATAAGCGCCATAAAGTCGGAGAGTTTCATATCGATCTGATTGCCGATGGAAAACCCGTACTTGAGCCTCAGACTGTGATGGCGCGATAAACGGGTTATCAAAAAGGCACCGCTCTGGCTGATCAGCGCCACTTGAGAATCATCACTAAACTGTATATTGAGTTTGTCTTGCGGAATAAACAGGCTATTGAGCTTAAGGGGCGAGAGGATCATTCCCAATCCGTTGGGTCCCACCACCGCTGGGCACCATTGACCGCTGTCACGCCGCTGCCTGATCAAACGCTCCAACCGTTCACCCAAGCCGCGCTCGTCGGCCCCATCGCCAATGCCGCCAGCCACAATATAGATTACATGTGCCCCGCCATTCTGCTCACATAACTGCTCAATAACCTCCACGGTCGCCGCCGCAGGCAGCGACAGAATCAAAATATCCACCGGTTCCAATTGCAACGTCGAAACATCGGGCACACATTGGATACCGGCAAAATAATCCACCCCTGGCTTAATAATGCGGAGCTGCTCGTCGCTCAGTCAACCACAAAGGGATTGATCTCTAACAATGTCAGCCCCTCACGGTTCATCACACCGTCCAGCCGCCAGAGAGATCCAATAAACTTCTGCAGTGTTTCCCGCGTGACTAAGGACGGCTGCTGACGGACCTGCCCCAGCAGCAAACGCCCCAGCCAGTGTTGTTCCAACTCCGCCAGAGCTTCCGCCGGCGAATATACCGAGGTAGGCCAAGTCAACAAGGGCGCTTTCAACTCTCGCGCCCACTCCTCAGTCAATAACCCGCCAAAGCCGAAACTGATTACGGCGCCACAGCATTTATCCCGTTGCAGGCTGACAAAAATTTCGCTGGGAGCCCCTTTCGCGACCTGAAACGCCACCTTCTCTATGACTAATGTGCCCAACCAGGGATAGTCATCCGCAAGTCTCGCGGCCATATCCCGGTGAATGCCCGCCACCCGGTCCGCCTCATACTCGCAGAAGTGAACCGCACCGCAGTCTGATTTGTGCCACAGGTCCATCCCCACACCTTTGAGCACCACTGCTTCTCCGATGCCAAAGGGAAGGTCAGTAATATCCTCGACGCTGGAGAGCAACCGATGACGAGGCACGTTAATACCAACCTCGGACAAGAATGAATAGACCTGGTGCTCTGGAACAAACTGCTTTTTCATGGAAACCTTTAGCTGCGCAAATTCTTTGTGACACACTATATATATTATAATTTATTTTTTAGTATCGAATTGACGCAAGTCAACAGCTAAAAGGGCCGGTATGGGATAAGATCACCCGATTGATCACTAAAGGGGTATTGTTCTTTCCACTTTGTGGGTATATCGAGGGTGATTCAGGATGGAGCGCCACAAACCCCTTTCAGAAAAAGCCTGATCAAAGTGTGCAGCGACAGAGTGGTTTTCCATTTACGCATCAAATAACTTCGACCGCTCCGTTCATTGCCGACCTACCCGTCATAGCCGTAAAGCCACCGCGTCACCGTGTTGCAGATATTCTTGACCGAATGACAAGCGCCCTTGGGAATAAACACCTCGTCTCCTGGCTCTGCGATGAGCGTTTCTCCATTGATGGCCATACGTAATCTGCCATCCACCACCGTCACCAACTCATTGCTTGCATGGACAAAGTCAATCCATTCCCGGCCGGGTGGGTCTGTAAAGAGATCACAGAAGTAGCCCCGCTGATTCCAGGAGTCTAAAACAGTTTTACGATTAACAGGCACAGGAAATTTATTACGAGTAATGTATTCCATTCCCTTCTAACTCAAAAAACTTAGGTTTTCCGCGGCAAGGAAAAAATTCACGGGGCTTGGGTTCTGCCAGCATAAAACCATAGGGCCCCTCAAACCAAACGCTGTTGCCATCTCGGATGCAGTCGGTAATTTTTACGCTACCTATAATGCCACCCCGTAAAAATTCTTCTTTATCGGGCAGCGTGATCGCCATTTCCTCACATACCCTTTGGTAGCCCTCATCGTCAAAATGCCATCCGGCATGAATCAAAACCTCCCCCCGAAGGTCCGTTGGCCAGGAGCGGTTCTCCACATCTTTGATGCCCTGAATAATTAACCACGCAAACGGCTGTTTGACGCTAAGTGCTTTCATAGGCTGGTATTTTCACTTTTGTTGACAACATATTTTATGCGCCAACGGCATTTCAGGCACTTACAAGCCTAGATCATATGCTGAACGGTAACAATACCAACTTTCCTATTGATAAATGACCCACAGATTTATCTAACGAGGCAACAAAAAATGCTTGCTGCCCTCATTGAAGGACAGCAAGCTTTTTTATTAAACGGCTATGATTTTATGCTTCTAACTGCTTTTCCAACCGATCCAGGGTTTCCATGGCCGGCAGACAGCGGACAACACTGGCATTGGGTTCGCGCCCGCCTTTGATGGCGCTGATAAATTCCCGATCACACAGCTCAATGCCATCCAGTGACACATCCACATCAGTCACATCGATCTGGTTTTCCTTGCCATCGAACAGGTCGTCGTAGCGGGCAATGTAGGTGCCATTGTCACAGATATAACGGAATAAGGTTCCCAGGGGGCCGTCGTTATTGAAGGATAGCGACAGGGTACAAAGCGCTCCGGACGGCACCTTCATGCCGATGCTCATGTCCATGGCAATCCCCAGCTCCGGGTGCACAGGGCCCTGCAGGGCATAGCAGTCGGAGACCTCCTCACCGGTCTGGTACTGGAACAGGTCCACGGTATGGCAGGCGTGGTGCCACAGCAAGTGGTCGGTCCAACTGCGGGGTTTGCCCAAGGCGTTCATGTTGCTGCGGCGGAAGAAATAGGTCTGCACGTCCATCTGCTGGACCTTCAGCTCACCGGCCTGGATCTTGTTGTGGATCCACTGGTGGCTGGGGTTAAAGCGTCGGGTGTGACCCACCATAGCCACCAGGCCTGTCTCCTGCTGCAACGCCACCAGCTCTTTGGCATCGGCCAGGTTGTCCGCCATGGGGATTTCCACCAGCACGTGTTTGCCGGCGCGCAACGCCTGTATCGCCTGGCTGGTGTGCATCTGGGTGGGCGTAGCCAGGATCGCGGCCTCCACCCCCGGTTGCGCCAGGGCTTCGTCCAGGTCCAGAGTCCAGTGGGGAATATTGCGTGCCTTGGCCACCGCTTCAGTATCTGCGGCCACACCGCCGGCAATGGACACCACCTCTACCCCGTCGATTCGGGCCAGTGCATCCAGGTGTTTGTTGGCAAAAGCGCCTTCTCCAGCAATACAAATTTTCAAGGCTATCTCCTCAAGATCATGTTCGATAGACAGAATTCCAATTCAGGTGTGCTTGTGTCGGTATATTGACTGGCACCACCCTTGCGGCCACGCCCCACCCAAAATCAGGTAATAGGTATTTTTCACTAATCCCCACCGGCATGAAAGGGATATTTCGAACCAATAATTGTCAATTTCGAAGGTGTTTATACTCACTGCGAATTGATTCCCGCAGCCCCCAGAGTGGAAGACTGATAACGCCCATCAGCAATAAAAAAGGCACGTATTAGTGCCTTAAGGTGCGAAGAGAAAATCCCGAATATCTCATTTTCAGTAGGCGCCACACCGCAGCGCGCTAATGAAAGCTTCCCCATCAGCCCTGTAAGGATAATTCGATGCCTGGGAAGACGGTAATGCCATTTAATTACCTTTCCATGTAAAAGGTTTACAGCCCCGGTGCCTATCACAAGCGGTCTGATGAACGCAGTGGGGGTTAATCGAGCCTTTTAAGCCGCGAACTCTTCGGTATCAATTTCCGCCTGGGTGGCCGCCGGGTAGCGTGGTCCCTTGACTGTAGACTGATTAATTAACCGGTCGGCGGCCTGCAGAATAGAAGCATCTATCTGCAAATCCGCCGCCTGCAGGTTCTCTTGCAGATGCTCGACCGAACGGGTGCCGGGTATCGGGATAATATGCTCGCCCTGGCTGAGCAACCAGTTCAACGCCAGCTGCCCAGGCGTGCAGTGCGCTTGGCCGGCCAGAGTTCGAAACTCTACAAGCAACGCACTGTTAGTGGCAAAGTTGGGCTCCTGAAAACGCGGCATATTGCGGCGGATGTCCCCGGCGTCGAATGTCTCGGGCCGGACATCGCCACAGAGAAAGCCCCTGGCCAGGGGACTAAAGGCCACAAAGGCGGCCCCCAATTCCCGACAGGTTTCCAACACGGCAATCTCTGCGTTGCGCGTCCAGAGGGAGTACTCCGTCTGCACGGCGGCGATGGGATGCACGGCGTGGGCTTTGCGCAGCGTGTCGGCAGACACTTCTGACAGGCCCAGCTCGCCCAATTTGCCCTGCTCTACCATACGCGACAGGGCACCTACGCTCTCCTCGATGGGGACTTGCTTGTCCCAGCGGTGCAGATAGTACAAATCGATGTGTTCCACCTGTAAACGTTGCAATGCCGCGTCTACGGTTTTTACAATCGTCTCGGGCCGGCCATCGATAACACGCTTGCCATCAACGCCCGTCATACCGCATTTACTGGCCAGGTGAATTTCCTGGCGGAAAGGCTTGAGCGCCTTGCCCACCAGGGTTTCGTTGGCACCAAAGCCGTAAAGGGCAGCGGTATCGAAATGCCGCACCCCCAAATCAAAGGCGGCATGCAGCAGGTGTATGGCATCCTCCTCGGCCGGTGCGCCGCCATAGGCATGGTTGAGATTCATACACCCCAGGCCGATAGCCGGTACGCGGTGTTGTCCGATCTTACGCTGCTGCATGGTTACTCCCGTATTGACTCTGTCGAAATTCAGTCGCCCAGTTATTGTTCCAGGTCGTGCAGCACCTTATAGCAGGGCAGTGAAATCACAACCATTACTTTCGTCACGTTCTCCTACGTTTTTCCAGGCGTCTGATCAGGCACTTTCCAGTAGCAGTACGCCTGCTCCGGTGTTTGAAATCGGCGCGTGGTAGTGCTTGTGCAGACAGTTGACTTTATCACCCATGGCCCCCCGCATCACCAGCCACATGATGGTTTCTATGCCTTCTGTACCGGCCTTTTCAATGATTTCAGCGTTGCTTTGATTATATAGCCAGGCCGGGTCATTGATGATACTTTCCATACAAGCCAGGTCATAGTCAACATCGATAATACCTGCCCGCTCTCCCTGCAACTGATGGGAAAGACCGCCCGTACCGGCAATAACAACCTTCAAATCTTCCGGATAGGACTCTATCGCTGTCTTTAGCGCCTGACCCAGTTTATAGCAGCGCTTCGCACTGGGCAGCGGATGTTGCACGGTGTTCACCGCCAGTGGAATGGTTTTTACCGGCCAGACCTCATGGTCGCCAAACAGAACCCTGACAGGGTTCACAAAGCCGTGGTCAACCAACATCTCCTGGCAGGTACACATATCAAATTCCTGCCCAATCAAGGATTCCGCCAAGTGCCAGGAAAATTGAGCGTCACCGGTGAAAGGCGCTGTCAGTTTAAGGCCCCAACCTTCATCGGCATTTTGGTACTCGTCTGCACAGCCAATCGCAAATGTTGGCGCCTTGTCCAGGAAAAAGTTCAGACCGTGGTCGTTATACACAACGATAATCACATCGGGCTTTTTCTCTTCAAGCCAGGCTTTTACCGGTTTGTAGCCATCAAAGAAACGTTTCCAATAATGTTCCTGCGCCAGGCCTTGTGAAAGGGCGTTGCCTACCGCGGGAATATGAGATGTTGTCACACCGCCAATGATTTTAGCCATTCCAGTATCCTCCTTCTTTCTCCAATCTTTGTTCCAGGCCTTCACGTTTCTTTAACAGGTGCGCCCTAAACTCATCGCCAGTAATGCCCTGAAAGGCAGCACCGGCATCCTGAACACTTAAACCGCGGGGGATACAGAACTTGGCCATGTAGTAAATATTTGTGCCCGCGCGAAGAATGCCCAGAAAATCCTGCTTCAGCACCATTTCTTTTTGGGTTTCATTAAGCCCAAACTTGTCACAGTATGCGGCAGGATCGGCATCGAACTCTGCGCGGCAACGCTCTTCGTTGAAGGAGTAGAACAGCTTGTTCAATGCATAAGAGCTGTGGGCCCGTTTGCCATCGAAAACATAAGTTCCGGGTATCTCGTCGTAATCGTGTTTTTTCCAAACCATAGCAAGTCTCCCCTTGAGCGCTGATCGAATAACACAATAGTTGTAATTTTATACAGCCGAGGTGGGGAATAAAGGGATAATTGACAGTCATAATTGTCAATTTCGAAGATTTTTGCCAAAATAACCTTTTTGCGGCGTGGTGCAAGCTTGTGGTAACGGCAAAAACAGAAACGGCGAAAACAGACATCCCCGATTTCACCTTCTATGGCGAACCTCAGCGATCTATGACGCTGGAGATGCTACACTGCGAACCCCTGGTAGAACGCAGCCGGCAGCACAACTGGAAGATCAAGCCCCACCGCCACAGTGGCATCACCCAACTGTTCTATCTGCAGCAGGGCAGTGCTGAAGCCCACCTGGATGGCATCTTGACCCAACTGTCGCCCCCCTGTGTTTTGGTAGTACCGGAAGGTTGTGTGCACGATTTTAACTGGACCGAAAATGCCGAAGGCCAGGTGTTATCCATCGCCGCGCCGCTGCTGACAAAAATCACCCAACCTCTGGGGGCAGAAGGAAAGAGCTTGAAGACTGCGGCGGTTTATAATGTGTCGGCCCACCGGCAACTGGTGGATTCCCTGTTCAGCAGCATCGCTGCGGACTACCGGCAGACATTGCCCACCCGGGAAATAATGCTGGAGACCTTGTTAACCGCGCTGGTGATCTATTTAAGCCGTCAGGCTGAACCGGCCGCCGCAACACCGGATCGGCAAGACCGCAGCCGCATGCACATTGCCGCTTTTATGCAACTGGTCGAGAAGCACTACGATGAACACTGGCCCGTGGCCCGCTATGCAGAACATCTCGGCATAACGCCGCCCCACCTCAACACCATCTGCCGCAAACTCAACCAGCAATCGGCGTTGGAGGTTGTGCACCAACGCCTGCTGCTGGAAGCCAAACGCAACCTGATCTATACCGGCAGGACCATCGCGGAGATAGCTTACCAGCTGGGGTTCTCCGATCCCTCACACTTTACCCGCTTTTTTAAAAATAAAAGCGGAGAGAATCCCAGGGCGTTCAGGCGTAATCCATAGAAGACTTAGCGCATCCTGCACTACTACGGCCGCGAAATGGATAATTTCCGTAAGCTCAGCAAATTCTTTACCGCGCGCGCTTACCCGCCAACAAGATAGTGACTCTACCTTGATCGATCGCGCTAATGTTAAACACATTTTCCAGGGCAAAGATCAGTGGCTCACTCTCTCCCACCCGAAATACACCACTGACCAGCAACTCGTTCAGTTCATCATCACCCACAATGATCTTTTTGGCCGTATAGCGATTGTGTTCGGCAACAACATCGGCCAGCCGTGTCGCGTCAAAGTTTAACTTGCCAGCGCGCCAGGCCTCGATGCGGACGACGTCGGCCACCTGCACGTTACTGAGACCGCCATCTCGCCAGTAATTAACCGCCTCACCTTCGGTAAGGCGCGAAACCGGTGCACTTTTATCGGCTTCTGGCGACTGTGCCGCCTCCACCTGCACGATACCCTCCAGCACCGATACCGTCGCTCCCTTATCGCGCAGCCTTACGTTAAACCGGGTTCCCACAGCCTGGGCTTTGCCGTTGGCGGCGTAGACATTAAACGGTTTGGGGTCCTTGATCACAGAAAACAGGGCTTCGCCACGGTTCAAATCGATACGGCGCTCGGATTCGCTATAGGAGACCGACAGCTGGGTATCAGTATTCAGCACCACCGTTGAGCTGTCCGGCAACCGGATCAAACGCTGCTCCCCCACCGCTGTCATATAGGTTTCCGCCGTCGGTGCTTGGGTCACAAACAGGATAGTGATGGCTATCGCCACAAAACTGGCGGCAATCGCCATCGGTTTGCGCCACTGGACCCAAAAAACGCTTGCAACCGGTGTTTTGTCGGCTATCAGTTGCTCGCAGTCGTCAAGGTATTCGGTCAACTCAGGCTCATCTTCCAGCTCACCAGCGAGTTCCCAGATCAGCTCACACTGCTCATAGTCTCGCTCATGCTGTGGATCCTGATCCAACCAATCTCTAAAATCCTCATCCATACCCGCATCCACGTCCTGAGCGCGCAACTTGGCAAACCAATCCGTCTCTGCAGTGGTTTGCGGCTTGCTCAATTGCTTGACGCCGGGTTTTTCGATACCGCTCATAGTATGCCTTCCAAACGCTTTTTGCAGTGCGCCATCGCGGCGCTCATATCACGTTCAACTGTACGTGTAGTTACACCGAGCAGCTCGGCAATCTCAGCGTAACTCTTGTGTTTAAATCGATGCAGGATAAACACCCGCCGACAGCGGGGGGTTAACTCCGCGATCGAAGTCTTTAACTGATCCAAAGCGGAACTCCACTCCAGCCGCGCAGCGGGGGCTGCGGACTCGTCTCTGTACTCACTTTCCTCGAAAGGTTCGTGCGACTCGCGCCGACGCACCTTGTCACGCCGGAGTCTGTCTCTAACCAGGTTGGTGGCGATCTTAAAGAGATAAGCTCGGGCGTTGGTCTCAAGGTGATCCAGGTTCTCCTGCTGCAGGAGCCGGAGGTAGGTTTCCTGGAGCAGTTCCTGAGCATCATCATCGTTTCGCAACAACCCGATTAGGTATCCCTCCAAAGGGCTGCGATACTTGGTAAATAACGACTCGATGTACCGCTGCTGAGCCAAAGCATCCGGCGAATTCTTCAGATTCCCGGTGTTTGTAACCAACTTAAGATGCTTTCGCCCCATGCGTGCGTTAATCTCTATAAACCATCGCTTTTAATGTTACCGCCGACCTGAGCAGTGTCAGGCCGGAGCCCTTGGGTGGATTTTCAACACCCGCCTAAATATACTAACGCAATTGGAAGTACTGACCCGACACAAAGCGGCCACATTCGGGCTAATTATTTCGTACACCACTCCCGCTACGGGCATAATCTTTGCACAATAATACGATCTGGCATGAAACGCCGCTTTAATCACCTATTTCTCTCATTGGTCTGTTGCGCTTCGCTACTGCTGCAGTGCGGCTCTGCCCACGCAGACAGTGAGACGCGCTATTCCTTCTCCTTTAAGACACAGCCCCTTGCCTCGGCGCTCAAGGTACTCGCGGAACAGGCTAACGTTCAACTATTGTTCTCTTCCAAAGCATTGACCGGCCTCACCTCCCCGGAGGTATCCGGCACCTATACCGTTGCAGAAGTGCTGGATCTGCTGCTAGTGGAATCCGGACTGGAGTTTGTCTCCAAAGGCGCTGAAATCATCGCCATTAGACAAAAAAAGGAAGTGCCTCCAGCCGAGGAGCCGCCACAGGCACCGACCACGTTTGTGATTGAAGAGGTACAGGTCACGGCCCGCAAGGTCGCGGAAAACCTCCAGGATACCCCTGTATCCGTGGCCGTGCATTCCGGAGTGGAACTGGAGATGCAACAGGTCCACAATGTGGAGCGCCTGGGTTATTTCACCCCCAACCTGCAACTGAGCCCGGTGGCGGCGGCCTCAGGCCATAACGCGGCGGCGACCATCTTTATGCGCGGCATTGGGCAGACCGATTTTATCCCCTCGACGGATCCCGGGGTCGGTCTCTATGTCGACGGGCTCTATTACGCGCGCACGGTTGGTGCCAGCCTGGACATTATGGATATTGAACGTATCGAAGTGCTCCGCGGGCCCCAAGGCACCCTGTTTGGCCGCAATACCATCGGCGGCGCCATTTTAGTTCATACCCACCAACCGAATAAGGCGTTTGGCGGCCGCATTAAAGCGAAGGTCTCCAACGATAATGGCAGGGAGCTGTTGCTGAACCTTAACGCGCCAATCACGGAGACCTTATCGAGCCGTTTTGTGTTAGCCAGGCGCCTGCGCGACGGTTATGTGACACGTATCAGTGATGGGCTCGACCTGGGCGATGACGATACGCTGAGCGCTCGGGCGAGGTTTTCCTGGTCCCCCGAAGAAAGCACCCAGGTTTCACTGGCGCTGGATTACAGCACAGAAGACGAAAACGGCGCACCGCAGGTGTTCAACAGCATCAATACCTCCGCACTGTTTCCTATCTACGTCAGTATCAACGCCGGCTGCCCGGGCGCCAGCCTTGTCGACGGGGTACCGGAGAACCGGGATCCGCGCTGTGCCAATAACCAATACCAGGCTCTGGGACCTTATAAGGTCAATTCCAACGGGGCGCTGGCCTCAGAGCTCGATACCTACGGCATAATGCTTGCGGCCCGACAGCAAATAGCTTGGGCGGAACTGTCAGCGGTTTTGGGTTATCGCCGCTCTGATTGGTTTGCCGACCGGGATGCTGACAATACCCCCTTAACCATACTGCATACCCGCAATGATGTGGCACACAGGCAATACAGTGGCGAGATAAACATTAGTGGCGACGCCTACGCCGGGCGTTTGCACTGGTTAATGGGTGTTTACTATTTTCAGGAAGAAGCCGACGAGGACTACCCCGTGTTTTTACCCGAACCCCAGGTGGGTGCCAACAACACGGCGGTCGACCTGGAGATCGATAGCCGTGCGGTGTTTGGGCAGCTCAGTGTCGATCTGACCAGCCGTCTGAATATCACTGCAGGCTTGCGCGTGACCCGGGAAAAAAAGCACGCCCTGCCCATTAACGGCGCGGAGCTGACAGGTCCCGGCTACAACGTCGCCAACCCCCTTTCGTCAGCGCCCTCCTGCATGGCGATGGCCTTGCCCGATGCCTGCATCCAGCTGGCGCCGGGGGAGCTGTTGTATGATCCGGTACCCAACCGCAGATCGGATACGGCAACCACCCCACTTTTAAACCTCTCCTATCGCTGGCCTGAACAGATTATGGGATATATTAGCTACGCCGAAGGCTTTAAAAGCGGTGGCTTCAGTACGCGTATTAGCCGACCGGTGCCCAGCCCCAAGGCCCCGACAGGCAGGGAATTCCTCCCTGAATATGACTCTGAAATAGCAAAGACAACGGAGATCGGGCTCAAGTCGACCTTGCTGGACGGGAATCTGCTGATCAATGTGGCGCTTTTCAAGACCGAATACAAGGATGTACAGCTGGTCGCGCGCAAGGGCATTGCACCGGTGCTACTCAATGCCGGTGAAGCCGATATCGAGGGGCTGGAGCTGGAATGGGAGTACCTGCCATTGCCGAAGCTACGTATCAATGGTGGGGTTGGCATCGCTCGTGCCGAATACAGCAAGCTGGAATCGGCATTATCAGCCCCCGATGCCGATCCGCTGGGCGCCATCGATCTCGACAATGAATTGGCGCACACCCCCAAATTCACTGCCAGCCTTGGTATGATTTATGCTGTAAACGGGCAATGGGGTACGTTAACCCCCAGGCTTGATCTCACCTACCAGAGCAAAATCTTTTTTGATGCCCAGAACACCGAGGCGATCGCCCAACCCAGTTATACCCTGCTTAACGCTGCCCTGAGCTACCGGCCACCCCAACAGGCATGGAAGGTGACATTGGCCGGTTATAACCTCACCGATGAACGCTATCGCGTTGCGGGCAACTCGTCGTTACATACCGCTTCTGGTTACGCCGAATCCACCTATGCGCGACCGCGCGAGTGGTCTCTCGCCGTGGAGTATCAGTTCTGACCGCTTAGCTACTCCTACCGTTGTCAGACAGATTACTTGCAACCGGGGAGGAGTCCATATACGGACGGTTGCCAGAGGCACTTCCTGGAGCGGCAGGATGCTCAAAGGTGACCTGACCTGCGGTGGCACGGTCGGGGACGGCGGCTTTTTTCACGTCTTTTGTGAAAAAATGACTCCGTCCCCTTCGAAGGGCTCCACTCCCCTCTGCCCTCAACTTTTTCTCATGAGGTTTTAAATCTTTTTAGTGTCGGTACCCACTAGGGGCTGCGTTATACCCAATGGATGGCGAGTGTGGTTGACATCTCCACAGCTGCCTTCCATAGCGATACAGAAAACATAAAAAATAAAAACCATAGCGGTTTTACTTATCGAATCATCAAGACCGCCAGGTTTTTACGCAACAATTTACGCAATAACGCACACGTTAACCCTGAGAGGAGGCTAAACAGTGCAAAAGACAACAGCCATCAAATTTGTATCCACCGCCGGCCTATTGCTCACCAGCATTATGGCCGCCAATACCGCTATCGCCCAAGAGAGTAAAGCCGGATTTGGAATTGAGGAGGTAACAGTCACCGCGCGTAAAGTGGAGGAAAACCTCCAGGACGTCCCTGTGGCAGTCTCTGCCTTTACCGGCGAGGCCCTGGAGAGACGGCAGATTAGCGGTACAGATGATATCGGCAAAATTACCCCCAATCTGGAGTTCACCAATAACGCACCGCTGGCAGGCAACAATTCCTCCTCCATGGTGTTTATCCGCGGTATCGGCCAGGTGAGCGCTCGGGCCAACGTGGATCCGGGCGTGGGCCTCTATATTGATGATGTCTATATGGGACAGTCGGTGGGCGGCACCATGGAGATGCGCGATATTGCCGGTGTGCAGGTGCTGCGCGGTCCCCAGGGCACGCTATTTGGTCGCAACACCATCGGTGGAGCGGTGTTGCTCACCACCACCGAGCCCGGCGATGAGTTTGGTGGCAAGATTCGGGCCGGCGTTGGCAGCGACAATCTGCGGGAAATCTTCGCCGCCGTAGACGTTCCCATTTCAGACGATTTGAAAACACGCTGGTCGATGGGCACCAAACTGCAGGACGGTTATGTCAAGCGCTTGTCCGACGGTACCGACCTTGGGGATACCAACAACTATACTCTCACCGGTAAAGCCTTTTACACACCCACCGACGAGCTCACCCTCAAATTGATGTTTGACTATACCGAAGCCGACGAGAATGGTTCACCGTTGGTGTTCGCCGCGTATAACAACAATACTGACCCTCTGGCGGTAGCAGGTGGTCCCCCGGAAATCGCGGGTTTCTTTGGCGCTAATCGCAGTGTGCAAGCCGGCTGTGTGGATGCCTTCTACCTGCCAGCCGGACCAGGTGCCACAGTTACCGTCGGTGCCACCGGTAACCGGGAAATCCCGGCGCGCTTTAACAACGGTGTCGCCATCCCCGTTCCGCCCGGCCCGCCGCAGGGTTATACTGCGGAGAACAATGACCCCAGCTGTGCCAACAATCAATGGTATGCCGGCCCGTATGCCAACAACGGCACCGCGCCTTTGGAAAGCACCCTGGAGAACTGGGGCGCTTCCTTCCATCTTATTTACGACTTTTCGGAAGAGATGACGTTTAAATCCATCACCTCCTACCGGGACCTGTCCTGGAGGGGCATGCGCGACGCCGACAACATGCCTTTTGCGATCCTGCACACCGATTACCAAAGCAGCGGCGACCAGCTCAGTCAGGAATTTCAGCTGCTATACACCGGTGACAGCTTAACCGGTGTTGCCGGTGTTTATTACTACCAAGAGGAGGTGAAGGATATCCTGACCGTCACCCTCGGTTACCGGGACTCCCTCGACAGTGATAACAATATTACCGACAACGACAACTGGGCCCTCTTTACCCAATGGACCTACGATTTCAACGAGCAGTTGAGTGCCACCTTTGGCGCCCGCTACACCGAAGAGAACAAAGGTTCAATCCCAGATCAGTTTAATTATGCAGATCCGGACACCAAATATTTGCCGGTACAACTGTATGAAGAAAAATTTACGGCCACCACTATTACCGCTAGTATCAACTATCGTTGGAACGATTCGCTGATGACCTACGCCAGTTATTCCGAGGGTTTCAAGGGCGGCGGCTGGAACTCCAGCTTCAATGTGCCCCAGTCCCAGGAAGCGCTGGACAGCTTCCATCAATTTGACCAGGAAGAAGCCCAAACCCTTGAGATCGGCTTTAAGGCTGATCTGCTGGACGATATGCTGCGGATAAACGGCGCTATCTTTTCCACCGATTACACAGATCTGCAGTTTATATTCCGCGTCGGCCCGGCCCCCTACCTGCTCAATGCGGGAGAAGCCAAGATTGAAGGTGCGGAACTGGAAGTGACCTGGGTGCCCTCGTCCAGCTGGATCATTGAAGCCGGTCTGGGATATTTGGATGACAGCATTAATTCCGTTTCGGCCGACTTTACGTTACTGGGGGCGTCGACACCGATCACCACGGACAACACCCTGCCCTTCACCCCGGAGCTGCAAGGCAACCTGGGTATTGGTTATACGTTCAATGCCGGGAGCCTTACCGTGACACCGCGGGTGGATGTCACCTACAAGGACAAGACCTTCTTTGATACCGCCAACTCTGTGGAAGTGGCGCAGAACGATGCCATAACCACGGTTGACGCGTCGGTCGCCATCGAAACAGCGGATGAAGTGTGGCGTCTGGTACTGGGGGTCAATAACGCGACGGACGAAGAGTATCCCATCGCGGGCAACTCCTCCCTGACCAGTGGTTCCGGTTATGCCGAGATCGCCTATGCGCGTCCAAGGCAGTTCTTCGCCAATCTGAGCTACAACTTCTAATCACTGAGACTTGGTCTTCGTTTAGGAGGCCATCATCAGTCATTCCCGGGAGGGGTCCCCCCTCCCAAATAATTCCGCCCCTCAGGGTTAGCCCGGAGCATTCAGCCTCCCCAATTGAAAGGCTCTGGGTTAACCCTGAATTTTTGTAGCCAATAAACCGAGTAAAAACGTCATGCCTATTCGCACCCTTATCGATGAACGCCCACTGTCTGGCTTACAGATAGGCGTTATTGGTCTCTGCTTCTTTCTCAATATGCTCGATGGCATGGATGTTCTGGCCATTTCCTTCGCCGCGCCGGTGATTGCAGAAAGCTGGTCTGTTACTCCCCAGGCACTGGGTATCGTGTTTAGTGCAGCACTGGCGGGTATGACCATCGGCGCGGTGTTTATCTCCCCCTACACAGATGTCATCGGTCGCCGGAACATGATCCTGGCCAGCATCAGTGTTATCGCTATGGGGATGATTGCTACCGCTTACGCACAATCGGTGATTCAATTGATGCTGTTAAGACTGGTGGCCGGTCTGGGTATCGGCTCAATGCTGGCGAGTTTAACCTCCATGGTCTCCGAATACGCCCCCGATCGACATCGCAATCTGTGTATCACGATTTTGCATGCCGGTTATCCCATCGGTGCCATTTTCGCCGGATTTGTGGCAGCCTGGGTATTGCCCGAGTTTGGCTGGCGCCCCCTCTTTATTCTGGCCGGCGTTATTTCACTGATCGCGGTGCCGCTGGTGTATTATATGTTGCCTGAATCGCTGGAGTTTCTTGTCAACCGTCAACCCAGGAACGCGTTACCCAACATCAATCGCATTCTCGCGCGAATGACACAGGATCCGTTAGATTCATTACCCGAAAATCTGGAGCCGTCAGCAAAAAATAGCGGACTCAAAGCCCTTTTCTCGACAAAATTAAAAGCGCCGACGCTCACCCTGTGGCTGGCGTTTATGATGAGTTTCGCCACTCTCTACTTCCTGCTGAGTTGGGTGGTGAAACTGGCAGTGGAAGCCGGTTTGAATATCGATGACGCGATGTTTGCGGGGATCGCGCTCAATCTGGGTGGATTTTTTGGCTCGTTGAGTTTGGGTTACCTGTCCGCAAAGCTCGGGCTTATACGTGTTATCTCACTGTTCTTTTTTATCGGTGCAGCGATGATCATTGCCTATGGCAACCTTCAAGGGCCCGTCACCCTGTTACTGATACTGATCTTCTTGCTGATGTATTTTGTCCAGGGCGCGTTCACAGGTTTGTACGCCGTCGCCGCCCGGCTTTATCCGACAGAGATTCGCACCACCGGCGTCGGCTGGGCCATTGGCGCCGGTCGCGTGGGTGCCATTGTGGGGCCCGCAGCAGCCGGGTTTATTTTAGCCACGGGAATTTCCATCAGTTGGACTTTTGTGATTTTTTCCATCCCGGTGGTCATTGCCGGGATGGCCATTAGCAAGCTTTCCTACGACAAGGTGGAATAACATATCGCAAAAACAGCGGCACTCAACGACGGAGTGCCGCTTTCCAATGAGCGAACAGTTTAGGGCGTTAATCTCAAACCTAGCACCTATCCCGCGGTCAGGGACTCCGCCTCTATTTCCTTGGCCACTAGCTCCTCCAATTGTCGCGCTTGACCAGCAGAATAACCGCCGTCGACAACCAGATTGATACCGGTGATAAAGCGGCTATCGTCAGCCGCCAGAAAATGGTAGGCACCGGTACAGTCCCCCACCTCCCCGATACGCCCCAGTGGCAGAATCAGTTTGCTCAGGGAATCAGCGTCAATATCGCCCCAAATATCGGTGCGCACCGGACCGGGGCTGACGGCGTTAACACGGATACCCCTGGGGGCCAGTTCAAGGGCCGCGGACTGGGTAAGATTGATCAGAGCGGCCTTGGTGGCAGCGTAGACGGAGGAACCCGCTCCTCCCTCCATGCCACTGATAGAGGCGGTATTAATAATCGAACCACCTTCAGTCATATAACCTGGTGCCAGCTTCAGAACCTGGAAAGCGGCTCGCATATTGATCCCCATTATCTGGTCGTATTCCGCCATAGCCGTATCGGCTATCTCGCCGGTACTCCAGCCAACTCCCGCATTGTTGATCACCACATCCAGAGTTCCCAGTCGCTGCGAAACCTGTTCGAACAGCTGATCCACCTCATTTCCATCGGCTATATCCGCCCGAATAAACTCCGCGCCGATCGCCTCTGCCGCTGCCTCACCGTCCGTGCGCCGTCCGCTGATTACCACTCTGCCACCTTGATCGGCTAGACGTTTTGCGACGGCCAAACCGATACCGGCAGTACCACCGGTCACCAATATCCGCTTACCTGTCAGTTGAAAAGACATAAGTATCTCCTTGTGTTAATGATTTGGGACTTCAGACGCCAGTATGGGCAATTGCCGCTCAGCGCTGCTGTATAGGGGCCCAGTGATGCCCCCACCATCATCAAGGCCACCATGGCATCCGGATTATCCATGCGCCCCAACAAGCCCAGGGCACTCACTAACATCAGTCCGGCACCTACGCCTACACCCGCTTGCAATCCAAGCAGAGCAAACTCTGCTGTGATCGCGCAGGAGAGCCCAAAGCCCCCCGCCATCAATAGGCAACCGATCATGACCATGCGCCGCAGATGCCATCGGTCGAGAGAGAAAAACCCCGCGAGGGAGACCAAGGCGATTCATCCAGTATTGGCCGCCACCCAAAAGCCTGCAATCTCTCGCGAGGTACCGAGATCATCCACCAGCGCACCGATGAGCGCCGGCGCCAGGGTCAAGACTGAGTTGGCACATACCGCAAGAAGTACAAACAACACTTTGACCGACCAGCTGTTGATTGGAGTTTCCAATTTGCAGACTCCTCATAAAGATTCAGATTGAAAAGGGAAAAACGGCAGCCGCTGATCAAGCCACGCTGCTGCCGAAGAGAGGAGAGTTAGCTAGCGTTGGTAGACAGTACGCCCATCCACCACCGTCATTTCCACTTGGGCGGTGTGGATCTGTCGGGTCTCAATATCAAACAGGTTTTTATCCAACACAATAAAGTCTGCCAATTTGTCCGTTTCGATGGAGCCGATAATATGCTCGCGGTTCTGGGCGTAGGCTCCACCGAGGGTAAAGGCCTTAATGGCAGTTTCCAAACTGACCCGTTCCTCCTGAGAGCTTAGGGTTTCCGCGCTGCCACCGGGAAACTGGCGAGTGATCATGGATTCGATCTCCGGGAAGGGGTTGGGGGATTCCGCCACCGGCCAATCGGAGCCCACGGAGATATTCACACCCATCTCGGCGATGGTTTTAAAGGGGTAGGACCAGGCCATGCGGCGCTCGCCCAACTCTGCCTTGATCATTTCCCAAGAGGGGGTCGGGTACCAAAAATAAGGTGAGAATTCCGCCACTACATCCAGCGCTTTAAAACGAGGGCGGTCCTCCGGGTGTACAAACACCGTATGGGCCACATTGTGGCGCAGCTTGGAGCCGCGCTGACGCGCAGCCTCGACCGCATCTAGTACCGTGCGGATGGTTTGAGAGCCGACCGCATGGGCTTTGACAGTGATGCCCTTGGCATCGTATTCCAGCAGTTTTTGGTGAAAGTAATCGGGATCATTGCGCCAGGGGCCGCCGTGCACGTCCTTGGTACCCTCGTAGGGCTCCACCATAATTATGGTCTGACCTCCGGCGGAGCCGTCCAGCACAAACTTGACCCCGTCGGCACTGAGCCAGTTCTCCACATAGTAATCCTGGTGATTGTCAATTACCCGCTGGGCACCCTGCTTCCAGGCTGGGGTGGTCCACTCAATGGGATCGGCGACAAAGGTTTTCACCCGCAGGTTCAGCTCATTGTTCTCCGCCATCATTTTGTAGGCATCAATCACATAGTAACGCGCCCACACATCGGAAATAGCAGTAAAACCAAACTGGCTTAGCGTATCGAAGACTGGTCGCAGCCCCTGATCGATCAAAGCCCGGCCCCGGGGTTGATCCTCCAGCGCCGCTTCATAGGCCATATGGGCCGCCAGTTCACGCAACACGCCGGTGGGCTCACCATTTTTGTCTTTAACAATTACACCGCCCTTAGGGTTGGGCGTCTCGGCAGTAATGTTTAACACCTCCAGCGCTTTTTTATTGAGCAATCCGGCATGCCCCCCAATATCCCACAACACAATAGGACGATCGGACACCAGCGCATCCAGGGTCGAGTGGTGTGAGGGCACACCGGAGTCCATAATCTCCTCGCCATTGTCCCTTAACCAGTTGAGCGTGCCCCCCATCAACCAGCCGGTACCGGGATTAGCCGCAGCGTAGGCTTTGATTTTGGCCGCCTGCTCTTCCCAGCTCATTTGCGAGGGCAGAAGGTGGATGTTCATCAGGTTCTCAGCGGCCATATCCGGATGCACATGCTCCTCTACCAGACCGGGCAGCACCAACTTGCCCTCAAGATCCACCACCTTGGTGGTTTTACCGATATAACGGCTCACCAGTTGTTGACTACCTACTGCCACAAAGCGATTGCCTTTGACCGCAAAGGCCTCTGCCCAGGGCTGTTGTTCGTTAACGGTATACACTTTGGCGTTGGTGTAAACGGAATCGGCTGTTAATGACGAAGAGGCTGTCCCCGCCGCGGTATTGACTGCCCCGCTAATACCCACTGCCACCAAGGCTGCACATATCCAATGCAATAAAATACGTTTGCTCATGAATGTACCTGGTTATTCAGTTTTAAAAAATGGCTGAACGATTTCGGTGAGCTCAAGCGTTAACGCCAAATCCCAACAAAAAGTGCAGCCTGTCTCAACACGAGAGGAGGAGAGAAAACTTACATCCAATGATAGCTCACACTCAGGCCGTAGGTATTACCGGCACCGGCGCCGCGGTTGAGCACTTCGTTGGCCATGCCTGCACTGGGCGTGTAGACCTTGTCCTCGATATTGCGACTCCAGAGCGCCACTTCCCAGCTGCCCTCTTCCGAGGCCAACGCCAGGCGGGCATTCACCAGCCAGTAGTCCTCGACTTTCCAGGCGTCATTGCGCTCCATCAATGTGTAGTAGCCATCGGTGTAACTGAAGTCGGTCACTGCTCGCAGCAACAGCCCTTCTGCCACCGGGAATTCGTAGGCCAACAAGCCGTTATACTGCCACGGGGCGGATTGCGGCAGTTCCGCACCTAACTCACCATAATCCACTTCACCGGTCAGAGGATCCGTGGGATTGTTAAGGATCGGCGTCCCGGAGAACTCCTTCACCTCCGTATCCAGATAAGCCACACCCAATTTAATATCAAACCCTTGCAGAGGCCGCCAGTGCAGCTCCACTTCGGCACCACTGATTTCTGACCGAGGCACGTTAACCGTAGTGGTCAAGGGACCGAAAAAGGTTTCGGCAACATCCAACACCTGCTTGTCCCGGTAGTCGTAGTGGAACAGGGTGCCGTTGAGCTGCATGGTGCTTTCCAGCAATGTCGCCTTAAAGCCCAACTCAAAGGCCAGGGTTTCCTCTTCGGTATAGGGTGTCAACTGTACAGTCTCATTGACAAAAGCACCGTTAAAACCGCCGGATTTAAAACCGGTGCCCACCGAGCCGTAGATCAGCCAGTCGCTGTTGGGCATATAGTCCACCGTCACCTTGCCGGACAGATTTTCTGTCACCAGCGTATCCTTAAACGGTGTATTCACGGCGTCAAAGTCACCGCCGAAGGGGTCGTAGCTGCCGGTGTGCAGGGTCATACAGTCGCCTTGGGTAAACAATCGCCCGCCACTGTGGGTCAGTGGCGGAGCAGAAGCGTTGATAGCGAAGTCATCCAGTAAATCGATCAACACCGTATAGGTAAAGGCTGCGGTGCCGTTGGCGTCGTAGGTACAGGATTCGAAGCCCCGGTCTTCGTAAGTGTAACGACCGCCCAAGGTCAGTCGCCACTCGTCGGTCAAGTCAAATTCCGCATGGACAAACAGCGCCCGGGTATCCGTTTCCTGGGTATAGCGGTTTTCCACTTGATCAAGCAATCCTAAGCCGCTCTGGGATTCACCCACCAGACCTAAATACGCTTCATCCACTTGGTCGTGGGAGAGGTAAAGCCCCAAAATCCAGTTGTAGCCATCCCCTTCAGTGGCAAGACGTAGCTCCTGAGAATAACTGTCGATTTGGGTGTTGTTGAAGATATCGGTGTTCTGGGTGCTGGTGGCATCCCAGTCGTTGGCATCGTCACGCTCAAAGCGGTCAAACGCCGTAATACTGGTCAGGCTATAGGCGCTGTTGATATCCCAGTTTACCGTGAGCGATGCACCGGCGACATCGTGGTCTTTTTGGGGTTTGGTGCTCCAGGCCGCATCGCGGGGGTCGTCCGCGGCCAACTCGCGACTGTCCACCGGGACCAACGGGCCGGAAAAGCCAAAGGTCCCCACCACCAAGCCGTGGGCCTGTTGGGCCCAACCATCGGAATCGTCGCGACCACTGTGCAGATCCAACAGCAGACTGAGATTGTCAGCTACGTCCCAATTGAGCATGGCGCGCACGGCAGCGGTATCGATCTCACCCAGCTCCTCCCCGGTGGAGAGGTGTTTTTGAATGCCAGCGTCCTGGCTGATATGTTTGACCGCCAACCGTCCCTGCAGAGCATTGGCAAGGCTACCGGTCACATAACCTTCCACTTCGGTGCGATCGTAGCGGCCGTAGTTGAGGTTAACACCGGCGTTAAAATTGCTTTCCGGCTTGTTGGTAATAAAGTTGATGGCGCCGGCAGTACTGTTGCGACCATAGAGATCTCCCTGAGCCCCCTTCAGCACCTCCACCCGCTCCACATCAAACACCAGGTCACTGGTCATCACCGGGTAAGGCAGGTTGACCTCGTTGATATAAATACCCACCGTAGCGTTTGAGGCGGCACTGTAGTCGTCAAAACCCATGCCGCGGATGGTGTAGACCGGCACCCCGGTGGGTGAAGATTCAGTCAGGGTCATGCCCGGTGTGTGCTGAGCCATATCGGCGGCGCTGCCGATCCCCAGCTCTTTCATCTGTTCGTCGGTAAAGGCGTTGACCGAAATGCCCACATCGTTCAGGCTCTGGGCCCGCTTCTGGGCCGTGACCACTACCTCCTCCAGGGTGAAGTTGTCGGCTATCACGGGGCTCGACAGGGATGCCAGCACCGCCAGGGGCAATGCGGCTTTGGAAAACGGGGTTTGTTTCATCGCTAAGCTCTCCTTCATATTATGGGTGCTGATACCGCTAGGATAACCTGCCACCAACTCGACCAAAGTCGAATTAATGTATTTATACACCTAAAGGAGGAGCCTCTGCTCGACATTTAGCGCCGGAAGTGGCGGGGAATGTTAAAAACCTGCACTCACGCGGAGCCCCGTCCAAATCCTTTTAATATTCAAGAAGTTAGAGGCGGGAGTTTTAAGGCTGTTTGCGAAACTGCAAAGGGGTCATGCCGGTCCAGCGCCGAAATGCCCGGGTAAAGGCGCTGGTCTCGGAATAACCCAACATAAAAGCGATATCGGTGAGTGTGTGGGAGGTGGAGCGGATATAACTTTCCGCCAACTGTTGGCGGGTCTCTTCCACCAGGGCTTTAAAGGAGTAGCCCTCTTCACTTAAGTGGCGCTGCAAACTGCGGCTGCTGGTATCGAGATGTTTGGCCACAATTTCAATTTTGGGTGCGCCAGAGCACAGCAGTTTGCCGATTTCACTACGCACCCGGCTCAACAGGTCATCCTGAGCAGTTTGCTGTTTGGCACTTAACTGTAACAAGCGCTCCAGATCCCTACAGAGAATGTCACAGAGGCGGTGGTCGACACTGGGCATAGGTGTATCCAGGGCCTTGGGTTTGATAATGACCTTGTTATGGCTGCAACTGAAGAGCAGTGGCGCTCTAATCAACTTCTGGTGAGCAGCAATATTGGCGGGTTTGGAATACATCAGTTCTACCAGTTCCGGTTGCCATGCTTCACCGAGACAATAGCGGAGCAGCGCCAGGCAGAAGCTCAGATTGCAATCGATGTCAGGACGGTAGCACGAATTTTCCGCATCCAGTGAACGGAAGCAGATCTCACAGTGCGAGAGCGTACGCGTGATCCGGGTTTCGGTATTGCCCTGCGCCAGATCCACGTAACGACAGACAATCTCCAGCCCCTGCCCCAAAGTCTCGGCGCTCAACATGGCAAAACCGATAGGACCGTAACCGGCCAAGTCAACGTTTTGACAATATTTCAGACCCAGATCGGGATCACCACTCTGGGTGATGGCGTCATCCAGAATCGCCCGCCAGGTGGGCATATTGATCTGCTCTTCAGAGCCCGGTAGGTCGGCTAGATCCACGCCGTGTCGCTTGAACAGTGCCTCCGCATCCAAACCCAGCTGCGCCAGGCACTGGGCGGAAAATTGCCAAGAATAGAGTAGCTGTTCATCCATTGGAACAATGACCTTTTAGCGTTTGGGACCAAGCAGCTCCAATAGTAACAGGCTCCATCACTAAATATCAGTTGCAATGATTCAAACGCTATATGAGGTTCTAGAGTACGAGTTTAAATACGATCCCGCAGGTAGGTGCCATTTCCGGACGGTTGTCAGTGGCACCTCTACGCCTGGCACAATGCCAAGTTGACTCCCTCTGCCGAGGCACCTGTCGCAGGTTGCTCCGATCTTGTGATTTTCCGGGCTTTGGAGTGAATTTGTGGTGGTGCCTTCGTTTGGTGGGTACTACTCGGGTTCGCGGCCTTCTCCTGCAGCCAGCTATAGATGCCTGTGCGAGAAAATGCAACCGTATACGAGCCTGTAGCGCTTACTGCCGGCGTCGAAGGTGGACTTACAGCCTGCGCTGTTGCGCCAGTTTCTCTCTCCGATCATTGACGGCTTGGCGCATGAGGTCGAGACCCGCTTCGGGCTCCCAGGCACGGAGCTGTCGCGCTTCCAGGATGGCTTGATTCGAGGTGCTAATAATGTCATACGCTTCGAGTATCTCTGCATGGCTCAACCCCTGCTGCTGGCCAGAAGCCTTGAGGGCTGAAAACGCAGGATCGAGCTGGGCCCAAAGCTTGTCTGAGGCCTTTTCCCCCACTAAAGCTGCCAACTGGTGACGCTTCGCCGAGGTATCGCCTATCGCTGGAAGCTTACCCGGGCCAAAAACGTCACTTAATAGTGCATAGGCTTATCGAAAACTTGTTTCCGTAAACACAACGCCACTGTTACGCATCTGATTGGCCAGGAACGATGCGCGCAATCGATGTTCACGCCAAGAGGTGTCGCTCAATAAATGGGAAGGCTCAGCGGGTTGTGCCGGTTTGGACGCCGGCCGCCAACTTCCTGGATCACCCTGAACCAGTGCTTCCGGGTTCAGGAGGCTGCGACTGAGCATCTGTAGTTGCTGCTCTGCCTGAAAACGTTGTAATGCCACCTGCTCCTCCGAGGATAAATACGGCGATTGCAGCGCCAGCGGTTGAAACACACGTTTGAACACCGGATCAGATACGGATCTATCGCCAAACTGGTCACGCAACGCGAAGCGCACTTGGTCGTAGGCATCCATCAATGACAGCATGTAGGTTATCTGTGCCTTGTGGGGGCTTTCGGCCCAGTAACGATCTTCGGGGACCGGAATAGGGTCGATATATTGCTCATGCAATGCCTGCAAAATAACCGCTTTGGCTTGGCGATCACTCAGCCCCGCGCCCACCAATGTATGATAGCCCTCGCCTGTTAACGTCAGAATGTCAGTACCAGGGGATCAATATCAGCCTCAGCGCGCTGAGTTAACGCGGATTCGAGCGTTACCTCATTCGCCGACTGGGTGATCAGGAAATAGCCCGCGGCGATCACACCAACGGTCAAGACATTGGCGGCCAAAGAAAAGTAGAGCTTCGATTTAAACGACATGCGCAACATCCTTTTAAGAGCTTATGCTTTTAAAAATATCCGCGTCAGTCAAAATACACTGCCAATACCAGAAAGAACAGCGCACGCACCTGTAAAGGCAGGTTCTTATTCACTAATGAGTGAAATTAATTTATTGTTTTCACTATTTGAAAGACGCGTGATTGCATCTCCTGAGGGGGCGGCCCTCCGCTTGTTTCCCCTCGACATAGGCCGGTGTGCCGCATCACCACTATGCCTTCGGGAAAACGCCTTGCATTGGACCGCTTTTGCGCCGACTGAATGCGGCAATATCACCTTGAAGGAATACTAAAAGTTAACGTTAAAACCAACCTTCATCAAGCGCGGCATGCCGCGGTAAACATTAACCGGCCCCAGACCAATATCCTGCAGCAGGGTGGTGTATTCCTCATCGTTGATATTGTCGACACTGATATAGGCATCCCAACCCTCATCCGCAGGTCGGAAAGTCGCCTTGGCGTTCCACAGGCCATAGTCCTCCTGGGTGGTCTCGGGCACGTTTTCCGCCGTGTAGTGGTACTCATCCGTCCAGTTGTAGGCAGTGAACAGACTCAGGGTGCCACCAAACAGATCCAGGTCGTACGCTACTGCCAGCGAGTAGGTCTGCTCCGGAGCAAAGCCCAGGTTATTGCCCTGCAGCTGGTAGGTTGTCCCGTAGGGATTAACCGTCTGGCCACCCTGGAAATCTGCATCCAGGTAGGTGTAGTTACCCATCAGCACCAGAGCATCGGACAGTGCATAGGTAAAGTCGAGTTCCAGCCCCTGAGTCTCTGCTTCCGCCGCATTGCGGGTAAAGATACCCGCGGTTGACGCATCCTGAATTTGCAAATCCTGGTAATCGTTAAAGAAAACAGCCGCATTCACCATCAGCTGACCTTCCAGGTAGGATCCTTTCAGACCCAGCTCGTAGGCTTTAACGGTTTCGGGATCAAAGCCCAGCAGCGCTGTGCCACCAACGGTCGTGGTGTTGAAACCGCCCCCCTTGTAGCCTTTGGAGAAGCTCGCGTACACCATGGTGTCTTCACCCAGGGCATAGTCCAGCACCAGACGCGGCGTCACTTCGGTCCAGGATTCATCGGCACAAACATCGCCCGCGGTGGTGACAAAACCAAAGGCACCTGACTGGTCTTCGCCTGCGGTACACCAGGTTTTGTCATCCTTGGACCAGCGAATACCGGCAGTCACCGACAGGTCTTCATTGATGGCATATTTGATATCACCGTAGACACCCACAGACTCGGATTCACCATCAGCAAAGCTGCTGTCGGTGGCGAGAATCCCGAGAGCATCGGGAATCACACCTGGAATGCCTGTGGTGTTAACGGCACTGACCACGATGACTTCGTCGAGGCGTTCTTTAAAGTAGCTGGCCCCCACAAACCAATCCAGGTTTTCGGTAGTTCCATTCAGGCGAAATTCCTGGGAAAGGCTTTCCTGGTTGGTTTGCTGGAAATATTGCAGGTTAAACGGCGGGAAGCCAAAGGCACCACCCAAGGCAGCATCTGCCTCGGAACCGTCAACGTCCTGATGGAATGCAAGGTCATAAACGCGCCAGTCGGTAATCGATGTCAGGGTGAGTTCATCGCTGAGATCCCAGGTCAGGCGCACATTGGCACCCTTGGTGCGCACTTCTTCGCAATCTTCACCGCTCTGGCGAATCTTGTCCGGGTACATGCCACTATCGGCCCCCGGGTTGTCGTTCAGTGTTTGCCAGAAGGTGTTGTAGGCGCCACCGAACAGCTGTGTCTCGCCATCACTGTAATTCACAGTCGCCAGCACTTCCAGGTCAGTGGTGGGGTTCCAACGCGCCGACAGGCGAGCCGCATCGCTGTCTGCAGCCGCCTCTTTATCCTGGGCAACGTCTTCAAAAACACCTTCCAAGCGCGTGCCGTGATAAGCCAGACGCACGGCCAGCTCATCAGTAACGGCCATATTGCCCATTAGGTCCATCCCCTGCTGGCCTTCGTTACCCACGTAACCGCCGACCGAAGCGTTGATGTCATCTTCAGGCTTGTTGGTAGAGAGGCTGATTGCGCCGGCCACCGCATTACGACCGAACAATGTACCCTGAGGACCTTTGACCACTTCGATGCGCTCGATATCATAAAAGGCGGCGGTGGCGTGAGGATTGCGACCAATATAGGCATCGTCAATGAACATGCCGATGCTGGGCTCTGCGGCGATGGTGAAATCGTTGGTGCTGATACCGCGGATGGCCCAGGTGCTGTCACTGGCACTGGCACTGGTACCGGTTAGGCCGGGAATCATAGCGATAATATCGGTAATCTGATCTGCGCCGGTATTGGCTACCATTTCCTCGCTGAACGCGGAGATGGCGACGGGCACGTCTTGGGCACTCTCAGCTCGCTTCTGCGCCGTAACCACTACTTCCTCTATGGCCCAGTTGTTTGCCATGGCCGGTACGGACGCCAACAGCCCACTGACACTCAATAGGGCGATATCGCGACTCAAAGACTGTTTTCTGTTCATGGTTTTTCTCTCCTGGTTCTCGAAACCAATTGTTTTTTATGATTATGTCATTGATGAATGGCGTCCTTGGAAGGACGCCGGTCTTCAAGGTTTGATCATGTCGGTTAAGACATGACCTTTTCCAGCAACCCGAGACTGATACCTGCGGTCAGGCCGCCGTCCACCACCAGTTTTTGACCGGTAATGTAGGCGCTCTCATCGGCTGCCAAAAAGTGGTATACCCCCACCATATCGTCGGTTTCCGCAATACGTGTGAGAGGCGTAATACATTCGGTCAGTGCGATCTCCTCCGGCTCCTCTTCCACCATGGGCGTGCGCACCGTACCGGGCAAAATGCTGTTGACCCGGATGTTGCGCGGTGCCAGTTCCATCGCCGCCGTTTGTGTCAGCTGCAGCACAGCCGCCTTGCACATGCCGTACTGACTATAACCATAGAGGCCGAGCAGACCGGCAATCGAGCTGGTATTGATAACGGAACCGCCATCGTTCATGTGGCAGGGGCCATGTTTCAATCCCAAATAAATGGACTTTTGCAAAATAGCCACATTTTTATCGAAGGCTTCCATACTGTGCTCTTCGATAGATGGGCCTGTATCCTGGACGCCGGCGTTATTGACCAGGATGTCGATTTTGCCTAACTGCCGTTCGGTTTCAGCCAGCGCCTCAATTACCTGATTCTCATCGGTGACATCAGCGCGAATAAAGATGGCGCCGATCTCATTCGCGAGTGCTTCGCCATTGCGCCGGCCGACAATCGCCACCTTGGCACCGGCCTCAATAAACCGTCGGGCCACGGCTGCACCAATGCCGGAGGTGCCGCCCGTAATAAAAGCCACTTTGCCGTTCAACGAAAACATATTGATTATCTCCTCTGCCTTCAGGATTCGCCCAGATACTCACGTGCCAACGCTGTTACCGCCTCAACCAGGATAGGGGTCATCTCTTTGGCGGTATCGATTTCTTGACGGGTGAGTGCCCATCCGAGGTACACCAGACCGCGAATCAGGAAGAACAGCGGCATCAACTCCTCGTGGGAGGCCGGCAGCGCACGCTCACTGCGGTAGCCGGTAATAAAGGCGTCGAATATGGCATCGAAGTGTTCATCATCAGCGATAAAGAACAGCGAGGTCGCGATATCGAACAGGTGCCAGCCATAGCCGGAATCGTCAAAGTCAATCAGGCGCATGCCATCGGCAGAGCGCAGCAGGTTCTCGGGCAGGAAATCACAGTGAATCAGGCCGTAGCGATCCTCGTCCTGACCAAAGGTCTCCAGATCCACGCGAACTTTTTCCCGCGCCCGCTCAATCAACGCCCGCTGATCGTCAGTAAGTGCTCCGAGCTCCCAGAAACGGCCCCACAAGGGATTCTCGCCGACCAGCCCGTCCACATCCCAGGCGTGGCGGCTGAAGCCGGCCGGCTTGTCCCAACGCTGCGCCTGGTTGTGCAGCCTGGCCATCAGTTCACCGACAATGCGGTAATTGGCGATGGTGGTTTCGGCATCACCACTGGCACCCTCTTCAATCGAGCCCAGCGCTTCACCCTCGACCCAGCCGAGAATGTCCACCTGACGCGGCTCGGGCACGCCTTCCACACTGAAGACCTTGAATAGCTCACCGTCGGTGGCGGGAATCACGTCAGGCGTATTGATGCCTTCGCGGTTGAGGGCATCCATCCACTGCAATTCGGAGCGCAGTGCCGCATCGCTGTGGTAATTGGCGCGGTGGACGCGCAAGGCATAGCGCGTGCCATCACTGACCACGGCGTAGACCGCATTTTCGCGGTACTTCAGCAGGCTGATCTCGGCATCGGCGGCCATGCCCCAGAGGGGAAGCGCGGCGCGCACCAAAGCGTTGAGTCGCTCTATCTGCTGCTGTTCGGGCACTTGATAAAAATCGCTCATAACTCCGAATCTCTTGGTTTTCATCTCTTTTCTGATATCGCCATCGATATCACCACAATATTTATTCGACTATAGTCGAATACTTAAACTAGACTATAGGCGAGTTTATATCAGGTCAAGTGCTTTCTGGCTTTGTGCGCCAAAAACTGAATCGTTAAGAATTGTTGGTTATTTGAACAACACTACTTATAAAGCAAACTAATTCATGGGCGGATTTCTCGGGAAATTCGCGCTTTTGAGGTATGATTAGCTGCCATGAACGATACGAATGAAATAACGGTTGTCTCCCGCCGTTCCGCCACTCAGGCCCGGGGCCGGGCCCGCCGGGAGAAACTCCTCCAGACTGCAGCCGAGTTATTGGGTGAAAAGGAGCTGGAAGAGATCACCTTTAACGAGGTGGCCCAACGGGCTGAGATCCCCAAGGGCTCGGCTTACCACTTCTATGCCAATGTGATGGATCTGTACTCCGCATTGACGGAACAGATTGGGGCCGACCTGCTCGCGACTCTCTCAGCTCCTATAGATAGCGATCAAGTCAAACGCTGGGAAGATGTACTCGCGGAACTCTGCAGGCGCACCGAGCAGTTTTACGACCAGCGCCCCGATGCCCGTCAACTGTTGATAGGCGGCAAGACGCCTCCCCAGTACAAAAGCACCGACAGGGAAAATGACCGCCGTATTGGCGCCCTGCTCAAGCACCAATTGTCACAGCATTTCAAGCTGCCCAGCATCCCCAACGAACTGGATGTGCTCTATTACGCCGTATCAATTATCGATCTGATTTATTGCCTGTCGATGATTCGCCACAACCACATTACCGAGGAGATGGGGGAAGAGGCAGTTCGGGCCGGGGTTGCGTATTTGCGGACTTATTTGCCCGAAATCCTGCCACGGGTTGAAAGCTAATCGGTAACTCCGGGTACGCAGCAGTGTAGGGTGGATTTACCCAAAAAACGGGCACAAGAGCGATAGCGTAATCCACCAGAACGTGGCATCAAACTACCCTATTGGTGGATTACGCTGACGCTCTTGTGCCCCGTGGGTAAATCCACCCGACGAATCTGGGTAAATCCACCCTTCTACAAGTTATTCTTTCTTTTACTTAGAAAGAAAGATTTTCGCGCTCGATCGCAATCCCCAACTCCCGCGCCTTCTCCCGCGCCAGCGGCGTAATCACCACACCGGGCGCCACACTCAGCAAGGTCTGCCTGGCCGCCGCCATCTCCACCAACATCCGCTCGCTGACAAGTCCGTCGCTGATGCGATTCACGGCCGCAATATCGACCCTGGCTTGGGGATTCTCCAACTGACTGAGCACCCGATCAAACGCCGCCAGTGCCTCATCGATATCGCTTTTGGTAATTACCAAGGGCGGACGGAATTTGAGGACATTCCCGCCGGGCCCGGACAATCCGATCATCACCCCCTGCTCCTTCATGGTATCGGGCAATAAACGCCCCACATCACTGGCGGGCTCTCGCGTTTTGCGATCCTTCACAAGATCGACACCGATAAACAATCCCTTGCCCTGAATCTTGCCGATGATGCTGTGCTTTTGCTGTAACCGTTCCAGCCCCTGGCGCAGGTAGGCACTCATGGCGTTGACGTGGTCGAGTATCTTGTCCTGCTTGATAATATCAAATACCGCTTTGGCCGCCGCGGCGGACACGGGATTACCGCCAAAGGTATTGAAGTAGACATCGCTTTTCGCCCACAGATCGGCAATAGCCCGAGTGGTAAATACCGCGGCAATGGGGTGGCCGTTGCCAAAGGGTTTGCCGGTAAAAACAATGTCCGGCACCACGTCGTGCTGCTCAAAGCCCCAATAGGTACCGGTGCGGCCCACACCTGCCTGTACCTCGTCCGCGATGCAAAGGCCACCGGCAGCGCGTACTTTGCGGTAGGCGTGCTGGAAATAACCCTCGGGTGCATCCAGTGCTCCCTGGGAATCAAATATCATGTCACAAACAAAAGCCGCCAGACCTTCGCCGTTGTTTTGCAGCCGGTCGATAGCGGGGTCGAGCAAGTCGGCATATTGGGCGCCGAGATTGCTGTCATTCTCCCCCACACCTTCACGAAACGGGCCACGGTAGGTATTGGGGGCGGCCACCGTCTGAATATGGGGTGGCTGCTCGGAGGTTGGGTAGGTTGCGGTGGACATTTCACCCACCAGCTTGGAGTTGCCGTGGTAACTGTTTTCCATGACGACGGCACCTTTGTTGCCTGTTACCACGCGGGCAATTCGCATCGCCAACTCTGCCGCTTCAGTTCCCGTGCAGGTAAACAGACACACGTCGAGATCACCCGGCAGCGTGCTGGCCACCTCTTCGGCTAGCTCAATCACGTTTTCGTGTAAGTAGCGGGTGTGGGTGTTGAGTTTGCTGGCTTGGTCGGCAATCGCTTTGACCACCTTCGGGTTGGCATGCCCTACCACTGGTACGTTGTTGTAAAAGTCCACATAGCGGCGACCGGTGTCATCAAACAGATGCGCTCCCTTGCCCCGCACCAGGTGGATGGGATCGTGATAGAACAGAAAGCTGCCGGCAAAGTGCTTGTTGCGGCGCTGAATCAAGTCCAGGTTTTTGGTCTTGCCAGCGTCATAATTGGCGTCCAACTTGACATGGCCGAGGCCACCGAATTTTTTCAGGCCACTTTCGCTCATCTTAAAACTCCGTCACTGCTTCTGTTCACTGTCCCGCCGACCAGCGGGAAAACTACACCTGACGCTAACCCTACCCCAGTTCACTTCCGTAACTCAACTATTTTCGACTTTTTATGACACATAAATCACTACATCCCAAATAAACCACTTTTAACTCGACTTTGGTTGGGTTATGATTTATGCCTTCAACAAGGTACTGCTGACTCAAAAGCGTGCCGTAAATGCGTCTCAGAACAGGTTTTGCCATGTCGGATTCCCTTAATAAGTGCAATTTCGATAAAAGCACGTTGGACCACTTGCTCAACACCGCCCAGACGGCCGCCAATCGAATGAAACACTTATCGGCCGCCCAAGTAGAGCGTATCGTCACCGCGGTGGCGAAGGCTGCTGCGGAAAAGTCCGAGTTTTATGCTGAGTGGGCAGTTCGCGAGACCGGTTACGGTCGGGTTGAAAGTAAGATTGCCAAAAACCAAAGCTCTTCCCTGCCCTTTCTGGAGGGGGATATTGGGCGCTTTACCCGTCCACAGGTAGATACCGAAAAGAAAATTGTCGCCTTCCCAAAGCCGGCGGGTGTGATCATGGCGCTGGTGCCGGTGACCAACCCAGTGTGTACTGTTTACTTCAAAGCGCTGGCGGCGCTGATCACACGTAACGCCGTCATTCTGTCCCCACACCCCGGCTCCAAAGAGTGTGCCTCTCACGCGCTGGATTATTTGCACGAGGTCGCCGTTGCAGCAGGTGCCCCCAAAGGCTGTATGCAGATTATTCGCCAGCCCGCGGTACCCTTGACGCAAGCTCTGATGGCCGATGAGCGCAACAACCTGACGCTCGCCACCGGTGGCCCAGCCATGGTGCGCGCTGCCTACAGCTCCAGTAACCCTGCCATTGGCGTGGGCCCCGGCAACGTCGCCTGCTATGTCGATCGCACCGCCGACGTAGAAATGGCCGCCGAGCATATCGCCTTCAGTAAAAGTTTTGACAACAGCCTGCCCTGTACCTGTGAATCGGTGATTATTGCGGACATGCCAATTGCTGCCCAACTAAAGCAAGGCTTGACCAAAAATGGCGTGTACTTTGTCGAACGCGACAGTGAGCGCAGCCAGCTGCGGGAATATATGTTCCCGGGCGGCAAGATGAATCCCGAGATCATCGGTAAGGATGCCGCCGTAATTGCACAAAATGCCGGTTTTACAGTACCGGCAGGCACCCTGGTACTGGCCTTCCCTATTTCAGCTATCGGCCGTCAGGAGCCCTTTAGCAAGGAGAAGCTCTGTCCGGTAATTGGCTTTATTGAAGTTAATGGCAGCAATGAAGGTATCCAGGCAGCGCAGTCCATGCTCAACATTATGGGTAAGGGTCACTCGGCTGTACTGCACGCCCGGAATCCAGAACTGGCAGTGCGCTATGGGACAGTTCTGCCTGTGTGCCGCATTTCGGTCAACACCGCAGGCATACTTGGCTCCAGCGGTAACACCACCAACCTCGACGGATCCGCGGTTATCGGCACCGGTTTCTTCGGCCGCAGTTCGGTAGACCGCAACGTGGGCCCCGATTACCTGGTCCAGTGGACGCGCGTGGCCTACAACAAAGATCCGAACGAGGTCTTTGGCGATATGGAATCTGCGGCTGCTAAGGTTCAGGCTGAGTTGGATTGCAACGCCGAGTCAAACACCGATGCTGCCCCTGAAGCGACAACGAGTTTGTCCGCCTCACGCGCCGACCTGAAAGCACTCATCCGCGAAATACTGGCCGATGAATTGCGCGAAATGTTGAAGAAGTAGAGAACATCATGGCTGAATTGGGAACTGCATTAATCATCGACAAGCTACAGCCGAAAACGGCCAGTTATCTGTCAATCGCCGCGCGCGGCGGTGCGCTGACCCTGCCCGGTCGCGCCCTGCTGTTACTGCAAATCGCCCCCACCGCACTGATCAAAAAGGCGGCCGATATCGCCGCCAAACAGGTTAAGTGCACGCCGAGCGTTTATATGCTGGAGGGCCGAATTGGCCATCTGGCGATCAGCGCCGATTCGGTCATCGACCTGCAGGACGCGGCGCACAATATCGCCGCCGGTATCGGCGCCGAGCTCCCGTCACAGGGTGCGACCAAGATTGTCGCCTCGGAACTCGTCTCAAGGGTGGATGCCCAGCACGCCTATTCGATCAACAAATCCAAAATGGGTTCGATGGTGGCGCCCGGAGACAGCGTCTACATTCTCGAATGCCAGCACGCATCCAACGCCTTAAAAGCCGTTAATGAGGCGGAAAAAGCCGCAGATATCAAAGTGGTGGATTATCGTTTTACCGGCTCCATGGGTCGCATGATTATCGGCGGCAACGATGAAAACGTGCGCGCGGCCAGAGAGGCGGCGTTGGCGGCAGTGGCTTAAATGGGCAGTGATTTGAATGGGCACTGACTTAAATGGAGAATAACAGCACTTTGCTTCGCGAATTGATCAAAGAGGTCGTCAATAACCATTTCAATGGCGACAACACCCTGGTAGATGCACTGGTGATCGCTTCGCTGGAAGCACCGGAATAAAAGCCACGGGCCAGGTCCGGCAACCAAAGCCCGTGCAGATACAGAAATACTTTTTTCATCCGTTGTAAACAACCAAAGCGTGTTAAACCGCTTTAACTAGTATCCCCAACCATCTTTACAGGAGAATGGGACATGTCTAACTCAATTGGTATGATCGAAACTCGCGGTTTTGTTGCTGCTGTCACCGCCGCTGACGCCATGGTCAAGTCCGCCAACGTCAACATCGCTCGCCAGGAGCAGGTGGGCGACGGCCTGGTTGCCATCACTGTGACCGGTGATGTAGGTGCTATTAAAGCGGCCGTCGAAGCCGGGGCCGAGGCGGCTAATGCGGTGGGTGAAGTGGTGTCTACTCATGTTATTCCGCGCCCGCATGCTGATGTTGATGCGATGGTAAACGGCAAGTAATCGCGTGTTTACCCAGTCGCCCCATACCCGAGTAATTATTGCCTAAAGCCCACGAAAGAGGATTTGAGCAATCGCTATGCAACTAAAGTTTTACAGTTTAGTGAAGGATTTGCAGCCCCAGACCGCCGCGTTCCTCGCCGCCACCGGCGCGGGTCGCAGTGTGATCCCTGCCTCCGGCGACAGTGTACTGACCGTCGACCTGGGTACCTCCCTGGCGGTTGAACGCGTTCTCGACCAGTTGCTGAAAGACGACAGTCTGTCGGCTGCGAGTGGGCTAGCCATTGAACGGCAGGGATCGGCATTTGAGTTCATCAGCGCTCGGGCAAGCGAGGTGGAAGCGGTCGCCAAGCAGCTGCTGAAACTCGCCGGCCTCAAAACTCCGGCCAAAACCGCGATCAATCAGCCGCCAACCCTGGGTGCTGTTGAAGTGATTGAACAACTGGCACCCTTGCACGCCACCCTCATCAACCGCGCACGCCGCGGCGCCATGGTAGCTGCAGGCGATGCGCTGTTAATGGCGGAGTGCCAACCCGCTACGCTCGTGAGCAAACTCGCCAATCAGTTGGAACAGGAATGTCCTGACGTGTTACTGGTGGATATGGATAGCCGCACCGGTCGGCTGGTGTTGACGGGGCCCCTGGCGACATTGCGAAAAATTCAGCAAAAATCGGTGGCCGGATGAGCGATCCAGAGCGAAGTGTTCTACATGGCTAAGCCTGTACTTTTAGCCGCCTTTTTACTGAGCAGCATTGCCCCACCAAACAACGATGATCCCAAACTCCCCTCCCTCATTGGACGCCAGCTGGCAATCGCTCCCGATACCATCGGTCTGGCCTTGGCCGGCTCCTACCTGTTATCCCTGGGCGGCTCTTCAGTGGCGGGCGTCCTGGGAGACAGGTTCGGCCAATATCTTATCAAGCGCCCCGGCACTATAACCCGCACTCATTCCGCCATCGACAACAAACTCCTGCCCCGTAATATAAGCGCCGAAGTCAGAGGCCAGCAGATTGTAGATGCCGATCAAATCGTCTGTGGTACCAATACGACGCAGTGGGGTTAACACATCAAACATGGCTACTGGTGTTGCATCGTCATCGGCCTGGATCGACATTTCGGTATCAATGCCACCGGGCAAAACCGCGTTGACGCGAACTTTTCGATCAGCCAATTCCAGCGCCGCCGCTCGCGTCAAGTGCGAAACGGCCGCCTTACTGGAAGAATAGATACCGTAGGCTGGCGTCATCAGGCGAGCGGCCGCCGAAGAGGTATTGATAATGCTGCCTCCATCGTTCATATGCCGAGGGCCATACTTGAGGCCATAGAGGACTCCATTAAAATTGATATCAAAGGTCTGCTTCGCTTCGTCTGCAGATACCTCTTCCAGCATACCACTGGTGGAGATACCGGCATTGTTGACGATGGTATCAAGCTTTCCAATTCGCTGTTCGGCTTGCCAGAAACTATCGGCAACGGCCTTTTCGTCGACCACATCCAGGCGCAAAAATGTCGCCCCTATCTCTTCGGCGATTGCGTCGCCGTCGCGGCGACCGGAAATAATTACTGTGGCACCGGCTTCGACAAAACACTTGGCCACCGCCAATCCAATACCGGCCGTACCGCCAGTGATAAATGCCTTTTTACCTTGCATTGAAAACATAACAATCTCCTCTATACCATTAAATCGAAATTGATGTATCCCCCCGACTCAAGAAAGCGTTGAGCGGCGAACACACCGCTAGTCGGCTTCTAATCCAATAACCCAATGCATAATACAACCGGCATCACGCAGCTCGCCCAGTGCGGCGTAGTCAGTACTGTCATTAAAAGCCATCAACTCGACCTTGGAGTCGAATCGCCCCACCAGGTAACTATCGTCCTTAGCCGGCGCTTAGTAGCGCAGCGCTTGAATCTTCTGACGCCCTACGACGTCTGACGGCCTCAAGCAAAGCCAGTAATGATGCCAAGGTTGTTACGGTAAGCAGAATAAAGAGGGGCAAATAACCACTCCCCGCCAAAAGACCGGCCACCCCCGGCCCGATCGCTATCCCCAGGCCCATTACCGCGGGAATCATCGGCGTAACGCGTCCACTTCCATCATTGACGGCGATCTGCGCCCACTGATAGACAAAGTAAATCGCCAGGGCAGCTTGGGATAGCATAATACCGATGACATAAGCGGCCTGCCCTTCAAAAAGATAGACGGACCAAAGGGCGGCCAGGTAAATCAGCATGGCCAGGGACAGAGGTCTGGCATGACCGAATCGATCGCCCAACAACAGTGGAATCACACCGGCGGCGGCGCCGCTTAAAAGCCCCACTGACATCGACAGTCCGACAAATTCAGTGGTAAAACCGGCACTGTCACCGACGCGCTCGATAAATGCCCAGAGACCCGAATGCCCCAGTAAAAACAGAAACAAAGCAAATGATTCCAGTACGGGTTTGCGATTTGAGGCACAAGAAGCATCACAATGGGGTAGTTTTTGGGGGGCTGTTGCTGGCATACCTTTGGCACAGCATGCAGCCAGCAGGAACAACAACGCAAAACCGCATGTCACTCCCGCATATCCCCATTGCCGCGTAATCAGTGCCGGAAAGCACAGTGCAACCGTCGCCCCCAGCCCTATCTGAGTGAGCTGCCCCAGGGCGTAACATTTCTCAGGATGTGCGCCACTGCCCAACAAGGTCAAGGCGAGGGTAAAAAGGACGCCACTACAAACACCGAGAGAGAAAAGTATCGATAGTAACAGCCCTTGGGTATCCACCAGTGCTGCCACCACGAAACCGACACTGGCAATCACCCCCATCGCGGCTGATAAATAGCGCCAGTTAAAACGATAAATCCACAGCAATGCCGTAAAGGTGGCAAGGGTATATCCCGAGAAAAAACTCGACGCCAAATAGCCCATTTCACGGTTGTTGAGTCCCAGGTTGTCCGCTGCTGCACCAAGGTATAGAGGCATAGCATTAAACATCAAGGCACTCACGGCTGACACAAAGGCGGCCACAGCCAGAGCGAAAGTGCCGGCCCTGGTGTTTGACGGTGTATTCATTGGCATCCGCTAATCGTTAAGCCTCTTACTTCGCCTTCGCTCGCTGGTGCGCCTGGTAGGTCATTATGGAGATATCTCGGACAAGCTTTGTGGCGAGCGCACAAGAAACCTTACTCGGCGTATCCAGATCAGGAATCAGCTCCACCACTTCACCGCCCCAGATATTGAGCTTGGCCTCATGCAGCTTATAGAACATGGTTTGAATCTGCTGAGAGGTAGCTCCGAAAGGCATGGGAATAGTGGTTCCCGGGCAGTAAGCGGCGTCGAAGCAGTCCATATCAAAACTGATCCACACCGGGCGGTCACCAACCACTTCCTTGATATTGGTCACAATGGCGTCAAAGCCATCTATACGGTATTGCTCATGCATATCCATGCCATCGTGCACCGTAAACTGATCAGCGATATCGCGATACTCACCTTCCGTGTGAATCTCTGTACGGATAAAGAACTGAAAGCTGCGTGCAGGATCCATATGGCCGCTGCGGGCGGTGGCACACATAAAGGCGCTCTGATTGGGATAATCGAACTCGCCGGAATCCGGATGGGCATCAAAGTGCAGCACACAGAGGGGTTCCCCAATATGCTCACTCACCGCGGTCAGCGTTGCAAATGGCAGAGTGTGATCGCCACCCACAAAGACAGGACGGAAATCGCCTTTGGCCAACTCTGTCCCAACCTGCGCCTTCAGCTCATTGAGATTGGTGTAACAATCCTTGGTATGATTGCCCGGGCGCAAGTTTCCCCCATCGGCGAGGCGATTCAGCTTGTAGTGCTCGGGATACGGATAGTAATCGGTGGAGTAATAGGGACTGGCGCGGCGAACCGCTTCCGGTCCCTTGTTGGTACCCTGATTGCTGTGATCCGCAGTCGTGAAAGGCATACCAAATAACACCACGTCTTTATCCGTATAATCATTGGTGCGTTCGGCACACAGCAGGCTGAATTCGTCATTATAGTAACCGGAAAAAGCAGATGCGATGTCTTCGTGATTGTAGGGCTTAATCTTGATTTTTGGCATGTGGATACCTCTATAGAAATTAAGTCTTGAAAATAATCTCAACAATTTGGTCGTGTCGAAGGACTTTTGTAGAGTTTCCCCTATAACGGGCGTATCCAACAGATGAAATCCGGACCCAAACCAATCAATTTCGGACTTGGCCTGAATCGCTTTTTGCACTGTCCTGGGCCATAATAAAACGATAAGCCGTGGCTTCGATCCCAATACAGTCATCAAAGTACAGCAATCAAAGTACAGCAATGAACCTACACACTCATATCGTACCTGTTGTCTATGTCCGCCAACTTTTGGCGGCCCTGAGTGAACAAGGTGTTACCGCACAACAGTTGCTGGAAGGTACCGACCTGTCGCCCGAGGACATCAACAAATACGGCAGCTTTATCACCCACGCACAGCAAATGCAGATTCAAGTCAACGGTGCACATATGGCCTCAGCATCCAATATCGGCCTACTGATGGCAGAGAAATATCGCGCCCAGGATCTGGGCATTTATGGCCTGGTTATCCAGACCTCCATCAACTTTCATCAGGCGACGATAAACGCAGCCCGTTTTATCCCCCTTGCCGCCGGTTACTCGGAAACGGACTTAACCATCACCGACACTGAATACCGCCTTAGGGTCAGAGACTGCCAAACCCTCCCTGGTACTCACCGGATGATTATTGATGAAATCATCTGCGGTTATCACAGCGTATTTTCGCACTTGGTCGATCAACCCATTGTCCCCCTTCGCGTTACCGTGGATTACCCGAAGCCGGAGCACCCCGAATGCTACCGGGATTTCTTTGGCTGCTCAGTACAGTTTTCCGCCGAGCACTCTGAGATCATCTACCCCAGGGCATATGGGGGTCTACCCTTTAAGTACTACGACAAGGAAGCCAATGAAGCCTGCACCCTGCGCTGTGAGAGTCTGTTAGAGCGCCTGCGTGAAGCGGAAGATATTATGGCCGACCGGGTGAGAAAAAACCTGTTGCAACTGAATAGTAACCGACGCAATGCCGAGGAGGTTGCGAAGCGGCTGCATATCAGTGCCCGCCACCTGCGTCGAATGTTGCACGAAGAAGGCTCCTCTTTTCAGGAGGTACTGGACGAAGTGCGCTATGCGCTGGCGAAGAACTATCTGACGCAAACCCAGCTCTCTATTGACCAGGTGGCTCCATTGATGGGTTACAGTGAAACCAGCAATTTTCGGCGAGCCTTTAAAAAGTGGAGTGGTGTATCGCCGACAGAGTACCGCAATCAGATAGCCTGAAGGCCTGCAATCGCACTCCTGAAAGACGTCCTCTTTTGACTGGCGGAATGTCCAGATTTGACGACGTGTTACTAACGCAAATCGGACATCATAGACGCCATCAGAACGAGACCCCAATCACGGTCCGTGAAGACCTGATTGAAGTTGTTTTTGGAGTTTGCGATGAAATTACCGCCGAAGGCCACCGAGTCACTGGATGCCAAGCAGTCCGACGAGATGGACAAGAAATACCAGCTCTATGCCGGCGACCCCAAGCAGACCAGTCTGTTGGATACCTTTATGCCCCATTCGGGCATTCAGTCTTTTATGCGCCTGCCCTATTCCCGCGATTTAACTGGACTGGATCTGGCAGTCTACGGGATGCCCCTGGATCTCGGCACAGTCAACCGCAGCGGCGCTCGTCTGGGGCCCCGTACCATACGCGAGCAATCTCTGTTATTGGGTGTGTTTTCAGACCCGTTTCCGCCGCACACACGCTGTCTGCGCGAGGATCTGCGTATGGTGGATTACGGTGATCTCGCTTTTGATATCGGGTATATCGAGGATATGCTCGAGGTCAGTCAAACCCATATCGGGTGCATGGTTGACCAGGGCCTGTCCACGCTCGGTCTGGGCGGCGATCACTTGAGTACCTACCCGGCGATCAAGGAGCACGCCCGCAAGCACGGTCCCCTGTCTTTGGTTCACTTTGATGCCCACTCCGATGACACCACTTTTGGACGCCTTAACCACGGCTCCATGTTCTGGTACGCGTGCGAAGAGGGGCTGATCGACCCGACCCGCTCTATCCAAGTGGGTATTCGCCACACCTTACCCGAACACGACTTTCATGTGATTCCCGGTCATGAAGTGATCGACATGAAAGGCACGGAGATTGCTGAGCGGATTTGTGATGTGGTCGGCGACAACGCTTGCTATATCACTCTGGATGTGGACGGGATGGATCCGGCGTTTACGCCCGGCACCGGCACACCAGTACCGGGCGGCATGACCTCCATGCAGCAGCGGCAGGCACTCTGGGGATTGAAGGGGTTGAAGGCGGTGGGGGCAGACGTGGTAGAGGTATCACCCCCCTATGACCCAACCGGGCAGACCGCCAATATCGCCGCTGGCTGCGCGATAGATCTGTTGCATATTCTGGCCGATGCCAGGTTGGGCAATTAGTGCTCCATCACTCGCTTGCCGTCACACCGGTGACGCAAGCGAAATTCGCTGGGGGTCATGCCCTTCAAAGACTGAAAGCGCCGGTTAAAGTTGGAAATGTTTTTATAACCACAGGTAAACGCAATCTGGGTGATATCCATATTGCCGCCCACCAATAGCCGACAGGCCTCATTAACCCTGACCATATTGACAAAACTCACAAAGGTCAGGCCTGTGGACTTTTTAAAGAAGCGGCTAAAACCCTGAGAGGTCAGCCCCACCCGGTCCGCAATTTGCGGCTGACTGATCTCCGCCTCAAGGTTACTCCTTACAAACCGGTAGATTTGTTCAATACGGCGCCGGTTGGTTTCATTCACATCCGCATTCAGATTGTAGTCCGGGGTGGCGAGTGCCCGCAGTTCTTGAGATTGGGCTAGATAATGGAGCAACTTGGCCAGGCTTAACAAGCGTTCCATGCCCTGCTGTTGATCCAGAGTCTGCATCAAACGCGCTGCAAACCTGGCGGTATCCCCTCCCACGGACAGCCCCAGGTTGGCATTATTAAGCAGCCGCTTGACGGGCCCGGATTCCGGCAGCTGCATAAATCCCTCGCCAAAGCAGCTGGCCCCAAACTGAATCACCATGATTTCCGACAGCTCATTGCTGGTGGCAGGCGTGTTGTACCAGCAGTGAGGTAAATTAGAACCCACCAGCACAATGTCACCAGGCCCGTACTGCTCCACGCTGTCCCCCACAAAACGGGTGCCCTGGCCGCAAATATTCCATGTCAGCTCGTATTCCGGGTGGTAGTGCCAGGTATGGTCCTCGGAAAAATCCCGGCAGCTCACGCGAAAGCTTCTAAACGAGCTACCTTCGTTGGCCTGGACGTTTTCAAATACAGGTTCCATCGGAGGTACCTCGATCTGACTCTGGGAATGGAGTCTTGATGCTAGCCCTGTTAACTGAATCAGGCCTTAAACCGAGTTGAACCGGCAAATGCAAGACTTCAGGTTGATTTCAGGAGCCAGAGGCTAGCATAAGCGACACTCGCCACTAAAAGACGTCTACAGGTCTGTTTATGACTATATCCCACGACAATAAAAACCCGGGTTATATCACCCTGCTCACCCTGGTCGCCGCGTTGGGCGGTCTGTTATTTGGATACGACACCGCCGTAATTTCCGGCACCGTTAGCTCACTGGACTACTTTTTTATCCAGCCTCAGGACCTGGCTGAAACGGAAGCCAATGCCCTGCTAGGCACCCTTGTCTCCAGCGCCCTGATTGGCTGTGTGATTGGCGGTGCCTGCGCCGGCTGGTTGAGCCAGCGCTTTGGCCGTAAACCGGTATTGCTGTTAAGTGCCGCCCTGTTTTTCCTCTCAGCACTGGGGTCTGCAATACCGGAACTGGGTGTGCAATCCATTGGCGGTGCCGATGCCCATACCGCCATGCCCCAGTTTATTGCCTACCGTATCCTCGGCGGCATTGGCGTCGGCATGGCCTCCATGTTATCCCCCCTATATATCGCCGAAATTGCCCCGGCCAGTATCCGCGGACGACTGGTCTCCTATAACCAGATGGCCATCGTCACGGGCATTATCGTAGTCTACTTTGTCAACTACCTGATCACCCTCCAGGGGGACAGTAGTTGGAACCAGACCGTCGGCTGGCGCTATATGTTTGCCTCGGAAATGCTGCCGGCCACGCTGTTTTTTGCCCTGCTATTTACAGTGCCGGAAAGCCCGCGCTGGTTGGCGTTAAACAACCGCAATCACAGCGCCATGGCCACCTTGAACAAACTGCACGGCAGTGAGGACGCTAAACAGGAATTTCGCGAAATTGAAAAATCCCTGCAACAGCTCCAGGGCCAAGACAGTGCCAAATTGATGTCCTATGGCCTGCTGGTGTTGATCATCGGTATTGGTCTATCGGTGTTCCAGCAGTTTGTCGGCATTAACGTGGTGCTCTACTACGCGCCAGAAATTTTCAAGAATATGGGGCTCGGTACCAGTGCCGCCATGTTGCAAACCATTATTGTCGGCACCGTGAATGTGGTATTTACCCTGGTCGCCATACTCACTGTGGACCGCTACGGCCGCAAACCTTTGATGATCATCGGCGCCTTGGGCATGGCGCTGGCGATGATTGCTTTGGGTATGAGTTTTTACCTGCAGAGCATGGGCACGGCAGCACTGGTGATGATGCTGACCTACGTCGCTTGTTTTTCCCTCTCTTGGGGCCCTGTGTGCTGGGTATTGTTATCGGAAATCTTCCCCAACAGCATCCGCAGTAAAGCCATGTCCATCGCCATGGCAGCACAATGGATCTCAAACTATCTGGTGTCCTGGAGCTTCCCGCTAATGGACAAAAACTCCACCCTGATCGAGATGTTTAATCACGGCTTCGCCTACTGGGTTTACGGGGGCATGGGTATGCTGGCAGCGTTGTTTGTCTGGAAACTGGTGCCGGAAACCAAGGGCAAAACACTGGAGGAGATGGGGGCTTTGTGGAAATCGCAACCCGTTAAGCAGCTCCAGCCGGTGGCCGAGGGTGCCCTTTCTTAATACGCTTGCTCACTGCCACCGTGTCCTATGTGCGATAGAGGATATGGAAAGTCTTGCGCTGACACGGAAGTCACAATGACACTGGATAGCGGCGATATATACAGCGCACCAAATTGTTTTTGGGCACGCGCCTTGTCGCTGCCCAAAAGCCAAAACTAAGTGCAGGGATATAGTCTCGTCTTACTCAGCCAGTAAGCTCGCGCTTCAACTCGTCCTTATTGACCCTGTTCTTATCACTCTGCACCAGCGGCAGTGACTTTCGGTACACGACCTTGCTGGGGATCATGTAAGAGGCCAGGTGCTTTTTCAGTTCGAACAAGATCTCTTTTTCGGAAATTTCGTGGGGTGCTGAATACACGAGAACGATCTCCTCTTCGATAAGTTCGTTCTCTATGGAAAACACGGCACTTCGCTCGATCTGAGGCAGGTTTTTCTGCACCACGGATTCGATCTCGTAGGGAGACACCCTGAACCCCCGGGTTTTGATCATGTCATCGTGCCGGGAGACAAAGTAGAAATAGCCCTCTTCATCTCTGTAGACATAGTCGCCCGTAGCGACAACGAGCTCATCGGTTAGCTGCCCTTCCAGGTTGATCACATCCTTGAGGATCTCGATGGACTTGAACCTGCGCTTATTCTCCTCCGGCGCATTCCAGAAGCCGCGGTAGATATAGCCGCCTCGGTGTATCAGTTCTCCCACTTCGCGTGGGGCACATTCCTTGCCTTCTTCATTGATGACATAGAGTTCTACATCAGGGATAGGCTTGCCGATCGATTCCGGACGAATCTGTACCTGTGAGGGATCGAGGTAGGTGGAGCGAAATGCTTCCGTCAAACCGTGCATGGAATAAAAATCCGCTTTCTGAAAGGTTTGCTTACAATCGCGGATCATCTTCGCGGTCACGTTGCCGCCAGAGGACGTGATGATTCTGACATTATCAAACAATTCAGGGCTCGGAATCCTCTGTGCATCATCTTCAAACATCTGCGAGATATTGACGGGCATGAGAGGTAAAACTGTCACCAGATCGTCGATCAGGTGGTTGAAAAAGTCCTCCGGCAGGATAAAGCGATGCAGGGCCAGGGTCGCTCTTTTATAGAGGCTACAGAAAATCTGGTTGAGACCGTAATCAAGATTGAAAATCAGCACCCCCGATATAACGTCGTCCTCCTCCAGCTCAAGGTACTGGGAAACCACGCGGGCCGAATCGATCAGATTGCGGTGTGAGATTACGATACCCTTGGGGGTACCCGTCAAGCCAAAAGAATAGGTAATCACCGCATTGTTGTGACCACTGACTTCACAGGAATAGGGCTTGTTGTAGTACTTGTAAATTTCCTCGAAAGATGCAATATCCTTCCCAACACTCTCATAGGAGATAACATGCCCCTCGAAGTCGATCTCCTCGATACTCTCCAGCTTGATCCTGTCGGTAATGATGCACTTGATGTCGCAGTCCTTGATGATGTACTGGACCTGTTCGGGCTTCAGCAATCGGGTTAGCGGCACCAGGACATAGTCGGTCGAGAGGATGGCAAGTATGGCGATGACCTGCTCCATGCCTTTGTTGGAATAGATACCGATGCGGGCATTTTTCGGCAAATTCAGCTCATCCAGGTAACAGGCGACCTGATTGACCTTGCTGAACAGTTCACCGTAGGTCATGCCTTTGCCGTTGAAACGCAAGGCGGTTTTGTCGCTGTGAGTGAGCACGGCGGCTTCGAGGAGTGTTCTTATGCAGTTTATTGACATCGCCATTACACCTTTATACCGAGTGTCCATATATCGTAGTTGCTATCCAGAACAATAGTCGGATTATGGTCTGAAGCAAAAATTTTCCTGTAGAAAAACGCAATAATGGTTTCTATATCTTCTACCGTCAGGACTTTGGTAATACCACCCGTCAAGACAATAGAATTGATCGCCAACAGCTTGAGGTTGATGTAGGCCTGTCGGTGGTGAGACATCTTGCATAACACGAGAAAAATGGCGAGCTGCATCAATACCCTGGTCGCCTTGTCACTCTGTTCATGGAAGATGTTCTCTGTCACCTTCAGGTGCGTCAGCAACTCATAGACGAATTCGTTGCTCTGCGCCGCCAGTATCAATGACTGCTTGGACTTGTAGACGCCCAGCCGTTTGAATACCAGCCGGTCGTATTCATTTTCGGTCACTATATTGTCGTCCACCAGGTCCTTCGAATAGTGGATATCCGTAGTAGCACCGCCGATATCGAGGAGAATAAACGGGTCGGCAACCGAAAACCTGGACTCGATCGTCGGCAGCGCCCGGTTAACAATATAGGGGGTTGAAAAGATTTGGTTGGCAGTAATCTCATAGAGGTGCTTGATGTCCTCCTTACCCTCAATGTCCTGCTGGTACAGGTTGGTCAGGTACTCTTTCAGGTGCTCTTCGACAATGTGCAGTTTGTCGTCAATGATGTTGGGCAATACCACCACATTCTCAATATTGTCCTGCATCTGCTGTGCATCCTGCTCACTGCCGACAAATACAATATTCGAGTAATTGAGTTGCGCCAAGTAGCTGTACAAGCTCTCAGAAAACAGGTTAGCGTGTGAGTTGACGCCCCCCACGACAATGACAACGTCAATCAAGTCGCCGGGCACGGAATACTCATCGATATTCTGGTACAGAATGGTGTCGATGATATTGATGCCCGAATTGAAGGCAATGTTAGTGGCGTACTTCAGGGAGAAGGAATTGGTGACACCGATAATCAATGTGCTCAAACCGCCGTTAGCGGAAGAGCAGATGTGTATGTCCTGCTTATCGAAGCGCCCCACTGTTTCACCACACTTGCTCATCAGGTCTTCCAGGATGTCCCTGTTGAAGTCCCTGAAGTGCTGTTCAATGGTCTCGGAGGTCGCAATCTTGAAATAGGTGCTGCCGACGTCTATCAGCAGTTTTTCGTTATGCCCGTTCATTGCATGATACCTATATCGTGAATGATGTCATTGACAATACCGGTCGTATCCTTGGTCAGATCACACTGTGCTTTTTCATACTCGTAGCATTTGTCGGGAATGGGCACATTGCCCCTTTCTATAATCCTGATATTTTTCTGTGCGTCCCGGATGGTGATCATCTCGTTCTGGTTAATGATATGGGGTGAAAAGGGCACGTCGATAATGCCGTTCTTGATGGAGTTGAATACCTTGCGCCACAGAGTATCCGCAGGGTCGTTGAACACCGCCTCCATGATTGCCTTGACCTCCAGGGTCAGGATCTCTTCCTCCTCCTCATCCACAACATTGGGCAGGCCGTTGAGAATCCGCAGGGTGTACTGGGTATCGGCCACCGTCTTGGCGTTGGCCTCCTTGGTGGGGATGCCCGTGGCTTCCTGTCTGGTCTTGGTGATGATCTTGTCGGCCCCAACCATGGAGGCGATCACCGTGGCGAGGTTAATAAGCTGATCAGCATAATCCTGATTAGTGGGAAAAGCCCCCATCCACTGGTGATACACCAGATTGATGGCAGCATCACCACAACCGATCTGCTCGGCGTAATACCTGGCCAGCTTCTTGATCACCGCACCGGTGACAATATCCTGGTTCATCGAACCCTGCTGGGCGAAGGACACGGAGAAGGATTTAACCCCCTCCTCCAGGGACAGCAGCATCTCCAGCAATTGGATAACGATGGTGATTGCGGGGGGCACCAGGGTCGCAGTCAACGGCCCGAAGGACTCGCGGTTGATCGGCTCATTGAGCTCAGAATAGTTGGCACAGACCCGCTCAACATACTTCCAGTAGAGAAAGGCCTTATCCAGGGGGAAGTTTTTCGAATAGGGCAGCAGGTAGGTAATAGGCCCCCCCTCAATCTCGAATATACCCGAGGCAATTGCCGTCTCGATCAACAAGCGGGCGTCGGGCGTGCCGTGGCGCAAACTCACAGGCTTGTCGAAGTGAGTGATCATCTTGCGGGTTGTGCGGTAGCCGTGGGTTACCAGCGGGTAACCGTTGAGCATATCCATGTCGTTCTCTTCGCTCAGGCGAAGCATCTTCTTCGCCGTGGCGTAATCGTTGAGCCGTGTATTGGAATCAATGGTCAGCGGCAGCACATCCACATTAGCGTTTACAAAGTACTCATACAGGGCATACTGCTGTTCATAGGTGGGGAATCCCCCCCGGGGCTGAACCAGCATTTTCTGCCGTTTGGCAAAATGATGGGAAATGAACAGCTCCTTGCTCGCGTTGCTGACAAACTCCGCCACCTCAGCAAAGTCAAAGGCATCCACGTACTCATTGCTGAGAATGATTTCTCGCTCTTCCTGCAGCAGGCTCATGATATGCCTCTCTGTTCCAGTAACTCTTGCAGCATATCCAGCCCGCTATTGAGATCCACCTGGTGGCAGACCAGGTCAAAGCCATAGTTCTTGTAGCGGGACATGATCTCCTCCGTATTGCCGCTGCCCACCACCAGGTTGCCGCCGATCATCATAATGACATCGTCCAGGGTCTTGTACTTTGATTTGAGCAGCTTGACTTCCCGGCCCCAGCCCTCGGCTTCACCATTGAGGGAGGAAATCATCAACACTTCCGCACCTGTTTCCACGACGGCGTCGAAAAATTCTTCCAGGTGCGTGTTGACACCCAGGTTGAATACGTCGTATCCCCTGGCACGCAGCGAAAGATCAATAAGCCTGTTGGCGACCACGTGGATATCGTTACCCACCACGCCTGTTACTACTTTCATGTGGTTTCACACCTGATTATCCGAATACCCCAGTCCGCCGTCCTGATCGGCACCGACAGATTCCGCCCCCTCGGGGCGGGGCGCATTTTGCCATGCACCACGCCATAACACTATCTCGCTGCCCCAAGGTGCCTCGGCGACGGCTGTAGTACCACAAGGGTGAAAAAAGCGCCATGATATCAAAAGGTTATGTAAAAATCGCGGTTCCAGTGCTAGAATTCGGCGCAAAATTCAGCCAGGAGGTACTTCAATGACTTTTTTCACCGCTGATATCTGTGACGAACACAGTGACAGAACCTCTGTACTCGGCCCCGGGTATAGCAATTATGGTGGCGCTGACAAATGCCAGGGTGAAATCGTCACCATAAAGCTGGACAGGAACAACTCTGACCTGATTACACTGCTCAGGGACGAGGATGGCACCGGCAAAGTCGTGGTTGTCGACGTGGATCAGGCCTATTTCGCCGTCGTCGGTGAAAACCTGATGAAGTTTGCCCACCAGAACAACTATGCCGGCATCCTTGTCAACGGCTATATCCGGGATACTTTCCAGATCAAGGACATTCCCGTGGCCCTGTATGCACTGGGCACCTGCTCGCGGAAATACATCCCGGTAACCCAGGGCGAAAGAAATATCCCTCTGGCTTTTGGGGATATTCAGCTCAACAGTGGCGACTACCTCTATGCCGACACCGATGGGGTTATTGTCTGCCCTGAGAAGATCGTCTAGCAGCCAGAGTCCAGTCCGGCCAGTGACCATCCGGAAACACCGCTTCTTTCATTGCAATCGCAATATCGTAGGGTGGATTTACCCTACGACACCAAGCCCTGGCCGGGTTGACTACAGCACTTTGGCAATGGATCCCGCCAGATAATCAACATTATCTGGAGCGATCGCCGCAATACTGATTCGGCTGGAACCAACGATATAGATGCTAAACTCATCCTGTAGGCGCTGCACCTGATCCTTGTCAATGCCCAGGAACGAGAACATGCCTTTTTGCGCGGTAATAAAGCTGAAGTCGCGAGTGACACCATTGGCAACCAGCTTATCCACCAGCAACTGACGCATGTCATTGATACGGTCGCGCATCTCTTTCAACTCGCCGTGCCACTGGGTGGTGAGCTCCTCTGAACCCAGGATCGTCTCCACAATGGCAGCACCGTGGGCCGGCGGCATGGAATAATTAACCCGGACGGTCGGCATCAATACCGAGTTGATAATGTCGGCCGCCTCAGCACTTTTGCCAATCACAGAACAGGCGCCGATACGATCCCGGTAGAGGCCGAAGTTCTTTGAACAGGAGCTGCAGATAATCATCTCATCCACAGTATCAGCCATCAGCCTGAGGCCAAAAGCGTCCTCCTCAAGACCCTCGCCAAACCCCTGGTAGGCCATATCCACCACCGGGAAAAATCCGATATCCCTGGCCAGCTCCGCCACTTCCCGCCACTGCTCCCGGCTCAAATCCATACCGCTGGGATTGTGGCAGCAGGCGTGGATCAATACCGCGTCATCCTTCGGCACCTGCTTCAGGGCCTCAACCATGCCCGCGAAATCCAGGCACTTGTTCTCATAGTCATAGTAGGGATAGGTCTTGACATTCAACCCGGCTGCGGTAAACACGCCCTGGTGGTTAGCCCAGGTAGGGTTACTGACCCAAATGGTCCCGCCGGGCTTGCAGGTCCGGATAAGTTCACCGGCGATGCGCAGTGCCCCGGTACCACCGGGCGTGGAGATCGTGCGAATACGATTTTCCCGGATTACCTTATGATCGCCCAAGTTCAGGGTGGTAATCCTCTCGTTAAACAGGCTGGAGCCGGCGGAATTGATGTAAGTTTTGCTGGTTTCATTATCGACACGGAACTGCTCGGCAGCCTTGACGCACTCCAGCACCGATGTGCGGCCGGTTTCGTCCTTGTAGATACCGGGGCCGAGATCGATCTTGTTCGGGTTACTGTCGGCCTTGAATTTGACTGTCAGGCCGAGAATGGGATCAGCCGGCCGCGGCTTTAACTCTGAGAACATATGACTGTGTACCTTGAAACTAACGTGGACTGGTGTGCCTGCGATGGCGCTTAATACAGCTAATCCCGCCGTAGCCACGGGGCTTTTTGGGATTGCTGACCGAAAAGTCGGCGATTATACAACGTCTACCCAACAGGATCATCATGTACCATGGTTTGCCGACCTATAAGCTTCGGCCGCTTTGAAGGAGTATCATAGCCTGACCGGCTGGTTGCCATTGCAACCATCTTCATATTGATCGTTATAGATCTGGATGCTCATATCCCAGATGACAGCGTCTCCCTATTGACGCTATCAACTCTTTACATGGGCTGAATAGTTCTGCGCCCCATTGGCTGCATCTACAAAACGACCAGTTTCAATAGAAACCACCCCTCTTCAGTTCTCTTTCAGCTCGCTTTGCCACTATGGAGATACCCTGGATTCACTCTCTTTAGAGGCAACACATGTACAACATTCTTTCCCGGCCGCTCTTCCTCCAATGGAGGCTGCTGCTATTACTACCTTTAATGTTTCTTGTTTCCGGTTGCGATAAGGCACCTGACGAAACAATCCACACTGAGGGTGCACGGCTAATCAAGCCCCTTAACCAGGGTTGGAAATTCGTCAAAGCCGCCCCAAACAACGCCCTCAGCTTACCCGAATCCCACTGGCAAGCTGTCACCCTGCCTCACACCTGGAACGCCAAAGACGGGCAAGATGGCGGCGATGACTATTTCCGCGGTACCGGGACTTATAAACGTACCTTCAGGCTGGATAGCTCCTTGGCTGACAAACGCTGGTATATACACTTCAACGGCGCAACCACCACAGCTGAAGTCTTTATCAACGGCCACAAACTGGGGATTCACAAAGGCAACTATGCCGCCTTTCGTTTCGACATTACTGAGTTTGTGCAGTTCGACGAAGAGAATACCCTGTTGGTGATCGTCAACAACGAGGTGGACGACAATGTCGCTCCCTTGTCCGCGGATTTCACCTTTTTTGGCGGCCTTTATCGTCAGGCACGTTTGATTGCCACCGATAGCACCCATATCGACACGCTCAACTATGCCTCCAGCGGTGTGTTCTGGTCTCAAGACAACGTCACTAAAGAGCGTGCAGAGCTGACTATGGACAGCCAACTGGTCAATGAGCGCGAGACGGCCGCGAGCATTAGTGTCACTGCTGCGCTGCTGGACGCCAATGGCGAGACCGTCGCCAGTGAGACACAAGAGCTGATCCTGGATGCCGGACAAACTGTGCCATTTTCCCAAGCCCTGTCACTGGATAATCCACACCTTTGGCACGGCCGCCGCGATCCCTATCTGTACACGGCTCGCCTCAGTATGCATCAAAACGGACAACTACTGGATCAAATCGACCAGGCAGTGGGACTGCGTTTTTTCCGGGTCGATAAAGACCAAGGCTTTATGTTGAACGGCGAACCCTACCCCCTTTACGGTGTAAACCGTATGGCGGATTTTCCCAACAAGGGTACCGCTGTCAGTCAGGAAGACCATGAGCGGGATATTCAATTGATTCTCGAGTTGGGTGCAACTGCAGTCCGACTTGGTCACCAGCAACGAGACGACTATGTCTACCGCCGAGCCGATGAAACCGGCCTGGTAATCTGGGCCGAGGTGCCCTTGATCAACCGTATCAACACCAACACCGAGTTTAGCGACAACGTCAAGCAACAAACCCTGGAACTGGTGCGCCAAAACTACAACCACAGTGCCATTATGTTCTGGGGTTTGTTTAATGAAATCACCCTCAAACCTGGTCCCGATCCCAGGCCCCTAGTCCAAGTACTGAATGACCTGGTCAAAAAGGAAGATCCCTATCGCCTCACTACCGCTGCCGTGGCAGCTTCAGGGGACAATGCCATTAATGACCCCTTGGCCACCACCACCGATATCACCTCCTTCAACCGATATTATGGCTGGTACTACGGTGACTTTAAGGATCTCACCCATTTTATGGATGAGGCGAGAAATGAGCATCCTGAACGGCGAGTGGCCCTGAGCGAGTATGGGGCCGGTGCCAGTGAGAAGTTCCATAGCGACACACCGGTGATGCAAGACCACACCGAGGAATACCAGGCGATTTTCCACGAAAGCTACTGGCAAGACCTGAGCCTACGGCCCTATGTGTGGGGAAAATTCTTGTGGGTATTGGCAGACTTCGCTGTCGACAATCGCGATGAGGGGGATACCCCGGGGCGCAACGACAAGGGTCTGGTAACCTTCGATCGCAAAACCAAAAAAGATGCATTTTTCTGGTACAAAGCCAATTGGTCCGACGAGGACGTTGTACACATCACCGGGCGACGCTTTAATGAACGCAGCACCGCTACCACAGACATCAAGGTCTACAGCAACCAACCGGCGTTGGAGCTGGTGGTTAACGGTCAATCCCAGGGACAGAAGCAGTTTGACGGAGAACGCAAAATCACTTGGCAGCAAGTGCCCTTGCGGCTGGGCGAGAATACCATTCAAGCCTTGTCCGAAGACGGCAAAGTGGCGGACACCATTAAGTTAACACGCATCAACAGCAGCGACACCGAAATTCGTTCCAATTTACTGGGCGTTGACCGCCAACAGGGCAAAATCTACAACTTGCCTTATGGACTGCACTTTGATGAATTGCACACACTGCTGGAGTTCCCTCGGGGCAGTGAAGTGAGATTACTCAACCAAGGCAAACCTGTAAGTCCACGGGTGCTAAACGTGGGTAGTACTATCCGGGTAATCGCGCAAGACGGGGTGACAACACAGGATTATACCATTGCAAACGCTCCGATTTCCGTAGCCAAACCCACCTCGGCCAGTGCAGAAATTTCCGCCCCTTTGTCGATTGGCATTATCGATATCCCCGCCATGACGGCGGCCCACGCCAATGACGGCATTGTCACGCAACACGTGGACAGTATGGAAGAGATCAATATCTGGAATGCGATGGGCAAAGGTCCCCACTGGTGGAAAGTGGATCTGGGTGCCGAATACTATATCGATAAACTGGAGGTGATATGGCCCCAACACCTGGAACAGCTGATTCCCGGTCCCATGGCCTACAGTGTTGAAGTAGCAGGTGATTTTGAGCAGACGTTTGACAATTTTTCCGAGACTTACCGGGAAGTACTGAGTCGACGGGACAATGACGACACAGGCACAACAATCGATAAGCTGGGTGTAGAAGCGCGATTCCTCCGTATTCGTTTGCATGAGACGAATACTTTTACCGATGCGCCAGTAGTCGGACGTTATCCGGTTTATGGGGCTGAGGAGATTTTCGTGAATGGTGGCCTGCTTAGGTCGGAAAGTCTGGCGATTGATTATGTTTCCAAAACGATTGATAAAGCCAATTTGGAAACTGTGGCTGATGCAATGAAGAGTCTTAAGCCAACTACCGGTGGTCAATTACAATTTGTGGATAAAACCGGTAGATTGCTTGAGGCAGACAACGATATCCCGGAAGAGTTGCAGGTTATTGCAATAGATAAATCTGGGCAGTTGCGAGAGCGTTATTACTTGCGTTAAGTGTCGAGAATTTAAAAATCCCCTCATCCGTTTAGGTTGAGGGGATTTTTTTTTTTGGGGGGGGGGGTTGTGCCAACACCGGACATAATGAAAAAATCACAAAACCCCAAATTTATTAAACGCCTCTGTAGCGCTCATTCCCGCCTCAATTTCCTTGCGCACAATATTTTCAGTCGAGGCTTTCTCCAACGCCTGCTCAATTACTGCTTTTTCATGTTTACGGGGAACAATCACCACACCATCCAAATCCCCAAACACCAGATCACCCGGCTCTATCCACACTCCCTCTATCTCAATTGGACAGCGGTAATTCTGCACATAAGTGCGTACTCGGGAGTCCTGCGCATAACGGCCCGCACTAAATACAGACCAATTCTGCTCCAGCACCTTCGGCGTATCACGGTGCGGCCCGTGCACTACTGCACCAACACCACCGCGGGTACGCGCCGTGGCAGTGAGAATCTCACCCCACAACGCGGAACTCATACTGCCCCCAGAAATATAGACTTCACCCGTCTCAATCTGGTCCAACGCTTCCGTCAGATAACCAAACGGCTTTTCCTGTTCGCCGTAAACATCACAGGCTAATACCGGCATGGCGCGCCCTGCAACCTTCATGTCAGTGGTTAAGGGTTGTATCTCGCGAGGCAAGAATTGGTGAAAACATCCGAGGGAATCCAGAATATCCCCCACCACAGGGGTGTAGAGTTTTTCTCGCATCAACGCAAACAGTTCGGCATCATTATTCCACATAGCAAACTCCTGATAATCTCAAATAGGGTTCAATCAAAAGGCAAGTATTCTTTGGCGTTTTGGTAGCACACACGGCGTACAATATCACCCAACAGGGTCATATCGCGGGGCAACAGTCCAGCCTCAACATCACGGCCGATAAAGTTGCACAGAATTCGGCGAAAATATTCATGGCGGGAGAAAGAGAGAAAGCTGCGGGAATCAGTCAGCATGCCAAGAAAGCAGCTTAACAGCCCCAGAGAACTCACCGAGGCCAAATGTTGCTCAATGCCGTGCTTCTGATCCAGAAACCACCAGGCGGCGCCATGCTGTACCTTTCCGCGAATATCACCTTCATTAAAGTTGGCAGCCATTGTCGAGAAAACTTCGTTATCCGCCGGGTTGAGGTTATAGATGACGGTTTTTGCCAACCGGTTATTGCGGTTAAGGTAATCCAGAAACAGGCATAAGGGCAGAGTGTTGTGATAGGCACCAATAGAATCAAATCCACGTCCCTGCCCCAGCGCTGTCACCTTGCGGCTGTTGGCATCACGCAGCGCCCCCAAGTGCAATTGTTGCACCCAGCCACGTTCTGCATTAAGTTTACTAATGTAAACCAGTGCGGCGGAGGCGAGATGGCGTTGGCCATCAGGGTCGACAGCATTGCCATCACGCAAGGCTGCGAAGGCCGAATCCACCAGCGCCCCATCCGGAATCACAAACTGGAAGTCACTGATGCCGGCATCCGACAAGCGGCAACCGTGATGGTGAAAATAAGTATGCCGCTGATCCAGTGCCGCGCAAAAGTCAGAAAATGTCTCTATCGCCAAGTCACTTGCCTGTTCCAGCCGATTTAATAGGCGGTTAAAACCGGCAACATCGGTTGTATTTAGAAGTCCATCCACCCGAAACGTAGGCAATACCTGTAAGGATTCATCCCGGGTTTTACACTGCTGGTGGTGCTCCAGCATCGACGCCGGATCGTCAGTTGTGCACACGACCTCAACCCCGCGCTGCCGCAACAAACCTCTAACACGAAAGTCCCTGGTTTGCAGCAATTCATTAGCTTGCGCATAAATCGCTGCTGCCGATTCGCCTTTTAGCAGGGTATCAATGCCAAAGGGGTTAAGCAGTTCCATATGGGTCCAGTGATATAGTGGATTGCCCACCGTATAGGGCACGACATTGGCCCATTGCTTAAACTTCTCCCTGGCGGGAGCGTTACCGGTGCAGTAGTGTTCATCCACCCCCCAAGTGCGCATGGCGCGCCACTTGTAGTGATCGTCTTCCAACCAGGCTTCGGCCAGGTTATTAAACTGACGATTAGACGCAATATCTTCCGGTGGCAGGTGATTGTGGTAATCAATGATCGGCAAATCCTGCGCGTAATCAAAATAGAGCAGGCGTGCTGTGTACGATTGCAGAAGGAAGTTTTCCGAGATAAAACCAGTCACAACAAGCTCCAGTTTATTTTTCCACGATCGCCTGAAAGGCCGCTTTCATATACCCCATGGCATAAGCCATACCCGCGTGCCAGGGAGCATCACAGGTCATCTGGGGCGCATGATCGGGGATTAACACGCCCTGGAAATTATTGCGCTTGAGGATCTCCAGCACTTTAAACATATCCACATCCCCCTCATCGATAAAAGTCTCCTCGTAGTGAGGTACCTTGCCACGCACGTTGCGGAAATGGATATATCCAATGGCATTGGCCCTGCTGTAGTGGTCTACCGCTTCGTAGACATCCCCTTCAGTCATCTCGGCGATGGTGCCCAGGCAGAATTCCAGCGCGTTGGACGGGCTGTGTACGATATTTAGCAGATCGTTGTACATATGGGGTTGGTATACCAGGCGCGGAGAGTTGCGCACCACCGGCATGGGAGGATCATCCGGATGGGCGGCCAGGCGTACGCCAGCCTCTTCCGCCACCGGTACCAGGTTTTTCAAGAACCAGCTCAGACGTTGCCAGAGTTCTTCGTGAGAGAAAAGCGCCATCTCCCCTTCCGGTGCGTTGGCATCATAGCGCATATTCCAAACCATGCCATTGGGGATGGGTGTCTCGTCCACCTTGCGCATATAAACGCTTTGTGCATTGCCACGAGCAACGGGACCCACCTCGCGACTGGATACACCCGCCATGGAGAAGTTGTAACCAAATACCGGGATGCCCACCTTACCCACGTTCCGGATCAGTTGTTGCAGTCCTGCCATTTGCTGCTCTTTTTTTGGACCATCCAACAAAATGTCGTACCACATGCCGGGGTCAAAGTTTTCTATCGCCCAGATTTTCAAACCGTGGGCTTCAACATCGGTTTTTAACCGCTGCAGGCCCTCCAGCGACCAGATGGAATCGCTACTGCCATTGGCCAGCCCCCAACCTTCCGAGGTATCACCTACCGGCTGATTACCATTCGCTTGGTCCTTGCCAGCCTTGTTAAAGTAATCACACAAGTGCACCACCAGATGCGTGGCACCGCATTGGCGTGCGAAATCATAGTGTGCGGCGTCTAACTGATGCCGATAAAGGCCAAAACCCAATTTCATAGTTTTACTCCACTATAAACATTTTTTTAAAAATCGTGCAAATAAATCACGATAATCCCAGATCCAGCACCAGACCTTTAATGCCCTGTACGCTCATATAGAGAGCAAACCCAAGGACGGCAACCAGGCTCAAATAGTCTTTTTTGCCGATACGGTATTCCCCCATCACCCGCTTGCTGGCGCTCAAATAGAACACAGCTAACAACACCAAGGGCAAAACCACCGTAATACAGGCCTGGGATAGCAACATCAAATACACCGGTTTAAATCCCAAGCTGGCACCAGCGAAACTGAACAGTGACAAGAGCATCAAGATAAACCGGTTGGTCAGTGTGCCTGTATCGCGCTTTAATCCGCGATAGTCGTCCACAAGCCAGGGTATCACCAGCAGATTGGGAAAATGGGAGGAAAGACCAGCTGCCACTACCCCAGCCACAAACACACTTAATGCCAGGGAACCAAATATGGGCTCCAGCATAGGAATCATTTCAGAGACGCGATTAAAGTGAATACCTTGACTGTGCAGAGTGGCAGCGGCCGTAATCATCACCGCGGCGCTGACGATAAACATAAGACTGGCACTGACGGCGGCGTCCCGGCGCTCGAGCTTGCTGTCCTCAATAGTCCAGCCCTTTTCCTGGATTAACCCAGTGCGGATCACCAGCACAAAGACCGATACGGTGGTACCCACTACCCCAGCCACCACCACAAGTGCGCTGTTATCGCTACCTACGACCTCCTTCGGCACTGAAGGCAAAAGTCCATGCAGGACTTCGCGCCAGCCGGGAAACTCCATCACCATGGTGGAGATAAAGGCTGCGCCCATCACCGCCACCAATAACGCCAACACCTTTTCAAAGCGTGCAGTATCGCCGGTGATAATCAAGCAGTACAGTGCCAACACCGTCAGGCCAGCACACCATGTGCTGGAAATACCATCCGGTGTGAGCGTTGTGGTCCAGACATGCATCACATCGGCAATAATCCCCAGAACCCCTATCAAGGCGCTGAGTATAATGGCCGACAGTACCAGCAACATTGACAGGCCAAAGACCGGATGGATGTAACGGCGAAAGCCCGCCATCAACGTCATACCGGTGACCATGGTGAAGCGGCTGCATAGCGACATAAGATAAAACGTTATCACACAACTGAGCAGCACCGCCCACAATAACCCCACACCAAAGTTGGCACCGGCTTTGGACATGGCAGTGATACTGCCCGTACCCACGTTGTAACCGATGAGGAAAATGCCCGGCAACAAAGATGCCACTAGCATCTTGAATCTGGAGTTGCTCGTTTCGGGAACCGTTACCGCTTCTTGCATAGTCACCGTCACTCTTTATTTGAGGGTTTCAAAAACCGATCGAATTACCACCATCTACCGGTAGGCAAACACCAGTGATAAATGATGCGGCATCGGAGGCCAAAAACGCCGCTGCGTGACCAATATCCTCAGGGGTACCAAAACGCCCCATGGGCGTTCGGGCTAGAATACGCTCCTTGCGCGCCGGATCTTTTTCCATAATCTCCAGAAACATTTTCGACTCGATAAAACCAGGTGCAATCGCATTAATGCGCACACCGGTGACTGAACACTCTGAGGCCAAGGTTCGGGTCAATCCCAACAGGCCAGTCTTTGAGCTACTGTAAGCGACCACTTGAGGTAGTCCAAACAGTGCCGACATGGAGCTGATATTGATAATCGATCCTTGGCCCCGTGGCATCATTCGTTGTAAACACTGACGACTTAAGCTGAAAATACTGACCAGGTTCGCCTCCAGAACGGCGCGAAACTCCTCTTCGGTAGTGTCAACGGCTGGCTTTTTACAATGCTGGCCGGCATTATTGACCAGGATATCCAAGGGGCCAATATTGACCTCGATCTCTTCAAGCAACGCCGCATGCTCGGCGTGATCATTGATATCAGCCACCCTGAAGTGGCCACTCCCGCCAAGCTGCTGGCAGGCTTGATCCAGAGTGTTACCATCACGCCCGGTAATCACAACAGTAGCACCCAATTGTACGTACCGCTTTGCAATGCCCAGACCAATTCCACGACTACCTCCGGTAATCAGCGCTATCTTCCCAACCAGAGTATTAATTTGACTGTCCACAAAGCCCCCTCTACGCTCAAGCCCATATTGATATTCCGAGTATAGAATCGTGCAAATCCAACGTCCCCGCTCAAAACCACCCAAGCCGATACTATTTCAACCTTATTTAAGCTTCGCCGGATATCATGGGTTGAATGCCAACATTGAGGGTCACCAAGCGATGCAGCCGTTGATCGTAGACAACATTCCCAATCCCACTTCCGGTGTCGATGCCGGCTTTGATATCAAAATTTATGAAAAATCAGGGTTTCACCTTCCTTGGCACCTACACAATACCTTTGAACTGACTTACATCCAGAAAGGCTCCGGGCAGCGCATTATCGGCAACCGAATCGATCCGTTTGGACCGGGAGATACAGTGTTGCTCGCGCCAAACGTTCCCCACGCCTGGAAAACACACGACCGGGGTCCTAATGGCAGCGCCAGGGCTATCACCCTCAAGTTTGCGCCGGACTTTCCCTGTGTGGGACTGCTCGATCTGCCGGAACTAGCCCCTGTAGCCAGCGTTCTCAGACAGGCAAAGCGGGGGTTAGTGCTGGAAGGTAAGCTAAAAGATCGGGTTATCTATAAGCTAGAAAGAATAAGCGATCAGTCAAAAACTCGGCAGCTATTGGCCGCCATGGAAATACTGGTAACCATCAGCGAAGCCAATGAGACTCATACCCTACTACCGAGCAATGAATTCACAACGAAAAATTCGGAGTCACTCAAAACCAAACAGGTTATTGATTTTATTTTCGAGCAATACGCTAATCCTATTGACGCCAACATCTTAGCATCAGTTGCCGGTATCCATCCATCCTCCCTCGGTCGTCTCTTTAAACGCACGACAGGGTTCACACCCACGGAATTTATCAGTCAAGTTCGCATTAACAAGGCCTGCCAACTACTGACAAATCCTCAGAAAAGTATCGTTGATATTTGTCACGAGAGTGGCTTCCAGAACCTTTCTTACTTTAACCGCGTTTTTCGAACCCTGCGCGGCTGCAGTCCCAGTCAGTATCGAAAAGAGCTAGGCTCTATTGCACCGGACCAAGCCCAAGCCAATAGCTAAGGCCTACTCTGATCATTCACGCCAGGGCAATCTGCGACGACAGTATGACAACACCATGCTTGAATTTCACTTCCGCCCCCTTCTCACCAGCCTGCAGAACTGAAAGATTAGGGTCTTCAGGAAAATTTATGGGTTAATTGGGTTCAAACTATCGTGACGATGTCTCTTGTGTGCTCATAGCCGGACATTATTAATTGACGGGAGTGAATCTATGCATGGTCGTGGTGGATTACGCTACCGCTCTTGTGCCACTTGCGGGTAAATCCACCCTACGTACCTACGTATCTACGAATCTACGTAGCTGCGTAGGTCGGATTTACCCTGAGAAGCTCAAAACTAATCCAGCTTACCGATTGGCGACTCTCCCACGATCATAAGACAGACCGTAACCGAACTGATAGAGTGGATCTTCCGAATCAAAAGGCAAATCTTCATACTGGGCCTCCACCGCCGCCATTGAACGCGGCAACTCAAACGGTAATTTCCCGGTCGGATTAAATTCGCCGAAAATCACATCCAGTAATGCATCATCAAGCGCCCCGAACTCTGCAATCACACCCGCAGCCTGATCCGCGATCTCAGGAATCACCGCCGGACGCTCCATATACACAGAAACGATGGTGGGCTTGGCCTGCATTATCTTCTGGATATGGGCCAATTGTTCGCCTTTAAAATTCAGATCCCCCTGGTGAAGAATAGTCTCGATGATGTTCTCCCCCATATACAGGTCCGTCCTCGGCGGGTCAAAGGGCGCCTGCAACCGGACAATGGCAAAGTCCGCCTCTTCCAGGGTATTTACCACCTGCGCATAGCGGCTGACTACTTCGGCATCCATTCCCTCGATATAGACGTTGACACCTTTGGGCAATGGCAGCGTTGAGCTGTTGACAGTTTTAACTGAATTTTTCAGCAACACCAACGATTTACGCTGGGCAATCGCACCCGCCTTCATAAAATCTTCACGACCGGCAATCTCTTCGACAGCGCTCACGTCCACATAAGGATTGTCAAACAACCCCAAACGGAACTTATCCTTGAGAATCCGACGCACGGATCGATCAATACGTCCCTCTGACACTAGGCCCGACTCGACCATTTCGACAATAAACTCCGGCACCTCTTCGCCGCCAAACTGGTCAACCCCGGCATCCAGCGCCTTCTTGAATCGATCCAGCTCTGACAAACTTTCTACACCCCAGGCACGGGCCCGCATGGCCGTATAACCAAAGCCCCCCTTGTCGGAGATAATGCCCCAATCAGTACAGACCACGCCTTCAAATTCATAATCACCGCGCAGCATATCGGTAATAATTTCTTTGTTAAAAGCCATTGCCACATCTTCACTGGTCTGGCCATTGGGGATGCCATAGTAGGGCATTATCTGGGCAGTGCCGGCCTCAAAGGCCGCTTCAAACGGTTTTAGGTGATAGTCAAAGTTATCTCCGGGATAGGCTTGATCAGCACCGTAAAACTGGTGGGCATCCAGCCCCTTGGCCTGAGGACCACCACCGGGGAAATGCTTGGTCATGGTCAATACACTGTCGATCCCGATTTCATCCCCCTGAAAGCCGCGAATATAACCTGCAACTAGTTTAGCTGAGAGTTCAGCTTCTTCGCCAAAGGTACCCACGGTACGCGCCCAGCGCGGTTCGGTCGCCAAGTCGGCCATAGGGTGCAAGGCCATACGAATACCCACAGCACGGTACTCCTGATTAGCAATACGGCCAAACTCTTCCGCCACTTTTTCATCGCCAATGGCTCCAAAACCGATGGGTTCCGGCCAAAGGGAGAAGCCCTCTGTGCGCACACTGGTGGCGCGATCCCCGTCGCGCAAACTGTGACGGGGGTCGGTAGAGAGGGTGATGGGAATCCCCAAGCGGGTGCGTTCCGCCAAGGCCTGAATCTGGTTGTGCCAGCCAGCCATGGTTGTCACTGGTGCGGAGCCAAACACGTTGAAATGATTAATCAGGCGGCTGTTTATCACATCGTAGGTGCCGTACCCCATATTAAAATTCATACCTTCGAGTATCTGCCCCTGTTCATCGAAGGTGATGGGCGGCTGGAACATTAAGCCAGCCTTTTCCGCCAAGGTCATTTGGGCAATCAGATCGTCAATGCGGCGCTCAATAGGCTGGCGGCGGTCCTCGTAGGTGTCCAGCTCACCGTTTTTATTGAGATCTCTGTAGCTAAATCCATCCGCCACCAAGCGTGGAGCGGCGGGCCCCACCTTGGCTTTGGCAACCAGGGTGTCGAACCAAAATGTCTTGGTGACCCCACCCACAGCGACCGTCAGAAGCGCGCCTATAGCGATTGCTGAGTACTTAACCCACTTTTTCATAGAGATACCTTTCATTGACTGCATTGCGTTTGGGTTGCTATCTCTTAAAGGTACGGGAAATGTCTTAAATAACCCTGAACCCCTGCAATCGCTATAATTTGACCAATTCTTTTTTCTACTCTCATGGAGCTTCCTTGCTTGTTGTCAATCGTTGATTCAGTTCCTGCGGTAACTGGGTATTCACACCCGGGTGAGCAAAGCCGCGTTTACGGCGGCTAATCACGGGGTTAGCGATGACCTCACCGTAGAGAACCGCATAGACCACAAACTGATCCTGGTCTGGCAGTTGCAGCTGCGGGCTCAGCTGACGAGCCTCCAGTGGCCCCAAGGTTATCGGTTGGGATTGATTGCGAGATAAAATTCGACCCTCTTTGTCCGCGACCCAAAGCTGTAGCTCAACGTTTCGCGATTCAGGCGTATCGTTGATCAGCGACACCGGTACCGTTGTCAGGGTACCCGGTTGATAAGAGTCCTCCGACCAGAGGTCCAAATTCACACCCACTGGCGCGAAACCATGGGGTGCCCACTGTGCCCAGCGCGGTTCCATAGTGAGGCTTGGGACATCGATAAAGTTGTCGCAGGTAGCACTTGCCTCTTTGATATCCCAGGTGTCCGGAATTGTGTCTTTGTCCGTGCATTTACCCAGGTAGAGGAAGTGTTGCACCCCGGCGTAACCTCGACGCGCACGCCAATAACCGCTCAGTTCAGACACGACATAGGCGTAAATTTCCCTGCGTTCTTCGGGAGTCAGATTGACTCCCGGCGCCATAAGCTCAAAGGCTGTTTCGGCGATCGGCGTTGCGTCACTGCCATCGCGGGTCAACCACAACCAACCGTACTCGTTATTGATATAGGGATGATAGCGCGCCTCTTCGCCATCATAGGTACGAAAGATGATGCCCGACGTCATGGGTGGCAGGCGGCTAAAGTTGTCCAAATCCGCCAGCACATACTCCCTGGGGTTGCTGTTCATAAACCCGGTGCCGTTCAACTTGTAGGGGTGCTCCTCCAGAGGGTCATCCGGCAGGTGAGGCGCCCGGTAACTACCAGATTCCCAGGCCCGGGTCGAGTCCAGGTGGCGTACCAGGGGCACGGTTTCGTAGGGCAAAGGATTGTGGTTTTCGTTGGAAGCGTCCCACCAACCGATAGAGGGGTGATTCCAGTTTTCCTGTATCCAGGCGGTAAACTCCTTTTCCAGCTCCCGGAGAGACCAATTTACGGAGCTTGGCATGCCAGGAATCCCTGTCCACACCGGGGCGAACAGATGGAATTCATCAGTAACGACAAGTCCAATTTCATCAGCCAGGTCATACCAAAAGTTCGGTGCCCGCCCCACATGAAAGCGCAAGGAGTTCCAGTGAAAGTCTTTCATATGGCCCGATAGCAGCTCCCGCACCCACTCTTCCTGCCAGGGTAGCTGCTTGCGATCCTGATCTTCAAAAAAACGGTGCAGCGCGATATTGGTGCCACGCAGGTAATAACGCTGGTTGTTTAAATAGAAGCCTTTTTCATCTCCCCCTTTCCAGACCACCTTGCGCATACCAAAGCGAGTGACCCGATCATCGGTGACACTGCCCTGATACGCCACTGCGCTGTGAGCCGTATACAAAAACGGATCTTCCGGTGACCAGAGACGCTGCAGGTGCAGCGGCACTTCCTGGCTCACTGTTTGGGTTTCCCCGGCCTCAAGCATAACTGCTTTGCTAATTGTCTCTGAGGCCACTTGTTGATTTTGCCACTCCCTTACCTGCTGGGTAATCGACAACCGCACAGGAGCCTTGCGATTGTTACGAACAGTGGTGCGGGCGATTGCCATGCCCCGATCAATGTCGGCCTCGATCTTGGTACGGACAATGGAGATATCACCGGTATAGACCACACTGACGCTGTCCCACAAACCCGGGTACCAACCGTACTTTTCAAAGTCTGCGCCGATGGGGACAAACTCTGGCAGGGCTTTATGCTCTGCGCCCAAACGCACTATCAGCTCATTGTCCCGGCCATAGCGAATTGCCTTGGACAGGTTGTACTCCGAAACACTATAAGCGCCATAGTGCTCACCCAGCAGCTGACCATTCAACCAAACCTTGGTACCGTATTTGGCTTTGTGCAAACACAGCAGCGCCTGAGCGCTGGACTCAGTGGGTGCAGTAAAGGTTTTGCGGTACCAGAAGGCTTCGCGCTCGTCACTTTCGAGCCCTACCTGTTCAAAACGTGGTTCCGCTTCGGTTAACAGTCCCGGAACCGGTGCTGTGTGTGTGAAGTGCGCAGGCGCCTGATCATCCAAGGCGCCCTGCTCAACCTGCCATATGCCGTCCAACGACTGGGTACGGCGCACCTGTTCTCCCCAATTGCTATGGCTGTTTTGACAAGCGACATTGGCATAGCTTCCATTAATTTCCTCATCACGGAATTCGCTTTCAGGAAAGGTCATCATAAAGCGATTAACGGAGGGCTTGATCGCCGCAATTAGCGGGTCTTTAAACACCACTAGCCCCACCAGTATTACTGCTACACCGACAGCAAATTTCTTTTTCTTACTCATAAAACACCTGTTTTAAGCGAGTTAGGCAAACAGAGCGCTGTAACCGGCCAAAAATCCTTGAAAAACAAAAATGTCATAGCCCCAAAGCGCCTGTACCAAGCCTTCCAAGCCACCGATCAGCAACAACGGCAGAAAAAACACCCATGCACTGATGGGTTTCGCTTCGCGACCTTTCAACATTTGAACCAGTTCGTAGAACAAGTGACTCAATCCCATCACCACGCCCATCAGGCAGTAGTAAAACAGGTAGGGGCCTTGCAATCCGGCATAGAGACCCGCGCCAACCCCATAAATAGAGCCGGCCACCCACATCTCTTTCATATGCCATACCAAGGGCACTAGCAAACCTATTTGCGCTGCAGTCAATGTAGTGGCTCCTCCCATCCGTGCACCTAGGTATGCCAAACCACAGCCCAACATTATGCATGAGAACAGCACCACTCCAGCTAGGTTACGCAGCCCCAGGGGCAAACCGAATTTCCAGCCATGGTCATACACCAGTGTCATCAACACAGCAACGCTGAGCACCGCAAGCGCCGTATAATAACGAGGCGTTATCCGTTGTTTTATCCACGTCATGGTAATCTCCCACTCAGCCTTCGGGTTGTAATATCTCTTTATTCATTTGCCGCATCTTCTGTTCCAAGCGTAATCGCACAGATTGCAATGCCGGTGCGTCAATAATGTTGATCTGTTCTTTGGGATCGAGCTGCAAATCAAACAGCTCATCTTTTTTGCCGCGCTTGTAATCGATGAGCTTATATCGCTGGGTCCGAATCGCGGTCTGGTCCGGCACCGGATACGGGTAGTCTTCAAAGTATTTGTACAACCAGGCCTCTCGCAGCTGTACCGGTTGATTGGCGAGCACAGGCATAATACTCTTGCCCTGCATATGTTCAGGTATCGGAAGTCCCGCGACGTCGAGGATCGTCGGTGCGAGATCCAGGTTTAACACCATTTCCGCCGAACGGCGCCCCGGATTCTTTATCTGCTTGGGGTAGCGAACCACAAACGGTACTCGAATGGATTCCTCGTAAGACCAGCGTTTGTCAATCAGGCGATGCTCACCCCACAAATAGCCATTGTCGCCGGCGTAAACCAGCAGCGTGTTTTCAGCCAACCCCAACTCGTCCAGTTTGGCTAGCACTCGACCTATCTGTTGATCCATGGCCGCAGTGGTTTCGGCATAATCCTTCATTTTCTCTTCCAAGGGGTCCCATAGGAAATGCTTGAAATTGCCGTCGGCAAGGGCCAGCCAGGAGTCGGCTTCCTTGGGCAGCGCTACCTTTTCCTGATCATAGCGTCCATCCATCTCGGCATCGGGTTGCATGGGCAGGTGAACCGCTTTATGAGATAAATAAAGGGCGAAAGGCTTGTCTTTGTGGCCTTCGATATACTTGAGTGAGAAATTAGTCAGATCGTCGGTGACATAACCGGTCACCTCAGTGCCCGGCACCGGCGTTTGACCCACTGGCAGTGTTTTACCATTAACCACATAAGGGGTATCGAAGTAGGCCCCCTGACCACCCATATGCTCAAAGCTGACAAACAGATCCATACCCCGTAACTTGGGCAGACCACCGGGCATGTGCCACTTACCGATAAAGGCAGTGCTGTAACCGGCTTTCTTCAGGTATTCAAAATAAGTGATATTCTGATTATCCCATACCGTGAAGTTGTTCTTTACACCGTGCTGTTGCGGGTAGAGGCCGGTCAAAAAGCTGGCTCGGGAGGGACTACACAGCGAGGAGGTGACAAAAGCGTTTTCAAACAGCACTCCCTCCTCGGCTATTCGGTCGATATTCGGCGTCTCGATAAAGGGATGACCCATTACACCCAAATAGTCCCAGCGGTGATCATCCGCCAGGATAAAAACGATATTCGGTAACTGAGAGCCGGGCGATTGATAGCGGGATTTCTCGGGTGTCATGGATGCCGCGAATGCAGCATCCACCAACAGAACAAAACTGATTAAAACACGCAAAAGTACCATTGGTTAAGCCTACCTGTAACACTGTAAAACCCAGTGTAAAAAGGCCGGCTTAATCTGACCTTAAAGCTGGCCAGCCAGGACCTTGCCAGCGTTGAGGGGACGTGACGCCACTTTTACCCCGGGGTGTGCAAAACCCACTTTGCGCTTATCCAGCATAGAATAGGATTTATCGCCGCTCGCACGCAGCCGGGCAAACAGTACAAATTCCCGACGATCCGGGATCTCAATGCCCACGTCAAATATCTGCTGACCATACCCTTCCAATCCCACCTTGATCACGTCGGATTGAGACAACACATGGCCTTTGTCATCAGTTACAACCAGCTGGACTTCCCCATTTACCATACCCGGCTCATCGTTGATCATGATCAGAGGTATACGGGCCTCCTTCCCGCGAACATAATCGTCCTGCCACTTGTCGATATACACGGCTACCGGCGACCAGACGTTTTTACTGTACTCGTGCCACTGGGGTTCCATCACCAGATTTTCAATATCGATAAAGTTGTCACTGGTAAAGCTACGGCCAGGCTTGGAATGGCCGAGGTAAGTAAAGTGTTGTACGCCTTGATAACCGCGTTGGGCGCGCCAGTAACCAGTCAAGCCAGCGTGCAAATAGGCCCAGGCTTCCCAACGTTCCTCTGATGTGGATTGCTCACCCAGTAACTGTTGATAAATCCCTTTGGTCAGGTTTGTGGGGCTCGCGTCGCGATTTAACCACAACCAACCGTATTCGTTAATAATATATGGGTTGTTTTCTGTCGGATAACTCATCTGCACCATACTGGTGAGGTTGGAAGGATGCGGCGGCATTGCGCTTCTGTCTTCCAGCACTCCTATGTCGGTGGCTGCCCGCGCGCCCATCAAGGCCAACACCGGATTGAAGTTGGCGGAAAACACATAGGGATGATCCTCGATCGGATCTGCAGGACCGTGCGGTTTTTGCCAGCCGCCGTTTTCCCATTGGCGGGTCATATCCAGTCCTCGAACCCGCTCGATAATCTCATGGGATTTGGGATCCGTGGTCTCGTTGGAGGCGCTCCACCAGGCAATCGATGGATGATTCCAGTTTTCCTGGATCCAGCTGGTAAATTCCTTTTCCAACTCCACCATAGACCACTGAAGATGCTCCTTGGGATTGGGTTTTCCATCAATTGAAGGAGGAAACGGCAATGCCCAGAATGCAAATTCATCGTCGATCAAAAAACCTTCTTCATCGGCGATGTCGTACCAGAGATTAGGCATTCTACCAATACTGGTGCGGAAGAGATTCCAGTGGTACTCGCGGGGATAGCTGGTGTAAAGCTTTCTTACCCATTCTTCATCCCATGCCAGATTTCCCGCATCTTTATCTTCAAAAAAACGATGCAACGAAAAATTGGAGCCTCTGAGATAGGTCAGTTTGACGTTGAGGTAGAACCCCTTCTCCTCGCCTCCGCGCCACTCCACACTGCGAAAGCCAAAACGGTTTGCACGATCGTCAACAGGCGAGCCCTGTTTGGAAATCACGGAATCGGCAACGTACAGGAAGGGGTTATCCAGCGTCCACAACTGCATATTATCGACAGGCACGCTTTGGCTTATGGTCTTGGTTTCACCGGGGGCCAATACAAGGGGTTGGCTTTCCACTGCCGATACGGGGCTATTGCTACGCCACTCACGCAAAGACTGCGACAGGTTCAACTCCACCTCTACTTGGGTGTTGTTGCGCAAAGTACTCATTATAATAGCAACGCCGGCTTCGATATCCGTTTCCACCTTAGTTCTGACGATGGTCTGTGCACCAGTGAACAACAAGTTAACGTCATCCCAGATACCGGGAATCCAATGCTCCTTTTCATTATCCTGCCCGACCGGGATAAACGCGGGGATAGCACTTCGCTCAGCGCCGATGCGCACGATCAGTTCATTCGTCTCTCCCCAGCGAATGGCGTCCCCCAGATCAAATTCCGCCTGGGTAAATGCCCCATAATGCTCGCCCAATGGCTGCCCATTCAGCCAAACCCTGGCGCCGTATTTGACCTTGGCAATACAGAGTAATGCGGTGTCAGAGGCGTTCGCAGGCGCCTCAAAACGGCGCTTAAACCAGAAAGCCTCCCGTTCGTCACTCGGCACACCCAACTCAGCAAATGCGGGCTCAGCAGCGTTCAATAAGCCAGGCACCGGTGCCCGGTGGGTGAATTGTGCAGGCGGTTGATCTGATAATTCTCCTTGTTCTACCGCCCATGTACCGTTAAGTGACACATATTGGCGAACAGACTCGCCCCAATTGTATTTGCCAGCAGTACCCCCACAGGCCACCGCTGGTTGGGCGCCCTTGACGCTAGCGTTATAGGTACTCGGCGAGTGCGGATGAGCATCGGCAAAGGATTGATACTTGTGCTCTATCACGAAGGGGGAATACAAGGGCCAGGTCAAAATGGCCATTACCAATAAAGCGACTGGTACAGACACTGTCCAAATCGATATTTTCGCTAGACGTCCCATGACGTACACTCCTGTCCGGTTAATCAGTTGGCACGCTTTATTTACCTTATAACCGTGAGTGTACTGAGACAGAATTAAACTGGACTGAATATTAGAACGTGATAGCGGGCATTTTCGCTTTTGGGATGATGGCACCCGGATACTGAATCACCGCGGCAGCACAGCTGTGCGCAATCCGAGCCGCTTGTTCAGGCTCAATCCCCTGCATGCGCGCCGCCAGGTAGGCACCATTAAAGGAGTCCCCCGCCGCTGTGGTATCCAATGCTTGCACCGGCGCGGTGGGAACCACGGTTTTTTGATCAGCTGTTATTATCACGCAACCTTTGGCACCCAGCTTGACCACCAGTTCACCAACGCCCAGCGCTTGGTAGTGTTCAACGCACTGCATTAGAGTGAGATTTTTATTAAAGAGCTGTTCATCGTCTAGTGTCGGCAATAGTATGTCTACGTGTCTGGCCATTTGATCAAAGCAACGTCGGGCGCATTCGGCGCTTGGCCAGTTTTGCGGCCGATAGTTGGTATCAAAGACGACCTTGCCACCCTGCGCCCGGTACGCTGCCAGAAAATCCCAGAGCTGCTGCCGTGACGCTTCGGAATATAACGACAGCGTAATACCGCTCAAGTAGAGGTAATCAAACTTCTGCAACCGCTCGAATAGTTGTTCTGCACCGGCCAGTTGCAACAGTTGGCGGGCCGGTGACTCATTACGCCAATAGGAAAAGGTACGTTCGCCGTCGCTACCCGTTTGAATGGCGTATAAACCCGGCACCCGGCCGGGCTCTCGGTGAATCAGGTTAGTACCCACACCCTCAGCCTGCCAGGCCTGCAACATGGCATCGCTCCAGGGGTCATCCCCCAGCGCTGTGCAATAATCGACATTGGCTCCCAGCCGTGCCATATATACTGCCGCATTCAGCGTATCGCCACCAAAGCCTAGTTGGTACTGGCCAAACAGCGAACCTTTCTGGCCGGACAGCTCCAGCATACACTCGCCGATCGCGACACAACGAATAGACATATTCTGCTCCCTTTAGATTGATGCCTGCAAAGCGTTTACTGCTTGGCCAATGCTGGCAAATCCGCACCGACAAACTTTTTCATTAACCAAGCCATCAAGTGCGCTGTTTTAACAGGCATCAGCCGGTAGAGTTTATCGATAACTTTACAATCGTTGCCAATCAGAACACGGGCTTTGTTTTTTTCAATGGCTGCAATCATAGTCGCTGCCGCTTTGGCCGCGGTCACCCCTACAGACTTGCCTTTGCTTTGGCTGCGCATTCTGGATTTATCGCTGTCGCTGATATCGGGGGCATTATCGGTGATATTGGTTTGCACAGCACCGGGATAAGCCAGTGTGACGCCCACTGAGCTTTGGCTAAGCTCAACCATCAAGCCCTCAGTCAACAACTTCACAGCTGCCTTACTGGCGCCATAAGACACTTGCCCCGGGAACGGCATATACCCCCCCATGCTGGAAACGTTTAGAATATGGGCTTCGGGGCGTTGTCTCAGCAAGGGCAGAAACGCCTTGACCATATAAACCACACCCCACCAATTGATATTAAAGAGGCGTTCGATCTGCTCCAGCGGCAGGTCTTCCGCCTGTATAAACGGCTGAATAATGCCCGCGTTGTTAATTAAACCATCGATCTGGCCGTGTTTGTCGACAATGGCCTGGGGCAGTGCAGCCACCTGTTTGCGGTTGGATACATCCACAGTATGACAGCTGATGCGATCTGCTGCCTTTAACGGACCCTGATAATCTTTGACCACCAGTGCCTGCGTTTGCTTTAAGGCTTCGGCGTTATAATCGATTGCCGCGACTTTCGCACCTTGTGCAATTAGCTGCAAGGTCAGTTCTCTACCGATACCCGAGCCGGCACCGGTGACCGCGAACACCTTATTTCTAATTTTCATGCAACGCCCTCAATCGTGATTAGATTTTGCTCACTAGACTAAGGTTGTTACATGAATTCAATCTTAAGGCTACACGTATTAACTGTACTAACTCAGACTAGAACTGGCAGCTCGAAAAGGGTTATTGAGATACAATCTTACAGTAGCTATTGTGCCAAATCTGGACAGTCGCTCGATTTGATTGGCGGGAGTGAATTCGCACATGGTCGTGGTGGATTACGGCAAAAAACGCCTAATCCACCCTACGCAGCTACGTAGTCCCGTAGGGTGGATTTACCCAAAAAACGGGCACAAGAGCGCAGCGTAATCCACCACGACCATGCGCAAATTCACCACCGACAATTAATTAATATCCGCTTGTGGCTGTGGGTTCAAATCACTCAAAAACAACATACAGAGCGCGGGTACCGCCCCTAATGTCATCACAGTCCCAATCGCCAAGCCAAAGATAATCACACTGGCCATACTGTAAAACAGCGTTTCCTCCATCATCATCAGCGGGATCAGTCCGAGAATAGTGGTCAAAGTCGTGATCATAATCGGCCGCAAGCGATCTGTCGAGGCCCTCATGATGGCAGTGGCATTGTCGTAGCCGGCCAGTAACTCCATGCGAATTTTGTCGATCATTACGATAGCGTTATTGATAATAATGCCCGCCAGTGACAGAAATCCCAAGGTGCCAATAAAGTCAAAATTGGCGCCTGTCAGCAGCAGACCATAGAGTCCACCGGAAAACGCCAATGGTACGGTCAAGCCTACGATTGCGGTCTTACGGAACGAATTAAACTGCGCTACCAAGGTACACAAAATCAAGCCGAAAAACAGGGGCAACGTCAAGAACAGCGTACCCGCGCTGTCTTCAAAGCCTTCCAGCTCCCCACCCACTTCGATACGATAGACCGGAGGCAATTGCTCGTAAAGTGGTTTAATGGCCGCATCCCATGCCGCCTGTAACTGGGGAGCTTTCCAACTCAGGTGTTTCCCTTCTACCGTTACTGTTTTTTCCAGGTCCCGGCGTACAATACTGCCGAACTGGGATACTTCCTCGATATCCGCCACCTGTGACAGGCGGATATACTCGTTGTTTTCTCCCGGCAAGTAAACCTTCACACGGTCCAGCAAGTGGGCGGCCGACATACTTTCCCGGGGTTTAAAGATAACAGGGATAAGCGTTTCACCCCGGCGAATCTCAGTAATCTCCGTGCCGCCAAACACACTTTGTAGTGATCGGGAGATCGCCTCATAGGTCACACCCGCGCGCCGTGCCCTGGCCTCATCGACGGTAATACGGTAGCGTTTGGTGCGATTTTCCCAATTATTGTGCACGTGAATCGCACCGGGGATTGCGGCTAGCGCCCGCTCCGCCTCTCTCGCCATCGCGTAGAGTTTATCGCTATCGGGACCGCTAAAACGCAGCTGCACCACACCCGGCGGCACAGTCCCGCGCGCAATTAACTCCGTGCGTACAAAGGCTTCAGGCAATTCACGGCCTACATAGTGACGAATCTCTTTTACAAGTTCTGCCGCCGCCTCCGCCGAGCGAGTATTCACAATCATAAACGCTCGATGCGGTGCCGGATCATTGGGGGATATGGATAGGAAAAAGCGTGGCCCTCCGGTGCCAATATAGGCACTAACGTACTCCACATCGGGGTTCTGTTCTTTATCCATTAACCACCGGGATAACCGTTGTGATGTGTCGCGGGTTTGATGCACGTTATAACCGGACGGCATGTCCAAATACACCAGCACTTCCGAACGTGAAGAAACCGCAAACATCTCCACCGGTATTAGAGGTGTCACCAGCAATGCACCGATGAAAACGGCTGCAATACCCAACAAAAAGGATTTGGGTTTGACCAATAGCCAGCCCAGTAAACGACGATAAGGAGCCAGCAGGAAGAACGGTTTGTCGTGACTCTTGACTCGGATAAACCGCATAGCCATCAACGGTACGATGGTCAACGATATTAACCATGAGGCTAGCAGAGAAATAGAAACGACTTGGGCCAGCGAACGAGTATATTCACCAGACGCACTGTTTGCCATCAATATAGGGGCAAACGCCAGTACTGTCGTCAGCGTCGAGGTCAACAGCGGGAGCGCTAGTTCCTTACAGGCCGACAGAGCTGCCTGATAACGCTCTTCACCCCGATGTAAACGCAGGTGGATGTTTTCAGCCACGACGATACCATTATCCACAAGCATGCCCAGGGCTATAATCAGGCTAGCCAGGGAAATGAACTGCAAGTCGATCTCCAGAACGAACATCACCAGCAATGTCAGCAAAATCGTCAGTGGAACTGTCAGTCCCACAATCAAACCCTCTGACACGCCCAGCGCCAACACCACCACGCCCAGCACAATAAACAACGTCTGGTACAAGCTTCCCTTCACACTGCTGATCGCCTCATCGACCACTTCGGGTTGGAAGGTGGCCAACTGTAACTGCATCCCCACTGGGAGCTCAGTGGCCGTTTGTTGTAAGAATTGCTTAAGGCGTGGTCCCAACTCCAGAATATTTCGTCCTTGTTGCATAGAGGCGGCAATTACAATTGCCTCGCGACCGTTAAAGAACGCGAGCTCCCTAGGCGGCTCGCCGTAACTGCTACGCACGCTCAGGTAATCTTTCAGCGGCAACACCCCCTGCCCCTTTTCCGCCGCTACTTGGACCTGCTCTAAATCCCTGACGCTATTGAGCTTGCCGCTGGTTTCCACAGAGATATAACGCCGCTCGGTCATCACCTGTCCGGCTGGTAAAATGTGGTTTTGATCCTGCACCGCCTGCACGATACGACTGAGGCTGATCCCCTGGGCTTCTACCATAGCCGCCGGCGCTTCCAGGTAAACTTTTTCTTCTGGGACACCATACAGTGTTACCCGTCGAATCCCTTCGACCGTGTAGAGGCGATCTCGAATAGCACGGGCACGCTCACGCAACTCCGCCATACTCCAGCCGTCGCCAGTCAAGGCGGCGGTTACAATCGCCACGTCCCCATAATCGTCATTGAGAAAAGGCCCCTGGGTACCCTGGGGCAACAGGGGTTTGACATCTTCCAGCTTGCGCCTGACTTTATCCCAAACCTTGTCAAAATCGGGTTGGCTCTGATAGGCCTGCACAGAGACAATCGATTGCCCCGTCAGCGAAGTAGACGTGATGTGTTCTACATCACCCAGTTCTCTGAGTTTTTCTTCAATCTTTTTCGAGATCAGGCTCTCAACCTGCTCTGGCGGCAACCCGGGAAACTGAGTTGAGATCACCGCCCGGCTAATGCGTACCACCGGATCTTCGCGGCTGGGAAAATCAGCGTACACGATCAATCCCAGGCAGATCACCATAGCCAATGCCACCCAGGTCATGCGACTGTTATCCAGCGCAATACGCGTAATATTCATAGGGTGGCGACTCCCGCATTAGCCTGATAAAGACTGACCACCTGCCCGGCACGCAAGAACTCAGCACCAGCAATACAAACGATGTCACCCTCTGCCAGTCCCTCGAGCACCTGTACCGTATTGCTGTCCATCAACCGCGTTTTTACCTCACGTGGCTCAACCTGCCCAGTCGAGCGATCGTAAACATAAACCTGCTCTTTACCGCTATCGGCGATCACGACCGCGGATTCGGGCAAACGTATCACCGGATCCACCTGCCCCACCGGCAGCAGCACTTCAGCCGACATCCCTGCATAGAGCGCCGCATCGAGCGTTTGTACGGTAGCCCGGACAGGAAAGGCGCCACGCAGATCGCGACTAACGCCCTGTTCGATAATCACAGCCTTAAAGCGACGGTCACCGACTGCCGGCACCAACAAACCAACTTCCAAACCCTGTTTGATCGCCTTGAGGAGCGTGGCCGGCACTAAAAACTCAACTTCTAGCGCACTTTTGCCCTGGATCTCCATCACCACCTGATGGGAACCTACCTCTTCGAATGCCTCGATTTCGATACGGGTAATCACACCATTAAACGGCGCCTTGAGTTTGGTCAGGCGCAAATCCCGCTCCGCCAACGACAGTTTGGATTCTGCCAACTGCACAGCACTGCGGGCTTTGTGGTAATCAGCCTCAGCCCGCTCCAGGGTATTTTGGCTGATAAATTGCTTGCGATAGACCCGTTGCTGACGCTCGAAGTTGTCCTCCCGCTCCTTGAGCTCCACACGTGCACTGGCCAATTCCGCCTCTGCCTGGCGCCGGCGCAGCCTATAGGCCTGAGGATCGACCTGTGCCAACAGCTGTTCAACCTTGACGGTTTCGCCCACTTTGACGGTGATACTTTGAACCTGGCCAGACACCTGAAACGACAGGTTGGACTGATCCGCCGCGCGAATATATCCGGATAACTGCCGTTGCTGGTTACCTGTTTGGGCTTGGATTTCCGTATATTTGATCGCCCGCACAGGTTCCGACTCAGGCCGTTCTGCGCTTTTCTGACAACCGACCAGTAACCCAGAGAACAACGCAGGCGCCAGGATCCGGCAGACCAGCCTCCAATTCATTGCATTCACTTTGAAATTACCCTTCAACAATTTGGTGGAGTAGCTACCAGCCTAGCGCTGTTGCCTGAAAAGACTCTGAAGTGTGTAATTATTCCTCAGCGACATAATTCAACGGGTAGGGCCAGTTGGGTGCGGTAAACACACCGCCGTCCACCCACAGTGTCTGGCCGGTCACAAAACTGGATTTTTCGCTTGCCAGAAACTCCACCGCATTGTAAATATCCACCGGGTAGCCTACCCGTCCCAGTGGTGCAATACCGCCCCAGGTTTCGGCGTAGCCCGGCGCCTCGCGACGGGTACGCTCAATCTCGACGCCACCCGGCGCTACACAATTAACACGAATCCCGTAACGGCCCAGCTCGATGGCCGCCGAGCGGGTCAACATCTCGATACCGCCTTTGGAAGCAGTGTAATCCACCAGATTGGGGAAAGGCTCCTTGTTACAACCGGAGCCGATATTAACAATGGCACCCCCCGTCTGGTGCTTGACCATAGAGCGCGCCACCGCTTGGGAGAACAAGAAACAGCCCTTCAAATTGGTGCGAATAACTTTATCCCACTCCTCTTCGCGCAGTTCCAGAAAAGACGCCCAGGTCTGCACCCCGGCATTATTGACCAGTAACTGTGGTGCCTGCTCAAACGTCTCTTCCACCGCTGTCATAAACTGGTTGACCTGGAGACTGTAGCCCACATCACACTTAGCGACAAAGCCGCGCTGTCCCAGTTTTTGGATTTCTTCAACGGTTTCCTGCGCGCCGGCCGCGTTGCCCACATAGTTGACCGCCACATCCCAGCCATTGGCCGCCAACGCAATCGCCAGCTCACGGCCAATACCGGAGCTGCCACCGGTGACAATCGCCAATTTAGAGTCTTGAGAGTTGTTTTCTTGCTGAGTTGATATTGTCATGGTTTTGTAGACATCCGTAGTGATTAACTGAAAACACCACTATAGCGCCAGGCTTTCAAGAGGCGCCAAGTCACAACCAGCCCCCTTTTAATACTTTTTTAACACAACCAAAGGGCAGCTCGCCTATTAGGTAAAACACCTGTTAAAAAAGTATCAGTACGGCCACAACTACAGCGTGGCTAAACGCCGTAGGCAATCGCTAGACTGCAAAACCCGGATAATTCCTACAGAGAAACTTCATGTCCAAAGATACCAACGGCAAAACCATCCGCAAACGCCTGCGCAGTGAAGAGTGGTTGAACGACCCGGCCCATCCGGATCACACCGCTATCTACCTGGAGCGTTATCTTAACTACGGACTGACCCGGGAAGAGTTGCAATCTGGCAAACCCATTATCGGGATAGCCCAAACGGGTAACGATCTATCACCCTGTAATCGACATCATTTGGATCTGGCTCAGCGTCTAAAAGACGGTATCCGCGATGCCGGGGGTATTCCAATGGAGTTCCCCGTACATCCCATCTTTGAGCAGGGCAAACGCCCTACTGCGGCTCTGGACCGAAACCTGGCCACGCTGGGGCTAATCGAAGTGCTCTACGGTTACCCCATTGATGGCGTCATACTCACCATCGGTTGCGATAAAACGACGCCTGCGACCTTGATGGCGGCTCTGGCTCTGGATTTGCCCGCCATTGCCTACTCTGGCGGCCCCATGCTCAATGCCTGGGACCGCGAAAAACGCGTGGGATCCGGCACCGCTATCTGGCAGAATCGCGAGCGTTTGGCTCGCGGAGAGCTCGATTATTCCGGGTTTATCGAGGCTTCCGCAGCATCTGTACCCAGCATTGGTCACTGTAATACGATGGGTACCGCATTGACCATGAACTGCCTTGCTGAAGTTCTGGGTATGTCACTCCCAGGCTGCGCAGCTATCCCCGCGCCCTATAAAGAGCGTTCACAAATGGGCTACTTTACCGGCCGTCGCATCGTGGAGATGGTGTTTGAAGATCTGAAGCCCTCCCGGATTCTTTCCCGTGAATCATTCATTAATGCTATTGTGACCTGCTCAGCCCTCGGAGGCTCAACCAACGCTCCCGTGCATCTGCAGGCGCTTACCAAATACCTCAAGGAGGTCGATATCAACATCGATCTCTGGCAAGAGTATGGAGAAGATATCCCTTTGCTTGTTAATTGCGTGCCGGCCGGAGAATACCTGGGAGAAGAATTTTATCGTTCCGGCGGCGTACCGGCTTTAGTCAACGAACTCGTTAAAGCTGGCAAAGTGGATGGCTCCGCGATGACGGTGACGGGAAGAAGCCTCGTCGAAAACTGCCGCAACAGCGAAATACTAAATTCCGACGTTATCCGTCCCTTCAACAATCCCCTCAAAGAGCGAGCCGGTTTTGCGGTAATGAAAGGCAATATTTTCGACTCCGCATTGATGAAAAAGTCAGTCATTAGCGACAATTTCCGCAGAGACTATTTGCAAAACCCCGACACACCAAACTGTTTCACTGCCCGCGCGGTGGTATTCGAAGGCCCGGAAGATTACCACAAGCGTATTAATGATCCGGCGTTAAATATCGACAAAGACTGCATTTTGGTGATTCGTAACTGTGGCCCACTGGGTTATCCGGGGTCCGCTGAAGTGGTAAATATGTTACCGCCGGACTACCTGGTAAAACAGGGGATAAACTGCCTTCCCACCATGGGTGACGGTCGACAAAGCGGCACCTCCACCAGCCCATCAATACTAAATATATCCCCGGAAGCAGCGGCCGGAGGGGGACTTGCCTATATCCAAACCGGTGACCTCATCGAGATAAATTTAAACAAAAACAGTGTTAACGTGTTGCTTGATACACAGGAGTTAGACCGTCGCCGGGAAGATACACCGCCCTTTAAAGCGATCAATCAAACACCCTGGCAGGAAATTTATCGGAAAACTGTCACTCAGCTTGATGAAGGCGCTGTAATGAACACAGACACCGAGTTTGTAAAGATTATTGAAACCCACGGCACGCCCAGAAACTCTCACTAACACCAACCACAGGTTTAAACATGAGCATGTCACAATTGCAATGTATCTGGGACGCCAAGGCCGAGCTGGGAGAAGGCGCTCTGTGGCACGAAAGCGAGCAGGCACTCTATTGGGTGGACATACTCAGCTCGCAACTACACCGCTACAAACCTGGCACAGGCGATGACGCAGAAAAAACCAGCTGGCAGTTTCCCGGCAGCAGCATCAGCAGTGTAGTGCCTTGCAGCGAGGGCGGTTTGCTGGCCACCTTTGCCGATGGTGTAAAACACCTTGATCTGGAAACGGGCGAACACCGCAGTGTGATTGAGCTTGAAACTGATCTGCCCTATAACCGTTTTAACGACGGTTGCTGCGACACACAGGGCAATTACTGGTTTGGCAGCATGGACAACCACGAGCGTGCCAACAGCGGCCGCTTTTACCGCTTGCGCTCGGGTGCATCTAGCCCTGCTGCGGGACTGGAGCAACTGGAAAAACTGGGCCAGATCTGTATCACTAACGGCCCCACCTTTAGCCCTCACGGTCAGTGGCTATACTTTACCGATACCCTGGCGCAAAAAGTCTTTCGCGCCCCCCTGTCGTCCAACGGCGAGATTGGCAGCATTGAATTATTCGTCCAGTTCACACAAGCACAGGGTTATCCCGACGGCATGTGCACCGATACCGAAGGCTACCTGTGGGTCTGCCACTTTGCCGGTGCTCGAATCAGTCGTTTTGCCCCTGACGGCGCATTGGTGCGGGAAATTCCCATGCCGGTACCGAATATCACCAAGTGTGCGTTTGGGGGTCCCTCTCTCAACACCCTATTTATCACTACAGCAAGCAAGGGCCTGAGCACTGAGGAAAAAGCACAATTCCCCCAGGCCGGCGGTTTGTTTGTCGTAGAGTTAGAGCAGCAAGGTTTTTGCTTCCCTGCGGTCTCCATTAACACCTAATTTGAATATCGGACAACTGTAAGCATGAAACTCGCCAATAAAACTGCTTTAATCACCGGCGCAGCCCAAGGCATCGGGCGCGAGACCGCCCTGTTGTTTGCGCAACAGGGGGCTAAAGTGATCGCCACCGACATCAATCTCGATACATTACAATCTTTGGCGGACACGCCCAATATTGAAATCGCCCACCTGGACATTACCAACGCTGAGCAAATCAAAACCTGTACAGAGTCCTACCCCGACATCAACATACTGATGAACTGCGCCGGCGTGGTGTTTGACGGTTCTGTGGCCGAGTGCACAGAAGAGCAGTGGTTAACCACACTTAATATCAATGTCACCGCCAGTTACCGACTCATCAAAGCGGTGTTACCGGGTATGCTGGCACAACAGCTGGGATCGATCATCAATATCGCCTCTGTAGTGTCTAGCCTAAAAGGGGTTCCCAACCGCTTTGCCTACGGCACCAGTAAAGCCGCGATTATCGGATTGACGAAATCCGTTGCGGCCGACTTTATCGACCAGGGAATTCGCTGCAATGCCATCAGCCCGGGCACAATTCACTCCCCGTCCCTGGATCAACGACTGGCCGCTACCGGAGATTACCAGGCCGCGCTAGATAATTTTATCCAGCGTCAACCCATGGGGCGTTTAGGCCAGCCCGCCGAAATAGCCGCTATCGCCAGTCTATTGGCTTCCGACGAAGCGGCATTTATGACGGGCGAGAATATTGTGATTGACGGCGGCATGAGCCTGTAAACCCGATAACAATAACTGCATACGCCCCACTCCCGGAAGAAAACAACGTTTCAGGATTTATCAATGGATTTAAGCTCTGCATCCACAATACTCAACTACGACATTAGCCAAACGCTACCTAACCAGTGCCGCGAAGGCACTTGGGTGGGCCGCGTTTGGCTGCCTGCGTCGCAAGCGGCCAACGGCATCGCCGGCCCCCGAGTGATCAAAGCCGAAAACGGTCATGTGATTGACCTTTCCGAGCACTACCTCACCATGGCAGATCTGTTTGCCGACGATAACCGCCTTGAGACTATCAGCCAATGCGATGGCAATGTGCTAGCCACCATGGATGAAACTCTCACTAACAGCCTCTTTAATCAGCGCCCCGGGCTCTATGGTGATAGCGACAAGGTTTTCCTACTGGCTCCCAATGATATCCAAGCCACCAAAGCCTGCGGCGTCACGTTTATCCGCAGCCTGTTGGAACGGGTGATTGAAGAGCAAGCACGGGGCAATGCCGAGCTGGCCGCCGACATCCGCCACCAGATTCAGTCATCAATTGGTTCCAACCTCACCGAGCTTACGCCTGGCTCCCCGGAAACGGAGCAGTTAAAACAGCAGCTGATCGAAAGAGGCATTTGGTCTCAATACCTGGAAGTCGGTATTGGCCCGGACGCCGAAGTCTTTACCAAAGCGCAAGCGCTATCCTCGGTGACCAGCGGTTATCAGATCGGCGTTCGCAAGACGTCCCACTGGAATAATCCCGAGCCGGAAATTGTCGTTGCCGTTACGCCTGGCGGCAACATTATCGGCGCGACTTTGGGTAATGACGTCAATCTTCGTGACTATGAAGGTCGTAGCGCCTTGCTACTGGGTAAAGCCAAGGACAACAATGCCGCCTCGTCCATCGGCCCACTGATCCGTTTGTTTGATGATAGTTTCAACATTGATGATATCAAGCAGTGCGCAGTGACCCTCACCATTACCGGCACCGACGGTTTTGTCACCAGCGGGGATAACCTGATGGCTGAAATCAGTCGCTCCCCGGAACAGCTGGTAGCGCAAACACTGGGCAAGGATCATCAATACCCGGACGGTATGATGTTGTACCTGGGCACCATGTTTGCGCCCACCGAAGACCGCGATAGTACCGGTAACGGCTTTACCCACAAACCCGGCGACCGGGTAGAAATCTCGACTCCCAAGCTGGGTACGCTGGTCAACTGGGTCAACCACTGTGATGCCATTCCCCCCTGGGACTATGGGATTCACCAGTTGATCCACTTCTTGCGGCAATGCCGTTAAACCCCACTTGTTTAGACTTCAATACGAGTAGTTGCATGGAATTCAGTAAAAAAAGCTTTTTTAATGGCGAGTGGCATAACACCCAAGGTGAGGTGTTTCAAAGTATTAATCCCATCGTCAACAAACCACTTGATGGCTTCCATTCGGCACAACCCGAAGACGCCGAGCAGGCGCTGTGTGGTGCTGAACAGGCCTATAGCTCCTACAAAACTGTCAGCGGACAAGCGCGGGCCCACTTTCTGGAGCAGCTGGCCACCGAAATCGAAGACCTAGGCGATACGCTGTTGGAAACCGCCCACAGTGAAACCGGGCTGGGCTTACCTCGACTGATCGGCGAGCGAGCGCGCACCTGTAATCAGCTGCGAGCCTTTGCCAACCTACTCAAAGAGGGCTCCTGGGTACGCGCCAGCATCGATACCGCCGACACGGAGCGTACACCTCCAAAGCCGGACTTGCGCCGCATGTTGCAACCGATCGGCCCGGTGCTGGTGTTTCCGGCCTCCAACTTCCCTCTGGCTTTTGGTGTACTCGGTGGCGATACCGCCTCGGCGCTCGCCGCGGGGAATCCTGTGGTGATCAAAGGTCATCCGGCACACCCTGCCACCGCCGAGCTTTGTATGGTAGCGGCAGAACGAGCGCTAAAAGTCTGCGACCTGCCGCTCACGTTAATTTCCCTCTTGCAGGGTAGCTCGCTGGCACTGGCACAACACCTGGTCGCCCACCCCTCCATACAGGCAGTGGGTTTTACCGGTTCACTCAAAGCGGGACGAGCGGTTATGGACCAGGCTGCGCAGCGGGATATTCCCATTCCCGTCTATGCGGAAATGGGCAGCACCAATCCCGTGTTTATTACACCGCAGGCGATGGCAAAGCGCGGCGGAGACATTGCCAACGGGCTCGCGGCCTCTATCAGTCTGGGTACGGGTCAGTTTTGTACCTCTCCGGGAATAATTGTCGGCCTGGAGAGTACGGAGTTTGTACAAAAACTTGCTCAAGCGCTTGACGAGGCGCCCCTAGGCAACCTTTTGCACCCCAGTCTCGCCCATGGTTTGGCCGCGAGTATTCAGCAACTGCAGGACAATGCAAATACCGAGCAGGTTACAGGTTGTGAATCTGCCGACGAGGCTGGCCTGCGACCGCGTAACAGCTTACTTAAAACCACCGCCCAAGCATTCCTCACTGATCAACAGCTGCACGAAGAGGTCTTCGGCCCGGTATGCTTGTATGTGAGCTGTGAATCGGACGCTGAAATGCAGCAGGTTGCAGAGGCCGTCCACGGTAATCTGACCGCCACCCTGCACGCAGAAGCCGTTGACGCCCTGGCCGCCCCGCTGGCACAGATGCTAGCTGCCAAAGTCGGTCGCTTGATTTACAACGGTTATCCCACCGGTGTCGAAGTCTGCGCCTCCCAGCAACACGGCGGCCCCTACCCAGCCTGTTCAGTGGCCAGCACCACCAGCGTGGGCACCGATGCCATCTCCCGTTTCGCCCGTTTTGTGGCCTATCAGGATATGCCACAAGCTTTGTTACCTGTGGAACTGCAGGACGGCAACGAACTCGGTGTTTTGCGGTTGGTCGACGGCAAAGATTCCCGAACAGCTCTCTAGTATCCTCTTCCTCTATCTGCCGACTCTGCGACAGTGGAAACCTTGGGGCCGAATGGCCCCTTTTTTTATCTTCGACTCAGGAACAACCCCACCTCAATGCAACTAAAAATAGTTACAAAAAGACTGACCTGTGATATCGTTGCCTTTACTAGTAAGGGATCACCATGAGCAAGCTTCAAAAACTCATCGAAAAGCTGAAATCTGGAGGTCTGATCTAATGGCCCAAACACTGAAATACAAAGGTTATATAGGCTCCATCGAAGCGAGCCCGGAAGATAATTGTTTGTTTGGCAAGTTGGTGTTTATTCGTCCTCTTGTGAACTATGAGGGTGTGACTGTTGCTGAATTACAGCACGCCTTTCAAGAAGCCGTAGACGAATATTTGGCAGAATGTAAGCGACAAGATACGGAGCCAGACAAACCATTTAAAGGTGTTTTTAATATTCGCACCGGTCCTGAACGCCACGAAAAGGCCGCTTTGGCGGTTCAAAAATACAACATCAAGTCGCTGAATGAATTTGTCAATCAAGCCATCGACCACGAACTGGAAAGATTGCAAGGTTAAAATCGGGCGCATAAACGCCCGATGAGCATAAGACAGAAACATGTGATTTTGTTGAAACTGCGTTATTTTAAACTGCCGCCATCACCGTTTGCTTTTGTGCGCCCAAGCTCTCGATAGCCAGGGTAATTTCATCCCCCACCTCAAGAAATACCTCCGGACTCTGCCCCATACCCACTCCGGGCGGAGTACCGGTAGAGATCACATCGCCCGGTTGCAAGCTCATGAATTGGCTCAGGTAACTGACAATAAACGCCGGTTTGAAAATCATGGTTTTGGTGTTGCCATCTTGATAGCGCTTGCCATTGACCTCCAGTGTCATACCCAGATTGTGCACATCCTCGATTTCATCCCGTGTAACCAACCAAGGGCCTATTGGACCAAAGGTATCACAGCCCTTTCCCTTGTCCCACTGACCACCACTGATCTCCAACTGGAAATGACGCTCGGAGACATCGTTAATGAGGCAATATCCGGCAATATGCTCCTCTGCATCGGCCTCATCAACAATCTTGGCCGGTTTGCCGATCACTATACCCAGCTCCACTTCCCAGTCCAGCTTGGTACTGTTACGGGGTTTTACAATGTCGTCGTTGGGGCCACAGACCGCGCTGGTCCACTTGTTAAAGACCACCGGCTCTTGCGGAATCGGCATATTGGCCTCCTCCGCGTGATCGGCATAGTTCAAACCAATACAGACAAACTTGCCGATATTGGCAACACAAGGGCCAATGCGGGTATCCGCCGGTACTAATGGCAAACTGCTGGGATCAGTATCCGCCAGCTTAGCCAGGTTTTCCGGCAACAACTGCTGACCATTAAGATCGTCGATGATTGTCGACAGGTCGCGGATGTCACCGTTGGCATCCAACATGGCTGGTTTTTCCTGGCCGGCTGGGCCATAGCGCAATAACTTCATTCACAACTCCTCAGATAATCGGGACGCGGCCATATTTTTTGGTCTACCCAAAACTATGAAAAGGCACTATATAAGTACTAACAACTTGGCTCTACCGTTCCATTAACAGCAAACAAATACTATTTTAACTGGCCCTTTTTAGAGTACGCTTTCCCGCAAAATCGCATCCTCCCGCTGAAACACTTCCGGCTTTAATGCCGTCCCCAGCCCCGCGCCCTCAGGTGGCGCAATAAAGCCATTTTCCACCTTGGGTAGCTGTTCCATCACCTCCGTATACCAACCGGTATAAAGCGCACGCACCGACTCCTGCAACACGGCACTGGGCGCGTTCACCGAAAGATGGCAGGAAGCGGTTAATACCACAGGCCCGGTGCAGTCGTGTGGCGCAATCGGCAACTGATAGGCCTCGGCCATGGTAGCCACTTTCTTACCCTCCGATAAACCACCTACCCACCCCAGGTCAGGCATAATAAAGTCGGCGGCGTTTTTTTCATCAGGTCTTTGTAGCCCCAACGGGTAGCGATGGTTTCACTGGCAGTCACCGGAATGCTGGTGCGATTACGAAACTCTTCCACCACCGAAAAACTGTCCATTTTTACTGGATCTTCAATCCAGAACGGCTGGAAGGGCTCCAGGGCCTTAGCGATTTTAATGGCGGTGGGCAGGTTCCAGAGCGAGTGGCACTCCACCATAATATCCATTTTATCGCCCACTGTTTTGCGGATTTTTTCAAAGGGTTCCAGGGCTTGTCGCAGCAGTGCGGCGGAAATATATTGCCCATTGGACGCTTCCGCCGCAAAATCGAAAGGCCAGATTTTCATGGCTGTGATCCCCTGCTCCAACAGGCTTAACGCCAGCTCATCGGCGCGATATAAAAACGCTTCCAGGTCTTCATAGGGCCCTTGAGATTCACCTTGGGGCAAACCGAAGTTGTCAGCCTTTTGCCCATCGGGCGAGCGAATATACTGGTAACCGGCACAGGTATTGTAGGTACGGACGGCTTCGCGGCTTTTGCCCCCAGTAACTGATACACGGGTTGTTGGGTGGCTTTGCCCCACAGATCCCAGAGAGCAATATCGATGGCCGAGTTACCGCGCATCTCAACGCCACTGCTGCGAAAGCCCAAGTATCCATAGAGTTCTCGCCAGTGTTTGTCGATGTGCAATGGATTTTTACCCAAGAGGTAGGGGGCAGCCGCTTCGCTCATCGCCTTGTGCAGCATAGGATTGTACCCGGGCACACGGCAACGCAGCGCACCCGTGCCGCATAGTCGATGGCAATGGCAATGAAACCAAAGTTTGCAGCGGCCTACTGCATCGCCGCATCCACCTGGGCACCATCACTGATATCACAGGCGATAAAAGGCAAACCGGCCGCCTCCAAATCAGTACTGTTCGAAAGCCCCAGTACCATCACCTGGTAATTCTCTGCCGCCAGCAGCTTTGCCGTAGCCAGCCCAATGCCAGACTCGCCCCCTGTAACCACCACGGTTTTTACCATCTTCTTTTACCCTCGAAGCCCAATAAATTCTACGAGAGGTTACACAAAAGGGCTTAAAGGTGGCTTAAGGGAAAACGCTTTATGGCTGTTCGGGCTTTATCCGAGGGAAAGACACGGTGACTTTTAAGCCGCCGTTTACACCCGCATCTTTGTGCCAGGTATCAATAGCCAGCTCAGCCTGGTGTACAGCCACAATGCGTTGCACAATTGACAATCCCAATCCGGCACCCGGGCTTTCGTTACCAGGAATCCGATAAAAACGGTCAACCAGCCGGTGTTTTTGCTCTTCACTGATTTCACCGCAGTCGTTGGCGATATAGAAATGCACTTTATCCGGCGCCATAACCGCGGCTATTTCCACGGTTCCACCTTCACTGGTATAACGGAATGCGTTGGTTAACAGATTGTGCACCAATATACTGAGGGACTCTTTCTGGCCGGCCACGGGCCAAGGCGCGGACTCGGGAAATTCCAGCTGCATCTGGCGATCGACCGCCAGATGGGCCAAGTCTGCCAAGTCCTCCTCCACGATTTCACGAAGATTCACGGGTTGAAGATCTAATCGATTATTGCCAGATTCCAGCCGCGCTAAGGTCAGCAGTTGGCGCACCGTATACACGGCCCGGTCCACACGGGTCGCAATTCTCTCCAGCACCGCTTTTACCTCCGGATTATCACTGCCGCGCTGGCACAGTTGCAACTCCGTTTTAATGGCCGTCAGCGGCGTTTGCAACTCATGGGCGGCATTGGCGGTAAAACGGCGCTCGTTGTCCAGGGCCGCCTCCAGCCGCTGCAAGAGGCTATTCAACGAACTGACCAGGGGGTGAATCTCATCAGGAATCTGCTGCTCTTCTATCGGAGTCAAAGTGGTCGGTGAGCGGTGTGTCACTTCATTGGTCAGTTTATCAATGGGTCGCAGGCCTCGCCGGACTCCCCAATAAATACCAATAATGGTCAAGGGTACAATCAGGATCAAAGGGTAGAGCGCCTTGATACCAATATCCATGGCCCGCTGTCGAGCTTCTTCTGTGTCGGTGCCGACCGAGATAAAAAACAAACCATCTACATTGTCATTGAAAATGCGCCAGTGGGTCGTGCGGCCATTCAGTACAATGGTTTCATCCACAAAGTCTGTCTGTTTGTTAAAATCGAAGCCGGGTGAGTCCGGTGTTTTGTAGATGATATTACCGTTGTTGTCCCAAATAACGATAGTGCTGTCAAACCAGCCAATTTTGTCGGTAATTTCCAGGGTCTCCTGCCCCGGGTCGCGCTGATCCTTAACTTGAAAACGACTAAACAAGTGGCGAAACAGCCGAGAGGAAAAACGAATAACCTCCGCTTGCTCTTTCAGTCTCTGGTCCAACGTATTAAAGATAATCTCTACTGCTGTAAAGGAAGCAAACGAGGTGGCCAATAACCAGATAGCACCGTGAATACAAAGCCCAAATACAATCATCCGGACCTTGAGTGAACGCCTCACGATTTTTTCACCCGATAACCGACCCCGCGCAGGGTTTCAATAAAATCGCTGCCAAAATACTTGCGCAGCCGCGAGATATAGACCTCCACAGTATTGCTGCCCACCTCATCCCCCCAGGCGTACATGCCCTCTTCCAGTCGGTTTTTGGAGACAAACCGCCCCGCACGGGACATCAAGGCTTCAAGTACGGAAAACTCCTTGGCCGTCAGGGTCACCATTTCTCCTCCTTTGGTGACCAGTTTTTCCTTGGGATCGAGTTCGACATCGCCGGAGACCAAAACGGGCCGCGAGCGCCCCGCACTGCGGCGCAACAGGGAGCGCAAACGGGCAAACAGCTCTTCCATCTCAAAGGGTTTGGTAAGGTAATCATCGGCTCCGAGATCAAAACCGGCCACCTTATCCTCTGTGCTGTCCCTGGCGGTAAGCACCAAAATTGGCAGGGGATCATTGCTGGCGCGCAGCTTTTTCAGAATCTCGTCGCCGGAAACATTAGGTAGCCCCAGATCCAGCACCATCAAGTCGTAGTCCCCCGCCTGCAGCATGGGTATAACCTGGGCACCATCCTGCACCAGGTCTACCGCATAGTTTTCCATCACCAAGGCCGACTTGAGTGATTCGCCAAGTTGGTAATCATCCTCTACTAATAGAATACGCATAGTTTGCCCTCACATTGTGCCCCTGGGATGGCTCAAAGCTCCCATCCCAGTATAGTCAAGCTGTTATACGGCGGCGACTGCCTTTACGGCCGGAGACGATACCACCCGAAATCCTTCCGCCAGCGCCTGACTGGTATCGGACGAGGGGCCAACATACACTTGGTATCCACCCTCTTCCACTACCCACTCAGCATTGTCCTCGCAGTAGTAGGCTAGAGCCGAAACGGGTACGCTGAAAGACAGCGTCCGGGTTTCACCAGCAGCCAACGAGACCCGCTGAAAGCCTTTTAGCTCCTTGACAAACCGCCCGACGGCACTCCTGCCGTAGCCGATATACAGCTGTGCCACCTCTTCACCAGCCCGTTTACCGGTATTGGTGATATCGACAAAAACTTGCAACGTGTTCGGCTCGCTCACTATCGCCACAGCCAACCGCAGGTTGCTATAGGCAAAGCGGCTGTAACTCAGACCAAAGCCAAACGGAAATGCCGGCTCGCTTTGATCCCGATCCAGTAACCGGTAGCCGTGGTAATAACCATATTCCATCTCCAGCGCCCCCACATCAAAGGGCGGCAGCTGGGACTCGGTTTTAGGAAAAACACAGGGCAATTTGCCGCTGGGGTTGACCCGCCCGAACAGGACGTTGGCAATCGCTCGCCCCCCTTCCATCCCTGGGTACCAGGCCATCAGGATGGCTGCCACTTTGTTGCGCCAGCGTTCGGTGATAATGGCACTGCCCCCTATCATCACCACAACGGTATTGGGATTAACTGCCGCTACCGCCTCGATCATAGCTTCATCGTGGGCGGGCAGCGTCAGAGTTTTACGATCCCCCCCTTTGATGATCATATACTCGCCCTCTTCCTTGTCGGTATAGCCCACCACCAACACCGCCACATCTGCGTCCTTGGCGGCTTCCACTGCCCGCTCGATCTTTTTCCCAGGCTCGTACACGAGATCAATACCTAATTGGCAGGCGTCTTCCAGACCTTGCAGGGGTGTGATCACGTAGTCCGGGCGCACCCGGCTGCTGCCTTTGTCCCCCAAGTTTTCCGCCGTGGCCAAACGTCCCAGTACAGCCATTTTTTGTGGTTTCGCCGGGTTTAGGGGCAACAAGGGGCTGGCCTCGGGAGTGGGCGCCTGATTTTGTAGCAGCACCAGGCTCTTTTCTGCCGCCTCAAGGGCCACCGCCCTGTGTTGTTCACAGCCAATGGCCGAAGGGCTATATCGTTGGGATTCACCCACATAAGAAAACTGCAGTTTTTTCCGGACTACGCGCTCTACCGCTTCATCAATTAGGGATTCCTGGAGCTTGCCCTGCTGCACCAGCTTGGTAAGCTTTTTATAGAATTTGCCCCAGGGCATCTCCACATCAAGACCACCGGTTATCCCCGCTACCGTATCTTTGACCCCGTAGACCCAATCGGAGCTGACAAAGCCGTCAAAGCCCCACTCGCTCTTAAGGATATCTCGCAACAAATGGTTATGGTGGCAACACTGTTCACCGTTCAATTTGTTGTAAGCCCCCATCACCGAAGCCGCCTGTTCATCGACAACGCAGCGTTTGAAATGGGGCAGATACACTTCCCGCAGGGTACGCTCACTGATTTTGATATCGACCTTAAAGCGCGTGTTATCGACACTGTTGACCGCGTAATGTTTAACGCAGGCCATCATATGCCGCTGGGCGCCGCGGGTGAGTGCCGCCCCCATTTCACCCAGGTGATAAGGATCTTCGCCATAGGTTTCTTGAGCCCGCCCCCAACCGGGGTGGCGCAGCAGGTTGATACAAACCCCCGCATAATAGCTGCTGCCATGGGAGCGACCCTCTACACCGATTGCGTCGCCTATACGCGCTTCCAAATCCGGATCAAAGGTCGCACCACGGGCCATACTCACAGGGAAACAGGTGGACCCCTGCATGGTGGCACCGCGCGGGCCATCGGTAAAATAGAGTGGGGGGATATCAGTATCGGGGGAATCGGTCATCTTGTAAGGCTCAGAACCGTATTTCCAGCCCAGGCTCATGATCTTGAGCCACTTTAAGCTGCCGTGCAATTGCTGCACCTTTTGCTTGAGATTCAAACCGGCAACGATTTCCCGGGCACGGTGCCGGATCTCATCATCCGTCAGCGACCGTTCTCGATTCAGTGCACTCCAGCCCTCAGCCCAGCTTTGAATATTGGCTTTTTCCACCACGCTTACGTTCCTCCCACCGCTTGGGTACGACTATTAAATAACAACAGACTATAGGGGACGGCTGAAGTAAAGCTGAAGAGAATGCCCTGAACAAAAAATCGGTGGCCGCAGAACGACCACCGATCAAAGGGAGAGTAGAGAGAAGCGAGAAACTAGAACCTGTAGCCCAATGTGACACCCAGCTGGCGCGGGGCCACCATGTCGTAACTAAAGGTATCGGTACTGCCAGCCAGTGCGCGTTGGAACACTTCGCCTGGCCCGCGATCCAACAGATTCTTCACATAGAATTTCAGCTCCCACACATCTTTCAATTCGGTCAAACCAAAGTGCAAATCGGCGTTGGTATGTCTGACGTCGTCATAGTTGATCTGGGCACGGGCAAAGAATTCTACTCCCCAGTCATCGAGTGTAGTGTGATAACCGGGCTGAATATTCGCCACCCAGCGGGCTGGCGCTATCCCGAAGTTGGAACCGATGCGTTCACCGCTAAAATCACAGAACATCTGTTGGGTACTGGCGCCCTCACCTTCGTCACAGAATCCCATAAATTCCTTATATTCGGTTTCGATATAGGTGAGTCCACCGCTGATATCCACGTTTTGGGACAGCAACCACACAAAATCCATTTCCACCCCGGTGCTAAGCGCTTCATCCGCATTCAGCACATGGGAAGTTCCCATGGTGACTGCATTGACGCCGGCACTGGGATCCAGATCCGTAAAGATTGGCTGCCCGATAAAGTCGGTAGTATTGTTATCCTGACGGATAGTGTCGCCAAACTGATAGTTCTTAAAAATCTGGTAGTAATAAGCCACATTCAACTGCAGCGTATTGTCGAAGAAGTTGGCCTTCATGCCCACTTCAAACGCGTAGGAATCTTCCGCCTCAAAGGTGTTGAATTGATCAGCGGGCGCCGGGGTTGAGCCGTTAAAGCCACCGGAGCGGTAAGCACTATCCAACGCCGCGTAATACATGGTGTTGTTGTCCGGCATATAACGCAACTTAACGCTACCGGAGACATTGTAGTAGTTGTCGTTGGTTGACTCGTAACCCGGTAGTGCCAGGGAAGCAGGCACAAAACCACAGGCATTAAAGAACGGCAAGGTGTTCGTACAATCCTCATTGACAAGAAGCAACGACTGATCGATAAATTTGCGCTCATCGCTGTAACGCACCCCCACGTCCAGGTGCCACTCATCACTAAAGTGGTAACTGCCGTGGGTAAACAGGCCAAAGGTTTCTGTGCCACCAATACCGCTGACCAGCGTGCTGCTGTCCGCCCGCACCATCCCATTGACAAAGGATGCCCCATAACGGGTATTAAGCGTTGACATACCACCGGGACCGGAAGACTCCGATTTCGCATAATAGAGGCCGGTCAGGTAATCCAGTTTGTCAGCGTCATTATTGGACAGCCGAATCTCCTGGGAGAAGATGGACTGCTTAGTCTGAATCTCCAGCGCCGCGTCCACAATGGGTGTTCCGCGCTGATCTTCAACATACTCGGTATTCACATCCTGGTAGTAGGTTAACGAGGCCAGCGTATGACTTCCCAGATCCCAATCCAGTTTTAATTGCGTATCGCGCAAACGGGTGCGACTAAACGCATTGATATCCGCGTATACTTTATAGGCGTTCTGATCTGGCCCCGGAATATCACCACCAAAGACACTGCTAAAAGTGTCGGTAGTGGCCGGGGTACCCTGGGCCTGGGCGTCTCGAATCGCCACATAATCCGGGCCAAAACCAGGGATATAACCAAAAGCTCTACCCTGATAGTTGTCGCTATAGTTGCCTATCAGAGTGACATCCACCGTATCCGTGGGACGGTACTGTAGTTTAAAACGACCACCCTGACGATTGGCGTCGTCGGCAGGTTTATCCAGGAAGGCATTGTCCAGATAACCTTCACTGTCATCATAGAAACCGGACAAACGCAATCCCAAACGATCATCGATCAAGGGAATGTTCACATGGAATTTGTTGTTGGTGCTATAGGTACCGGTTTCATCGTAATAACCGTGGGAGGTCTGCACACCACCTTCGAATTCGTTCATGTTAACGGCTTTGGTGGTGACATTGATCGCCCCGGCCGGCGCGTTTTTACCGTAGAGAGTACCCTGTGGCCCCCTCAACACCTCCACACGTTCAATATCGGACAGGGAGCCAAACGCGGCTCCGACAGAAGACTGGGCAACGCCGTCAATAAACACCACCACGGAGTCATCCATTGAGCCGGAGAACGGATCCCGACCGACACCGCGCATTTTGATACTGCCCCCCACCGGGTCTTTACCGGCAAATTCCAGCCCCGGGGACAGTTTCGATACATCCTCAAAATTGAACGCCGCGATATTATCCAGAGCTTCAGCCGTCTGGACACTCATGGAAATTGCCACATCCTGGGCGCTTTCCGCTTTTTTCTGAGCGGTCACCACTATTTCATCGATCACAAATTCGTCGCTTGCGTAGATATCCGCATTGGCGGCTGCCAAAGTACTCAGCATTACAGCCTGGGAAAGTCGTTTTAGGCGCATGGTCGCTCCTCGCTTTTGTCTTTGCTTCATTGTTGACTTTATTGTTCTTATTTCCTGTCCACGAGGGACGGAATGCGTATCAAATCAACCGTGACAGCAATATTAAGCGCGGTCGCTGAAACAGGGCTGAAGGCGGTCAGCCCATTTCCAACAGCAATATACTCAAGAGCAATAATCGAACACTTTTTAATTGCTTTAATTCAGCAACTGAACCCTACACAGATGATTTGACCTCGCCAGTGTAGGGCAGGGCCAAATCGTAAAACCAAGCGAAATTTAACTGGACACAATACTTTTTTAACACCCACTATTATCGCTAGTCCCCACGCCTCTCGGCAAGGCAATTAGCCCTCTCGTTTCTTTTGCTTGACTGGACAGTCCTCAGCTTCTACGTTTAACGAGCAGTTAACCCAGTCCACATTCCAGCTAAAACAGCGATACAGCCGCCATGGACCAACAAACCCTGCAACCCCTCCTCCACCCCCAGGCCTATCCCCACCCGGTAGATGCAGTGCAGTTGCTGGAAACCCATATCTCCTGGGTGTTATTGGCCGGCGATTACGCCTACAAAATTAAAAAACCGGTGGACTTTGGTTTTCTCGACTTCTCCACCTTGGAAAAACGCCTCTTTTACTGTAGCGAAGAGCTGCGCCTGAATCGACGCTTTGCCCCGGAGCTCTATCTGGACGTGGTGCCCGTCACCAGTAAGCCGGTGTCTATTGGCGGCGACGGCCCATTGCTGGATTACGCCGTGCGTATGGCGCGCTTTGACACTGAACAGACATTGGACAAGGTGACGGGGCGGGGGGAATTCAGCCCCTTGCGGCAGCGCAGGCTGGGTCGACAACTGGCGCTGTTTCACCAGCAACTGGAGATCGACGCCGCCGGTGACATCCACAAGGTGGATAGCCATTACGGCACCCCCAACAGTATCTGGGGGGCGATTCAGCAGAACTTCGACCAGGTGAGGCCACGCCTGGAAAAGGCCGATTCCGCAACCCCGAATACCGACACCCGGCAGGCCTTGCAGCTGCTCGCTGAAATTACAACCTGGTCCACCCGACAGTTCGACAACGTAGAGCTGCTGTTGCGCTCGCGCCGGGCTACGGGTTTTGTGCGCGAATGCCACGGGGATTTGCACCTGCGAAATATCGCCCTGGTGGAGGGGGAGATCACCTTTTTTGACTGTATCGAGTTTAACCCCGACTTTCGCTGGATTGACGTGATCAGTGAGCTGGCATTTTTGCTGATGGACCTCGAAGCCCGCCAACTGCCCGATGCGGCCAACCGGGTGTTAAACGCCTACCTGGAGTACAGCGGTGACTTTGCGGGGCTGGCGCTGCTGCGTTTTTACAAAGTGTACCGAGCCATGGTGCGCGCCAAGGTAGCGCTGTTGGGAATCGATGAGCTGGACCCGGCACTGATGGCGGAACACCCCAACTTTCGGGAATGTCTGGATTATCTGCAACTGGCCCGGGGCTACTGTTCCACCCCCGCCCCCTTTGTGGCAATCCTGCACGGCGTTTCAGGAAGCGGAAAATCCACCGTAGCCGATCAAATCGCCGCCCGCAGTGGCGCTGTCCGCCTGCGCTCGGACGTGGAACGCAAACGCCTGTTTGGACTGGCGCCTGAAGAGGCCAGTGACAAGAGTATCTATACCACCGAGGCCAGCGACAAAACATTTAATCGCCTGCAGGCCCTGTTAGAGGAAGTGATCCACAGTGGCCATAACTGCCTGGTCGACGCCACCTTTTTACACCGCTTTCTGAGGGATCGTTTTCGCGATACGGCTCACCAGCTGGGCTGCCCCTTCCACATTCTGGACTGCCGAGCGCCCGAGGTTGAAATGGAACGTCGTTTGCGGGCTCGCGAGCAACTGGCCAACGATGCCTCCGAGGCCACGGTTACCATTATGCAGGACCAGTTAAGACATCGTGAACCGCTGGAGGAGGACGAAAAGCCCTATACCCTCGCGGTAGATACCTGTGAGCCTCTGCCGCTCGACGAGCTGGAGACCCAACTGCAACAATCCTGAGTGACGGACAGGTCGGCAAGGGACAAAATTAGAAAAACCGTTTTGCCGATTTTGCCTTCAATATTACAACTTTTTACCTCCTTATCAGACTTTTTCTCAACCATTTCCCAAATCCACAGGCAGCCCAGGAGCAACTGAACTACACTAAGGGTAAACAGCCACCACAACCCCTAATCACCCGAGTCGACACCAGGGATTACACAGGCCGCCGGCACCATATAAACGCTGCCCAAAACAGTACAACGCAGCATAAGGAAGCCCCTTGAAGCTAACACCGGATCAACTGCGCCATCGGGTCTCACCGGATATCCTGGGTTTTGAAACCACCCGGGAGCTGCCCGAATTTAGCGGCATTCTCGGCCAACCCCGCGCCACTACCGCCCTCGACTTTGGGCTGTCCATTGACCAGCCCGGTTACAATATCTATATCGCCGGTGACACCGGCACCGGCCGTATTCGCTATCTATTGGACTATTTGACCCCCCGGGTAGGCCAAAAAGAGACCCCGCCGGACTGGCTCTACGTCAACAACTTCGACAACCCCTTAGAACCCCGGGTGATCAGCCTGCCACCCAAACAAGGCCAGCTGCTGCGGCGGGATATCGACGACCTGATCGACGCCCTGATGGACACCTTTCCCGCGACTTTTGACAACCCCAGTTACCAACAGGGTAAAACCGCCCTGCAGAGCCGCTTTGACCAGGTTTACGACGAGGCCATTGCCAGTGTCAAACGCGCCGCCGCCCAACGCCAGATTGCCATGTACCACGAGGAAGGCTCCGTCACCTTCACACCAATTGTGGACGGCAAGGCCATCGACGATGCCCAGTTTGCCAGCTTGAGTGAAACCGAGATGGACAGCTTCCGGGGCGAGGTGGAGGTACTGGAACAACTGCTGAACGAGACCCTGCTGGAACTGCCCCAGTGGCAGCGGGACCTGAACGACCAGTTGCGGCAACTGCGCGAGGCGACGATCAGGCAGGCCCTCAAACCCCTGATGCAGCCTTTGCGGCAGAACTACCAAGGCAACGCCGCCGTAAACCTGTTCCTGGCCCAGATCTTCAACCACCTGCCGCGGGTTATCGAGGAGCATTTTGGCGACCAGCGCCGGGATAGCCGGGAGTCCCCGTCCCAGCAGCGCAAAATCCTTGAGGGTTACTACCGCCCTAACCTGCTGAGCTCGGCCATCGACCACGGGGCTCCCATCGTGCTGGAGTCCAACCCCAACTATCAGAACCTGTTTGGCCGGGTCAGCTACGGCAGCGATGAAGCGGGATCCGCCTTCCAGCAGATCACGCCGGGCGCCCTGCACCGGGCCAACGGCGGCTACCTGATTCTGGATATCGAAAAGCTGCTCATCGCGGACCACACCTGGTCGGCCCTCAAGCGAATGTTGCGGGACGGCTGTATCCATCCGGAAACACCGCCGGGGGAGATCCAGATCAGCGGCACTACCCCCCTGCGCCCGGAATCCATTCCCCTGTCGCTCAAGATCATCCTGATCGGCCCACGTGAGATCTACTACACCCTCGATCAGCTGGACCGGGACTTTAACGAACTCTTCCGCGTTCTTGTGGATTTTGAAGGTCACTTTGGCAGCAACACTGAAAGCCTGCACCAGTTTGCCGACCTGCTGCACTCCCGCGCGCGCGAGGAAAACATCGCCGAACTGTCTGCCGCCGCCGTGGCACGGTTGGCGGAGCACAGCCACCGCCTGGCGGAACACCAGCAGCGCCTCAGTGCCCGGGTGGATGTGATTATGGAGGTGGCCGTCGAAGCCAACTTCCAGCGCCAACGCAACGGCTCCGAGGTCATTGAAGTGGACCATATCGACCAGGCCATCCGCGCCCAGCGCCACCGCAATGCCCGCCTGCGAGACCGGGTACTGGACGAGATACTCGAGGGCACCGTGGTTATCAGCAGTGAGGGCACCGCCAAGGGGCAACTCAACGGCCTGTCCCTGATCCAGGTGGGAGACATGGCCTTTGGCTGCCCCACCCGCATCACCGCTACCGTACACCCCGGCACTCGCGGAGTGGTGGATATCGAACGGGAAGCGGAGTTGGGACAGGCGGTGCACAGCAAAGGGGTGATGATCCTCACCGGCTACCTCTGCAGTTTTTACACCCAAGAGGTGCCGCTGGCCATGTCGGCCCATATCGCCATGGAACAGTCCTACGGCTATATCGATGGTGACAGTGCCTCTTTGGCGGAGCTCTGTGCCCTGCTGTCTGCATTGGTGGGGCAGCCCATGCGCCAGGACCTGGCGATGACCGGTTCCATCAACCAGCGCGGTGAGATCCAAGCCGTAGGCGGGGTCAATGAGAAGATCGAATGTTTCTTCGATCTCTGCCAGGCCCGGGGTTTAACAGGCACTCAGGGCGTTATCCTGCCCGCCAGCAACCGGCGCAACCTGATGTTGAGTGAACGGGTGGTAAAAGCGGTTAAGACCCACCAGTTTTCCATCTACACCGCCGACACGGTCAACGATGCCCTGGCACTGCTGATTGGCAAAGAACCGGGTAAACAGAACAGCAAAGGCCACTTTCCCAAGGGCACTTTTAACGATCGGGTTGTCAAACGATTGGAACACTTTGCCCGTTTGACCCGTCAAATAAATGTCGGGCGCGATTGAACCACCAACATAGACTAAAAATCATGCAGGCGGCAGATTTTAACCCCATTTCCCCTAAAAAAGGGTCATCCTTTAGTGGAAATTAGTGTCTGCCCCTTACCACTGGGGGGGTGTCGTCGTATATACTAGGAGCATATAATAGTAGTAAGAGTAGGAGCGGAATCCAGATTCCATGGCTTTGCTCAATAAGAAGTGTTGCTTTAGGGTCTTAGTACAAAGTGTGGCGGTACTGTTCGTGTGGGCAGGGGTCACTCTTGCGCCCAGCGCCGAGCCCGTGACCATGGAAATGGGCAAGGTACGGCTGGTCAATGCCATCATGAAAAACACTCAGTGGCCCAATGAGGACCAACTGAGCGAATTTGTGGTTGGCCTGTTTGGCCGTGATCCGGAGCTCTACTCCGAGATGGAAAAACAGTTCGCCGACATTTCCATCCGCGGCAAGCCCGTGCGTCCGGTCAAGTTCGAATCCCTGTTTGCCGCCCGCAACGCCCAGGTTTTGATCCTGGCCCAGCACCGTAACGACCGCCTGCTGGATACCAATCGCCTATTGCGCCAGAGCGGTACCCTGATTATCACCGACAGCCACGATGACAAGCGCAGCGTGATGGTCAACTTCACCCACCCCAGCCCCACGCGCCTGTCGTTTGAAATCAACCGCAGTAATATTGTTTACGAAGGCCTTAAGCTCTCCAAGGAGATACTGCTGTTTGGTGGAACCGAGCTGGATGTCGCCAAGCTGTACAAGGAAACCGAAGCCCAATTGCAAGAAGCGGTGCTTACCGCCCAGAAGCAACAAGAGGAGCTGCGCGCCCAGCAAGCCCTGCTGACCAAACAGGAACAGGAGATCGTCAATAAAGAGCGGGAGCTGAACGAGCTCGAACAAAACCTGGAGAGCATCAAAACCAACCTCAGCCAGAGTAAACAGCGCCTGGCCGACAACGCCGCCGAGCTGGCGGAAAAAGAATCGGTGCTGGCGGAAAAAGAGGCCAATATCAACCGCTACTCCGAACAGATCCAGCAAAACCAGTCGTTACTCACCGCCCAAATGCAGCAGCTGCAAACCCAAGAGCGCCTGATTGCAGAGAAGAATACTGTCCTGTCCGAACAGGTGAGTGTCATTCGCAACCAGCAATTTATCCTGCTGGCCGCCGGTGCGGTCATTATTCTGGTGATTGTCTTGATCACCATCATCTTCCGCAGCTACCGGGCCAAACAGCGCACAAACCTGATGCTGGAACGCAAAACCGAAGCCCTGCAGCTGACCATGAAGGAGCTGAACCAGGCCCAGGAAGACCTGCTCGCTTCCAAGGAGCTGGTGGCCAACCACCTGAGCAGCATTGCACTGTTTGTCAGCACCCTGGACTTTAACCAGACCTACACGCCCCTGACTCTGGCGGCCAGAACCGGTGAAGTCAGCACCGACGAAAAACTGGAGTCCATCGTCAAGGGCATCAACGAAACCAGTAACGCTCTGGTGGTAGACCACAAAAAACTCAAACAGGCAGAACAGGACCTCAATGAACTCAATGCCAGTTTGGAGATGAAGGTCAAACACCGCACCGCCCAGCTGGAAGAGGCCAACGAAAAACTGTTGCAGATGACCGAAGCCAAGAGCCAGTTCCTGTCCACTATGAGCCACGAGATCCGTACGCCGCTGAACGGTGTGCTGGGCATGGTAGAGTTGCTGAAAGACACCCCCATCAACGCCCAGCAGGCCCGCTACCTGGACACCATCCACACCTCCGGGGAAGTGCTGCTGAGCGTGATCAACGATATTCTGGATTTCTCCAAAATCGAAGCGGGCAAGATGCCGATCGAGAGTGTGGACTTCGACCTGGAAAAACTGGTGTTTGGTTGTGCCGACATCTTCAGCTTGCGCTCCACCAGCCAACTGTCGTTTGTGGTGGACGTGCCCCACGATTTGAACCAACAGTTGAAAGGCGACCCCACCCGTATCCGCCAGGTGGTGCTCAATCTGCTCAGCAACGCCTTTAAGTTTACCGACAAGGGGGAGATTCGCCTCACCGCCAAGGAGACCGAAAAGGACAAAAACCAGCGCTGGTATCGCATCAGCGTCAGCGACACTGGCACCGGGCTGACCCAGGAACAGTGCGCCAACATCTTTAGCGCTTTTGCCCAGGCAGACACCACCACCACCCGCCGCTACGGCGGTACCGGCCTTGGCCTGGCCATCAGCCAGCGGTTAGCGGTCCTGATGGGCGGTCAATTGAGTGTAGAAAGTGAACTGGGGCTGGGCTCCACCTTCAGTCTCACCCTGCCGCTGATCGAGTCCGGCAAAGTTGCACGCCCGGTCGACCTCAAGCTCAAAGGCAAAAAACTGCTGCTGGTCAACCCGGCAACTGAACAGCTGTCCCTGATCGCCCACGCCAAATCCTGGGGTATGCAGGTGGATGTCAGCCAAAACCTTGCCGAAACCCGCCATTATATTGCAGAAAAAGCGCCTGACATTCTGATCGTTGCAGAAGAGGTGGATCACGAGAGCGGCCTCGCTGTTGGCAAGGAGCTGCTCAACATTGAGGGCTGTCCGCCGATTCTGTTGTTCAGCAGTGCCGCCAGCCCCGTTGCCCCGGAACAGATCACGAAGACCGGTTTGGCCGGCATTCTGGAAATTCCCCTGGCCCCCAGTCGCCTGCGCGAAGCGCTGGTACAACGCCTCCACCGCGAGCCCACGCCAGCGACCGAAGAGGCGGCATCAGCCAGCGACAAAGAGCACCTGTACAGTAAGCTGAAAGTGCTGGTGGCCGAAGACAACCTGGTCAACCAGATGGTGATCAAAGGCCTGCTGGGCAAATTTGGTATCAAACCGGAACTGGCCAATAACGGCCTGGAAGCCGTGGCCCAATACCGCAGCCGCAGCCACATCGACGACAACCCCTACGACATTATACTGATGGACTGCGAGATGCCGGAACTGGACGGCCTCGAGGCCACTCAGCAGATCCGGGAGATGGAAAACGAAAACGGCGGCAAGCATACCCCCATTGTGGCACTCACCGCCCACGCCATGGACGAGCACCGGCAAAAAGTGCTGAATGCCGGTATGGACGCCCACTTGGCTAAACCCTTGAAGCCGGACGCACTGGAAGCGGTGCTGTCGGAATACTGCTCAGCGGATTGACAGTAGGTCGGACTTGAGTCCGACAAACGGCGCTTATTCCGGCCATCGTTGTCGGACTAAAGTCCGACCTACTGGGTATTTTTTTGATTACTGTACGGTTTGAGTCACCACCACATACTGGCTAAAGATGCCGTCGGTGTCGTAGGCGGCCACCTTAAACTCGTAGTCACCCGCGTCCAGATTGGAGAGGAGATGATCCGTCTGCTGTGCATCGGTCACCATCTCGGACGAGTAGAGGCTATCACCGGTTTTCTTGTACAGCACCTCGTAACCGCCAATTTCATAGGCCTCCAGGGTGTCACCGTTCTCCCGTGTACCCGGCATTGTCCAACTCAGGCTTACCGACAGAGTGGGCTCCGGCGTCGGCTCGGGAGTGGGCTCCGGCGTCGGCTCGGGAGTGGGCTCCGGCGTCGGCTCTGGTGTAGTTTGACACACATCCTGGCTGTAGCCAGCCTTTTTGGCCCAACCTTTCAGGTTGCCGTCTCGACCACAGGGATCGCGCTCTTTGGCGACAGCGGCAGTACTGCTGAGGGTAGCAATTAAAGCAACGGAAAGTAAACTGGCTATTGGGCGCATCTTCTGGGCTCCTCGTGCGGTTTCAATACTGCAAGTCAGTGGCGGCCAGTGTAGCGAACGGAGGATTTCAAAGCGTGAAGCTGTTCACAAGACAGGCAAAAGCGTCGAAAAAGTAGTCAAAAGGCGGGAGAATTGTGAAATGTCTCACAAATTTTAGGGAAGGGTAAGCCCCACCACTGGGCGAAATCGCCTCAATGGTGGGTGTATCGCTGGATCCAGCGCGGTTAAACTTTAACCACTCAGAACAGCTGTCTTAAGAGTTTTCCGCCCCCAGATATTCCGTGGGATCCGTCGGGGCCGCGAACTCCTTCACCGCCCGCAGCAGCTGTCGACAGGTGATCTGCCCCACCAATTTGCCATCGGCCACCACCGGTCGGCGGCGGTGTTTGTTCTTCAACATATCGGCCGCCAGGTCGACGATATCCTCATCAGCATGGGCCACTACGATGTCGGTGGTCATCACATCGGCCACAGTGCCAACACCGGATTCGTTGTAAATGACACTGAGGATACCGTCCAGGCAATCCAGCTCTGACAGCATCCCCACCAGGCATCCGTCATCATCCACCACACAGACACCGGAGACCTTATTCACGATAATTTGGTGGATAGCATCAAACAGATTGGCTTCCGGCGAGACAGTGACCGGATTGCTGATCATATAATCTTTCAGTTCAACTGACCGTAGCATTATTATTCCCCCGTTTTTACTGCTTTAGCCTGGTTTGTAAAAATACGCAGGCCACACCCTCAATATAGGCAGCGCGTCCGATTACTGCAAACAGATGACAACAATAAAAGCACTGTGCTACTGCTTATCTATACTTAATGCGTTGCCCACAAAAAACCTCAACCATAAGGCATAATACAGATGAACAAGGTAACCGGCATTGGCATCATGGGCTTTGGCCATATCGGCCGCCACCTGTACCGGTTGGTGCTGGAACGGGAAGACATCGAAATCCGCGCAATCAGTGATATCGCCAAACCGGAGATTTTGCACTATCTGTTGACCAACGATCGTCACCACAAGTGCGAGTGTCAGCTAGAGGGACATTACCTGGTCAACGATCGCTTTCGCAGCCGCATGCTCTACGACCAGGAACCCGCTTCGGTGCCCTGGGACGTGTTTGATGTCGACCTGGTGATTGACTGCACCGGCCGTTTTAACACCCGCGCCAGTTTGCAACGGCACCTGGACAGCGGCGCTCCGCGGGTGATGGTGTCGGCACTGCCGCGGCAACCGCTGGATCGCATGTTGTTCCCCGGTCTCAACGACGCTGAGGCACAAACCTCAGACCGGTTAATCTCCGCTGGCTCCTCCACCACCAACGCCTTGGCCGTGGTGCTCAAAGTGTTGGACGATGCCCTGGGGGTACAAGCCGCCAGCGCGGTCACTATGCACGCCTATACCAGTGACCAGTCGTTGCAGGATTACGCGGGCAAGGAGTTTCGGCGCAGCCGCTCCGGGGCGGAAAATATCATCCCCAACACCCACGCCGCCGCCCGCTGGGTGGCAGATCTGTTCCCGCACTTTGACGGCAAACTGCAAAGCAATGCCTTGAACGTGCCGCTGCAAAAAGGCTCGCTATTGGACCTGACTCTTGTGCTAAAAGATCCCAACCACAGCGCAGAGGATGTCAATACGGCCATCGAACAGGGGGCGCAACTTTACCCCAAGCTGCTGGATCTGGCGCGGGACCCGATTGTCTCCTCCGATGTGATTGGCAGCCGTCATTCTGCCGTGTTCGATCTGAATGCCACGTTAAAAGCCGGCAGCCACATGGTTAAAACCCTAAGCTGGTACGACAATGGCCTCAGCCAGGCGTGCCGTCTAATCGACGCCCTGTACCTGTACCGCGACCTGGACACCCAAACGCAAACCGCAGGAGGTGTGGTATGAGAGTAGCGATCAACGGACTCGGCCGCATTGGCCGTTCAGTACTGCGTATTCTGCACGGGCGTGAAAATATCACCCTGGTTGCGATCAACGACCTGTTCGACAATGATACCCTGCGCTATCTGGTGAACTATGACACCGTTATGGGCCGCTTTCCTGGCCAATTGCGCCTCGACAACGGTGACTTGGTCACCGATGGCAACCGCATCCGGATGCTGAAGGAGCGCGACCCCGCCAACCTGCCTTGGGCAGAACTGGGCGTGGATGTGGTGGTGGAATCCACCGGCGTCTTTCGCGACCGCGCCAGCCTCACCAAACACCTGAACGCCGGCGCCAAACGGGTGATCCTGACCGTCCCCGCCAAGGATGCCATCGACTATACGGTGGTGTTGGGTGTCAATGAAGACGGTCTCAGCCCCGACCACAAAATCATCTCCAACGCCAGCTGTACCACCAACTGCCTCGCGCCCATGGCCAAGGTGTTAGATGACGCCTTTGGCATCCGCGAAGGGGTGATCAACACGGTGCACGCCTACACCAACGACCAGCGCCTGGCCGACGTGCCCCACTCCGACTGGCGCCGTAGCCGTGCGGCGGCGGAGAATATTATTCCCACCTCCACCGGGGCCGCCAAAGCGGTGGGCGTGGTTCTGCCGCAACTGCAGGGCAAACTCGACGGCATCGCCTGCCGCGTGCCAGTACCGGACGGCTCGGTAGTGGATCTGTTTGTGGAATTAGACACCGACGTCCGCGTGGCCGATATCCACCAGGCGGTGAAAGACGCCTGCGCAGGCGTGCGCCTGCAGCAGATCTTACAGTTTTGCAATCGCCCGCTGGTATCGTCGGATATCATCGGCAATCCCTATTCGTCCATTTACGACACGGAGTTCACCGAGGTCAGCGACAGGCGTTTTGTGCGCACGCTCAACTGGTATGACAACGAGTGGGGCTACTCCAACCGGGTGTGTGATTTGCTGGGGATTATTGGGGGCTTTGGCTAAACACCTTAACCAGGTAGCGGTAGTATGCCATATCCTGGCAGATCAGTTTTTGCTGATCGTCCGAGATCTTGGCCACTACCTGGTCGTTGCAGCGGGTCATTTTAATCACAATATCCAACGGTTGATAACCGAGGTCATTGGTCAGGTTGGTGCCGATACCGAACACCGGGTTGGTGCGATCTCGAAAGGCATCAAAGATTTTTAGCGCCTTGGGAATTGTCAGGTTATCGCTAAATACCAACGACTTGCTGCGTGGATCGATATTCATCTTCAGATAATGGGCAATCGCCTTTTCGCCCCAAATAAAGGGGTCTCCCGAGTCGTGGCGCAGACCATCAAACAGTTTGGCAAAATAGAGGTCGAAGTCCCGCAAAAAAGCATCAATGCCTACCACGTCGGTGAGGGCGATCCCCAATCGGCCCCGGTACTCCTGCACCCAGGCCTCCAGGGCCACCCGTTGGCTATCCACTAACCGTGGTCCCAGCGCTTGAAAGGCTTGCAAAAATTCATGGGCCATGGTGCCGATGGGCTGCAGGTTAAAGGCGCGGGCCAGAAGCACATTACTGGTCCCCATAAGATTCTCCGTCACAGACTCCTGCAACGTCTTCACCACCTCCCGCTGCCAATGGTGCGAAAAACGCCGTCGGGTGCCAAAATCGGAAAAACGGAAATACTGATGGTTGGGGTGGTTTTTCAGCGTCGCCAGCTTGCGATTCAGGCGAGTACGCCCTTCTGCGTAGTCCGGGTCTGGATAACAATGGCGAAAATAACATTCATTAATAATCGCCAACAGTGGCACTTCAAACATAATGGTGTGCAACCATGGCCCTTCCACCACCAGTTCAAACGGCTCACGAGTGATATGTATAAAGCGGCGGTTAAGCTGGAACAGCGCCAAAAAATCGATAAAGTCCGACGTGATATAGTCAAACTGTCGCAGGTAATCGAGTTCTGCCTCGTCAAACCGCAATTGGCAAAGCGCCTCGATTTCCGCATCAATGGCGTCGACACAGGGTGAAAAATCCACATCTGGCGTTCGACATTTAAAGCAGTACTGGACCCGCGCCGCCGGTTGCTGGTGCAACACCACCTGCATCATGGTGAACTTGTAAAAGTCTGTGTCCAGCAGGGATTGAATCAGGGACGAGTTCACAATAATTCCCTAAAGCACCTGACCCAGCTCCCCGGCACTGGCTACAGTCTCGGCGCCCGCCTCGGTCATCGTTACTAACGCCGCTTGGGTAGTATTCGGCGCTACCCCGCGACAGGCTCCCCGATTGAGTATCACCCGGAACCCGGCCCGGCACAATTGCAACACCGTGTTCTTGACACAGTAATCGGTGGCCAGTCCACCAACAATCACGGCCTTTACCCCTTGCGCGCCCAGGAACTCGATTACGCCGGTACTGAGGGATTCGCCCAGATCGTGGTAACAGGATCCGTAGGGGTGCATATCCAGTTCCACCCCTTTCCAGACAAAAAAGTCGTAGTCAGCTGGGTGAGGCAGGCCGGCAATCAGTTCAAACCCCGGGGTACCCGGCACCGCGTGGACATTCCAGCGCACATCCACATTCTGTCCCGCCACTGGTTCAAGTTGCGGGTGTTCAGGCGTAGCTACCCATACCGCCTTGGGGCTGTGCGCATCTTTGGAACCGACGCGGTAGCGGGCAAACTGCGCCTGGGCGTTGAGTTCGCACGCTATTTCATCACCACCAACCACCGGTAGCTCATTCGGGCACAGGGGTGTGAACGTATTTTGGGCGTCCACATCAAAACTGGCAACGTTATCAATTTTAGGCATAACCCAACACCTGCTAAGAACGTTGGGAGGATATTTGACGGACTGATCCGGAAATCGGCCTTGTTATGATTGTAACCCTGGTGGTAGGAATACTGCTAGATGCAAGTGAGGCGCATCGCTTTTTCCACTTGGCTTGCCAACCCATGGCCAGCGCCTGCACAAAAGGGCCTACCCGATCATTGAGCGACAATTCAATCTCAGCCCAAAATTCGTGCCAGCGATGTGTTTTCATTTATAGGGGACATGCTCGTAGCCGCTGTCACCCTGAAACCAACGTGCCGGGTCGCCGGCCCGCGTCGCATTGCCCTTCACGCCGGCGGTAACAAACGCATCCACCTGCAAATCCCGATAGCTCGATCCCACATGGGCCAGGTGATGCATATTGGCCGCCGTGCCCATCAGCACCATTTGCGTCGGATCTATGCCGATCTCCGCAGCTACCGCAGACTGATACTCCTCCGAACTTAGCGTCAATATTTTTTCAAACTGGTGCAGATCCCCTTTGGACTCCATGCTTTGATGATTAACCAGATATTTCACCGCTACTGTTTGCCCCCCCAGAAAGCGCGACGTGGACAACACCCGGTGCGGCGTTTTCAGGGTGACCAGGACAAAGCGCCCCAAACGCTGGGCACGAAAGTGGGATTTCTCCACCAGCATCACCGGGACGCCCGCCAACGAAACCGCCTTATCGACCTCTTGATCGGCGGCCGCCCCCACGGCGGTTACTAACCCCACCAGTAGCAATAGCCGTTGAACTCCGCTACGGCAACAATGAACGTTAAAATTCATATTTAACACCGGCATAGAGCTCACGGCCGCGCAGCAGGTTGTAAATATAGGCCACATCATAGCTGCCATCCGGGGTATACATCAGCGGACTGTCTTCGTCTCCGGCCTGGCTTTGATTTAACAGGTTGTTGGCTCCGGCATAGACAGTCCAGTTTTCGCCAAGCTCTCGCGACACCTTGAGATCAAACCAGTAAAAGGACGGTGCGGAGGTGGTTTTCGCTTCACTTAAGCTTGCAGTGTTGTAACCCTCGTAGCCGTACTCCTTTAGATCCCGAGCGCCAATCCAGGTCACCGAGGTAAACAACTCCCACCCGTTAATATCCCAATCCAGGCTCACATTCACTTGCTGCTCGGTAGTGGCGACGCTGTATGAGGATTTAAAGGCATCGTTGTGCCAGTAGTGCTGGGCGGTCAGACTCAGACTCAAGGATTCGGTTAAGTCGTAACCCAGTGCAACATCAAAGGCCGTGACGTCGGCTTTTTCATCAAGCTGAGTCAATAGGGGCACTCCGCCCACGGTTTCCGACAGGGCAGCCAGATGGTCGATCTTGGTGTGGCTTAAAGCAACGGTGGTGGTCAGCGCTTCGTTTTCGTAACTCAGCGTATAGGCGCCAGAGAGGGACCGTTCCAGCTTGTCCACCTCAATGGCAAAACCCACCGCCGCATCCAGGATGCCGTGGTCGGTTTCAAAAAAGGACAGCGGCGCGCGGTAGCCCCGCCCAAAAGAGAAACGCGAGGTCCAGGCATCGGAATGGGTAAATTGGGCGTCGAAGCGCGGACTGATAATTTGCTCGTCAATCTCTACGCCGGGTTTGGTAGGGTCGGTAAAATCTGCGTTAATATCGTCAATACGCAGGGCCAACTTGACTTCCAACTCGTCCGAAAATGCCCAGGTATCTTGCAGATAAAGCCCTCTCACCTGATAATCGAAGCTGTCCGATACGTATACCGTCGCCGGATCACCATCGGTATTGACCGCCGCCCCTACCCGAGATTTACTGTGCATGCTTTCGTCTCGAGTGTCGAGACCGAAGGTCAGCAGGTGGGCTTGATTGGGAGCGAAGTTAAAGCGTAAATCCCCATAGTGCATCTCGTCATCGGCGACATAATCAAAGCCCTCATAAAAGGAGTCCTGCTCGTGCTGGGCACCGCTCACCGATAGGTTCATATTCCAGCGGGCGTTCAACTCCCGCAACCAGCTGGCGCTGAATTCCCAGCGTTCGCTCGCCACCCACTCGGTGGTTTCCCAAGCATTGCCGATAAAGTCATTGCGCACATCGTTGCCCACAAACAGTTGGCTGGCCTCACCCAGGCTGACACTGTTGATGGCAGCACTAATACTCGGCGTGACCTCACGCAGCATCGGCCCGCCGAAGACCTCCTGTTCTGCTCGACTAAGACGCAACACCAGATTATCGCGCTCGGAAAAATCCCAGGACAAGCGAGCCGTGAGTGATTTGTTCAACAGCATCGGGTTCTCACTCACACCGTTATGGTCTTCATCAGCCTGGTCGCGGTCGTCATACTGGCCGATCAGGGTCAGGCGCAAGGTGTCTTCCGTATTGACCAGTGTGCCCAAGAGTCCCGCCTGGCGGAAACCGCTCTCACCGCCAGAAAGGTCTAGGGTCAATCCGTTTTCATTGCGCTCTACTGTAACCACATTGACAACTCCACCGATCGCCTCCGGCGCAGTCATGGAGGCGCCGGCACCGCGCGCCACTTCAATGCGCTCTACCCCGGTCATCGCAATGGCATCTACGGCGTAAAAGCTGGAGACAATGGTGTGCGTCGGCAGACCGTCGTTAAAAATATTGGTGTGCTCGGCCTTAAGGCCATTCAACTGGATACGTTTATAACCACACATGGAGCACTCGTTGGCAATTACCACCCCCGGTGAGTCCTGCATGGCTTCGGTAAGGTTCACAGCGCGTGCAGATGCAATCAGGCCACTGCCCACAATTTCCGTGCGTTCAATCACATCCTTGAGCAAGCCAGCTTTTTGCAAACGGCCTCGCACACCAGACACGACAACTTCTTCCATAATTTCAGCCTGTTTGTCATCCCCATGGGCGACGACGTGGCTGGATACGGATAATGCCAATAGGCTCGGGAATAACAGTTTTCGACTCATAATTTTACTCGCATTCTTTACTATTCACGTTTATTGGCCGCGGCAAAACTGTGGATTTAACCTCATTAACAGTGGCTCCAAGCGTTCCCGTGGTAAATAACCGCGACTGTAAGTTTTAAACATTCCCTGTTGATCCAGGTAAATCATCAGCGGTGTGCCCGGCACTTCACCCAGGTCCCTCTGCAAAGGTACACTGATTTGAAAAGTGGAGAACTCGGGGCGTAATTGCTGTACAGACTTTAACAAGCTGCGGCGGCTGGCATTCACACCAATACCGGCGGCCGCAAATGCCGGGCAATCCTGTTGCAGAGCATTGACTACACGGGTTTGCCGCACACACCAGACGCATTCCGGCTCAAACAGCAGCAACAGGTCCACCTGCCCACGCAGTTCGGTATAGGACCGGCTATTGCCCGCCTGCAGTGGCCGCAGGGAGTATTGATGCAGATCGATATCCGCCAGTATGTGCAGCGATATCCCCAATCCTACGCAAAGGCCTACAAACCACCGTTGCACGGACTAATCACCAATCAGAATCAGTTTGCCGGTGGCGGGGTCCCGGTACACTTGCCCCACCGGTTCAAACCCCTGCCCCCCTTCAGCCCCTGCCCCCGGCAATTGCGGCAACTCCCGGCCCCGCTCGATCACTTGGGGTTGCTGTTGCACTTTGGCTTGCAGAGGCTGGAAATGTTGCTGCAACTGCTCGCTCATGGCGATCAGCGCCGCAATCAAACCACAGGCAAACACCAGCATTAAGTCCAGCAGATTGGCGAGCGGTCCAAGGGGGTCTTCGTCAGTTTGAGCGAATCGCCCCCGCTGCCAACGACTAGGCATCGGCAGTCTCCTTTACAGGTGAAGCGGCCGGGTTGCGCAGTAGCCGCTCGGTGATGGCCACATCTTGTTGGGCGTGGCGATCCAACGCCGGATTGACCGCAGGCACCAACGTTGATTGCCCGACAGCGGCAGCCTCCATTTGAGTTAGCAGATGGTCATACCAGCGGCGACGCAAACGCCCCACCACAAACCCCAAAATGCCCACCAGCAGGCCCAATACTGTAGTATCAAACGCCACACTCATGGCGGTGGTTAATACTCTGAGCTCCCCCTCACCCAGCGCAGCCAGTCCCGGTCCCAGGGGAATCAGGGTGCCCATCAGCCCCAACATTGGTGCAATGCGGGTTAAGAAATCACTGCGTTCGATGCGTTTGGTGGCCTGTTGTTCCACCCTGGCCAGGTCGCCGCAAGCCTGCCAACGCTTTAATCCGCACAATCGCTCCGCCGCTAAGGTGGCTAAATCCATCACCGCCAGCGCGGTTAACAGCAACAGTGACCACACCACCGGTTGCAGCAAATAACTCACCAACAGGTGCAGAATGCCCAAAGTTGAAGAGGTAAACATAAACGCTTCCTTTAATCGTAAGCCCGTGTGACATTTGTTGGCACCCGGACGCCGCGGTACCAGCCAATAACCATTAATAACAAACCCAGCAATACCAACCAGTAGTAATCCACCGATGGTGACGTTGTCTGGTCTGGCTGAGCCTGTATGTCGGATTGGGGCTGTGGCCTTTCGGGTTCACCCGCTTTAGCCGATGGCTGCGGCACCTGTACAGGCTGTTGGGATTGGGCAGTCTGAGCGGCCTTTTCCCCGGCAGCCAGGGCAATTTCCGCCACCACCGACGGTGCGGACTCCACACTGGCATCGACTTGCGCTGCGCTCAATAACCGCTGCAGCTGCTGGTACTGTGCTTCCGGCACGTACTGCTCCAACCAATCAAACAGCGGATGTTCGGGGCTGGTATGGCCACTGCCCGGCAGTCCGTTTGCCAGCACTAGTGTGGTAAACTGCTGGGCCAGCTGCGCCACAGTCTGCGGGTCTGCCTGCCAAAATTCCTTGTGTGCGGCCACCAGCATCACCGCCAGCATATTGCTTTTCACATGGGCGTTATGCCCCTGCTCCAAAAACTGATTCAATCCCAGCTCCAACTTATCGTCGATATAGACCGCTTTGACTTCATCCCAGACCCAACTTTTAATCACCCCCGGGTTGGTGACCTGCCAGCCCCAGAGGTATTCCAGAAACTCGCTGCCCATGGTGCGGGCACCGGCGTAACCCTCATCCATCAGCGGACTTAACCACTGAGGATTTAAAAAGCGGCCGCGCAGCTCCGACAGGAGAGCCACCTTCAGCGGCTCCATGGACAGGTTTTGGCTGTCCGGGTGGAACAAAATAAAGCTCTCCGGCGCCTCGCCTTTCACCGTTTCCACTGCCAGGCTCAGGCCTCCCAGGTAGTCGAAGGCATCGTTGTTATCCAGCAGGCCATAGAGGTTGCTGGAGCGGCCCATATAGGTGTTTTTGACATGGGCCAGGCGCTCGCGGAAGGTGTCCAGTGCCGGTTCGCCGTGCAGATTCGCCCCATAAGCGTGGCCCATACGGCTCAGGTACACCTGGGCGATCTCGGCCCGCTGCTGCCAGCTGCCGGAGCGCTCCACCAAACGGTTAACCCCGGCGCCGTAGGTGCCAGGGGCATCGCCAAAAATCCGGTAGGCGGCCTGGCGGCCCGCCTGATCTGCGCCAATGCCCTGTTTAAGCGCCGTCTGGGCATCCGCTACCCAGCGGGCGGCCACCCGGTTAATGGCGAGAGGTTCTGACCCCGGACTTCGCTGGCTGCCCAAGGGAGCCAGAGCACTATTGAGCGCCAGGGTCAGGGCGGGGTATTGCTTATAAATCAATCCAGCGGAGGCATCCAGAGCCATCAACACCGCCCGCTCCAACCACACCAAATGGGCACCGTAGAGGTCGCGGAATAAACCGGAAGTGGTAAACACTGTATCGCGGCGCAACCGCTCTTTGCCGAACTCGGTCATAGCCGCCACATCCAGTCGTTTCAGACCGGTGACAATGCCCCGGCTGCTCCATTCGGGTTTCACCCCCAACATATCAAAACCAAATGCGATCATGGCGCCCTCGTCGCGCACCACATCCGAGGCCCACAAGACCACGGCATCACTGTCGTCGGCCGCAGTGTTTTTCCTGGCGGTTTGGGCCAACTCCACCCCCACTTGGTAACCCAGGCGCGATGGAATCAGACTGCCATCCAGGGCAAAAAAGTTGCGGCCGGTGGGCAGCACTTCCGGGGTACGGATCGGGTCATTGCCTTTCCCGGGGGCGATGTAGCGCCCGTTTAAACCATTGAGCAATGCCGTCATTTCCGCGCTTGGGGAGGCCTCCAGCTTGACCCGCCAATCCTGAGCTATCGCTTTAGGTTCGTCTTCTCTATCCTGTAACATTGAAGCCAGCATGGTATCGACTGCTCCAGGTTTCCAATCGCGACCAAATACATGTAAGCCCAAAGGCATAAAATCTTCCTGCAGTTTGGTCAGGTAGTGCCCCACTTCGTGCACCAGCAGCTCGTCGTCCACCTGATCAAACTCGGAAATGCCGCGCACCTCCAGTTCGCCGGACATGCTGGCCACCAGCTCGTCGCGCAGTTTCAGTTCCTCCACCAGCGCCTTAATCGCGGCGATGGCCCGCTCGCGCATGGCACCGGCCGCCTCGGGCGCGGCTTCATAACTCTCAACCAGTTGCCGCAATTCCAACAGCCGGTCATAGAGGTGAGTGCTCTCGAGAGGCGGCGTCAAGTGATCAACCATCACCGCCAGCCCCCGGCGCTTGGCCTGGATACCTTCCCCCACACCGTCAACGATATAGGGGTAGACACTGGGCAGGTCGTCCAGCACCGCCAGGGAATAATCCTCAGGCCCCATACCGACCCTATGCCGGGGCAAAAACTCATAGGTGGAATGGCGGCCCAAGTGCACCACCGCGTCGGCTTTAAAACTGTTACGGATCCATTGGTAAAACGCCAGGTACTGGTGCGGAGGTGGGAAGGACAGGTTGGCGTGCAGCAGTTCTTCGTTCAATTCCCAGCCACGCGGGGGCTGCGGGCCCACGAACACCTTGCCAAACTGCACACCGGGGATCAGCAGCCGGCTATCGTGCACCATCACCTTGCCGGGCGCCTTGCCCCAACCGCGCAGGCCTTCCATCCCGCTGACGGTAATGGCCTCTACCAGTCGCCGGGCTTGCGGCCAATCGACTTTATCCGCACGGGTCGAACCCTGCGGCTGGCTGTAGGTGGTCTCCAGTTGTTGCAGTAAACGCTCGACCCGCTCCCGGGCCGGGTGGTCGGCACCGTCAATGGCGTGGTGCAGATCTTCCACCACCCGCCGCAGCAGGCGATGTCCTACCTCTCGGTCTTCCAGTGTCACGGCCTGTTGCAAGGCATTGTGCAGGTAACCCAGCGGGCCGCTCACCAATTCATCCTGGAGCGACGAGGGCAGCTGCCTAAACCAGGCCTCATATTGTTCGGCCTCCACCGTGGCCACCTGCCCGGCCATGGCCGCCAAGGCCTGGCGATCCTCGGGCAGGTTGACGCCTTTGGCCTGCAGCAGATCCAACAGGGCTGCTTCCGTAGCGGGCAAATCGCCGGTATCGTAACCGACCGCCTTGAGCTGTTGCAGCAGTTCAAACAGGGACGCTGGCACATTGAGGTTGTCCGCGCCGATATTGTGGCGCCCCGGCGGATGGTTGTAGTACACAATCGCCACCCGCTTGTCTCGGTTGGCCTTTTGCTGCAACACCAGCCAGCGGTTCAAGCGGCGACCGAACAACGCCACTTGTGCTGGGATGGGTTGGGACTGGGCCAGGCGCACGCCGGTCAACTTGTCCAGGCTGGGGGCGGTCATGGCGGCCGCCACCAACGGCTCGGCAACGCCCTGCAACTCCGGCATGGCCACCCGGTAGTGCACGCTGTCCCAACGTAACCCTTCTTCCGACAGGCGCCACGCCTCTGCGGTACTGTCGGTCAAACGCAGGGCTTTTAACACCGGCACGTTCAGCTCTGCCAACGCCCGATTCACGGCTTCACGCCCTTCGCCGCCGCCGACCACAAAGTTCTGTACCGACACCAGGGCGCCAATGCGCTCCCGCTGCTGTAGCAACCACTCCACTGCTTTAACACTGGCTGGGCCCCACTTGGCCAACACCCAGAGGCAACCGTGCCCGGCGCTTTCGATGTTTTCACACAGTTTCTGCAACAGTTCCCGTTCCCCCGGGCGGTCGCCGGTTTCATAATCCAGCAGGGCGACCCAACGTTTTTCGGGCGACAGCTTGACGTCTTCAGGGGCCACACTGTGGCCGTTGACATACACACGCAGGGAAGGGCGCAATTGCGGTAAGGGGACAGAGACATTTTCACCCGCCAACGCAAACAGGTGGCGGAACAGCCCCTCCATATTGGCGCTGTCGCGATCGGCCCAGAAGGTTTTGGCCAGCAGCCACGGGCGGTAAGGCGCATAGGCGTCGAGCTGCAGCAGGGCCCAATCCATCGGATCCACCTGGGCATCTGTAGGTGGGTCCGCCATCAGCTGATCGATATCCGCCCCGGCCAACAACAGTTGGCGCCGCAGCTGGGATAACCTGACCAACCGGCGATCACTGTGCACCGCCACAAATGATTTAATTTGACGGGGATGGGCGTTAAAAAACTGGTTAAACCACTCGGCATTTTCGCCAAACACGCCGCCGGCAAACACCAAATCCGCCTGTACCAGCAACGCGTGGCGCTCGGCCTCGGAAAGCTGGACAAATTGCTCGGTAGTCCGAAGTTGAATGCGATGGCCGTTATAAGCCTGCAAAAAGCGATGGGCGCCATTCAACACGTCCGGCGCATTGCGCGGTGACACCACCGCTACCACGGTGGCGGCCTGCAGCGGTATAGCCGACACCAAAAGAAACACACAAACGGCCAACCACCCACTGCGGGCGGGTGTTGCAAACAAGAAGAACATCACAGAGCCCCGATATCCGTTTCAGGCACAGGGCAAACACGATAAGCAAAATCCGGTGGGTAAAGCCATAGCGCAAAACGCCAAGGGCCAGGATATCGCCTTCAGGTCACCCCGCCTGAATCAATATAAACAATCATCAGGCCGGTCTCCGGGCTTAGGACTTGGCTTTGCGCCTTCCCATCGGCTTTAGGCTCCTTAAGGTTCCTGGCCGACGGTGGCTGTTGCAAAAAACGCCTGAACAAATTGCTCAAAACGTGTCCATTACCGTTGCGGGGGCAGCGCAGGATTGTTCACCTGCTTCCCGATTATCCACAAGGGCACCTGAAATTCGTGGCGGATGCTACCACAACACTTTAGGGTTTGACCAGTTAACGGCTCAAAATCGCCACCCCCTGGCGGTATCCCAACCCACCATTACCGTGGATCAAACCAAACCGCTCCTCACCATCCAGCAGGCGGTGGTGCATGGTGATCAGGGCGTTGAGGGCCGGGTTGTTCCAGGCCGCGCGGGCCAGGTTCATGCCCCCGGTCACGGTGATGGTGTGGACGTCCAAGAGTTCCGGCAACTCCTCCAACACATCTACCAGACCGCTGGCCAGCAGGAACGCCATGGGCACTACCGGGTAGCAGGTGTATGCCTCCAGCAGGGCACGCCCCTGGCGAAACTCCCGGGCAAAGTCGAGATTAGCCTCCTGGCAGCAAGTTTCATAGGCATCCCGCAGATGCTGGTAGTCGGCAATTTGGTGCAGGTAATCCTTGCCGTCCCCTTCCAGGCGGGTGTGACTGACGGCTTTAATCTGAATGATTTCCCGCGCTGGAATCTGAAGCTCTTCGATCAACGCCTCGCTGCCAATCAACAGGCGCCCGGAAAAATCCACCACCGGGTTGGCACAGTCCACACCGCGGAACAGCTCTGTCACAGGTTGTTGCCAGCGATGGTCCGGCAACAGCGATGGGCAGAAGTCATCATTCAGGGCGTTGCGGTAACTGACCTGGTAGTTTTCGAACAGCTTGGCGGCCAGTTCTTTAAAGCGCTCTTGATCGATATTGTGCTGTTCCAAAAAGCGCTGCGCCAGGTCGGTATAGGCCTGGGTCAGCGGATAATCCTCGCCATAGACGGCACCCATGCGCTCCAGGCGTTCCTCTCGGGGATAACCGGTTTTGATATTGTCCTCACCGCTGATCAGCACGGCGTCCTCCCCGCTCTCGATCAACGCTTTCGCTTCCGCCAGGGCCTCGATTGGCGCACAACCGCTGCGGAAATGCCCCGGGGCTTTATCGCTGTGCCAATCAGCGCTGAGGGGTTCAATCACTAACCGATGCAGCTTATAGCCGTTATGGACCACCTGTTCTTCGAGGCCCAACGTGTGTTGCAGACAACCGACCTGGTCAATGGTTTTGGTGGCGGAAATGATGGCGGCTTTTCGCATTTACATTCTCAAGAGTTTATTGGTATGGATCACAATGCCTTATTTTATCATTAAGTGCTGAGGCTTATCTCCTATGTTTAAATAGCCGCCCGTTTCCGTAGTGATGTCTCCCTGTTAAAGGGTTGGTGACCAGCGCGGTTTTCCACAAGAAATAAAAGATTTCCAACAGACGCAAAAGTGCCATTAGCGGACATTGCCAATGGCACCTCTACAAGCGGCACGGCGCCAAGTTGTGGCCTGACCTGGAGCGGCACGGTCGGGGACGGAGGGATTTCACGGTCGGGGACCACGGTCCGGGGACGGTCGGGGACGGAGGGATTTAATTTTGACCACGTTGTCTGTGGTCGAAATTAAATCCCTCCGTCCCCCTAGAATGGTCCTCCGTCCCCCTAGAATGGTCTGTGGTCAAAATTAAATCCCTCCGTCCCCCTAGAATGGTCAAATCCCTCCGTCCCAATGACCAGTTGTTGGCACCCCCGGATAACTGCCCTATATTCCCCCCTCCCTATAATTAATCGTCAATGCTGAGCCCTAGCCCAACCTGTTAAGCGCTCACCGGCACAACAACTGACATTTAGGGAGCCAATATGCCATCAGCCACCAACGCTACACCCCGTTATCCCCTGGTAATCAACGGCGATACCTGTGAACCCATTAGCGGCGCTTACGCTCCGGTAATCAACCCCGCCACCGGCGAAACCATCGGTGAAGTGGCCATGGCCGGTGACGCCGACGTTGACCTGGCCGTCGCCGCTGCTAAAGCGGCGATTGCCGATCGCGAGTGGCGGTATATGGCTCCTCAAGAGCGCTCCAAAATACTTTATCAATGTGCCCAAGTGATCATGGCCAATGCCCAGGAGCTGGCGCTGTTGGAAGTGAGCTGTTCCGGCGGCACTCTGAACCGGGTTACCGGACTGGATATCCCAGCCGTGGCTGACCTTTTTATGAACCTGGCCGAAGAGGTCAAAAGCTACCCGTTTGTGGAAAACCTCCCCACCCGTCCTATCCCCGAACAGCTTCACACCCAGGTGTGGAAAGAGCCCGTGGGCGTTTGCGGCCTGATCACCGCCTGGAATTTCCCACTGTTGCTGCTGGCCATGAAGCTGGCCCCGGCCCTGGCTGCCGGTAATACCGTAGTCGTGAAACCCGCTGAAATCACCCCCACGTCCACCGTGCGTCTGGCGCAGCTGCTCCAGAACGTACTGCCCAAAGGTGTGCTAAACGTGGTGGTGGGTGAAGGTTCTGTGGTCGGTGAGGCCTTGAGTCTGCACCCAGACGTGGACAAGATCTCCTTTACTGGCTCTACCGCTATCGGCCGCCGGGTGCAACAGAATGCCGCCGCAACCATGAAGCGGGTAACGCTGGAGCTGGGTGGTAAAGGCCCTGCCATTGTGATGCCTGACGCGGACCTGAATCTGGTGGCCCACGGCGCACTCTGGGGCGTTTACATGAACGCCGGCCAGGCCTGCGAGTCCGGCACCCGCCTGTTAGTGCACGAAAGCATTTACGATAAGTTGCTTCACAAATTGGCCGTAGTCTCAAGCCGGGTGATCGTGGGCGACCCACTGTCCCCGGCCACAGGCATGGGCCCAATGTCCACCAAAAACCATTTCCACAAGGTCTTGGGTTATATCCATTCCGCACGCGAACAGGGCGCGCGTATCGTCTGCGGTGGTGAAGCGGCCGTGGTACCTGGCTGTGAAGGTGGGTTTTTTATCCAGCCTACCGTGATCGCCGATGTCACCAACGACATGAAAGTCGCCCGGGAAGAGATCTTTGGGCCAGTGCTGTCGGTAATCAAGTACCAGGATCTGAATGAAGCCATCGCCATTGCCAACGACAGCCTCTACGGCCTGTCCGCCGGTATCTGGACCGAGAACCTGGTCGAGGCCCAGGGCACTGCCCGCGAGCTTCGCGCCGGCTCCGTGTGGATCAACGACTGGCACATGATGCGCACTGACGCGCCCTTTGGTGGCTACAAACAGAGTGGTTACGGACGGGAGTTCGGTCGCTATAGCCTGGAGAGTTTTTTGGAAACAAAAGCCGTTTCCACGGCCTTTGAACGGGACCCGCGCAAAAAGTCTCTGCAGCGCATTGTGCATACCCAGCTGGCGTAACAGCATTGAGACAACAAAGTGTATTAAGCCCAAAGACAAAGCCCTTAGAGAGAATTTGATTATGTCCAGTACCGGCTATTTCAGTTACAGCATGCGCACCGTGGTGCACTGCGCCCCCGGCAGCTTGATTCGACTCCCGAGCCTGTTTGAAGGCTTGGGCGGTAAACGGGTCGTATTGTTAAGTGACCCGGGCTTGAAAGCCGTAGGGCTGGTGGACCAGGTAGTAGAGGTTTTCGCCAATATGGCCTCCGGCAACAGCCCACAGCTGGTGGGGGTCTTCCCGGAGATCGGCGCCGATGCCGCCTGCCAGACCGTCAATGCCGCTCTGGCCTATACGCGCAGTGTCGCCGCCGACGCTATTCTCGCCGTGGGCGGCGGCAGTGTGATGGATGCCGCTAAAGGTGTGAAATACGCTCTGCACCACAAGCTGGCGGATATCCGCGAAGCGCTTCAAGGCGGCATCAAGCTGGAAAGCTGGCCCAAAGCACGGCCCATCAATATTCCCCATATCGCGGTACCCACCACCGCCGGCACCGGCGCCGAGGTCTCCGCCGCCGCCGTGTTTTTTAACGAAGAAGCAGGCATCAAGTGCAACCTGGCCGCCCCCTTTATTGAAGCTGATATCGCTGTACTGGACGCCAAGGTCACCCTGGGATTGCCCGCCGGGTTAACCGCCAGCACCGGTATGGATGCACTGACTCACGCCCTGGAAGCGGTGGCCTCACCCACCGCCAACCACTTTACAGATGCCCACGCCTTTGCCGCAGCCCAGCTGATTGAGCAGAATCTGCCGCTAGCGGTAGAAAACGGCCAGAACCTGGAAGCACGTAACAGTATGATCCAGGCCAGCACCATGGCCATTAACGCCTTTTTGGGCTCCCTGAATGCGATACCTGTACACAACTGTGCCCACGCCTTTGGCGCCCTGTTCCATATCCCCCACGGGGATGCGAATGCCGTGTTATTGCCCATTGTGATGGAGACCCTGCCAGAGCTGTACCTGCCCAGTGCCGAACGCCTGGCGCGGGCTTTAAATATGTCCACTGGCAACCTCCAGGACCAGGCCCTGCTGGACGCTGTGGTAGAGCGCATCCGCGAGTTCCAGCGCCAGGTGGGTTGCGCCACCACCTTTAGCCGCTGGCAGGTCAACGCCGAGCAGCTGGAACCGGTGGACCAGGCGATCGCCTCGGATCCGGCAGCCCTGTTCTATCCAATTCCGGCCGACAAAATCCGTGAAATCGCCCTTAAGGCAATCGGCTAACCCCCGCCCCATCTGGGCTGCGCCAGTTTGTCACTGGTGACCAGCTTTTGGCGGGGCCTGAATAGCGGTGTTTTTCACTTTCCGATACCTTAATGCTAAACAACGAGTGAAACCTTTTCTTTCGGTATAACAAAAAAAGCGACACACAACAGGAGAGACTCCATGCGTACCCCTTTTAAACCCTCTTCCATCCTGGGCGTTACCGTAGCTGCCCTGGCTGCCTCTACCGGCAGCGCCAGCCTGGCCTCAACAACCCTAGAGGAGGTAGTGGTTACTGCGCAGAAGCGGGCCGAAAGCCTGCAAGACGTGCCCATCTCTGTCTCCGCCATGAGCGGCGACAAACTGGCCGAAGCCGGCATCCCCAGTTTCCAGGATTTCTCCGCTTATGTACCCAACCTCAACGTCACCTCCAACGCCATCGGTGACGTGATCTCCATTCGCGGCATCCAGTCCGGTATCCTCGCCAGTATCGAACAGTCTGTGGGCACCTATGTGGACGGCGTCTACCGCGGCCGCGGCAGCCAGTCCCGTTTCTCCTTCCTGGATGTGGGGATGGTGGAAGTACTGCGCGGCCCCCAGGGTACACTGTTTGGCAAAAACACCATTGGGGGGGCGTTGAATATCACTTCCGCCAAGCCCACTGAAGAACTGGAAGCACAACTGTCTGCCCAATACGAAGTGGAACACGAGGAGACCGAACTGCAGGGTTATGTGTCCGGCCCCCTCTCCGACAGCCTGCGCGGCCGTTTCGCCTTCCTCTCCCGAGACCGCAACGACGGCTGGGTGCACAATGATTACTACGACCAGGGTGAACCACAGCAGGATGAACTGGCTGGCCGAATCTCCCTGGAGTGGGATGTGTCCGACGACCTGTTGGTGAAATTCAAATACGAGCAGGGAGACTGGGATAACAAGGGCCAAGCGTTTGAAGAGTTTATTGTCTCACCCACCCTGGCCGGCGCTTACGCCGCTCTAGGGGTAGCCGGCAATACCCAGCCCGGTGACCAGACCACCGCCATCGGCAACAACCGCCCCGGTATCGACTATGGCGCCTCCCAGGTATTTACCGGTGATTCTGAGGAAAGTGCCCTGCAACTCGATTACCAATTGGGTAGCGGCACTGTGACCGCCATTATGGGTTACTCCGCGTACGACTTTGAGCGCGACCTGGACGCCGACTTTAACGCCTTTGACGGCATCGGCTTTGAAGAGCGTGAGGACTTTGACCAGACGAGCCTGGAACTGCGTTACGTCTCCGACCTGGGTGACGGCTTTGAATATATTGCTGGCATGTACTGGCAAGACAGCAACCTCGACCTGGGCGCCAAGTCCAACTTTAATGTCGACCCCGCCGACCCGGATTCCCTCGGCCCCCTCGCGATCGGTTCGCTGATAGCCGAAGGGATCGCCCCGGACCTGGCCACTGCAGCGGCGATGGTAGGCAGCATCGGTGCCTTTACCCGTGCCGCCACCATGTCCCAGGAAACGGAAACCCTGGCCTTCTTTGCCCAAGGCACCCTGGACCTGCGCGATGACCTGCGCCTGACCGTGGGCGCCCGCTACGGCGAGGAGGAGCGCGATGCCACCCAGGGTGTGCACTGCGCCGAGTGGGATACCTTCAACAACAATGACGCCAGCTGCACCCCACTGCAACTGGTACTGGGGGAGTTTACCCCGCACCAGAACAACGGCCTGCACCGCGACGAAGAAAACTGGACCTGGAACACCAACCTGCAGTGGGATGTGAACGAAGCGGTGATGGTGTACGCCAACGTTTCCACCGGGGTGAAGTCCGGCGGCTTTAACAGCTTTGCCTTGACCGCCTCCCCCGAAGAAGCAGAGTTTGACGAAGAGAAGGTCAAAGCCTTCGAAATCGGTGCCAAGATGTCATTGCTGGACGGCGCCGCCGAGTTGAACGTCGCCATCTTTGATATGGACTACGACGACCTGCAGGCAACCATCTTTACCGGTGCCACTGGCTTTAAGGTAGAGAATGCGGCCTCGGCCAGCATTTCCGGCATCGAGATGGACGGCCGCTGGCAGCTGGCCGAAAGCCTGATGTTACGCGGTTCTTTGGGTTACGTAGACTTTGAGTTTGACGAGTACGACAACGCCGGTTGTACCAATGCCCAGAAAGCGGCCCTCGGTTTTGCCGGTCTGTTTACCAAACCCGCCGTGGGTACCACTTCGGGTGGCGCCACCGCAGTGGATCTGGATGGCGATGGCTTGACCGATACCTGTGAGCAAGATCTCTCCGGCGGTACCAACGCCTATACCCCAGAGCTGAGCGCCAGCTTGTCCCTGGAGCACGAGATGGACTTGGGCGAGTTTTACCTGCGCACCGTAGTGGATGCCAACTACATGGATGAACACCACACAGCCATGGATAACGACCCGCTCGCCTTCCAGGATGCCTACACCCTTTGGAACCTGACCCTGACGCTGGGTGCCCAGGATGACAGTTGGGATGTGTCCCTTATCGGCCGCAACCTGACCGACGAGGAGTACATCAGCTACTCCAACGACATGCCGCTGTTTGCCGGCAGCCAGCAGGTGGCCTGGGGGCGTGAAGCCAGCTATGCCATCCGCGGCCGCCTGAAGTTCTAAGCAACCGCTCTTCGGAAGCCTTTGGCGCTAACGAACTCTCACCAAGGTGCCGGACATTTCTCATCTCTCCCGCACCTTTTTATTTCGCCCCGGCTTAAGCCGGGGCTTTTTTATACGTGTATAAGGGGACTCAGTGCTATAATCCGTTAAGAATTTCAGGGATCGGTCAACTATCATAATAACTATGGTTCAACACACTTCCCTCTCAATCTGGATCGACGTGGCCAAATCCGTCCTCGAGGAGGCGGGTTACAATCCCGAAACCATCCTCAAAGCCGCCGACATCAAACTCGATGACTTGCCCGAACAATTGGATCGCAGCAGTGTGGAAGCCATTGCCGATGCCTGGCGCCTGATGGTGGAGAAAACTGGCAATCCCGCCGTCGGCATTGCCGCGGCCGAGCGCTACTTCCAACCCGCCAGCTGGCGCGCTGTGGGTCTGTCGGTGCTTTGTAGCAACAACCTGCGCGATGCCATGCAACGCTTGGTACGCTATGGAGAGCTGATCACCGATGTAGCGCAATTTGAGATAGAAGAACAGGGCGATTGTACCGCCCTGCTGGTATTACCCCGGTTGGATGCCTTTACCATCGGTTATGAAGCCGTGGATTTTGGTATTGCCTCCATCGTCAAACTGTTTCGCATGAGTTACCCCGGCGGCGTTGATCCGGTTTTGATTGAATACCAACGCTCTGAAGTGACTGAAACGGAACCCTATACCACCTACTACCATTGCGATATTAAATTTAATAGCGATCGTTTGGCCATTGTGTACCGCAACGAGGACCTGGACAAACCTCTGCCCATGGCCAGCAACGAGCTGGCCAATTACCAGGATCGTATGTCGGCGGACTATATCGCCCGCTTTGGCAATAACAGCATTGTGATCAAAGTACGGGATGAAATTGTGCGCTTGCTACCCGGCGGTGAAGTTTCCCCCCAGCAGATTGCCGACAACCTCAACCTGAGCCTGCGCAATCTGCAACGCAAGTTGGGCGATGAAAACACTAACTTCAAGGAGTTGTTATCGGAAATCCGCCAGCAATTGGCGCAGGAGTATATCCAGCAGAGCTATAGGTCCTTTAACGAAATTGCCTACCTGCTGGGCTTTTCCGACCACAGCAATTTTACCCGCGCGTTTAAGCGCTGGTTTAACAAGTCGCCCACCCAGTACCGGGCGGATTTGGAGCAACCGCAGGGTTGTGCGTCTTAACGACCAAGACGCGCAACCCCCATTGGATTATCAGAAGGTAACGGTAATCTGCAGCCACAACTTTTCTGTATCCACCTTGCCGGTGGAACTGTCACCCGCATCGTACTCTGCGTACTTCAGCAATACGCCGACGTTTTTATGCACTTTTTTGCCGATGGACAGATTGACTTCATCACCAAAATCCCGGCTGCCGTCCTGCGCTTCAAAATCGTGATAGATCGCCGCCAGCTTGAACCCCTCTATTTCAGTGGCGATGGACAGATACAGGTCTTCCAATCCATCATTCGGGGTGGTGAGAAACTGGTCGCTCCAACCCTGGAAGGCATGCAAGGTGGCCAACGGCGTTTGGAAGCTCTCACCGGCTCGGTCGCGGTCACCCTCCAACACCTCCAGTCCCAACTTGGCAACGACGGGCGAGGCTTTTAGCCCCACTTCCAGCGCATAATAGAAGGCATCATAGCTGTTGGGATTGTCCGCAACGTCACTCTGGCGGGCGACTTCTGCGGTGTACAATAGATTTGTCTGTTCGGTCTTGCGCTCCCCGGACAAGCGCACGCCCAGCGTGCCGCTGGATAATCCAGGCGCGTTATCAAAATCCATCCAATAGCCATAAACGCTGAGTTTGCCAATCGGCTGGTTGGCGTTATGCAAGTGCAAGAAATGACCGTTAGTATCCAGATCCGCCGCCGGGCTACCATCATCCGGCCCAAATATGCGATTGACGCCGTGCACGTAAACGTAGGACAGTTCGGTATCGGCATAGGTGGTGTTTACCAGGGACAAGCTGTCAAAAGTCTGCTCGTTTTGACGCCAGCCCACCCCACCGATAAAGCGCTGGTTGTCGAAATTCAAACGCTGGCGACCGTAACGTAAACGGGTGGCTTCGAAACCGCTGTAAGCGAGCCAGGCCTGGTTAATTTCGGTTCCTTCCGGGTCCGTTACCACTGAATGGTCCGTCTGGCTGTTGCGAAAGTCAAAATGATTTTCGTTCCCGATCACTGTGACATCGTCCACCTCGACAAACGCACTGACTTTTTTATAGCTCAACGTTTTGTAATTGAGGCGGGTTTTGAGGGTTGAGGCGTGGGCTCTGTCCAGGTTGCCGGACTGCTCGACCTGTTCGTAGCGGTAGCGAAAGCTGATATTCGCCTTACCACCGGTAATGGCCTGCTGCCATGATTCTGCAAGAGCCACCTCTGATTCCGCAACACTTGTTAGCGACCATCCGGTTGTTACCAGCCCAAGACATAACGCAAGTTGTATCCGCTTTGTTGTTAACATCCTACCCTTCCTCTATTGCCGGACTAACCACTGCGGTCACAGTGGCCTATGCTTAACTCTAGTAGAACACACAAAAGACGACTATCCGCTTAAAGCTGATATTTAGATGATATAGCTTTTACTATTTGCCCGTTAATAAAAAAAATGCATAGGCAGTCTGCTGAGATAGAGGCTCAAAAGATGCCAATTCATCCTTTAGACCAATGTCCAATTATCAAAAAATGCCCCAGAATCTAGAATAAACTCAAAAATCTAAAGTCAAGCGAGGCGCACAGTGACCAGACCCACCACCAACTATCAACAGGAATACCAACACTCGATCGATAATCCGGAGGTGTTCTGGCGACAGAAAGCCGAACTGATTGACTGGTACAAAGCGCCGACACAGATTCTTACGCAAACTCCCGCCGGCACCTACCGCTGGTATGCCGATGGTGAGCTCAATACCGCCTACCTGGCCCTGGACTACCATGTGGCCCAGGGCCGTGGCGACCAGACGGCGCTGATCTACGATTCTCCGGTGACCGATACCATAGAGAAAATCAGCTATCGGGAGCTGACCGATCAGGTTGCGCGTTTTGCCGGTGGCTTGCGCGATCTCGGTGTGGGTAAAGGGGACCGGGTAGTAATCTATATGCCCATGGTACCCCAGGCGGTTATCGCCATGCTGGCCTGTGCACGTCTGGGCGCTGTGCATTCGGTGGTGTTTGGCGGTTTTGCCCCCAACGAGCTCGCGGTACGTATCGATGATGCCATCCCCAAGGTGGTAATCTCCGCCTCCTGCGGTATCGAGGTGGGCAAGGTGCTGCCCTACAAACCTTTGCTGGACGAGGCAATCGACCTGGCCGATCACAAACCGGCGCACTGCGTGATCTTGCAAAGGCCCCAGGTAGAGGCGCCAATGGTGGCAGGTCGGGATTGCGACTGGAATCAGCTGGCCCACGCCGAGCCCGCCGAGCCTGTACCGGTGAAGGGCGCCGATCCCCTGTATATCCTTTACACCTCCGGCACCACCGGCAAACCCAAAGGCGTGGTACGGGACAATGGCGGCCACGCGGTGGCCATGCGTTACTCCATGGAAACCATCTACGGCGTCAAACCGGGCGATGTCTACTGGGCCGCTTCCGATGTGGGTTGGGTGGTGGGCCACTCCTATATTGTCTATGCGCCGTTAATCACCGGTTGCACCACCATTGTCTACGAAGGCAAACCGGTGAAAACCCCAGATGCCGGCGCCTTCTGGCGGGTGTGTGCGGAGCATGGCGTCAAGACCTTGTTTACCGCCCCGACGGCATTTCGGGCTGTGCGCAAAGAGGACCCGGAAGCAGCGCTGCTGAAACAATACGATCTCAGTAAACTGGAGCGACTCTATCTGGCCGGTGAGCGCCTGGACCCGCCCACCTACCACTGGTTGGCGGACAAAACCGGCCTGCCGCTAATCGACCACTGGTGGCAGACCGAAACCGGGTGGGCCATCGCCGCCAACCCGGTGGGCCTGGAGATGATGGCGACCAAAGCCGGATCTGCAACAGTGCCTGTGCCCGGCTTTAATGTGCAGATTCTGGATGAAGCGGGCGAGGAGGTCGCCACCGGTGAACAGGGTTATGTGGCTCTGCAACAGCCCCTGCCCCCAGGTTGCCTACCGACTGTGTGGGGTGACGAGGCGCGTTTCCAAAGCTCATATCTGGAGCAGTTCCCGGGCTATTACGCCTCCGGAGACGGCGGATATTTCGATAACGACGGCTACCTGTTTATTATGGGCCGCACCGACGATGTGATTAACGTCGCCGGCCACCGTCTGTCCACTGGAGAGATGGAAGAGATTGTGGCAGCCCATCCCGCCGTCGCCGAATGTGCGGTGATCGGTATCAGCGACCAGCTCAAAGGCCAGTTGCCCCTGGGCCTGGTGGTGCTTAAAGACGGCGTCGACATCGAGGCTGACACTCTACAGACTGAACTGGTGCAATCGGTGCGCGAGCAGATCGGTGCCATTGCCTGCTTCCGCGAGGCGCTGGTGGTGGCGCGTCTGCCTAAAACCCGCTCCGGTAAGATACTGCGCAAGGTGTTGCGCCAGATGGTAGATGGTGAGGCCTATAAAGTGCCCTCGACCATTGACGATCCCGCGATTCTCGACGAAATTGCGACGCTGCTGCAGCACCGTTAGTCTGTCATGGATGTAGCCCATATGGATAGGCTACATCTTTTTTTAAAAACGTTTCCGAATAAACCGCCGAATAACCCGCACCGCTTTCCGCCCTTCCGGCAATGCCATGGCCGCGCACTGCCAGCAACTCGGCACATCCTGCCAAATATCCAGCGTTGCCGGCACCCCGTGTTGCTCCAGCCGTTTAGCCATACCCACACTGTCATCCAGCAGCATTTCTGTATTGGACACCTGGAGCAACACCGGTGGCAGCCCGTGCAGACTGGCGAATAAAGGCGAGATAGTTGGGTCATAAGGGTCGGCGTCAGCAGCCAGGTAATAATCCCGGCAACGTTCAAAGATGATGGGGGTATAAAGACAGTCGCTATCGCGGTTGGTTTCCATCGAGGGAGACGTGAAACTGAGATCCAACAGGGACGACAAGCCCACCAGTGCTACAGGGGGCCGCGTGATCTGCAAATCCCGAACCTGTAACGCCAGCAAAAAAGCCAGACAGGCCCCGGCCTGGTCACCCATCAACACAATGGGCAAATTCCCGGCTATATCCACTAGCTGACCATAAACCGCCAGCAAATCCTCCAGTGCCCCTGGGTACGGGTGCTCCGGCGCGAGCCGATAATCAGGCACAATCACTTTAAAGCTTCCGTCCTGAGCCAACTCCGCTGAGATACCCAAATGGCTGTCGGGCGACCCCATGGCAAACAAGCCACCGTGAACATAGAGCACTACGCAACTCGCGGGACGACGTTTGTGGCGGACCTGCTGGCAATTAATGCCTCCCAGCTCGGTGGAGTCCACCGCCACGCTGTGGGGAGGCTCGGGCATATACTTCTCAATCAGGGAGGCTTGTTCCCGGCGCGCTTCTTCCAGGGACAGACCGGCGGTAAAGCGAGGCTTGTAGGCATAGCGCAAATATTTTTTCAGGATAAAGTTTTGTGCGCTCATAACTACCTCACCACGCTTCCCGATCCTGTCCAGTTTACCCAACAGAGTCCCGTTTACTTTTTTGCGTCTTTTTTCTCAGTGATCTTTTCAGACGCTTTTTCAGGCGCAGTGGCTGCGCTTCGGGAAGCACGTTTGGGAGCCGGTGCTTTGATTGCCGCCGCCACTACTGGCTCAGGTTGTACTTCGGTATCGACGTCACTTTCCTCTGTACCCTTATCTTCACTTAGTTTGTTCAGTTTCTCTGACACTTCCAACAACTGCTCCGACAGTTTCTTCAGTGTTTTCGCCGTCGGCATACCCATGCGTTTAACAGCACGGGCAACGCGATTGTCAAACACCTCTTCCAGGGACGAATTAGGGTTGGCGATCTTGTCAAAGGTGTTATCGATAACATCCTTGGCATCCGCCGCTTTCTCGTCGATCAAATCGCGGGTACGCTCTTCAAATTCCTGACCGCGCTCCACCAACTTGTCGAAGGCTCGGGTGCCCTCTTCCCGCGCCTGGGTGAATGCACCCAGCCCGGCCAACCAGATTTCGCGGTTACAATCCACCGAAGCGACAGCCACTTCCTGGGTTTTGTCTACCGTGGTTTTAACAAAGGTCTTGTTGGCATCCACTATTTTGCGAATTACGGATTTTTGTTCTGCTGACATGGGAGTCTCCTTAGCGAGGTCTGGTTTAAACAATTAATCAAAAATCTGACTCACACTGTAGCGGGGAAAATTAGGTAAAAAAAACTAATCTTGGGCCAACACGGGTTCCGGGATATAATTGGCCACAAACGCCTGAACCAACCTCAGCGCTTCGCGACTTTCCGGCAGGTGTTCCAACAGTTGGTGTACGTGCACGGTGTTATCCCACACCTGCAGATCCACCTTGACACCGGCGCGCTGTGCGCGAGATGCCAGCCGCAAACTGTGATCCAAAATCATTTCAGTATTACCCACCTGGATATGCAGCGGCGGCAGACCTGATAGCTCTCCCAGCACCGGCGACGCCAGTGGCTCAAAGGCCTGTTCGGGTGAGGTGAAATAAGCTTCGGTAAACAGTCGAATGGCCGCCATATCAAACATGGCATCGCTGGCCACCAGCGCTTCCAGAGCCGTGCCCTGCTCCGACAGATCAGTTGCGGGTGACATTACCACCGCACAGGCGGGCATCGGCACTTTGGCGTGTTTGATTTTTAACAGCGTAGCCAACGTCAGGCAGCCCCCGGCGGAATCACCGGCGATCACAATCTGCTCCGGCGCAATGCCCTGTTGCAACAGGTGCCTGTAGGCACTAAAACAATCGATGACCGCCGCCGGATAAGGGTGTTCCGGCGCCAGACGGTAGTCGGGCAACAACACCTTGGCGTTAAGTTGTGTAGCCAACCGGGTCGCAAACTTGTTATACAGCGTGGGCAAGTGCACGCAAAAACCACCGCCGTGCAGATACAACATTACAGTTCCTGTTTCAGTGTGCTCACGGTGATATATCCATTGGCAGGGAAGTTGATCAATCTGGACAGACTCTGTCACATGTGCCGTGTTGTCAGAGCTTAACCAGTTATCGACCCGGCTTGCCAACACACGCATTTCATCGACGCTGTTGAGCTTCTTCCAGCGGCGTTTGATCAGCAAACGAGACAGAGTATTGGTGGCTCGCGCCTGCCAACTGGGCATTGGTTTTTCTCCTCTGTTTGTTATTTCTCAGACTGGAAATAGTGTAACACCATCAGGCGATTTAAGCTGTGGCCGCTCGATTGAGGGACTCTGTGGCATTCACCTCAGCCATAGCCTGGCGTAGCTCCTCATAACTGTTGCGCAAACAGGCGATATAAAACTCCGGATCCGGCATCATTTCACGACATGCGGTAATGGCTATGTTTAAGCGCTTATTGTAGCTGGTAATCGCATGAAACAATCCCATACCGTCACCGATCGGCGCGAGCCCGGTCAGGGTGACGAGTTTGGCACCCAGCAGATATAAGGGCTTTTGCGGCCCAGGCACATTGGAAATAGCTGTATGGGCAATATTGGCAAACACCGATTTAGACATACCGGTGGCCATCGCCAGTTTGCCCGCCAGTGCCAGGGTCACTGGCGGCGCGTGTTTATTGATATCTGACATCTCCCGGGCACCAATGGCATAGGCCAGCTCCTTGGCTTCTGCGGCATTGTTGGCCACACTTTCCAGCCGCGCAATGGGATCGGCGAGATGGGTGGGCAGGTCCGGAAAAAACAGAGAGATCTGGTTGCCGCCGGTGTGGTGCTCTGACTCCTTGCGAGTATTGATCGGCGCCATGGCCCGCAGGTTTTCTGCCGGCAATTCATCTTTGGCGGCCAGATAATTGCGCAGGCCTCCAGCAACGACCGCCAACACCACATCATTGACAGTGGCACCGGGATAACTGGACTTAATGGCTTTAAAGTCTTCTAAGTCGAAACTGGTACACTCCCACACCCGATGACAGCTAATATCGCCGTTAAAGCGAGTTTTGGGCAGCGCATCTCGGTTGCCCGTTAACTGGTGCCACAGGTGTTTGCTGGTGACGGTAGAGAACTTGGGCAAAGTTCGGGTCAGCGGTTTGACCAACCGCATGGGTTCGGCAATATTGTTTACCAACATACGGGACATTTTACCGACCAATCCCGGCGCCACCTGCCTGCCCTGCCGGGAGGCACGCGGTCGCTCTTGTGTTACCGGTGTCTCATCGTGCAAATTCCAGGTCAGTTCAATGGCGCTGTGACCGTCAATCATGGCATGGTGAATTTTGGTGCAAATGGCAAAACTGCCTTTAGCAATACCTTCGATATTATCCAATCCCTCTATCACACACATCTCCCACAGCGGGCGATTTAGATCCAGAGGTCGTGCGTGAAAGCGCGCTATTTGGATACACAGTTGCCGCCAATCGCCGGGCTTGGGTAGCGCCACGTGACGCACATGGAATTCCACATCGAAGTGCTCATCGTCCACCCAGTAGGGGTTGTCCAGTTCAAACAGCACCCGGTCAAGTTTGCTGCGAAACTGCGGCGAGTGGGCTATGCGGTCATCGATATGTTTGAGGATATCTTTAAAACGCAACTTGCCACCGGGCACGTTACTCTGATCGTACAGATACACTACCGTCACCCCCATATGGGCATTGGGTGAATCCAGGTGGAGAAATACACTGTCCTGCCCGTGCAGTTGTCGAATCATGGTATCAGGCCTCAATAAGGAGAAAAATCGGCTTACTCGCAAAGATAGGATTGCCCCAGCTCGTCCAGGAACAAACGCTCCTGCGGGGGTAGATAACCTCTGAACAGCACCAGCACCTGGTAGGCACCCAGGGCGATCAGGTTCTGTTCGGTCGAGATGTTGTAACTGCGTTGAAAACTCAACCACTGGGTATAGACCAGCAAGACATTGGTGGACAGGGCTCGCAATTCTGTCTCGCTGGCGTGAATCACGCCACGGCGTTGCAAGTTGGCACAGAGACCTTTAACCGCTTGTTGCAACGCCTGAGATACCCGCTGTAGCGGCTTCACCAGGGAAGGGAAATGGCCCAGTAAATGCTCCTGATCGCGCAACACAAAACAATATTTTTCCTGTAATTCAAACACCATATGCAGGATAAACCACAGGTCTTCGAGACTGGCGACCTGGCCACGGCCAGCGTTAAGCAGCGCGGCGAGCTGGCTTTCAAAGCCCGCCAACAGAGGCACCAGCAGCTGCTCTTTGTTTTTGAAATGGTAATGGAGGTTGCCCGGACTGATCTCCATCTCCTCGGCGACATGGCCGTTGGAAACTGAGGCCACTCCGCGCCGATTGTAGAGAGCCAGGCTGACTGCCAGGATTTTATCGCGGGTTTTCATGACTAGACATGAGATTGGCATACATAGCAGACACCTCTGCGGTGATCATTCAAAAAAACGGTTAGAACCTGATCTGAATAGGGATATTTTACGTGTGGAAGCACCGCGAGGGCTTATCCCCGCGCGCAGATCACTAGTCTTTAGAGGAACGGGGAACGGGGAACGGTTTGACAGGATTTTTCGGGGTTTAACGGCACCAACACCCGCCGTCGGGCCAGATCGGCTTGCCGAATTCCAATCCATGGTGCGGATATCATCGCCCACACGATAGTGGCGCAGCTCCTCAAAGTCGAGCCCCCGCAAACGCAAACGATGTCACGTCCCTGCATCCAGGCATAAGCCCGAGAGCAGCGATAATATCCAGCTCCGCCTTATCCTCCGGGTAATCGATAATCACCTTCATTAAAAAGCGGTCCATCTGGGCTTCCGGCAGCACATTACCGTTACACAGCAGTGCCAGGATCAAGCGTTGCACCACCAGCGACTGGCCCACCACGGCCGTTTCCATCTAATGTTGCAAGCGCTGAATCGCCTCCAGCAGCTCGGTTGACTTTCCCTGGGTTAGCATCGCATTACTGCCACTTCATCAACGATTCGACAATCTGGTCCACACTGAAACTCGCTGGTCGTTGCCGCGGAGGATGTTGCTTAAACGACTGCAGGAATTGCGCAGTTTTCGCCTGGGCGGCGTACAGCATAAACAGATGTTCAGTGCGCCAGCGCTCATAATCCATGGCTTCATGATCCGCCCTTTCAAAGGGGTCGCGCCGCAAATTGAACAACTTGGGCACCCGCAACGGCACCAACGGGTCCTGCCACACATCCATACCGTGGGCGCGTTGCTCGGAGAACAGGATTTTCCAATCGCCGGTGCGCAATGCTGACAGGTTGCCGTCATCGGTGAAATAGAAGAACTCCTGCCGTGGCCCTTTGGCCTGTAGACCGGTCAAATAGGGTAAGAAGTTATAACCGTCCAAGTGAACCTTGAATTTCTTGCCGGCGGCGGAATGGCCCTTTAACAGTTTTTGTTTGATTTTGCTGTCCCCGGCAACCGCCATCAAGGTGGGTACCCAATCCTGGTGGGAGATGATCTCATTAGAAACCGTGTTGGGTTTGATTTTGCCCGGCCAACGCACCATGGCCGGCACCCGGAAACCGCCTTCCCAAGTGGTGTTTTTCTCCCCCCGGAAGGGAATAGTGCCACCGTCGGGCCAGGTAAAGACTTCAGCGCCGTTGTCCGTGGAATAAAACACAATGGTGTTATCGGTAATCCCAAGCCGATCAAGCTTGTTCAGGAGCGTACCGACATGGGAGTCGTGCTCCGCCATGCCATCGGCGTAGATGCCCTGCCCGGTTTTGCCCTGCCACTGCTTCGCCAGACGCGTCCATACGTGCATGCGGGTGGAGTTAAACCACAGGAAAAACGGCTTTTTCGCCTTGTGAGCTTTGTCCATAAACACCAACGACTTTTCCACCGTTTCCTGGTCGACGGTTTCCATGCGTTTTTTGGTCAGTGGCCCGGTATCTTCAATACGACCGTCAGCAAAGGAGTGGATCACACCGCGAGGGCCAAATCGTTTGCGAAAGGCCGGATCCCTGGGATAGTCGGGGTGCTCGGGTTCATCCTCGGCATTGAGGTGGTACAGATTGCCAAAAAACTCGTCAAACCCATGATTAGTGGGCAGGAATTCGTCCCGGTCACCCAGGTGGTTTTTACCAAACTGTCCGGTCATATAACCCAGGGGTTTGAGCAGCTCCGCCAGGGTTGGATCCTCTTTTTGCAAACCCAGCGCGGCACCGGGCATCCCCACCTTGGTCAAGCCGGTACGCACCGGGTGCTGACCGGTAATAAAGGCAGAGCGGCCGGCGGTGCAGCTCTGCTCACCATAGGCATCGGTAAACAACAGGCCCTCATTGGCGATGCGGTCGATATTGGGGGTTTGATAGCCCATCATGCCCCGATTGTAGGCGCTGATATTAAACCAGCCCACGTCGTCCCCCCAGATCACCAGGATATTGGGGCGCTCCGCAGCCTGGGCGCTGGTGTAAAAGAGCAGTAACAGTAAGCTCAGCAGTGTCGGCATCTGATTGAAGGATCGCACGGTATCTCCTTAACAGCATGAAAGACTAACGGCGCATGAGCTCCAGAGAGCAAACACTGCGCAGAAACAGATGATTGTACGGGCAAAGGTAGCGACAACTGTTATCCCTACGCGCAAAATGCTTGTCTTTCTGCCCATAACAGCCAGTTGGCATTTACCGACCAAAATAATGCCCGGTAGGTTTTAATAGCCCATTTGTTGTTAGCGAAGCCTTTGTGTAAATCACTTTTCTTGATCACGCTTGCTATGAGTATAGAAAGGTCATTGTCTTTGACAACGGCTCTGTTGTGTGATCGAAATGACCGCACCAGACTTATACAAAAATCGAATATTGATTGGACTCAATAAGTCAGATTTACAGAGTTCAGCCACGGAACTAAAGTTTATATAAAGATGGACAATCAAGCGTCTGAGTCCCAGTGTTTATGTCTTGTTCTCGCCCTTCCCCCCAGCAATTATCCCTGTGCCATGACTGCGACTTGCTGTTACGGCTGCCGGAGGCGAGCACCAAGCAAATCACCCGTTGCCCACGCTGTGGAGCTCAATTACCCCATGCTGAACACCAGGGATTGCAGTTACCCATGGCACTGAGCCTGGCAGGATTAATCCTGGCGCTACCCGCTAATCTGCTGCCCATCATGACACTTAGTATTTTGGGGAAAGCCAATGCCAATACCATGATCAATGGCGCCTGGCAATTATTGCAGGCCGACTACTGGTGGATGGCGGCACTGGTGTTTATTTGCAGCGTGCTCGCGCCGATTGTGGTGCTGACTGTTCGTTTTGCTGTCTGCCTACTAATCAGTGTTAAAGCTCCGTTGCGGCTCATCGCCCCGCTGTTAAAGAGCTACCAACACCTGACCCACTGGGCAATGCTGGATGTGTACATGTTGGGTATCCTGGTAGCCTTTATCAAAATGATGGAATTGGGTGATCTGCATGTCGGGCTAGCCATGTACAGTTTTGTAGCCCTGCTGTTGCTTTTTAACTGGTCCACCGCCGTTTTTCACCCCAAGGCCCTGTGGCAGGAGTTAAAACAGGGGCAAGATTTGGAGCAGGATCTCACCAGCGAGGAGTCTCAGTCTTGAAAACGCTGCGCGGTATCGATCACGGCCTCGCTCTCTGCCACCTGTGCCACCAGCTCAATCGCTGGCCCCAGGCGAAACCGGGAGACGTCAAAGGCAAACCACATTGGCTCTGCTGCCGCTGCCAAGCACCGCTGCATCAGCGCACTCCCAACAGTCTGGCCAAAACCTGGGCCCTCGTGATCACCGCCTGCATCTTGTTGGTGCCCGCCAATGTCTACCCGGTAATGACCGTTATCTATTTCGGTAAAGGCCAACCGGATACCATTATGTCCGGGGTAATACATTTAATGCACGCCGGTATGTACGGCATCGCCCTGCTGGTATTTGTGGCCAGCATTGCCGTACCGGTGATGAAGCTGGTGGGCATTATCATCTTATTGCTGGTGGTACAGCGACAATGGTCCTTGAATCCCCGGCAATGCACCGCGCTCTACCGTTTTATTGAACTGATCGGACGCTGGTCCATGCTGGATCTATTTATGATTTCAATCCTCGTCACCCTCGTGGATCTGGGAAAGATTGCCACCATTACCGCCGGGGCCGGAGCCACCGCTTTTGCGACAGTGGTGGTGATAACCATGATCGCCGCCCTCAACTTTGATCCGCGACTGATCTGGGATTTACAGGACACCCGCCATGACTGACACCGATACTGATCTGCAAGATAACATCCCGGTGGCGGCCATCGAAGTCAAACGCGGTCTACCCATAGTATGGCTGCTGCCAATTATCGCCGCCGCCATTGGCGCCTGGCTGGTATACAAAAGTATCGTCGAGGCCGGGATAGAGATGACCCTGCATTTTCCGACCGGCGAAGGCCTGGCCGCCGGAAAAACCGAAGTGCGTTATCAGGGCATCACACTAGGGGTCGTGGACAAGATTGAGCTGGAAAAAGACCTGGATGGGGTCATTGCCAGCATCACCGTAGATCGTCGGGCGGAACGCGTGCTGCGAAGCGGCAGCCAATTCTGGCTGGTCAAACCGGAAGTGAGCTTTGGGGGCATTAAGGGCCTGGAAACCTTAGTGCAGGGTAACTATATCGCGGTCAAGCTTGGCCCTGGTCAGCCACAAAGAGACTTTGTCGCGCTCGACGGCGCGCCACCGCTGGATGAAAGTAACGGCGGTTTAGTACTGGCGCTGTTGGCCGAAGACCTGGGGTCCGTGCATATCGACTCACCGGTTCATTACCGCAAACTGACGGTGGGCAAGGTCATCGATTACCAATTACAGGAAGCCGACAAGCAAGTGGCGATTAAAATCTATGTCGCCCCGGAGTACACCCACCTGGTCCACCAAAACACCCGCTTTTGGAATAGCAGTGGTGTAAGCCTGAGCGGCACTCTGCCCAATATCAAACTAAACGTGGATTCACTCGCCGCCCTTATCGCCGGCGGTATCTCCTTTGACACACCACCCCACGAAGCCCCTGGGGCCCCCAGCCAGCCCCATGACCAATTTGTGCTCTACCCGGATTTTGAAACAGCGCAAGCCGGTATTACCGTAACCATTGCCCTGGACAGCGCAGAAGGCATCAGCATCGGACACACCCAGGTGAAATACAAGGGTATACCCGTGGCCACGGTGCGTAATATACGCCCCAGTAAAGACTTCGACCGTGTTTTGTTGGAGGTGTTATTTAACCCCAGGGCAGCTTTCGCCCTCAACACCTCAACCCGATTCTGGTTGGTCAAACCACGGATCACCCTGTCAGAGATCTCCGGGCTGGGTACCCTGATCACCGGGACCTACCTGGAAATGGATTTCGGCGAGGGTGAGCCGCAACGGGAGTTTATTGCTCTGCAAGAGGCACCTGCTCTCGACCGATCTGTACCGGGCCTGCATTTGCGCCTGAAAACCGACTCCCTTGGTGGCCTTAATATCGGCAGTGAAATCTATTACCGCCAGATTCCCATTGGTACAGTACAAAACTATACCCTCGACGAATCCCAGGCATTTTTACTGCTGGATATTCATATTCAACCCGCATATCAACACCTGATCTCACCGGCAACCCGCTTTTACCACGCCAGTGGCATTAAAGTCAGCGGAGGACTGACGGGGCTCAAACTGGAAACCCAATCGGTGGCGTCCCTGCTCAAGGGTGGCATCGCCATAGAAAACCCGGATCGTCCCCCTAAAACTGCAACCCTGCATATCAAAAACGGGCACCAGTTTACACTCCACAGCGACAGAGTAAGTGCCATGGAACAGGGTGTGGCCATCACTATCGAATTCAGTGATGGTGAGGGACTCAAAGCAGGCACTAAAATCAAATACAAAGGCATCATGGTGGGTAACGTGGATTCAGTAAAACTCAACCCCAAAACCAACCGTGTTAGCGCCAGCGCTACCTTGTTGCCCAGTGCCAGCCACCTGGCCCGACACAACACTGAATTCTGGATAACCCGTGCCCAGCTGGGCTTGTCCGGCAGTGCCAACCTCGGCACCTTGATCAGTGGTGTCTATATCAGTGTAAAACCCGGCATTGGGAAAAAACAGGTTTATTTTGTGGGGCTAGCGCGAGCGCCAATCAGTACCCGTCCCGAAAAAAACGGTTTGTCGTTGGTCTTGCACGCGCGGCAATTGGGTTCACTCAAACCGGGAGCACTGGTGTATTACCGCAATGTACCGGTGGGCAAGGTGACGGGTTACGAATTGGGCAGTACCGCACAGTTTGTGGACATCTCAATCAATATCGAAGAACGCTACGCGCGATTGGTCACCACCGCCAGCAAGTTCTGGAATGCCAGCGGTGTAGCGGTGGATTTTCGCTTGTTTCGTGGGACCAAAATTCGTACCGAGTCTCTGGAATCCATTTTGGCCGGCGGCATTGCTTTTGCTACTCCAGAGGAGGGTGAAAATGCCAAAACCGGCACATACTTTACCCTGCATGAGGAAGTGGAAGAGGAGTGGTTACAGTGGCAACCAGCTATTTCATTGCCAGCTCAATAATTACTTCAATCAATGTTACGGTTCAGTGACAGGCCGCTCCGCACAGCAATTGGAATACAATAACCAACAACTGCTCAAAAACCAATCTACACTTAAATGGATTGTATTCAACAGCCAAGACCTCCAAAAATCAGCGTTATTAATCATGCTGTTTACGCGCCCTCGCATTCTAAGGGAGATTTATGTTATGACGAATTGTTGTATTTCACTATCAGCTGCTTTCTTAGCCTCCACAATCGCGCTTGCTTCCACCACAACTCAAGCAGATGAATGGCGCTTTGGCATTGGTACCGGTTTATTTGCATTGAATATGGAAGGTGATCTCGGTATAGGCACGACCGCCGGACCCGTGGAAACGGATTTCGATCTGGATTTTGACGACATTATGGACCTGCAAGAGACAGGGGCGGGCTTGGTTTTATTCGCAGGCAAAGACAAACTCTCCTTCAGGCTTTCGGTTTCAGAGCTGGAACTTGAGGCCCGAGAAAACGGTAACGTTGGAGCTACGCCTGTTTCCTATCGCGTCAACTACACCAAGTCAGCTGGCGATTTTAGCGTCACCTACCTGTTCAACAATTCTGAAAAAAACCGATGGAGCGCTCAGGCCGGTGTGCGCTACTACGAACATGATTGGGAAATGGCAGTGACAAGTGGTCCTGCCGGTGCCGGGGCGGACCTGGACGAAAGCTGGACCGATGTCTATGTCGGGATTAACCACATTTATGTCATCGATAAGGCGCTATCCTGGAATACGACCGTCAATGTCGGCAGCGGCGACTCAGACCTTTCTTACCTGATCAACACCGGGCTTAACTGGCGGTTTGCAGATCATTGACTCGCCAGCTTTTACTTGCAAAACCTGACAACCGATTACGAAGACAACAGTCGCGGCGACAGCGACTGGTATATGTATGACGCCGACGAATTCGGCGGCGGCTTGGGGATTATGTTTATGTGGTAATGCTCTTTTAACAATCCACTAGTCTATCATTCCCAGAGAAGGAGCCTGCGCTACAACAAATCGGTAAGCAATATACCGATGCCGATGCGCTCAATCCGGGCATTATAGTCCAGCAGGCTTTCGTGAATTATCTTAGCAGAGTATCTCAGACAGTAGATTCCGTCACCGATAGCCAAAAATGGTCGCGTACAGCAGCGGTACCACCACCAACGTCAGCACCGTAGCAAAACCCAAGCCGAACATGATGGTCACCGCCATGGCCACAAAAAACGCATCGGTGAGCAGCGGCATCATTCCCATAATGGTGGTGACTGCCGCCATGGCTACCGGAATCAGACGGCTGACACCGGACTCCACCACTGCCTCTACCGGCGGCCTGCCCTCAGCCAGTTCCACCGTGATCTGGTCCACCAGCACAATAGCATTCTTAATCAGCATGCCGGCCAAACTCATAAAACCCAGCAGCGCCATAAAACCAAAGGGCTGGCTAAACATCAGCAGACCCACCGTCACCCCGACAATGGCCAGAGGCACCACCAACCACACCACCAACATTTTACGAATGGAGTTGAACAGGCAAATAACGATAAACACCATGGCGCCAAAAAAGGCGGGGATGGAGCTGGCGATGGCGCCGGCGCCCTTCACCGAGTCCTCGTTTTCGCCACCCCAGGCGATGTAGTAGCCGGGACGGTTCTTGAGAGGCAACTGACCGCGAAACTCCAAGGGCAAAGTAGCACCGTCCCAATCCGCAGGATCGAAGTCCGGATCTTCCAAAATGCCGACGGCATCCACCCCCAGAGCCTGTTCCACCTGAGGCTTGATCTCCGCCAGCAACTCCGACGACAAGCCTTGACGTTGATCGAAGTGCAGGCGTGCCATGGTTACCCGATCGCGCCGCCAGATGTGGGCGTCTTCAAAGACCAGATCCATATCCGTCACCACCTGCCCTAAAGGTACCATACGCTTTGCTACCGGACTCCAGATGGGCAACTGATCGAGATTGGAAATCTCGCGCCGCTCCTCCACCGGCGCCCGGGCAATGATGGGTAGCAGTTCATCGTCTTCGCGATAGACACCAAAGGTGACACCTTCGGCACCAAAGGCCATGGCATCGACAATGTCCGGGCGCTCGATACCCAGTTTGCGCGCTTGGGTGTCGGCCATGCGCGGGCGCAGCACCTTGGTGGGCTCGTCCCACTCATCGCGCATGCCCTTGACGTTGGGGTTGGCCAGAATCACCGCCTTGGCCTGATTGGCCAACTGCCGGAGTTGCTCGCGATCCGGTCCCGAAATGCGTAGCTGAATCTTGCCACCTTTGGCGGGGCCCAGGACAAACAGTTTAACGTTGATGTTGGCGTCCGGCTGCAGGCTTTCCAGTTCATTCTGCAAACCGCTGTAGAGGGTTTCAATAGCCCGGTATTCCGTCACATCCACCAGCAGTCGGGCAAAATTTTCATGGGGCTGTTCCGGCGTGTAGGTGAGCAGGAAACGCGGCGAGGAACCCCCTATCTGGGTGGTAATGTGAGTCACCTCCTCGTGACGCTTGATCGCCTCCTCCACCTCGGTGAGCATGGCGGCAGTTTGACGAATGTCGGTACCCTCGGGGTACCAGACATCAATATAAAACTGCGGTCGAGTGGAATCGGGAAAGAAACTGTTCTTCACAAATCCAAAACCGTACAGAGCAGCCACAAACACTCCCACAATCACCGCAATAGAGATACTGCGATTGTTGATGGCAAGAGTGAGAAAGCGGCGATAGCGCTGGTAAAACACCCCCGCATAAGGGTCTTGCTCGGACGCCTTCTCGTCGCGCTTAAGCCATATTTTACACATAAGTGGCGTGGTGGTTACCGCCGTCAGCCAGCTCATAGACAGGGAGATCAGAATCACGGTAAACAGGGAACGGGTGTACTCACCGGTTGAGTCTTCCGAGGTGCCGATGGAGGCAAAGGCGGTTATCGCCACCGCTGTAGCACCCAGCAGTGGCATCGCCGTCTGCGACACCACCGCACTGACGGCACTGAGTGCATCCTCCCCTCGGTCAATGCGCACCCGCATACCGTCGGTCACCACGATGGCGTTATCCACTAACATCCCCAGGGCGATGATCAGTGCCCCGAGGGAGATTCGTTCCAGCGACACCTCCATGGCGTTCATAAAAATAAACGTGCCCATAATAGTAACCACCAGCACCGTGCCGATGATCAGACCGCTTCGCAGCCCCATAAAGTACAGCAGTACCAACACCACGATGGCGACCGCTTGCAGCAGACTGATCAAAAAGTTGTTAATGGCGGTGATAACCGATTGGGACTGAAGCGACACCACATTCAACTCAATCCCCAGTGGAATCTGGTCGGTCAGCTCGAACAACCGCTTGCGCAACCCTTCGCCCATTCTGACCACATTGCCGCCCTCGGCAGTGGAAATGGCCAATCCCACTGCCGGTTTGCCGTCATAGCGCAAAAGATTGGTGGGTGGCTCCCGATAACCACGGCGAATATCTGCAACATCCCCCAGGAGTACCTGGCGAGATGGGTCACCCGCGGCGTTAATTAACAGGTTTTGGAAGTCTTCATGTGAGCTAAACTCGCCCGTGGGGTCGATAGCTAAACGGTTACCACCGGCGCCGAGATAACCTGCCGAAAATTCCACGTTTTTGCCGCCCATCGCGCTCGCGATGTCTGACGGTGAAACCCCCAGCGCCGTCATGCGCTTGCGGTCCATTTCCACGTACACTGCTTCCGATTGCACGCCGTAAAACGTCACCTTTTTAACGTCTTTCACCAAGAGGAACTCACGACGGAGGAACTTGGCGGTCTCGTACAAATCCTTGTAACTGAATCCCTCGCCAGTGATGGCCAAGTAGACGCCAAACACATCGCCAAAATCATCGTTCACAATGGACGGACCGGCTCCGGGTGGCAGCTGGTCCTGCATGTCGTTTACTTTTCGACGCAGCTCGTCCCACACCTGCGGCAGGCTAGTCTTGTCGTACTTGTCTTTGATGGTGACCTTGACAATGGATTTGCCGCGGTAGGAGTGGGACTCCACGTAAAACAGCTGCCCCAACTGCTGCGTCGCCTGCTCGATTTTATCGCTGACTTCCAGCTCCACCTCTGCGGCAGAGGCTCCCGGATAAGGGGTGAAGATAGTGGCGTCCTTGATGGTGAATTCCGGGTCTTCCAGGCGCGACAGATTTTGAAAAGACAGCAATCCCACCACCGCCAGTACGGCGGTAGCCACCCAGGTGATCACGCTGTGCTCGATACTCCATCGGGCGATATTCATGGCAACTCCTCAGGGCCTGGCTCAATAACGGACGTCGGTGATAGGCTGTACCTGCATTCCCTCCACCAGCTTGGAGACGCCGGCCACGGCGATACGATTGCCGGGCTGCAAACCGCTGAGTATCTCAATGCTGTCTTCGCCCACCAATTCACCGGTGGTCACCGGCAGCAGGCGCACCTTGCTCGCCTCGTCCACTAACCAAACGCTGGTGCCTTGTCCGTCACCACGCACCAACGCCGTCAGTGGTGCCACCACGCGCATTCGCCCACCAGCGACACGCTCCAGGGTCACATCGGCGGTCATACCCGGCAGGATAGGAAACTTGCCGATATCCTTAATCCCGAGAATGTATTCGAAGGTTTGCGTTTTGGGGTCCGCCTCGGTGGAAAACTCCTTAACAAATAATTCGAATTGTTGTTCCGGCAGGGCGGCAAAGCTGGCGTAGGCGCGCACCGCCGAGGAATCCTCTTCCTTGCGAACTATAAGGGTTTCCGACAATGCCACCAGGATTTCCAATTCGGTCTTGTTTTGCAGACTCAGAATGGGTTGCTTGGCCTGCACGTCCTGAAAGTTCTCCACCAGGGTCTTGGCAATGGTGCCCGCGAACGGCGCTACCAGGGTGGCATCCGCCAGCGCTTTTTGCGCCTGCTGCTGATTGGCAATGGAAACATCGTAGGTGACCTGTATGCGATCCATTTCCACCTGGGAAATAAAGTCCTTGGCAATCATCTCCTTGGCACGCTTAAGGTTCGAGCGGTTTTTCCTCACGTCCGCATTGATGGCATCCAGCGAACTGCGGTAATCGCGATCATCCAGTTTTGCCAATAACTCCCCTTCGGCCACCGTCTGCCCCTCTTTGACGGGAAACTCAATCAACCGTCCCTGCACCTGAAAGGCCAAATCTACCTGTTGGGCAGCCCTGATTGTGCCCGGCAGCTTGCGAATCAAACCCTCAGCGCCTTCCCCCACCTGCATCACCTTGACCGGCGGATCGACCCGCTCGGGGAGAGCGGTCTGATCATCGCTGCAACCCGTTAGCCAGGGCAGTAATGCGGCACCGACTAAAACTACTCCGAATTTCATTGCAATGTCCTGTTCCAAAAGAGAGTGCTTGGACACCTGTGGGGATCGGCGGGCGAGAGCGAGTCAACAGTTCGCCCCGTGCAGGCCAAACCTTCCGAGGTGGTTACTTCTTGAGCTTAGCAAAATCTATGCTTTTGCTCATATTGGGAACCCGTATTGGGCCAAGTTCAACACTAGCTTTTCTAACGAGACGAATATTATGATGCTAAACTCCCCTCTAAATACCCGCCCCTGCTGGCAATAAGTTGGAGGAATCCTGTGAAGCAACTCAGCGAAGAGCATCCCGGTTTTAGCCGAATTGTAGAAGCTTGTATCAGAGTCGGGCTGTTACTGATACTGGTTGCCTGGTGTTTTCATATTGTTCGCCCATTTATCGATCTGATTCTCTGGGGAGGCATCATCGCCGTCGCCATCTACCCCACCTACCTTCGCCTCAGCAGTGTGATGGGTAAACGCCGAAAAAGCGCAGCGTTATTACTGACACTTATTTCAATGACTCTGCTAGTTCTACCTTCCTACCTATTGATCGGTTCCTCGGTAGAGGGCGCTAAAAACCTGGCAAGTGGTCTACAATCCGGCGCAGTGACTATTCCGCCCCCGCCCGAACGGGTAGAGAGCTGGCCTCTGATTGGTAAATCCGTCAGCGCAGGCTGGTTGCTGGCCTCTGAGAACCTCGGTGCGGCTCTAACAGAGTTCGGTCCTCAATTGAAGGAATTGAGTCGAAGATTATTATCGCTCGCCGCCGCGGCAGGCATGGCACTGTTGCAGTTCTTACTGTCGCTGATCATTGCCGGCGTTTTGCTGGTGTACGGTCCTGAAAATGCTAACCTGTTACGAGTGTTAGCCACCAAGTTGTCGCCAGAACGCGGTCATGACTATATTGAAATTGCCGAATCAACTGTTCGTAGCGTAGCCCGCGGTATCTTGGGGGTCGCATTGATTCAATCCCTGTTAGTGGGAATTGGTTTTATGGTGGCGGGCGTCCCGGCCGCAGGTTTCTGGACTTTAATCTGTCTGTTGTTAGGTGTTGTCCAGATCGGCCCGGTGCTGGTGATGGTACCTGTACTGCTCTATATGTTTTCGGTTGCAGATCAATTCACGGCAATTTCGTTGCTGGTCTGGTGTATTGTGGTTGCTCCGATCGACAATATCCTCAAACCCATCCTGCTGGGCACCGGTGCTAAAGCACCGATGCTGGTGGTCTTTATGGGAGCCCTGGGAGGTTTTTTCAGCTCCGGTATAATCGGCTTATTTGTAGGCGCCGTTGTGCTTTGTTTGGGTTATAAGATGCTGATGGTATGGCTTTACCCGCAAATCCAAGAAGATAGCTAGTCCTACTTTGTCACGCAAGAATTCTGTCGCAACGTAGGGTGGATTAGCGCTAGCGTAATCCACCACGGAACGTGCCATTAGCAGACTAATTAGTGGATTACGCTACGCTAATCCACCCTACACGATAATTTAGATTCAGCGTGTCAAAGTAGAACTAGTCCCCATCCATAAACTAGGCCGTCAATAGAGATGGTCATGGGGAGTTAACCTATCATCGCTACGATTCCACCTCATCCAGCTTTTCATGCAACCTCTTGGCCCAGGTTTTCATTAAAGCCTTTGCATCGGCACGGTTAGTGACACGATTGGCCCATTGGAAATAATGGTGATCTCTTGTAGCGCGTCGATCAAGCGCGCGAGCCAGAATTTGACCGCTCACCGAATCAAACAACTCGATATACAGCGTGCCTTCGCCAGCTTGACTAGCGTAGGTTCGACTCCTCGATGCGGTCATCACATCCGGCGCATAAGCATCGAGGTTGATTATTGCCGGTCTTAATACTATTGCTTCCTCACTGGCCTTATCCGTCAGCGTAAAACGCTTCAGCTGACTGAGTTCTTCTTTAAACACCTCGTCAAACAGGGCAGCCACTTCGCGTTTGATTCGCTCCATTTCTCGATCGCTAATACGCGTGGCATGCTCGCGATTGTAGTCCCTCTTCCAGTTTTTCTTAAATGCTACCTGGCATGGCAAAAGAATCAGCTTATTGTACTTTTTCACATCAACATCAGGTTTACGATAAATAAGGCCTGACTTTTTCTGAGCAACTAATTCCAACCCATCATAGGAAACTTTAGGTGGCCCATCATCTGCCGCATTCACGTCAACTGACAGGAAAACAAACCAAAGCAGAAAAACATAACCAGTGTAACGAAGTGATAGGAAAACCAGGTGCTGCATCGGTGTGGCTACCGAAATGGCCCCACTGGAACGAAGCTTTTTCATAATTACCTCCTATTCGAGGTATAACAACTTTATGAACGGCACTCACCCAATCGGATTCTCACCCCCCCCCCCCCTTTTTCGCCCCCAGAATTGACTAAAAGCCGCTAATCCGGTCGATCATCCAAAAAGCGGCAATACTGCCGATACCGTAAGCGGGCAACTGCCTTACCCAAGCCGGCCACCGGGTACGCAGCTTGCGCAGACACAGTAACAGTAGCAAAATCGCGCCGATAAACAACAGTTGTCCCAGCTCGACACCCACGTTGAACATCAACAATGCCAGGGGCACTTCGTTGGGCGGCAGCCCTACATCACTGAGCGCACCGGCAAAGCCAAATCCGTGTAACAATCCAAATGCAAACGCGACAATCCAGGGGTAACGCGCAGTCAGGCTGCTATGGCCACGATTCACTTTTACCAGCTCGCTGGCGAGAAACAGGATGGACAGGGCAATAGTAGCCTCCACTGGCGGTCCCGGTACCCACATCACCCCCAAGGTGGCAGCGGCCAGGGTGATACTGTGGGCCAATGTGAATGAAGTGACGGTAATCAAAAGCCGCCGCGCTCCACTGACAATCAGTAGCAGCGCCAGCACAAAGGTCAGATGATCAAAGCCGGACAGTATATGGTCCACCCCCAGTACCGTGTAGTCGCCCGCCACCTGCCAGGCGGAACGTAACCCGACAACCTCAACCCAGGGCTGGCTGGGGCGCGCAATGGCGGTGGTCTGACTGCCGTCCAGCCAGATAAAACGCGCAAATACATCCGTAATGGTAGCTTCCAGGCCAATAAAGCGAACGACGCTGCCGTCAATGGTACCGTCTGGCACCTGCACCAGCTGGCGGTGCAAAGCCGAGTCACGCAGCTGTTTAACACTGGGCGTAGCAATAGTTTGCCAGTGTTCCGGTAACTGCAGTCGGGCCGGATGGGGTTTGTTGTAATAGACGGGCGCGCGCCAGATGACCTCATAGCGATCAACGGTAAGCTGGCGCACTTCCAGAGAACTGGGCTGTAATTCATGGGCGGATATCCCTGCCGGTATACCCACCCCAACCAACAGAACCAGGACCATGGCCATGTAACTCAGCGCTTTCATGGCTGCGCCTCACGCGCGTCATCGGCTTCAGCTGTGGCTATGACAGTGTCCAACAGCCCTTGAGGCTGCTTTAGCAGCTCAACGGTGACGTTGTAACCTTCACGCAACTTTTGGTAAGCCATTGCTTTTTGCGTCTTGCGTCGCTGTGCCAGGTACTCTCGTTCCACCAGGGGCTGTATCTCCGTTAGCTCTGGCAGGTAGGCATTCACGCGCTGGCTGACTTTTAGCAGGTGCCCACCGTAGGGAGAATAGATTGGCCCTATCCACGGCCCCGGTTCCCGTTCGAACAACTGTTCCGCAAACGCCTCGCCAAAGGCCCGTACAATCTCACTCTGGCTGGCCAGGCGATACTCAGCGGGCAACAACGTAACATCCCCCAATGACGCCGGCGCCATGCCACCGTTCAGATCGACCAATAAACCCTGCGTATCAGCGCTGATATCTGCACGTTTGTCCGCATTGAGATACACCTGCTGAAAAGAAATCTTCGGCTCGGTGCGAAACTTGTCAGGATGTTGTTGTAAATACGCGGTCAGTGCTGCTTCTGTCACCGGTTCCGCCGAGAGATCTTCCAAAATAAATTCCAGTTTCATACGCATGCGCCGGCGCACCACCGGGTCATCCTGGTCTAACCCCACGGCCAGGGCCTCGCGGTAAAACACCTCTTCCCGCACATGATTCTCAATCAGCGCATTCAACTCCTCCGATGTGGGTGGGCGCTGCCAGGTGCGCTGGAAATTTGCCATTAGCTGCTCCACCTGGCCGCGATTTACCACAATACGGTCCGGCGCTTCGCTACCCGTTTCGCGCGTCAGCTCATAAAACAGAAATAGTGCAACACCGAGCACCAGGAAGTGAATCAGCGGCTCACGCCAGACATCCTGGATCTTACTCTTCATTCTGCTGGCTCCTCGAGTTTATCGTCTGGCTAAATAACATTATCTTTTTCATGCTTCATCACATCATTGCCCTTTAGGGGGAATACCAGATTGGAGAAGTATAGGCGCGCTCCTGGGTAACCATTGGCACCTTCTTGTCCATTGATTCACCAAATCGCTTGGCGTCATAGGCAGACCATCGCGGTGTCGGTATTTCTATCACCCGCGCATAGTAGAACGCACGCTGTTTGCGATTAAAATCCGGATCTTTCCATACAGTGATCAGTTCTGATGCACCAATAGAGTTGATCCATGAAGCGTTAGCCACATTAACGGTGTTGCCTACCGCTGGCAGCTTGCCACTGGCATCGGGCTTTCGATCTCCTGACCAGACCACATCGTATACCTTTTCATGGGTTTTACCCGCCGCATCCAACCATCCTTTAACAATTTGGATACGGTCGAGATTACCGCTATAGGGATCCTTTAGTGCCGCGACGAGGAAAGTGGGCACCCTGCCTTTAGACGCCTTTTCCAAATTCCCACCCATGGGTACACCTTTGCTGTATCCAATCAACCCCGGATCACGCAGTTGGGCATCGCCGGCGTTAAAATCAAAGCCGCCAAAGAACCTTACCGTCATACGTGAGCCGGTGGTGGCATAAACCTCCTTGCGTTTCATGGCATCCCAGATCGCCTCACGGGTATTTTCCATCGCCCAAACCGCGGCGTACCCGGATGACACTTGTTCCCAACCATAATACTTTATTTCACCAAAATTACCGACTAATTTACTCCAGCGTCCTTTTTTGGGTTCTTTACCACTGTGCTTTCCAAAGAAGTTTTCCTCAGCGGCGGTTGTCAGGCCGGTATGGCTATCAGTGGAACCCACCATACCGAACTTGAAGGGGTTAACACCAATTTTATGCTCTATTTTAAGGCCGTTCTTTAATGCTTCACGGGCGTATTCATATTGCAACATGGCTTTTTTCTTGGGCACAGGGCCAAGATTACCCTTATCCCATAACACGTCATAACCGGCAAACTCGTCATTGGGCGACAAATACGGGTGGGACTCGCCATCGCCTTTAATTTGAGTCACTTCATAGATAGGTTCCCAGCGCATGCGTGTCTTAGCATAGTTCTCTGTCAGGGGCTTGCCGGCTACGGGGTTGATCTCAGGAAACATGATGCCGTTACTAACATTGCCATTGTGCGCCAGTGCCAATACCTTACCTCCAGATTTCTTCTCGTATTTGGCCATCCATGCCCAAAGATCTTCAGGGTTAAAGCTTTCTGCGGCGGTAAACGGCAACAACGCCTTGGCCTGTTCTGCAGCGTCACGATAAATGACATTGCGATGTAGATTGTTGCCCCCCTCTGTAGAGGTCCATTCATAACCTATGAGGGCGCTAAACCGACCCGGGTCATCGTATTTGTCCGCCGTTGCGATATACCGTTCCCACACGGAGCGCACAAACTGTTCTTCGGCCAACACCGCGGGGATTTTTTCGCCGGTTATGCCGGCAAAGGTTTCGATCACCTCCATCGTGGCGCTCAAGGCGGCCTCCCCTCCCTTTTTAATCCGGTTGTGCCAATCCTTTACTTTGGGGTCTTTTAACAGTCCCGGATTGCCTTTCACCAGCTCATCCATCGCGCCCATGGCATCGGAATGATCAGTGACCACCAACCAATCCAGGGGGCGAGAGAGTTTGATCGGCTCCCCATGGGAGGTGGTAATCTCATCACCACGCGCAAAGCGATAGGCCTCTTCCGGCCCCAGAATAACACCAAATGCACGAGCATCCAGTGATAGGTTAGTATGTAGGTGTGTATCACCCCAGAGCACTCTGGTTGGGAAGTTCTTTCCTGCATATGGTGAATAACCGGCTTCCTTTAACGGGCTTTTACCTTGTGTGGTTATTCCTGACTTAACATCTTCCTCATTGCCCAAAATACTGCCCACATAATCTGCACCTGCTGGGCTTACGATCAGTGTAAGCACTGTTGCCAAAATAGTGATAGATACCCTCGCGCGATTCATGGTAAAAGTTCCTCTGCTTATGTTGCTTCAATCTCAAGACTAAGGCGAGTACCAGATCGGTGACGTATACGCCCGCTCCTGATGAGTCAATTTCGCTTCCTCCGGTACTTTGGCACCGAGACGGACCTTGTCGTAGAGCACCCAGCGCGGGGTTGGGATCTCAATAACACGGGCGTAATAAAAGGCTTTTTGTTTGGAATCAAAATCCGGATCGGTCCACACAGTGGCGAGTTCCGAGGCCCCAATGGTGTTGGTCCAATTCGCTGCCTCCAGATCAACGGTATTGCCTACCGGTGTTTTACAGCGTCCGTTTTCACCGATCTTACGGCCGTCGGAAACTGCAACATCATAAATGCGCTCGTGGGTCTTGCCTTTTTTATCCAGCCAGCCTTTGATGATCTGAATACGATCCAGATTGGCACCGACAGGATCGCGCAGGGCATAAACCATAAACGTTGGTGCTTTGCCCTTGGGTGCTTTGGTTAAATCGCCCCCCATAGGGACGCCCTTTTCATAACCGATAAAGGCCGGCGCCCGGCTGCGCAGGTCGTCGTTGGAGAAGTCCCAACCACCGAAAAAACGAACCGGAATGCGCGGCCCTGTAGTGGCGTAGGTCTCCTTACGCATCATGGCATCAAAGATCGCCTCACGGGTATTTTCAATGGCCCACACTCCCTGGTAACCAGAAGCCGCTAACTGGTATCCATCCCAAGTACCCAGTTCTGACTTGACGAATGGGTGTTCGATCCGCGTTTGGGAAGGCTCTGTAGTGACAGATTTGCCGAAGAAGTTCTCCTCTTCAGCAGTGGTCAACGCAGTATGGCTATCGGTCGCACCGGCCAAGCCAAACTTATAGGGATTGGTGCCGAACTTCTTCTCCAGTGCAAGGCCTCTCTTCAACGCCTCGCGGGCGTATTCACCATTGAGCATTTCCGGCTTTTTAAGCACCGATATATCCAGGTTGGCCTTGTCCCAGGTTTCGTAGTCCGCGAACTCATCGTTGGGTGACAAAACCGGGTGGGCTTCGCCATCGCCTTTTATCTGTGTCACTTCATATAGCGGTTCCCATTTGGCGCGCAAGCGAACATAGCTTTTATCGACTTTGCCGCCAAAATAGGTTTTTTGGCTTGGGAACATCCAGCCATTGGAGAGGTTACCGTTGTGCGCCAACGCCAAAGCCTGGCCGCCAGTTTTTGTCTCATAGTCCTCTAACCATTTGTAAAGATCGAGCGGGTCGGCCGAGCCTTTAGGAGGCTGCGTGGTCATCGGAATTACTTCTCGCGCCTGTTCACCACTATCGCGCAAGATCACATTGCGATGCAGATTGTTGCCTTTGGGGATCGCTGTCCACTCATAACCGATTAGTGCGGTGAACTTACCCGGTTCGTTATAACGATCCGCAGTTCTGGTAATGTTGTCCCAGACTTTGTCATAGACTGGTGAGCCGGGGCTGTAGTCGCGGAGGAACTTCTCCGGAACGGTGCCCTGTGTAAAATTGGTGATCAAGTCAAAAGCGGCCTTGGCAGCATGCTCCCCACCTTTGCGAAAGCCTTCATTCCACTCCCTGCCCTTTGGTTCCGCCATAACATGGGAGGCGCCCCGTTGAACGTCCGGAGCAAAACCCATCATGTCGGAGTGGTCGGTGATCACCAACCAGTCGAGCGGCCGTGCCAACTTAACAGGGAGCCCTGTTGATGACTTTATTTCTTCTCCGCGTGCAAAGCGGTAGGCCTCTTCGTGACCAAGGATATTGCCAAACAGCCCCGCATCAAGCGATACACCTGTATGCAGGTGTGTCTCGCCCCAATACACCTGGTTGGGGAAAGAGCGCTGCGCATAGGGAGAATAGGTCTTGCCAGGATACAAGCCTTTAAGGACTTCTGGGCTGGGTTTTCCACTGTCTTCAAAAGCAAGAGCCGACTGCGTAGCCGCCATCGCCACCGATAACGAAAATGCCAAGTGGTATGTTGTTGGTTTCATCTTAGCTCTCCTATCAGTTTATCCGTTAACGCCTTCCTTTTTATTTCTTCTTATTGTAAGAGGTGCAGCGCTCTCTAGTTCCAAGACTCTGTCACACTCATAAAGACCCTATCAAAACCCGTGGTCCTAGAGTGCGGATGAGGCAGCCTATAAGTAGGCTAGTCGAGTTTTTAAAGGAAACAAAAGACTTTCCCAATTTTTCACGCTTTAATAACAGCCGGCAATATGTAGATCCTTTGATACATTTTTTCCTTTCTATTTTGTTGAGTTTGCTGTAATTATTATCTCATCAATTATTGATCAGGCAGTTATTGAGAAACCCGTCTTAACACCGCTGTCTTATTTCCTTTCATATTAGATTGGTTGAGCTTTCCACAACCCTGTAGCCCTTTGTCTTCAAGTTTTTATCAATGGTCTCTTGTATAAAAGATTTGTCTAAACCTTGAGGAATCTCATTAAACTCCCCGACCCAAATCACCTCTTTGTACCAGCTCAACGGTTCATTGCGAGCGGGTTTGTAGTTAGGGTTGGTCACCGTAACAGCTGACGAGACCCCAAGTTCCGAAGAGTATTGATTCTGACCCCTCACCGCGGCACAACCGGCAATTATCGTAGTTACAAGCCCAATCAAGCAAACCGCAAAAACTTTCATCGCTATACCTCCCCTCGTCCAGTGGGCATGGCAGTGCCAATAGACTCCAAGGCACCAAGCTCTCACGGGCAGGCTTTGAATTTGTCAACACAGATTTATGTAGGTATAGCAGCAAAATTTCGAAATTCGGCTTTGGTGATTAATTTACCTTCCTGACATCATCTTTACTGCACCAGCATACAGCAGCAGGCTTGGATATTTTGAGCCGAAAGAAAGCTAAAAATATCCAATTCCTACTGAGCCAAACCCAATAGATGTATTCATCGCAGTCGCGATAAGCCAAATCGAACGTGAACACAACCAAAATTATTTCGCGCCTTGCCCCCGCAATAGGGTCACCTTTTCCTTAATAGGTGGAGGCGTACCCAGGGGCACATAAAAATGGGGGCGTCACACCAAGAAGACAGCACTAGATCACATATACCACAATAGAATAAGCATATAGCTATATGTTTTAAAGCCATTGCTTTGGTGTTAAACTGCCCAAGCTGCGAGGGGTCTACGACCAACGAACTGATGATGGCCAGATGCCCTGTTAGCCATAATAGGGTCAAAATTGAGAGGAGTTACTGTTGAACAAGCCCGAAGTAATCTCATTTTTTGAATGGAATCGTAAAGGATTTCGGCATCGCCACCGGGGAAATCGCAGCGTGCCGGATTCCCAATTGGGACTGCCGCGGTTAATCCTGCCTTCTGTGCAGGTCAATATGCGCGGTGGCAACCTGCCGCAGCCAGAATCCGATGACCAACCTTCCTCAAAGGAATTTGGTTACGGCGGCAAGCTGTTGCCGAGTTTCCCCAAATGGCTGATCAACGGCTTAAAGCCCACGCGGGCGGCGAGGTTCTTGAAAGAAAAGTTGCTGCCGGCTATCTACTTTGACTTTATGCTCAAGGGTCGCGAGTGGCTGGCCAAGCCGTTGATCCTGCCCCATACGCCAGCGGATCACGAAGCCCAAGAGGCCTGCAAGATGGGGGGAACAAAATAGTTGTGGCCACATCCCGACTGAGTCGTTATATCCCCATTCTGGAATGGGGACGGCACTATAACCGTCAGCTGTTATCCAGCGATTTGCTGGCGGCGGTTATCGTCACCATTATGCTGATCCCGCAGTCACTGGCTTATGCCTTGCTCGCCGGCTTGCCGCCGGAGGTGGGGCTTTATGCCAGTATCTTGCCGCTGGTGGCCTACGCCTGCTTTGGTACCAGTCGGACACTGGCGGTGGGACCAGTGGCCGTGGTGTCGCTAATGACGGCGGCCGCAGCTGGTGCCGTTGCCGAGCAGGGAACGGAGGGTTATCTGGAAGCGGCGATCGCACTGGCTCTCTTGTCGGGCTTGTTTCTGCTGTTAATGGGCCTGTTTCGCCTCGGTTTTATTGCCAACTTTCTCAGTCATCCGGTGATTTCCGGTTTTGTTTCCGCCTCGGCAATTATTATTACCGCCAGCCAGTTACGACACATATTCGGGGTGCCGGCCGAGGGGCACAACCTTTACGAGCTGGCCATGTCCCTCGCCGCGTCAGTGGCGCAAATCAACCTCGTCACCTTAATAATCGGTGCGGGCAGCCTATTAGCCCTGATCTGGATCCGCTTGGGCTTAAAGCCGCTGCTGCTGCGATGCGGTTTGTCCGCCGGCACGGCGGGCACTCTGGTCAAAGCCGGGCCGCTATTGGTCGTTGCGCTTTCGATCATCACGGTAGTGACACTCGGGCTTGAAAGCCAGAACGTCAAAGTGGTTGGCGAGATTCCCCGAGGGCTGCCGGCACTGGCCATGCCAACGTTGGACTTTCCCCTGTGGCAAAGCCTGCTCGGAAGTGCGTTTTTGATCAGTATGATCGGCTTTGTCGAGTCGGTGTCCATGGCACAGACCCTGGCCGCCAAGCGCCGCCAACGTATCGATCCCGATCAGGAGCTCGTTGGCTTGGGGGCGAGCAATCTCGCCTCGTCCGTATCCGGCGGATTTCCGGTTACCGGTGGGTTTTCCCGCTCGGCGGTCAACTACGATGCCGGAGCCCAAACGCCGGCCGCCGGCGCATTTACCGCGGTAGGCATTGCCCTGGCGACTGTCTTTTTAACCCCATTGCTGTATTACCTGCCGGTGGCAACGCTGGCGGCCACGATCATCGTTGCCGTGTTCTCCCTGGTCGATATTCAAGCGCTTCGCCACAGCTGGCACTTTTCCCGCGGCGATTTCAGCGCCTCTTTGGTGACCATCATCCTGACCTTGCTGGTAGGCGTCGAGGCCGGCGTGATAGCGGGCCTGGGCTTTTCACTGGCGCTCTATCTGTATCGCACCAGCAAGCCCCATATCGCGGTTGTGGGCCAGGTGGCCGGGACACAGCACTTCCGCAACAGCCTGCGCCATCAGGTCAACCTGTGTGATCAGGTGGTATCGGTTCGTATCGACGAAAGCCTCTACTTCGCCAACGCGAGATTTCTGGAGGACTCCATCTACCGGTTGGTGGCCGAATCCGACAAGGTAACCGACCTGGTGTTGATGTGTTCCGCAATCAACGATATCGATATCAGCGCCCTGGAAAGCCTGGAGAATATTAACCACCGACTGGCATCGTCGGAGGTCAAATTTCATCTCTCCGAGGTGAAGGGGCCGGTCATGGACAAGCTCAAGCGCAGCTCGTTGCTCGATCAACTGACAGGCCAGGTGTTTTTGAGTCAGTATGAAGCCTTTACGGCATTGTCAGCCAAGGAGCCCCCCCACTATCAGGCCTGAGGCCTGTTGTAAGTTACTCGTGCACTATCTGTTGATTTGGAGTAGCAGAAACAATGGCAAATTACATAAGGGCAAAAGTACACAACTTGGACCTGCGAAAATCATCAATTGTATGCTGCCTGATGACGGCACCGACATAAAGTTGATGCGGCTACTTAAAAAGGACAAGGGGATTACAAGCGTCTCTAGTGTCGCTTGCCGAGGAGTAAACAACCTACAACAGGTTAAGACTCGTTCAGGAAAGTTACCAGAAGCAACAGGTGAAAGGCATACACTGCTATTGCGCCTGAGGCGGAAAATCTGCCAATACTAAGGCCACTACTTCTTTCAGCCTTTCCCGGCGTTCCTCCGGCGTTTTCTTTTTGTGCAGTTTTCCTTCTGCAACCCCCCGCCAAATCAGGATGTCTGAGCTGGTATCGAGTATATCGATGACCAAGGTACCTTCTTGATAGTAATCCACACGAGATTCACTGCCACCATACCCCCTGTAACCATAATAGCCCCGCCCATAACCACCGTAGGTGTTGTAAGTGCGAATATCGACCTTCTCCTTAGTTGTCACACTGTAATTCACATAAAAATCCACTGTTCCTTGATCCACTTTTTTAAATCCTTTGCCAGCAAGGGTCTCTTCCACCGCAGTTTTAATACGGCCGTCGATAATTTCGTTAGCCAAATAGTGACGACTTTGCGCATTGAACTCATTGGCTTCCCGCCAACGGAAAGTTTTGTAGTTTGCAAAATCGACGTTAGCGGTATGATCAGAGGTGACCGTCACTCCGCTGGTACAGCCCACAAACAGAAAGAGGGTAAACAAATACAGTAAAGATACCGCCCTATTAGTAGTCATAACCCGCCTGTCAATCCACCTATTGTGCCTAGTATCGCCTAAATACTAACTATTTATAGACTAGCCATCCCAGTCACGTAAATTCCAGGTTAGACCGTTGTTCTCTATTCAGAGATTTTGAAAGGCCTAGTGTGTATACCTAATTGGCGAGTTGCAACCCAGCTCCTGGGTGGTCGTGGGTACATTGGGATCCATCTGCTGCTGATGTCACCGACCATAATCTCATTCATGGTACACGATGACAGCAAATAAGCTTTAAACAACAAAGCCCACCCTCAGTGTTTTCGGATATAATTAGTCGACATCAAGCATTAAATATCCACTTTCGACTGACCACTGCTCACTATGAACACAACCACCCCCCATCGCATACCCGGTTTTCAAATCCACGCCCATGGCGATAGGCCGTTGGCTATGGTGTTGCGGCAGCTGGGCAATCTGATGGGAGGTGAACCCGTCAGTGACAATGAGATCACACTAGATAATGAGCTCTGTAAAGGCCGGATGTGGGGACAGGAGCTGGCCCCCGGCATTGAACTGGTCGGCTGGCAGATGCAGCTGCACCAACCCCTGGAATTTGTGCGAGCGGCGGGCGGTGTTGAACCAGTGTGGGCGATTATGTTGACGGATTCCCCCAACCTGCGAGCCTACCGCGACGGGAGCGAACAGCACCAGGCTCTAACCTCCCACCCGGGCTCCATGGCCTATCTCTATAACCACCATTTGACCGTGAATATGTTTCTGCAGGACACAGGTCCCTTGCACATGTTATTGATCCGGCTTAAGTCCCCGGTCTGGGAGCATATCCTGGTACACCCACCGGCAGGCGTCGAAGCTTTTATCAACTCCACAGAAGCCCAGTTTCACGGTCTCGGTCTCGATAACAAGCTGTTGGCCCATTTTGATGAGCTGATCAACTGGCGTCCTGGCTGTCACCATTCCCCCTTGTCTTCGCTGGCAAAGGCACTCCAGATCTGTAGCGAGGTGTTTACGCAGCTGGAGCAGAGGGAGTTACCCCTACAAAGAGGGCTGCGTTCCAGTGATGCATCGCGATTGTACCGGGCACACAACCTGTTGATCTCTGACTTTCAGCAACCGCTAGCGGTGGAGAGCATTTGTAAAACCGTGGGTCTTGGGAGGGACAAATTCAGAAAACTGTTTCAACAAGTCTATGGCACCACACCCTACCAATACTTTCAGCAACGGCGAATGGAGGAAGCTCATCGGTTGATCGTCTCGGGTGAGCACAGCATTATGGATGTCGGCTATCAGGTAGGTTATAGCCACCTGGGGCATTTCGCTCACGCCTTTAAGAAACAGTTTGGCTATTTGCCCAAAGATGCAAAAGTATTATAACCAGTCAAGTGGATAGCCTTGATCCCTATAAACCTAAAAACTAGTTGACCCTGGCTCGGTTGCGACTACTCTGAGACAGAGGACAAGAAAATGAAAACATTTACCAACGCTTTGCTGATTTTGGGTCTTTGCATAACACCAGTCGCATCTGCTGAGGACTGGAGCTTCGGCATAGGTACGGGTATCTCTGCCCTGGATGTGGATGGCGACGGTGGTTTCAATACCCGGTTGCTGGGGCCGATCGACTTTGATGCCAGCCTGGAACCGGACCAGGTGAGGGATTTGGCAGAGTCCGCCTTCGGCCTGGGTGGCTTTGCACGCAAAGGGCCTTGGACCCTCACCTATTCCGTGGGGCGCCTGACATTGGAAGAGGATGTCTCCGCCGTGCAGGGCGGCAACAGTGGCACGCTCGATTTGAATTTTGAAACCAACGGTGCGGAGTTTTTGGTGCACTACGCCTTTACCAGTTCAGGCAAACATACCTGGAGTGTTATTGGCGGACTGCGTTATACGGATCAGGAATACGAAGTTGAACTCGTTATCAACGGCAATGAGGTGTTCGATGGTTCTGTCGACGATGACTGGACCGACGGGATTTTGGGGTTGAGTTACAGCTATGCTTTTTCAAATACCCTCAGCTGGAATACTCAAGTCGACTACGGCTTCGGCGGTACCGATGGGACTGCGCACTTTAACACTGGGCTCAGCAAGGTGTCTGGTAACTGGATGTTTATCGGCGCACTAGATTTTAAGGCGATCGACTATGAAGAGGGGAACCGCGGTGACAGCGACTGGTACCTCTACGATGCGGACGAAACCATTCTCGGGATCAGCTTTATGTACCTCTACTAGGATTGGTTTTTGCCTGCGTCTTATTAAAAGGGTTACACAGTAGTGGGGTCCAAATAGACAAGAAAAGCCTGTTGGCGTTACTGAAATCACCTCCACCACCGGACAAAAAAACCGGGGACAAAAAAACCGAAAAAACCGGGGACAGACCACGTTTTTAACAAAAACGTGGTCTGTCCCCGGTTTTTTCGGTTTTTTTGTCCCCGGTTTTTTAACGGGCACGCATGCGGATGGAGCCGTCCAACCGCACTACTTCACCATTAAAGTAGTCGTTTTCCGCCATGCTGACGGCAAGCTGGGCAAACTCTGCGGGTTTGCCAAGCCGCTTGGGAAATTCCACGCTGTTACCCAGGGCTTCAATTACCTTGTCGTCCAGGGTTTCTGCCAGCGGCGTCAGGAACAGGCCCGGCGCGATACAGTTGATACGGATGCCTTGTTTGGCCAGCTCCCGGGCGATGGGTAGGGTCATACCGGCCACACCGGCTTTGGAACCCCCGTAGGCAGGCTGGCCGATCTGGCCGTCGAACGCGGCTACCGAAGCGACGTTGATAATCACACCGCGGCCACCGTCATCGTTAATGGGCTCCTGTTTGGCCATGCGTGCCGCGGCCTTACTCAAGACATTAAAGGTACCGCATAGGTTGATGTCGACGATTTTTTTGAACTTAGCCAGTGGCAGCGGGTTGCCCTCGCGGTCCAGCACTTTGGCGGGGGGGCCGATACCGGCGGCGTTTAACACAATGTGCAGTTTGCCGAAGGCTTCCATGGCCTGGTCCAGGCCGGCATTGACAGAGTCTTCGTCGGTAACATCGGTCACGGCGTAGGCACAGTTTTCTGCGCCCAGTTGCTCAACGGTGGCCTGGCAGGAATCTTCATTGAGATCGAAGATAAACACTTTTGCACCCTTGGCAACCAGTGCTTCGGCTGTGGCCTTACCCAGGCCGGAGGCGCCGCCGGTGATGACGGCAACTTTATTTTGCAAATCCATAATGATTCCCATTTCAGAAACTATCGATTAAACGGTTAAATTTTTAACAACACATATTTCACTTGGGCGATGGAAACTACTTCACCACTGCTATCCTTGAGTTCTTCTTCAAACTCAACCGTAGCCTTGCCGTTTTCCAACACCTGCTGCTCCAGACTGGCAAACTGCTCGTCGCTGATCGCCATCGTCAGGATTACATCGCTCGCCGCCGGGCGACGGAAGCGGATGTTGACGCCGGCACAAATTGGTGCTATGCGATCTGTACCATAGCGATTCATAAACAGGGCCCCGGCAGCACATTCGGCCAGGGCAAACAGCGAACCGGCGTACATAATACCGGTGTGGTTTGTATTCCCGGCCAGAGGCATGCGTACTACCAACTCATTGCCTTCCACCTTGTCGAAGGCGAGGCCGGTGCGGCTGATGGGTTCAATATCCTTGATGATCTCGATACCGTGTTGTTGTGACATAATCATTACCTCGAGTTGCCAGCTTAATAGCCTTTGAATTCCGGCTGGCGTTTCTCACCAAAGGCCGTCAAGCCTTCGATCATGTCGTGGGTTTTGGTATGCATATTGAGGATATTCATCTCCGCACGCAGGGCCGAGTTCAACGGCATATCCAAGCCGTCTTTGACCATCTGCTTCATGCGCTGCAAACCGATCGGACTCTTGGCAGCAATTTTGTTGGCCAGGGACATAGCCGCATCCAGCAGGGCATCATCGGCGACTACATCCAGCAACATACCCCACTCTTTCATCTGCTGGGCGCTGACGAATTCGCCGGTAAACAGCAGATAGTTGGCCGCGTTCCAGGGAATCTTGCGCGACAGGGTGACTGCGCCACCGGCACCGGGGAAGACGCCAAAGTTGGCGTGGGCATCCGCCAGTTTGGCGCTCTCTGCCGCCAGAATGATATCGCCGGTCATGGCCAGTTCCAGGCCGCCGGCACAGGTCACACCGTTCAGCGCCACCACCAGGGGTTTGGAGAAGTTAGCCGGCGCACCGAATCCCTCACGGGCGCGGGTCCAGAAGTTGGGGGCCGGTTTGGCGCCACCGTTAATATCGTCCAGCAGCATTTTCAGGTCGGCGCCGGCACAGAAGGCTTTCCCCTCGCCCGTCAACACCGCCACACGGATCTCATTGTCCTGGTCCAGTTTGGGGAAGAGGTCGGCCAGCTCCTCCAGCATGGTTTCAGAAATGGCGTTCATCGCCTTGGGACGATTCAGCTTAATCAATGCCACATGACCGATTCTTTCGTAAGCGATATCTTGATAATGCATATTAATGTGATCCAGTTACAGACAAAAAACCGGCTGCCGATGAGCGCAAACAACCGGTGTGAAAAATCTCGCTGTATGTCTTATAAACAGCATGGCGCCACCACCGAAACGAGATTTTACTGTGCCGTGTAAAGAGGCAAGACGGAATAGCCGATCAGATCGACCCACTTGTCGAAATGAATCAATGTATAAGATTGCGTCAAAACGCCAATCCGAACCACTAAGCGCTTGACGGCCCCAAATGGGCTTGATTGGTCATTAATTGGCATTTATGCTGCTTACTTTTTGAAGTAGACAGCTGAGCGTCATTAATCATCAACATTGACCAATACGCTGCAAATGGAATACAAACGATACTAAGCTGGGAGAAAAACACCGTGATCGCACTATTTCTACTCTTAACGCTGTTGCTAATACCTCTGACCAAGATCCCGGTGGCCATCGCTATGCAACAGGCGGGTGGTTATGACAACAAAACGCCACGTGAACAACAGGCCCACCTCGAGGGCTGGGGACAAAGGGCACTGGCGGCGCACCAGAACGCGTTTGAAGCTTTGCCGGTATTTGGCCTGGCACTGTTGGGGGCGGTGCAATTAGAGGTGTCCCCAGACACCATTTACCTCTTGGGAATCCTGTTTTTTGTATCGCGGTTGGTTTACCAAGTCTGCTATCTCGCCGACTGGGCCACATTGCGCAGCCTGAGCTGGGGTGTTGGTTATCTGGCTTGTCTGGGCTTGGTTGTGGTCGGGTTTTAAGAATAATGGCGGGACAGACAAACGCCTGGGTGTCCCTACCGCCAAGACCCAGAAATCCCTGTCTGAGCCGTTGCTGGAAGTGCTCCATCATCGCCAATAGCGATCGACGCTTCAATACCGCTCGAAATAGGCAGTAAGTTGCTTTTGATTAGCGACCAAACATCTCGCGCGAGATAATCAGCTTCTGCACTTCATTGGCACCTTCGTAGATTTCACCGATCTTGCTGTCGCGATAGATGGCCTCCAGCGGATACTGCTGGCCGGTGTGAGCCAATTCCTTCACAAACCCGTAGCCTCCACAGACCTGAATGGCGTCGCGGGCGATATCGACCGCCAGGCTACTACCCACCAGCTTGGCCATGCCGCACATGTGCTGAACCCCCGGGCGTTGCTTTTCTTCGGTTAGTGCCGCTTTGATATACAGGTTGCGGGCATTTTCGATCAGGGTGGCGTAGTCGGCAAATTTGTATTGCCAGTGTTGGAATTGCGCCAGTGGCTTGCCGAACACTTCACGCTGTTTCATATAGTCACAGGCATAATCAAATGCGGCCTGCGCCATACCGACACCGACAGCACCGATACCAACACGTCCCAGGGTCAAGGAGGTGAGAGCCGCTTTCAAGCCCTTACCTTCTTCGCCAATGAGATGTTCTGCAGGGACAAACACATTATCAAACACAATATCAGCGGTCAGCTGACAGTGATTGCCCATTTTTTTATCGGGAGCACCAACCGTCACCCCCTCTGCCTCTAGATCGACCAACAACATGGTCATGGCATCATTCATCTTCACCAAAACGGTTAACCACTTGGCCACTGGGCTGTTAGTGATCCAGCGTTTCTGACCATTTAAGTGATAGCCACCCTCGGTTTTGGTAGCGACGGTTTGTAACGACTGGACCCTCAAGTCGGTACTGGCGGCCGGTTCACTGGTAGCGAAAGCGCCGATAACATCACCGCTCATCATGGCCGGGAACAATTCTCTTTTTACCACTTCGGTCGCATTTTTGAGGGTATGACCGAACAGGATCAGCTGTACATCAATCATAGATGCGGCCAGGCCCGCGGAGTGGTAGGCAATCTCTTCGAGCATCACCATAGTCGCCAGCGTTGGATTTTCCAACCCTGCACCACCGTATTCCTCGCTGTAGGGAATTCGAAACAGGCCTGCCTCGGCCATTTCCTTTACCAGTTCACGAGGGAATGCATCGAGGGATTCCGGGGTATTATTTAACTTGTGTGCCACAGGGCGAATATGCTCCTCGGCAAAGTCGCGTACTTGTTGTCTGATGCTAAGGGTTTCATCGGGCAACCAAAGGTCGTCGTAAAGCTTGTTGGCATAACGAAAGGGGCTGTCGGACATTGTAATTACTCCTGTGTGTATTTGGCAGTTCGTCTATCCCGAAACGCGTTTGAGTAAAGCCTGCGAATCGATGCGCTAAAAGTGTTGCTGGAAACCAGTGATCTGCCTTTATGCGATATTACCGAGCAGGTTGGGTATGGTGATATCAGTTCATTTTCCCGGTTGTTTAAACAGAGGCAGCCAGTAGAGAAAACCAAACAGCAGGGTATTGATAAAGTGGTAACTGCCCGGGATGGTGGATAAGCGCTTTCGCACCCACAGGTATTCCCCCAAATGCCCCGCGATGAGCACGAGCGTCACCCACCTCAGAATCTTGTCAAAGTCTCCCAAAATAGAAACTTCCAACGACAACAACGCCAGGATATAGACAGATAGAACTGTAACTTTTAGTACCGTGAGTAACCTATTATTCATAACTATCGAAGCCTCGCCGAACCCATCCACTGACATCGCCTTTAACCCCTCTACTTACTCGCCTAGCGACACACCTGCCAGGATACCGCCATCCACCTGATGAAATGAGCCAGTCACGTAAGACGCCTTATCGGACGCTAACCACAGCACCAGGTTGGCCACCTCTTCCGGTTCGGCGCCACGCCGGCCCATCGGCACCATAGAGGCCATCATGTCCAGCTCTTCCTTGGCAAAACCCTCGCCGGTCATGTTGGTTTTGATAAAACCGGGGGCGATGGCGACACAGCGGATATTGTCGCGACCGTATTCCAAGGCCACGGTTTTGGTCAACCCCATCACGGCATGCTTGGAGGCGACATAGGGGGCGATTTCACTCATGCCCATCAAACCATCCACAGACGCCGTGTTGATAATTACACCACCACCGGCTTTTTGCAGGTGCGGCAGCGCCGCTTTGGTACCGTAAAACACGCCGCTGAGGTTGATATCGATCACACGCTGCCAGTTGTCCAGCGATTGCTCGGCGGTCTTGGCACGCTGTCCGGCAATACCGGCGTTGTTAAAAATCACATCCAGACGGCCAAATTTCTCCACTGCCAGATCCACCATGGTCTGACAAGAATCCATATCCGCCACATTGACTTGCACAGCCAATGCCTGGTCGCCAATCATAGCCGCCGTTTCTTGTACGCGTGTCAGGTCGATATCGGCTACCACCACACTGGCGCCTTCGGCGGCAAAGCCCAACGCTGCCGCGCGGCCAATACCACCGGCCGCACCAGTGACCACAACTACTTTATTTTCAAATGCTTTCATCGCAGATTACCTCAATTGTTATGTACTGACGTTCGTGTGTGAAAAACGGTATTAAGATTTTTGGAAAATATGCACAAAACCGGCACTGCCCAGGCCGCCGTTGTGCTGTAGCGCAGTGCGCGCGCCAGGCACTTGCCGCACACCGGATTGGCCGCGCAATTGCTCCACCAACTCTGTGATTTGTGCCAGGCCGGTAGCACCCAGGGGATGCCCTTTGGCCAAAAGGCCACCAGAGGGGCACACTACGTATTTGCCACCGTAGGTGTTTTGGCCTTCGAGAATAAACTTCTCCACATCGTCCGCTTCACATAAGCCTAAAGCGTCATAGGTAATGGCTTCGTTGCTGGTAAAGCAGTCGTGCAGTTCGATGACATCGATATCTTCCGGTCCGACACCGGCGTCTTCATAGGCGAGGCTAGCCGCTTCGCGGCTAAGGGCACGGAACATAATATCGAGCGGATCACTTTCAAAGTATTCCTGCTTATCGCTGCACCAGCCGGAACCGATCAGTCGGATATCCTGACGAATACCGTGGCGCTTAGCGTAGGCTTCGCTGCAGACAATCACCGAGGCGGCGCCACAGCTGGGTGGGCAAGCGTAGAGTTTTCGCAGCCCGCGATAAATAGGATCACCGGCCAACACCTCTTCCACGGTCAAAGGTGTGCGGAAAATTGCGTTTTCGTTCAACGCGGCGTGTCGACGGGCCTTGATGGCAAGCTGTGCCAGAGTTTCGTCACTGAGGCCGTAGGCTTCCTTGGTCAGATCTACCTGGCATCCAAACAGCATCACAGCTGGGGGCAGTTTGCGTTCGGCTTCCGACAATCCCAGCAAATCCGCCGCCGCGGTATTGTGGCGATGCAATGGGCTGATACGATCAGGGAAGACCATATCGAGGGCTCCGGGCATCATTTGTTCAAAGCCGACCGCTAGTGCGCACTCGACCACGCCACTTTTTACCGCCTGGGCGGCCAGCGCGAAGGCTGTAGAACCGCTGGCGCAGTTGTTGTTGACGTTGACGATGGGAATACCGGTAATGCCTACGTTGTACAGGGCTGCCTGACCGGCACAGCTGTCGCCATAGACGTAGCTGGCGTAGGCCTGTTGGACCTGGTGGTAGTCGATGCCAGCATCGGCCAGAGCGGCGCGGGCGGCGTTGCCGCCCATGACGTCGTAGCTGTCGCTTTGACCCGGTTTTTTGAAGGGGATCATGCCTACACCGGCGATGATTACGTTTTTGGTCATGGTATTTTCCCTGCGTTTGCTTTCTATGCGGTATGCGTAGGGTGGATTAGCGTTAGCGTAATCCACCGAGTATGGTGGCAATGTCCACTTCCGTTGGTGGATTACGCTAGCGCTAATCCACCCTACCCATATTTGGGCAACCTAATTAACGCCGCGAGCTTGACCTTCCCAATATTTCTTGCGCAGCTCCGTCTTCAACACCTTGCCCACCGGGCTTCGCGGCAAGTCCGCCACAAAGTCGATGGTCTTGGGTGCTTTTACGCTACCGAGCTTTTCCTTGGCCAATGCAATCAGTTCTTCCTCGGTTGCCTCGGCACCGGGCTTGATTTGAATCACCCCTTTAACCGACTCCCCCCACTTTTCATCGGGCACACCGATCACTGCACAATCCTGCACCGCCGGGTGCTGGGTCAGCACCTGCTCGATCTCGTTAGGAAAAACGTTAAAACCACCGGAGATAATCATGTCTTTTTTGCGGTCGACAATAGTGATGTAGCCGTCTTCACTCATCACACCAATATCCCCGGTGTGATGCCAACCGAACTCCCGCGCTTCGGCGGTGGCTTCGGGGTTTTGGTAATAACCGGGAGTCACCAGGTTACCCTGAACACAGATTTCACCCGCTTCTCCACGGGGCACTTCCTGGCCGTGATTGTCGAGAATGGCCACACGGTTAAACACACAGGGCCGCCCGATGCTGTGCAGACGCGCTTCGTTAATAGAACCGTCGGCGTTCATATAATCCCAAGGCGCCTTGGCGGTGATGGAAGCCGGTGCTTCGGTCTGACCAAAGGCTTCGGTCATTACCGGGCCGAACACATTAATGGCTTCCTTGAGTTTTTCCAACGATGTGGGTGCTGCGCCGATAAAGATATGCTGCAGCGACGAGCAATCGTAATCGCGCACATTGGGCAGCGCCAGCATCATGTAGAGCACGGTGGGCGGAATAAAGAAGTGAGTAATACCGTGTGTTTGCACTTCCTTGAGAATCCCCTCGGGATCAGGTGCCGCCATCATATAGTTGGTGCCGCCACGGGCAAAGTGAGCCATGCCCAGAATGCCAGCTGAGTGGGTCATGGGTGCGACCACCAGATGGCGACTGTTATCGTGGTAATTAAAGTGGGCCCAGAAGTTGGCAAACAGGGTTTCCAGGTTTTTGTGGGCAATCATTACGCCCTTGGGCTTGCCAGTGGTGCCTCCGGTGGGAAACAACGCCACTATATCATTTGGGTTTTCCGGTCCTATCTCAAAGTGCTGCTGGTAGTCCAGTAGCCAAGTTTGTAGATATTCACCGGCACCACCTTCCGTATCCAGGCAAATTAATTCTCTGATTCCCGGTACTTTCTCCTTAATGGAGACCGCCTCTTTTTCAAAGTAGCTGTGATAAAAAAGCACTTCGCCACCAAAACGGTCCAACAAGTCGATATTGTTTTCCAGCGCATTCCGCGGGTTGATCGGCAACCAGATGGCCTCGGCGCGAAACAATCCCAGCAGCGCTAAAAAGGCAAGATTGGAGTTGGGGGCCAGCACACCGATCTTGGTGCCCTTGGCGTAACCGCGACCACGAATGGCGGAGGCGATATGGTGAGACTGCTCGGCAGCTTCACTATAGGTGTATTTGGAACCCGGTTCTACAAAGGCCAGGTTATCGGGGTATAAAGATGCCCCCTTATCAAAAAAATCGATAATGCGCATGGTGTTACCTTTTGTCGCTCCTGTGCATCCTTACACGCGCCACATACCTTACATCCTGTACCTAAAAATACCGCTGTGGGATTCGACATCCCACAGCGGTTTGGCAGTAAATCTTAGTTAATTTCTACATCCACAGGCAGGAAGTTTTTCAGTGCGCCGAGCAGGTACTCGTGGCCAGCCGCCTCACAGGGAGAAGCAAAACCTACCTTGTCAGGTCCTTCGTTGATCAGCTTGTGGGCCATGGCCGCCTGGTGTACACCGGTTTGCAAATAACCGGGACCACTGCGAATCACACACTGGCGGGTACCGGCGGTACCGCGGCCCAGGGCAAAGTCAACACAGCGATGCTTGAGCATATTTTCCCGAGGCGGCATGCCCGGCTGCATATCTTCCGCAATAGTACTCAGTGCTTGCAGTTGTTCCGCTTCCGGCAACGGTTTGATATTTTCTTCGTAGTGCTTTTGCAAGGCGATAATACTTTCGAACATGGGGCGGTTATCAAAGGCCGTCAACTGTCGCAGGTTCTTTACGCGGTAATCGTCCTTGAACCAGACCGGCAGACTGCCGCCACCCCAAGGGTGAGCCAACTGCGTCATCATACGGCCCGGCACCAGGAATTCGTAACCGCGGGCTTTTTCCCAGGGCACCAGTTTGTCATCTTCCAAGTGATAGTTATCGGTGAAAAACATCCCGAAAATGGTTTGTGTGGAACCATAGGTGGGCACCCCCGAAGCCAGTAGACCAGTATCCAGGCTGTCGATCCCGCCCTGCTCCAGCACAATACGCGCGGCAATTTCCAGGGTCGCATACATATAAGCGGTACTGGGCACTAACGCCAGACCGGCCTCGGCGTACTGCTGGCCATACTTTTCTTTCATTTCCAGCACATAGGATTGCTCGCCGGTGGTATCGATATAGTGCACACCGGCTTGCAACGCGGCTTGAACGGCAGTTTCACCAAATTTGAAGAAAGGACCTACAGTGTTACAAACGGTTTTGGCACCCCTGAACAACTCCGCCAAGGATTCCACATCGTGGGAGACTTCCACCACGTCGTACTCCGCGGTTTCGATACCGGGCACCAGTTTCATGGCTTCTTCAACCCGCTCTTTATTGCGGCCCGCAGCAATAAAAGGAATTTCGTACTGGCGCAAATATTCGGCGACCAATTTGCCGGTGTAACCACTGGCACCGTAGATAACAACAGGTTTTTTACTCATCGCTTTTTTACTCCACGTTAAAAACTTTTGTCAGACTGTTCTTTGTTAGTCCATTTGTCGTTAGTGGTTGGCCTTGTACCACTTGCTCAACCAAGTACCGCCTTTCAGGCTGAGAAGATTGTTTTCACCGTCCTCCACCAGTGCAGCGCGAGCATCGCGCATCAGTTTTTCCACCGGGTATTCACGGGTCAGGCCATTGCCACCGAACAGTTGCATGGCTTCGCAACAAACATCGAAGGCATTCTGAGTCACAAGCGTCTTGCTGGTAATGGAGGCAAGCAGGTGCGGTCCGTTGGGACCGTAGTTATAGCTGAACACCCGCTGACTCATGGCACGGCTGCTTTCCACCTTTCGCCACAGGTCAAACACGCGTAGGCGTACACTCTGGTGATCCATCAACAGGCCTCCGCCCTGCTTGCGCTCGTGCACATAGTCCAGAGCGTGCTCGTAGGCGGCTCGGGCAACGCCGGTAAAGGTGGCCGCCATCTCCATATTGCCGAAGGTCAGGGCGCCAAAGAAGCTGGGCCACGCCTCGTCCTTGCCACCAATGACGTATTTCAGGGGAATACGCACCTCGTCGAAGTAGATTTCTCCCTGGGGCAACGCGCGCTGGCCCAACTTATCCAGGGGTTTGCCTTTGGAAACACCCGGCAGATCAAAAGGTACCAGTGCCACCACATTGGTCAGACTGCCATCTTCCAGGTAGATACCTTTACCGTCATAATCGCAGGGACAGTTCAACAGGCCACACTTAGCGATGGGGGCACCGCTGACCCAGGCAGCACTTTGCCCATTGATCACCAGTTCATCACCGTCCACACGGGCCTGCAGATTGGGTTTGGTGTGCTTGCTACCAACGACCGCCTCGGTCTTGCCCACATCCACCATATCGCTGCCGCGGTCCGGCTGTGTACCAATCCAGCAACCCAGCAAACTGCCAAAACGTTCGATTAACTCCGCATCGCCAGTGTTATAGGCGGCAAAGGCAGGGAAGGCGGTTGCAAGTGCACAGATAGTAAGACCGGAGTCGCCCCAACCGAGCTCTTCGAAGATCAGCGGCATTAAACGCGCCTTCTGCACCTTATCCATGGTTGCCAGGGTTTCCAGGCAGATAATGCCGGACTCTTTCAGCTGGGCGAGAAAGCTCCACAGAGGCGATTCGGGGGCGATCACGGCTTCCGGGCTCATCTTGTCGAGTTTCTCACCTATCGGCCGCATCACATCCCGGGCAAACCGGTGAGTCACATCCTGAATGGCCAGCTCCTCTTCCGTCAGCTGAGCTTCAAGGCCACTCAAACCCAGGGTGGGCATAGGGATTTCATCGAATAGAAACATAGTGATTAACCCTGTTGGTAGATTATCGTTTAAGAGGGATTGCAGTAGAGACTACCGGAGCAGGGACGGGTTGGATTCACTAGAAAGGACGAAAATAACGCTCACCCGAAAGGGTGAGCCAGAAAGACAAGCGGGTGTAGCCTGCTATGGGCGATCAAACACGGCCAGCTCTTTCAGGCGGCGTACCGCTTGGGTCCGGCGGGAAACACCGAGTTTGGCGTAGGCGGACTGCAGGTGAGTTTTGACGGTATTAATTGAGACGCACAGCTGGTCAGAGATTTCTTTGTTGGAGTGTCCCTCCACCAGCAGAGCCAGGGTCGCAAGTTCGCGCTTGGTGAGCGATTCCACCAATGCTCCACCAGCCGGCTCCGCAGGCACCACACGTTTCGAGGTAACACTATCAGGCAATGGTCGACCTTTAAGTGCTGTAGATTCGCCAGTATCGAGCACTGCTGTGATGGTGTCTATTTGCTGCTGCCAAAGCTGGTGGGATTCCTCACCCGTACGCTGCTGCAAGTCGCTACGCAATGCCCGCAGCGCCTCCATCACCGCTTCGCCCTCCTCGCGAAACAGCTGGATCACCCCATTTTCCTGATCCAGTGCCAGAGCCTCAGTCAACACCTGCTTAGCTGCCGGCAGTTGGCCCGTATGCATGTAGCCTCGGGCTAACAATACCAATACCTCCATGGCGCGCACCCGGCGGTTGTGAGCCAAAAACTGCGTCAACAGGGATTTCAAAATCACCGCTGCTTTAGCCACATCACCGGCGGCTTGAGACAAGCGCGCTTCGGCCAGAATTTCCCACTCATCCCCCTGGCGCACCAGGGTTTGATGGGCCTTGGCGCTCGAGGCCTTGTTTTGTGCCCATTCCTGATAGGTTGTCTGCGCCATTTGAGGCTCGCCCAGTGCCAAATATAGGCGTACCCGCTCGTGCATGACAGCCGCCAACAAGCGCCGCCAGCCCCGCTCATCGGCCATTTGCTGCGCTTGCTGTAAGTAACCCAACGCATCGTCATGTCGGCCCAGATAATGCAAAAGTCGAACGCTGGCACGCAACACAACCACCACCATGTCCGGGCTGGCATTCACTCGCTGAGCATCGAAGCCGTGCTCAAAAAGTTCCAGCGCCTGGGTGAGATCACCGCGGCAATAACAGATCACCCCCAAAATGGGTTCTATCAGCCCGACGATACGAGATTGACGCCCTGCAACCTGTTGCAGGTGTGCAATTTCCCGTCGCAAAGTTGTTTCCGCGTCCTGCAGGCACCCGCCTGCAAACGATATCAAGCCCGACAGACAGGCCACATAAGCCCGGGTATAAGCGAGATCCACGTCGGTCTCTTTTGCCAGCACCCACTGCACTTCTTCCAGCGCCTCGGCGTATTCCAGGCTGTTGAAGTGTAAAAATGCCTTCACCGCTCGCTGTGAACCCAGAATATAGCTCGGTTCTTCCGGTGATTGTGGCAACCAAACGTCCAGCAACTGGCGCGCAGCCACATAGTCATCGGCGATAAAGTGCATCACAATTTCGATGGTATAAAGCTCGGCGCGGCGTTGCGGTGTCAGCTCCGCCTCAAAGCCTTTCACTTCCGTCAGCAGGCGCCGGGCTTCGGTCATCTGGTTATTCAGCACCATCAGCCACGCCATTTGAATCAATATTTCACGGCTGTCCTGCAGCAATGCTGGCGGCAGCCGCTTAAACAGGCTGAACATTAGAGGGAAATGGCCGTGGGCCGTCAGCCGTGTTCCCCACTCCTCCAACAGCTCCAATGCCCGTTCATTATCACCGGCACTCAAGGCATGCTGAATGGCCTCACCCGCCAGTCCTTCCTTTTCAAACCAATCACTGGCGCGATGGTGCAGATTTGCAATATCAGCCGCTTCCTTCTCTTGCAGCTGACGTAACCAAAAATTGCGCAGCAGCGGGTGCAGGCGATACCAGTAGCCCTGATCATCCAGACCCTGTAGCAGGAAACGCGCATCCCACAGGCGCTTCAGTTTTTCACCGGCTTGGGTATCCCCGGTAATGGCGCCACACAGGGGCGCGCACAAGCGCTCCACGATAGAGGTGCGCATCAGCAAATCCGCCAGAGGTTGCGACATATGACTCACCACCTCCTCGGCAAAAAAGTCCGATACCGAATCAGGGTGTCCTCCCGACGCATGCAGGGAACTGCTGAGAAATGCCTGTAAATCCTCCGCTCCCTGTGCCGATAACGCCGCCAACTGCATCACCGCCGCCCACCCTTCGGTTCTACCGTAAAGTACCTCCAGGTCAGCCTCCGAGAGCTGTAGTTGATTGGTCTCACAAAAGAGGGTTCGCGCCTCCTTGCGGTCGAAGCGCAGATCCTCCTCTCCCAGCGCTACCAGCTTGTTTCCAGCTTTTAGCTTGGCCAGCGGCAGCGGCAGCGGTTCTCGTGAACCCACTACCAGGGTCAGGTTCTCGGGCAGGTATTTCAGCAGGTAACTTAGGGTATCGTGAATCACAGGGGCCTGAATCAGCTGGTAGTCATCCAGAAACAAGGCTAAAGACTGGGTTTCACTTACCAGCGACTGAATAAGGCTGGATACAAAGCGCCGGCCTTGAAAAGCACCCCCATTGTCGAGATAGTGATCGACCTGATCCGGTGAAATCGACTCGCACAGCCCCCCCAAAGTGGCCGCCAGATAATAGAAAAACTGGGCCTCTTCGTTGTCCTCCTCTTCCAGCGTCAACCAACTGACCTTGTGCCCTGCTTGTTGCAATTGCCGGTAGCACTGCGCCAACAGGGTCGATTTCCCGTACCCGGCCGGTGCCGTTACCACCAGCAACGAACCGCCGCGCTGTGCCCCGGCATAAAGGGGCTGCAACAGGCGCTGGCGCTCCAAGGCCCCAGCGGCCAGCCGCGGTGGCATCAACCGGGTGGCGATTAGGGGCATAGCCATTGTAGGGTTGGATGGTTGATTCATCGCTGTCAGCCGCCGACATTAAACGTGTGTTTTATATTGATTCGCGCACTATACAGAAAGTAGCAAAAGTCAGGCCTCACCCGAAAGTATGACCCAAATTTTCACACTCTGCGCCGCGCAGTGCCTACAGACTAAATATCCCTTTTATATCAAAAGGTTAGAAGGCACTCAATGAACTTGCCCCCTGCGCTCGTGCACCGGTTGGAATTTCGTAATTACGGGTGAGGTGCCCTGGCGACAAAAGGGTTAGTCTAATTGGACATAACAACAACCACTCCATTAGAGAGTACACCTACAGCCCCAAACGCATCTAGCCAGGAGAGTTATTAATGAAACCTTCCACACTGTGTGCCGCAATTGCCACAACCGCTCTATCATCCTTGAGTCACGCCCAGAATCTCGCGATCGAGGAGGTAGTGGTAACTGCCCAAAAGCGCGCTGAAAGTATCCAGGATGTGCCCCTGTCGGTGACAGCCATGAGCGGTGAGAAAATTGAAAAGGCCGGTATCGGCGATCTGTCGGAACTGTCCAGCTATGTCCCCAACCTGAACATAGCTGAGGGGGCGATCAATACCAATATCTATATGCGTGGTATGGGATCGGGTATTAACCGCGCCTTTGAACAATCGGTAGGCATGTTTATCGACGGCATTTACATGGGTCGCGGCCGCCAGTTCCGCTCGCCCTTCCTCGATCTGGAGCGCGCCGAGGTGCTGCGCGGCCCACAAGGTATTCTATTTGGCAAGAACACTATTGCCGGCACCCTGAACCTGGCCACCGCCAAACCTCAGGTAGGCGAGCCACTAAGCGGTCATGCCACTCTGGAGTATGAACCCGAATACCACACACAAACCGTAAGCGGTGTGCTATCCGGCAGCGTTTCCGATCAGCTTGCTTTGCGTTTAGCGGTGAAAGACAGCAGCTCTGACGGTTATGTGGAAAACACCTTGTTGGATAGGGACGAAGCCGCGACCGACGAACAGATTGCCCGTCTGACCTTTACCTGGGAGCCCACCAATGACCTGACTGTCAGCGGTAAACTGGAGCATGATACCTTCGACAGCACCGGCACCAGTGTGCAGGTCACCCATTTTGAGCCACTGGATCCCCTGGCCGGTTTTATGGCAGCGGTTATCCCGACGATTGACCCCAATTTTGACACCGAGGCCGATGACCATAAGTCTACGGATACTGCTCTGGCCCCGGATACCCGCGAAACCGAAGTGGACAATGCGGCAATTACTGTGGAGTATGGCCTCGGCGAACACACATTGACGTTTGTCAGTGGTTATTCGGCGTACGAATCTCTCGATCTGCAGGATGTGGACTTTGGCCCGGTGAGTTTTCTCGCCACCAATGACGACCACGACTACAGCCAGTGGAGCCAGGAGATTCGCCTGACCTCCCCCGGGGGCGAGACTTTTGACTATATCACCGGCCTCTACTGGCAAAAGAGTGACTTTGACGCCAACTTCTGGTCCCATGCGGATATCAGCACCATCGATCCCGTGCTCCAGGCCGTCTATGCCACCACCGGCGCCGTTGATCCCAGTCAGCCGGTCGGGCTCACCAATCCCAGTCTGATCGACGTTGGCCTGGTGCCCACCCCTTTTACCCGCGACACCCAGTTTGAACAGGACGTGGAAACCTGGTCTGCCTTTTTCCAGGGTACCTGGTCTGTTACCGATACCGTACGCTTGATTTTGGGGGCGCGTTATACCCACGAAACCAAAGAAGTGAGCCGCAACTCCGGCATCTACCGTTTCCAGGACCGCACCACCCTCGGCGGCATGCAGGAATCGGTCATGGCCACCGCGCTGAGAGTGAACGTTACCCTGCCGCAATTTGCCGATGAGCGCACAGAGAAACAACTCACTCCTTCCATCAAAGTGCAGTGGGACTTCAACGAAGACATCATGCTCTATGCCTCGGCGGAAAAAGGCTTTAAAGGCGGTGGTTTTAACGCCAATGCAGATGCCACCCTCGCGAATCAGGAATTCGAGGAAGAGAGTGCTCTGGGGTTGGAAATGGGCATGAAATCCACCCTGCTAGGGGGCCAGGCACAGCTCAATGCCGCCCTGTTCCGCACCAACTACGAAGATCTACAAGTCACCACCTGGAACGGTTTTGGTTTTGAGGTGGGAAATGCAGCGGAGTCCATCACCCAAGGCCTGGAAGTGGACGGCCAAATCCGTCTGACTGAAGGGCTGACCGTGGGCGGCGCTATTGCCTACCTGGATGCCTACTACAAAAACTTTGATACCGCTCCCTGCCCGGCGCCGGTCATCGCCACAGGCACTGTCGTGTGTGATCTCTCCGATCAAACCACCACCTATGCCCCCGAGTGGTCCGGCAGCCTGTACGCCGACTACTTTACTCCCATCGGCGAACACTTGGAGCTACGCGCTGGTGTGGATATCAATTATTCGGACGAGTTCTATTACGATTCCGACTTGGATGAAAACACCAAGCAGGACAGCTACTACAAGGTTAACGCCCGAGTGGCGCTGGCCGATGTGGATGACCGCTGGGAAGTGGCGCTGGTAGGTAAAAACCTGAACGATGAAACCACCATTTCCTACGGCTTGGATATGCCGTTGGTCGCCGGCGGGGTTGTGGGTTATGTTGATGCGCCGAGGGAAATTGCCATTCAGTTGAAGGCTGCGTTCTAAAATTCCTACTTAGACGGAATTTCCACATGGAATCGGGGCCCCAAGTGGGCCCCTTGTTTTCTTTGCCCGTCACCTCAAATTTCTGGTCAGTTTAGATACTTGTTGATCCAATTCTCGATTCGCCTTTTAACATTGTACAAAGCCATTCCAGGTATCAAGGAGTCTGTAAACGGGTGACTCAATCCTTGATCCTGCTGTTCGGTTCTCCACTGATCTAACACCTTTCTGTGTTCAGCTATTACCGCAGCATAATCCGCATTGTTCGCCAAATTGTTCAACTGCATTGGGTCGCTGTTAACGTCATAAAACTCTTCGGAAGGCCGATTTTGGTAAGCATAGACGCGCTTTTTGGCAAACTCATCGCTCGATGCTTTATCTAGCCAACTGAACCATCCGCCTTGCCCCTTTTCTGTTATGTTATTGGTGAATACACCCTGGGGGTTCAGATTTTGAATGTAACGGTAGTTTTCTGACCTGACAGACCGTATGGGAAAGGCATCTCTGGAATTTACGATTCCCAGCGTCGTATGTGTACTGAAGACGTAATTACGATGTGTCTCCTCGGCGTTTTTTAATACCGGCAACAAACTCTTGCCGTCAATATTTTCTATCGGTCGCCCTCCGGCAATATCCACAAATGTTGGCAGCAAGTCGACAAGACTCACCAGCGCTTGAGTTCTGCTACCCGGAGCAACCATATTTTTATAGCGCACGATCAAGGGCACATGCAAACCCGCCTCGTAGTTGGTCCATTTTTCAAAAGCAAACCCGCCGCCGTGATCGCTGGCATAAATAACAACCGTGTCTTTCGACGCTGGCGAGCGTTCCAACAAATCAAGCACGGTACCAACATCTTTATCCATGGCCGTCACTAAATCATAATAGCCCGCCAGAGCCTGTCGTGTTTCTGCCGTATCCACCAGGTAACCCGGCATCGCCACAGTTTCCGGGTTATACAGGGTTGGCGCGGGGAAACCGCCTTCCTCTCCGTCCACAGCATGTGGGAGGCTGGTGGCTACCACTAGCAAAAACGGGCGCTCACCTTCACTGTTGAAGACCTTGTTAATGGAATGAAAGTACTTTGAGATATAGGTCTTGGAATTCGATAATGTATTTGGCCGTTCTGGTAAGTATTCAAACGGGAACTGCTCTTTAGGGCCTATATGGGTCTTTCCCGCCAAAGCCACTCTATAACCTAGAGACTGCATAAAGGCCGGCATGGTTTTGATGCCCGAATATATCTCCGTGTGATTACGATGTGCGCCATGGCGCAAGGGACTCAAACCGGTATAAATGGAACTTCTGCTAGGCGTACAAATCGCCTGAGCCGCAAAAGCGTGTTCAAACAGCATCCCCTGGCTTGCAAGCTGATCCAGATTCGGAGTAGCAACGTCGGTATTGCCATAGCTGCCCATATCGACACCATGATCATCGCTGAGAATCAGCAGGATATTTGGCGTATCAGCACAGACAAGCGTCGGCAGCACTAACAAACATAACGATACACTCGCTATTAAACGGCACACTTTCAACATAGATTTTGAATCGCTCTCATTGTCGCAACAGATAGTACATTGCGAGATTATTGAAACCACACCTTAGATAATACAACTGCCGCAAGTATTACCGAATAGAAAAAATCCCTACAAACATGGACATTACCGTCATCGGCTTTGTTAGCTTAGGATACACTTGGCTTCTTCGAGAGCGTAGCAATATGGCTTATGACAAATCGAGATAAGCATGGAAATTTAAATAACAAAGCTGCATTTTTTGAACTGTTCCTTATTTACGAAGCTCTGGACAACCTTCGATGTTTCAGCCGAAACTCGCTGGGGGTCATACCTTTGAGGGCATGGAAACGGCGATTGAAGTTAGAAATATTCTGGTAACCGCACAGAAAAGCAATCTGTGTAATTTCCATATTGTCCCTAACTAACAGACGGCAAGCCTCGTTGACTCTGATCATATTCACAAACTTGGCAAACGTTAGCCCGGTAGACTTTTTAAAAAAGCGACTAAACCCTTGGGAGGTCAGGCCTACGCGGTCGGCGATTTCAGGTTGATTTATTTCGGCCCCAACATTTTTTCTAACAAAGTCGTAAATCTTCTCTATTCTCCGACGATTAGTTTCATTAATATCAGCGCTCAAATTGTAATCCGGTGTAGCCAGAGCGACCAGGTCATCGGATTGCGCCAGCTGATTCAGTATTTGCGCCAACGACAGCAGTTTGTCCATGCCCCTTTGATCGACCAGCTTCTCCATTAACCGGGTAACAAATTCAGCAGTGTTGCCGGTAACAGACAGCCCCCGATTGGCGAGCTTCAGCATGCGAGCAATCAAACCGGCTTCCGGCAAGTCCAGAAAGCCTTGTCCAAAGCAATCGGGACGAAACTGAATCACCAGCAACTCAGATAACTCCCGGTCACTCGACTGATCACTGTACCAACAATGGGGAAGATTTGGGCCTACCAACACCAGATCCCCAGGTTTGTAGGGTTCCACACTGTCTCCGATAAACCGGGTTCCCACGCCGCGAATATTCCAGGTGAGCTCATACTCAGGGTGGTAATGCCAAGTGTGGTCTTCAGTGAAGTCCTCACAAAGCACCTGGGAACTGCAAAACGAACTCCCCTCGTCGGTTTGAACATTTTCAAATAGCGGATTCATAGAGAGCCTCCTTCACACTATATCTTAGAGAAGCAAACTGAAAATTACCTTAATAAGATCCTATTCCACGCCCCCGAGTAGTCGCTTTAAGGTTAATTTCAGGCAGGGAGGTTTAATATAGGGTGAAAAGCCCCTTTCCCCTGCACGGATTCCTCCATGACAAATCCTTACCACAATAAGAGCTCTGGTTATATCACACTACTGACTCTGGTTGCCGCCCTGGGTGGCTTGCTGTTTGGCTACGACACCGCCGTCATATCTGGCACCGTAGGCTCTCTGGAGCACTATTTTATCCAGCCCCTTAATCTCAACGAGTACGAAGCCAATTCCTTGCTGGGTATGCTCGTCTCCAGTGCGTTGATCGGCTGCGTGATTGGTGGCGCCAGCGCCGGTTGGTTGAGCCAACGCTTTGGTCGCAAACCGGTCCTGATTCTCAGTGCGGCCCTGTTCTTTCTCTCGGCCCTGGGTTCTGCCCTACCCGAGCTGGGTTTTCAGGCGATAGGTGCCGACAATGGCCACCAAGCACTACCGCAGTTTATTGTCTATCGCATTGTTGGCGGCATCGGTGTGGGCATGGCATCCATGCTGTCGCCGCTCTATATCGCAGAAATCGCTCCACCGGATATCCGCGGGCGCTTGGTCTCCTACAATCAGATGGCCATCGTCACCGGCATTATCGTTGTCTACTTTGTCAATTACCTGATCGCCCTGCAGGGAGACGAGAGCTGGAACCAGAGCGTGGGATGGCGCTATATGTTCGCCTCTGAAATGCTACCCGCAGCCTTGTTTTTCGGGCTTTTGTTTACTGTACCGGAAAGCCCGCGCTGGTTGGCGCTGAACAACCGTCCGAAAGCAGCCATGGCCACATTGACCCGGCTTCACGGCACGGCTATTGCCAAACGGGAGTTTGAGGATATTGAACAGAGCGCTCACAAGCACTCCGGCAAGCTTCTGTCTTATGGCGCACTGGTGATTGGTATCGGACTGGCACTGTCAATTTTCCAACAGTTTGTCGGTATCAATGTGGTACTCTACTACGCTCCAGAGATTTTCAAGAATATGGGCCTTGGCACCAACGCCGCCATGCTGCAAACCATTATTGTCGGTGCGGTTAACGTGATATTTACCCTGGTTGCCATATTTACAGTCGACCGCTTCGGTCGCAAACCGCTGATGATCGTCGGTGCCCTGGGCATGGCGTTTGCGATGATCTCACTCGGTTTCAGCTTTTACAGCCAACAAATGGGCTCAACTGCATTGATCATGATGCTGATTTACGTTGGCTGTTTCTCCCTCTCCTGGGGGCCAGTCTGCTGGGTACTGCTATCGGAGATATTCCCCAATAAAATTCGCAGCGCGGCCATGTCCCTTGCCGTGGCCGCCCAGTGGATCTCTAACTACCTGGTGTCCTGGAGCTTCCCGATGATGGATAAAAACACCTACCTGGTCGAGCAGTATCACCACGGATTTACCTATTGGCTCTACGGGGCGATGGGCGTATTGGCGGCCCTGTTTATCTGGAAGGTCGTACCGGAAACCAAAGGCAAGACCCTGGAGGAAATGGAAGCCCTGTGGAAACCGGAGTTAAAACCTGGCCCCACACCGGTGGCAGAGGGATCAGCTGCTTAGCAATAAATGGGGAACTACGCTCCCCATTTATGTCTCGGTTTCGAATAATCAGTTGAATATGAACGATACTCTCTTTATATCATTGCACGGCTCACAAACCAATACACACCCAGCCCACATAAGAACGATGCGGCACACTGCTGCATCAACTGCCTCTGTACCAAATCAAAGCGACTAACCACCAATATTGGCACTGTCATCACAAAAACAACCAATATTTGCCCCAATTCAACTCCCAGATTAAACGCCATCAAGCCGTTCAATACAGCCGTCTGGGGAAGCCCTACTTCACTGAGAACACTGGCAAAACCAAAGCCATGTATCAAACCGAATAGAACTGCTACCAACAGTCGCCGACCAATAGTTGAGTGTTCACTGAGGCGCAAATAACACCAGGAAAATAGGGCCAAGCCTATGAGCACCAGTGCCGCTTCATTGTTTCCCCATTGCGCTATCACCACCACAGCTATCAGCGACAAGAACAAAGTTGCCACCCGCCTCGCCGCCATACCAGTCAATAGCGTATTTTCAGCCGCCACCAAAGCAATGGAAAAACCAATCAGTGCTTCCACCCAGCCAATATCCGGAACAATCCAGGACAAAGCTGCAGCCATCAACGTGATACTGTGGCCTAACGTGAAGCCAGTAATCAATAACAGTAGTTCTTTCTGCCGCCTAACCAACAACATCAATGCCGCTAAAAAAGCCAGATGATCGTAGCCCGCCAGAATATGCTCAAAACCAAACAACATATAATTTGAGAACACAGAGGCTGATGAAGGAACACCATCCTGATAAGCATTGCTTGCTGATTTTAACGGCACAGAAAATCTGGGCTGATGCACAGTTAATAAGCGCTCGTCGATCACGCTACTTGGGAGAGTGATACGGGCAAAATGCACATGTTGTGGCGCCAATTGGAAAACACGCTGCAGGTTAACGACCACGGGTGATTGTTGATCCGCACAATGGTACCGAAGCTGAACACGCAACTTCTCGGGTGCTGCATGCAACCGTCCACCTGTTTTAAATCCGCAACTGTGTTGAGCTTGTTGCACCAGTAGGCCGTCTTTCAATAAGTCAATCATGGCCGCTGACAAGCGTTCGTCATCAGCCCTGTCCAAAGACAGTAATCGAGCACTATCTTTAGAACTGATTCCCCACTCGATCTCAACAGTTTCCGCTTCAAACAGCCAGTGAGATTGAGAGCGAAGCTGTGTGTCGGCAAACGTCCACACACTGATCAATCCCAGCCAAAGCATCAAAATACCAGCAGCCAGGTATCTCATTGGTCAATCACATCCGGCAAAAAGGTATAGTCACGCAGCTCAAGCTTTTTTAGATAGGTCTCATTAATCCGAATGGCGGAAGCTTCTTTAAGATCAGCTAGATAGCGACGTAGCTCACGCTGACGTTCACTCTGACGATATTGGTCAATAACCTGCTGACGAACCTGATGAAACTCAACAACGGCAGTTTCTCGTTGATACGCCATCAATAGGTGATAGGCATTACCGGCAACAATGGGCTTGTTCACCTCTCCACTCTTGAGCGTCGTTATTTTTTCTGCCAGAGTTTTACCCAGTTGATGATGCAGCTCTTTAGCAGATAAAAAGTGTCCGGGCAATGCCAGCAATTCGTTATCAGCCATCTGCTGTTTAACTTCATTAAATGGCTTTCCACGGCGAATCTCATGGGCGGCTCGCCAAGCACGGGTGTAGGCCGGCATCTCTTCACTGCAACCGTCTTCATCACAAGCAAACCGCATGTGAAAAACCTTCCAGGCAGGTTGAGGTTGAAACCGTATGCGGTTAGCTTCAAAAAAGTCCATCAACGATTTTTCACTCACCGGCAGCCGATCAAGATCCTCAACAACCCACTCGACCATTGCAGAAGCCACCAGCTGTCGTAAGCGTTGATCATTAAAAGGTAAATTCAGCTCTTGTGCGCGAAGAGCCAACAAACGCTCTTCAACCATAACATCCAGCAATTGCCGATATTGTTGTCGAGTCATCCTCTTACCCTTGGGTAGTGACTCAGTCACCTTGACAAGGGCAGCTTCATACTCAGCTCGACTGATCGCAATCCCATTAAATTCAGCCACAACATCAGATGTCTCAGGCTCTTTTGAAGCAGGTGGCAATAAACCAGACAGAGCCAGCAATAGGCCCAGCAATGCCCCGCAGGCCAGCATCACTTCGCCGCGTTTACTTCCACTCTTGGACTCTTCAGGTTTATCCATCTCAACCACCATTGATGCACGTTCTATTGGTAGACTGCGCTTGTCTTTGGATCGACAAATATCGGGGATGACCAGGCCCTTTCCTCCGCGGGATGCAGGCAGTCATTATCCCGTCCCGAATTGCCACCCACACAGAAATTCACCTTCACACATCGCCCCTGTTCATCCCGTTCACAACCAAAAGGGTCACCATTGATAGCGAGGGTGGGTTCCTGTATCGCCCTCACATAATAAAGCGTTTCTCGATCGGACTTTGCAAAGTCACCATCTTCAAACTCGACGATACAGCCCTCTTCAGCGCTGGCGCTTTGAGGACAGTCAAACTGTTTCCAAGGATCTTCAATGCGATCACCGATCGACTCTGTCGCCGACTGCTGCGGCTGTATTCTTACCACTTCTATACGGGCGATGCGATTGCGGGTATCCCCGGGGTTATAACATTCACCACCACAGAGCTGTTTGATGCTGGCTTCACCCAAGCCCGAAGTGGCATATTCAGGGCAGCCCGGCTTTTGTTCGAATGCTCCCAGAGCACGCACTTCAAATCGGGGAGTTTCGCTCATAACCACTTCACTGCCCATGGCTGCCTTGCCGGAAGGGCTATTCAGCAAATCAAACCATAGTAAAATCCGTTCACCTGAGGTGCCGTAGACCTCTCGACGGTGCAGGGCATTCCATACGTCATCACGATGTCGGCTTTCGCTGTGCACCGCTACCAAACCACCGCTGTAGTAGAAACTGCCAGCAGCCGCCCTCCCCTTGGAAAAGGCCATGGTGATTAAATTCCGGCCGGCCCCCACATCTTTCGTATCAGTGATCATCACGCGATTTTGTTCTTTATAACCATTGCCAGCTCTCGCTTTATGGTTATCGCTTGAACCGATCAAACCAAAGCGATAGCGTTTTGGCTTTTCTTCGCTTTGTGAAGACGACGCCTGTTTAGTACCGGTCTCGTTACCAAAGCCACCAATTGCGTAGGCGTATTGGGCACTCTGCTTGGGTCGGTATTTATAGGCCGGCATAAAGCCCTTTAACTCCCCACACTGACCCCAATCGTTCACATGACTGCCGCCGATATCGTCCAATGACGCCGCCTCACCGGCCGCATACTGCTCTGCCACTCGACGTTTTGCTCGCTCAACCAGGCTTGGGCATTGCTGGGGGTTCTCTGTATCACATTGCCTGCGCGCCAGCTCCCCTGCCTGCCAGCAACAGGGGGTGTAAGTGTCTGTGGGTTCTGGGCAGATCACACTGCCATCACCGAGACGCCGAAAATCCTCCGTCTCAATATGCACTTCAGAATTTCCGTGACCGGAATAAACCTCCAGCAAGCGCTGTCGCTCCGGGTCGTGCTCAGCCAGCTGGTTTTTCAAATCGGCCCCTTTGGGAGCAGTTGTCCCCCAGGCCAAACCATGGGGAATCACGAGATGATCGAATCCCCACTGGTCGAGCTTTTTGTACAGCGCCGTTGGTGTAGAGGCCACTTCACGACAGTCTGTTGGAAGTTCGCGAACATCAATACCCTCATCACATTTTGAGATGGACTTTACCTCGGTCATGTAGGCATTGTAGTTGGCGTAGGCAGGGTCAGTTTCACCAAACGCCAGTACACCACGCAGCACCGCTGGTATGTTATCGAGGAGGCCTCGATTTCGGGCGGCAATGGGGCGCGAGGGGACACGATCAGACTGATACTCGCGTAGAACGATGTTTTTATGACCATAATGGCTGGTTGGGCTTTCGCTGCGCTGGGTCCACTCCCACCCCAAGAATGAAACCAGATCCGGGTTATCCACATTCGTTACGGCGTTGCATTGCTCAATGGCGGAAACCGTTTCCTGCCAAACTCGCGGTGTCAGCCCCTCTGCGTGATCGTTAATACTCCAAAAATCCACCGCGGAACAATAACGCGCATAATTACAGGCATCGCCAGGCGTGGTACCGCCAAAGCCGGAAACCGGAGGCAAATTGAACAACGCCGCATCAGCGGAGTAATCGGTATGTACATGCAAATCGCCGAATAAAATCTGTTTTTGGTGCATCCCATTCGACATTGGTCTGGGCGTGTCGGCTACGGAACCCAGTGTTACCGGCGTCCCATCTTTGCCCAACCCCAGTTCGGCCAGATACCAATAGGCGCAGGCTACAATAACCCCCAACAGACACACTATCGCTGCAATTCTTTTAAATACCGTCATTTCCACAGCTTCCTTAAACCACTTCGGGCGATACGATAGAACAGATAGATTATGCCCCCCACCAACAACAGTGCAGTCGCGCCAAGCAGGGACAATTTGGTGAACAGATAACCATAACCCTTACGGTCAGCAGAGGCTTGCTTCATCCGTCTTACCCGGTACTCAGGTTTTATTGCGCTAAAGCGTTCGATAGTCTTCTGCAAGGCCTTCACCTTCTCAGGGTATTGAGCGGCGAGGTTAGTGGTTTCGCCGGGGTCATTGTTCAAATCGAATAGTAGTAGATCATGACTCAATTCACCCACATGCAAAAAGTACTCGAGAAACACAGGTAGCATTGAAGTTTGTGCCAATTTAAGTTTCCACTGGCCCTGTCGAATGCCGTCAACCCGAGCATTGTATTTGTTGTAATACACAAAAGTATCGTGACCCTCGAGTTCTTGGCCAGACAATAGCGGCACTATACTGCGACCATCAATCTCCCGATCCTGCGGCACGGCAGCGCCGGCCAATTCAGCGAACGTTGGAAACCAATCCAGCATGGAAGCCACACCACTATATTCGCGTGGCGCGATGCCGCGGGGCCAATAGGCAATAGTGGGAACCCGGTGCCCGCCTTCGAACGTAGTCGCTTTGCCGTCACGCAGGATCCCTGCTGATCCACCATGGTCTTCCATCATTATTGGACTTTGGACTGAATTACGCGCACAGGAACACAGTTCCTGCCTGCGCAGGAATATTAGCTCCCATCAATTTTGCAAAAAACTTGGTGTTAGCCCACGCTCATCGATAGTTCACTGAATTCC
>Ga0213841_1000121_pt1 | contig 185628 bp, 173 predicted proteins | sample SWPATP23_FD_160125 | JGI IMG/M metagenome (GOLD analysis project Ga0213841, IMG submission 160125) | Coastal seawater microbial communities from Marineland, Florida, United States - SWPA TP2 #3 | ecosystem: Environmental > Aquatic > Marine > Coastal | place: USA: Florida | collected 2016-08-14
TCCGCCCCGTCTGGCGTCCCGTTGTGCGCCTCAGCGCCGCCGGTGAGGGGGTATTTACGGATTGCCGCCAAAACCCGCAACCCCTTTTTTCAAAAACCGTCATCTTTTTTTCAGAAATGTAAGAAATAACATGAATTCAATGAGTTAGATGATCGATGTGGGAGCAATTGCCTGCCGGAGCGGGGTTTACCGCCATGCAAGCGCGGGACTCACCCGCCGCCCAGGGGGGAGCCACGCCGGCCCGGACACTACATCTCGTGTTGGCGGGAAGAAGAGCAACAAGACCGGCCTGAAACAGCGGCGAGTCACCTGCGAGTCAGGGGGACGACTCGCGCGGGGTGACTCGGGGTGTGCGGATGGGACGGCGCGAAGATCGCGGCGCGGACCGGAAGACCGGGGGTCAGGCCACGCGCGCCCGGCGCCGGGCCGGCAGCCGCAGCGCCAGCAGGGCGAGGATCAGCGCAAGATAGATCAGCGGCTCGATCTGCAGCCCCTTGCGCAGCATCACGAAATGCACCGCCCCCAGCAGCACGGCCGGATAGACCAGCCGGTGCAGCCGCCGCCAGGCCGGCCCCAGCCGTCGCACAGAGAGATTATTGGAGGTCGCGGCCAGCGGCAGCAGCAGCAGGAATCCCGCCATGCCGATGGTGATATAGGGCCGCTTGACGATATCGGCCCAGATCTGCGCCGGGATCTGCACATCGAGCAGCAGCCAGACCAGCAGGTGCAGACATATATAGTAGAAGGACAGCAGACCGATGGCGCGGCGGAACTTCATCAGGTTCACGCCCAGCCGGCGGCGCAGCGGGGTGACAGCCAGACCGGCGATCAGGAATTGCAGCGCCCATTCGCCCAGCGCATGTTCCAGCGCCTTGATCGGCTCCACCCCCAGCCCGCCGGTGACCCCCATATAGAACAGGTACGGTCCGGGCAGCGCGCCTATCATATAGACAGCCCAGACCGGGACCCGGCGAAGCCAGGTATTGAGCCGATCGGTCAGCACGTCAGAAGAACTTCGCCAGGTCCATCCCCTCGTAGAGAGAGGCGACCTCATCGGCGTAGCCGTTGAACATCTGCGTCGGCTGGCGGCGGGAGAACAGGCCGCCGCCGACGCGCCGCTCGGTCGCCTGGCTCCAGCGCGGGTGATCCACCTGCGGGTTCACATTACTATAGAAGCCGTATTCGCGCGGATTGGTCTGGTTCCAGGTGGCGTAGGGTTCTTCCTCGGTCAGGGTGATCCGCACCACCGACTTGATGGATTTGAAGCCGTATTTCCACGGCACCACCAGGCGGATCGGTGCGCCGTTCTGGTTCGGCATCGGTTTGCCATACAGCCCGGTCGCCATCAGGGTCAGCGGATGCAGCGCCTCGTCCAGCCGGAGCCCCTCGCGATAGGGCCAGTCCAGAACCGGGTAACGGGTGCCGGGCATCTCTTCGGGGCGCAGCAGCGTCTCGAAGGCGACATAGCGCGCACCCTCCCTGACGCCGACCATATCCAGCAGATCGGCCAGCTCGAACCCGGTCCAGGGGATCACCATCGACCAGGCCTCCACGCAGCGGAAGCGATAGATGCGCTCTTCCAGCGTCATCTTGTCGAGGATCTGGCTCAGGTCATAGGTGCCCGGACGCTCCACCATGCCGTCGATCTTGATCTGCCAGGGGGCGGTGGTCAGCGCGCCGGCATTGGCGGCCGGGTCGGTCTTGCCGGTGCCGAATTCGTAGTAGTTGCAGTAATTGGTGATCTCGTCCCATGAATTGGGCTCGAGCTCTTCGGTCGCTGCCAGCGCGGGACCGGCCAGCGCGGCGAGCCCGGCCCCGGCGGCGGCGCCGGCGATCAGTTGCCGGCGATTCAGGAACGCCCACTCCGGGGTCGCATCGGCGCGGCTCAGGTTGTTGGTCCAGCGATAGGCCATGATCTCTCCCTTGGTCTGTCCATCCTGATCTAGTCGCTGGCGGGCGCCACGCCAAAGCACAGCATCTCACGTTTCGGCGACGGGGCTGTAACTTGGCAGGATTTCGTTCATCGGGATGGAGTGGCCGTCGGCCTGCACGATACGCACGTGGCGGCGGCGCATCAGCCGCGGTTCGGCCACGCCGACGGAATGGGCGATGGTCTCGACCTCGTCGATCAGACCGCGGGCATAGCGGGCGACGCGGGTGTATTTGCGTTCGACCACCAGCCCCTTTTGCAGATGCGGGTCGTGGGTGGTGATGCCGGTGGGACAGGTGTTCCTGTTACACTTCAGCGCCTGGATGCAGCCCAGCGCGAACATGAAGCCGCGGGCGGAGGTGACGAAATCGGCGCCGGCCGCCAGCGCCCAGGCGACATCGCCGGGATTCACCAGCTTGCCGCTGGCGATCAGGCGCACGCGGTCCTTCAGCCCGTGTTCGTCGCGGATGTTGGCCACCACCGGCAGCGCCTCGCGCACCGACATGCCGACAAGATCGATCAGCGGCATCGGTGCGGCACCGGTGCCGCCCTCGCCGCCGTCCAGCGTGATGAAGTCCGGCGCGCTTTCGGGGCCGCGGGCGACGATGGCGTCGAAGAAGCCGCGGAAAACCTCCTCCGAGCCGGCCACCGTCTTGATGCCGACCGGCTTGCCGGTGACCTCGCGCACATGTTCGATCATGTCGAGCAGGTCGTCGAAGCTCTTCACCTCCGGGTGGCGGTTGGGCGACAGGCTGTCCTTGCCCATGGGGATGTGGCGGATGCGGGCGATTTCCGGCGTGATCTTCGCCGCCGGCAGGATGCCGCCCTTGCCGGGCTTGGCACCCTGGGCGAGCTTGATCTCGAACATGCGCACGGTGTCATGGGCGGCAACCGCGCGCAGCTTGTCGTCGTCAAGCTTGCCCTCGGCGTCGCGCAGCCCGTATTTGGCGGTGCCGATCTGGAACACCAGATCGCAGCCGCCCTCCAGGTGCATCGGGCTGAGCGCGCCCTCGCCGGTGTTGAGCCAGATGTTCGCCTCTTTCGCGCCGCGGCTCAGCGCCTCTACCGCCGGCTTGGAGATGGCGCCGTAGGACATGCCGGAGATGTTGAAGAAGGACGGCGCAAGATATGGCGTGCGTGCGGTGGGCCCGATCAACATCGGCTCGGTCTTGGCGTATTGATCGTTGAGCGGCGGGAACGGCGCGTTGACGAAGATCGCGGTGCCCGGCACGCTGAGATTGCGGGTGGAGCCGAAGGCGACCGTGTTGCTTTCGCCGGTGGAGGCGCGCGTGACCCAGTCCCGCTGGGCGCGGTTGAACGGCATCTCCTCGCGGTCCATGGCGAAGAAATACTGGCGAAAGAACTCTCCCAGCGTGGTGAACAGATAGCGGAAGCGGCCGATCACCGGGTAGTTGCGGCGGATCGCGTCGCCGGTCTGGATCCGGTCCATCACAAAGAGCGCCGCCAGCGCCAGCGTGAGTAACCCGAGCAGGGCGATGAAGAGGAAGGCCAGAAGCTCGACGGCGTTCACGGCGATATTCATTCACAAACTCCGATATGTTTGACTTTGCGCAAGGCGGGCCAAGAGGTTAGCCTGAAGAGTGAGAGGGATTGGCGGGGCTGGCAAGTCACGCTTTTGGAAATGGGAGAGAAAGATGAAAGCTGTGTTTCTGGCCGCCATACTAGGTCTGGCCGCGCAGGTGGCCGCGGCACAGGATCTGGTACGCTACACCACCGACCAGAGTTTTGACGACGTGGCCTTCGGGCTGGAGAACGCCATCCTCGACGCCGGGCTGGTGGTCGATCACATCAGCCATGTGGGCGACATGCTGGAACGCACCCGCGAAACCGTGGGATCGGACAAGGTCTTGTTTACAAAGGCAGATGTCTATCAGTTCTGCTCGGCCACGACATCGCGCAGCGTGATGGAGGCCAACCCGATGAACATCGTCTACTGCCCCTATGGCATCTTCGTGGCCGAGCTGGCGGACAAGCCGGGCGAGGTCGTCATCGGGTTCAACAAATACCCCGAGGGGCCGATGCAGGAGGTGCAGGCGCTGCTGGACGGGCTGGTGAAATCGGCCCTGGGCGAAGACTGACGCACGCCACGTTAACGACCGGATTCGGGGGCGGGACAGCGATGTCCCGCCCCTTTTTCATGGGCGTTTCGGGGAGTTTCCGGGCCGTTTTGTACAGTCTCGGTGGGGCTGAAGGGGCTGTCATGGCCCGGATTGTGCAATTTTCGCCGCGTTTTGTACGGTTTGGCCGGGTTGGCGCGGAAAACCGGGCGATCCGGGTTAACGGAGGCGGGGTGGTCGCGGGATCGTGATGGGAGGAGACAGGCCGCGCCGGACAGCGAGGTCAGACCTCATGGGCGCAGGACGCTGCAGGACGCTGCCTCTGACCGGTCGCGGTTATGACCAGTGGCGGACCCAGGTCCGCGGGGCCCGATTGGGCGGCCCGATCCTCAGTGCGCCCTAGAAAACGAAATCGCTCTCGTCGATCTCTCCGACCTCATAGCCGACAAACAGCAGACGCAGGTTGCCTTCTGTGAGCAAGGCGCCGCTGTAGGGAAGTTCCGGGAAAAACATTTCCGAGGGCTGTTGATCAAGCACCATCGATTCGACGGAATACGCCGGATTGGGCGAACCGCTCAGGTAATCCAGATAGATCGTGTCCTTGCGAGAGTTGTAGTCTTCCAGGATCACCAGCCCGACCTCACCCTTGAAATGCAGATCGTCTCTTCCGGGGCCGCTCTTAACGATTGCGTGGCCCTCCGGAACGCCGCCGCAGAAAACGAACGTATCCGAACCTTTGCCGCCGATCAGGGAATCCTGCCCTTCGTCTTCGAAGCACTGCTGCAAGACCAGCCAGTCATCGCCACCCCCGCCGAGCAGCTGATCATTGCCAGAGCCGGACACAAGCAGATCGGACCCGTTTCCGCCCTTGATCAAATCGTCTCCGGCGCCCCCTCGCAGAATGTCGGTGCCGCCGCGCCCGATCAGGGTGTCGTCCCCATCTTGTCCGTGGATACGCTCTTCGGACTTGGTCCCGCGGCCCCTGTCGTCGCCCTCCGACAGAAAGATCGAGCCGTTCTTGATGCGAAGATCATCGTCAAAAGGAGATCCGAACTTGGCTTTTTCCTTCTCGGTCTCACCGGCGACGTAAACGCGCTGCGTCTTGATCATCGGGGTGTCGACGAACTTGAGCTGATCGCTGTTGAGCAGGTGGTCGAAGGATGTCTGGATCCAGAGATCGGTGCCATCCAGCAGCGTGAGCTTGTGTTGTCCGCCGACCAGGTCCGACCGGTCGATCGCGGTCCGATAATTCAGGCCGCTGTTGTAGATTGTCAGGGTGTCTTCCGGTCCGAAGGCCCGAATGATCGTTTCACGATCATTGGCGTTGTAGTGAACTTCATCCGCGTCGGAGTCCGCGACAGGCGCGATACCGCCATCCTTTTTGCTGCTGCCGAGATAGAGATCGACGGCGGTGTCCCCGACAAGATAGGCGACATCCGCACCTTCGCCGAGATAGTAGTTTCCCGCCCCCTGCACCGACCCGAAAACGATCTTGTCGCGCCCCGGGCCCATGTCCAGTTCGGAGAAGCCCATCCGGGGGATCCCGCCGAAAAGTTCGTCATGACCGTCGATGACAACGAGATCGCGACCTCCGCCCATGTTCGGCGTCGTGACATCGAGTTGGAGGGCTCATCGAATACTCTGAAGAAGTCGACGGAGAAAAAACGGTCACGCCCGTTTTGGGCGTTTATCTGACCGCGGGCGACGATCGTGTCGTTGCCGCCTTTTGTCGTGATGACGTCTGTCCCGCCATTTCCGAAGACCACGTCGCCACGGCCTGTGCCAAGTATAGTATCGGCTTCCGGCGTTCCTTCAATCAGCATAAGAAAATCCTCCGTAATAACAGCGCTCCGGGACCAGTAAATTCGGACAGAACCTCGTTCAGCGTTCAGGGGTTCATCAAACTGTCGCCTGAAGCTTCGGTCCGGCGCAACGCCTCCGAAAGGCGTAGCCGGCCACCAAAAAGCCCGGAGCCGGGAGCGCGGACGGCGTGATTTCCAACCCTGTCGCCGGGGGTGCCGGGGGCGGGGAAAACGGCTGGACGGAGCGGGACGTTCCCGCCAGTATGTTTCGCGGGCGAGGGGGACACCCATGACTGACGGAAACTGCGGCCGGGCCGATCCTGTTTGCCCGAAAGGCGTGGTGGCCGGTCCTCTCTGTCACCGCCGCCGCTGCGCAACCTGTCTGCACGACAAGGAAAGGACCGAGATCTGATGCTGCCGTTCGCTTTCAACACCACCAAGTCCATCGTATTCCGGCCCGGTGCCGCCGCAGAGCTGGCCGCGGTTGCCGGCGGGCTGCTGGGCGCGCGGGTGCTGTTCGTCACCGACCCGGGGCTGCGCAAGCTGGGCCTGTGCGACGCGGCGCTGGCCTCGCTGGAGGCGGCGGGGCTCTCGGTGACGGTGTTCGACGCGGTGGAGGCCGACCCCTCCCGCGCGACGCTGGAGGCTGCGGTGGAAGCCGGGCGGGCGGCGGAAGTGACCGGCGCGGTCGGCTTCGGCGGCGGCTCGTCGCTGGACGTGGCGAAGATCGCCGCGCTGCTGCTGGGCTCGGGCGAGGATCTGGACGCGGCCTGGGGCGTGGGTCAGGCGAAGGGGCCGCGGCTGCCGCTGGTGCTGGTGCCGACCACGGCCGGGACCGGATCGGAGGTGACGCCGGTGTCGATCATCACCGTGGGCGCGGAGGAGAAGCGCGGCGTCTCCTCGCCCGTCATCCTGCCCGATATCGCGGTGCTGGACGCCGATCTGACGCTGGGCCTGCCGGCGGCGATCACAGCGGCCACCGGGGTGGACGCGATGGTGCACGCGATCGAGGCCTATGCCTCGGCCAGCGCCAACAACAACCCGCTGAGCCGGATGCTGGCGCGGGAGGCGCTGCGGCTGCTGGGGGCGAATATCCGCACGGCAGTCGCCAAGCCGGGCGATGTCGAGGCGCGGGGCGCCATGCTGCTAGGGTCGATGCTGGCCGGGCAGGCGTTTGCCAATTCGCCGGTGGCGGCGGTGCATGCGCTGGCCTACCCGATCGGCGGCACCTTTCACGTGCCGCACGGGCTGTCGAACGCGCTGGTGTTGCCGCATGTGCTGCGGTTCAACGCGCCCGACGCCTATGCGCTCTATGCCGAGATCGCCGCGGATGCCTTCCCCGAGCTGGCGCAGGTGGAGGGCGCGCAGGCCCGCTGCGCCGGGTTCATCGACGCGCTGGCCGGGCTGTCGCGGGAGCTGGGCATGCCCACCCGGCTGCGCGACGTGGACATCCCCGAGGCGGCGCTGGAAAAGATGGCGCGCGACGCGATGCTGCAGACCCGGCTGCTGGTCAACAACCCGCGCCCCGTCGAAGAGAGCGACGCGCTGGCGATCTACCGGGCGGCCTGGTGATGGCGGCCCCGCGCCCGGCGCGGGCGGATTTCGCCACCTTCCGGCAGATCCAGACCCGCTGGATGGACAACGACGCCTACGGCCACATGAACAACGTGGTGCATTACTCGCTGTTCGACACGGCGGTGAACGGCTGGCTGATCGAGCAGGGGCTGCTCGACCTGGCGCGCAGCACGTCCTACGGGCTCGTGGTGGAAACCGGTTGCCGGTACTACGCGGAGATGCAGTTTCCCGACATGATCCATGCCGGGCTGCGGATCGCGAAGATCGGCAACTCGTCGGTGCGGTTCGAGATCGGCCTGTTCCGCAACGACGAGGAGGCGGCGGCGGCGGAGGGGTTCTTCGTTCATGTCTACGTGGAGCGCGCGACGCACCGGCCGGTGGCGATCGAGGGCGACCGGCGGGCGGCGTTCGAGGCGTTGATGATGTGATCGATCGGTCCGGGGCTGGAGGCTGGCCTTGGGAGGCTTTCACCGCGCCTCGTTCGAACGTCCGTAATGCGCCGGAAGCGGGCGCTCAGGGCGTCTCGGCCGCGGTTCATCACCCGGCTCTTGCCTGCTGTCGGGACGCCGGGGCTTGCGCCGCACTCTGCGGCCGCCGCCACTACTTCTTTCTTGTCAGACGAGACAAAGCCACCGATAGCGCCAAGATGACGATGCCCGAGAGCGAGAGCGTTGCGGTCAGGTGAGGTGGCAGGGACAGAACGCTCCAACCCGACAAAGTGGAAACGATCAAGAAGACCCACCCTGTCCAATCCAGCAAGGTGAAGTGACGAAAGAAATCTATTTTAGCCAGGGCTTCAGACACTTTGATCTCCTCGGCACAGTTTTTCGTACCCCCAGATCCCCGCAAGGAATACGCCCAACACGATATATAGCTCTTGCGACAGGAAAGGCAGAAGTCCGCCGAATATCTCTTCGACTTTGTCGGCGGTAGACGCCGTTGCAATTAAGCCGCCGCATGCAGAGGCGCAGACATTCAAGAAACAGGTACGGGTCATAGCTCTTCAACTTTGTCGAGCGGACTCATCTTCACAAAAGTTACCCATGCCCGGGTCCTGAGTCACGAAGAAGTTGCCGCTCCATTTCTCGGCACCGCCGCAGCAAAACGAGCTTTCCGCTGCACCTCTGGGAGTTGGGGAGGCAGCAAGGCCGTTGTTCGCCGCTGTTGACGCGTATGTATTGATGAAAGCCCTTCCTACGTCCTTTCATACGCCCATCCCGCCCCGCCCGACCGCAAGGCGCGCAGCGCTGCCTTTTGTCGCGCCATGGGCCTGACCGGCGCTGCTCCCCACTAACATCCTGATTTTGAGCCGGTTTCCGCCCCCTGCCCGGCTCCGCATCGGCAATTCCCTGCCGCCGCGTCAAGGCGACAGGATTTGGCCATATTTTGAATCGATTTTTGCCTCAAACCAACGCGCAGGGTCGGAGCCATGTCAGACCTGCGCGCGCCCCGTGCAGGCCCCCAGCGAAAGACGACAATAAAGGAGCGTCACATGGCCAAGGACCTGACCGGCGGCACCACCGGAACCGGACTGGACACGATCATCACCACCATTCTGGACAATCCCGGGCTGACCAGAAGCATCACCGGCGACGACATCCAGGGCGGGGCCCGGGCGGCGGACAACCTCAACCAGCTGATCCTCGACGCCATCGAGGACGGAAACCTGTTCAAGGACGGGCTGATCGACATCGCCGATGTCAAAGCGATCAACGCCTATATCCGCGACCCCGCCCACGGCGGCCGCTACGAGATCTTCCTCGAAAACCACGGCAACGACGAGGGCGGCGAGGAATGGGGCTATCACCTGGTGCAGAACGACGGCGGCAACGGCTATCTGGAGACCCGCAACCTGATCAACACGGTGATCGACGGCATCTATCACGTCGGGTTCGAGATCATCGATGGCCGGGTGGTGAACGAGGACGGCAATGCCAATGCCTCGCTGGAGGAGCTGTCGCACTGGCTGACCTATTACATGACCGGGGGCGCATCGCACTATTTCGCCACCGATCTGGACGACCGGGCCGATGGGCGCGAGCTGGACGATACGCTGCACCTGGGCGCCGGCAACGACCGCGGCAACGGCGGGGCGGGCGACGATATCCTGTATGGCGATGCCGGTGACGATGCGCTGAATGGCGGCAGCGGCAACGACAAGCTGTTTGGCGCGGCGGGCGACGACAGCCTGTACGGCAGCGACGGCAACGACGTGCTGGCCGGCGGCGGCGGGTCGGACGATCTGGCGGGCTCTTACGGCAACGACAAGCTGCGCGGTCAGGGGGGCGAGGACACGCTGCGCGGCGACGACGGCCGCGACCGGCTGGCCGGTGGCGGCGACAACGACCGGCTTTATGGCGGCGAAAAGAGCGACCGGCTGAAGGGCAACGCGGGCGACGATTACCTGTCGGGCGACAGCGGCAACGACAAGCTGGCCGGGGGTGGCGGCGATGACACGCTCTATGGTGGCACCGGCAACGACAAGCTGGCCGGGGGCGGTGGTGCCGACACGCTCTATGGCGGTTACGACAAGGACAAGCTGTTCGGCGACGTGGGCGAAGACACGCTGCTGGGCGGCTATGGCAACGACACGCTCTGGGGCGGCGAGGATAACGACATCCTGTATGGCGAGGACGGCGACGACACGCTGTTCGGCGAGGCCGGCAGCGACGAGATGCACGGCGGCTATGGCGACGACCTGCTCGAGGGCGGGGCCGGCGACGACGAGCTGAAGGGCGATTACGGCGACGATGTCCTGTCGGGCGGGGCGGGCGACGATTACCTGGACGGCGGCGAGGGTTACAACACGCTGATCGGCGGCGCCGGCGACGACACGCTGCGCGCCAATATCGGCGTCGACAGCTTCCTGTTCGCAAAGGCGGCGTTCGGCGACGATCATATCGAGAAGTTCAACGGCGCCGACGGCGACCGGATCGTGCTGGACGAGGGGATCGAGTATTCGCTGGGGATCAACACCGCCACCGGCACGCCGACCACCGTGCTGACGCTGAGCGATGCGGACAGCGGCGAGGTGCTGGGCACCGTGAGCCTGACCGACAGTCTGTTCGCCAGCTCCGATATCGTGGTGGATCACCTGGCATTCCTGTGAGGCGCCGACCTTTGCTGGCCGGAAATATCCCCGCCGAAGTCTCCCGCCGGGGCGACAGCCGCGACGTTGGACCGGCCGGACGCGCCGCACCCCTCCCTGTCCCCCCTTGCAGGGGAAGGGGACGCCGGCGGCAGGGGGGCGGAGATTCCGGCGGGCGATGTCATCCCGGGCCTGACGCGGGATTGGTCGGTCCCGCCCCCCCTCTCTGAGCACGGCGGAGATGCAACGCGCTGAGGGCCGCGCCCGCCCTTGGGAGGGCGCCTTCCGACTTGCGTACGAAGCGTGACGGTTGTGTCCCGATTGATATGAGTTCGGCGCGGGAGGGTGACGAAGCGCCCGCCCGGGGGGAAGGGCGGGCGCGGCCCGGCGGTGACGCCGGGCCCGACGGCGAACTGACGGAGCGTTTCGGCTGGGAGGCCGCGACCCGGGTCCGGGGTGACGGCACGAAAAAGGCCCGCCATTTCCGGCGGGCCTTCCTCGTTTCAGTGCCTCAGGGGCTTAGTGCACTACGGCGTCGTCCGGTTTGGGGCGGTTGGAGGCCCCCACCTTTTCGCCGATGATCAGCCCGTCGGCCCCGGCGGTGACCGGGATGGTGTCGCCGTCCTTCACATCGCCCGCCAGCAGCATTTCGGCCAGCGGGTTTTGCAGCGCGGTCTGGATCACCCGCTTCAGCGGGCGGGCGCCGAACACCGGGTCGTAACCCTCGTCGGCCAGCCACTTGCGGGCGCCCTCGTCCAGCTCCAGCGCGATCTTGCGCGCCGCCAGACGTTTGCGCAGGCGCTCCATCTGGATATCGACGATGCCGTCCATGTTGTCGCGGCTGAGCCGGTCGAAGATGATGGTTTCGTCCAGACGGTTGAGGAATTCGGGGCGGAAGTGGGCCCGCACCGCATCCATCACGTCGCGCCGCGCCTGCGAGCTGTCGGCCCCCTCGGGCAGCTGGCTCAGCGCCTGGCTGCCGAGGTTGGAGGTCAGCACGATCAGCGTCTGCTTGAAGTCGACGGTGCGGCCCTGACCGTCGGTCAGCACGCCGTCGTCGAGCACCTGCAGCAGCACGTTGAACACGTCCGGGTGGGCCTTTTCGACCTCGTCGAACAGCACCACCTGATAGGGCCGGCGGCGGACCGCCTCGGTCAGCACCCCGCCTTCGTCGTAGCCGACGTAGCCCGGAGGTGCGCCGATCAGGCGGGCGACGGCGTGTTTCTCCATGAACTCCGACATGTCGATGCGGACCATCGCGTTGTCGTCGTCAAAGAGGTATTCCGCCACCGCCTTGGTCAGCTCGGTTTTCCCCACGCCGGTCGGCCCGAGGAACAGGAAGGAGCCCAGCGGGCGGTTCTCGTCGTTGAGGCCCGCACGCGCCCGGCGCACGGCGTTGGCCACGGCGCGCACGGCGCTGTCCTGGCCGATGACGCGCTTGTGCAGCTCGTCTTCCATGCGCAGGAGCTTCTCGCGCTCGCCCTCCAGCATCTTGGAGGTGGGGATGCCGGTCCAGCGTTCGACCACCGCGGCGATCTGTTCGGGGCGGACGGCCTCTTCGACCATCACGTCCTGCTCCTCGGCCTGTTCGGCCTCGCCCAGCTGTTTTTCCAGCTGCGGGATCACGCCGTAGGACAGCTCCCCCGCCTTGGCGAGGTTGCCTTCGCGCTTGGCGATCTCCAGATCGGCGCGGGCGCGGTCGAGCTGTTCCTTGATGTCGCGGGCGGAGGCGAGCTTGTCACGCTCGGCCTGCCACTGTGCGGTCATCTCGGCGGAGCGTTCCTGCAGATTGGCGAGCTCTTTTTCCAGGGCCTCGAGCCGGTCCTTGGAGGCGGCGTCGTCCTCTTTCTTCAGCGCTTCGGCCTCGATCTGCAATTGCAGGATCTGGCGGTCGAGCTGGTCGAGCTCTTCGGGCTTGCTGTCCACCTCCATGCGCAGGCGCGAGGCGGCCTCGTCGACGAGGTCGATCGCCTTGTCGGGCAGGAAGCGGTCGGTGATGTAGCGGTTCGACAGCGTCGCCGCCGCCACCAGCGCCGAGTCGGAGATGCGCACGCCGTGGTGCAGCTCGTATTTCTCCTTGATGCCGCGCAGGATCGAGACGGTGTCCTCGACGGTGGGTTCCTCGACCATCACCGGCTGGAAACGGCGGGCGAGGGCCGCGTCTTTTTCCACGTATTTGCGGTATTCGTTCAGCGTGGTGGCGCCGATGCAGTGCAGCTCGCCGCGGGCCAGGGCCGGTTTGATCAGGTTGGCGGCATCCATTGCGCCGTCGGATTTACCGGCGCCGACCAGCGTGTGCATCTCGTCGATAAAGAGGATGATCTCGCCGGCGGCGGCCTCGATCTCGCTCAGCACGGCCTTCAGACGCTCTTCGAATTCGCCGCGGTATTTGGCACCGGCGATCAGCGCGCCCATGTCGAGCGCCAGGAGCTTCTTGTTCTTCAGGCTTTCGGGCACGTCGCCGTTGATGATGCGCAGCGCCATGCCTTCGGCGATGGCGGTTTTACCGACGCCGGGTTCGCCGATCAGCACCGGGTTGTTCTTGGTGCGGCGCGACAGCACCTGCATCGAGCGGCGGATCTCGTCGTCGCGGCCGATGATCGGGTCGATCTTGCCCTGTTCGGCGGCTTCGGTCAGGTCGCGCGCGTATTTCTTCAGCGCGTCATAGCCTTCTTCGGCGCTGGCGGTGTCGGCGGTGCGGCCCTTGCGGATGTCGTTGATCGCCTCGTTGAGTTTCTGGGCGGTGACGGCACCGGCTTCGAGCGCCTCTTTCGCCGGCGATTTGACCATGCAAAGCGCCATCAGGATGCGTTCGACCGGCACGTAGCTGTCGCCGGCCTTCTTGGCGACCTTTTCGGCCTCGTCCAGCACCTTGGCGGTCTGGCCGTCGAGATAGACCTGGCCGGCGTCGCCGCTGACCTTGGGGATCTTCTTGATTGCCACATCCAGCGCCTCGACGACGCGGGCCGGCGCGCCGCCGGCGCGCTGGATCAGGTTGCTGGCCAGCCCCTGATCGTCGTCCATCAATGCCTTGAGAAGGTGTTCGGGCGCCAGTCGCTGATGCTCTTCGCGCATTGCGATGGTCTGTGCCGCCTGCACGAAGCCGCGGGCCCGCTCGGTGAACTTGTTCAAGTCCATGCGTCTCTCCTTTATCAAGCGCCCGGGGATTTCGGCGCCCGCTTTGCGGCGCACCGTGGGTCGGGCCTCGGTATTCAATTTGGGGAGAGCGCGGGGCGGTTCAAGACCTCGTGATCGGGATTTCCGCCGGATTTCCGCAGCATACCCGCCGCCGATTTTCCCGCAGCCCGCCACATTGCTGCGGCAATTGCGGGCGATGGATGGGCGGGACAGGAGAACACCCATGCAGATTACCGATATCGAGATTTCCCCCGCCGGATACTGTGCGCAACGGGCGCTGCACGAGGCGCATGTCTGTCTGACGCTGGCCGACCGGGTGGTGACGCTGCTCTGTGCCGTGGCGCTGGGCGAGAACAGCGGCGCCGAGGCGCGGCGGGCGGCGTTTCTGGGCGAGGCGCTGCGGCAGATGGGCCGGATGCCGGAATTTCGCGCCGGGCGCGCGACACTGGAGATCGCCGAGGGGCTGAGGGCGCAGGCGGCACATCCGGCGCTGGCCTGAGCACTGGCGCAAGCTCTGGGCTGAGCGCGGGCTTTCTCTTGTGTGGGATCGCCGGGCGGCCTAGAGAGGGGCCGCCTTTAGCCCGCCTTAGCCCTTGAGGAGATGCCCGATGTCCGATGACCGCCTGATCGTTGCCCTGGACGTGCCCAATGCCATCGATGCGCTGGCCCTGACCGACCGGCTGGGCGAGGCCGTGAGTTTCTACAAGATCGGACTGGGGATGCTCACCGGTGGCGGGCTGGGCCTTGCCAATGAGCTGATCTCCGAACACGGCAAACGCATCTTTCTGGACATGAAGCTGTTTGACATCGGCGCCACGGTGGAGGCGGCGGTGCGCGGGCTGGCGCAGTTCGATCTGGATTTCCTGACCGTGCATGGCGATCCGCATGTGGTGCGCGCCGCCAAGGAGGGCGCGGCGGGCAAGGATCTGAAGATCCTCGCGGTGACGATCCTGACCTCGCTCGACCGGGGCGATCTGGACGCGGCGCTGATCAAGCCGGGCGATGTGGCCGATCTGGTGGTGGAACGCGCCGCGCGGGCGTTCGAGGCCGGCGCCGACGGGGTGATCGCCAGTCCGCAGGAGGCCGCCGCGATCCGCGCGCTGCCGCAGGCGGAGGGGCGGCTGATCGTGACGCCCGGCGTGCGCCCGGCCGGTGCCGCGCTCGGCGATCAGAAGCGGGTGGCGACGCCCGCCAGCGCGATTGCCGCCGGCGCCGACCACATCGTGGTGGGCCGCCCGGTCTGGCAAGCGGCGGACCCACGCGCCGCCGCGCAGGCGATCCTGGACGAGCTGGCCACGCTCTGAGCCTGCTTTCGGGCCCTTCCCGACCTTCCGGCGCCCAGTTCTGTTGCATATCTGCGCAGTCTGCGTGGCGAAAAGGGCACATGTTGTGGTCGCATTCTCCCGGTCTGGAATTCCCGACTTCAAAACGCGGGCGATATGGGTGACGCTGGGTCATCAGACACTCCCCAACGGACCTTTTCTTCCTGTGGTTCGTTACCTTCCCCCCGCCTCATCAGCGGGGGGTCTTTCCGAGACCCTACCGAATATGTCGCCGCCGGAGCAGCGGAGTGCGCCTGAAAAGGGGCGTCAGGCCGGTGCCGCCGGGTTTTCGCCCAGATAAAGCGCGAGAATCCCGGCGAAATGCGGCACGGCGAGGGGATGGCGGCAATAGTCGCCGGGTGTCATCAGTTGCCAGCCCTGCCCCTCGTCGCCCAGCCGCACGTCGTGGACGCGCCCGGCGGGCAGATGGGCGGCAAAGAACCAGGCCACCCCGTCGGGGCGTTCGTGGCTGTGCCGCCAGACGATCTGATCCGGGGCGACGATCAGGCCCACCTCCTCCTGCGTTTCGCGCAGGGCGCAGGCGATGGCGGTCTCGTCGCCCTCGCGGCCACCGCCGGGCAGGTCCCAGTAGCCGGGCCAGGGAATGTCGGGCTTGTCGTCGCGCTGGATCACCAGCAGATCGGGCCCTAGGAACAACGCCAGCTTAGCGCCGATAAAGGCACCGGCGGGGGCGGCGGTTTGTGGTTTGGGCTGCTCTGCCATGCTGACTGTTCCGACGATCCGGTCTATTCTGAGACAGAGTTAAGCCCCACCCCGCCGAGATACCACCTGATGCAAGCGCTGTGCCGTGATTGCCTGACCCAGTTCGACATTCCCGCCCATGCCAGCGGGCGCGCGCGCCGCTGTCCATCCTGCGGCAGCCCGCGGGTGTCGGCGCATCCGGAGCTTTTCAGTCTGACCATCGCGCATATGGATTGCGACGCCTTCTATGCCAGCGTGGAAAAGCGCGACAATCCGGAGCTGGCGGGCAAGCCGGTGATCATCGGCGGCGGGCGGCGGGGCGTGGTGTCGACCGCCTGTTACGTGGCGCGCATCCGCGGGGTGCATTCGGCGATGCCGATGTTCCAGGCGCTGAAGCTTTGCCCCGACGCGGTGGTGATCCGGCCGCGGATGGAGGTCTATGCCGGGGTGTCGCGCCAGATCCGCGCGATGATGCTGGAGCTGACGCCGGCGGTGGAGCCGCTGTCGCTGGACGAGGCGTTCCTCGATCTGTCGGGCACCGAAAAGCTGCACGGGGCGCCGCCTGCGGTGATGCTGGCGCGGCTGGTCAAGCGGATGAAGGAAGAGCTGGGGCTGACCGGCTCGATCGGCCTTTCGCACAACAAGTTCCTGGCCAAGGTGGCCTCCGACCTGGACAAGCCGCGGGGATTCTCGGTGATCGGCGAGGCCGAGACGGCGGACTTCCTGCGCGACCGGCCGGTGCGGATGATCTGGGGGATCGGGCCGGCGGGGCAGGCCTCGCTGGAGAAGGCAGGGATCCGGACCTTCGCCGATCTGTTGCGCTGGGAGCAGCGCGATCTTCAGGCGCGGTTCGGGGCGATGGGCGAGCGGCTCTATCATCTGGCGCGGGGGCAGGACCGGCGGCGGGTGTCGGCGGATGCGCCGCTCAAGTCGATCTCAAACGAGACGACGTTCAACGAGGACACCGGCGATGCCGATATCCTCGACGGGCACATGTGGCGGATGGCAGAAAAGGTGTCGGACCGGGCCAAGGCCAAGGGGCTCGCCGGCCGGGTGGTGGTGCTGAAGCTGAAGCGCGCCGATCATTCGCTGCTGACCCGGCGGGTGGCGCTGCGCGATGCGACGCAGATGGCCGACCGGCTGTACCGCAGCGCCCGGGGGCTGTTCGATCAGCTGGGCGATCAGGGGCCTTACCGGCTGCTGGGGGTGGGGCTGGCGGAGCTGTGCCCGGAGGCGGAGGCGGATAAATCCGGCGATCTGCTGGACCCGGGCGCGGCCCGGCGCAGCGGTGCGGAACGGGCGGCGGACGAGATTCGCAAGCGGTTCGGATCGGATGCGATCCTGAAGGGACGGGCATTAAGGTAAAGCAGCGCCGGGCCCCTTGAGGCCGGACAAGGCGGACCCCTGAGCCCCTACTCCGCCGCCAGCGGCAGCTCCTCGACACCGATTGCGGCGATCTCGGCGATCACCCCGCGCAGCAGGTCGCGGAACGGCTCGAAATTCGCATTCGGCTCGATCCGCCGCTCGTCCATGTAGAGCGAGCGGTCGATTTCCACCTGGATCGCGTGCTGGCGCCGCGACGGGCGGCCGTAGGCCTGGGTCACATAGGCCCCAGCGAAGGGCGCGTTGCGCGACACGGTGAGACCGGCGGCGGCAAAGGCGGCCTCGACCCGGTCGACGATGCCGCAGTCGGCGGCGGCGCCAAACCGGTCGCCCAGCACGATCTCGGGGCGCCGCGGGGCGGTGCGGGCGACGCCGTCCATCGCCTCGTGCGGCATCGAATGGCAATCGATCAGAATCGCCTGGCCGAAGCTATGATGCGCCTGGTCCAGCAACTCCTGCAGCGCGGCGTGATAGGGCCGCCAGTACCGGTCGATCCGGGCCTTGGCCTCGTCCATCGGGATCTTGCCGCGGTGAATCGCGCGGCCGTTGGCCACCACCCGGGGAATCACCCCCAGGCCGGAGGCGACGCGCGGGTTGTGGCCGTGCCGCCGCACCCCTTCGATCAGCGCCGGGTCGAGCTCATCCGGGCTGCGGTTGAGATCGACGAAGGCGCGCGGCGCGTTGGCGCAGAGCAGCGGCGCGCCGAATTCGGGCGCCGATTCGAACAGCCGGTCGACAAAGGCATCCTCGGAGGAGCGGATCGCGTGGCGGTCCAGCAACGACCGGCGCACGAACCAGTCCGGATAGGCGCTGCCGGAATGGGGAGAGGCGAAAACGGCGCTGGACAGGCGCGCAACCGGCTCTATCACGTGAAAGGCGTCAGTCTCTGGCATCGGCGGTCTCGGCGCTCCATGGTCGGGAAAAACATAGCCCGCAAAAAGCCGTGTCAAAAGCCCTTGATAACCTCTGCGAGTCCTTTTATAGACCCCGCTACCGGCGCGGAAATCCGCGCCCCATTTTTGTTATGGGGACGGTCGGTTCCGGTATTCATGGGCGGTTAGCTCAGCGGTAGAGCACTTCGTTGACATCGAAGGGGTCACAAGTTCGAACCTTGTACCGCCCACCATGAATTCACCGCCCCGGGTCTTCCGGGGCCCCGCAGACACAAAGGCGCTGGCCCGCGCCGCAGGAACAGGAGACAGGCCATGAAGGTCAAGAACTCGCTCCGCTCGCTGAAGAACCGGCACCGTGACTGCCGGATCGTGCGTCGCAAAGGCCGCGTTTACGTGGTCAACAAGACCCAGCGCCGGTTCAAAGCCCGCCAGGGCTGAGATCGCCGGACCCCGGATTTAAAAAAGCCGCGCCCTTCGGGGCGCGGCTTTTTGCTTTCGGGCGACGGGGCATGCGCCACAATTCCGATTAAAACGCTTGGTTTTTTGATTTGCACCGGTCGTGGAATCGGGTATCTGATTGTTTCAGTCGGGCATTGCCCTACCCCCGGAATCAACAAGGGATCCGAGATGCGACACATTCTGACACATGGCACTGTCGCCCTGATGACGGCACTGGCGCCCGTGGCGGCGCTGGCCGAGGGCGAGGTCAACATCTATTCCTCGCGCCATTACGACACCGACGAACGGCTCTATTCCGATTTCGAAGAGGCCACCGGCATCCTGGTCAACCGGATCGAGGGCAAGGCCGACGAGCTGATCGCGCGGATGCAGGCGGAGGGGCGCAATTCGCCCGCCGATATCCTGCTGACGGTGGACACCTCGCGGCTGCAGCGGGCCAAGGACGCCGGCGTGCTGCAACCGATCGACAGCCCGGTGCTGGAGGCCCGCGTGCCCGATTACCTGCAGGACGCCGACAACCAGTGGTTCGGCTTTTCGCAGCGGGCGCGGATCATCTTCTACGACAAGGCGGAGGTCAGCAATCCGCCGCGCACCTACCTCGATCTGGCCGATCCGAAATACAAGGGACAGATCTGCATCCGCTCCTCCAGCAACACCTATAACCAGACGCTACTGGCTTCGATCATCGAGAATCACGGCCGCGACGCCGCCCGCAACTGGGCCGAGGGCGTGGTCGCCAACATGGCGCGGGCGCCGCAGGGCGGCGACACCGACCAGCTGCGCGGCATCGTGTCGGGCGAATGCCTGATCGCTGTCTCCAACACCTATTACTTCGCCCGCGCGATCCGCACCGACGTGAGCGGGGTCAGCGAAGAGCTCGACCGGATCGGCTGGGTGTTCCCGTCGCAGAACGCCGAAGGGGCGCATATGAACCTGTCCGGCGGCGGCGTGGCGGTGCATGCGCCGCACAAGGAGAACGCGATCAAGTTCCTGGAATATCTCGCCTCCGACCAGGCGCAGAAATATTTCTCGGCCGGCAATGACGAATACCCCGCCGTTCCGGGCGTCGGCCTGTCGCCGAGTGTGGCCGAACTGGGCTTCTTCAAGCCGGACGATGTGGATCTGTCGGCGGTGGCCGGGCGGCTGCCGGAGGCGCAGAAGATCTTTAACGAGGTGGGCTGGGAGTAGTTCCAACTCCCTATCGGGCAGAGCGGCGCGGGAGGTTTCCTTCCGCGCCTTTTTATTGCGCGCGATGCAGTTGGCCGGTGGCGGATTGAGTATTTGTGCAAAGAAGAAGCAGGCGGAGCGGCGCTTCTTCTTTGCATAAATACTCCGGGGGAGGCGCGCGTCAGCGCGGCGGGGGCAACGCCCCCATCGGGCCCGCCGTCAGCCACGGTCTCAGGCTCTAACCGAGTCGCGCGCTCAGTCGCGGCGGCCGACCTGGCGGCAGATCAGGATCACCGGCAGGAGCCCCATCGCCACGATCACCAGCGAGGGCACCGCGGCGCCCTCCAGCCGCTCGTCGGAGGCCAGCCGGTAGGCCTGGATCGCCAGCGTGTCGTAATTGAACGGGCGCATGATCAGGGTGGCCGGCAGTTCCTTCATCACGTCGACGAAGACGATCAGCAGCGCGGTCAGCAGGCTGGGGGTGAGAATCGGCAGGTGGATGCGGCGCAGCGTGCCCAGGGGGCTTTCGCCGAGCGAGCGGGCGGCGGCGTCCATATGCATGTGCACGGTGCTCTGGCCACCCTCGTAGGCCCCCAGCGCGGCGGCGAGGAAGCGCACCATATAGGCCGCGACCAGCAACCAGATCGAGCCGGTGATCAGCAGGCCGGTGGAAATGTCGAAGGTCTCGCGCATCCAGGCGTCGAACGCGTTGTCGAAGGCGGCGAAAGGCACCAAGAGGCCCACCGCGATCACACCGCCCGGCACCGCGTAGCCGAGGCGCGCGAGATAGGCGGTGGTGGTGGAGCGGCGGCCGGGGCGCAGCCGCTGATAGAAGCCCACGGCGATGGCGGCGGCCAGCGTGACCACCGCGGCGGTGCCCGCCAGCGTCACCGAATTGCGGATGAAGCCGGTGTAGCGGCGGCTGAGCAGATCCTGCTCGGAGCCCAGCCCCATGGTGAACAGGATCACGGTGGGCAGCAGGAAGCCCAGCAGCACCGGCGTGGCGCAGAGGGCGAAGGCGAGCGCGGCGCGCCCGCCCCTGAGCTGCGCCGGGGGCATCTTCATGTGGCGCTTGCCGGCGTGGTGGTATTGGGCGCGGCCCCGCGTGCTCCGCTCGGCCACGGCCAGCACCAGCGCGAAGGCCAGCAGGCACAGCGCGAGCTGGGCGGCGGCGGCGCGGTCGGCCATGGTGAACCAGCTGGTATAGATGCCGGTGGCGAAGGTCTGGACACCGAAATAGGCGACGGTGCCGAAATCGGCGATCGTCTCCATCACCGCGAGCAGGACGCCGCCGGCGATGGCGGGGCGTGCCATCGGCAGGCTGACGCGCCAGAAGGCGGTCCAGGCGCTGTTGCCAAGGGTGCGGGCGGCGAGGAAGGCGCCGGAGCTTTGCTGCAGGAACGCGGCGCGGGCGAGCAGGTAGACGTAAGGATAGAACACCAGCACCAGCATCACCGCGGCGCCGCCCAAAGAGCGGATCTCGGGGAACCAGTAGTCGCGGGGGCCCCAGCCGGTCATGTCGCGCAGGGTCGATTGCACCAGCCCCGGGTGATCCAGAAGGTGGGTATAGGCATAGGCCAGCACATAGGCCGGGAAGGCCAGCGGCAGGACCAGCGCGATCTCCAGCAGCCGGACCCCGGGAAACCGGGTCATGGTCACCAGCCAGGCGGCGCCGACCCCGATGGCGAAGGTGCCGAGCGCGACCAGAATGACCAGCACCAGCGTGGCGCCGGCGTAGCCGGGCAGCACCGTCGCAAGCAGGTGGCGCACGGTATCGGTGCCGCCGGTGAGCGCGGCGATCGCCACCGCCACCATCGGCAGCAGGCAGGCGGCGGCCACGGCGGTGGCCAGCCCGCCCAACAGGCGGGTGCCGCGGGCGGTATGGCGGCGGCTGCCGTGGGGGGCGTATTCGATGCCGCGGGTATCGCAGGTCTGGGACAAGGGAACCTCGGGTCGGGTTTCAGCGCCCCTTTATCCTAGTTTAACGGTCGGATTTCCAGAGCCATTTGGACGCGGCGGCGGGGGGCTGGCGACCTAAGCGCAGGCAGCTGCCTCAGTTGATCAAATGCGCCTTGCCCGGAATCAAGGCGCGCAGCGCCGCCGGGCAGCGCCCGACCGCCCCTATGGGCGGGCGCTTCCTGAGACTTCGCGCGTTGAATGAACGCTCAATGTGATAGCAGCCATTAAGTGACGATCTCACAAGTCAGGAGCGCCCACCCGCGGTCGGGCGCTGCCCTCTGTCGCCCTTAGGCTCAGTCGTACTTGCGCTGATCCTCGATCACCAGCCCGTCCTTGGGCAGGGCGCCGGGGGCCATGACCTCGATCTTGCCCTTGAGCTTCAGCAGTTCGTTCACCGATTTGGCGAAACCGGCCTCGTCGCCGCCGGTGGCCTCGATCTGCACGGTCATCGCGTCCATCTCGCCGTCGCGGGTGGCGATGACGCGCGCCTTGACGATCTCGGCGTGCTTGTCGACCAGCGCCGCCACCTGTTCGGGGCGCACGAACATGCCCTTGATCTTGGTGGTCTGGTCGGCGCGGCCCATCCAGCCCTTGATCCGCATGTTGGTGCGGCCGCAGGGCGATTGCCCGGGCAGCACGGCGGACAGGTCGCCGGTGGCGAAACGGACCAGCGGGTAGTCGGGGTTGAGCGTGGTGACCACCACCTCGCCGACCTCGCCCGGGGCGACCGGGGTGCCGGTGCCCGGCGTCACGATCTCGACGATGACCTGTTCGTCGACGATCATCCCCTCCATCGCCGGGCTTTCATAGGCGATGTTGCCCAGATCGGCGGTGGCGTAGCTTTGCAGGCAGGCGATGCCGCGGTCGGCGTATTCCTGGCGCAGCGACGGGAACAGGGCGCCGCCGCCCACCGCCGCCTTGGCGATCTTCAGCTCCAGCCCCATCGCCTCGGCCTTGTCGAGGATGATCTTGAGGTAGTCGGGCGTGCCGGCATAGGCGGTGACGCCGATGTCGTGGGCGGCGCGGGCCTGCAGCTCGGTCTGGCCGGTGCCGGCGGGGACGACGGCAGCACCGACGGCGCGGGCGCCGTTTTCAAAGATCATGCCAGCCGGCGTCAGGTGATAACCGAAGCAGTTCTGCACGATGTCGCCCTTGCCGATGCCGGCGGCGTGCAGGAAGCGGCCCATGCGCCACCAGTCGTGGGAAACCCCACCCGGCTCGTAGATCGGGCCCGGCGACTGGAAGATATGGGCGATGTTGGAGACCGGCAGCCCGCCGAACGGCGGCTCGGCCTTTTGCCGTTCGCTCAGCTCGGACTTGCGCAGCACCGGCAGGGCGGCGAGGCCGGCCAGATCGTCCAGCGGATCCAGCCCGTTGCGGGCGAGGTTGGCGTTCAGCGCCTGAAGCTGGTCGGCCGCGCGGGCATCGGCGGAGCGGGTTTCCAAATCGTCGTAATGGGCGGTCATCGTTAAGCCTCGTCCTTGTCCTTGGGCGGTCTCGGGCCGCTGCCCCCGTTGGCCGGGGGAAATGCCCCCTGCCCTGTTGTGCCGTGGCGCGGGCCGGAAAATGGGTCCGGCGCAGCGCCTGATCGGCCTGCCATGTTCAATGCGCGGCGCCCGGGGCGCGCGCGGTCAGCTCAGCCACCGCTTGCGGCGGCGGTAGGAGCGCACGTCGCGGAAGCTCTTGCGCCCCTCGTCGGACATGCCGAGATAGAATTCCTTGACGTCCTGGTTCTCGCGCAGGTCGGCGGCGGGGCCGTCCATCACCACGCGGCCGGATTCCAGGATGTAGCCGTAATGGGCGAAGCGCAGCGCGACGTTGGTGTTCTGTTCGGCCAGAAGGAAGGTCACGCCCTCGCGCTCGTTCAGATCCTTGACGATGCCGAAGATCTCTTCGACCAGCTGCGGGGCGAGGCCCATGCTGGGTTCATCGAGCAGGATCGTTTCGGGCTTGGCCATCATGGCGCGGCCGATCGCGACCATCTGCTGTTCGCCGCCGGAGGTATAGCCGGCCTGGCTGCGGCGGCGTTCCTTGAGGCGGGGGAAATAGGTGTAGACCTTTTCCAGGTCGGCCATCATCTCGGCCTTGCCGGATGTGCGGGTGTAGTAGCCGGTGAGCAGGTTTTCCTCGACGGTGAGGTGCTCGAAACAATGGCGGCCCTCCATCACCTGGATCACGCCCTTGCGCACCAGGTCGGCCGGGTCGGCGTGATGCACGCTCTCGCCGCGGTATTTGACGGAGCCCTTGGTGACCTCGCCGCGTTCCGATTGCAGCAGCGCCGAGATCGCCTTGAGCGTCGTGGTCTTGCCGGCGCCATTGCCGCCCAGAAGCGCGGTGATGCCGCCCTTGGGCACGTTGAGGCTGACGCCTTTCAGCACGAGGATCACGTGGTTGTAGATCACCTCGATATTGTTGACCTCAAGCAGGGTTTCCTGGGTTTTTCCGGCGTCCAGCATCTGGTGTCTTTCTCTCCGCTTCCCGGACGGGGTCGTCGCGGGTCGTGTGACCGTTTGGGGTGGAGGCGGCGGTCGGCCGCCGCCTCCGGTGGGTTATCCCGCGGGGTTTAGTTGCAGCCCGGGGTGATGCCGTTTTCCTTGGCGTAGGCCGTCGAGTCTTCCTCGATCAGCGGGGTCAGGATGTCCTGATCCGACTGGAAGTAGTCGGTGACCATCTTGAATTCGCCGGCAGCCGCATCCCATTGCGACACTGCGCCGAAGCCGTTGCCGCCGTGGTTTTCGCAGGAGACCTTGAACTCCGGGCCGAAGGCCGGCAGGCCCAGCGCGGACATCTTTTCTTCGGTCATTTCCAGCGCTTCCATGCCGTCGCGCATCATCTTGGAGTCGATGGCCTTGGTGCCGTGGATCTCCTGTGCGGTCTTGGCTGCTTCGGCGGCCAGCATCGCGGCATAGAGGCCACGGTTGTAGAGCACGGTGCCGGTCTGGTCGCCGGCGCCGGCGGCCTTGCCCGCGTCGTAGACGTACTTCTGCAGGTCGTCGTAGATCGGGTAGCTGCTGCCGAAGTTGTGGAAGGTCAGCGCCTTGTAGCCGTCGGCCTTGTCACCGGCGGGCTTCACGTCGTTTTCCGACCCGGACCACCAGATGCCGATGAAGTGATCCATCGGGAAGCGGATGTTGACGGCCTCCTGAATGGCGACCTGGTTCATCACCCCCCAGCCCCACATGATCACGTAGTCGGGTTTTTCGCGGCGGATCTGCAGCCACTGGCTTTTCTGTTCCTGGCCGGGGTGATCGACCGGCAGCAGGGTCAGCTCGTAGCCGTGCTTCTTGGACAGCTCCTCCAGGGTGCGGATCGGCTCCTTGCCGTAGGCGGAGTTGTGGTAGACCAGCGCGATCTTCTTGCCGCCGAGGTCGCCGCCTTCCTGGTTCAGGATGTGGGTGACCGCGACCGAGGCGCCGTCCCAGTAGTTGGCCGGGTAGTTGAAGATGTTGCGGAACACTTCACCGTTCTTGGCCGAGGTCCGGCCATAACCCATCGAGTGCACCGGGATGCCGTCGGCGGTGGCCTTGGGGATCAGCTGGTAGGTGATGCCGGTCGACAGCGGCTGATAGACCAGAGCGCCTTCGCCCTTGGTCGATTCGTAGCATTCCACACCCTTTTCGGTGTTATAGCCGGTTTCGCATTCGATCATCTTGATCGGCTCGCCGCCGATGCCGCCGTCGCGCTCGTTCAGCAGGGTGAAATAGTCGGCGTAGCCGTCGGCGAAGGGGATGCCGTTGGCGGCGTAGGGGCCGGTGCGATAGCTGAGCGACGGGAACACGAGATCGGCCATTGCCGGGCCCGCGGCCATCAGCGCGCTCAGCGCCAGTGCGGTCAGTCTTTTCTTCATCGGGTCATTCCTCCCTTGGTGTCGTCCGATGTCGTTTTATGGGGCGGGCTCCTCCCCGCCTCACCCAGGGTCCGCCCCCATCAATAGGGGAAGGGCCAGAGTCTCAGTTTCTCCTTGGCGACGCGCCAGAGCTGCGCCAGGCCGTGCGGTTCGAGGATCAGGAACGTGATGATCAGCCCGCCGACGATAACGAGTTGGAAATGCGCCACGATATCGGTGGCCCAGCCCAGCAGGTCGACGCCCACCAGTTTCAGCACCACCGGCAGCACCACCAAGAAGGCAGCGCCGGCGAAGGAGCCGAAGATCGACCCCAGCCCGCCGATGATGACCATGAACAGAACCAGGAACGATTTCTGGATGCCGAAGGCTTCGCCCACCTCGACCGCGCCGAGGTAGACCGAGAAGAACAGCGCGCCCGAGATGCCGACGAAGAACGAGCTGACGGCAAAGGCCGAGAGTTTCGCGGTCAGCGGGTTCACCCCGATGATCTCGGCGGCGATATCCATGTCGCGGATCGCCATCCAGGTGCGCCCCATGGTGCCGCGGGTCAGGTTGCGGGCGAGGATGCCGGCAAAGGCCACGAAGATCAGGCAGAACAGGTAGACCGCCCAGGACGGCGCGTTGGGGCCGGTGATGATGATGCCGAACACCTCGCGCTCGGGCGAAGAGATCTGGCCGGAGGCGGAGTAGTTGTAGAACCACGGCACCCGGTTGAACAACCAGACCAGAAAGAACTGCGCCGCCAGCGTCGCCACGGCGAGGTAGAACCCCTTGATCCGCAGGCTGGGCAGGCCGAACAGCACGCCGACCCCGGCGGTGATGCCGCCCGCGAGCAGCACGTGGATGAACATGCTGACCTCGGGGAAGGCCGTCATCAGCTTGTAGCAGGCATAGGCGCCCACCGCCATGAAGCCGCCGGTGCCCAGGGAGACCTGACCGCAGTAGCCGGTCAGGATGTTCAGCCCGATGGCGGCGATCGAATAGATCAGGAACGGCACCAGAATGGCGTTGGCCCAGTAGTCGTTGACCAGGAACGGCACGGCCAGAAAGGCCACGGCCAGCACGGCGTAGTAACGATAGCGGTCGAACCGGATCGGAAAGGTCTGGTTGTCTTGCTGGTAGGTTGTCTTGAAATCGCCCGCTTCACGATAGAACACGTCAGTTGCCCCCTTGCGATTGCGCACGCTCGCGCGTGGCGGCGTCGAGCTGTTTTTTCTTTTCGAAACCGCAGTCCTCGGAGGCGCGGCAGAGTTTGATGTAGGCCAGCATCCCGCTCAGGAAGCCGGCGAAGGCCAGAATGGCAGCGATCACCAGTTGCCGGTCCGACAGGTCGGTGGAGGTGAGCGCGATGTAGCCGAACGCCCAGAACCCGGACCAGGCGATCACGTTGATGATGGCGATCAGCTTTCTCATGGCTCAGACCCTTTCGATGATTTTCTCGCCGAACAGGCCCTGCGGACGGAACACCAGGAACAGCAGCGCCAGAACGTAGGCGAACCAGTTTTCGGTGGCGCCGCCCACCATCGGGCCGACGAGAAAATCGAACAGCTTTTCACCGACCCCGATGATCAGCCCGCCTACGATGGCGCCGGGGATCGAGGTGAAGCCGCCCAGCATCAGAACGGGGAGCGCCTTGAGCGCGATCAGCGACAGCGAGAACTGCACGCCCGACTTGGTGCCCCACATGATGCCCGCGACCAGCGCGACGAAGCCCGCCACCGACCAGACCATCACCCAGATGAAGTTCAGCGAGATGCCCACCGACAGCGCCGCCTGGTGGTCGTCGGCCACCGCGCGCATGGCGCGGCCCTGTTTGGTGTACTGGCTGAAGGCGACCAGCGCGATCACCAGCAGCGCAGCGATCACGGTAGCGACGATATCGAGGTTATCGATGAAGAAGCCGTAATCGAAGATGTTGAAGGTCACCGCGTCGATGGTCTCGTTGATGCCCTGCGGCAGACCGACGTCGAGCTTCTTGATCTCGGAGCCCCACATCAGATCGGAGAAGCCTTCGAGGAAATAGGCGAGGCCGATGGTGGCCATGAAGAGGATGATCGGCTCCTGGCCCACCAGGTGGCGCATGACGAACTGCTGCACGCACCAGGCCAGCGCCACCATCACCACCATGGTCAGCAGGATCGCCAGCAGCCCCGGCAGGTGCCAGCCGAAATGATGCAGCTCGGTGCCGAACATCGAATTGATCAGATGCGAAAACGGCACCTGGCCCTGCATGATCCCCACCAGCGTCATCGCGGCGAACAGCGCCATCACGCCCTGGGCGTAGTTGAAGATGCCGCTCGCCTTGTAGATCAGCACGAAGCCCAGCGCGACCAGCGCGTAGAGCACCCCGGCCATCAGGCCATTCAGGGTGACCTCCATGGCGAAAACCACTTGATCAGGCATGTCGGCCTCCCTCTTGTTCTGTCGGCACAGCGCGGCCGTTAGCGCGGTCAGTCATGGGCCACCCCCAGGTAGGCGTCGATCACATCCTGGTTGTTGCGCACCTCGTCGGGCGGGCCGTCGCCGATCTTCTTGCCGTAGTCCATCACCACGACGCGGTCGGAGAGGTCCATCACCACGCCCATGTCGTGTTCGATCAGCGCGATGGTGGTGCCGAATTCGTCGTTCACGTCGAGGATGAAGCGGGACATGTCCTCTTTCTCCTCGACGTTCATGCCGGCCATCGGTTCGTCGAGCAGCAGCAGCTTGGGCTCGGCGGCGAGCGCGCGGGCCAGTTCGACCCGCTTTTTCAGCCCGTAGGGCAGCCGCGATACCGGCGTCTTGCGGATGTGCTGAATTTCGAGAAAGTCGATGATCTTCTCGGCCACCTCGCGGTTGGCGGTCTCCTCGGCCTCGGCCGGGCCTTTCCACAGCGCCTGGCGGAACATCCCGGTCTTCATATGGGTGAGCCGCCCGGTCATCACGTTGTCGAGCACGCTCATCCCCTCGAACAGGGCGATGTTCTGAAAGGTCCGCGCGATGCCCTGGCGGGCCACCTCGTAGGGGCGCATCGGCGGCCGCTTGGCGCCGTGGAACCAGACCTCGCCCTCGGAGGGGACGTAGAAGCCCGAGATCACGTTGAGCATCGAGGATTTGCCGGCGCCGTTGGGGCCGATGATGGCGCGGATCTCGCCCTCGCGGATGTCGAAAGAGATATCCTTGATCGCCACCACGCCGCCGAAACGCAGGGTGATGTTCTTCATCTCCATCACCACGCCGCCGATCTTGCGGCCATCCGCGGTGGTGTACCCCTCGGCCTGATCAAGCATGCGGTCCATCCTTCTTTTCGTTCCAAATTCTGCCACTGGGGGCGGTCCCGGCGGCAGTCCGCTGCGTCCGGGCCATCATTCCGCCGCCACCTTGTGCCCGGCGACCGGCTGAACCGCCGCATCGCGGATCTCCAGCGTGGCGCTGATATGGCCCTTGCGGCCGTCCTCGTAGGTGACCTCGGTCTTGGTCGAGATCGTCTGCGAGCCGTCGTAGAGGGCGGCGATGATATCGGCGTATTTCTCCTCGACGATGCGGCGGCGCACCTTGCGGGTGCGGGTCATCTCGCCGTCGTCGGCGTCGAGTTCCTTGTGCAGCACGACGAAGCGGTGCACCTGACAGCCCGACAGCATCTCGTCCCCGGCGACCGACTTGTTCACCTCTTCGACGTGGTTCTGGATGCTTTCCAGCACGCGCGGGTGACCGGCCAGTTCCTGGTAGGAGGCGTAGGCGATGTTGTTGCGCTCGGCCCAGCTGCCGACCGCGGCCAGGTCGATGTTGATGAAAGCGACGCAGTGGTCGCGTCCATTGCCGAACAGCACCGCTTCCAGAATATCGGGGTAGAACTTGAGTTTGTTCTCGACGTATTTCGGCGCGAACATGGCGCCATCGGCCATTTTGCCCACGTCCTTGGCGCGGTCGATGATGCGCAGGTGGCCGCTGTCCTCCTCGACGAAGCCGGCGTCGCCGGTGGCGACCCAGCCTTCGGGGTCCTTGGTCGAGGCGGTGCTTTCGGCGTTCTTGTAATACTCCACGAAGGTGCCGGGCGAGCGATAGTAGATCTCGCCGTTGTCGCCGATCCTGATCTCCACATCCGGGGCCGGGACGCCGACGGTATCGGCGCGCACCTCGCCGTCGGGCTGGACGGTGATGAACACCGTCGCCTCGGTCTGGCCGTAGAGCTGTTTCAGGTTGATGCCGAGCGAGCGGTAGAAATCGAAGATCTCCGGCCCGATCGCCTCGCCCGCGGTATAGCCGACGCGGACCCGGGAAAAGCCCAGCGTATCCTTCAGCGGGCCGTAAACCAGGCCCATGCCGAGGGCGTATTTCAGCCGGTCCCACAGCCCCACCGGCTTGCCGTCGAGGATCTTCGGGCCGACCTTGCGGGCATGCGCCATGAAGTGATGGAACATCGCCTTTTTCAGCTTCCCGGCGTCCTCCATGCGGATCATCACATTGGTGAGCTGGGTTTCGAACACCCGCGGCGGGGCGAAGAAATAGGTCGGGCCGATCTCGCGCAGGTCGGTCATCATGGTGTCGGCGCTTTCGGGGCAGTTCACGCAGAAGCCGCACCAGTAGGCCTGGCCCACCGAGAAGATGAAGTCGCCCACCCAGGCCATCGGCAGGTAGGACAGGATATCCTCGCCGCGGGTCAGATGGTCGAACTCCGCCGAGTTGCGGGAGGTCTCGATCACGTTGCGGTTCGACAGCACCACGCCCTTGGGCTTGCCGGTGGTGCCCGAGGTGTAGAGCATCACGCAGGTGTCGTCGTAATCGAGCTTTTCGCGCCGCGCGTTCAGCTCGTTGATGTATTCGTCATGGGCGGCACGGCCCTGGTTCTGCACGTGGGAATACTCGTGCAGGTGCGAATGGTCGTATTTGCGCAGGCCGCGCGGGTCCAGATAGATCAGATGCTCGAACTGGTGCAGCTGGTCCTGCACCTCGATCACCTTGTCGACCTGTTCCTGGTCGCCGGCGATGACGAAGCGGGCGCCGCAATGGCCCAGCACATAGGCCATCTCTTCGGCCACCGCGTCCTGATAGAGCGGCACCGGCACCGCGCCGACCATCTGGGCGGCGACCATCGACCAGTAGAGGTAAGGCCGGTTGCGGCCGATGATGGCGATGAAGTCGCCCTCGTTAACGCCGAGGTTGATCAGCCCCAGCGCCAGCGCCTCGATTTCCTGTGCGGTTTCGGCCCAGGTCCAGCTTTGCCAGATCCCGAATTCCTTTTCGCGATAGGCCGGTGCCGTCGCATATTGAGTCGCGTTGCGATGAAGCAGCGCCGGCAGGGACAAAAGCCCCTGGGCGCCCGACTGCGTCTGAGCCAATTTAATTCTCCTCCCTGTCCGGCATTTGCGCCGGCACGGACCGCCTCCAACGGTTCTGCCCCCGATTAGGGACATCGACAGTCATGCCGTCAACTTTTTCGTGATGTTTTCCCAATCCTTACGAATTGTTACAAAGGGGCGGAAATGGGGGAACAGGCGTAACCGGAGGGGGTTTCCCTCAACTCCCGAGGCGCTGCCCGGCGGTGCTGCGCGCCTTTTGTCCGGGGCCTGGAGGCCGAATCGTCCCCCCTTTCCGCCTCCCCCCGGCGGTGGTAGCCATAAGCGGGGATGAGGAGACATATGTGAGCGAGACCGACCAGCAGATCAGGGCCCAGCAAATCAGGGCAATGACCAGCGCCGGGCTGAACCTGATTGCCCAGGCGCTGTCGATCTACGATCAGGAGCTGCGGCTGGTGGTCTCCAACAGCCGGTTCCAGGAGATGTTCAACCTGCCCGACCGGCTGGTCACTCCCGGCGCCCGGTTCGAGGACACCATCCGTTATTTGGCCGAAACCGGCGAATACGGTCCGGTCGACGATGTGGAGGGCTATGTCGCGCAGAAGGTGGAGCAGGCCCGCGCCTTCGAGCCGCATTACATGGAGCGCACCCGCGCCAACGGCCGCACCATCTCGGTCGAAGGCTCGCCGCTGCCGCAGGGGGGCTGGGTCACCGTCTATACCGATATCAGCCGCGCGCGCCGCTCGGAGGAGCTGCTGCGCACCCGGTCGGAGGAGCTGTCGGATCAGGTTCTGGCCCATGCCGAGGAGCTGTCGGCGACCAACCGGGAGCTGGCCGCCACCATCACCGCGCTGGAAGAGGCCAAGCGGCAGCTGACCGCGATCGAGGCGCGCACAAGGCTGACCACCGAGATGATGCCGGCCCATATCGCCCACGTGGATCACACCGGCCATTACACCTATTCCAACCGCCGGCTGAGCGCGGTGCTGCCCGGGTCGCCCTCGGACATCCTCGGCAAGCATATGTCGGAGGCGCTGGGGCCCAGCAGCTATGCCAAGGTCGAGCCGCACCTGAAGTCCGCCTATGCCGGCCACAGCCCGGTGTTCGAGTTTACCGAGGGCCACGATTCGCGCCGTATCCGGGTGGCGCTGACCCCCGACGGTCATGGCGGCGTCTATCTGCTGTCGATGGATGTGACCGAGGAAACCCAGGCCCGGGTGGCGCTGCAGCAGACCCGCCGCCGGGCGCTGGCGGCGCAGATGACCAGCGGGCTGGCGCATGATTTCTCCAACCTGCTGACCATCATCCTCGGGATGCAGGGGAAGCTGGCCAAGATGGCGCTGCCCGAAGAGGCGCGGGAACTGGTCGAGGCGACCCAGGCCACCGCCCGGCGCGGCGGGCGGCTGCTGGACCGGATCGCCGACATGACCGGCAAGCGGCCGCTGCGGCCGCAGGCGACCGATCTGCACGCGGTGCTGGAGGATCTGAAGCTGCTGGCCACCCCCAGCCTGCCGCAGGGGGTGGGGCTGAGCGTGCTGGACCATACCCCCGACGGGCCGGTGATGATGGACCCGGGCATGTTGCAGGATGCGCTGCTGAACCTTGTGCTGAACGCGCGCGACGCCTGCGGCGCCAGCGGCCAGATCACCGTCAGCGCCCACGCGGTCGGCGATATCTGGATCGAGATCGTGGTCGGCGACACCGGCCCCGGGTTTTCGCCCGAGGCGCTGGAACGCGCGCTGCATCCGTTCTTTACCACCAAGGGCGGCGAAGGCTCCGGCCTCGGGCTGCCGATGGTCTATGACATGGTGAAACTCGGCGGCGGCGACCTGCGGCTGGCCAATACCCCCAGCGGCGCCAGCGTGACGCTGCGGCTGCCCTATCGCGCCGCGCCGGCGGTGGCGGGGGGACTGGCGCTGCTGGTCGAGGACAGCGACGATCTGCGCGAGGCGGTGCGCGACATGCTGGTGGGGCTGGGCCATACGGTGATCGAGGCGGCCTCGGTCGACGAGGCCAGCGCGCTGCTGGCCGATCTCGACGATATCCGGCTGGTGCTGTCGGATATCCGGCTGCAGGGGGAGGCGACCGGGCTCGACCTGCTGGCGCGGGTGGGCGCGGGCGGCCCGCCCTTCGTGCTGATGACCTCGCTGCCGCAGAGCGATCCGCTGCACCGCGCTGCGCTGGCCAAGGCGCCGGTGCTGCACAAACCCTTCTCCGCCGCACAACTGGCCGCGCTGGTGGGCCGCGAGGACGCCGCATGAGCGCGCCGCTGGTCAGCATCCTGGACGACGAGCCGGAGATCCGCGCCATCCTGACCGAGGCGCTGGAGGAGGCGGGGTTCCGCACCCAGTGTTTCGCCCGTGCGCGCGAGTTCGAGGCGGCGCTGCAACGGGTGACGCCGGACGTCTGCCTGGTCGACCTGTCGCTGCCCGATACCGATGGGCTGGCGCTGGTGCACCGGCTGGCGCTGGAACGCGGCGCCACGGTGATCATCATCTCCGGCCGGGCGCAGGTGCAGGACCGGGTGACTGGGCTGGAGCTGGGGGCGGACGATTACATCACCAAACCGTTCGACCCGGCCGAGGTGGTGGCCCGCATCCGCGCCCGGCTGCGCGCCGGCCGCGCCGCGCCGCAATCGGGCAATACCGCCAGGTTCAACGGCTGGACCGCCCATTTCGACCGCTACATCCTGGAAGACGACAGCGGCGCGGAGACGCCGTTTTCCCATGCCGAGGGCGAGGTGCTGAGGCTGTTTCTGGACAGCCCCAAGCGGCTGATCAGCCGGGCGCAGATGCAGGACGCCCTGGGCGGGGCGGCCGGCGAAAGCTTCGACCGGGCGATGGATGTGCGGATCTCGCGGCTGCGCACCAAGCTACGCGAGGACCCGAAGAACCCGCGGCTGATCAAGACGATCTACGGGGCGGGGTATATTTTCCTGGGGGATGTGAGCTGGGGATGAACCGGCGCGCGGACCCGGCCACGGCGATCAGCGACGCCCCCCGTCCTGTTTGTTTGCCGCACAAAGCCGGGTGAACCGCCGCACCGTGGCATCGTCGGCGGGATGCAGCGCGTCCATCCTGTATCCCCCGGTCGCATGGGCCGGCCCCAGCGCGGTGACCACGGCAATCATCGACAGGCCCGGGCCTGCAGGTGGCTGAAAGTCGTAGCGCAGGGCGCTGTCGGGCCTATCCAGCGGCGACAGCCCGTCCCAAAGCGCCGCCGAAGGTGCATCCGCCGCCAGCAGAGCCCGGATTTGTGCGGGCAGATCCGCCTTGGCCCCCTGGGTCAGTTCCAGCCGGACCCGCAGCAAGAGGTCGCGCATCACGTCCGGCCAGTTGGCCAGGCGAGATCGGCCCGGATCGCTGCCCAACAGCGCAAGGATGTTGGCCCCCTCCAGCCCGTCGCCGAGCCCGGCGCCGAACACATGCGAGAACAGGCAACGCGCCGGGTGGTTCGCGCGAATGACCGTCCAACCGCTATCCTTGAGGACGCGCGGCCAGGTTTCTTCGGCCTTCAGCAGCCGGTCCAGCGCCTCGGGGAACGGCGCCGCGGCTCCCGACGGGTCTGTACGGCCCGGCTCAGGCAGGGCCAGAAGCCAGGCGTGGTGGTCTTGCGGCACGGCCAGTTCATCGCAGAGCGCGGCCAACGTCGCCGCGCCGGGCCGGGCGCGGCCGGTCTCGATGAAACTGAGCTGCCGCGGCGACAGCCCGGCGGCCAGCGCGGTGTCCATCTGGCTGCGGCCCCGGGCACGCCGCCAGGCGGCCAGCACATCGCCCAGGCTCCAGCCCAGCCGGTCCTCGTGCCGTTTCGCGTCCCTGCTGCCGTCCAAATCGCGCCTCCTGATGATCGCCATTACCACCAAGGTAATCGCGCGATGCGAAAAAGGCCCCTATCCGTCGGCCCGGTCAAGTATCGAGACAAGGAAACACCATGACCTCTAAGAAAACCGCCCGGCTGCGCCTGTTTGCTGCCGCGCTCGGCCTGTTCACCCTGTTCTGGTGGCCGGCCTCGCACTGGTTCTATCCCGACTGGTATCACGACCTGATGGGATTCGAGAGCTATGACCTAGGCTTCGTGCGGCTGATCGGCACGATGGGTCTGTTGCCGGTCACCGGCCTGTTCTGGACCGCCTGGCGCCCGCGCGAATCGCGCGGGTTCCTGATCGCCTTCGCAGTCTGGGCGGCGGGGCTGGCGGCAACCTATGTCTTTCTGATCCTGAACGGCGATTTTCCGCCCGCGGAATATGCCAATGCGGGGCTGCTGATGATCGTGGTGGTGGTGGTCCTGGCCCTGTTGCCGGACCCCGCGCCAAACCCTGAGGAATGATCCGGGGCGGTGGGGCGGCCTAACCCAGCCGATCCACCGCCTCCGCCAGCACCTGCAGCCCGGCGACCAGATCGGCTTCGTCGGTATCCTCCTCGAAGGCATGGCTGATGCCGCCGATCGAGGGGGTGAACAGCATGGCCACCGGCATCAGGCGGGAGACGTTGGTGGCGTCGTGCAGCGCGCCCGACGGCATCAGCCGCCAGTTGCCCGGCGCCACCGCCTCGGCGCCCGCTTCCAGGGCTGCGCGCAGACGCGCGTCCATCGCCACCGGCTCCAGCCCCAGCATCGGGCCAAAGGCAAGCTCCATCCCCATCTCTTTCGCCACCTCTTCGGCGGTGTCGCGGACGATCTGTTCCATCCGCCCCAGCCGGTCGCTGTCGCCATCGCGCCATTGCATCGAGAAGGTCGCGCGGCCCGGCACGATGGAGGAGGCATTGGGGTGCAGCGCCACATGGCCGATGGTCCAGACCGTGCGCGGGGTGACCACGTTGCGGAACCGTTCGTTGATCAGCGTGTTGTAGCGCGACACCGCCTGGAAGGCGTCGCGGCGCAGGTCCATCGGCGTGGTGCCGGCATGGTTCTGCTGGCCGGTGAAGGTGATGCGCATGTCGCGGATGCCGACGATGTCGGAGACGACGCCCGCCTTTTCGCCCGAGGTGTCCATCACCGGGCCCTGTTCGATATGCATCTCGATAAAGCCGGTGAATTGCGCAGGATCGAGGAAGTCGCCGGCCCGACCGGCCATCGCCGCGCGCGCCTCGGCAAAGCTGATCCCGTCGCGGTCGGTGAGGCTGTCGGCGGTTTCCAGCGGCGTGGTGCCGGACCAGACCGCGCTGCCGGTGGTGACGCCGAAGCGGCCCTCCTCATCCTGGAAGCTGACGACCGAGATCGCCGGGCCGCCGGCCTCCTGCGCGGCGCGGGCGACCTCCAGCGCGGCGATCACCCCCAGCGCGCCGTCGAGCCAGCCGCCCTCTGGCTGGCTGTCGCTGTGCGAGCCCATCAGCAGCGACGGGCCGTCGGCCAGGCCGAAGAGGTTGCCTACGGGATCGAAATGCGGCCGCAGACCGGCCTCGCGCATCCGCTCCGCCAGCCAGTCGCGCGCCGCGATATCGGCCTCCGAATAGGCCGGGCGCACCACGCCCTTGCCGACGCCTGCGGCGCCAAATTCGCGCAGCCTGTGCAGATCCGCCAGAAACCGTTCGCCGTTCACCTTCATCGCCCAATCCTCCGTCTTTCTCCGCCCAGAGATTGCACAGGCTACGCCCCGTGCAAACCGTTCCCCGCGTCCTGCCGCGAAAAATATTCGCACCGGGGGCGGCCTCCCTTCCCCCCCGCGCGGCGCTGGAATATGAGGAGCGCGAACCAGAGAGGCGTTCCCATGTCCCAGATTACCCTGATCCGCCACGGCCAGGCCAATACCCAGGCCCGCGACGAGGCCGAGTACGACCGGCTGAGCCCGCTGGGCCACCAACAGGCGCAATGGCTGGGCGAGCATCTGCGCGCCTCTGCGTCGGATCACGGGCGGATCTATTGCGGCACCCTGACCCGGCATCAGGAAACGGCCGAGGCGATGGGCGTGGGACAGGAGGCGATCCGCGATCCGCGCCTGAACGAGCTGGAATATTTCACCCTCGCCCAGCTGATGCAGCAGCAGAAAGGCGTGGCGATCCCGGAGGATCGCGAGGGGTTCGTCGCGCACCTACCGATGGTCTTCGAGGCCTGGCAGCGGGGCGAGATCGACAACCCGCCGGAAAGCTTCGAGAATTTCGAAACCCGGGTCGGCGCGGCGCTGGCGGAGATTGCCGCCGGGTCGGGCCCGGCGCTGGTGGTCACCTCCGGCGGCCTGATCGCCATGGTGATGCGGCAGATGCTGGAGCTCGATACCCATGCGATGGCGCGGATGGCGCTGGCGATCATGAACACCTCGCTGCACCGGGTGTTTCCGATCGGCGACCGGCTGAGCCCGGTTCTGTTCAACGCCGTGCCGCATCTGGAGCATCCGGAGCGGCACTACGCGCAAACCCATCTGTGAGAGGCCCATCTGTGAAAGGAACGCCGCGATGACACATCTCTGGGTCCGGGCCGAGCAACGCCCGAACGAGGAGCGCGTGGGGCTGACGCCCGAGGGCGCCGCCGCGCTCATTGCCAAGGGTATTCAGGTGACGGTCGAGGAAAGCTCGGTCCGCGCCATCCCGATCGACGGCTACCGCGACGCGGGCTGCGCCATCGCGGCGGAGAATTCATGGCCTGAAGCGCCGCTTGATGCGATCATCTTCGGGCTGAAGGAGCTGCCGGAAGACGGCACGCCGCTGCCGCACCGCCACATCATGTTCGGCCATGCCTTCAAGGGGCAGCATTCCGGCAAGGCACTGCTGGCGCGGTTCAAGGCGGGCGGCGGCACGCTTTACGATCTGGAATACCTGGTGGATGAAACGGGGCGTCGCGTCGCCGCCTTCGGGTATTGGGCCGGTTACGCGGGCGCGGCGGTGACGCTGAAGGCCTGGGCGGCGCAGCAGCGCGGCGGCATCTGCGGCCCCGTCGGCGTTTATCCCGGCAAGGATGCGCTGCTGGCCGATCTGGGCGCGGAGCTGGATGCGCTGAACGCGGAGCGTCCGCGCGCCATCGTGATCGGCGCGCTGGGCCGCGTCGGCACCGGGGCGGCGGATCTGTGCGAGGCGATGGGCGTCGCGGTGACCAAATGGGACATGGCGGAGACCGCGCGCGGCGGGCCGTTCCCGGAAATCCTCGATCACGACCTGTTCCTCAACTGCATCTTTGCCCGTCCGGGCACGCCGGTCTTCGTGCCGAAATCGGCCCTGACCGAACCGCGCAAGCTGACCGCCATCGGCGATGTCGCCTGCGACCCGGACAGCGATTACAACCCGGTGCCGGTCTATAGCGAGGCCACCACATGGGACGCGCCGGTGGTGCGGGTGGCGGAAAACCCGGTGCTGGACGTGATGGCGATCGACAACCTGCCGTCGATGCTGCCGGTGGAAAGCTCGCAGGATTATGCCGCGCAACTTCTGCCCTCGCTGCTGACACTGGACGAGATCGACGCGGGCGTCTGGGGCCGGGCCCGGGATACCTTCAACAGTCATATGAGCTGACACAGGCTGAGCATGGAAATCTACATCGGCTATTTCGCGGGCGTGCTCGGCACGATCTGCTGGGTGCCGCAGGCCTGGAAGGCCTGGGCGACCCGCGATACCTCCGGGTTGTCGCTGATCGCGAACCTGCTGTTCCTGCTGACCGTGACACTCTGGCTGCTCTATGGTCTGCTGGTCACCGACTGGCCGTTGATCTTTGCCAACGGCTGCGCGCTGCTGATCGTGCTGAGCATCGTGGCGGCGAAACTGAAATATAAATAGGGGGAACGACCCATGACGATTCACTGGTGCGGCACCGGCCTGTCGGCCATTCCCGGCCTGCGCAGGCTGATCGAAGCGGGCCACAAGGTCACCGTCTGGAACCGGACGGTGGACAAGGCGAAACAGGCGGTCGGCGATCTGACCGACGATATCCGCGCCTTCGACCTCGACGCCATCGGCGCCGCGCTGGAGGCGGGCGATGTCGTCGTTTCCATGCTGCCGGGCGACTGGCACGTGCCGCTGGCGGAACTGGCGATCTCCAAGGGCGCCAATTTCGTCTCCTCCTCCTATATCGCGCCGGAGATGCGGGCGCTGGACGACAAGGCGAAGGCGGCCGGCGTCGCGCTGGTCAACGAGGTGGGGCTGGACCCGGGCATCGACCACCTGATGGCGCATGCGCTGATGGCGGAATACCGGGCCTCCGACGCTTTTGATGCCGAGAATCACCTCAGCTTCATTTCCTACTGCGGCGGGGTGCCGAAGATCCCCAACGATTTCCGCTACAAGTTTTCCTGGTCGCCTCTGGGGGTGCTGAAGGCGCTGCGCTCGCCGTCGCGCTCGATCCTCGATTTCGAAGAGCTCAGGGTCGACCGGCCGTGGGACGCGATCAGCACCTATACCGCGCCGCTGCCGGAGACGGAGGAGTTCGAGGTTTATCCCAACCGCGACAGCGTGCCGTTCATGGCGGAGTACGGCTTCGACGCCGATTGGCCGGTCAAGCAGTTCGTGCGCGGCACGCTGCGGCTGGACGGCTGGGCGCAGGCCTGGGCCGATGTGTTCCGCGAGGTGGAAACGCTGACCGGCGCCGAGGGCGACGCGCGCCTGAAGGAGATGTCGGACCAGTTCTGGGACGAGAACGCCTATGACGAAGGCGAGCCGGACCGGGTGGTTCTCTGCGTCGGCCTCACCGCCGAGAAGGACGGCAAGGAGGTCTGGCACAAGACCTACACCATGGACGCCTGGGGCGACGAGAGCGGCACCGCAATGGGGCGGCTGGTCTCGGTCACCGTGTCTCTGGCGGTCGAGGCGGTGATGGCCGGGCGGATCGCGCCGGGTGTGCATGCCGCCCCCTCGGCGCCGGAGCTGGTCGGCGAATGGATGGGCGAGATCGGCAAGCTGGCCCAGCATCTGGAGGTGGTCGATCACCTGGCGTGACCGGCCCCGCCTGACCCACAAAGGGGGGCCGCGCGGCCCCCTTTCCTTTTGCGCCTGTCCTGCGAACGCCCGGCCGCGCCGGTGCCCGGCGGCTTACATCAGGTCGTTTTCGATATCCTCGACCGAGATGCCCAGCGCCTCCAGCCCGTTTTCCAGATTGTCGGACAGGTGCGGCGTACCGATCAGGTAGTCGGCGCAGGGGGTCGAGGCCTCGGTCTTGGCGGTGGCGACCGCCTCGTCCCAATCTTCGGCGAAAAAGCTTTCGCGGCCGATCCACATGACCGCCACCAGCTCGGCCTGTTCGTCCTCGCTCATGCGGTCGATGAAGGCGCGCAACTCGCCCTCGGCGCGGCCAAGCTCACGCGCCATCATCGCCACCTGCGCCACTTTGCGCGCGGAAATCTCCATTTTCGTCATCCTTCTGTTCGCGTTGGTCGCACCATCTGATACCGGCCCGGGGTCTGCGGTCTTTGATCCTGCGCAAACCGGGTGGGGCGGTAAAGTGCCCAGGGAATTTCAACCGGCCGAAACGCCCCGCCTTTTTCCTACGGTCGCCCTGACGTGCAAGCCGCGCAGGGGGACTGGCTCGGAGCGCCGGCCGCCGCTAACTCCGCCGCACCCCGCGCAGCCGCAACACACCCTCACGGCCGCGCAGCTCGGTCTCCGCGGCGATGTCCCAGGGCGCGCCGTCGCGGTCCTTTCCGGCGATCTGCAGGATCTCGCGGGAGGCCAGGATATCCGCCTGCAGCCGCTTGGTCTCCTGCTCCAGGCGGGCGGCGGCGTTCACGGTGTCGCCGAAGACCGAGAACTCCAGCCGGTCGGGGGTGCCGACCACGCCGCTGAACACCGCGCCCCAGTGCAGCCCGATCCCCGCGCGCAGCGGCGGCGCACCGGCAGCTTCGCGCGCCTGCGACCACGCCGCGATCTCGCTGCGCAGGCGAAAGGCGCAGTCGATGCAGGCGTTTGCGGCGGCGGCGGGATCCTCGCCCTCTTCGAAGACGATCATCGCGGCGTCGCCCATGAACTTGTCGACGATACCGCCGGTCGCCTGCGCCACGGCGGTGATCCGGCGGCGGTATTCGGTGGCGAAATCGGACAGTTCGGCGGCGGTCATGTCCTGCGACAGATGGGTGAACCCGCGCAGGTCGATGAACAGCACGCCCATCTGCTGCCAGCGGCCGCGGCGCAGCTCGTCCAGCCCGCCGGCGGCCAGCCGCGGCGCCAGTTGCGCCGGCAGGTAGCGGGTGAGGTTGGCGGCGTTCTGCGCCTCGGTGATCGAGCGCAGCAACAGCCGCCTGGTGCGCACCGCCGCCACCACCAGAACCACCGCCGACAGCGCCAGCATCGCCACCCGCATCGCATTGGGCGGCACCGAGAGAAAGACCGCAGCGGCCCCGGAGCGCGGCACGAACCCCTCGCCCGGCGGCAGGCCGATCAGCAACGCCAGACCGCCCACGGTCAGCAGCGCGATAAACGCCTGAATGCCCGGATTGAACCGCAGCACGCCGAAGGCCAGCACCACCGGCGCCAGCCAGACGGCGGGAAAGACGAAGGTGTGGCTGCCCGGCAGGCCGGTGTTCACCATGCTCATCCACACGCCGTAGAGGAAGAACAGGCAGTCGGCGGCGGCGGCGGGCCAGATCATCCAGATCCGCAACCAGCCGCGCCGGTAGCCCAGCCAGGCCAGCGCGCCGAGGATGAAATAGCCGGCCATCATGGTGGCGGCATAGATCCATTGCCGCAGCAGGAATTCCGAGCCTTCGGGGGCCGCGGCGTCGTGGGCGGCCAGCGCGAAGGACAGCGCCAGCACCAGCACCGAGATCATCCGCAACAGCCCGACCAGCGCCTCGGCCCGCAGTTCGGCCTGGCGGAACAGCGCCACGGTGTCCACCGACAGCCGCACCGGCCCCGCCGCCTATTCGCCGCTGTCGGTCAGGGCGGTAAAGCCGCGCGCCTGACTTTCGACCGCATTGGGCGCCTCGATCTCAGAGCCCTGGGTGACCACGCCCATCGCCTCGAACTTGCGCGCCGAGGGCAGCACCCGGCTTTCCATCGAGGCGACCGCCTTGTTGTAGTGATCGACCGACCGGTTCAGCCCCTTGCCGATCGCATCCAGATGTTTGCCGAAGGTGTTGAGCCGGTCGTAGAGCTCTTTCGCGACCTTCTGCACCTCCACCGCGTTCTCGGCCATCTTCTCCTGCTGCCAGCCGTAGGCGATGGCCTTGACCAGCGCCATCAGCGTGGTCGGCGTGGCGATCAGCACCTTGCGCTCGAAGGCGTATTCGATGAGGTCGGTATCGGCCTCCACCGCGGCGGAGACGAAGGTTTCGCCGGGGATGAACATCACCACGAAATCCGGCGTCGTCGGGATCTGGTCCTGATAGGCCTTGGAGGACAGCAGTTTGACATGCTGGCGCACCTGGGCGGCGTGGCGGGCCAGATGCTGTTGCTGCTGCTCCGGCGTATCGCTTTCCAGCGCGTCCAGATAGGCCTCCAGCGGGGTCTTGGCGTCGATCACGATGCTCTTGCCGCCGGGGATCTGCACAATGGCGTCGGGGCGGCGGGCGCCCTCATCGGTCTCCATGTGATGTTCCAGCGTGTAATCGACGTTCTCGGCCATGCCGGCCATGTCGAACACCTGCCGCAGCTGCATCTCGCCCCAGCGGCCGCGGGTTTTCGGCGCCCGCAGGGCCTGCACCAGCTTGCGGGTCTCGGTGCCGAGGCTCGCCTGCCCTTCGGCCAGTTGCCGCACCTGCTCGCGGATCGCGCCATAGGCGTCGTTGCGGGCCTTTTCGATCTCCTTGATGCGGGTGTCGAAAACGGTGAGCTTTTCGTTCAGCGGCTTGACCAGATTTTCGATGGCGGTCTTGCGCTTTTCCAGATCCTCGGTCGCGGTCAACTCATGCGTCTTGAACCTTTCCGAGACCAGCTTGAGGAAGGATTCGGAATTTTGCTGCAGCACACCGGAGGCCAGCGTGGAAAACCTGTCCTCCATCTCCTTCTTCATGCCGCGGAGCTCTTCCAGCCGGGCGGCATGTTCGGATTTCAGCGTCTTCAGCTCGGTCTCGGCGCTGATGCGCAGCTGCTGCTCGTCGCCATGCAGGCGGCGCAAATCCTCGATCGACTGCATCAGCTCGGGCAGCCGGGCGGTCTGGGCGCGCTGTTCGATCAGCTCCTCGCGCAGGGTGCGGGCCTCCTCCTCCAGCGGGCGCAGCATGCCCACCATGCGGCGCAGCGCCGCCGCCCGCAGCAGCAGCGCCAGCACCAGCAGCGACAGCGCCACTGTCGCCCAGGTCAGAACCTGTTCCGCCGGCAGCGCCGTTATCGCGTTGAGCACGTCGTTCGCTGTCATATCTGCCGCCCCTGTTCTTGTTTGGTTCTCGCCACTTCCAGTTGAACCACCGCCCGCGAAAAAGCAAGCCCGGGCGCGGCCGGTCAGCTGCGCCCGAACAGCCGCTCGATATCGCTGAGCTTCAGCTCCACATAGGTGGGGCGACCGTGGTTGCACTGGCCGGAATGCGGCGTCGCCTCCATCTCGCGCAAGAGCGCGTTCATCTCTTCCGCCCGCATCCGGCGGCCGGAGCGGATCGAGCCGTGGCAGGCGACCCGGCTCAGAATCGCCTCGATGCGGGCCTGCACCAGCTGGCTGTCGCCTTCGTCGTCCAGCTCATCGAGGATATCGCGCAGCATCGCCCCGGCATTGACCTCGCCCAGGATGGCGGGGGTTTCGCGCACCGCCACGGCGGAACCGCCGAAGGGTTCGATGCCGAGGCCGAGCTTGCCGAGATCATCGGCCACCGCCAGCAGCCGCGCGCAATCGCCCGAAGACAGCTCGACGATTTCCGGGATCAGCAGCGCCTGGGCCGCGACGCCGTTATCGGCCATCTGTTTCTTCAGCTTCTCATAGACCAGCCGTTCATGCGCCGCGTGCTGATCGACGATCACCATGCCGGTTTCGGTCTGAGCGATGATGTAATTCTCGTGCACCTGGCCGCGGGCGGCGCCCAGCGGCAGGGATTCGGGCTGGGTTTCGGGCGCGGCTTCGGAGGCGTTTTCCTCTTCCGGCAGCTCGACCACCCGGCCGCTGTAGGCGGTCGAAAGCTCGGCAAAGCCCGGCTCGGCCGGTTGCGCGCCATAGGCGGGCGCCGGCTGCATCGGCGCCTGCGCCTGATAGGCGGCGCTGCGGGCCCCCAGCGACGGGCGGTCCATCTGATAGACGCGCGGCGGCTGGCCTGCGGGTTCGGGGCGCATCGCGCCCAGCGTCGCACTGGCCACGGTGGAGGAGGCCCGGTGGCCGGCCTCGGCCAGCGCGTGGCGCAGGGCCGAGACGATCAGCCCGCGCGGCACGCCGGGGTCGCGGAACCGCACCTCGGACTTCGCCGGGTGCACGTTGACGTCGACCAGCGTCGGGTCGCAGTCAAGGAACAGGGCCGCGGCCGGATGGCGGTCGCGGCTGAGGAAATCGAAATAGGCCGCGCGAAGGGCGCCGGTCAGCATCCGGTCGCGCACCGGACGGGCGTTGACGAAGAGGTATTGCGCCACCGCCGCGCCGCGCGAATAGGTCGGCAGGGCGGCATAGCCGAACAGCCGGATCCCCTCGCGGGTGGCGTCGATGGGCAGGGCGTTTTCGGTGAACTCGCGCCCCATGACGCGCGCCAGCCTGGCGCCCAGCGCATCGAACAGATCGCCGGTCTCGGCATCGGCGCGGAAGGTGACCCGTCCCTCGCCGCCGCCGGAGACGTCGCGCAGGGTGAAACCGACCGAAGGCTCGGCCATCGCCAGACGCTTGACCACATCGGAAATCGCCTGGGCTTCGGCCCGGTCGGAGCGCATGAATTTCAGGCGGGCGGGGGTAGCAAAGAACAGGTCGCGCAGCTCCACCACCGTGCCGGCGCGCAGGGCGGCGGGGCGCGCGGGCTCCATCCTGCCCCCCGCGACGCGGATCGTCGCGGCCTCTTCCCCCTGCGCGCGGCTGGTGATGGTCAGACGTCCCACCGCGCCGAGCGACGGCAGCGCCTCGCCGCGGAAGCCGAAGGTGTGGATGTTGAGCAGGTCGGAACCGTCGATCTTCGACGTGGCGTGACGCGACAGGGCAAGCGGCAGGTCGTCCGGCGCGATGCCGCAACCGTCGTCGGTGACGCGGATCAGGGTCTTGCCGCCGTCGGCGATCTCGACGGAGATGCGGCTGGCGCCGGCGTCGATGGCGTTTTCCACCAGCTCCTTGACGGCGGAGGCGGGGCGTTCGACCACCTCGCCCGCCGCGATACGGTTGATCGCGGCGTCGTCGAGCTGACGGATCACCGGGCGGTCGTCGCCCATATTGCGGTCCTGATATCCCATACCGCCAGATCTAGCACGGGAGCGGGCGATTCTGCCAGATGGATGATGAGGCATCCGGACAGGCGCAAGCATTGATGATCGGTCCGCCCGGCGGCACGCCGGGCTGCGTCTGCCTGCCCCTCGGCGGGCGCTGCCCTTCTCACTTCCGACCGAACCTTGCCGCGAGAGGCCTTACACCTATATGCCGCCCCCTGCCGCCAATTCCCCCTGCCCGGCGGCTTGCCAAGCCGCGGCCCCCGTGCCAGCCTGCCGGAAAACGATCACCGGACCCGCCCGCATGGACATGACCAAACCCGCCGCCACCGCGCAGCTGCCGCAGGTGACCGAACCGCGCAATCCCGGCATGCCGCTGGACCTCGACTGGGTGCATGGCGCGCAGGCCAACCGCTCGGCGATCGAACGCCGCGCCGCCACCCTGCCCGGCCGCCGCAGCGTCAAGAAGGACTACCAGGCGGCCTGGCTGCTGAAGGCGGTGAGCTGCATCGACCTGACCACGCTGTCGGGCGACGATACCGCGGCCCGCGTCCGCCGGCTCTGCGCCAAGGCGCGCCAGCCGGTGCGCGCCGATCTGCTGGAGGCGCTGGGGGTCGAGGGGCTGACCACGGGTGCCGTCTGCGTCTATCACGACATGATCGCCCCCGCTGTCGCGGCGCTGGAGGGCTCCGGCATCCCGGTCGCCGCCGTCTCCACCGGCTTTCCCGCCGGGCTTTCGCCGTTTCCCCTGCGGGTGGCCGAGATCGGCGAGAGCGTGAAGGCGGGCGCCAAGGAGATCGACATCGTGATCTCCCGCCGCCACGTGCTGGAGGGCGACTGGCAGGCGCTCTATGACGAGATGAAGACCTTCCGCGCCGCCTGCGGCGAGGCGCATGTGAAGGCGATCCTTGCCACCGGCGAGCTGGGCACCCTGCGTAACGTCGCGCGCGCCAGTCTCGTCTGCATGATGGCCGGGGCCGATTTCATCAAGACCTCGACCGGGAAGGAGGCGGTGAACGCCACCCTGCCCGTTTCGCTGGTGATGATCCGGGCGATCCGCGACTATCACGAGCGCACCGGCTACCGGGTGGGCTACAAGCCCGCCGGAGGGATTTCCAAGGCCAAGGATGCACTGACCTACCTGAGCCTGATCAAGGAGGAGCTGGGGGATCGCTGGCTGCAGCCAGACCTGTTCCGCTTCGGCGCCTCCTCGCTCCTGGGCGATATCGAGCGGCAGCTGGAGCATCATGTGACCGGCGCCTATTCGGCCGGCTATCGCCATGCAATCGCCTGACACGGGCGCCTGACACCAGCGCCTGACACGGGCGCGGCCCGCCTCGGGCAAATGGATATTTGAGCAGAGAAGAAGCCATGACCGTCAAAGAGATCTTCGACACGATGGACTACGGCCCGGCGCCGGAAAGCGCGGCGGAGGCGCTGAGCTGGCTGGTCGATCAGGGCGACCGTTTCGGCCATTTCATCGATGGCGCCTTTACCGCACCGGGGCCGGGCTTCGACAGCCGCAACCCGGCCAACGGCGAGGTGCTGGCCACCCTGACCCAGGCCAAGGGCGAGGAGGTCAACGCCGCTGTCGCCGCCGCCCGCCGGGCCCAGAACAAGTGGGAGCGGCTGGGCGGGCCGGGGCGCGCGCGCCACCTCTATGCCATCGCGCGGCTGCTGCAGAAACACGCGCGGCTGTTCGCGGTGCTGGAAACCCTCGACAACGGCAAGCCGATCCGCGAGAGCCGCGATATCGACGTACCTTTGGCGCAGCGGCATTTCTATTACCACGCCGGCATGGCGCAACTGATGGAGGCCGAGCTGCCCGACGCCCGGGCCATCGGCGTCTGCGGCCAGATCATCCCGTGGAACTTCCCGCTGCTGATGCTGGCGTGGAAGGTGGCCCCGGCGCTGGCGATGGGCAACACCGTGGTGCTGAAGCCTGCCGAATATACCTCTCTGACCGCGCTGCTGTTTGCCGATATCTGCCGTCAGGCCGGGCTGCCCAAGGGGGTGGTCAATATCGTCACCGGCGACGGCGCGGTGGGCGAGATGATCGTGGGGCACGAAGGCATCGACAAGATCGCCTTCACCGGCTCCACCGAGGTGGGGCGCAGGATCCGCGAGGCCACCGCCGGCTCCGGCAAGGCGCTGACGCTGGAGCTGGGCGGCAAGTCGCCCTACATCGTTTTCGACGACGCCGATATCGACAGCGCCGTCGAAGGGCTGGTCGATGCGATCTGGTTCAATCAGGGGCAGGTTTGCTGCGCCGGGTCGCGGCTGCTGGTGCATGAGCCGGTGGCGGAACGCTTCCACGCCAAGCTGCGGGCGCGGATGGACAAGCTGCGGGTGGGCGATCCGCTGGACAAATGCATCGACGTGGGCGCGGTGGTGGACCCGATCCAGCACAAAGCGATTTCGGAGATGGTGGCCGGCAATACCGAGGGCGAGGTGCATCACGCCGATGTCCCGCTGCCGGAGACGGGCTGTTTCTATCCCCCCACGCTGATCACCGGGTTGTCCCCGTCGGACCGGCTGATGCAGGAGGAGATCTTCGGGCCCGTGCTGGTCTCCACCACCTTCCGTACGCCCTCGGAGGCGGTGCAGCTGGCCAACAACACCCGCTACGGGCTGGCCGCGTCGGTCTGGACCGAGAATGTGAACCTCGCCCTCGATATCGCGCCGAAACTGGCGGCGGGGGTGGTCTGGGTGAATGCCACCAACCTGTTCGACGCCGCCGCAGGTTTCGGCGGGGTGCGGGAGAGCGGCTTCGGCCGCGAGGGCGGCTGGGAAGGGCTGGCCGCCTATACACGGCCCAAGGCCAAACCCAGGGCCCTGGCCCCCGTCGCGCCGATGCCGCAGGGCGATGGCGCGCCCGCCGACCCGCTGGACCGGACGCCGAAGCTCTATATCGGCGGCAAGCAGGCGCGGCCCGATGGCGGCTATTCGCAGGCGGTCTGGTCGAAGACCGGCGCGCTGCTGGGCCACGCGCCGATCGCCGGCCGCAAGGATGTGCGCAACGCGGTCGAGGCGGCGCAGGGCGCGGCAGGCTGGGCCGGCACGTCAGGCCACCTGCGAGCGCAGATCCTCTATTACCTCGCCGAGAACCTCTCTGCGCGGGCAGGCGAGTTCGCCCATCGCATCGACGCGATGACCGGCAAGCGTAGCGGCGAGAAGGAAGTCCAGGCCTCGATCCAGCGGCTGTTCACCGCCGCCGCCTGGGCCGACAAATACGACGGTCAGGTGCACGGCGTGCCGATCCGCGGCGTCGCGCTGGCGATGAAGGAGCCGGTGGGGATCATCGGCGCGCTCTGCGCCGACGAGGCGCCGCTGCTGGGGCTGGTGGGGGTGATGGCGCCCGCCATCGCCATGGGCAACCGGGTGGTGCTGGCGGCCTCCGAACCCTTCCCGCTCGCCGCCACCGATTTCTATCAGGTGCTGGAAACCTCCGACGTGCCCGCGGGCGTGGTCAACATCCTGACCGGGCCGCATGCGGATCTGGCCGCACCGCTGGCCGCGCATCTGGGCGTGGATGCGGTCTGGAGCTTTTCCTCCTCCGATCTCTCCGGCCCCATCGAGAGGGCCTCGGCCGGGAACCTGAAACGGACCTGGGTGAACAACGGGCAGGCCACCGACTGGTATGTGCCGGACCTGCGGCCGTTCCTGCAGGCGTCGACCGAGGTCAAGAACATCTGGGTGCCCTACGGGGAATAAGCGGATGGAGCGCAGCCCGGACCAGCAACGCTCTGTCCTGATCTTCCACGGGATCGGCGAGCCCCGGCGGGAGCTGGAGCCGGGCGAGGCGGTGTTCTGGGTCTCGCGGGAGCGGTTCTGCGAGATCCTCGACCGCATCGTCGCGATGGGGCCGGAGGCGCCCGAGATCACCTTCGACGACGGCAATGCCTCGGATGCCGAAATCGCCCTGCCGGAGCTGGAGAAACGCGGACTGAAAGCGGTGTTTTTCCTGCTGAGCGCGCGGATCGGCACCCCCGGTTCGCTGTCCGGGGCCGACGTGCGCCGGCTGGCGGAGGCGGGCCATACCATCGGGCTGCACGGGGCGACGCACCGCGACTGGCGCAAACTGGACGCGGCCGGGCGGCAGGCGGAGTATCGCGATGCGCGGCAACGGCTGGCGGACCTGGCGGGCGCGCCGGTGACGCTCGCCGCCGCGCCCTTCGGGCTTTACGATCGCGGGGTGAGCGCCGCACTCGCGGCCGAGGGGGTCGAGGCACTTTACACCTCCGACTGGGGGCTGAGCCGCGACAGCGCCTTTCTGCGTCCGCGCAACTGCATCACCGACGGCATGAGTCCGCGCGCCCTGGAAAACGCGTTGCGTGGCCGGATGACGCCGCTGCGCCGGGCGCGGCGGTTGCTGGGGCTGATGCGCAAACGGCTGCTGCCGGCGCAGGGGGCGGCATGATCAGCATCCTGATTCCCGCCTATAACGAGGAAGGGTTCATCGGCGATAGCCTTGCCCGCCTGCTCCGGTCGGCGGAGCCGGAGGGCGCGGATCCGAACCATCCGGTCGAGGTGATCGTGCTGCCCAACGGCTGTACCGACGCGACGGCGGAGGAGGCCCGCGCGCAGGCCGCCGGTTTCGCCGCGCGGGGCTGGCGGTTCGAGATCATCGAGCGGAGCGAGGGCAGCAAGACCGCGGCGCTGAACGCAGGAATCGCCGCCGCGCACAATCCGCGGCTGGTGTTCATGGATGCCGATATCCATATCTCGCCCGGCCTGATCGCGGCGCTGGCCCGCGCGGTGGACCGGGAGGCGCCGACCTATGCCAGCGGCCGGTTCCGCATTCGCCGCGCCCGCAGCCTCGTGTCGCGCAGCTATGCCCGGTTCTGGGCGCGGCTGCCGTTCATGGCCAAGGGCGTGCCGGGCTGCGGCATCGCCGCGGTGAACGCGGCCGGGCGGGCGCGCTGGGATGAGATCCCCGAGGTGATCTCGGACGACATGTTCATCCGCTGTCATTTCGCGCCCTCGGAGATGGTCGGGGTGCCGGAGGGGTTCTCCTGGCCCATCGCCGAGGGGTTCGGCGCGCTGGTGCGGGTGCGGCGGCGGCAGAACCGGGGGCTGGCCGAACTTGGGCAGAAACGGCCCGATCTCGTACGCAATGCCGGGCAGACCGCGCCGGGCAGGGGCGAGAAAATCGGGCTGATGCTGCGCGACCCGCTGGGGTTCGCGGTCTATGCGGCGGTGGCGCTGGCGGTGAAGACCCCGCTCTGGCAACCGCGCAGCCGCTGGGACCGTGACCGGGGGGCGTAGGAGCCCGAAACCTACAGAGCGAGCCGCGCAAGCGCCGGACCGGGGGCTGGCGCTCGCAGCGACTGTTCTATGCGCTTTATTGCAGCCAAATCCGGACGACATCTGAGCAACGCGCTTACGTTACCCAAGCGCCAGACCGTGGGGACGGTCCGGCGCTTGCGCGGCGGCCTGCGGCCTTTATTCCGCGCTGGGGCACGGTGCTTCGGTTCCCGCGCTAGTTCGTGGTGCTCTCCAGCCCATCGGGCTGACCCACCACCACGAAGCGGAGCTGATCGGGTTTCAGCAGTTCGGAGGCAACCCGGTTCACATCCTCCAGCGTCACCGCGTTGACCTTGTCGTTGCGGGTGGTGACGTAGTCGATCGGAAGATCGTCCATCTGCATGCTCACCAGAATACCGGCAATCCGCTCGTTGCCGTCGAACCGCAGCGGATAGGCGCCGGTGAGATAGGTCTTGGCCTTGTCGAGCTCGTCCCGGGTCACGCCGTCGCGGGCCAGCCGCGCCCATTCCGCGCGGATCACCTCGACCGCCTCGCCGATACGGCCGTTGGCCGAGGCGACGCTGCCCATGTAGACCGAGGCCAGATCGCGCGGCACCAGGTAGGAATAGACGCCATAGGTCAGCCCGCGCTTCTCGCGCACCTCGGTCATCAGCCGGCTTTCGAAATTGCCGCCGCCGAGGATGGTGTTGAGCACATAGGCGGCGAAGAAATCCGGATCGTGCCGGTCGATCCCCGGCTGGCCGAACAGCGCCACCGATTGCGGCGTCGCATAGGGCACCACGGTCACACCGCCCTCGAAGGTCACCTCGGCCTTGTCCGGCATCGGCGCGCCGGTCGCGGGCAGATCGCCCAGCAGGCTGTCCAGCAGCGCGCCCAGTGCCTCGGGCGTGATATCGCCCACAGCCCCGACATAGAGCCGGTCACGGGCCAGAACCGCGCGATGGGCGGCGACCAGATCGGCGCGGGTCAGCGCGGTGACCGACTCGACGGTGCCCTCGCCGGCCGAGCCATAGGGATGATCGCCATAGGTCATCGCGCGAAAGGTCTTGCCGGCAATCTCGTTGGGGTCCTTGGCGTCCGAGCGAAGGCCGGAGAGGACCTGCCCGCGCACCCGCTCGACGGCATCCGCATCGAAGCGCGGCGCATGCAGGGTGTCGTGCAGCAGCGCCATCACCTGGTCGCGGTTCTCGGTCAGGAACCGGGCCGAGATCGACACCGCATCCGGATCGCTGTCAAAACTGAACGAGGCGGCCAGCGATTCCAGCTCCGTGGCATAGGCGCGCGCGTCGCGCTCTCCGGCGCCCTCCTCCAGCAACCCGGTCATCAGGTTCACCGCACCGCGCTTGCCCGGTTCATCGAGCGAGGTGCCGCCACGAAACCGCAGGTCCAGCGCGGTGAAGGGAATCGAATGATCCTCGACCAGCCAGGCGGTGATGCCGCCGGGGCTGGTGATCTCCTGAATCTTGACCTCCGCCGCCGCGGGCAGGGCGATAAAGATCAGCAGCAGAACCGAAATCAGCCGTTTCATTGGGTCACCTCCTGCGCGTCGCGCATCAGCCAGCCGGTGACCGAGGCCTCCGGCCGCAGCACTTCGCGCGCGGCGGCCATGATGTCCTCGGCGGTCACCGCCTGCAGCAGATCGGGCCAGTCCTGCACATCCTCGACCGTCAGACCCACCGCAAGCGCCCGGCCATAGCGGTTGGCGATGCCGGCCACGTCGTCGCGTTCATAGATCTGCGCGGCGCGCAGTTGCAGCTTGATCCGGTCGAGCTGTTCGGGGTCCACGCCCTCGGCCAGAAAGGCGCGCAGGGTGTCGTCCAGCGCCGCCTCGGCCTGTTCCAGCGTCACCCCCGCGGCCGGAACCACGACCAGGTCGAAGGTGGTGTCGTCGCGCGACACGCCGTTGTAGAAGGCGCCGGAATAGACGGCGAGCTTGTTCTGGAACTGCAGCCGGTCGGTCAGGACCGAGGTCTGCCCACCGCCCAGGATCTCCGACAGCAGGTACAGCGCGGCCGCCTGGTCCTGTGCGCCGGGATCGCGTTCCGGGGCGAGGTAGGAGCGGCTGACATAGGGTTGCGCGACCCGCACGTCCTTGTAGGTCAGCCGGCGCGCGGCGACCTGCGGCGGCTCCTGCGCACGCAGGCGCGGCGGTAGGTCCGGGTTGGCGGGGATCACGCCATAGTATTTCTCGGCCAGGGTCCTGACCTCCTCCGGCGTCACATCGCCGGAGACCACCAGGATAGCGTTATTCGGCGCGTAGTAGGTGTGGTAGAAGTTCAGCGCATCGTCGCGGTCGAGCGCTTCCATCTCGTGCTTCCAGCCGATCACCGGCACGCCGTAGCGGTGGTTGAGGTATTGCACCGCGTTCATCTGTTCGGAGAACAGCGCGCGCGGGTTGTTCTCGGTGCGCATGTTGCGCTCTTCCAGGATCACGTCGCGCTCGGTGGCGATATCGTCCCCGGACAGCCGCAGATGGGTCATCCGGTCGGCTTCCATCTTCATCATCAGGCCAAGCCGGTCGGCGGCGACGCGCTGGAAATAGGCAGTGTAATCGTAGCTGGTAAAGGCGTTGTCGCGGCCGCCGTTGGCCGCCACGGTGGCCGACAGCTCGCCCGATTTCATGGTGTCGGTGTCCTTGAACATCAGGTGTTCGAGGAAATGCGCCACCCCGGAGGAGCCCACCGGCTCGTCCGCCGAGCCGATCTTGTACCAGACCATGTGCTGCAACACCGGGGCGCGGTGATCCTCGACCACCACCACCTGCATCCCGTTATCCAGCGCAAAGGTGGTCACCGCCTCTTTCGCGTCACTGTCCGGCGCGGCAAGGGCGGCTCCCGACAACGCGCCGATCAGGGTGGCGGTTAAGGCAAATCTCTTGAACATGCGGGGGACCCTCTGCGTTCCTGCGTCAGTCGACCAGTGTCAACCTACGCGCCGCCCGCCCGGGTTCAAGCCGATGTCTCGGAAATGTGAGCGGCGTCAGCGTTTCGGCGGCGGCGCGCTGGGCGTGCCGGCCCCGGCGCGGCGATAGCGTTCGGTTTCCGGGAACGGATCCAGCGACTGACGGCGATAGGCCTGTTCGTAGCGGTCCACGGGCGCCAGCCGGATGCGCGTCATGCGCGACTGCCGCTTGCGGAATTTGGCATCGGCCTCGGCCAGCGTCTCGCGCACGCCCGGCTCCACCCCATGGCGGCTGGCGGCGGTGACCAATGCGCTGTCGGCGGCCGGAACGCCGCCCGGCTCGGTCGCCTCGGCGCGGCCGCCCAGCGCCACGACCGCGTCGGCGGTCGGGTTCAGGTCGACCAGATTCTCACCGCCCGGGTTGGGCTTGGGCAGGTTGGAATAATCGGTGGGCGCGGTCAGCGGTTTCACCGGCAGGATCAGGAACTCGTCCGGCCCCGGGCCGGGCGCCTGGATCAGGCGCAGCCCCTTGTTCGAGCATCCGGCGACCGAGACCGCCGCAACCAGCATGATCGTGATACCCAGAGGGCGCAGCATGGCCACTCTCTCCCGCATGTTTCAGGGGTGTTTAACCGATTTGCCAGACAAGGTCACGGGGCCTTTTTCTCCACCTCGCGGGTGCCGCGCCCCTCGAACAGGATCAGGCCCGCGGCACCGGCAAAGATGAACACATCGCCCACGTTGAAGACAAAGGGATTGTCAATTCCGCAGCAGGACATGTTAAGGAAATCCAGCACATAGCCATAGAGCAGCCGGTCCACCACATTGCCCAGCGCGCCGCCGATCAGCAGGCCGGCGGACAGCAGAACCCAGCGCCCGGCCCGCTGCCGCAGCACCCAGGTCGCCACCACGACGCAGACCGCCAGCGAAAAGCCGATCAGCACCCAGCGCGCCGCCTCCGAGCCGCTGTCGAGCAGGCCGAAGTTGATGCCCCGGTTCTCGCCATAGCGGAAGTTCAGCAGCGGCGGCAGAACGTCGATCTCGCGCAGCGCCACCAGCCCCATCCAGTGCACCACCAGATACTTGCTGGCCTGGTCCAGCAGGAAGGCCCAGAATCCGGCCCAGAACAGCAGCGAAACGCGCATAGGCGGTCAGTGCCGGAAGTGGCGCATGCCGGTGAATACCATGGCCAGCCCGGCCTCGTCGGCGGCCGCGATCACCTCGTCGTCACGCATTGAGCCGCCCGGCTGGATCACGCAGGTGGCGCCGGCGGCGGCGGCCTCCAGCAGACCGTCGGGGAACGGGAAGAAAGCATCCGAGGCCACGGCGGAGCCGATGGTCAGCGGTTGCGGCAGGCCCAGCGCCTCGGCCATGCGCTCGGCCTTCTTGGCGGCGATCAGCGCCGAATCGACCCGGCTCATCTGGCCGGCGCCGACACCGACGGTCGCCTGATCCTTGACGTAGACGATGGCGTTGGACTTGACGTGCTTGGCCACCTTCCAGGCGAACAGCAGGTCGCGCATCTGTTCTTCGGTGGGCGCCTTCTTGGTCACCACCTTGAGGTCGTCCATGCCGATGAACCCGTTGTCCTTGTCCTGCACCAGGAAACCGCCCGCCACCTGGCGGAAGGTCTTGCTGGCGGCCATCACGTCGGGCAGGCCGTCGGTGGTCAGCAGGCGCAGGTTCTTCTTCTTGGCGAAGATCTCCTTGGCCGCGTCGGAGGCGCCGGGCGCGATCACCACCTCGGTGAAGATGCCGGTGATCTCCTCGGCGGTTTCCGCATCCAGCGGCTTGTTCAGCGCCACGATACCGCCGAAGGCCGAGGTACGGTCGCAGTCGAAGGCGGCCTTGTAGGCCTCGATCAGCGTCGCGCCCTTGGCCACGCCGCAGGGGTTGGCGTGCTTGATGATGGCGCAGGCGGCGGTCTCTGCCGGGTCGAACTCGGCGACCAGCTCAAAGGCGGCGTCGGTGTCGTTGATGTTGTTGTAGCTGAGTTCCTTGCCCTGATGCTGCACCGCGGTGGCAACGCCGGGGCGGTCCGTCCCATCGGTGTAGAAGGCCGCCTTCTGATGCGGGTTCTCACCATAGCGCAGGGTCTGGGCCAGTTCACCGGCAAAGGCGCGGCGGCGCGGCGCCTCTTCCTTCAGCGCCTCGGCCATCCAGGCCGACACGGCAGCGTCATAGGCGGCGGTGCGGGAATAGGCGGTCAGCGCCAGTTGCTGACGGAAGGCGTAAGAGGTCTGGCCGTCGTTGGCCTCCATCTCGGCCAGCAGGGCGTCGTAGTCGGCCACGTCCACCACGACGTTGACGAAAGCGTGGTTCTTCGAAGCCGCGCGGATCATCGCCGGGCCGCCGATGTCGATATTCTCGATGCAGGTGGCGTAGTCGGCGCCCTTGGCGACGGTTTCCTCGAACGGGTAGAGGTTCACCACCAGCAGGTCGATCGGCGCGATCAGATGGGTTTCCATCGCCGCCACATGCGCCTCGTCGTCGCGCAGCGCCAGCAGGCCGCCGTGCACCATGGGGTGCAGCGTCTTGACCCGTCCGTCCATCATCTCCGGGAAGCCGGTCACTTCGGAGACGTCGCGCACCTCCAGCCCGGCCTCGCGCAGGGCGCCGGCGGTGCCGCCGGTGCTGATCAACTCGACTCCGCGCGCGGCCAGGGCTTGCCCCAGCTCGACAAGGCCGGTTTTATCGGAAACGGAAAGCAGGGCACGGCGCACAGGGTAGAGGTCGGTCATGAGTCGATCCTTGATCTCAGAGAGTGTCTGCGCGCGGCATAATCCATATTTCGCCGGGATAGAACCTCCCCATTTGCCGCGGTGCAGCGTCAAATGGTCGGTTTCGGGCCCGGATCCGGCCTGGAGGCCCGTTTTCGGAAGGTTTTCCAGCCGCCGGTCCGGCGCTTACGCGGCGCCCTTCGGGCTTGAGTCCACGCAGGGGCGCTCAGCTCCCTCGCGCCGCCGAGGCTAGCTCAGGAAATCCGGCTCATCGCGGTGCAGGTCGCGCACCGCGATGGCGGTATCCTGCGCCTTGCTCAGCGACCAGCGCACCCGGGTGCGGTAGCCCATGGCGCGGCCCGACAGCACGATCTGCTGGCTGGCGCGCGGCTTCAGCCGGCCGGTCTCCAGATAGACGCTGGGCTGCAGCGACAACGCCTGCGTGCCGTCATGGCGGAACACCCAGATCTCGCCCGATTTCAGCGCCATCGACACCGCCGCCCCGCCCAGGTCCAGCGCCGCGTCGACCTCCGGATGCAGGTGCAGGCGGATGTCGAAGCCGACGCCCGACAACACGGTGGCATCCATCGCCTTGTCGAAGCGGCGCTTGTCGGCGTCTTCGACCGCCAGCAGCAAATCCTCGCCCGCCAGCCCGCGCCCGTCGAAGGTCAGATCGAGGCTGCGCACATGGGTCAGCCCGAAGGTGCGCAGGTAGCCGTCATGACCGGCCTGCAACCGGATGCCGTCGCTCATCTCCGAAATTTCCACCGGCACCCGGCGCGGCCCGTCGATCAGCGCCTCCTGCCCGGAGCCGCGCGCCGGCTCGGCCAGCCGCGCGCTGGAATAGCCGTCGAGGCACAGCGTGGAATGCGACGGCGTCGCCCGCCCGGCCCGCCGCCATTCGATGCCGAAGGAGGCGCCGGAGCCGCAATTGACGATCATCGGGCGGCGGCCGGAGGTCAGCTCGAACGCCAGTGTCGAGGCATGCGCGTTGTAGGAGGCCGCGCCCTTGGGCTGTGGGCTGGTGTCGACGATCACGCTGCTGCGCCCGCCCGACAGCCGGGCATACCCCATCGCCAGCCCGTCGGGCTGGCCGGGTTTCACCTGCGAGGCCGCCAGCGCGTGATCCAGCCGCCCCTCCAGCCCGCGGCCGCCGCCGTGGAACCGCGCCAGCCCGCCATCGGCATGCCGCAGGGTGCGCAGGGTGGGCGCGATCCGCTCGATCGCCGCCTGCTGCGGCACCGGCACGCCGCGCCCCGCGTCATGCAGCACGGCGGACGCCCAGGTCAGCAGGGTGAAGACCTCCAGCAGCTCCTCGGGGTTGCGGGTGGGCAGCCCGCCCTGATCGTCGATCTGCGCCGCGCATTCGCGGGCCAGCGCCCTGACCGCCGGATCGGCCAGCTCCTCCCGCCCCTGCAGCGAGAGGCCCGCATAAAGCAGCCCGGTCAGCGCCTCGAACCGCGGCAGACCGGGGGCGGCGGCGGACCAGCGTTTCGACAGGAACCAGGCCTGGGCGGTGAGGGCGCGGAAGAACGCCTCGCTCTCCGGCCCGTCCTGACCGCGCAGCAGGAACGGCGCGTGGTTGATCCAGCGGATCACCCGCCGCCCGGCCAGATCCGGGGTCCAGCCCGGGCCCCAGCCGCTGCCGTGCCTCTCGATCCAGCCCCAGAGCCAGGTCTGCGCCTTGTGCCGCGCCGCCATATCGCCCACCGCCGCCAGATCGTCGAGCCAGCCGAAGCCGTGGCGCTCGGCGTCAAACGCGGCGTTGGGGGCGGTCACGTCCCACAGCGCGGTGTCCTGCGATTCGATCAGGTATCCGGCGAACAACAGGTTACCGGCGATCAGCTGCCGGCCCCGCGCGAAAGAGCCGATGGTGCGCGGCTCGGGTTGCGAGACGAATCCGTCAGCGCCGCGCTGCCGCCTGCTCCGCCGGGCGTACCAGCGGTTGAGCAACCGGGTGCGGCGGTTGGCGAATCTGTCTGGGTTGGACATGCGCTCTCTGCCTCTCACGCTCTCTGGCGTTTGGGCGGATCATAGCGGCGCGCGGCCTCTGAGTCACTTGCGAAACCCGGCCTCAGGCGGCTTTGCGCAGGCAGGCGATGTAGAAGCCGTCCATCCCGCCCAGCTCGGGCCACAAATCGGGGCGCAGGCGCAACCCGCCCTCTTCGGTGATCCAGGCCGGCTCCACCCCCGGCAGGTCCAGCGCGGCGCGGTCGATGCGGGCGTCCTCGAAGATCTCCAGCGCCTCCTCGACCTGCACCTCGCCCTCGTCGGGCAACAGCGAACAGGTGCAATAGACCAGCCGCCCGCCGGGTTTCAGCAGCGACCAGGCATGCGCCAGCATCTGTGCCTGCAATTCGATCAGCATGCCGAATTCGGCACCGTCCTTGGCCTGCGGCAGGTCGGGATGGCGGCGGATGGTGCCGGTGGCCGAGCAGGGCGCGTCGAGCAGGATGGCGTCGTATTGCCCCTGATGCTCCAGCGCGTCGCCAACCACGACCTGCGCCGAAAGCCCGGTGCGGGCGAGGTTTTCGCGCAGCCGGTTCAGCCGCGCGTCGGAGATATCCAGCGCCACGACGTCAGCGCCCGCAGCGGCCAGTTGCAGCGTCTTGCCGCCCGGCGCCGCGCACATGTCGATCACCTTTTCGCCCGGCTGCGCGTTCAGAACTTTGGCAGGGAGCGCGGCGGCCGCGTCCTGCACCCACCAGGTGCCGTCCGTGTATCCCGGCAGGGCCGAGACCTGCCCCGGCGCCTCCAGCCGCAGCGAGCCGGTCGGCAACGGACGCGCGCCGGGCAGATCGACCTGCGCCCCCGGCCGCGGCGTGATGTCGAGCGGGGCACCGGCGAAATGCGCCGCCTCCATCCCGGCGACCGCCTCGGCCCCCCAGGCCTCCACCAGCGGCTTGCGCAGCCATTTCGGCAGCCGCGGCACCCTGAGCCGGGCCCACTCCTCCGGCCCCTCGGCGGCGATCTTGCGCAGCACCGCGTTGACCATGCCCTTGAGCTTGCCGTGGCGGCGGTGGCGGCCCACGATCTCGACCATCGCATTGACCACCCCGTGGGCGGCGGCACCGGAGCAGAGCTCGACCGTGCCCAGCCGCAGCGCGTTCCGCACGGTCAGCGGCGGCGCCTTGCGCAGGTGTTTGGCCAGCAGCCGGTCGGCGCGCTCCAGCCCGCGCAGGGTGTCGGCGGCGAGCCGCTGGGCGCGGGCGCGATCGGCCGGGTCCAGCCGGTCGAGCGCCCCGGCGGCGAGGCATTCGGACAACAACCGCCCCTCGCCCAGAACCTGATCGAGCAGGTAGATCGCGCTTTTCCGTGCTGCCGTGCCGCTGTCGTTCATTCTGATCCGCCTTGTTTCACCGGGCCGCCCGGCTTGTCCCCGGGCGACAGGGGCGTATATCACGGGCAGAGAGCAAAGGAACCCGCGATGCGCGAGAACGACAGCCCCGAGAGCCCGGAGACGAAAGCCGATCTGCCGCCCGCCGCCAAGCGCGCGCTGGCCGAGGCGGAGGAGCGCCGCAAGAAGGCCGAGGCCGACGCGAAGGCCCTGCCGACCGAGCTGGGCGGCCGCGACGGGCCGGAGCCGGTGCGCTATGGCGATTGGGAGAAGAAGGGAATCGCGGTGGATTTCTGAGACTGCTGTGCCTCAAGCCCCTGTTCCGCGAAAAAAGAAATGAGGTTCGCACCGGACCCGAGGGTGGGTGCGAACCCGGGCTGACGCCCCGGGGAACCCGTTCATGAGATCGCACCTATCCCGGGGCGACTGCGGCGCACGTCAGCGCATCGTCTCACTCAAGCCAAGGCGAATCACCCCCGCCGCAGCAAGGCGCGCCCTCTCCACCCCGCGACTTTTCCTAAACCTCTCGGCAAAAACCCCGGGGCCTCACAGCCCCAGAACATCCACCATGTCGTATTCGCCGGGTCCCTTGCCCTGCCCCCACAGCGCCGCCTTCAGCGCGCCGCGGGCGAAGATCCCCCGGTCGGTCGCCACATGGCGCAGCACGATGCGCTCGCCGTCGGCGGCGAACAGCACGTCATGCTCGCCCACGATGTCGCCGCCGCGGATGGCGGAAAAGCCGATGTGCCCCCGCTCCCGCGCGCCGGTGATGCCGTCGCGGCCGCGGTCGGCCACATCGGACAGCTTGACGCCGCGCCCCTCGGCGGCGGCCTCGCCCAGCATCAGCGCGGTGCCCGAGGGCGCGTCGACCTTGTGGCGGTGATGCGCCTCGATCACCTCGATATCGAAATCCTCGTCCAGCGCGGCTGCCACCCGTTTGGTCAATTGCACCAACAGGTTGACGCCCAGGCTCATGTTGCCGGCGCGGATGATCACCGCGTGACGCGCCGCCGGTTCCAGCTGGGCGATCTGCTCGTCGGTCATGCCCGTAGTGCCGATCACATGCACCGCGCGGGCCTGCGCCGCCAGCGCGGCATATTCCAGCGTCGCCGAAGGCGCGGTGAAATCGATGATCGCCTGCGCCTGGGCAAAAGCCTCCAGCGGCTGGTCGGTCGCCACCACGCCCAGGGGCGCGCCGCCCATCGCCTCGCCCACATCACGGCCGACCCAGGAATGGCCGGGCTCCACCACGGCGCCCGCCAGATGCGCCTTGTCGCTCTCGCTCACGGTCTTGATCAGCATCTGGCCCATCCGCCCCGATGCCCCGGTCACGACGATCCCCGGCTTATGTGTCATATGGTGGCCCCTTTGCTGCGATCCTGCGCATTCTCCCTACCCGCTCAGGCGCCGCTTGGCAAAGCCCCGGCAAAGGCCTAGATCGGGGATATGGCAAAGAACAAATTCCACGACGGTCCCGGCCCCTCGCAGCGACAGCTTCGGGTGGGCGAGCTGATCCGGCGCACGCTGGCCGAGGTGCTGGCGCGCGGCGATATCCATGACCCGGACCTCAACCGCATGTCGATCACCGTGGGCGAGGTGCGCACCTCTCCCGATCTCAAGATCGCCACCGCCTACGTGCTGCCGCTGGGCGGCAAGGGGCAGGAGGACGTGCTGAAGCTGCTGGCCCGCAACAAGGGCGAGCTGCGCCGCATCATCGGCAAGAAGGCCGGGCTGAAGTTCACCCCCGACCTGCGGTTCCAGCTCGACCAGACCTTCGACCAGATGGACGAAACCCGCCGCATGCTGTCGCAGGACGCGGTGCGCCGCGATCTGGAGACGTGATCGGCCGCCTGCTGATCCTGCTGCTGGCGGTGCTGGCCGCGGGGCCGGCAGCGGCGGTGGAGTGCCGCGATCTCGCCTTCGACGGCAACCGCTACACGATCTGCGAGGTCGATGCCGCGCATGAAGACCTGCGGCTGTTCCTGAACGACGATCAGGGCCGGCTGCTGGGCCAGTTCGGCGCGGTGGACGAAAAGCTCGCCGGCGAAGGCAAGACGCTCGCCTTCGCGATGAACGCCGGCATGTATCACAGCGACCGCTCGCCGGTCGGCCATTACGTGGAAAACGGGCAGGAGCTGATGCGGGTGATCCCCAACGCGGGACCCGGCAACTTCGGCCTGCTGCCCAACGGCATATTCTGCATTCGCCCCGGCCGCGCCGATGTGATTGAGACGCTGGCGTTCCTCGATGCGAAACCCGCCTGCACCTACGCCACCCAATCCGGCCCGATGCTGGTGATCGACGGTGCGCTGCACCCGCGGTTCCTGCCCGACAGCAGCTCGCGCTATATCCGCAACGGCGTCGGCACCAGCGCCGACGGCAGCCGCGCCGTCTTTGCGCTGTCGCGCAACGCGGTGACCTTTCATGAGTTCGGGCGGCTCTTTCGCGATGAGCTGAAGCTGCCGCAGGCACTCTACTTCGACGGCAATATCTCCCGCCTTTACGCGCCCCAGATCGGGTGGAACGATCCGGGCTTCGCGCTCGGACCGATTGTTGGTGTCGCAGAAGTTAACCGGTAGGGCAATTCGCGGCAGATTCTGTACAATTTCGCCGCGCCACCTTCCGGCAAATTGACAGCGCAGGGGGCTTCGGCTACCTCGCCGCCCTCGGATCAGGAACGGGGACGACATGGCACGCAAACGCAAAGGGCGCGACATTTCCGGCTGGCTGGTGGTGGACAAACCTGCCGGCATGACCTCCACCGCGGTGGTCAACAAGGTGCGCTGGGCGCTGGAGGCGAAGAAGGCCGGCCATGCGGGAACGCTGGATCCGGAGGCGACCGGCGTGCTGGCGGTGGCGCTGGGCGAGGCGACCAAGACCGTGCCCTACATCACCGACGCGCTGAAGGCCTACAGCTTCACCGTGCGGCTGGGGCAGGCCACCAATACCGACGATGCCGAAGGCGAGGTGATCGCGGAAAGCGACGCGCGCCCCTCCGATGAGGAGATCAAGGCGGCGCTGGGTCAGTTCATCGGCGACATCATGCAGGTACCGCCGAAGTATTCGGCCGTGAAGATCGACGGCGAGCGCGCCTACAAGCTGGCCCGCGAGGGCGAAGAGTTCGAGGTCGAGGCCCGCCCGCTCTGGGTCGAGGAACTGGTGATGACCGACCGGCCCGACGCCGATCATGTCGAGCTGGAGATGACCTGCGGCAAGGGCGGTTACGTCCGCTCCATCGCCCGCGATCTGGGCGCGGCGCTGGGCTGTTTCGGCCATGTGGAGCGGCTGCGGCGGATCTGGTCCGGCCCGTTCGACGCCGAGGACGGGATCAGCATCGAACAGATCGACGAGATGGCGAAGACACCGGCGCTCGACGACTATATCCGCCCGCTGGAACAGGGCCTTGCCGATCTGCCGGAGGTGAAATGCACCGCCGAAGGCGCGGCCAAGCTCAGGAACGGCAACCCGGGCACTGTGCTGCCCTCGGATGTGGAATACGGCGACGAATGCTGGGCCTCCTTCGACGGTCACGCGGTGGCCGTGGGCCGGTACAAGGCGGGGCAACTGCATCCCAGCCGGGTGTTCAATACGTAACCCGCAGCAGCGCCACGGCGGGGCGGCTTTCACTCCGGCGCGGGGGCGGCTAAACCCCTGCCCCATGATTACCCGCAGCCATACCAAGGGCGACGCGCCCTCCACCGCCGTCTATTCCGATTGCGAGTGCTACCGCTACAGCCTGACCCGGGTCTGGGATCCGGCGGGGCGGCGGGCGCTGTTCGTGATGCTCAACCCCTCCACCGCGACCGAGGTGCAGAACGACCCGACGGTCGAACGCTGCGAGCGGCGGGCGCGGGCGCTGGGGTTCGGCGGGTTCCGGGTGACCAATATCTTTGCCTGGCGCGACACCGATCCACGCGCGCTGCGCCGGGCAGCCGCACCGGTGGGACCGGACAACGATGCCGCGATCCTGGAGGGCGTGGACTGGGCCGATCAGGTGATCGCCGGCTGGGGCGCGCATGGGGAGCATCTGGACCGGGGCCGCGAGGTGGAGGCGCTGCTGCGGGCCAGCGGACAGCCGCTTTTTCATCTCGGGCTGACCAGGCAGGGGCACCCGAAACACCCGCTCTATATCGCCTATGCGCAGCAGCCGGAGCCATGGCCCGCATAGGCATTTAGCTAAAAAGCAAGGCAGGAAGGTTTTGACCTGTCCCCGCCTTTTGTGGCTGTTAGGCGCGGTATTTTTCCGAGTGGAGCAGCGGCATGTTCTGGCTGGCAGGATTGCTTGGCCTCGTCGGCCTTGGCGGCATGGTTCTGGCCGATATCCTATCCGACGACGATGACCTGTCGGAGGACAGTGACGGGAGCGAACCGGACAGCGCGGCGGTCGAAGACGTCCCGGTTGCCGACGACGACGGCACGGGAGACGGCACGGGCGACGGGACGGGCGATGACACCGGCGGGCTGGTGCTGGCCGGCGGACCCGGGGTGGATTTCCTGTCCGGCGACAGTGGTGATGACTGGCTCTCCGGCGAGGCCGGGCAGGATCAGCTGAACGGCTATGACGGCGACGACAGCCTCCTCGGCGGGGCGGGCGACGACATTCTTTATGGCGGCGATGGTGACGACAGCCTGTCCGGCGGCGGCGGCGAGGATCTGCTTCATGGCGGCTACGGCGCGGACGCCCTCAGCGGCGACGCAGGCAACGACCAGCTGTTCGGCCATGCGGGCGACGACCTGCTGGAAGGGGGCGCCGGGAGCGACCGGATGGAAGGCGGTCTGGGCGACGATACCCTGCTGGGCGGCGGCGACGCGGATGCGCTGCACGGCGCCGAAGGAAGCGACGTTCTGGATGGCGGCGCGGGATCCGACACGCTGTTCGGCGGCTGGGGCGACGACACCCTGACCGGGCTGGAGGCGGGAGAGATTCCCGATCTCTCCGTCAGCGCGGCCGCGGCGGACACGGCGGTCGACACGGGCACCGGGGACGCGACCGAAGACACAACGGAAGACACCGAGCAAGACGCGGCGGCGCGTGATTTCCTGAACGGCGGCTCCGGCGCCGACACGATCCTCGCCGGGGCGGGCGATGTGGTCACCGCGGGCGAGGGCGGGGACAGCATTGTGCTGGGCGACTGGATCGTCGACGGCGAGGCGGCCGAACTGACCGATTTCGACCCGGCGGAGGATCAGATCATGGTGGTCTGGGACACCGCGTCCGACCCCGATCCGGAGATCGAGGTGACCGCCGATCCCGAAACACCGGGGCTGAGCCATATCCTGGTCAACGGCAACGAGCTGGCCCGGGTGCAGGGCGCAGGGACGGTAACGGCCGACGATATCATACTGGTCGACTACTCCGATGCACCCAATCTCGATCCGGCCGGCACCTAGGATGGGACCCGGGCGGCCACGGAGCAGCACGGGGCAACACAGGGGCAGCCATGGGAGCCGGCACCGATTTTCCCTTTGCATCGCGGAAGAATCCGCTTATACGCCCGCATCCGATCCGACAACGGGGCCTGCCCCGCGGGTCGAGCATTCTCCATGGGCCTGTGCTGGACGACATCCCGGCCTGCGCCATTCACTCTAACCTTGTAAAGGAGACCCCGATGTCGATTACCGCCGAAGAAAAGACCCGGCTGATGAAGGAATTCGCGACCAAGGACGGCGACACCGGTTCGCCCGAGGTTCAGGTCGCGATCCTGAGCTCGCGGATTTCCACGCTGACCGAGCACTTCAAAACCCACAAGAAGGACAACCACGGCCGCCGTGGCCTTCTGAAGATGGTTGCCCAGCGCCGTAGGCTGCTGGACTACCTGAAGGGCAAGGATGAGGGCCGGTATCAGGACCTGATCAAACGTCTGGGCCTGCGCCGCTAAGCGCCCCCCACGACAACCGCTCGATCAACCGCGTCCCCTTGGGGCGCGGTTTTTCTTTGGGCGGCCGCCTTCGCCGCCGGCACGGTTGCGGCGGGCCTTGCGCCGCCTATACTCGCCTCGAGCGAGGACCATCTCCCCCATCCGGGACGCTCAGGACCACAAGACACTCTCCCGCGGGACCTTCATGCGCCGCACCGCCGACCGTATTCGCCATGCCGTCAGTTTCGAACTGCTCGGGCTGATTCTGGTGGCGCCGCTGGGCGCCTGGGCCTTTGACCTGCCGGTGGAGAGCATCGGCCTTACCGCATTGGGCAGCACCGCCATCGCCATGGTCTGGACCTATGGATACAACCTCGCCTTCGACCACGCGGCGCTGCGGCTGCTGGGCCGGGTGCGGAAATCGCTGCGCGGGCGGATCCTGCATGCGGTGCTGTTCGAGCTCGGGCTGACGACGATTCTGGTCCCCTTCATGGCCTGGTATCTGACCCTGCCGCTGATCGAGGCGCTGGCGATGGATGTGTCCTTCACCCTGTTCTACCTGCTCTATTCCTTTGGCTTCAACTGGGCCTACGACCTGATCTATCCGCTGCCCTCCGGCGCCTGAGGCGATGAGAGCGGCGGGTTGGCAAGGGGATTGTCGCACGATAAAGATGTTACGTTATAACATTGCGATTCGAGGACATCCCCATGACCGATCCCCGCCTTCCCGTCACCGTGCTGTCCGGCTTTCTCGGCGCGGGCAAGACCACGCTGCTGAACCGCATCCTGAACAACCGCGACGGCCGCCGGGTGGCGGTGATCGTCAACGATATGTCCGAGGTGAACATCGACGCCGACCTGGTGCGCGCCGGCGGCGCCGAGCTGAGCCATACCGACGAAACGCTGGTCGAGATGTCGAACGGCTGCATCTGCTGCACCCTGCGCGACGATCTGCTGCTGGAGGTGCGGCGGCTGGCCGAAGAGGGCCGCTTCGACACGCTGCTGATCGAATCGACCGGCATCGCCGAGCCGCTGCCGGTGGCCGCCACCTTTGAATTCCGCGACCAGGCGGGCGAGAGCCTGTCGGATATCGCCCGGCTCGACACCATGGTGACGGTGGTCGATGCCTGCAACCTGCTGGCGGATTTCTCCTCCCACGACTTCCTGCAGGACCGCGGCGAATCGCTGGGCGCGGAGGACGACCGCACGCTGGTCGACCTGCTGACCGATCAGATCGAGTTCGCCGATGTGGTGATCCTCAACAAGGTCTCCGAGGCGGGACCGCAGCGCGCCGATGCCGCCCGCAAGATCATCCGCAGCCTGAACGCGGATGCGCGGATCATCTCGACCGATTTCGCCGAAGTGCCGATGGGCGATGTGATCGACACCGGGCTTTTCGATTTCGAAAAGGCGCATGAGCATCCGATGTGGGCCAAGGAGCTCTACGGCTTTGCCGATCACACGCCGGAGACCGAGGAATACGGCATCGCCTCCTACGTTTTCCGCGCCCGGGCGCCGTTCGATCCGGTCAAGATCCATGCGGTGCTGAACGGTGATCTGCCGGGGGTGATTCGCGCCAAGGGGCATTTCTGGATCGCCACGCGCCCCGATTGGGTGGCGGAGTATTCGCTGGCCGGCGCGCTCTCCACCGTCAAACCGCTGGGCAGATGGTGGGCGACGATGCCGCAGGAGCGCTGGCCGGATCACCCGCAGGCGCAGGCCTATATCCGCGATCACTGGGTCGAGCCTTACGGCGACCGGCGGCAGGAGCTGGTGTTCATCGGCGCCGGTATCGACTGGCCGGCGATCAGCGCCCGGCTGGAGGCCTGCCTGCTGCCGGAGGCCGATCTGACGAAGGCGGCGAACCTGCCCGACCCGTTCCCACGCTGGCGCGAAGCCGCATGAGACCGGCACGGAGCGGCAATCGCGGGTCGACGCGGCTGCGGCTGCGCCGGCGGCGCAACGATCCGATGCGCGCGTTCGACGCGCTGCCGCCGCCGCTGCGCCACTGGCTGGCGCAAGCGGCGCGGCCGTGGTCGCCGGCCTCCTGCCTGACGATCTGGCGGCGCTGCCTGAAGGACGGCGGCACCGCCGAAGAGGCGCTGAACCGGCTGAACCGGGTGGAGGCGGCGATGCTGGCCCGCGACAGCGGCCTGGCGGAGCTCAGATCACCTGCGCCTGCCGGGCCTCCACCCAATACGCCAGCCGCTCCTTCGACAGCCGATCCAGCGCCAACGCGCTGAGATCGTGCCTGAACTGCTCCAGCTTTTCGAAGCGGAAGCTGTCGGCGCCGTAGGTGTTCCAGGCCTGTTGCAGGCTGCGGTGCGGGTTACCGCCGCCGCGCAGGGTGAACCACAGCCGGTTCTCCACCGTGTCCAGCGTCATGGTGCCGCCCACCCAGGCGGCGCCGGTGGCGGTGCAGGTCACCGCATAGATGCCGGCGGCGCGCTTGCGCTCCTTGTAGGCGGCGATCAGGGCCTTTTTCCGGGTCCGGTCCACATCCTGTCCTTTTCGAATCGGCAAGTCCCGGGCAGGTTTTTACCCGGTATTTAATTGTCTTTATCTTTTTACCCGGGTAAATACCAGCCAATCCAGAAGGACGTTCCGATGACCCGCCCCTGCACCGCCTTTTCCGGCAGTTCGCGCATCGCCTCCGGCCCGTTGACCGAGGTGGCGCTGGCGCTGAAATCCGCCAATGCGCCGCAGGTCCTGGTGTTCGACGACCAAACCGGCGCGGTGATCGACCTGGATCTGCGCGGCAGCCCGGCCGAGATCGCCACCCGGCTGAAGGAGGCCACCGCCGAGGCCGCCGCACCGGACGCGCCCACATCCGCACCTGACACCCCCGCGCCAGACACCAAACCGCGGCGCGGGCGGCCGAAGCTGGGCGTGGTGGCGCGCGAGGTCACTTTGCTGCCCCGCCACTGGGACTGGCTGGCCGAGCAGCCCGGCGGCGCCTCCGCCGCTTTGCGCCGTCTGGTGGAGGCCGCCCGGCGTGACGACCGGGGCGACAGCGAGGCCCGCGCGGCGCGCGAGGCCGCCTATCGCTTCATGTCGGCGATGGCCGGCGATCTGCCCGGGTTCGAAGAGGCCGCCCGCGCGCTCTTCGCCGGGGACAGCGACGGCTTTGCCAGGCGGATCGCCGATTGGCCCAGCGATCTGCGCGCCTATCTGCAGAAGCTGGCGGCGGGGGATCCGGGCGTTGCGCAATAGACCCTGGCCGGCCCAACGCTGAAAAGGTCGGGGACGCCGCGCTCCACGAACCCCCGCCCCGCATCCATCCTTTCCAAATCCGCCATTCTCCTGTATGGCGCCTGCATCTGAGACGTTGTGCCCGGACCCCGGCACTCGAATGGAAGATAGCAAGGGGTCGGCGGCAATGGGGCCGCCACGCAAACGGGAGACCCGGAAGGCCGGGAGTGCTCCCTAACAGGATACGATGATGTTCAACGTTACAACGAAATCGATCGAGTGGGGCGAAGAAACCCTCACTCTGGAAACGGGCAAGGTTGCCCGTCAGGCAGATGGCACCGTGATCGCCACTCTGGGCGAGACCCGGGTGATGGCCAACGTGACCTTTGCCAAGGAACCCAAGCCCGGTCAGGACTTCTTTCCGCTGACCGTGCACTACCAGGAAAAATACTACGCTGCCGGTAAAGTGCCCGGCGGCTTCTTCAAGCGCGAGGCGCGTCCGACCGAGAAGGAAACGCTGACCGCGCGCCTGATCGACCGTCCGATCCGTCCGCTGTTCGTCCCCGGCTTCAAGCATGAAGTCCTGGTGATGTGCACCGTGCTGAGCCACGACCTGGTCAACGACCCCGACGTGGTGGCGATGATCGCCGCCTCGGCCGCGCTGACCATCTCCGGCGTGCCCTTCATGGGCCCGATCGCCGGCTGCCGCGTGGGCTACGTGGATGGCGAATACATCCTCAACCCCGATGTCGAAGACATGCAGGGCCTGCGCAACAACCCCGAGCAGCGCCTCGACCTGGTTGTCGCCGGCACCAAGGACGCGGTGATGATGGTGGAATCCGAAGCCTACGAGCTGTCGGAAGCCGAGATGCTGGGCGCCGTCACCTTCGCGCATGAGCAGATCCAGCCGGTGATCGACCTGATCATCGACCTGGCCGAAGAAGCGGCGAAAGAGCCCTTCGACTTCACCCCGCCGGATTACTCCGAGCTCTACGAGGCCGCCAAGGCCGCGGGCGAAGCGAAGATGCGCGACGCCTATGCGATCATCGACAAGCAGGAACGTCAGGCCGCTGTCGCCGCCGCCAAAGAGGCGATCCGCGAGGCGCTGACCGAAGAGCAGCTGGAAGATCCGAACCTCGGTTCGGCGCTGAAAAAGCTCGAGTCGACCGTTCTGCGCGGCTCTGTCGTGAAGGACGGCAAGCGGATCGACGGCCGCGCGCTGGATCAGGTGCGCCCGATCGTCTGTGAAAACGGCCTGCTGCCGCGGACCCACGGCTCGGCGCTGTTCACCCGTGGCGAAACCCAGGCGCTGGTCGTGACCACGCTGGGCACCGGCGACGACGAGCAGATCATCGACGCGCTGCACGGCAACTTCCGCTCGAACTTCCTGCTGCACTACAACTTCCCGCCCTATTCGGTCGGCGAAGTGGGCCGCGTGGGTTCGCCGGGCCGTCGTGAGATCGGCCACGGCAAGCTGGCCTGGCGCGCGCTGCAGGCGGTTCTGCCGGCGCCGACCGACTTCCCCTACACCATCCGCGTGGTCTCCGAGATCACCGAATCGAACGGCTCCTCGTCGATGGCTTCGGTCTGCGGCGGCTCGTTGTCGATGATGGATGCGGGCGTGCCGCTGAAATCGGCCGTGGCCGGTGTGGCGATGGGCCTGGTTCTGGAATCGGACGGCTCCTACGCGGTGCTGACTGACATTCTGGGCGACGAGGACCACCTCGGCGACATGGACTTCAAGGTCGCGGGCACCGAAGACGGCATCACCTCGCTGCAGATGGACATCAAGGTCGCCGGCATCACCCCGGAGATCATGGAGAAAGCCCTGGCGCAAGCCAAGGAAGGCCGGATGCACATCCTGGGCGAGATGAACAAGGCGCTGTCCGGCGCCGGCGACTTCTCGGTCCACGCGCCGCGCATCGAGACCATGCAGATCCCCACCGACAAGATCCGCGAAGTGATCGGTTCGGGCGGTAAGGTGATCCGCGAGATCGTCGAAGTGTCGGGCGCCAAGGTCGACATCAACGACGATGGCGTGATCAAGATCGCCTCGCCGAACAACGACTCGATCCAGAAGGCCTATGACATGATCCACTCGATCGTGGCAGAGCCGGAAGAGGGCAAGATCTACCTCGGCAAGGTCGTGAAGATCGTCGATTTCGGCGCCTTCGTGAACTTCTTCGGCAAGCGCGACGGGCTGGTGCACGTCAGCCAGATCGAAAACCGCCGCCTGAACCATCCCTCGGACGTGTTGAAGGAAGGTCAGGAAGTCTGGGTCAAACTGCTGGGCTTCGACGACCGCGGCAAGGTCCGCCTGTCGATGAAAGTGGTTGATCAGGAGACCGGTGAAGAGATCACCAAAGAGGAAGCCTCGGAGTAATCCGGACGGCTGTCTGAACAGAAGGCCCCGCCATCGGCGGGGCCTTTTTCGTTGCGGCGGGCTTTCGGCTGTATGCGCTTCCCCGAACGCCCGGCCGTATGCCGATGGCCCGCCAATCCCCCTTTTGCCGCTGTGCCGGTCGGGGTAACACTTTGCCATGCACTCTCTGATCATCCACATGTCCGGCAGCACCGCCCGGCGCCCCAATGCCGAAGCGCTGCTGCGCGCCCTGCCCGACGCCACGCTGCTCGAGGCGGTGGACGGGCGCGATCCGTCGCAGGTGACCGGCGTGACGATCCGGCCGGGTGACGCGCACCGGCCTGCCTATCCCTTCCCGCTGACGCCGGGAGAGGTCGGCTGTTTCCTCAGCCACCGGCGCTGCTGGCGGCGCATTCTGGCCGAGGGCTGGGAATATGCGCTGATCGTCGAGGATGACCTGGCGATCGCGCCGGAGCGGCTGCAAGCGGCGCTGGCGTTGATTGAAAACCACGTGACACCCGAGAGCTACATCCGCCTGCCGGTGAAACAGCGCGAGAAACCGGCGCAGGTTCTGGGGGAAAGCGACGGGATGGCGCTGATCCTGCCGAAGGTGATCGGGCTGCAGACGGTGGCCCAGGTGGTCGGGCGCGGCGCGGCCGGGCGGCTGCTGCGGGCGACGGAGGTCATCGACCGACCGGTCGATACCCTGCTGCAGATGCACTGGGTCACCGGCCAGCCGGTGCACAGCCTGACCGGCAGCGGCGCGCGCGAGCTGACGGCAGACCTCGGCGGCTCCACCATCCAAAAGAAAACCCGCGCCGGCGACAAGCTGGCGCGGGAGATCAAACGGGCCGCCTATCGGGCGCAGGTCGCCCTGCACCCGCAGAGGGGCTGATCCCGGATTACTCCGGGTTCTTGACGGTGCGCAGGTAGGGCAGCTTGACGTCGACGTCGCCGTATTTCTCCTTGGCTTCGTCGGTGGTCATGGTCAGCGCCACGATCACGTCCTGACCGGCGGTCCAGTTCGCCGGGGTCGCCAGCGGCTGTTGCCAGGTCCGCTGCAGACCGTCGAGCGCACGCAGTACCTCGGCGAAGTTGCGGCCCACCGACATCGGGTAGGTCATGATCAGCTGGACCTTCTTGTCCGGGCTGATGATGAAGACCGAGCGGACCGAGGCGCTGTCAGCGGCGGTGCGGCCATCGGGTAGATAGGCTTCGGCCGGCAGCATGTCGAAGGCTTTCGACACGGCCAGATCCTCGTCGGCGATGATCGGGAAGCCGGCCTTGGCGTCCGCGAAACCCTCGATGTCCGACTTCCATTTCACGTGCTCATCGGCGGCGTCCACGCTCAGGCCGATGACCTTGGTGTTGCGCTTTTCCCACTCGTCGGCCAGTTGCGCCACGGCACCGAATTCGGTGGTGCAGACGGGGGTGAAATCCTTGGGGTGGCTGAACAGGATCGCCCAGCTGTCACCGATCCAGTCGTGGAAGGTGATCTCACCCTGGTCGGTGTCGGCGGTGAAGTTCGGGACGATATCGTTGATACGCAGGCCCATATTTCTCTCCTGATGATGAATTGCGGGTCGGTAGGATTGTTCAGATTCTGTCGCGCGTCGGCAGGAATGTAATATCTCAGATGTAAGGATGCATCCCCTGACTTGCCCCCAATCGGAAGCAGTGACACATTGGCGCGGAATCCCTGACCGCACGGTCAGGAAAACTGTCGAACCGGGAGTAACGGCACATGATCGAGAAACGCAATTTCTACATTAACGGCCAGTGGGTGGCCCCCGCGCAGGCCCGTGATCATCAGGTGATCGACCCCTCGACCGAAGAGCCCTGCGCGGTCATCAGCCTGGGCGGCGATGCCGACGCCGATGCCGCCGTCGCCGCCGCCAAGGCGGCGCTGCCGGGCTGGATGGCCACCCCGGTGGAAGAGCGGATCGCGCTCGTCGAAAAGCTGCTCGAAATCTATATGGAGAAGGGCGAGGATCTGGCCCAGGCGATGTCCATCGCCATGGGCGCACCGATCGACATGGCCCGCACCCAGCAGGTCGGCGCCGGGGCATTCCACCTCAAGAATTTCATCCGTGCCGCCAAGGATTTCCAGTTCGACCGTCCGCTGAGCGAGAAATTCCCCAACGACCGGATCATCTACGAGGCGGTCGGCGTCGCCGCGCTGATCACGCCGTGGAACTGGCCGATGAACCAGATCACGCTCAAGGTGGGCGCGGCGGCCATCGCTGGCTGCACCATGGTTCTGAAACCCTCGGAAGAGAGCCCGCTGGACGCCATGGTATTCGCCGAGCTGATGGACGAGGCCGGCTTCCCCGCCGGTGTGTTCAACCTGGTCAACGGCGACGGCATGGGTGTGGGCACCCGGCTGACCGGCCATCCGGACGTGGATATGGTCAGCTTCACCGGCTCCACCCGCGCCGGCATCGCGATCTCCAAGAACGCCGCCGACACCCTGAAGAAGGTGCACCTGGAGCTGGGCGGCAAGGGCGCCAACGTGATCTTTGCCGATGCCGACGAAAAGGCGGTGAAGCGCGGCGTGCTGCACATGATGAACAACACCGGCCAGTCCTGCAACGCGCCCTCGCGGATGATGGTTCAGGCCGATATCTATGACAAAGCGGTGGAAGAGGCCGCCGCCGTTGCCGACAAGATCACCGTCGGCCCCGCCTCGGAAGAGGGCCGCCATATCGGCCCGGTGGTGAACGAGGCCCAGTGGAACAAGATCCAGGGGCTGATCGAAAAAGGCATCGAAGAGGGCGCCCGCCTGGTCGCCGGCGGCCCCGGCCGGCCGGAGAATTTCAACAAGGGTTTCTACGTGCGCCCCACCGTCTTTGCCGATGTGACCCCGGATATGACCATCGCCCGCGAAGAGATCTTCGGCCCGGTGCTGTCGATCATGAAGTTCGGGACCGAGGAAGAGGCGGTGCGCATTGCCAATGACACCGAATACGGCCTGACCAACTACGTCCAGACCCAGGACGGCGCCCGCGCCAACCGCATGGCGCGCGTACTGCGCTCCGGCATGGTCGAGATGAACGGCACCTCCCGCGCGCCGGGCGCGCCCTTCGGCGGGATGAAGCAATCGGGCAACGGCCGCGAAGGCGGTATCTTCGGCATCGAGGACTTCCTCGAAATCAAGGCCGTCAGCGGCTGGACCCCGGACGCATAAGCCCGTCCAGCGACCCAAACAGGGAAAGCCGCCCCTCGGGGCGGCTTTTTCTTTTGGCGCGATTGTTCAAAACCGGATTGCGGTTCCGTGCTAGCATCGCGCCATGACAGGTTTCACCAGCACTGGCCTTCTCTCGCTTCTGCACCGCGTGCTGGAGGCGGCGGACCCCGGCCTCACCCGCGGCATCGACCGCGCCGACCCGATGGACCGCGCCATCACCTCCGAGGCGGCCAAGCGCAGCCTGATCGACCGGGCGATGACCGCCCACGGGCCGGGCCTGCTGCTGCGCGTCGGGCTGCACCTTGACGAGGCCGATGAAACCCCGGTGCTGACGGTCCTGCGCCGGTCCCCCGATCCGCAGGTAATCGCGGCGAAATGGATGCGGTTGGAACGCTATCACCATGCCGCCCACCGCACCGTGATCGACATTGCCGCACCGGGCCTGTGGCGCTGCCGCCGGCACAGCGAAACCACCCCCGCCAGCCTGGGCGAGAACCTCCTGATCGCCGGCATTCTGTTCGGCCTGCTGAAACTGGCCGGTCTGCGCCCCGAAACGTTGGAAATCGGCGGGCACCTCCTGCACCCGGATTTTCGCGGCGCGGACCCGGGACGCACCGACGGCGCCTGCTTCAGCATCCGCTGGAGTGGCTCCTCACGCGATGCCGCCCTGCCGCGCCCCCGGGCCGACCGGCTGAGCGACAGGCTGACCGACCTGCTCGCCGCCGATCCCGGCCGCTCCTGGCGGATCGACGATGCCGCGGCGCCGCTGGCCCTGTCCCGCCGCTCGCTGCAGCGGAAACTGGCCGCAGAGGGGCGCAGCTTTTCCACCCTGCTGCGCCGTGCCCGGATGCGCGAGGCGGTGCGCCTGCTCGGACAGGACCGCGCCGGACTGGCCGATATCGGCTATTGTTGCGGCTATGCCGATCAGGCCCACTTCCACCGCGATTTCCGCCGGGCCGCCAACATGACGCCAAAGACCTTTCGCGCCATCGCGGCCCGCGATCAGATTGGCGCGATCGTTCAATAGCGGGTCCTTGCGATCCGGCACACTCCGCTCAGTAACCGCTGAACAGGAGACCCCCATGCTGAAGCCCCTCACCCTCACCGCAGCGCTGGCGCTTGTCGCCGGGACCACCGCCGCCGGCACCGGCCTGACCCGGGTCGAGATCGACACCGAGATCACCATTGCCGCCCCCGTCGAGGCGGTCTGGGCCACATTGGCCGATCTGCAGAGCTACCCGGACTGGAACCCCTATCACGTGCGCGTCGACGGCCCGCTGGAACAAGGCGGGAAACTGACCGTGCAGATCGAGAAACCGAACGGGAAATCCCTCTCGATCCGGCCGCACGTGATGGAGGTCATCCCCCACCGCAGCCTGGTCTGGGGCGGCGGCCTGCGCGGCATCTTCCACGGCGAACACCGCTTTGACCTGGAGCCGGTCGGTGCGCATTGCACCCGCCTGTCGCATACCGAGGTTTTCTCGGGTCTGTTCGTGCGCACCGCCGCGCTGGACGCCATCGAACCCGGCTACCGGGCAATGAACCGGGCGCTCAAGGATCACCTGGAACAGGGCCGGACACCGGGGGCCTGCTGAGCGCCCCGGTGCACCGTCCCGTCTGGCCATGGCGCCGGTTTGTCCCTAAGACGGGACGAACCGGCATCCGCGAGCGTTTTTCATGATCACAACCCGCCTGCATGGCCGCCTGGGCAACCAGATGTTCCAATATGCCGCCGCGCGCGGGCTGGCCGCGCGGCTGGGGGTGCCGGTGGCGCTGGATCGCCGCGGCGCGATCCGTCGCGGCGAAGGGGTGCTGACGCGGGTGTTCGACCTGCCGCTGGCCGAACCCGACCGCCTGCCCCCCGACCGCAAGGAAGCCCCGCTCGCCTACGGGCTGTGGCGGCTGTTCGGGCGCAATCCGCGGTTCCGCCGCGAGCGCGGCCTGGGCTACAATTCCGGCTTTGAGAGCTGGGGCGACGACAGTTACCTGCATGGCTACTGGCAGAGCGAGCGCTACTTCGCGCATGTGGCCGATACGATCCGCCGCGACTTCGCCTTTCCCGCGTTCAGCAATGCACAGAACGAAGAGATGGCCGCACAGATCGGCGACAGCCTCGCCATCTCGCTGCACGTGCGGCGCGGCGATTACCTGACCCTTGGTGCCCACGCGGTCTGCGACGAGGCCTATTACGCCGCCGCGCTGGAGCGCGTGCTCGACGGGCTCTCCGGCACGCCGACGGTCTTTGTGTTCTCCGACGATCCCGATTGGGCGACGGAGAACCTGCCGCTGCCGGTGGAAAAGATCGTGGTGGATTTCAACGGGCCGGAAACGGATTTCGAGGATATGCGGCTGATGTCGCTGTGCCGTCACAACATCATCGGCAACTCGTCGTTTTCGTGGTGGGCGGCCTGGCTCAATGCCCATGCTGACAAGCGGGTGGCGGGCCCGGTGCAGTGGTTCGGAAACCCGAAACTGCACAACCCCGACATCCTGCCCGAGGGATGGCTCAGGATCGCGGCCTGAGCGCCGCCGCCCCGGTCTTTTCTGGCCTCAAATATCCCCGCCGGAGGCCGCGCTCCGAAGGAGCGCCCCGGTCAGAACGGCGCCTTGGCCCGCAGCTTCAGAGATACCCCGCCTTCGGGGTTCTTGATCCGCAGCTCCTCCGAATGCAGCATCAACCGGGGAAAGTCGCGCGCCGGGCCTTCTGCGTAGAGCGGATCGCCCAGGATCGGATGGCCCAGCGCCAGCATATGCACCCGCAACTGGTGGCTGCGCCCGGTCTTGGGGAAGAGGCGCACGCGGGTCTCATTTTCCCCGTATTTCACCACCTTCCACTCGGTCACCGCCGGTTTGCCGGTCTCGTGACAGACCTTCTGCAGCGGCCGGTTGGGCCAGTCGACGATCAGCGGCAGATCGACGGTGCCCTCCTTCGGCTCCAGATGCCCCCAAACGCGCGCCACGTAGGTCTTTTTCGTCGTCCGCTTCTCGAACTGCATCGACAGATGCCGCTGCGCGTGCGGGGTCAGCGCGAAGACGATCACGCCAGAGGTGTCCCGGTCCAGCCGGTGCACCAGCAGCGCGTCGGGAAAGGCGGCCTGAACGCGGGTCAGCAGGCAATCGGCCAGATGTTCGCCGCGCCCGGGCACCGAAAGCAGCCCCGCGGGCTTGTTGACGGCAATAAGCTGGGCGTCCTCGTAAAGGATCTCCAGCGGGTCCATGGGGGGATCGTAATCGCTCATGCGGGCGTGGTAACGCACCCCGCCCTCACGTCAAGCTTGCCGGACAGCCGCCGCGCCGCCAAGCTCACCGCAACCGGAGGAGAGGAGTCCCGAAATGACCGCAGATCTGCACCCCGACATGCACCCGACCATTGCCCGCACACTGGAGATCGTCGCCACGGGCGATCATGAGCAGATTGAACAGATTCTGGCCGAAAACGTACGGTTCCTGCCGCCCACCTACTGGGCCACCTGGACCGGGCGCGAACCGGTCGCGGCGGTGCTGGGCCACGTGGGTCAGGTGTTCTCTGATTTCCGCTATCGCCGGGTGATGGGGGCGGGCAATGACTGGGCGCTGGAGTTTCAGTGCAAGGTCGGCGATCTGGACGCGGTCGGCGTCGACCTGATCACGCTGGGCGAAGACGGGCTGATCGAGACCTTCGAGGTGGTGATGCGGCCGCTGAAGACGGTGGCCGCCCTGCGCGAGGCGATGAATGCGCGGGTGATGACCGACGCGCGGTTCCTGAAATACCGCGAGGCACTGTCGTAACCGGTATCAGGCCCGGCGCCGTCGGCGGGTCTGTCGCAGCATCGCCGCGGAATAGATCACCAGCGCCGCCCAGATCATCGGAAAGGCGATCATCCGCGCCTGCCCCATCGGCTCGCCAAAGACAAAGACGGCGACCAGAAAGATGAAGGTCGGCGCGATGTATTGCAGGATCCCGATGGTCGATAGGCGCAGAAGCTTGGCACCGTTGGCATAGACGATCAGCGGCACCGCGGTGATCACGCCGCAGCCCAGCAGCAACCCGGTGTCGCCCAGGCCGGTGGCGAAATGGCCGGTCCCGCTGGCACCCAGGTACCCCGTATAGCCCAACGCCGGGATCAGCAGGATCAGCACCTCCAGCAGGAAGCCCTGGTTGGGGCCGACCGGCAGCGATTTCTTGAAAAAGGCGTAGAACCCCCAGCTCAGCGTCAGGCCCAGCGCCGGCCAGGGCAAGCCGCCGGCCTCCACCGTGAGGACGACGACGGCGGCGATGGCCAGCCCGATCGCGACGATCTGCGCCCGGTCCAGCCGTTCGCGCAGCAGAACCGCGCCGAGGAACACGCTGAACAACGGGTTGATGTAATACCCAAGGGCCGCGTCCAGCGCCCGGCCCTCGGAGACCGCCCAGACATAAACCGACCAGTTGACGGTGATCAGCGCCGCGGTGAGGCAGGCCATAGCCAGTGTGCGCGGGCTGCGCAGCGCCACGCGCAGATCGTCCGTGCGGCGCAGCACGATCAGCAGCCCGGCGGCCAGCGGCACCGACCAGATCACCCGGTGCGCCACAACCTCCAGCGCGGGAATATGGGAGACCGCCTTGAGATAGAGCGGCAGGAACCCCCACATCAAATAGGCAGAGACGGCAAAGGCCAGCCCCTGCGGAGTGTCGACGTTTTCGGAAGTCGGGGGGGTGGTCTGCGATGTCATCGCGCGCTCCTGTTACCCCATCGCTTTAGGCCAGCCGTCCGGGCGGCGCAATGGCGACCGGGCGTCGGGACAATGCATGGCGCAGCCGACGCGCCCCTGCGCGCCGCGACCTCCGGCGAGGGGTGAGAGGCGGCCGGGCCACGCCGGATCTGCCTTAAGCGCGGACCCGTTCCGATTTCGGGTCGTACATCGGTTTCAGCGAAGCCTCGGCACGGACGCGGGTGCCGGCCACGTCGATCTCGTAGCTCGAGGCCAGCACCTGCTGCGCTGTCTCGCCCGCGCAGGGGACATAGCCCAGGCCGATGGCGCCGCCCAGGTGGTGGCCATAGGCGCCGGAGCTGAGGTAGCCCACGATCTCGCCGTCGCGCAGCACCGGTTCGTTGTGATAAAGCAGCGGCTCCGGGTCGGTCAGGCGGAATTGCAGCAACCGGCGCGAGAGGCCCTCGTCCTTTTTGCGCAGCACGGCATCGCGGCCGATGAAATCGGGCTTGGCGGTCTTGACCGCAAAGCCGAGGCCGGCCTCCAGAACGTGATCCTCGCAGGTGATGTCATGGCCGAAGTGGCGGAACGCCTTTTCGATGCGGGCGCTGTCCATCATATGCAGGCCGCAGAGTTTCAGGCCCATCCCCTCGCCCGCCTGCCAGATCGTCTCGAAGGCATGGGCGGCCATGTCGGAGCCGACATAGATCTCCCACCCCAGCTCGCCCACGTAGGAGACACGGTGGGCGCGGGCGAGGCCGAGGCCCAGTTCGATCTCCTGCGCGGTGCCGAACGGGTTGGCGGCATTGGAGAAATCGCTGGGGGAGATCGCCTGCATCAGCGCGCGGGCGCGCGGGCCCATCACCGCCAGCACCCCTTCGGCGGGCGTCACATCCACAATGACCGCGCGATACTCGCCCAGGTGACGGCGCAGCCAGGTCTCGTCGGCCAGCCGCGTGGCGGCGGGGGTGACGACCAGATAGGCGGTCTCGCTGAGGCGGGTGACGGTGACATCGGCCTCGATCCCGCCGTTCGGATTGAGGAACTGGGTATAGACGATCTTGCCCGCGGGCACCGACATGTCCGCACCGCAGACGTGGTTGAGAAATGCCTCGGCATCGGGGCCCTCGATCCGGAGCTTGCCGAAAGAGGACATGTCGTAGAGGCCCACGTTGCCGCGCACGGCGGCAACCTCCTCGGCGACGTTGTCGAAGAAATTCTGCCGCTTCCAGGAGTATTGGTATTCGGGCGTCTGGCCGAGACGGGCGAACCAGTTGGCGCGTTCCCACCCGGCCAGCTCTCCGAACACCGCACCACGTTCGGCCAGCGCGCCATGGAACGGCGAGCGGCGCAGGCCCCGCGCGGTGGCCTTCTGGCGGAACGGGAAGTGATCGGCGTAGAGCAGGCCGAGCGTCTCGCTGGCGCGCTCCGCCAGATAGCGCTTGTTGCCCTGGAACGGCTGCATGCGGGAGACGTCCACATCGCCCAGGTCGAAGGGTTTTTCGCCGTCCTGCATCCATTGCGCCAGCGCCATCCCGGCGCCGCCCGCTGACTGGATCCCGATGGAATTGAAACCGGCGGCGACCCAGACATTGTCCATCTCGGGCGCGAGGCCGAGGTGATAGGCGTCGTCGGGAGTGAAGCTTTCCGGCCCGTTGAAGAAGGTGTGGATACCCGCCTCGGCCAGCATCGGCATCCGGTTCACCGCCGCCTCCAGGATCGGTTCGAAGTGGTCGAAATCCTCCGGCAGCTGGTCGAACTCGAAATTGTCGGGGATGCCCGCCATGCCCCATGGCTTGGCCTTGGGTTCGAAGGCGCCGAGCAGGATCTTGCCCGCGTCCTCCTTGAAATAGGCGCATTCGTCGGGGACGCGCAGCACCGGGAGCTGACCCAGATCGGGGATGTTTTCGGTCACGATGTAGAAATGTTCGCAAGCCTGCAGCGGCACGTTCACACCGGCCATGCGGCCGACCTCATGGCCCCACATGCCGGCGCAGTTGACGATATGGTCGCAGGCGATATGGCCGGCGCTGCCGTTCTCGCCCTGCCAGTCGACACCGGTCGCGCGGCGGCCCTGTTTGGCGATGCCGGTGACCTTGACGCGTTCGGCGATGCGCGCGGCGCGCTGGCGGGCGCCCTTGGCCAGCGCCAGTGCGATATTGGCCGGATCGCCCTGCCCGTCCCTGGGCAGGAAGACGCCCCCTGTCACCCCGTCGAGGTTCAGATGCGGATAGCGGCTGCCGACCTCTCCGGGGGTGATCTCTTCGACATCGACGCCGAAAGCGCGGGCCATGGCGGCCTGGCGCCAGATCTCCTCGCGGCGCTCTTCGGTCAGGGCCACGGTGATCGAGCCGTTGCGGCGGAAACCGGTGGCGACGCCGGTTTCCTGTTCAAGCTGGCCGTAGAGCTCCTGGCTGTACTTGGCGAGCCTGGTCATGTTGGCACTGGCGCGCAGCTGGGCGATCAGGCCCGCAGCGTGCCATGTGGTGCCGGAGGTCAGCTGTTTGCGTTCCAGCAGCACCACGTCGGTCCAGCCCAGTTTGGTCAGGTGATAGGCGACGGAACAGCCGACAACGCCGCCGCCGATGATGACGACGCGGGCCTGGGTGGGAAGATCGGTCATTGCGGTTGATCCTTGCGAAGGGAGGGCCACGTCAGGCGGACGGACGAGAGCGGGCGGCGACAAGACATCGGCCTACCCCGACGGTTGCGGCATGGCGCTAATACCCAGCAGCACGCCATAGACAATGAAACAGCCCGCCAGCACCCGGCGCACCCAGGTGTTGAACACCGCGCCCAGCGCCGCCTTGCCCACAAACGCGCCCAGCGCGGTGAAACCGGTGTAGCTGAGCGTGGTCAGCGTCAGCGCGGTCGGCAGGATCACCGCCATCTGGTCCCAGATCGGCACGTCGGGCTGCACGAAGGCGGAGAAGGCCGCGAGGTAGCCAGCCACGCTTTTCGGGTTGATGGTGGCGATGGCCAGCGCGTGCAGGTAGATGTGGCGGGCCGGACGTTCGGCGGGCGGCGGCGGTTTGCCGGCGTTGAGCCAGCCGCGGATGCCCAGCCAGATCAGCACCCCGGCACCGGCGTATTTCGCCACCATGAAGCCGGTGGGCGAGGCCGCGATCAGCGCGGTGATCCCGGCGGCCGACAGCAGCAGAAAGGCGGTCGCCTGGGTCAGAATCGCCAGCACGCCGACCCAGGCGCGGCGGAAGCCCAGCGACATCCCGTTGGAAATGCAGTTGACCGCATTGGGCCCCGGGGTGGTGACGAAGGCCACCCAAAAGAGCGCAAAGGCGGTCCAGGCCTGAAAGCTCATGACAGCCTCAATAGACCGGCGGCGCGATCACCCAGATCGCGACGGCCGGTTCGTCATGGGGGTTGGCCCAGCGGAACGGCTCGCCACGGATGCGGAAGCTGTCGCCGGGATGCAGGGTGAAACGGTGCCGGCCGATCTCCAGCTCCAGCCGGCCGGAGATGAGATAGCCCACCTCCTGCGTCGGGCGGATGAGCGGCTCTTCAATCCGGCGGTGCGGTTCGAAGGTGGAATGCACCACTTCGAAATCGTCGGTGAGATCGGGCGACAGCAACTCCTCGATCAGACCGTCGCGGCCGGAGCCGAGCGGCCGGCGGCTGTCCTTGCGCACGACGTAGCCCGCCTCTTCCCCCGGGATGGCGTCATGGGCGAACAGCATGGAGACCGGCACGCCGAGCGCCCCGGCGATCTGGCGCAGATCGGTGATCGAGGGGGTCGACAGATCGCGCTCCACCTGACTGAGCCAGCCGACCGAGCGGCCCAGCTTTGCCGCCAGCGCGGCCAGCCTCAGCCCCCGCGCCTTGCGCAGGGCGCGCAGGTCGGCGCCCAGGGTCTGCGGGCGGTCGGGTTCTGCGCGGATCATGGAGCCCCCTCTTCATGCGGCATATCGTGAAAAATTCCCCTTTAATTTCATCGTTACGCGATTCGCTGAAATTTACACCCGATTTTTCAGCTTTTGTCGCCCCAGATCGGGGTTTTTTCGGGCCGTTTCGCACAGGGCTTGGGCAGCGTTTCCCGTTAGGAGCGAATAGCCGCCGCAAATTGCTGCGGTGCAGCAATTCTCCCACACGTCCCAGCGCACGCCGCGCTAAGGTGATCTTGTCACAGGTGCGGGAGGACACTCTGCGTCGCAGAACCGATCAAAAGGAGATGCGCCCATGTGCCTGACTGCCGAGGCCCTCGCGCTGTTTCTGAACCTGTTGGACCCCGAACTCATCGCCACCGAGGCGGGCCGGATCACCATCCGCGCGACCGATCGCGATGCGGTCTGGGTCCTGACCCACGAGGATGAATGGTGCACCATGGCGCCGCAGATCGACCGGCTGGCACGCTTCGACTGACCCGGAGTGCGGCGGTTACGGCCGCAGAACCGCCGTCAGCCAGTCGGCGGCGCGGGTGATCGCCTGGTCGCCCTGAGGAATCACCTTGGTCAGGTTGACGAAGCCATGCACCTGGCCCGGGAAGGGCAGAAACTCCACCGGCACGCCCGCCCCGCGCAGCGCCGCAGCGTAATTCACCCCGTCGTCCCACAGCGGATCCAGCCCCGCCGCGATCACCAGCGCCTGCGGCTGGCCAGCCAGATGCGGCGAGAACAGCGGCGAGACGCGCGGCGCGCTGCGGTCCTGCCCGTCGGGCAGGTACTGGCCCAGATACCAGTCGATCCGCTGTGCCGATAACAGTGGGTCATCGCGCAGATCGTCCATGGATTGCGAGGTGAGCCGCCCGTCGATACCCGGATAGATCAGAAGCTGCGCGGCGGGCATCGGGTGGCCCTGTTCGCCCAGGCTGTGCAACAGGCTCGCAGCCAGATTGGCCCCGGCGCTGTCGCCGCCCACCGCCAGCCGCGCCGGATCGATGCCCGGCCCGCCGTCCCCATCGAGCAGGCCCAGATAGGCGGCGATCACATCGTCGGGCGCAGCGGGAAAGCGATCCTCCGGCGCGAGGCGATAGTCGTAGGAGATCACCCGGATCCCGGCCCGGTCGGCCAACTTGGCGCAGAGCGCGTCATGGGTGTCGATACTGCCCTGAATCCAGCCACCGCCGTGCAGATAGAGCAGCGTCGCTGCCCCCTCTGCTACGCCTCGCGGCAGATAGCTCCGCGCGGCGCGGGGGCCGTCGGCGCCGGGCAGGGTCATCTCTTGCCGCCGGACGGAGGTGGGTCCGGGGCGGTCGAATTTCTCGACGAACATGGCCAGCTGGGCGCGGCTTTCCGCCACCGTCGGCACCACGTCGGGATCGCGCAGCAGCGCCACCAGATCGCGCACCGCCTGCGCCTTGGGGTCGGCCTGCCGGTCCCGGACCCGGTCCAGCCTGCCGCCGTACAGCAGCCGCGCGCCGCCCTCGGGCAGCAGCACCCGCAGCAAGGCGTAGACGGTTTTCAGCTTGCTCATGGCTCCCTCCCCTTTCGGCGCAGTCTGCGCATCGGGGCGGAGCGGGGCAAGGGGGCTGTCTGCCCCCTCGCGGCCCTAGAGTCTGTACCGGAGCTCTGCCCGTTTGGCGCTGAAAAAGGTCCACCGGACCTTTTTCCGGGCGCGCCTCACCCCCGAGGATATATTCAGCCAGAAAAACGGATTACACGAGTTCGATCGCGATGGCGGTGCCTTCGCCGCCGCCGATGCAGATCGCGGCCACGCCGCGCTTCAGCCCGCGTTTTTCCAGCGCGTTCAGCAGGGTGACCATGATCCGCGCACCGCTTGCGCCGATCGGGTGACCCAGCGCGCAGGCGCCGCCGTTGACGTTCATGATGTCACGCGGCACGCCCATCTCGTGCATGAAGGCCATCGGCACCACGGCAAAGGCCTCGTTGACCTCCCACAGGTCGACATCGCCGACCTCCCAGCCGAGCCGGTCCAGCAGCCGGCGCGCCGCCGGCACCGGGGCGGTGGGAAACTGCGACGGTGCCTGGGCGTTGGAGGCATGGCCGAGGATGCGGGCGCGGATGGTCAGCCCCTGCGCCTCCGCATGCTCGCGCGAGGCCAGCACCAGCGCCGCGGCGCCGTCGGAGATCGAGGAACTGTTGGCCGCCGTCACCGTGCCGTCCTTGCGGAACGCCGGTTTCAGCATCGGGATCTTTTCCGGGCGCGCCTTGCCGGGCTGTTCGTCCTTTGTGATCACCTCTTCGCCGGTGCGGGCGTGGATGGTGACCGGGGTAATCTCATCCTCGAAGGCGCCGGAGCGTTCGGCCGCCAGCGCGTTGTCCAGCGAGCCGATGGCGTATTGATCCTGCGCCTCGCGGCTGAACTGGAACGCCTCGGCGCAATCCTCGGCGAAGGTGCCCATCAGGCGGCCCTTGTCATAGGCATCCTCCAGCCCGTCGAGGAACATGTGGTCGATCACCTGGCCATGGCCGATGCGGGCACCGCCGCGCATCTTGGGCAACAGGTAGGGCGCGTTCGACATGCTCTCCATGCCGCCGGCGATCATCAGGTCGTTATGGCCCAGCGCGATCTGGTCAAAGGCCAGCATCGCCGCCTTCATCCCCGATCCGCACATCTTGTTCAGGGTGGTGGCCGGTACCTCCTCGCCCAGGCCTGCGGCGAACCCGGCCTGGCGCGCCGGGGCCTGCCCCTGGCCCGCCGGCAGGACGCAGCCCATCAGAACCTCGTCCACCGTTTCGGCGCCTGCCCCCTTCAGCGCGGCGCGAATGGCCGCACCGCCCAGCTCGGCCGCGGGCACGGCGTCGAAACTGCCCTGAAAACCGCCCATCGGTGTGCGCGCGGCACCTGCTATGACGACCTCTTTCATCCGAATTCCTCCACAGATACCAGACAATATATTGGTAAGGATTCCCATCTAGCTTGATCGGGCCGGAAACGCCACCAGAGGAAAGCCATGTTCCTGACCAGCACCGAGAGCAGGGGCGCACGCATCGTGACCGTGAACGCGGATCGCATCGATGCCGCTGTCGCCATTCAGTTCAAGGAGAACATGCGCACAGAAACCGAAGGTGGGCCAAGTCGCGTCATCCTGAACCTTTCGGAGGTCTCTTTCATCGATTCCAGCGGGCTGGGCGCAATCGTCGCCGCCATGAAACAACTTGGGGCGGAGCGCCGGCTGGACCTGGCCGGGCTGTCGCCTATGGTCGACAAGGTGTTTCGCCTGACCCGCATGGATACCGTTTTCACCCTATTCCCGTCGCTTGAGGATGCCATGGCCGAACTTGAGGGCTGATCCGGACCCTCGGGTCGCGGATCGGTAATGTTCCACGATGTCACTGCCCTGTTCGCACAGTTTCGACGCCACCGAGCTGGCCGCCCGCGACGGGATCGCCGCGGTCATGGGTCAGCTCACGGCGCAGGGTCTGCCCAAGGCGCTGTCAGGGGATGTGGAACTGGCCCTAGCCGAGGTGGTGAACAACGTGGTCGAACATGGCTATGCCGGGATCTCCGGCGGCAAGGTGCATGTCGAAGGCCATCTCGACGGCGACTGGCTGGAGCTGCGGGTCATCGACACCGGCCGGCCGCTGCCGGGCGGCCACCTTCCCGCGGTGCGGCCCAGCAATCTGAACCGGCCGCGCGCAGACCTGCCCGAAGGCGGCTTCGGCTGGGCGCTGATCTATCACCTGACGGATGCGTTGCGATACGACCGTGAGGGTGCCCACAACACGCTGTCGATGCGGTTTCGGCTGGACAAGGATGACGACAGCCCGGCCCCGGACGGGCTTCGCCGCAGCCACACCGCGCCCTGAAACCGCCTTATTCGGATCAAACTGCTGCCCGATTGCGGTGCGACAAGGGTGCCGTAGCTGCAATAGGCTTCCCTCGGTATCGCGCAGAATTTGCCCCCACCCAGTGCGCGGTACCGAGGACTTTCTCCTCCGCCGGATGCTACCTCCCGACACAGTTGGCTTTCTCCCGCCCGCGGCCTAATCTCCGCCGGACAACAATAAGAGAGGGCCATTCATGCGCGATTTTCACCTGCCCGGACGCTCAGAAGTTCTGGCCGCGAACGGGATCTGCGCCACGTCGCACCCGCTGGCGGCACAGGCGGCCGTGGATATCCTGAAACGGGGCGGCAACGCGATGGATGCGGCGATTGCCGGGGCGGTCCTTCTTGGGATTTGCGAGCCGCAGATGACCGGGATCGGCGGCGATTGCTTCGTGCTCTACACCGATCCTGCGACCGGCGCGGTCAAGGCGCTGAACGGATCGGGCAAATCGCCCGCTGCCGCCAGCGCCGCCGCGCTGCGCGACGCGGGCGAGACGGTGGTGCCGCCCTACAGCGCCCATGCGGTGACCGTTCCGGGCGCCGTCAACGCGTTTTGCCACCTGTCCGAAACCGTGGGCAAACTCGGGCTCGACACGATTCTGGCCCCCGCGATCCGCTATGCCGAAGAGGGGGTGCCGGTCGCCCCGCGAGTGGCCTTCGACTGGCCCGGCGATGCGGAAAAGCTGCAGGGCGCGGCGCGCGAGCATTACCTGGTTGGCGGCAAGGTCCCGCAGGTGGGCGAGATCTTTCGCGCCCCGGGCCAGGCGGAGGTGCTGCGGCGGATCGCAAAGGATGGCCGCGACGCCTTCTATACCGGCGAGGTGGCCGAGGATATCTGCGCCACACTGAACGCCTTGGGCGGGGTGCACACGGCCGAGGATTTCGCCGCCACCCGCTGCATGGAGACCGAGCCGGTGGGCGGCGACTACAAAGGGGCCGAGTTGCTGGAGCATCCGCCCAATGGCCAGGGCGCGACCGCGATCCTGATGCTGAACATCCTCAAGCATTTCGACATCGCCGGGATGGAGCCCTTCGGCGCGCAACGCGCCCATGTGGAGGCGGAGGCGGCCAAGCTCGCCTATGACGCGCGCAACCGGATCATCGCCGATCCCGACCACACCGCCCGGCTGGCGCATATGCTGGCACCGGAGACGGCGGCGAAACTGGCCGCGCTGATCGACATGGACAAGGCGATGGAGGCGGCCGCGCCGCTGACCGAGGCGGTGCACAAGGACACCATCTATATCACCGTGGTCGACCGCGACCGCATGGCGGTGTCGCTGATCTATTCTATTTTCCACGGCTTCGGCTCCGGCATCGCCAGCGAGAAATTCGGCATCCTGATGCAGAACCGCGGCGCCGGATTTTCGCTGCAGGAGGGGCACCCGAACGAGCTGGCGGGGAACAAGCGGCCGATGCACACGATCATCCCTGCCATGCTGCGCGGGCCCGAGGGACTGCTGATGCCCTTCGGCGTGATGGGCGGCGCCTATCAGCCCAACGGGCACGCACGTGTGGTCAGCAATCTGCGCGATTTCGGCATGGACCTGCAGGCGGCACTGGACGCGCCGCGCAGCTTCTCGGATGCCGGCACGATGAAGGTCGAGCGCGGATATACTGACGCGGTGCGCAAAGAATTGGCAGATATGGGTCACAATGTGGTGATCCCCGACGCCCCGATCGGCGGCGCGCAGGCGATCCGGGTCCGGCCCGACGGGGTGCTGGAAGGCGCCAGCGATCCGCGCAAGGACGGCTGCGCCCTGGGCTATTGAGCAGGAGGCCGGGTTACGGGCCCGGCCTTCACTCCGCCGGCCGCTTCACAGAACACGCCACGCAAGCGCCGGCCCCTGGGCCGGCGCTTGCGCGTCACTCGGCTATTGCTTGAAACGCAATCGCCTGCCGCTCGTGCTTTGACCTGCAATGCACGCGCGGCGTCTGCGGCCTTGACCCTGCGCCGAACGGCTTGGGTGAATCCACGCATTCTGCAAATTTTCGATTGTTTACAGAGGCTTGCGCACCAGCCGAACGGCTCAGTTGAACTGGAAGTGCAACGGGTAAGCGCCGTCCTGGAACGGGCCGAACATCTCGGGGATATCGGGGTGATCCACCGGTTCACCGGAATAGTCGGCAACCAGGTTCTGTTCCGAGACGTAGGCCACGTAGTAGCTGTTCTCGTTCTCGGCCAGCAGGTGATAGAACGGTTGATCCCGGACCGGGCGGCTGTCCTCGGGGATCGCCTCGTACCACTCCTCGGTATTCGAGAACTCGGGGTCGACGTCAAAAACCACGCCGCGGAACGGGTGCTTCTTGTGACGGACCACCTGGCCGAGATAGTATTTTGCGCGAGTCTTTAACATTACAGTGTGCCCCTGCGGCCCATTATTAACCCCAATTTACCAGTTTTGTCCAACCCCGGACCCCGGATTTCAAAGAAACAGTCTGTGACTTTTGTTGTGACAGTCGGTGCCGCCGATCAGTGCGGACGGCACTTGCGAATGGGATTTCATCCGGCCGGAACTTGCGTTAGAATCCCAAGAAAAAAGGCATGAGGCACATGAGCAGACCTCTGAGCGCATTGATCATCGTCCTGCTACTAGCGTCCTGCGGCGGCGGCTACAAGGCTCCGCCGCGGAACCTTGATAATGCCTGCAGCATTCTCGCGCAGCGGCCCAAGTACAAGCGCGCCTTCCGCGCGACCGAGCGGAAATGGGGCGTGCCGATGCATGTGCAGATGGCGATCATTTACCAGGAAAGCAAATTCCGCTCCGACGCCCGCACACCGCATCGCTACGTGCTGGGCGTTCTTCCCATGGGCCGGGTCAGCAGTGCCTATGGCTACAGCCAGGCGCTGGACGGCACCTGGAAGGAGTACAAGAACGCCACCGGACGGCGCCGGGCCAAGCGGGACCGGATGCGCGATGCCAGCGATTTCATGGGCTGGTACATGACGCGCAGCTACGAACGCAACCGGATCTCGCTCACCGATGCGCGCAACCAGTATCTGGCTTATCACGAAGGCCATGCCGGCTATGCCCGCGGCAGCCACAAACGCAAGAGCTGGCTGCTGCGCGTGGCCTCAGATGTGGAACGGCGCTCCAACACCTACCGCGCGCAGCTCGACAGCTGCCGCTAGAGCCGAGCGTTTCTCAGCGGTCCAGCGAACTGCCGCCGGCGCCAGTATAGGGCAGGAACAGGCTGCCGCTCAGCTCCACCCCGGTCTCCAGCGCGCCCAGGATCACCGTGGTCTGGCCACCGCCGCCATCGTGAATCACCCATTTGCGCAACTCCACCGGATCGGCGGTGAACATCAGGTCGATCCGGCCGTAGTCGGGATGCTCCGGGTCCTGCGCCGTCACCACGGTGGCGGTACCGTCGAACCCATGCGCCACCACCATGTCGGCGCGCTCCAGGTCCACGGTCTGCGCCAGGATGATCGAGAGCGGCGTCCGCTTCAACGGGTAGCTTTCCGGCGGCTGGTTCGACTTTGGATCATGGATCACCACGGTGCCGGCGCCGGCCACCACCACGGCGCTGTCGGGCGGGTCGTATTCGAACCGCGCCTTGCCCGGCCGGCTCAGGTACAGCGTGCCGGTCGACAGGCTGCCGTCATCGTTGATCTGGGTGAACGGGCTTTTGGCGGTGGCGAACCCGTTGAGATAGGCTGATATTTCCGACAACGGCAATTTGTCGGCGGCCCAGGCGACGGGCGCGGCCAGTACCGCTGCCGCGACGGTCAATCCAAAGAGATGTTTCATACGGGTTATATAATCCGGCACGATCCGATTGAACCGCCCAATACCATCACCTCGGCGTGAGGTCATCGGACAATCCGCGGCGCGCAGGAAATTGCCAGGTGCGCTCAGATCGCGCTCAGAGGAAAAGCCCATCCTCCAGGATCGCCGCCAGATCGGACTTGGCCACGCCCTCGAGATAAACCTTGAAACCGGCGTCAGCGTCGTCCGCCCCCACCTTAAGCACAGTATCCGCCCCGCCGTTGCGGCCGAACAGCGCCACATCGTCCAGGGAGAAGCTGTCCGTCCGCCATTCCAACCGATCGACACCCAGTTCGAAATCGGTGATCAGGTCCCTGGCGCGGTGGCCTCGATCGATGAACAGGAAGACATCACTGCCCTCGCCGCCGGTCAGAACATCGCCTCTTTTCCCGCCCGACAGCAGGTCGTCGCCATCGCCGCCGGTCAATCTGTCCTTGCCGCGGGCACCGATCAGCACATCCGCCCCGGCGCCGCCGTCGATGCTGTCGGCACCGGATTTTCCGATCGCGCGGTCGTCGCCGTCTCCCCCGTCCAGCACGTTGTCCGAGCGGTTTCCCTTCAACCGGTCGTTGCCTCCGTCGCCGTGCAATATGTCCGAAACGCCCTCCGGGACGACCGCGTCGTCCCGTCCCGCGATCAGGATGTCATTGCCATCGCCGCCGCTCAGCTCATCGCCGCCCTCGCCGCCATAGAGCCGGTCGTCGCCGGCGCCACCGGACAGGGTATCGTCACCGTTGCCGCCGTAAATGCGGTCGCTGCCCTCGCCCCCCTCCAGGGTGTCGGCGCCAATCTTGCCGAGCAGCCTGTCGTTTCCCCCGTCGCCACGAAGGGTATCGTCGTCCTGGCGCCCGACGATCACGTCGTCGCCCGCCCCGCCCGAGATGTCATTGCCGCCGGCAACGCCGAGAAGACGGTCATCGCCGTCCGATGCGGTCAGCGTGAACACACCGTCCTCAATCCCGTAAGACCAACCCGTCGTGTCCAACGCGGCGCCGTAAAGGAACTGCAACGCCGCCTTGTCCATCTCCTCCAGGACGCCTTTCGGGGCCTCGGCCCAGTTAAAGGACATCAGCGTGATGTCCGTGTTGTCGAGGTCCGCGGGCAGCCGGTACTCGCCCTCATGCGGGTGCGACAGGCCCATCGTATGACCGATCTCGTGCAGAAGGACATCGAAGTCAAAGCCGCTGATCAGGTCGCCATCGGTCTGATCGAACACCGAAACGCTGCTGTCCGTCCGGGTTTCCGTAACGACCGGGTAGGTCGACCATCCGGCCCAGGAGGATCCGGTCACCCCATGGGTCCGGATCATCGCGTCGCCGGTGGTCTCGACGAACAGAACGCCGGTCACCCCGGCGAACACATCCAGGGCCGAGCGGAACGCCGCGCGTTGCGCCTCGGAAAACGCCTGGGTCGTATCGGCGGAGTAATACAGGCTGTCGACATCGGGCAGATCGGCATCTTCGTAGAACGAATACGTCACGATCACCGGGAAACCCGGATCAAGCGTCGCGTTCCAGCGAAACGCCTCGTTTTCCAGGGTACCAAGGATCGCGCGGTAATCGCTGACGGTGGGCATGGAGCTTCCTCCTCAAGTCCGGCCGAGACACTAGAAACTCAAGCAGGAAAGCAAGTTGGCGCAGTCTTGGCAACCCCCGCCCGAACGGCGCAGCGCGCGCCGCTCACCGCGGATGAGAGGCCGCTAGTCCTGTTCCGGCACCAGAATCTCCCGCTTGCCCACGTGGTTGGCGGGGCTGACGAGCCCCTCTTCCTCCATCTGCTCGACCAAGCGCGCGGCCTTGTTGTAGCCGATCGCCAGTTTCCGCTGGATGTAGGAGGTGGAGCATTTGCGGTCCTTGATCACGATCTGCACCGCGGTGTCATAGAGCGCATCCTCCATGTCGGTATTGCCGCCGGTGTTCAGCCCCAGAACCGCGTCGATGTTGTCGGCCTTTTCCTCGTCGGGACCGTCGAGCACCTTGTTCACGTAGTCCGGCGGGCCGAACTGCTTGAGGTGCGTCACAACCTCTTCGACCTCTTCGTCCGACACGAAGGGACCGTGGCAGCGGGTGATCTTGGCCCCGCCCGCCATATAGAGCATGTCGCCCATCCCAAGGAGCTGTTCGGCGCCCTGCTCGCCCAGGATGGTGCGGCTGTCGACCTTCGAGGTTACCTGGAACGAGATCCGGGTGGGGAAGTTCGCCTTGATGGTGCCGGTGATCACGTCGACCGAGGGGCGCTGGGTGGCCATGATCAGGTGGATGCCGGAGGCCCGGGCCATCTGCGCCAGGCGCTGGATGCAGGCCTCGATCTCCTTGCCCGCGACCATCATCAGGTCCGCCATCTCGTCGACGATCACGACAATATAGGGCAGCGCGACGGGCTGGAATTCCTCGGTCTCGAAGATGGGTTCGCCGGTCTCGTCGTCGAACCCGGTCTGCACCGTGCGGGAGAACATCTCGCCCTTGGCCAGCGCCTCGCGCACCCGGCCGTTGTAGCCTTCGATGTTGCGCACGCCCATCTTGGACATCTTGCGATAGCGATCCTCCATCTCGCCGACCGTCCATTTCAGCGCGACGACGGCCTTTTTCGGGTCGGTCACAACGGGGGAGAGCAGGTGCGGAATGCCATCATAGACGCTGAGTTCCAGCATCTTGGGGTCGATCATGATCAGCCGGCATTCCTCCGGCGTCAGCTTGTAGAGCAGCGACAGGATCATGGTGTTGATCGCAACGGATTTGCCCGAGCCGGTCGTCCCCGCGATCAGCAGGTGGGGCATCTTGGCCAGGTTGGCCACGACGGAATCGCCGCCGATATCCTTGCCCAGCGCCAGCGGCAGGCTCATCTTGCTGTCGCCGAAATCGCGCGCGGCGAGGATTTCGCGAAGCACCACCTTTTCGCGGTTCTCGTTGGGCAGTTCGATGCCGATCACCGAGCGGCCCGGCACGGTTGAAACCCGCGCCGACAGCGCCGACATCGACCGCGCGATATCGTCAGCCAGACCGATCACGCGGGAGGCCTTGAGGCCCGGCGCCGGCTCCAGCTCGTACATGGTCACGACGGGGCCGGGGCGAACGCTGACGATCTCGCCCTTGACGCCGTAGTCGTCCAGCACGTTCTCCAGCATGCGGGCGTTCTCTTCCAGCGCCTCGTCGCTCAGGTAATGGCGCTCGATATGGGTCGGGTTGGTGAGCAGGCCCAGGGGGGGCAGTTCGAACTCCACGCCGGCCTCGTCAAAGGCCAGCGCCGGCTGCACTTCTTGCTGCGCCCGGCGCGAAGGGGCGGGTGCCTTGCGCGGCGTGTTCTGCACCACCTTGCGCGGCTCGGCCACCGGCACCTGCATCGCCGCCGGTTGCGCGGCGGGCTGCTGCCGCTGCAGCGGCAGCGCCGGCCCCTCGGCTTGCGGCGCCGGTTCGGCCACGGGCGCCGCCTGATAGGGAACCTGTTCGGGCATCGGCTGCGCCGGTTGCATGGGGGCGGTCAGCGGCGGCTCGGGCGGCAGCCCGGCCTGGGCGCCGGTCACCGGCGGCTCCGGCGGCAGCGACATGCTGCCGTCCGCGTTCAGCAACAGCGGATCGGGACCGCGCCCGCGCCCCTTGGTCAGCGGGCGGTCCGGATCCTCGATCGGCGCCGTCACGGCACCGCTGCGGGCCCGCGCGCGGATCGCATCGGTAATCTTGGCACGGATGCGGTCGTCGCCGGGCATCGCCTGTTCGGGCGCCACGGCCTCCGGCTCCACCAGCTCGGGTTCGGGCAGTGGCTCGGGCCGGCGGATCAGGCCGGGCACACGCGATAGGAAACCGCCGCGCTCCTGCGCCGGCGCTTCGGCGGCGGGTTCCTGCATCGGCTCCGGCGCTTCGATCAACGGCTCGGCAGCGGCCTGCATCGCCAGTTCGGCCTCGTAGGCCGCCTGCGCCTGCCGTTCGGCCTCGCGCCGCTCGAGACGTTGCGCCTGACGCTCCCGCGCCGCCTGCGCGGCGGCGGCGCCGCCCCGGCCCAGCAGGGTGACGATGGCGCCATAGACCATCACGATACCGATCATCGCGAACCGCAGAACGCGGGTAATCTCGGGCCGCGTAAAGCCCAGCACATAGGCGCCCAGCGCCAGCATCGAGATCGCGGTCAGCAGCGACATCAGCTTGACCGCGAAATGCGAGCCCAGCGGCAGCAGCGTCAGCAACGCGCCCATCACCGTATCGCCGAACAGGCCGCCCATGCCGAAGCTGTGGGTCGCGCGCCAGACCTCGCCCGGCACCAGCGTCGCGGCATAGACCGAGCCCAGCGCCACCGCGATGGGCGCGAAGATCAGCCGCGCCATCGCCCGTTCCTCGCCGTGGTGCAGCGCATAGCGCAGCCCCCAGGCCACCAGCACCAGCGCGATGCCCCAGCTGCCCTCGCCCACCACCATGAAGAGCGGCGCGGCAATCGAGGCGCCGAGGCGACCGAGCCAGTTCTGTACCGGCGCGTCGGTCGAGACCATCCAGTTGGGGTCGTCCGGCGTGTAGGAGACGACCATCGCCGCCACCGCCAAGCCAAGACAGATCAGGGCAATCCCGATCAGTTCCTTGCCACGTTTCTCGATCAGCGCCTGCATGTTGCTGTCCAGCAGAGGATCGCGGCTGCGCGATTGAAATGCCATGCTTACCCTCGGTCCTGCTCGTTCTTACCCATAAATACAGTCGCGGAGCGTGATCAGCCCGCGCTGCAGTTCTTCTTTTGGGGCCACCATTGCGACCCTGATAAACCCTTTGCCCGGGTTCTGCCCGTCCACCTCGCGCGCCAGATAGGCGCCGGGCAGAACGCGCACCCCGGTCTGCTGCCACACCCTGAGCGCGGCCGCCTCGCCATCTTCGACCGGCAGCCAGAGGAAGAACCCCGCCTCCGGCCCCCGGTAGCCCTGTACTCCGGCGAAAACCTCGTCCGCGATGCGGTATTTCTGCTGATAGAGCGCGCGGTTTTCCTCCACATGCGCCTCGTCGGCCCAGACCTTGGCGGCGGCGGCCTGAAGCGGCCCCGGCAGCGGCGCGCCGGAATAGGCGCGCAGCGTCTTGATCCGCTTGATGCTCTCCGGTCCGCCCGCGACGAAGCCCGAGCGCAGCCCGGGCAGGTTCGACCGTTTCGACAGCGAGTTGAACAGCACCACCCGTTCGGGATCGGCCCCCACCTCCGCCGCGACGGTCAGCGCGCCCGGGGGCGGCGCGTCACGGTAGATCTCGGAATAGCATTCGTCGGCGAAGATGCGGAAATCGTATTTCTCCGCCAGCGCGATCAGATCGGCCCAGTATTCCCGGCTCGCCACCGCGCCCTGCGGGTTGGCGGGCGAACAGATATAGGCGACGGCGGTGCGGTTCAGCACCTCTTCGGACAGCGCGCCGAAATCGGGCAGATGACCGCTGGCGGCGGTGGCGGGCAGGAACATCGGCTCCGCGCCGACCGAGATCGCCGCGATCATGTAGACCTGGTAGAACGGGTTGGGGATCAGCACCACCGGGCGCTGGCCGTTCTTGGTCTCCGGGCAGAGCGCCATGGCCGCGTTATAGAGCCCCTCGCGGGTGCCGTTCAGCGCCATGATCCCGGTGTCGGGATCGGCGGTCACCCCGTAACGGCGGCCCATCCAGTCCGAGATCGCCCCGCGCAGCGCGGGCGAGCCGTCGTTGGGTGGGTAGCTGTTGAACTCCGCCGCATGCGCCACGATGGTCTCGGTCACCCAGGCCGGGAATTCATGCTTGGGCTCGCCGATGGTCATATGCACGACATCGCCGCCGGGCTCGTGAGAGTCCAACAGCGCGCGCAGGCGCGGAAACGCATAGGGCGGCAGGTTCGAAAACCGCTCGGGATAGTTCATCTGTCTGCCTCGATATCGGGATCATTGGCGTCCCGTTTGCGAAGCAGGTTACAGGCAGGCCGCCGTTGCGTCCAGCCTAAGCCGGTGTCGGCGCGGGGAAATGTGGCATTCAGGCCCGCGCGGCCAGGCCCAACCGGTCAGGCCAGCGCGACCTCGGCCGCCGCGCCCAGCCGCAACAGCGCCTCCTCGGTATTGGGCGCCGCCAGAAGCTGCACCCCGCAGGAGGGCGTGCCGGTCGGCAGGCTCAGCCCGCAAAGCCCCATCAGGTTCCCCACCCGCGTGTTGCGCAGGGTCAGCAGGTTTTCGGTGACGTAGTACTCGGAATCGCTCATCAGCCGGTCCACGTCCGGCGGCAGGATCGGCGCGGTGGGACAGAGCACCGCGTCGAACCCGGCGGTGGCGCGGGCCCAGGCGGCGCGGGCCGCCTCCAGCTGCTGCCATGCCGAAACATAATCGGGGGCCGAGAATTGCTTGCCCGCGCGGAACCGGTCGCGGATCTCGCCGAACATCGCGTCCGGGCTGGCCTCGATCACATCGCGCCACAGGCCATAGGCCTCGCCGGTGAACAGCACCGCCGACAGCTTGTGCGCCTCGGCCAGCTCCGGCACGTCGATCTCGACGATTTCTGCCCCGGCGGCGCGGAACTTCGCCACCGCCTCGGCAAAGGCGCGCGCCGGTTCCTCGCGCAGATCGTCCTGCACCAGCGTGTTCAGCACCGCAAGCCGCCGCCCCTTGAGCGTCGCGCCGGTCAGATCGGCTGGCCGTCCGCCCTCCAGCGCCGCCAGCAGCAGCGCCGCATCCTCGACCGAGCGCGCCAGCGGCCCGACCGTGTCGAACTTCAGGCATAGCGGCACCACGCCCTCCAGCGTCAGCCGCCCGGAGGTTGTCTTCAGCCCCACCAGATCGTTCCAGGCCGAGGGGATGCGTACCGAACCGCCGGTGTCGGAACCGATACCCGCCACCGCCAGATTGAACGCCACCGAAGCCGCCGCCCCGGAGGACGACCCGCCCGGCGCCGCCTTGGGGTCGTTCACATTGGGCGAGGTGGCGGTGACCGGGTTCAGCCCCAGCCCGGAAAAGGCCAGCTCGCTCATATGGGTCTTGCCGAGGCACACCAGCCCCATGGCGGTGGCATTGCGCAGCGCCGGCGCATCCGCCTGCGGCACCCGGCCCTTCAGCAGCGCGGAGCCCGCCTCGGTCGCCACACCTGCGCTGTCGAACAGGTCCTTCCAGCTGATCGGAACGCCATCGAGCGGCGACAGCCGGCGGCCCACCTTGGCCCGGGCCTGCGCCGCCTCGGCCTCTGCCAGCGCGCGGTCATGGGTGACGCGGGCATAGATGCGGTCGGCCATCGGGTGGGCGTCGATCGCATCGAGATAGGTCCGGGTCAGCGCCACCGGGTCGATCTCGCCCCGCCCGATCCCGCGCCCCAGATCGCCCGCCGTCATCGTCAGCCAGTCCTGCATATCATTCCCCTGCGAAAGTGTTTGCGCGACGGTAGCGACAGCGTCACGCATGGACAATCCCGAAGCGAGGGTCATATTGCAGCGCATGGAAAACACATCCGATATCCTGATCGTCGGCGGCGGGCTGAACGGCCCCGCGCTGGCCCTGGCGCTGGCCCAGTCCGACCAGCGCGTGACCCTGATCGACGCCCTGCCCGAGGCGCTGCGCAAGGATGCCGGTTTTGACGGGCGCGCCTATGCGCTGGCGCTGGCCTCACAACGGCTGCTTCAGGCCATCGGCGTCTGGAACCGGATCGCGGATGAAGCCCAGCCGATGCTGGACATCAAGGTCACCGACGGCCATGCGGGCGCCGGGCCGTCGCCCTTTTTCATGCATTTCGACCATGACGAGATCGAAGAGGGCCCGATGGGCTACATGGTGGAGGACCGCCACCTGCGCCGCGCCTTTCTCGACGCGCTGGATGAGGCGGAGAATGTCACCCAGGTCGACGGCACCGTGGTAGATCAGTCCACCGGCCCGGCGGGGGCCGAGGTGGTGCTGGCCGACGGCAAGGTTCTGAAAGCCAGGCTGCTGGTGGGCTGCGACGGACGAAACAGCGGCACCGCGCAGCGCGCGGGCATCTCGCGCACCGGCTGGGGCTACGGCCAGACCGCGCTGGTCTGCGCCATCGAACACGAAAAACCGCACCACGGCGTCGCGCATCAGTTCTTCATGCCGCCCGGTCCGCTGGCGATCCTGCCGCTGACCGGCAACCACAGCTCCATCGTCTGGAGCGAACGGACCGAAACCGCCGCGGAAATCAACGCGTTGCCGGAGGCGGAGTATCTGGCCGCGCTGCGCCCCCGGTTTGGCGATTTCCTGGGCGAGATCAAGCTGGCCGGCAAACGCTGGAGCTACCCGCTGGGGCTGACCGTGGCCAACAGCTTCATCGCCGAGCGTCTGGCGCTGGTGGGCGATGCGGCCCACGGGATGCACCCGATCGCGGGCCAGGGCCTGAACGCCGGGCTGCGCGATGTGGGCGCGCTGGCCGAGGTGCTGGTGGAAGCCGCACGGCGCGGCGAGGATATCGGCGCCGCCCCGGTGCTGGAGCGTTACCAGCAATGGCGCCGCTTCGACACCGCCACGCTGGCGCTGGCCACAGATGCTTTCAACCGGCTGTTTTCCAACGATAACCCGCTGCTGCGGCTGGGCCGGGACCTAGGCATGGGGCTGGTCAATTCCATCCCCGCCCTGCGCCGCGGCTTCGTCCGCGAGGCGGCGGGCCTGACCGGCGACCTGCCCCGCCTGCTGCGCGGCCAACCGATCTGAGCAAATGCGCCGCCCAGCCAACCGGGGCGCGCCGCCGCGCCTTTTTCTGGCTGCAAATATCCCCGCCGGAGGCAGCGCCCCAGAGGGGCGCCCCGCGTCAGTCGAGCTTGCGCGCCTCGTCCACCAGCATCACCGGGATGCCGTTGCGGATCGGAAAGGCCAGCCCGGCGGCCTTGGAGACCAGCTCCTGCTTGTCCGCGTCATATTCCAGCGTGGTGTGGGTCTGCGGACAGATCAGCGCCTCCAGCATACGGCGGTCAAAGGCGGGGGCGCCGGGATCCCGGTCGGTTTGGGGATCTGTCCGGGGATCGGTCATTGCAGGGTCTCCTCACTCGATCCGCCACGCATCGAAAACTCGATCAGCGTGACCAGCGTTTCGCGCCGGGTCTGCAGCGACGGCGCCTCCAACAGCGCCTGCTTGTCCTCGGGGTCGAAGTCAAGCAGCATCGACAGCGAATTGATCAGAAGCTCGTCCTCGGCCTCTTTCAGCGTGTCCCAGTCGGTGTCGAGCTGGCGGGCCGAGAAAAACCGCCCCAGCAGGTCCAGAAACCGCGTCCGGTCGAAACAGGGATCGCGTTCCTCCTGCCCCAGATCGCGCTCGAACCCGGCCCAGGACACCGCGCAGCGGCGATAGGGGACAAAGCCCTCGATCTCGCTCTGGATGCGGAACCGGCTGATGCCGGTCAGCGTGATCAGGTAGCGGCCGTCCTCGGTTTCGGAAAACTGGGTGACGCGGCCGGCGCAGCCGATGCTGTGCAGCGCATCGGGCCGCCCCAGCGACGGACCCGGCTGGGCCATGCCGATCAGCCGCTGCGGCGTCTTCAGCGCATCCTCCAGCATCTGCAGATAGCGCGGCTCGAAGATATGCAGCGGCAACCGCGACCGGGGCAGCAAAAGCGCCCCGGGCAGCGGGAAAACGGCGATGGTATCCGGCAGGTCGGCAGCTTGCATCATTGCGATGAGTCTAGCCCCGAAGCGGGATTAGGCAAATATCATCGAGCTCAGCTTGCGCCGCCCGTTCAGCACCACCGGATCGTTCGGCTTGAGCGCCTCGAAAATGGTGAAAAGCTGCGCCTTGGCGGCGCCGTCGTTCCATTCGCGGTCGCGCCGGAACAGCTCCAGCAGCTGATCGACCGCCGCCTCCACCTCGCCATTGGCGTGCAGCGCCATGGCCAGGTCGAAACGCGCCTGGTGGTTGGCCGGATCGGCCTCGACCGCGGCGGTCAGGTCGGCCACCGGACCGGCATCGGCGGCCTGGCGCGCCAGTTCCAGCTGTGCATGCGCGGCCTCAAGCTCGGGCGCGTGGGAAATCTCGGCCGGGGCGCCGTTCAGCACCGCCTCGGCCTGCTCCAGATCGCCGGCGGCGATATGGGCGCGCACCAGCCCGCCATAGGCGGCCGCATGGTTGGGATCCTCACCCAGGATGGCGGCAAAGGTCTGCGCCGCATCGGCGGCGGCGCCCTCGCTCAGCATCTCTTCGGCAGCGGCGACCGCTTCGTCCAGCTGTCCGCCAGCGGTCTCGCCGCCCCCGGCCTGGATCACCCGGTCGATGAACGCCTTGATCTCGGAGGCCGGCAGCGCCCCCTGGAAGCCGTCCACCGGCTGGCCCTGGAAAAACGCGTAGACGGTCGGGATCGACTGGATCTGCAATTGCCCGGCCAGCATCTGGGCCTCGTCCACGTTGACCTTGACCATCCTGACCGCGCCGCCGGCGGCCTTGACCGCATCCTCCAGCATCGGGCCCAGCGTCTTGCACGGCCCGCACCAGGGCGCCCAGAAGTCGACGATGATCGGGACCTCTTTCGAGGCCTCGATCACATCGGCCATAAAGGTGGCTTCGGTTGCGTCCTTGATCAGGTCGGCGGCCGGTGCCGCCCCGTTGCCCGAGAGAATATCCATCATTTCAGCTCTCCGCTGCTTTGTGCTTGCGCCCTATATGAAAGCTGCGGGCGCGGAAACCAAGGGGGCGATCCGTCCTGAGCGCCCCTTCCTCGCGATCAGAGGTCGAATTCGGCGAAAACCGGGGCATGATCGCTGGGCTGGTCCCAGCCGCGGGCGGCGCGCAGCACGCGGCTGCCGTGACCGGCCTTGGCGATATCCGGGGTCGCCCAGATGTGATCCAGCCGACGGCCCTTGTCGGCGGCGTCCCAGTCGCGGGCGCGGTAGGACCACCAACTGTACAATTTGCCCTCCGGAATGTCCGCCCGGGTGATATCCACCCATTTGCCGGCGTCCTGTGTCTCGGCCAGCTGTTCGACCTCGACGGGGGTGTGGCTGACCACCTTGAGCAGTTTCTTGTGATCCCAGACGTCATCCTCGCGCGGGGCGATGTTGAGATCGCCCACCAGGATGGATTTGCCGAACTGCTCGTCGCGGAACCAGTCGCGCATGCCGGTCAGGTAATCGAGCTTCTGGCCGAATTTCTCGTTCACCTCGCGGTCCGGCTTGTCGCCGCCGGCGGGAACGTAGAAGTTGTGGATCACCACCCCGTTCTCCAGCCGCCCGGCCACGTGGCGGGCATGGCCGAGGCCGGCGAAATCCATGTCGCCCATATCCTCGATCGGCAGTTTGGACAGGATCGCCACGCCGTTGTAGCCCTTCTGCCCGCGCGCGATCATGTGGTGGTAGCCCAACGCCCTGAACCCTTCGAGCGGGATCTTCTCCACCGGGCTCTTGCACTCCTGCAGGCAGAGCACATCGGGCGCCTCCTGCTGCAGCAGCTTGCAGACCAGCCCCTCGCGCAGGCGGACCGAGTTGATGTTCCAGGTGGCAAGGGTGAAGGGCATCTTGGGGCTCCTGTTGCGGGATGGTGAATACCTATGCGCTGCGGCGCCGGGGCTCAAGCGCGCGGTTGCACCGGCCCGGCGTCTGCCCCTGACCGCGAACGACAGCCAATGCCGGAGCGGAGCTCGCGCGGGGACGGGACAGGGGCCCGGTTCGACGAGGGAAAACCAGCGCCTGCGACGGCGCCACACATGCAACCGCCCGACAATCGCTCCACAGCGCCCCTCCCACCGGCTCTGCGGTGGAAAAGCACCGCGGATCGCCGCCCGACACAGCGCAACAAAAAAAGACCGGGCGCAAAGGCCCGGCCAGGTCCAACAGGGAGGTGCATGTCATAACCCGGACATGCGCGGGACACTTAACAGATAAAGATTCACCTCAGGGGTGTCTTTGATCTGCGTCAACTCCGTTTTCCGGTCATGCCATCAGCCGATAGCCACCGGATTCCGTCACCAGAATCCGTGCGTTCGACGGGTCCGGCTCGATCTTCTGTCTCAGGCGATAGATATGGGTCTCCAACGTGTGCGTTGTAACCCCCGCGTTATATCCCCAGACCTCGTGCAGCAGAATGTCGCGGGGCACCACGCCCTCGGTGGCGCGATAGAGGAACTTGAGGATGTTGGTTTCCTTCTCGGTCAGCCGGATCTTGCGCTCGTCCTCGGTGATCAGCATCTTCATCGCCGGCTTGAAGGTATAGGGCCCAAGCTGGAACACCGCGTCCTCGCTCTGTTCGTGCTGGCGCAGCTGGGCGCGGATGCGGGCCAGCAGCACCGGAAACTTGAACGGCTTGGAGACGTAATCGTTGGCACCCGCATCAAGGCCCAGGATGGTGTCGGCGTCGGTGTCATGGCCGGTCAGCATCAGGATCGGCGATTTGACCCCCTGCTTGCGCATCAGCCGGCACAGCTCGCGCCCGTCGGTGTCGGGCAGCCCCACGTCGAGGATCACCAGGTCGAACAGCGCCTCTTTCACGCGCTCCATCGCCCCATGGCCGTCGCCGGCCTCGAAAACATCGAAATCCTCGGTCATGACAAGCTGCTCGCTCAGCGCGTCGCGCAGATCCTCGTCATCGTCCACCAGCAAGATTTTTTTCAACTGTGCCACGGGTGTCCTCCTGTGCGTTGGATGTCAGATGCGCCCTGCCGCCGCGACCGACAAGATTTGCTGCAAACCGCTCACGCTGACGTGTCTCCTGTACGGGATATGTTTCATATTCCGACAAAACCCCCTAGATACAACAGGCCCCAGAACCGGACCCGTGACATGAGCCTGCTGCCCGACATCAACGAACTTCTTGCCCGCGCGCGGGCCGACCTTCGTATGGGTGTGCCCGTGATCCTGCAGGGCGAGGGCGAGGCGGCGCTCGCCGTGGCCAGTGAAACGCTCACCGCCGCGCGGCTGGCCGATCTGCGCGCCCTGGGCGGCACCCCGGTGATCGCGATCACCGCGCGGCGCGCCGAGACGCTCAAGGCGCGCCCCTATGACGGCGATCTGGCCCGGGTAGAGGTCCCCGCCCAGGCCGATCTGGACTGGGTGCGCGCGGTGGCCGATCCCGCCGACGACCTGATCGCGCCGATGAAAGGGCCGCTGAGCAGCCAGCGCGGCGGCACCGCGGCGCTGCACCGACTGGCGATCGCCCTGGCCAAGAGCGCCCGTCTGCTGCCCGCCGTAGTGGTGGTGCCGGTGGCTGATGGCGCGGCCTTTGCCGCCGACTACGGCCTGACCCGGATCATCCACAAGCTGGCGGTTCCGCATCTGGGCGAACGCAGCCCGCTCAATGAGGTGGTGCATGCCCGCCTGCCGATCGAGGCGTCGGAGGCCGGCCGCCTGCATATCTATCGCCCCGAGGACGGCGCGGAGGAGCATTACGCCATCGAGATCGGCCGCCCCGACCGCGCCAAGCCGGTTCTGGCGCGGCTGCATTCGGCCTGTTTCACCGGCGACGTGATGGGCAGCCTGAAATGCGACTGCGGCCCGCAGCTGCGCGCGGCTCTGGCGCAGATGGGGGCCGAGGGGGCCGGTGTTCTGCTTTACCTCAATCAGGAAGGGCGCGGCATCGGGCTCGCCAACAAGATGCGCGCCTATAGCCTGCAGGATCAGGGCTTCGACACGGTGGAGGCCAACCACCGGCTGGGGTTCGAGGATGACGAGCGCGACTTCCGCCTCGGCGCCGATATCCTGCGCGAACTGGGGTTCTCCTCGGTGCGGCTCCTGACCAATAACCCCAAGAAGATCGCGATGATGGAAAAGACCGGCATCGCGGTGGCCGAACGGGTGCCGCTCAAGGTCGGCGAGACGGCCCATAACCGCGGCTACCTCGCCACCAAGGCCCGGAAATCCGGGCACCTGCTGTGAGTCCCTCCGACATCGTGCTGACCCCCATGGGCGTGCGGTTTGCCGGGCGTCTGCTGCCCTGTTCCATCGGCAAGGGCGGAGTTTCCAGCGACAAACGCGAGGGCGACGGGGCGACGCCGACGGGCAGCCACCGGATCGTCGGAATGCTCTACCGTCCCGACCGGATGGCGCGGCCGGCGAGCTGGGCGCTGCCCATCGGGCCGCGCGACCTGTGGTCGGACGCCAGCGGCGATGCCGCCTATAACCACTGGGTGCGCGCGCCCTATCGCCCCAGCCACGAGCGGCTGCGGCGTTCCGATCCGCTGTACGACCTGGTTCTGCTGACCGACTGGAACTGGCCCAGGGCGCAGGCCGGCCGCGGCTCGGCGATCTTCCTGCACCAATGGCGCCGCCCGGGCTACCCGACCGAGGGCTGCATCGCCTTTTCCCGCGCGGACCTGCACTGGCTCGCCGCGCGGGTGCAGCCCGGCACACGGATCATCGTGCGCGGCTGATCAGTCCGGGTATTTGCGCTGCGCCTTGGCGCGGGCCAGCACCTTGTTGCCGCTGCGGGCGGTGGCGGTCCATTCATAGGTATGTACGCCACCCGGCGGACAGGGGCTCTTGTAGGTGAAGGTGCCGAAGGGCAGGCGCCCGTCGCCGGTGATCCCCAGCCGCTTGCTGCCGCCGTGGTCATAGCCCGGGACATCGAGGTCCTTCATCTCGAACTGGATCGAGGTGGTCCCCTCCGGTACCCCCGACAGGGTGAATTCCGGATTGCCGACCCGATTCGGCCGGCCCGAGGTGCAGGCCGGAATATTGCCCCAGGAGTCGAAGCTCAGCCTGAAGTCGGCCGCCGCCGGCGTCGCCGTCGCCGACAGCAGAACGGGGATAGTCCATAGGAATCGTCGCATCGTCGCCTCCCATCTGACATGCGGCCCCAGTCTGCGTCAGGGTCGGCGCGCGGCGCAAATGACAATTTCGACGTCAGCCGTAGCTGCGTTCGCCGAAAATGGCCGATCCGACGCGCACGTGGGTGGCGCCCAGCGCGATGGCGGTTTCGAAATCGCCGCTCATGCCCATCGACAGCCCCTCCAGCCCGTTGCGTTCGGCGATCTTGGCCAGCAGCGCGAAATGCAGGCTGGGTTCCTCGTCGACCGGCGGAATGCACATCAGCCCCTTGAGCGGCAGGTCGAGCGCCCGGCACTCTGCCACGAAGGCATCGGCATCGGCGGGCAGGATGCCGGCTTTTTGCGGCTCTTCCCCGGTGTTGACCTGGATGAACAGCTCGGGACAGTGCCCCTCTTCCTGCGCCAGCCGCGCCAGCGTGGTCGCGAGTTTGGGCCGGTCCACCGAATGGATCGCGTCAAACAGGCCGATGGCCTGGCGCGCCTTGTTGGTCTGCAACGGGCCGATCAGATGCAGCTCGATCCCGTCATAGCGTTCCTTGAAGGCCGGCCATTTGCCGATCGCCTCCTGCACGCGGTTCTCGCCGAAGATGCGATAGCCCTGCTCCAGCACCGCTTCGACCCGCTCCAGCGGCTGCACCTTGGAGACCGCGATCAGCTTGACCGACCCGGGCGCGCGCCCGGCCTCGGCCTCGGCCTTGGCGATACGGGATTTGATCTCTTCCAGCGACATATCGGCCCCCTTGCTTGGTCTTGGCGGCAGGAAAACACCAGTTGGCCGCAAAAGGGAAGGGCGGCAAAGAGACCCGCCCAAAAGAAAAGGGCAGGTCCGAAGACCTGCCCAAATCACGTCAGACGTGACGACAGCTATTAGAAGCTGAAGTACACACCAGCCTGAACGGTGGTGTTGTCTGCCGACGACTCACGCCAGCCGGCTTCGAAGGAAGCGCCGCCGCCCAGGTCGTAGGAGTAGTGGATGCCGTAGGAGGTGCCTTCGCCGCGGTCCAGCAGAGCGGTGTCGCGGTTGTCGCCACGGCCGGCCAGGACGTCAGCAGCCGAAACTGCGTCTTCGTCGGTGACCCAGACCAGGATGTTCGACGCTGCGCCGATATCCATGTTGCCGTACAGGCCCCACTTGGAGATGCCGTCGTTGTCAGCATAAGCAACGCGGATGCCGTACTGGCCCAGGTCGCCGGACAGGCTGACGGCCACTTTGTCGGCCCACAGGATGTCGGACTGCTGAGCAGCGATGGCTGCGGTCCAGTCGCCGAAGGTGTAGGCGATGTTGGCACCGAAGGTGTCAACAGCGGTCGCGCCGTTGTCGGTCGAGTACGACAGGTGGCCGCTGAAGCCGCCCGAGGAGTACAGAACTTCGACGCCGTTGGCGCCAACGCCAGCCGACGAGTACGCGTCCCAGTTGAAGTATTCGTTGTTCACGTTGGTGACCAGCGAAACGAAGCCAGCGCCGTCGATGCCGGTGCCCGCGGTGCGGGTTTCCAGGTACAGGCCGGACATGTTTTCGATTGCGCCGATGATGTTGCCGACGCCGACGCTGAAGCCGCCGTAGCTGGCGTAGAAGCGTGCACCGTTGAAGGCACCGCCGCCCGGAGCGTTGTCACGGCTTTCGATCTGGGCACGAGCACGTGCACCCAGGACGACGCCACCGTCGGTTTCGGTCGACACGTCGAACTGGAAACGCAGACGGCTGGTGATGGTGGTTTGCGGAATGGTGTTCACAGCGCGATCGTTGGCGTCGTTGTAGTCGATACCAAAACGGCCGTAGCCGCCGATCTTCACTTCGGCTGCAGCCATGCCCGCGGTCGCGATCAGTGCAGTCGTTGCGAAAAGAACCTTTTTCATAGTCTTTCCCTCGGTTTTCGATTCATACGCCCAAACCGGGGAATCCGGTGTGGGTATGGCAAGGGGTTTCGCTCTTTCGGGCCTCTTTTGGCAAGGGCCACGGTCTGGCACGGGTCAAAGTCGTCCCGGATGGTGCAGCTTTGCCACAGTCCTGTTACAGCCGCGCAGGGGGCCTGCGTACCACCGCCCGGCGCGAATAACTGCCGCATCCTGCGGCGCATCCGCCGGTGGCAGCGCGCGGCCGCCCCTTTACCGGCCACTATACTAAGGCCTTGCTCAGCATGGCCCCGTTGGTTAGGACAGGCCAGAGCGGAAAAGCCGGGGCTGCCCTATGACATTCCTGAAGAACCCTTCCAAGGTTATCTTGATTCTGACTGTGTGCCTGGCTGCCGCATCCTGCGGCCGGGGCCGCAACGCAGGCGAGGGCCGGGTCGTCGAAACCGTACCGTTTCAAGACCAGATCGCCCATAACCGGGAATCGGCACCGATGGCGTACGAGCGCTCGTCGATCTGGGACCTGTTCGGGCCGGGCAAGGCCGATACAAAGGTTCAGGTGAACCGCTATCTCTGGGCCGCCTCGCTGGATGTGCTCAACTTCCTGCCGGTGCAATCGGTCGATCCCTTCACCGGCGTGATCGTCACCGGCTATGGCACGCCGCCGGGCGGCGGCCGGGCCTATCGCGCCACGGTGCATATCAGCGATCCGGCGCTCGACACCCGCTCGCTCAACGTGGCGCTGCAGACCAGGGGCGGCCGTCCGGTCGCCGCCGGCACCGCCCGCGCGGTCGAGGATGCGATCCTGACCCGGGCCCGCCAGTTGCGCGTGCGCGACAAGAAGCTCTAGAAAGCAGGGCAAAACCGCAGTAACACCACGCCGGGTTTTTACCCGGCGTTTTCATTCTAAAGGACCGCAGCGATGTCGCGTTACTCTGCCGCCGAAATCGAAGCCAAATGGCAGGAAGCCTGGGACAAGGCCGGGATCTTCACCGCACGGCGCAGTGCAGACAAGCCGAAGTACTATGTGCTGGAGATGTTCCCCTACCCCTCGGGGCGCATCCACATGGGCCATGTGCGCAACTACACCATGGGCGACGTGATCGCGCGCTACAAACTGGCCACCGGGCACAACGTGCTGCACCCGATGGGCTGGGACGCCTTCGGGATGCCGGCGGAAAACGCCGCCATGGCCATCGGCGGCCACCCCAAGGACTGGACCTACAACAACATCGCCGACATGCGCGGCCAGATGAAGCCGCTGGGCCTGTCGATCGACTGGTCGCGCGAGTTCGCCACCTGCGATCCGGAGTATTACGGCCAGCAGCAGGCACTGTTCCTCGACATGCTCGACGCGGGCCTGGTCTATCGCAAGAACGCGGTGGTGAACTGGGATCCGGTCGACATGACCGTGCTGGCCAACGAACAGGTAATCGACGGCAAGGGCTGGCGGTCCGGCGCCGAGGTCGAGCGGCGCGAGCTGACCCAGTGGTTCTTCAAGATCTCCGACATGGCAGAGGAGCTGCTCGACGCGCTCGACGGGCTCGAAAACTGGCCCGCCAAGGTGCGGCTGATGCAGGAGAACTGGATCGGCAAGTCGCGCGGGTTGCAGATGAGCTTCGATCTCACCGCCCCGGCCCACGGCCACGAGCGCATCGAGATCTACACCACCCGGCCCGACACGCTGGCCGGCGCCAGCTTCATCGCGCTCAGCACCGACCATCCGCTCTCCAAGGCACTGGAAGGCGACAACCCCGCGCTCGCCGCCTTCAACGCCGAATGCCGCAAGATGGGCACTTCGGAGGCCGAGCTGGAAAAGGCCGAAAAACGCGGCTTCGACACCGGGCTGACGGTGCAGCACCCGCTGTACCCCGATCATACCCTGCCGGTCTGGGTCGCCAACTTTGTTCTGATGGATTACGGCACCGGCGCGATCTTTGCCTGCCCGGCGCATGACCAGCGCGACCTGGATTTCGCCCGCAAATACGACCTGCCGGTGATCGACACCTTTGTCGCCATGGACAGCGACGCGCGGGTCAAGAACGAGGCCTTCGTGCCGCCGAAAACCGAGAAGGTGCGCTGGATCGACCAGCCCGCCGGCATCGAAGAGGCCACCGGGCAGGAGGCCATCGACGCCACCATCGACTGGGCCGAGAAAAACGGCCTGGGCCAGGGCAAAACGCAGTTCCGCCTGCGCGACTGGGGCCTCTCGCGGCAGCGCTACTGGGGCTGCCCGATCCCGGTGGTGCATTGCGGCGACTGCGGCGTTGTGCCTGAAAAGAAAGAAAACCTTCCGATCCAGCTGCCCTATGACGAGGGCGGCAAACCGATCGACTTCTCGATCCCCGGCAACCCGCTGGACCGCCACCCGAGCTGGCGCGACTGCGCCTGCCCGAAATGCGGCAAGCCGGCGAGGCGCGAAACCGACACCATGGACACCTTCGTCGATTCGTCCTGGTATTATGCCCGGTTCACCGCGCCGCGCGCCGAAACGCCCACGGTGATGGAAGAAGCCGAGTACTGGATGAACGTCGATCAGTATATCGGCGGCATCGAGCATGCGATCCTGCACCTGCTCTATTCCCGCTTCTTCGCGCGGGCGATGCAGATCACCGGCCACCTGCCGAAGTCGGCCATCGAACCCTTCGACGCGCTGTTCACGCAAGGGATGGTGACGCACGAGATCTACCAGACCCGCGACGACAAGGGCCGCCCGGTCTACCACCTGCCCGAGGATGTGATCGAACTGAGTGTCGACGGCAAACGCCAGGTGGTGCTGCGCCACGACCTGCTGGTGAAAGAAGGCGCCAGCGACGACGAACTGTTCCTGATCGCCCAGGGCAACGACCTGGTGGTCGAAACCGTGCCCTCGGCCAAGATGTCGAAGTCGAAGAAAAACGTGGTCGACCCGGTCAGCATCATCTCGGCCTATGGCGCCGACACCGCGCGCTGGTTCGTCCTCTCCGACAGCCCGCCGGAGCGCGACGTGGAATGGACCGCCGCCGGCGCCGAGGCCGCGTTCAAGCACCTCAGCCGGGTCTACCGCATCGCCGCCGAGATCGATGCAGACGCCCCCGCCACCGATCAGGACAGCGCGCTTTTGCGCGAGATGCACAAATGCATCCACGACGTGACCGGCGGCGTGGAAAGCTTCGGCTTCAATGCGGCGATTGCGAAACTCTACGCCTTCACCAACACGCTGGCCAAATCCAAGGCCGGCGGCGCGGCCAAGCGCGAAGCGGCGCTGACGCTGGCACAGCTGATGTCGCCGATGACGCCGCACCTGTCCGAGCAGATCTGGCAGATGCTGGGCGGCGAGGGGCTGATTGCCACCGCGCCCTGGCCCAAGGCGGACGAGGCGATGCTGGTCGACGATACCGTCACCCTGCCGATCCAGATCAACGGCAAGCGGCGCGCGGAAATCAGCGTGCCCAAGGACATGGACAAGGCAGAGGTTGAAAAAGCCGCGCTGGCGGTGGACGCTGTGCAAAAGGCGCTGGACGGGGCGGCGCCGAAAAAGGTGATCGTCGTCCCCGGACGGATCGTGAATGTCGTCGTTTGACCGCAGAAGCCTGTTGATCCTGCCGCTGGCGCTCGCCGCCTGCGGATTTACCCCCGTCTACGGCCCCGGCGGCACCGGCAGCGCCCTGCGCGGCCGGGTGCAGGTGCAGGAGCCGGACGCGCCCGACGACTACATCCTGGTGCGCACGCTGGAAGACCGGCTGGGCCGCGCCCAGGCCCCCGCCTATGCGCTCAGCTACACGCTCGCCACCCGGACCGAGGGACAGGCGGTGACCGCCACCGGCGAGACCACCCGCTACAGCCTGGTGGGACAGGTGGACTATGCGCTGACCGATCTGGAGACCGGCAATGTGGTTGCCTCCGGCAAGGTGCAGAACTTCACCGGCTATTCCGCCACCGGCTCCACCGTGGAAACCCTGTCGGGCGAACGCGATGCGCGCGAGCGGCTGATGACCATTCTCGCCGATCAGATCGTGACCCGCCTGTACGCCACCGCGGACCTGCCGGCATGAAGCTTTCGACGCGCGAGGCGGATCGCTATTTCGCCCGGCCCGACCCGGACAAGACCGGCATCCTTATCTACGGCGCGGACGCGATGCGCGTGTCGCTCAAACGCCAACAGGTGCTCAAGGCGCTGCTGGGCGAGAATGCCGAGGAGGAGATGCGCCTCAGCCGCCTGTCGGGCGGCGATCTGCGCAAGGATCCCGCGCAACTGCTCGACGCGGTCAAGGCGGTGGGCTTTTTCCCCGGCGCCCGCGCGGTGTTCGTGGAAGAGGCCGGCGACAGCACCGCCCCCGCGCTTCTGGCCGCGCTGCAGGACTGGGCGCCGGGCGACGCGCAGATCGTGGTGACCGCCGGCACGCTCAAGGCCAGCTCGAAACTGCGCAAGGCTTTCGAAAGCCACCCCAACGCCTTCGCCGTGGGTCTCTACGACGATCCCCCCTCGCGGGAGGAGATCGAGCGCACCCTGGCCGAGAAAGGCATCCGCGATATCCCGCGCGAGTCGATGGCCGCGCTGACCGATCTGGCCAATACGCTGGGGCCGGGCGATTTCGCCCAGACCATCGAGAAACTGTCGCTGTACAAATTCGGCGACGAACTCCCCGTTTCGCTGGAGGATATCGAGGCCTGCGCGCCGCGCTCGACCGAGGCCGCGCTCGACGATGTGCTGAATGTTGTAGCCGAGGGGCGCGCGGGCGAGATCGGCCCGCTGCTCAGCCGGTTGCAGGCGCAGGGGACCAACGCGGTGTCGCTCTGCATCGGCGCCACCCGCCATTTCCGCACGCTCTACGCGGCAGCCTCCGATCCCGGCGGCGCGGCGGCGGGGGTCGGCCGGCTGCGCCCGCCGGTCTACGGCAAACGGCGCGACCGCATCGTGCGGCAGGCGCAAAGCTGGGGCGCGGCAAACCTGGAAACCGCGCTAAGCCTGCTGACCGACACCGACCTGCAGCTGCGCTCGGCGGGACAGACCGCCCCGGCGATGGCGCTGGTCGAACGCGCGCTGATCCGGCTGGCGATGCTGGCGCGGCGGTAGGAGAAACCTGCTGGCCCGTCAGGGCACCGCTCTCCGCCCCACGAGAGCAAGCCGCGCAAGCGCCGGACCGTGGTTTGGCGCAGCTCCATCTGAACAGCGCGCTTTATTTCAGCCACATCCGGCCTCCATACGACCGACGCGCTCACGTCGACTAAGCGCCGAACCGCCGGGACGGTCCGGCGCTTGCGCGGCGCCCTTCGGGCTTGTCCCACGCTGAGGGGGATGGCTCAACGAGGTGGAGCAGAGAGGTAATATTCGGCAACAGCCCCCTACCCCTGCAAAACCTCCGCCACCGGACGCCTCAGCGACTTCGGCATCGCCGGGCCGCGCCCGACCCGCAGCACGAGGTTCGGCCGCTGATCGCCGAGCCCCAACAGGCTGCGCAGCTCCGCCCGCATCTCCGGCACCTCGACCGCCTGGTTGAGAAAGGCGCATTTCAGCCCGTCCAGCGTCGCCTGCAACATCAGCCGCTGACAGGCGCGCCCCGCCGCCACCCAGCCGCGCGGGGTGTTCTCCGGCGCGACCAGCACCACCAGCCCGGCAGAGGAGCGCACCTGTTCGGCGTATTTCGCGTTCTCTGCCTCGGCGGTGAACACCAGATCGAAGAGGCGCGGCCCCAGCCAGCCGGGCAGCGCGGGATTGCCGGAGGAGCCGGAAAACAGCCCGTCCCCGGCCCGTGCCGCCTGCACCGGATTGTAGCGCAGCCAGGTCTTCAGCTCCTCGACAAACGCCGGGGCGTTCACCTGACGGGTATTGCCCTCGATCACCAGCGCCAGCACCTGCGCGACCCGCTCCGGCGCGTCGATATAGAGCGCCTCGACCCCATGCGCGGCCGCGGCCTGCACCAGCGGGTCCGCCTCCTCCGGGCTGAGCGTGCTGCCGTCGTAGAGGCCGCGGGCGCTCTGCCGCTCAGGAATCGCGGCGAGCAGCGGCTGCGGCTCTGCCGCGCCCGGGGTCAGGTCCACCTGCAGCCCGTCCTCCGGCGCATCCGCTTCCACCACCCCGGCCAGACCGCGTGCCCGGGCGGCGATCGACAGGTTCTCCGCCGCGCAGCCGAGGCTGGCGAACAGGTGATGATCATCCGGGTCCACCACCGGCGTACGGCGGCTGAAATCGGGCCGCAGCGCAACGCCGCCCGCCGCCGCCGAAAACGTCCAGGGCTGGGTGTTGTGCCCGTTCGCCGCCAGCGTGGCATAGCGCACAAGATCGGCCAGCTCTGGCGTCGCCGGCAAGGGCTGGCCCATGCGCGCCAGCGCCGCCTCGTAGGGCCCCTTGCGCATTTGCCGCGCGGCATCCAGGCCAACGCCGGCAACCACCGCGCCGCCGCCGATCAGCATCAGCCGCCGTGTCAGTTTCGTCATCTGAGCCTCCCCGGCCGGTTTCTGCCCCGAACATACACGCGCCCGATGACATTGGCTTGACCTGTCTCAAACGGCCCCTTGCGGCCCGGCCGCGGGCAGCGGAAACTGCGCCCGAGGGAAAAGGGAGGATCCGATGTACAAGGTCTATGGCAGCGTCAGCAGCCGCGCGTTTCGCGTGCTCTGGATGCTGGAGGAACTGGGCGTAGCCTATGAATACCACGACGCCAAACCGCACAGCGAGGCGGTCCGCGCGCTGAACCCCGCGGGCAAGGTGCCGATCCTCGTGGATGGCGACGCGGTGCTGACCGATTCGACGGCGATCCTGACCTATCTGGCCGACAAGCACGGCAAGCTGACCTACCCCGCCGGGACCGTCGAGCGGGCGCATCAGGACGCGTTGTTGCACACGATCCTCGATGAATTCGATGCCGTGCTCTGGACCGCGACGCGGCACAAGTTCATCCTGCCGGAGGAGCGACGGGTGCCGGAGGTCTCGGCCAGCCTGAAATGGGAATTCGGCCGCAATCTGGAGCGGCTGGCGCAGCGGTTCGTGGGTCCGTTTCTGCAGGGCGATCAGATGACCATCGCCGATATCGTCGCGGTGCATTGCCTGAACTGGGCCTATGGCGCCAAGTTCCCGATGGAGAACGAAAAACTGCTCGCCTACGCCAAGGCAATGCGCGGGCGCGCGGCGTTCAAACGGGTCCGCGACATGGGCGCCTAATCCGCGCCCAACCGGGCCGCCGCGGCGCGGCCCGCCCAACGTCCGGTGGCAAGACAGGCGGTCAGCAGGTAGCCGCCCGTCGGCGCCTCCCAATCCAGCATCTCGCCGGCGCAATAGGTGCCCGGAACCGCCTTCAGCATCAGGGTATCGTCCAGCGCCGCGCGGTCGATGCCGCCGGCGGTGGAGATCGCCTCGTCCATCGGGCGCAGCCCCGCATGGCGGATCGGCAGCGATTTGATCAGGCTTGCCAGCGCCGCCGGCTCGGCGGGCAGCGGGCGGCCGAACTCCTGCAACAGCGCCAGCCGTGCCGGATCGAGTTTCAGCGCCTTGCGCAGATGGTTCGTCAGGCTCGCCTTGCCGCGCGGGCGGGACAGCCGGGCGACCGCCGTTTCCGCGTCCAGATCGGGCAGCAGATCGACCGTCAGCGGCGCGCCGTCGCGCAGCGCCGGGGTCAGCGGGTAGATCCCGCCGCCCTCCAGCCCGCGTTCGGAAATCACCGCCTCGCCACGCGAGGTGAGCGATCCGGCGGTGAACCGCACGCCCTTGAGCGGCTGGCCGAAACGCGCGCGCATATGCGCCGACCAATCCACGCAGAGCCCGGCGTTGGCGGGCGCAAACGGCGCCAGCTCCACGCCGCGATCCGCCAGCAGCGGCGCCCAGCTGCCGTCGGACCCCAGTCGCGCCCAGCTCGCCCCGCCCAGCGCCAGCACCGTCACCTCCGGCGCAATCCGCACCATGCCCTCGGGCGTATCGAAGGTCCGCGCGTCACCGTCCCAGCCGGTCCAGCGCCAGCGGGTGCGCCAGGTCACCCCCAGCCCTTCCAGCCGCGCCAGCCAGGCGCGCAGGAGCGGCGAGGCCTTCATGACATCGGGAAACACCCGGCCGGTGGAACCGGTGAACAGGCTCTGGCCCAAGCCGCGGGCCCAATCCTGCACCGCGTCGGGCCCGAACGCCTCCAGCATCGGGCGCAGCCAGTCGGCGGCCGGGCCATAGACGCGCAGGAAATCGTCGAAAGGTTCGTCCTTGGTCAGGTTCAGCCCTGATTTCCCCGCCATCAGAAACTTGCGCCCAAGCGACGGCTTCGCCTCCGCCACCAGCGTGGCGATCCCGGCGCGCCCCAGCACCTCGGCGGCCATCAGCCCCGCCGGACCGCCGCCCACCACCAGGGCGCGGGGCTTGTCCTCTGCGCTGCGCTCGGTCACGCTCATGCCTCCGATCATCCTGTTATGCCGTTCCGATGCCCGACCCGATGCCAGATCCGACCTGCCCCCTCTGCGGCCGCCCGATCCCGGCGGATGTGCCACAAAGCCTGCATCACCTGATCCCGAAGCTGAAGGGCGGCAAGGGCGGGCCGACCGTGTTGTTGCACGATATCTGCCACCGCGAGATCCACGCCACCCTGACCGAGGCGGAACTGGCCCGCGAGTACCACAACATCGAGACGCTGCAATCCCACCCCCGGCTGGCGAAATTCATCGCCTGGGTGCGCAAACGCCCGCCCGGCTTCCGCTCACGGGTACCGGGCAAGCGCCGCAAACGCTAGGCCGCCTGTTCAAGCCCCGGGCGCGCAGAGCGCGCCGATCCCCCGGGCCACCTCCGGATCGGCGGCGCGGGTATCCGCCACCAGCGCCCGCGCGGTCTGCATCAGGGCGTCCGGCTCAACGATCCGGTCGATCAGGCCGAATGCGTAGGCCTCGTCAGCCGTGATCTTCTGCCCGCCCATCAGGATCAGTTTGGTCCGCGCCGGGCCGATCAGATCGATCATGCGGCCGGGGTCGGAGGGTTGCGGCAGGAAACCCAGCTTCATCACCGGGTAGAACACCTTGGCGGTGGGGACCGCGATCCGCAGGTCGCAGGCCAGCGCCATGCCCATTGCCCCGCCCGCCAACGTGCCGTTCAAGGCGGCGACGGTCAGCCCCGGCAGCCGCGCAATGGCGCCGGATAGCTGCTCCCACAGGGGCGAGGTGGCGAGGCCCGCTTTCGCCGCCTCCAGATCGGCGCCGGCGCTGAACACCTTGCCAGTGCCGGTCAGGATCAGCGCCTGCGCCTCGCCCGCGCTCTCGGCGATGCGGACCAGGTCCTCCAGCATCTCCGGGGTCAGCGAATTGGCCTTGTCCGGCCGGTCGATGGTGACGGTCCAGAGGCCGCCGTCCTGCTCCAGCCGGATCACAGCAGACCGACCCGGCGACGGATCGCCTCTTCCCGTAGGGAGATCTCGGTGCCGATAAACTCATCGGCATCCGGCGAACACATCCACAGCAGCGTGCGCGCCGGCCAGTCGGGCGGGATATGGTCGGACCAGTCGAGCTGACTGACCGGGTTGATGCCGCTGGCCTTGATCTCGCGCTGCATCTGGGTCGCCACCGTGCCGGGGCTGAGGCCCATGGCGCGGATGCCGTTGCCGCGCTCCTCCTTGTCGAGGCTCGCTGTCAGCATCGCCGCCCCGGCCTTGGAGGCGCAATAGGCGCTCCACCCCTCCAGCGCGTTGTGCGCCGCGCCCGAGCTGATGGTGAGGATCGAACCACCGCCCGCCTGCCGCATCGCAGGCAGCGCCGCGCGCATGCCGTAGAAGACGCCTTTGAGGTTGATGTCGATGGTCCGGCCCCACGCCTCCGGGTCGGCCTCGGCCAGATGGGCGATGGGGTCGATCACACCGGCGTTGCCGATCAGCACGTCGAGCCCGCCGAAACGGTCCGCCGCCGTCTGCACCGCGGCCTCCATATCCGCGTATCGGCTGACGTCGGCGCCCAGCGCCACCGCCTGCGGGCCGATCTCTTCGGCCAGCGCGGCGACCGCGTCACTGCTGCGCGCCAGCAGAATCACATTGGCACCGGCCGCGGCGAAAACGCGCCCTGCCTCGGCCCCGATCCCGCGGCTGGCGCCGGTGATCAGAACCGTTTTTCCCGTCATGTCCATGCATGGTCTCCCGGAATTTCTGTCGGCCAAGTGGTAATCCGGCATGACGCGCCGGTCCAGCCCTTCCCCCTTGACGCCTAGATGCCGAGAACGGACGATGCCACGAAAGCTTTCCAGGAGGATTTTTTCATGACGGTTTATCTTACGCGCGGAGCGGCGGCGGCGCTGCTTCTGTCGTGCACCGCCCATGGCGCGCTGGCCGATCTGAAGGCACAGGACGTCTGGTCGGACTGGCGCAACTACCTGTCCACCGCGGGCTATCAGATCACCGCGGCGGAAAGCATGTCGGGCGACACCCTGACCGTCAGTGACCTCAGCCTGGCGCTGCAGATGCCCGAGGAGCAGGGCACGGTTTCGATCCTTCTGGATCGGCTGGAGTTCGTCGAAGGCGGCGACGGCACGGTCAATGTCGCGATGCCCGCCAGCATGCCGATCACCCTGGACATGACCGACGGCACCGACGAGGTGACGGCGGTGATCGGCATCAGCCAGTCCGGCGCCGCGATGGTGGTCTCGGGCGCGCCCGACGACATGACCTATAACTACACCGCCGCCACGGTCGGGGTGACCCTGGACAGCCTGACGGTGGAGGGCGACACCCTGCCGCCCGAGGCGCTGCGGATGGCGGTGACGCTGAACAACATCATCAGCAGTACCCATATGCAGCTGAGCGACATGCGCAGCTACGACCAGGACATGAAGGCGGCCTCGCTGACCTACGACATGGCGTTCGACGATCCCGAATCCGACGATGCGGCAACCTTCCAGGGCAACATCCAGAAGCTCGGGTTCGAAGGCACCGGCAGCATGCCGCTGCAACTCACGGCCACCGACCTGCCGCAGATGCTCAAGGCCGGCTTCGCGTTCAACGGCACCTTCACCACCGCTTCGAGCGCCGGCAACATGTCGGGCACCGGCGACGGCGAGGATTTCTCGCTGATGACGGCGGCGCAGGCCAGCAAGCTGTCGGTGGCGATGGACGCCAACCACCTGGCCTATGACGTGTCGCAGGAGCAGAACCAGATCACCATGCAGACCGCCGAGGTGCCCTTCCCCATCGCGATCGCGATGCAGAAGCTGGCCTTCGCGCTCGACATGCCGGTGGCCCCCTCGCAAGAGCAGCAGCCGTTTGCCTTCGGGCTCACCATCGCCGATTTCACCATGCCGGAACAGCTTTGGGGCATCTTCGACCCGGGGGCGATCCTGCCGCGTGATCCGGCGACCATCATGGTCGACCTGAGCGGCAAGGTGAAACTGCTGGCCGACCTGCTGGACCCGGCGATTGCCGAAACAATCGACGGCAGCGATGCCCCTCCGGGCGAGCTGCACGCGCTGACGATCAACGCGCTGCGGGTCTCCGCCGCGGGGGCGGAACTGACCGGCACCGGCGATTTCACCTTCGACAACACCGATATGGAAAGCTTTGACGGCATCCCCGCCCCCACGGGCAAGGCCAGCCTGAAACTGACCGGCGCCAACGGGCTGATCGACAAGCTGATCCAGATGGGAATGATGTCGGACGAGGACGCCACCGGCGCGCGGATGATGATGGGCATGGTGGCGGTGCCGGGCGACGGGCCGGACACGCTGAACTCGGATATCGAGATCAACGATCAGGGCCAGATCCTGGCCAACGGTCAACGGCTGAAGTGATCCTTCCGCTTGCGCGATCGACCGCAAGATCAGCGCCGAAATTGACAGCGGGGCCGGTGCATGCCGGCCCCGATTTGCCTCCGCCTCCCCGCCGATCCCTTGCAGCGCGGGCGTTCCGGGGCTACCTCACTGCGTGACTTTTTCAAGCAAGGCCGCCCCATGACCCAATCTCTCGAAGAGCTGTGCCACAGCATGCTCGCCGCCGCGCGCAAGGCCGGCGCCGAGGCCGCCGACGCCATCGCCATCAGCGGCGGATCGGTCGAGGTCGACATCCGCGCCGGCGCCCTGGAAAAGGCGGAACGGTCGGAAAGCACCGATATCGGGCTGCGGGTGCTGATCGGGCGGCGGCAGGCCAATGTCTCCGCCTCCGACAGCCGGCCCGAAACGCTGGCCGAGATGGCCGAACGCGCCGTCGCCATGGCCCGCGAGACGCCCGAAGATCCCTATGCCGGCCTGGCTGACCCGGAACAGCTGGCGCAGGGCTGGGATGCCGCCGCGCTGGAGCTTGACGATCCCACGCCCGAACCCGCGCCTACCGCGCTGCAGGCCGATGCGCTGGCCGCAGAGGCCGCCGCGCTGGCCGTCGCGGGCGTCGATCAGGTGCAGGCCGCCGGCGCCTCCTACAGCCGCCACGCGGTGCACCTGGCCGCCAGCAACGGGTTTTCCGGCGGCTATGCGCGCACCGGGCGCTCCACCTCCTGCGTGGCGATCGCCGGCACCGGGACGGGGATGGAGCGCGACTACGACGGCGACAGCCGCACCTTCCAGTCCGACCTGCGCAGTCCGGAGGAGATCGGGGCGCTGGCGGGCGAGCGCGCGGTGGCCCGGCTGGGCGCCCGCAAGCCCGAGACAGGCCAGTTCCCGGTGCTGTTCGACGAACGCATCGCCTCCAGCCTGATCGGCCATCTGCTGGCTGCCGCCAATGTCGCGGCAGTGGCGCGCGGCTCGTCCTGGCTGAAGGACGAGCTGGGCAAGACGGTGCTCCCCGAACACCTGTCGGTAATCGAGGACCCGCATCGCCCCCGCATCGGCGGCTCCCGCCCGTTCGACGCCGAGGGGCTGCCGACGCAGCGCCGCGCCATCGTCGAAAACGGCGTGCTGACCAGCTGGACGCTGGATCTGGCCAGTGCGCGCAAGCTGGGGATGGACCCCACCGGCAATGCCGCGCGCGGGGTGTCCTCGGCCCCTTCGCCCGCCAACTGGAACATCGCGCTGACCCAAGGCGCGGCCAGCCGCGAAGACCTGATCCGCGACATGGGCACCGGCCTGCTGGTGACCTCGCTGATCGGCTCGACCATCAACCCCAACACCGGGGATTACTCGCGCGGCGCCGCCGGTCTCTGGGTGGAGAACGGCGAGATCGCCTATCCGGTCAACGAATGCACCATCGCGGGCAACCTCCGCGACATGTTGATGCGGATCATTCCGGCAAACGATGCGCGTACTTATCTCTCTCGCGTGGTACCCTCTTTGCTGATCGAAGGAATGACGCTTGCCGGAACCTGACCTGTCCCTGCTGATCGACGCCGCCCGCGCGGCGGGCGAGATCGCCTGCAGCTATACCGGCCCCGAGGCCCGGCGCTGGGACAAGCCCGCAGGCGCCGGCCCGGTGACCGAAGCGGACATCGCCGTCAATGACATGCTGGAAGAGCGCCTGCGCGCCGCCCGGCCCGACTACGGCTGGCTGTCGGAAGAGACCGAGGACAACAGCGACCGGCTGGACCGCGACCGCGTCTTTATCGTCGATCCCATCGACGGCACCCGCGGCTTTGCCGAGGGAGACAAGAGCTGGGCGCATGCGCTGGCCGTGGTCGAACATGGCGAGGTCACCGCGGCGGTCATCTATCTGCCGATGCACGATCTTCTCTACAGCGCCGAACGCGGCGCGGGGGCGCAACTGAACGGCGCCGCCATCACCGCCAGCGAGAACCGCGATCTGGACCGGGCCGAGATCCTCGCCACCCGCCCCAATCTGGAGGCGAAGCACTGGCGCAAGGGCGCGGTGCCGCAGTTCCGCCGCGCCTACCGCCCGTCGCTGGCCTATCGCATGGCGCTGGTGGCGCAGGGGCGCTACGACGGCATGCTGACGCTGCGGCCCAGCTGGGAATGGGATATCGCCGCCGGCGACCTGATCCTGCAGGAGGCCGGCGCGATCTGCACCGACCGGCGCGGCGCGCCGCTGCGCTTCAACAACCCGCGGCCGCAGGTCAACGGCGTGATCGCCGCCGGCCGGTCGCTGCACGAACGCCTCAGCGCCGCGCTGGAGCCGCGGGATCCGGATATCGCCCCCGCGCTGGTTCTGCCCAACGATCCGGCAGCCTGACCCGGCCCTGCCCGATCCGCACCGGCCCGATCGCGCCTGACCCGGCCGGTTCCGGCGCGCTGCCTTGACGCCGGACCGCCAAGGCGTAGGGTGCCGGCAAATCGGACGCCCGCAATTCGGAAAGGATGCCGACATGGCACAACGGCTGCACCTGGTCTTCGGCGGCGAGTTGATCGACCCGTCGAAAAGCGCGTTCAAGAATGTCGATGACATCCATATCGTCGGCATGTTCCCCGACTACGCCTCGGCCTATGCCGCCTGGAAAGCCGAGGCGCAGCGCACCGTGGACGACGCGCATATGCGTTACTACATCGCCCATATCCACCGGCTGCGCGACGAAGAACTCGAGGCCTCCGCAACCGAAGAGCTGGGCTGAGCCCATGCGGCTGTCGCTGGGGCTCGCGACCTATCGCGCGCTGTCCTGGCGGACGGCGCTGCCGGCGCAGGACCCGCCGCCGCCACGGCCCAAGGGGCCGCTGGTCTGGATGCATGCCACCAGCCCCGAACGCTATCTGGCGCTGCGCGACCTCGGCGCGCGGCTCAGGGCGCAGCGCCCCGATGTCCATCTGCTGCTGACCGTCAACGCCTCGGTTCCCGTCGCCGACCGGACGCGGCACGAGCCCGCGCCGATACCGCTGCTGTCGGATCACCCCGTGGCGGTGCGCGGCTTTCTCGAGCACTGGCAGCCCGATCTCTGCCTGTGGACCGGCGACGACCTGATGCCGAACGTGATCTGCCAGGCCGCCGAGCGCGGCACCGTCATGGTGCTGGCCGATCTCGCGGTGGAGGACCTGCCGCGTCGGCGCACCGGCTGGCTGACCGACCTCACCCGGCCCTGCCTGGAACGGTTCGATACCATCCTGACGGTCAGCGTCCCCGCCGCAGCGCAACTGCGCCGCCTCGGCGTGACCGGCGTCCGGATCGAGGCGCACTCCCGCCTGTTGATGGGGGTCAGCCCGCCGCCCTGCCCGGAAACCGCCCTGGTCGCCGCCACCCAGGCGCTGGCCGGGCGCCCACTGTGGCTGGCCGCCTATCTTCAGCCCGAAGAGATCGCGCCGATTCTGGCCGCCCATCGCGACGCGCTGCGGTTCCAGCACCGGCTGCTGCTGGTCGCGGTGCCCGCCGAACCGGAGGATACTGGCACGCTGATCGAGGCCGCCGGCGCCGCCGGGCTGCGCTATGCCGACTGGCACAGCGGAGATGCCATCGGCGAAGAGGTGCAGCTTCTGATCTGCGACGACACCTCCGATCTGGGCCTGTGGTATCGCATGGCGCCGGTGACATTCATGGCCGGATCGCTGGCCGGGGCGGGCGGCGGGCATTCCCCGTTTGCCGCCACCGCGCTGGGGTCGGCGGTGCTCTACGGTCCCTATGTCGCGAACCATGCCGAGGCCTATGCCCGGCTGGAACAGGCCAAGGCCGCCAGCCCGGTGCGCGATGCCGAAAGCCTGGCCCAGGCGGTGGTGCAGCTCTCGGCCCCCGATCACGCCGCCGCCATGGCGCTGGCCGGCTGGGACACCATCACCGAAAGCGCCGCGCTGACCGATCACCTCGTCGACATGGTCCAGGATCTGCTGGACCAGAAGGAGGCACGGGATGCGCGCGCCTGAGTTCTGGACCCGCCCGCCCGAGGCCCCCGGCTGGAAGGCCCGGCTGCTGGCGCCGCTGGGCGCGCTCTATGCCCGTGCCACCGCAAAACGGCTGGCGCGCGGACCGGGCCTCGACCCCGGCGTGCCGGTGATCTGCGTCGGCAACCTCAACGTCGGCGGCACCGGCAAGACGCCGACGGTGATCTGGGTGATCGAAGCGCTGCGCGGCATGGGCCATGTCCCGCATGTGGTCAGCCGCGGTTATGGCGGATCGCTGGAAGGGCCGGTGCAGGTCGATCCGATGCGCCACCGCGCCGGCCAGACCGGGGACGAACCGCTGCTGCTCGCGGCCTTTGCCGATGTCTGGGTCGCCCGCGACCGCGCCGCCGGCGCCCGCGCGGCGGCCGCGGCCGGCGCCACCGTCCTCGTGCTGGACGACGGATTCCAGAACCCGTCTGTACAAAAAAGCGCCTCGATTGTCGTGGTCGACGCCAACCAGGGCTTCGGCAACGGTCGCTGCTTGCCCGCCGGGCCGCTGCGCGAGCCGGTCGCCACCGGCTTGGCACGCGCCGATCTGGTGCTCTCCATCGGCGGGGCGGAGGCGCAGGAGAAATTCGGCCGGCTGTGGTCTGCCGCGTTGCCGGTGCCGCATGCCCGCGGCGCGCTGGAACCGCTGCAAACCGGGATGGACTGGGCCGATACCCCCACGCTGGCCTTTGCCGGCATCGGCCAGCCGGAAAAATTCTTCGCCACCCTGCGCGGCCTCGGCGCCGATCTGCGCCGGGCCGAGCCGCTGGACGATCACCAGCCGCTGTCCACCGCGCTGATGAACCGGCTGGAGGCCGAGGCGAAAGCTCTGGGCGCGCAGCTGGTCACCACGGAAAAGGATGCGGTGCGCCTGCCCGCCGATTTCCGCAGCAAGGTGATCACCCTGCCGGTGCGGCTGCGGGTGGACGAGGCCGATATGGTCAGAGACATGCTGCGCAAGGCCGCGCCGCCGCCGCCCTGATCCGCTCACTCTGTGTCGAGGCGGAACTTCAGAAAACTTTTGCCGTCATAAGTAACCTAGCCCAGCGGCCGGGCACCCAGCCGTGCGAGCCCGCCCAGATGCCGGCGCGACGGCGGCAACAGGAACGTCACGAAGGGGATACGCGGGTCGCGGCGGGCGAACGCCAGCGCCTTGCGCGCGATCCGTGCGCCCAGCCCGAAGTGTTCGGGGCACAGCACCAGACCGAAATCCCACTCCTCCCCCTCTTTCTGAAACCCGCCCCAGCCGGCATATGCGCCATCGCAGAGGGTCGCCCAATGGCCCAGCCCGTCACGCGCCCAGCAGGCCTCCTTGGCGGCGACGAAATCTGCGCAGCTCTGCGCCGTCCACTCGAAACCGGCCAGCGGCATATGCTCGGTCACGCGCGGGTCGGACATTTGGGCGATAATCGCCTCCGGCGGCACCTCGGTCAGGCGGGCGAAGGTAATATGACGGGACGTGTCGGAGGACATAACGGACGACTCGAAAATGCGGTCCTGCCGCCCGAAGGCACCAAGCGGCAGGACCAGAACACAGGATGTCGGGGAGGGACGACTGGTCTCAGGCCGGGTCGTCCTCACCCAGTTTCGGCGCGGCGCGGTCCAGCGCCAGCTCGGCATCGGAGAACGTGAACGGCGAGCGCACGCCGGGCACGCCATCCAGCTCGATCTGCATGCCGCGCGCCACCACCTGCGGATCGGCCATCACCTCGGCCATGTTGTTGATCGGACCGGCGGGCACGCCCTCGGCCTCGCAGGCGGCAAGCAGATCGGCCTTGGCGCGTTTCGAGGTCGCCGCCGTCAGCCGCGCAATCATCTCCTCGCGGTTGGCCAGCCGGTCCTTGTTGTGCAGGAACTCCGGCGCCTCGGCCATCTCGTCCAGCCCGAGGAGGCGGCACAGCCGCTGATACTGCGGGTCGTTGCCGGTGGCGATGATGATATGGCCGTCGGCGCAATCGAACACCTGATAGGGCGCCAGGTTCATATGCGCGTTGCCCATCATCCCCGGCGCCACGCCGGTGCTGAGATAGTTCATCGCCTGGTTTGCGGTGACCGCCACCGCCACATCCAGCAGCGCCATGTCGATATGCTGCCCCTCGCCGGTGCGCTCGCGCTGGTGCAGCGCGGCAAGGATCGCGGTGGCCGAATAGACCCCGGTAAAGATATCGGTGATCGCCACCCCGGCCTTTTGCGGCTGGCCGCCCGGCTCGCCAGTGATCGACATCAGCCCGGACATGCCCTGGATGATGAAGTCATACCCGGCGCGGTGGGCATATGGCCCGGTCTGGCCGAACCCGGTGATCGAACAGTAGATCAGCCGAGGATTGATGTGCCTGAGGCTGTCGTAGTCGAGCCCGTATTTCTTCAGACCGCCCAGCTTGAAATTCTCGATCACGATATCGGCGTCGCGCACCAGGTCGCGCACCTTTTCCTGCCCTTCCGGCGTGGTGAAATCGGCCAGAACCGACGCCTTGCCGCGGTTGGCCGAATGGAAATAGGCCGCCGAGACATCGCCCTCGCGCTCCACAAACGGCGGACCCCAGGCGCGGGTGTCGTCGCCCTTGGGGCTTTCCACCTTGATCACCTCGGCCCCCAGATCGGAAAGCGTCTGACCGGCCCAGGGGCCGGCCAGGATACGGGCCAGTTCGACGACCTTCAGGCCGGAGAGCGGGGCAGTCATTGCTTGGCCAGCTCCGCGTCGATGATCGCCTTGAAGTCTTCCCAGGGCTGGTTCTTCACCGGCGTGCCGTTGACGATAAAGCTCGGCGTGGCCTTGATATCGTCTTCCTCGGCGTGCTGCTGGTACCAGGCGACCAGAGTCTGCGCCTTGGTGCCGTCCTGCAGGCAGGCTTCCAGGGTGTCGTTCTCCAGCCCGGCCAGACGGCCGATCTTGCGCAGTTCGTCGATGATCTCGGGCGGGCCGCCGGCGCGAACCCAGTCGCTCTGGCCCTTGAAGATCAGGTCGGTGATGCCGAAGAACTTCTCCGGATCGCCGGAACAGCGCGCGATCATCGAGGCCCAGAGGCCGTAACGGTCGAAATAGACCTCGCGGTAGATGAACCGCACCTTGCCGGTGTCGATATATTCCGCCTTCAGCTTCTTGTAGGGGCCTTCGGCGAAGTTCGCGCAATGCGGGCAGGTGTAGGAGGAATACTCGACAATGGTCACCGGCGCATCCTCGGCGCCCTGAACCATGTCGGCGATGCTGGAGATGTCGATCTCGCCGGCTTCCTCGGCATTGGCCGCGCCGACCAGCAGCGGTTCGGAGAGACCGCCGGGGCGGTCGATGAAGATGAACGTGCCTGCCAGCAAAAGGACAGCCGCGAGGGCCGCGGGAAGTATCCGGGTCATCAGAACCCCTTTCTCAATTTCGTTGCTTGGATAGAACGTTGCGGGCCAGACGTTCAAGGGCCGTGCGCAACCCGTCGTCGGCGATGCCGCCCGCGGTTTCGGTGGCGTCCCGGCAGATCTCCGGGCTGGGCTCGGTCGGCGGCGGCGGGACCGGCCGCTCGAACTGGGCCTGGCCTTCGGCAAAGCCGGTGGGCGCGGTCTGGGTGATCCGCACCCGGCTGATCGCGTTGTAGCCGTAAACGGCGTTCACCCGCTCGCGCAGCTGGTCCTTCTGCATGTCCAGCATGGGCGCCTGGGCGCCGGTGGTCAGCACGGTCAGCGTCGCGCCGAACCCGCCGCGCCCGTAGCCGATCTTGACCGGGCGGGCGATGGCGGCGATTTCAGGTCCGGCGATCTCGGACCAATGGGTCAGCACGCGGGTCACCGCAAACCCACGGCTTTCGCCCGCGCGGCGGATCTGCTCGTTCAGCAGCGTCGCGGTGCGTTTGAAGCCCCGGGTTGTCGATTGGCGCGGCGCCATGCATGGATTCCCACTTGTTCGCCGCTATTCTATGCCGCAGGACCCCGAGTTCCAGAGAAACCCGAAGGCAGGGCGGATAAACATTGCGTGACACCGATTTCGACGCCGGTCCCGAGACCACAGCCATCGCGGACGCGTTGCTGGCCTGGTACGACGTGCATGCCCGCGAGCTGCCCTGGCGGGTCAGCCCGGCGGCGCGGGCGGCGGGCGTACGGCCCGACCCTTATCGCGTCTGGCTGTCGGAGGTGATGCTGCAGCAGACGACGGTGGCGGCGGTGCGCGATTACTTCCACCGCTTTACCACGCTCTGGCCCGATATCACCGCGCTGGCCGCGGCGGCGGATGCCGCCGTGATGGGCGAATGGGCGGGCCTGGGGTACTATGCGCGTGCCCGTAACCTGTTGAAATGCGCGCGTTTCGTGGCCGATGAACTCGGCGGACAATTCCCCGACAACCATGATGCGCTCCTGAGCCTGCCCGGCATCGGCCCCTATACCGCCGCCGCCATCTCCGCGATCGCCTTCGATGCGCCCGAGACCGTGCTCGACGGCAATGTGGAGCGGGTGATGGCCCGGCTACACGACATCCACACACCGCTGCCCGCCGCGAAACCGGAGCTGAAGGACCGCGCCGCCCGTCACACGCCGGTCGACCGGCCCGGCGATTACGCCCAGGCGGTGATGGACCTGGGCGCCACCATCTGCACCCCGAAATCCCCCGCCTGCGGCATCTGTCCACTGCGCACCCCCTGCCGGGCACGGGGGATGGGCACGGCGCCGGAACTGCCGAAGAAGACACCGAAAAAGCCCAAACCCACCCGCCGCGGCATCGTCTACCTTGCCCGGCGCGCGGATGGCGCCGTGCTGCTGGAGCGGCGTCCGGACAAGGGGCTGCTGGGCGGCATGCTGGGCTGGCCGGGATCGGACTGGGGCGAGGCGCCCGAGGACCGCCCGCCGTTCGCAGCGGACTGGCAGACCCTGCCGGGCGAGGTGCGCCATACCTTTACCCATTTCCACCTGATCCTGACGGTCAAGACCGCGCCGCTGCCCGAGGGCGTCGAACCGGCCACCGGCGAGGCGATCCCGCGCACGGCGTTCCGGCCCGGTGACCTGCCCACGGTGATGCGCAAAGCCTATGACCTCTGGCGCGGCGGCAGATCGGACGGGGCAGCATAATCCATGTGCAAGCCGCGGAAAAACGGGTAGAATCCGCCCGGTTCTGTACAACTCTCCGAGGTGCCCGATGATCCCCGCCGAAAAGCTGGCCCGCTGGCAGAGCGCGCTGCCCTTCTGGATCTCGTTCCTGCTGATCCCCGTCGCCTGGCTGGAGGCGGTGCAGGGCGGCTGGACGGTTCTCCTGCTGCCGCTGATCACCTGGTACCTGTTCGCCGGGCTCGACCAGTTGACCGGGCTGAACCTGGAGAACGCCGATCCGGAAACGCCGGCGCAGGATCTGATCTGGTACCGCATCCTGACCAGCCTCTGGGTGCCGCTGCAATTCGTCACCCTCTACGGGCTGATCTGGTACGTGACCCACACCGGCCACCTGTCGGTGCTGGAAAAGATCGTGCTGTTCTTCGGCGTCGGCGTGATCACCGGGACGATCGGCATCAACTACAGCCATGAGCTGATGCACCAGAAAAACCGGCTGGAGCGCACGTTGGGCGATATCCTGCTGGCGATGGTGCTGTATTCGCATTTCCGCTCTGAACATCTGCTGGTGCATCACCGCTATGTGGGCACCCCGCGGGACGCAGTGACGGCGCGCTATAACGAGGGGTTCCACCGCTTCTACCCCCGGGTGCTGCGCGAGAGCCTGATCTCGGCCTTCCGCGCCGAAAAGGCCAAGCTGGCCAGGAAGGGGCGGCCCTGGACCGATGCCGCCAACCCGTTCTGGCGCTACTGGGCGTTGCAGGCGGCGATGCTGATCCTGGCTTTTCTGCTGGGCGGCTGGGCCGGGCTGGGGCTGTTCCTGGTGCAGGCGGGCACGGCGGTCTGGCAGCTGGAGCTGGTCAACTACGTGGAGCATTACGGGCTGACCCGGAAATACCTGGGCGAGGGCAAGTACGAGCACGTCCTGCCGCAGCATTCCTGGAACGCGGCGCACAAGGCCTCGAACTGGCTGCTGATCAACCTGCAGCGCCATTCGGACCACCACTACAAACCCGACCGGCGTTTCCCGCTGTTGCAGAACCACACCGCGGCGGATGCACCGCAGCTGCCCTATGGCTATCCGATCATGACGGTGGCGGCGATGATCCCGCCGCTGTGGCGCCGGGTGATGAACCCGCGGGTGCGGCACTGGCGGGCGATGTATTACCCCGAGATCACCGACTGGACGCCCTACGCCAAGGCCCAGAACCCGATGCCCAAGGGCAGCGTCTGACACCGCCCCGCCCCCGGCCGAAAAAAGCGGAACGGCAAAAGGGCGGACGAAGACCCGCCGCGATTTCACGCTCAGTCCAGGGTCCAGATCGTCATCGTCTCGGCGATGCCGCGCACGGTCTGATCGGGGTGGCGGGAGAAGCCCGCCAGCCGGCTGGCGACATTGACGGCGGTGCCGATCACCGCGAATTCCAGCCGGTTGGCGCCGATGTCGCCCAGAACGGCGGTTCCGTAGTGAACCCCGATGCCGGCGCGGATCTCCGGCTCGCCCATGCGGCGGCGCTCCAGGTTCCAGCGATCTATCGCCCGGATCATCGCCCGCGCACAATCGAGCGCATTGGTCGCATCCGTCTCGCCCGCCACCGGGGTGCCGAAAGTCGCCATCAGCCCGTCGCCCAGGTATTTGTCGAGCGTGCCGTTATGGCGGAACACCTCCGCCTCCATCCTGGCATGGAACCCGCGCAGCGCCTCGATCACGTGATAGGGGTCGCGGTCGGCGGTGAAGCGGGTGAAGTTGATGATATCGACGAACAGAACCGCGATATCCTGCCGCCGCACCTGTTTCAGCGGCTCGTCGTTCTGCGACAGCTCGTCCACCACGTTGGGCGAGAAGTAGCGCGAGAGGTTGGCGCGTTCGCGTTCCAGTGCGGCGTTGTCGACCAGCAGCCGGTTGAAGCGGCGGGCCGAGACACCCAGTGTCACTGCGACGATCAGGAAGACGACGATCTCCTGTATCCGCAGCCGCATCTGGACCGCGTTGGGGTCGAGCTCGGAAATCAGCTCCGGGTAGTCGGCAAAGGCATGTTGGCTGGCGGCCGTCAGGTCGGGGAACGGGGGGGCCAGCCACCAGACCCCGATCAGGGCCACGGTCCACATAGCGGCGGTCCAGGTGCCGATGGCGATGACCGTGCGCCAGGAAAACGCCAGCGTGCCCGCCGCGAGCAGCACAAAGAAATAGATGAAATTGCCATAGCGGTACTGCATCGCGAGCGGCAGGCTGTCTTCGCTCAGCGGGTTGGGCAGCACCATGCCCAGCGTCATGATCGCCAGATCGGCGAAGATCAGCCCCAGCTCGGCGCGGGACTGGCCGACGCGGCCCACGCGCTGGATCAGCCAGCCGTTCAGGGCCAGCAGCGCCAGGATGCCGTGGTAATAGAGCACCTCCCAATGCGGGATGACATAGACCATGAAGATGGCGATCACCGCCATGGCAACCCAGCGGGCGCGCACCGCAAGCTCCAGCCCCTCGCGCTTGTGACGCAGCAGCGCGGCCTCGGTGTATTTGCTGGGCATCGCTTCGGCGGGCTCGGGATCGAGCCCGGCCATGGGCATCCATGGCCGCCGGTCGTGGCGCTCTGCGCTGTCAGTCATCTGTTGGCGTCCCCCTCGGTGGTGGCGCGGATGTCCATTGGTAGCGGGGCGGGACGTGGAATGGCAGGGGGAAGCGGCAGAAAATCGGCGAGCCGCAACAGCGGTTCGCGGGAACACCATGCTCTCCCTTGCCCGGGACAGGGCGCGAAGCTCCGCCGGACGCTGCCCTATGTCGCTCTTTGCGGTGACCTCCGCTCACAAAAAGGCCCCGCCACAAGGGCGGGGCAAGGTGCGGCGCTCTGCGCGCACCCGTGATCGGGCGCGCGGGCGCCGGCGGTCATTCCAGGGGGGTGATCCCTCAGTTCTGGCGCATTTCCGACCGGATCTGCTGACGCAGCACGTCGATCGGAACGGTCTTGCCCTCTTTCTTGAAGCACCAGTAGGTCCAGCCGTTGCAGCTGGGCGCGCCTTCCAGCGCGGCGCCGACCTGGTGGATCGAGCCCTTGACCTCGCCGCCGATCAGCGTGCCGTCGGCGCGCACCTTGGCCTTGTAGCGTTTGTTCATCGAATAGAGCTCTTCGCCCGGGCGCAGCATGCCGCGTTCGACCAGCTGGCCGAACGGCACCCGCGGCTCGGCGCGCTTGCTGGCGCTGACCTGCAGCGCCTCGCGGTCGAATTTGCGCACGCGCGAGATGCGTTTCTCCGCCACCTTGCGATAGCTCTCCTCGCGCTCGATCCCGATGTACTCGCGGCCCAGCATCTTGGCCACGGCGCCGGTGGTGCCGGTGCCGAAGAACGGGTCGAGCACCACGTCGCCGGGGTTGGTGGAACCGACCAGCAGCCGGTGCAACAGCGATTCCGGTTTCTGCGTCGGATGCGCCTTGTCGCCGTTTTCATCCTTCAGCCGCTCGTGCCCGGTGCAGATCGGCAGCACCCAGTCGGAGCGCATCTGAACGCCCTCGTTGAGCGATTTCAGCGCCTCGTAGTTGAAGGTGTACTTGGCGCCCTCGGATTTCGAGGCCCAGATCATCGTCTCATGCGCGTTGGTGAAGCGTTTGCCGCGGAAGTTCGGCATCGGGTTCGATTTGCGCCAGACCACGTCGTTGAGGATCCAGAACCCTTCGTTCTGCAGCGCCGCGCCGACCCGGAAAATGTTGTGGTAGGAGCCGATCACCCAGATCGCGCCGTTGGGCTTCAGCAGCCGGCGCGCGGCCTTGAGCCAGTCGCGGGTGAACTTGTCGTAGGCGGCAAAGGAATCGAACTGATCCCAGTGATCGTCCACCGCATCCACCTGGCTGTTGTCGGGGCGGTGCAACTGCCCCTTGAGCTGCAGGTTATAGGGCGGATCGGCAAAGATTAGGTCGATACTGCTCTCCGGCAGGCTGTTCATCACCTCGATACAGTCGCCGTCCAATATCGTATTGAGCGGGAGCGCGGACGCCCCCTGTGCTTTGGTTTTGGTCATTTCTCTGCCTCATAGATCGGCGCATTTTTGCGCTCGCATATTAGCAGTAAAAATGAGTCAATCCCGATTCGCCGTCAATTTCTTTTTTGAATCAGTCACTTACAGATTTATCTTGATACAAGATATTGTGTACCGGCTTAAAGGAACGTCTATGGTGTGGGGTGACCCCGAGATTTCGGAGCGCCTCTTTGTGGCTTTTGGAGGGGTATCCCGCGTTGGTTTCCCAGCCGTAGCCGGGATGCTGTTGCGCCAAATCCACCATCAGCCGGTCACGGCAGGTTTTGGCCATGATCGAGGCGGCCGAAATCGACACCGAGATCGCGTCGCCCTTCACCACCGCGCGGGCGGGAATGGCGAGCCCGCGGGGAATCATATTGCCGTCGATCAACAGGAAATCCGGTGGCGGGTTCAGCGCGGCGACGGCGCGCTCCATCGCCAGGTGGCTGGCGCGCAGGATGTTGATCTCGTCGATCTCCGCGACGCTGGCATGCGCGATCGAAACCTCGGCGCTGTCCCACAGCGCCTGTTCCAGCGCGTCGCGGCGGCGCGCGGTCAGTTTCTTGGAATCGTTCAGCCCCTCGGGGATCGCCTGCGGGTCGAGGATCACGGCGGCGGCGGTTACCGGCCCGGCGATGGGGCCGCGGCCGACCTCGTCGACACCGGCGATGCGCAGACGGCCCTGCGCGTGCAATTCCTGTTCCAGGCTGTAATCGGGGCTGCTCATGCGCCCCTTGCTGCCCCTCCGGGCGGGGCAGCGCAAGGGGGATCAGCGATCCCCCCTCAGCGATCCGGTGTGTGCCAGTCCGCCGGCGGCACGTCGCGCCGCCGCAGCCGCAGGGCAAGCCCTACCGCCACGCCGACCCCGATCGCCACGGTCAGGTCGGTCACCACGGTCAGCACCAGCGTCAGGATCAGCAGCACCCGGTCCGACATCCGCGCCCGCATGTAGCTGCGCCATTTGTCCGGCTCGCTCATGTTCCAGGCGGTCAGCATCAGCAGCGCCGCCAGCGCCGGCATCGCCAGATAACCGGCCAGCGGCGCGGCCACCATCATCACCACCAGGATGGTCAGCGCATGCACCAGCCCGGCCACAGGCGTCTTGCCGCCCGCGCGCACGTTGGTGGCGGTGCGCGCAATGGCGCCGGTGGCGGGCAAGCCGCCGAACAGGGCCGAGCCGATATTGGCGAGGCCCTGGGCGCGGATCTCGGCGTTGGGGCGGTGCTGGCCACCGCACATCCGGTCGGACACCATCGCCGACAGCAGCGATTCCACCCCGGCGAGAAAGGCGATGACGGCGGCGGAAGGCAACAGCTCGATCACCCGCGCATAGGACAGCTCGGGCAACCGGGGCATCGGCAGGTGATCGGGCAGCGCGCCGAAGCGGGAAAAGATCGTATCCACCGGCAGCGTCAGCACCGCGGCCAGCGCAGAGCCGAGGCCGACCGCAACGATCAGCCCCGGAAACCGCGGGAACAGGCGGCGCAGCGCCACGATGGAAACCATCGTCAACAACCCGATGCCGAAGCTTCCCCACCCCACGGTGTCGCGCGCCGCCCAGAGCGCCGGGATCTTCTCGACGAAATCCGCCGGCACCTCCGCCATCGACAGACCGAAGAAATCCTTGAGCTGGCTGGTGCCGATGATCACCCCGATGCCGATGGTGAAGCCGTTGATCACCGGCTCGGGCACGTAGGAGATCAGGTTGCCCGCCCGCAGATAGCCCGCGATCAGCAGCAGCAGCCCGGCCATGAAGGTGGCCAGCACCAACCCGTCATAGCCGTGTTCGGCGATCACCCCGTAGACCACCACGATAAAGGCGCCGGTAGGGCCGCCGATCTGCACCCGGCTGCCGCCGAAGGCCGAGATCAGGAAGCCCGCGACAATCGCGGTGACCAGGCCGGCGGCCGGGTCGGCGCCCGAGGCGATGGCAATGGCCAGGCTCAGCGGCAGCGCCACCATCGCCACGGTGATGCCGGCCAGCACATCGGCGCTGAAATCGGGCATCGAATAGGTTTGCAGAGTGGTCAGGATCTTGGGTTTCATTCAGCGGCCCATGCATATCTTGGTTGGATGGGCAGGGCCCCGTGCCGCCCCGGTCGGGGCAACGTCGGTCGCGTGTTGTCATGCGCGCGGCCCCGCCGGGGCACCGTAATTGCGGTGCGACAGCCAAGCGGGGTCCTGTCCGGATCTGGATAGCCGCATAGAAAGCGATCGGCGCCCGGGTTTCAACACCCCCAAATGAAAAAGGGCGGCCTGCCGGCCGCCCGTTCCGCTGCGTCGATACTCCGCCGGTCTCAGCGGTGGACATGCACCACGCGCTTGTTGACGATCTTTTTCTTCACGATCTTCACCTCCCGCTGCTGCGGCTGGCGATACTGGTGGCGCTGCTGGTGTGCGTGCTGGTTCCAGTACGGCTGGTAGGGGCGCGGATGGTAGACGCGGGGCTGGTACACCGGCTGCTGGTAGATGTGACGCGGCGGCTGGTGCACCACGACGTCGCGCTGATGAACGACTCGGGCGTGATCGTCGCGGCTGCCCTCAAGGGCGGCGCCGATGATCGCGAGGCCGACGAGGCCGGTGAGGATCCGCGCGGCATCGTCGTCGGCGCGCGCCGGGGCGGCGGTGGCGCCGGTGATTGCCACGGTCAAGGCCAGGCCGGAGATCAGAGCGATGAAGGAGCGGTGCGAGAGAATCTTGCGGGTCATGTGGGTGGTCCTTTCGGGTTGCGGGTCGTTGCGGTGCCGGCGGGGATGCGCCCCATGGCGGTGATGGGACCACCCTCGCCCCGGGGCCGGAAGACAGGCAATAACGGCCCGCTGCTATCCGATAACCACCGCCGCAAGGCCCTGTGGTTATTGAATAACCGGCGATCTGCGGTCAGGATGGCGATATGAAACAGATCCTGCTTTCGATCGCCCTGATCGCCGGTCTCGCGGGGGCCGGACCGGCCTCTGCCGCCGACTGCTTTGCCGACTACAAGGCCAAGCGCGACAACCCGCTGAAGCTGCATTACGGGGTGATGCAGCTGCATGGCGGCTGCGACCGCCAATCGGCGCGGGCCGAGGTATCGGCCCGGCTGCAACAACATGGCTGGAAACTGCTGAACGTGGTGTCGGTGTTCGGCCCCGACGGGCTGGAGGGGAGGAAGGCCAATGCCGGACGTTTCTATCTCCGGTTCTGAACCGCGCCGCTCCGGCGGGCGGATCGTGGCCATCGGGATCGCCGCAATCGTGGCGATTCTGGTGGTGGCCGGCGCCGTTCTGCTGCTGACCCTGCCCGATGCCAACGCCTTCAACGCGCGGGTAGAGCGGCTGTTCGTCGAAAGCGACCTGACCACCGGGACCGAGATCAAGCTCTTGGAGATCCTGGCGCAGTCGGGCACCGCCTTTGCCGATACGCTGGCAAGCTACCGGATGGTGATCTTCGTTCTGCTGGTCTTCGCCACCGCGATGATGGTGGCGGCGCTGGTGTTCCTGGTGCTGCTGGCCGGGCTGAACCGCCGCATGGCGCAGGTGGAGCGGGCGGGGATCCAGGTCAACTCGCTGCTGATCAGCCGCGAGGAGAACACGGTTTACCTCAACAACATGGACTTCAAGCTGACCGCAGCGGCGATGGAGACGCTCTCGGTGCTGGCCGAGGCGCGGCTGGATGACGAGGTGCTGTCCGGGGTGGAGATCGAGGCGATGATCTCGGGCCGCGATGCGTCCGATTGCGAAGAGGCCGCGGGGGCCACCCGGATCAAACGGCTGCGCGATACGCTGGGCAACCAGATGGTGAGCGAGCTTCTGGTCAAGAACATCGCGCGGCGGGGCTACATGCTGGCGATCGAGAAGGACGTGATCCGGATGGTGTGAGGGGCGGCCTGCGGCCGGGCGACACTGTACAATCCGGCCCTCGAACTCCCCAAGAAGACGGGCCGGCCCAACCGGACCGGCCCTCATCGCTTACCGCGGCTCGAAGTAATCGAGCGGGATCTTCAGGTAGGACCGCCCGTTATCCTCCGCCTCAGGCTTCCTGCCGCCGCGGATGTTGATCTGCAGCGCCGCCAGCATCAGCTTGGGCAGCGGCAGGGTGGCGTCGCGGGCATCGCGCACGGCGCGGTACTCGGCCTCGGTGGGCGCACCCTTGAGGTGGATGTTCGTGGCCTTGTGCTCGGCCACCGTCGCCTCGCATTGCGCTTCGCGGCCGGGGGCGTAGTCATGGCCGACAAACACCCGCGTCTCGTCCGGCAGCGCCAGGATCGCCTGGATGGAGTCGTAGAGCGCCTTCGAGGACCCGCCGGGGAAATCGGCCCGGCTGCTGCCGCTGTCAGGCATCATCAGCGTGTCGTGCACAAAGGCCGCGTCGCCCGCCACATAGGTGATCGAGGCCAGCGTATGGCCGGGGCTGGACATCACCTTCACGGGCACCTCGCCCACCATGAACTCCTCGCCATCGGCGAACAGCCTGTCCCACTGGCTGCCGTCGGTGGGGAAGCTGTCGGGCAGGTTGTAGATGCCCTTCCACAGCGCCTGCACCTCGGTCACGTGATCGCCGATGGCAGTCGGCGCACCGAGCTGTTCGGAGAGCCAGGGCGCGGCAGAGAAATGGTCGGCATGGGGATGGGTGTCGAGGATCCAGACCACCTCGATGCCCGCCGCGCGCACGTAATCCAGAATTTCCTGCGCGCTGGTCATGGCGGTGGCGCCGGCGTTGGCATCGTAGTTCATCACCGGGTCCACGATGGCGCCCTTCATGGTGACGGGATCGTGGAACACGTACTGCCAGCTTCCGGTGGGTTCGTCCCAGAAGGATTTCACAACAGGGGATTTGGTCATCTGTCTGCCTCCGGTTTCCTGAGGGGGAAACCCGGCGCCCAAAGAGGCGCCGGGCCGGTGTCGTTCTGGTCTTACAGCTGACGGGTCGAGAAGTACCAATCAACCGTGTTGTAGCCTTCATTGGCGCGGGCCTGGGCCTCTTCCGGGGTGGCCGGGGTCGGCACGATCACCTCGTCGCCCGGCTTCCAGTTCTCGGGCATCGCGCATTTGTTCTCATCCGCGGTCTGCAAGGCCACCAGCAGGCGGTGGATTTCGTCCACCGAGCGGCCGGCGTTCATCGGGTAGTAGACCATGGCGCGCAGCACGCCCTCGGGGTCGATGATGAAGGTCGCGCGGACCGCGGCGGTATCCGAGGCGCCCGGCTGGATCATGCCATAGGACTGCGCCACTTTCATGTTCAGGTCGGCAATGATCGGGAACTTGATCTCAACCCCGAACTTCTCCTTGATGTTCAGCATCCAGGCGATGTGGCTGTAGTGGCTGTCGATCGAAAGACCCAGCAGAGCGGTGTTCATCGCCGCGAACTCATCCTGTTTCTTGGCGAAGGCGATGAATTCGGTGGTGCACACGGGCGTGAAGTCGGCCGGGTGCGAGAACAGGATCAGCCATTTGCCCTTGTAATCTTCCAGGGTCTTGCGGCCGTCGGTGGTGGGGGCGTCAAAGGCCGGGGCGGCCTCGTTCATCCGGGGCATTTGCGGGGCATTGGTTGCTTCGGTCATCTCTGGTGTCTCCGTGTTTGCGTTTCGATGAGACAGAGATAGATCCAGACCAGAAAGTTGTGAAATTGATTATAACTCTTTTATTGATCGAGTTTTTCTATATATTACTTGCATGATCACGCTCCGCCAACTCCGCTTTCTCACCGCCCTTGCCGACGAGCTGAATTTCTCCCGCGCGGCGGAGGTCTGTTTCGTCACCCAGCCCACGCTCAGCGCCGGGTTGAAGGAGCTGGAGCAGACCTTGGGCGTGCAACTGGCCGAGCGCAGCAAGCGCCACGTCATCCTGACCCCAATCGGCGAAGAGATCGCCGAGCGGGCGCGCCACCTGCTGCTGGACGCGCGCGAGATCGAGGATCTGGCCGCCTTGCACAAGGCACCGGAGGAGGGCGACCTGCGGCTGGGCGCGATCCCGACGCTGGGTCCGTTCCTGATCCCGCGCGCCCTGCCGGCGATCCGCGCGGCCTATCCCAGGCTGCGGCTGTACCTGCGCGAAGAGATGACCGAATCGCTGCTCGACGGGTTGGCGACGGGTCGGCTCGACGTGGTGCTGATCGCCCAGCCCTTCGATATCGGCGCGGTGGAGGCGGAGCCGCTGTTCGACGACGGCTATCACCTGGCCAGCCCGCCGGGCTGGGACAAGCCGGCAAAGACACCGCTCAGCGGGGCCGAGCTGGAGGGCGCGCGGCTGATGCTGCTGGAGCACGGCCATTGCCTGCAACGCCACGCGCTGCGCGCCTTTCCCGACCGCGACATCCAGCAGGACGACAGTTTTTCCGCCACCAGCCTGCCCACGCTGATCTCGATGGTGAGCGAGGGGCTGGGTATCACGCTGCTGCCCGATCTGGCGATCGACGCGGGCGTACTGGCGGGCCAGAAGGTGAATATCGCACCGCTGGCCGACGCCTGCCCGCGCCATGTGATCCTGGCCTGGCGGCCGACCTCGGCGCGCAAGCCGGTGTTCCGGGCGCTGGCCCAGATTTTCCGCGACACGCGGGACAACCTGCGGCAACAGCGGGCCACCTGAGCGGTGCGCGGCCGGGCGGGCTTGACTTCGCCCCCGGCGCCCGCCCTTCTCTGGCGCAACAGACAGGAGGTCCGATGCAAAACCCATTCGATCAGGAGCTGGAAGAGCGGCTCGTGCGCTATGCCGCCATCGACAGCCAGAGCGACGAGGGCTCGCCCAGCAGCCCCAGCACCGACATCCAGTTCGATATCCTGCGCCTGCTGGAAAGCGAGCTGAAAGGGATCGGCGCACAGGACGTCGAGCTGACCGACTACGGCACCGTGCTGGCCACCATCCCCGGCACCGTGCCCGGCCCCACCGTCGGCCTGCTGGCGCATGTGGACACCGCACCGCAGTTCAACGCGACGGATGTAAAGCCGCGGGTGATCAAGGGCTATAACGGCGGCGAGATCACCTATCCCGACAACCCCGATCTGGTGCTGTCGCCCGAGGCCTCGCCCTATCTCGCCGACAAGATCGGCCATGACATCGTCACCGCCTCGGGCCTGACGCTGCTGGGCGCCGACGACAAGGCCGGCGTGGCGATCATCATGACCGCCGCGCGCCACCTGCTGGACAACCCGCAGATCGCACACGGGCCAATCCGCATCGCCTTCACCCCCGACGAAGAGATCGGCCGCGGCGTGGACCAGCGGCTGCCGACGGATCTGGCGGCCGATTTCGCCTATACCTTCGACGGCGGCAAGGTGGGCGAGATCGAATACGAGACCTTTTCCGCCGACGCGGCGGAGGTCAATATCACCGGCGTGTCGATCCACCCCGGCTTTGCCAAGGGCAAGATGGTCAACGCCATCCACCTCGCCTCGAAAATCATCGAGACGCTGCCGCAGGCCACAATGACGCCGGAGGTGACAGACGGGCTCGACGGCTTCTGGCACGCCACCGAGATGACCGGCGGGTCGTCGGAAATGAAGATCAAGATCATCCTGCGCGATTTCGAGCGCGACGGGCTGGAACAGAAGGGCGAAATGCTGCGCCAGGTCTGCGCGGCGGTGCAGGCGACCGAGCCGCGCGCGACGATCACCTGCGACATCCGCCCGCAATACCGCAACATGCGTTACTGGCTGGAACAGGACATGACCCCGGTGGAGCTGGCACAGGACGCCTGCCGCGATATGGGCCTCGACCCCGTCTCGATCCCCATCCGCGGCGGCACCGACGGCTCTCGGCTGACCGAGATGGGGGTGCCCTGCCCCAACCTCTTCACCGGCATGCAGAATATCCACGGCCCGCTGGAATGGATCTCGGTCCAGGATATGGCGCTGGCGACCGGGCTCTGCCTGAAGCTGGTGGAGCGGGCGGCCAAGAGCGGGTGAGCCGGGGCGGTCCACGTTGCGCTGAGGGAGGACGACCCCGAAAGGAGCCGCCCCTGCAATCTGCTCCCTGAGCGGGGTGCAGCGGTAGGCTGGCGACAGGAGTCCGGGCCAATAGATGACGGTTCCTGCGAGGGCGATGGCTGAGAGGAAGACTTTGGGACAGCGGTCTTAGCGGGTTCCGCCCCGGGATGCATGCGCGTATCCCTTTGTCTTTCAACGCATCTCTGATCCGGTCGGCGTCGTAACTTCGGTCTCCGAGCAGCCATTCGACCGTTGAAAAACTAACCAGCAATGCCCGTGCGCCGATATAGTCGCTGACCTGTCCAGCCGTGACGAAGAGGTCAAGCGAACGGTCCTGGCTGTCGCAGATGCCGTGCAGCTTGGCATTCGTGCCGCCTTTGGTGCGCCCGATCAGGCGGCCACGCCCCCTTTTTCGCGCCCGTGCTGGTCGCACTCAATGAGTCCTGACCTCAGGAACCTCTGCGAGGTGGTGAACACAGGGTTGCTATGACTTTGCAGAGTCCGCTTCCTGCGCGTTGACGCCATGAGCGCCTCAAGGCAGCAAACGACCGCTCTCCAGGCCATTGCGTCAGTCCCTGAATGCCGACAGCACAGATGGTCCATACCCAACCGCAAAGCCCAGAAACGAAACGACCCAGAGAACACCCGACAGGTGATAAAACGGCATTGCAGGCCAGACTCCGGCAGCAAGACGCAGCAGTACCGACAACACCATCGCGAGATAAATCGCAGTGGTGAGCGGTCCCGCATGCAGCCGCTGGCCGGTATGCCCCAGCGTGGCCCGTGTCATCACCGCCAGCGTCATCAGCCCCAATGCGCCGGCCATCCACATATGCTGCGCCGCGGCAGGCGCGATCATGTCGGGCCGGATTGCAGCCAGACCGCTCAGCAGGGCCCCCAGTGGCAGACAGCCATAAGCCAGATGCAGCACCCAGACCAATGGTTCCGCCGCGGTGTGCAGGCCCTTCCACCGGACCAGCCGGATCGCATGCAGCAGCCCGACCGAGATCAGGCCGGCGCCGGTCAGCGGATGCAGCGGCCAGATCGCCCAGGCGGTCAGCCCGGCCAAGCCGGCCAGAAGCGCCATCTTGTCGAACCGCTGCATCGGTGCCACCGGGCGCGCCGCGCGCCCCTCGCGCACCAGCCAGTTGCGGGTGAAGGAGGGCACGATGCGCCCGCCGATCACCGCGATCATCATCAGCGCCGCCGCCAGCCCGAGCCGCAAGCCAAATCCCTGCGCCGCAAAACTGCCGTGTGCGGCCTCGATGTGAAAAAGGAGATTTGCCAGCGTGAAGACCGCCAGCAGCCCCAGCACCATCAGGTTGCGCCAGTTCTTCCCGGCCACGATTTCGCGCAGGATCACCGCGCTCAGCACCAGCGGAAAGGCCAGGTCCGCCGCCGCCGCGACCCAGACTGGTATCAGGGACGACCCCAGCACCGCGACCCGGCCCAGCGCCCAGAGCGCAACCAGCCCGGCCAGCTTCCACCCCACCACCGGCAACCGCCCGGTCCAGTTCGGCACCGCCGTCAGCAGGAAACCTGCGATCACCGCGCCGAGATAACCGAACAGAAAGGCATGCGCGTGCCATGACACCGGATCGAACCGGCTGGGCAGGTCCAGCCCGCCGGAGAGCATCGCGATCCACACCGGCATCGCCAGCCCCGCCCATAGCGCCGCAAACAGGAAGAACGGGCGGAATCCATAGGTGAAAAGCGCCGGTCCTTGCCAGCGGCGCATCTGCTCGGCTGTCGTCTGGGCCATGGGGCCTCCCATTCGTCTGATCGGGGCGGCGGCCTCAGGCCGCCAGATCGGCGCCAGGCAGAGCGCCCCGCAACCAGTCGGTCAATGCGGCCGCCGTGGCCGGGATCTGTTCGGCAAGACCCGCCGAAAACGCCAGAAAGGCCGCGTGGTTCAGCGCATTCACTCCGACGATCACCGGGATGTCCGCCGCCAGACAGCGGCCGATCACCTCGCGAAAGCCGCCGCCCTCCGCCTCCCGCTTGCCGAACTTGTTGATGATCATCAGCGCCGGGGCCGGGTCGAGGGTGGCCTCGACCGCTGCCACCGCCGCCTCCAGTGCCGCGGAATCCAACCGGCAGCCGCGCGCCGCGCGGCCCAGCGATTGCGAGATCCGGAACACCGGACCATCGGGCAGAACCGTAACATCCATGTCGCAATGGCGCGGGTCGGCGCCTTCGATATTGGTCTGGACCAGCCCCGCAGCCGCAATACCCCGGTCCAGGCAGCTGCGGGCAAACCCGCTCAGCAGGCGGTCGGTCTCGCCGGGTTCGCCGGTCATGACATAAGCGAGTTTCATCATTTTTTCCTTTCGTGCGGAGGTCAGAGCGGCAGAAATTCCAGCATGTCGCCGGCGGCCACCGCTTCGGTATCGGCGGGAATCAGGATCAGACCGTCCGCCGCCGACAGCGGACCCAGGTTGGCCGAGTTCACATGCGGTGCGCAGGCGACGGTCTCGATCCCCTGGCCGTCGTAGCCGGTGATCGTCGCAGGCCGGTATTCGCAGCGCCCCGGCTTGTGTTTCAGCGCGGCCGCGGCACGCACATGCCGGCGCAGCGGATGCGCCTGCGCGCCGGTGAGCCGGTCGACCAGCACTCGCCCCAGCACATGCCAGGTGACATAGGCTGATACCGGATTGCCCGGCAGGCTCAGGATCATGGTCTTTCCCAGGCGCGAGACGGTCACCGGTTTTCCCGGCTTGATCGCCACGCCCGAGACGACGATCCGCGCGCCCAGGTCGCCCAGGGCAGGCTTCATATGGTCGCGGTCACCGACGGAGATGCCGCCCGACGTGACGATCAGATCAACCTCCCCCGCCAGCTCCGCCAGCGCGGCGGCTAGCTCCGCGCGCCGGTCGGGCGCCTGTCGCACGGCGATGATTTCAACCCCCGCCTCCTGACAGAGTACGGTCAGCATCGGCGTATTGACGTTCCAGATCGCGCCGCCTGTCAGCGGCTGCCCCGCCGGCGCAATCTCATCCCCCGTCATCAGCAGCGCCGCGCGCACCCGCCGGCGGACTGTGACACGCCCGGCACCGGCGCCGGCGCAGATGGCGATATGTTTCGCCTCCAGCCGTGTGCCCAGCGCCAGAACCGCGTCGCGCCGCCGCTGGTCCGCCCCCGCCGTCCGGATATTGTCTCCGGCGTGAACGGCGCCTGTCACCGTGGCCCGGCCGCCCTGACGTTTGACGATCTCCTGCATCACGACGGTATCCGCCCCTTCCGGGATCGGCGCACCGGTATAAATCCGCATCATCACCCCGGGCGGGAGTGCTGCGGGCGCGTCACCGGCGGCGGCGGTGCCGCGAACCGGAAGCGTCCCGCTGGCCGGCAGATCCGCCAGCCGCAGGGCGTACCCGTCCATTGCCGCGTTGTCGAACCGCGGCATGTCCGCACCCGCCAGCACCGGCGCGGCCAGAACGCGCCCCGAGGCAGCATCCAAAGGAACCTCCTCGGTGTCGGCGATCCGGGCGACCTGTGAGATCGCCACCGCCACCGCATCGCCCACCGACATCAACGCCTTTGCCGCATGCCCGCCGTCACAGCCGCAGGCGGCACTTTCTATCCGCTGGAAAACCGTCATTCCGCTGCCCTCGCTTCCCCATGGCCAAGCGCGACCGTGCAATCGAGATCGCGCAAAAGCCCGTCCTTGAGGCTGTAGATCAACCCATGCACGGCGATTCGGTCGCCGCGGTTCCAGGCCCGCTGCAGGATCGGTGTTTCCGACACACGCAGCACGCCCTCGATCACGTTCAGTTCGGCCAGCCTGTCGCGGCGCGCCTCGAGATCCTGCGCCCGTCCGAGATCGATGGAATACTGCCGCGCCAGCCGCCGGATCGGTTCCAGCCAGTGATCGGCCAGCCCGTGCGGCAGATCCTCGGTCGCCGCCCGGACCCCGCCGCAGCCGTAATGACCGCAGACGATGATCTCGCGGATCTTCAGCGCGTCCACCGCGAACTCCAGCGCGCTCAGCAGGTTCATGTCCGACGAATGCACCACATTGGCCACGTTGCGATGGACAAAGACCTCGCCCGGGTCGAGCCCCGCCACCACGTTGGCCGGCACCCGGCTGTCGGAACAGCCGATCCAGAAAAACTCGGGCGATTGCCGCGTGGCAAGCCGTGCGAAATAGCCCGCTTCGCGGGCATTGCGATCCGCCGACCAGGCGCGGTTGCGCTGCAACAGGTCGTTCAGCATGTCGGGTCCTCCTGCGCGGCGGCCCGGCGCCGTTGCAGCATCCGCCGCCGCAGCGTTTCCAGATCCTGCGGCGTAAGTCGGACCCGGGCCAGCGGCAGGACGATTGCGTTCTCCACGATCAGATGGCGGCGCTCCTGCGCGGCAAAGGCGGTGACAGCCGCCGCTTCCTGCGGGGTGACGGTGGTGTCCGATCCAATCGTCCGCTCCAGTGCCGCGCAGACTTGCCTGCGGAGCCGGGCGCTCAGCACGTGTTCCGCGGCGAGCCGGTCCAGCGTGTCGTTGATTTCCTCGTCCTCCTGCGATCTGAGACGCAGCAATGGAAACAGATCCTCCTCCTCGTCCCGGACGTGACGCGGCAGGGCGGTCTGCAGATGCGTCAGTGCGTCAGTGGCGGTCGCGCGATCCGGCTCCGGCGCCGCGGCCACCAGCGCATCGAGCCGCGCGCAGATCTCGCGCAGGCGCAGATGCTCCTCGGCGAAGTTGTCCAGCGGATCGGGCAAGACCTGATCGCCGAGCGGCGCCGCCAAAGTGCCCCTCTGACCACCGCCGCCGGGATATGCCTTTGCCGCCGTCATCTTCGTCAGGCCACCGCGCCCAGATCCAGCCCCACAATCTCGGCCCGGTCGAGCAGATCGGAGAGATAGGCATTCGCAGCCGCGGTCCAGTTGGCCTTTTCGCAGGCCACGGCAAGGCGTGGCCGCACCGCATCGAACGGCAGGATATCCCCCTTCGCCCGCGCATCGAGGCGCAGGATGTGATAGCCATAGCGCGTTTCCACCAGCTGCGGATGGATCTCGCCCACAGGTGCCGCGTCCATCGCCGCCTCGAATTCCGGCACCGTGTCGCCGCTGCTGAGCTGGCCCAGCTGGCCGCCGGCATCGCGCGAGGAACAGGCGCTTTCCTCCCGCGCCAGCGCAGCGAACCGCGCCGGCGCCGCCAGCAGCCTGTCAAGCACGGCCTCGGCGCGGACCCGCGCCGCCTCGCGCGCCCCGGCGTCCTCTGGCGCGGTGGCAAAGAGGATATGCGCAGGCTGATAGAGCGACGGGGCGCGATAGGCCTCGGGGTCGCCATCGTAGGCGCGGCGCAACGCCGCCTCGGTCACCGGCGCAGGTTGTACATTTTGCGCCAGCAACTCCCTGATCTGCGCCTCCTCCGGGGTCTCCCGGCGACCGGGGGCCACAGCCTCCGGCGCCGGGTTCAGGCCGCGCCGCCGCGCCTCGTCCAGCAGCACCTGCCGGATCGCCAGCGCCCGCGCCGCCCGGCGCCAGGCCAGCCCCGGCTTGCCCGCCGGGGCGGGATGGTTCTGCGCCTCTGCCGCGATCGCCGCGGCAGAGAGGACCGTTCCATTGACGGTGATTTCGGGAAACAGCGGTCTGGTCATCGGATCACTCCGCCGCCGCTTCGCGTGTGCCGGGTTTGCCGACCGGCCGGCGCGCGGCATTCGGCCCGGCGGTGATTTCGCGCGTCGGCAGCGGTTCGCGCCGACGCGAGCGCACCACCTGGTACCCGGGCCGCCACAGGTAGCGCAGCGGAACCGACAGCATGTGCACCAGCCGGGTGAAGGGGAACAGAAGGAAGATCGTGAGCCCCAGGAACAGATGCATCTTGAAGATCAGGGCCACGTCCTCAATGTAGCTTGCCGCCTGCCCGTCGAACGTGAAGATGCCCAGCGCCCAGGCCATGAACTTGGTCATCTCATGCCCGTCGAGATGCTGCAGCGAGACAAAGATCGTCCCCACCCCCAGCACCAACTGCGCCAGCAGCAGCGCCAGGATGCCGATATCGGCAAAACTCGACGTGCGGCGAATGCGCGGATCGGTCCAGCGGCGGTGAAACAGCATGCCGCCGCCCACCAGCGCCATCACCCCGGCGATGCCGCCCGCGATCACGGCCAGCAGCTGCTTGGCGCCATGGCCGATGCCCAGCGCGTCGAACACCCAGATCGGCGTCAGCAGCCCGACCAGGTGGCCGAAGAAGATCACCAGAACGCCGACATGGAACAGCACCGACCCGATGATCAGCTGGCGCCGCCGCAACAGCTGGCTGGAACTGGATTTCCAGGTGAAGGGTTCGGACTCGTACCGCGCGATGGACCCGAGGATCAGCACCGTGAGCGCGATATAGGGGTAAATCCCGAAGAGAAATTGATGCATCTGAGCCTCCATCACTCAGCCGCGTGGGCCGATGCGCCCGGCGCGGGGTTAACGGGTGTGTCCATCTGGGCGAGCATGTCGCGCACCTGCGGACAGCCGCCGCTGGGATCGGGGCCGAAGGTGACCTCGGCCTCTTCCCAGACGGCGTCGAGTGCGTCGAGATCCTCGGGATCGTCCTCGGGCTGCGCCAGCAGCTCCTCCACAGCCCCGGCGTCGGCGCGGGTTCCCGCAATCTGCAAAAGGGCGGCGAACACGGCGCCATAAGGGCTTTCGCGCCGGTCGAGCCGGGCCTGCAAAGCCGCAAAGATATGGGCCGCGTCCGCCAAAGTGTCCTGGATGTCTGCAAAGGGACGCATCGCCAGGAATTCGAGCAGAACCGGAAGGTGATCGGGCAGTTCCGAGGTGGCCGGGTCGAAGCCGGCCGCGCGGTACATCTCGACCAGGCTGACCATGGCGCCGCCGCGGTCGCGGCTTTCGCCATGGACATGTTCGAACAGGTTCAGCGACAGGCTGCGCGAGCGGTCGAACAGCGCCACATAGGTTTCCTGCAGATCGTAGATGTCGCCGTCGCGCAGCATCTCGAGCAGCGGGCGCAGCGCGCGGCGGGCGGCGGCGGTCAGGCGGCTGTCCGCCGCCAGCACGCCGCCGATTTCGGGCATCGCATGCTGCAGTTCCTCGGTGGGATAGCTCAGCAGCAGCGACACCGCCTTGAGGGTCCGGTCCATCATCACAGCGCCTCCGGCATTTTCAGGGGTTTGCGTTTGCCGCCGAAGAGCGAGCCCTTGGAGATCCCGCTCGAACAGCCGTTGCCATCGGTGAAGCCGCAGCCGCCGCGCAGGTCATAGGCCTCCTCCACCTGTTCACGGTGGGTGGTGGGGATCACGAAACGGTCCTCGTAATCGGCCAGCGCCATGATCTTGTACATGTCCTCGATCACCCGGCCGCTGAGGCCGACGCGCGCCGCGATCGCCTCGTCGATGACGCCGTCGACGGTCTTGGCCCGCATATAGGCGCGCATCGCCGACATCCGCTCCAGCGCCTGAACGATCGGCTCCTCGTCGCCGGCGGTCAGCATGTTGGCCAGGTACCGCACCGGGATCCGCAGGGAGCGCACATCGGGCATCGCACCGTCATGGCCGATCTTGCCCGCCTCGGCGGCGTTCTGGATCGGCGAGAGCGGCGGGATGTACCACACCATCGGCAGCGTCCGGTACTCGGGGTGCAGCGGGAAGGCGAGCTTCCACTCCATCGCCATTTTCCAGATCGGGCTTTGCTGCGCCGCCTTGATCCAATCCTCGGGGATGCCATCGGCGCGGGCGGTTTCGATCACCACCGGGTCGTTGGGGTCGAGGAAAACGTCGAGTTGCGCGTCGTACAGCTCCTGCTCGGTCGGGGCGTTCGCGGCGCTGTCGATCTTGTCGGCGTCATAGAGCATCACGCCCAGATAACGGATGCGCCCGACGCAGGTTTCCGAACAGACCGTCGGGTTGCCGCTTTCGATCCGGGGATAGCACAGGGTGCATTTCTCGGACTTGCCGCTTTCCCAGTTGTAATAGACCTTCTTGTAGGGGCAGCCCGAGACGCACATCCGCCAACCGCGGCATTTCTCCTGGTCGATCAGGACGATGCCGTCCTCCTCGCGCTTGTAGATCGCGCCGGAGGGACAGGAGGCTGCGCAGGCCGGGTTGAGGCAATGCTCGCACAGCCGCGGCAGGTACATCATGAAGGTGTTTTCGTACTCCCCATAGATGTCCTTCTGCACGCCGTCGAAGTTGTAGTCCTGCGAGCGCTTCGAAAACTCGCCGCCCAGGATCTCTTCCCAGTTCGGACCATGCTCGATCTTTTCCATCCGTTCGCCGCTGATCTTCGAGCGCGGCCGCGCGGTGGGAAACGCCTTCACCTCGGGGGCGGATTTCAGGTGGTCGTAGTCGAAATCGAACGGCTCGTAATAATCGTCGATCTCGGGCAGGTCGGGATTGCCGAAGATATTGGACAGGATCCGCCACTTGGCGCCCTGCTTCGGCTGCAGCTTGCCGGACCTGGTCCGTTCCCAGCCGCCGTTCCAGCGTTTCTGGTTCTCCCAATCCTTCGGATAGCCGACGCCGGGCTTGGTCTCGACATTGTTGAACCAGGCGTATTCGACGCCGTCGCGGCTGGTCCAGACGTTCTTGCAGGTGACGGAACAGGTGTGGCAACCGATGCATTTATCGAGGTTCAGAACCATGCCGATTTGCGCGCGTACTCTCATTGTGCGGCCTCCTTGCGCGTAGCCTCGTTGTCGAGCCAGTCGACCTTCTTCATTTTCCTGACGATGACGAATTCGTCGCGGTTCGCACCCACGGTCCCGTAGTAGTTGAAGCCATAGGATTGTTGCGCGTAGCCGCCGATCATGTGGGTAGGCTTCAGCACCGTGCGGGTGACCGAGTTGTGGATGCCGCCGCGCAGGCCGGTCTTTTCGGACCCCGGCGTGTTCACGATCTTTTCCTGCGCGTGGTACATGAAGACGGTGCCTTCGCGCATCCGTTGCGAGACCACGGCACGCGCGGTCAGCGCCCCGTTGACGTTATAGGCCTCGATCCAGTCGTTGTCCGCGATCCCCGCCTTCTTGGCGTCCACCTCGGAGATCCAGACCACCGGCCCGCCCCGGTTCAGCGTCAGCATCAGCAGGTTGTCGGAATAGGTCGAATGGATGCCCCATTTCTGGTGCGGCGTGATGAAGTTCAGGACAAGGCTGTCGCCGGCATCCTGCACGTCCTTGGTAATCGTTTTCAGGTCGACCGGCGGGCGCCAGGTGCAGAACCCCTCGCCAAAGGCGCGCATCCACAGGTGATCCTGATAGAGCTGCTGGCGGCCGGTCAGCGTGCGCCAGGGGATCAGCTCATGCACATTGGTGTAGCCGGCGTTGTAGCAGACCTCTTCGCTCTCGATCCCCGACCATGTGGGCGAGGAGATGATCTTTCGCGGCTGCGCGGCGATATCGCGGAAGCGGATCTTCACATGCTCCTGCCCCTCGGCCAGATGGGCGTGTTCGCGGCCCGTCGCCTTGCCCAGCTGTTCCCAGGCTTTGACGGCGACCTCGCCGTTGGTTTCCGGCGCCAACATCAGGATCACCTCGGTGGCGTCGATGTCGCTGTCGATCCGGGCCAGCCCCTTGGCGGGTCCTTCGCGGTGTTCGCCGTTCAGGTCGCGCAGGTGCTGCACCTCTGCCTGGGTGTCCCAGGCGATGCCCTTGCCGCCGTTGCCGATGCTGTCCATCAGCGGCCCCAGCGCGGTGAACCGGTCGTAGAGCGCGGGATAGTCCCGCTCCACCGGCACGTAGTTCGGCGCCGTCTTGCCCGGGATCAGGTCGCATTCGCCCTTCTTCCAGTCGCGCACCTGATCCTGGGCGATCTCGGCCGGTGTGTCGTGCAGGATCGGCAGCGCGACCACATCGGTTTCCTTCCCGAGATATCCCGGCACGATCTCCTGGAATTTCCGCGCGATGGCCTTGAAGATCTCCCAGTCCGACTTGCTCTCATAGGCCGGGTCCACCGCCGCCTGAAGCGGATGGATGAACGGGTGCATGTCAGAGGTGTTGAGGTCGTTCTTCTCGTACCAGCTCGCGGTCGGCAGGACGATGTCGGAATAGACCGCCGTCGTGCTCATGCGGAAGTCGATGGTCACCAGCAGGTCAAGCTTGCCCTCGGGCGCGCTGTCATGCCACTTCGCTTCCTTCGGTTTCTGCCGGCCTTCCTCGCCCAGGTCCTTACCCATGACGCCGTTGTCGGTGCCCAGCAGATGCTTGAGGAAATACTCGTGCCCCTTGCCGGAACTGCCAAGCAGGTTGGACCGCCAGACAAAGAGATTGCGCGGCCAGTTCTCCGGGGCGTCCGGATCCTCGCAGGACATCTCCAGCTCGCCCGATTTCAGCCGCTCAGCGATATAGTCGCGCGGCTCCTGCCCGGCCGCCTTCGCGGCCTTAGTGACCTCCAGCGGGTTCTGTTTCAGCTGCGGCGCCGAGGGCAGCCAGCCCATGCGTTCGGCGCGGATGTTGTAGTCGATCATGGAGACGTCCCAGTCGCCGGCGGGTGCCGTGGGCGAGAGGATCTCGTCCGCCGTAAGCGTCTCGTAGCGCCACTGATCGGTATGGGCGTACCAGGCGGAGGTCGAGTTCATGTGCCGCGGCGGACGACCCCAGTCGAGCGCGAAGGCCAAGGGCTGCCATCCGGTCTGCGGACGCAGTTTCTCCTGCCCGACGTAATGGCTCCAGCCGCCGCCGGACTGGCCGATACAGCCGCACATCACCAACATGTTGATGATGCCGCGGTAGTTCATGTCCATGTGGTACCAGTGATTCAGACCGGCCCCGAGGATCACCATCGACTTGCCGCCCGTCTTTTCCGCGTTCAGGGCAAATTCGCGGGCCACGGTGATGATCTTGTCGGCCGGAACGCCGGTGATCTTCTCGGCCCATTTCGGGGTGTAGGGAATGTCGGCCTCGTAATCCGAGGTCACCCAGTCGCCGCCCAGCCCGCGGTCGAGCCCGTAGTTGGCGCAGAACAGGTCGAAGACGGTCGCGACCTGTGCCTCGCCCTCGGCCAGTTTCACAGTCCTGACGGGGATGTTGCGCGTCAGCACGTCCGGGTGATCGCAGCGCACGAAATTCTCGGTCGCCACCCCGCCGAAATAGGGGAAATCGACGCCGACGACATCGTCATGATCCTCATCCAGGACAAAGGACATCTTGAGCTCGGTGTCGGCACCCTTCGCGCGTTCTTCGAGGTTCCATTCGCCATTTCCGCCCCAGCGGAAGCCGATCGAGCCGTTGGGCGCGACATAGCCGCCGGTCCTGGCGTCAAAGGCGATGGTTTTCCACTCCGGGTTGCCCTCCTCGCCGAGCTTGCCTTCGAAATCCTCGGCGCGCAGGAACCGGCCCGGCACCAAGCGGCCGTCCTTTTCCTCCAGCCGCACCAGCATCGGCATGTCGGTGTATTTGCGGCAGTAATCCTCGAAATACTCCGCCTGCCGGTCGAGGTGAAACTCGCGCAGGATCACATGGCCCATCGCCATCGCCAGAGCGGCATCGGTGCCCTGTTGCGGCGCGAGCCAGACGTCGCCGAATTTGGCGGCCTCCGAATAGTCGGGGCAGATCACCGCCGACTTGGTGCCGCGATAGCGCGCCTCGGTATAGAAATGCGCATCCGGGGTGCGCGTCTGCGGCACGTTCGACCCCCAGATCAGCAGGAAGCCCGCGTTGTACCAATCCGCCGATTCCGGCACGTCGGTCTGCTCACCCCAGGTCATCGGGCTGGCCGGCGGCAGGTCGCAATACCAGTCGTAGAAAGACATGCAGGTGCCGCCCAGCAGGCTCAGGTACCGCGACCCGGCGGCATAGCTGACCATCGACATCGCCGGGATCGGTGAAAAGCCGAAGACGCGGTCCGGCCCGTAGGTCCTGGCGGTATAGGCATTGGCGGCGGCGGTGATTTCCGTCGCCTCGTCCCAGCTGGCGCGGACAAAGCCGCCCTTGCCCCGCGCGGTCACATAGGTCGCGCGCAGGATCGGGTCGCTTTGCAGCTTGGTCCAGGCCGCGATCGGGTCCATCGTCTTGCGCATATCGCGCCAGACCTTCATCAGCTTGCCCCGAACCAGCGGGTTTTTCACCCGGTTGGCGCTGTAGAGATACCAGCTGTAGCTGGCCCCGCGGGCGCAGCCGCGCGGCTCGTGATTGGGCAGGTCGGCGCGGGTGCGCGGATAATCGGTCTGCTGGGTTTCCCAGGTGACGATCCCGGATTTCACGTAGATCTTCCAGGAACACGACCCGGTGCAGTTCACCCCGTGGGTCGATCGCACGATCTTGTCGTGGCGCCAGCGGTTTCTATAGGTATCCTCCCAGTCCCGGCTTTCGCGGGTGACCTGGCCGTGACCATTGGCGAACCGCTCCAGTTCCTTGGGCTGCAGGAAGTTCAGTCTGTCGAGCAGATGGCTCATGGGAAACTCCTTGTCGGGTGGGCCGCGCGCCGGCCTTTGCGGCACGCGGGGGCATCAGGGCGTCAGCAGGGCACCGGCGCAGATTTGCGGGAATAAAAGGCCCAGGTGATTGCCAGGCAGATCACGTAGAAACCGGCGAACATCCAAAGCGCCATCGCCGGGCCGCCGGTCATTGCGATCGAGGTGCCGTAGGCCTTGGGGATGAAGAAGGCGCCGTAGGCCGCGATTGCCGAGGTGAAGGCGATGATCGCCGCGCTCTCGCGCTCCGATTGCTTCCGCGTTGCCGCCTCGTCGAGCTGCGGCATCAGGCGCGGCACCTCCTGGCGCATGATCGAGGGGATCATCTGGAAGGTGGAGGCATTGCCCACACCGGTCAGGAAGAACAGCGCCATAAAGCAGGCGAAGAAGCCCCAGAAATTGCCGGCACTGTCGCCCAGCGGCAGAAATTGCAGCACACCCACCACCGCGATGATCATGCCGAGGAAGGTCCAGAAGGTGACACGGCCGCCGCCGAACCGGTCGGAGATCCAGCCGGTGCCGGCGCGGCTGAGCGCGCCCACGAGCGGCCCGAGGAAGGCATAGGAGAGCACGTTCACATCCGGAAACTGCGTCTTCATCAGCAGCGGGAAGCCCGCCGAGTAGCCGATGAAGCTGCCGAAGGTGCCGGTGTAGAGGATGCACATGATCCAGTTGTGCGCGCGCTTGAAGATGATCGACTGTTCTTTAAAGCTCGCTTTGGCGTCAGCGATGTCATTCATCCCGAACCAGGCCGCCAGCGCGCCGAGCAGGATGAAGGGCACCCAGATGAACCCGGCGTTCTGCAAATAGAGTTCGCCGCCGTCGGACAGCGTCTGCGGCTCGCCGCCGATGGCGCCGAATACGCCTGCGGTGATCACCAGCGGCACCACGAATTGCATCACCGACACGCCGGCATTGCCCAGCCCGGCGTTGAGCGCCAGCGCGTTGCCCTTCTGCGCCTTGGGATAGAAAAAGGCGATATTGGCCATCGACGAGGCGAAGTTGCCGCCGCCGAAACCGCACATCAGCGCAAGGACCAGGAACCAGGCGTAGGAGGTGTCCGGATTCTGCACGGCAAAGCCGATGCCAAGCGCCGGCAACAGCAACGAGGCGGTGCTGAGCGCGGTCCACAGCCGACCGCCGAAGATCGGCACCATGAAGCTGTAGAAGATGCGCAGCGTCGCGCCGGACAGCCCCGGCAGCGCCGCCAGCCAGAACAGCTGGCCGGTGCTGTAGTCGAACCCGATGGCGGGCAGCTTGGCCACCACCACCGACCAGACCAGCCAGACCGAAAAGGCCAGCAGCAGGCAGGGGATCGAAATCCAGAGATTGCGGGCAGCGATGGCCCGGCCGTCCCGCGACCAGAATTCCTGGTCCTCCGGACGCCAGTCGATCAGCGTATGCCCTTGCTGAATGGATGCTTGAGTTGCGGTCGCCATGGGGCTTCCTCCGTTGTGGCTTGGGGGCGGGCCGCGGGATGGGCGCGGCCCGGTACTGTTGTCGGTTTATTGCGCGGGTTGTGCCCGCAGGCGTGTCTCGCCGTGCTCGGCGCTCGGCGCGTCGAGCGGCTGATCCGGCACGTCGGAGAGGTACTTCTCGTCGGCCAGCGCCGGGTGACGGCCCCGCTCCATGCGGCGGATGGCAACATGCATCCAGACGGTCGAGATCGCGACGATCACAAAGAGCAGCATGAACGGCGCGGTCCAGACGCCGGTCCAGTCCAGCAGGACGCCGAACCCGATCGGCAGGAAGAAGCCGCCGAGACCGCCGATCATCCCCACAAGCCCGCCGACGGCGCCAACGTGATGCGGGTAATAGACCGGGATATGCTTGTAGACCGCGGCCTTGCCCAGGCTCATGACGAACCCGAGGATCACCGTCAGCGCAACAAAAAACCCGACGCTCAGCCCGAAATTGAAGTCGATCTGACTGGAGATGCCCTGAACGGTGTAATGGGTCTGCGGGTAGCTCATCACGAACAGCACCGCGAGCGACACGAGAAAGGTGACGTACATCACGAACCGGGCGCCCCATTTATCGGACATCCAGCCGCCGAGGGCGCGGAAAACCGACCCGGGCAGGCTGTAGAGCCCGGCAAAGACGCCTGCCGTAGTCAGCTCCAAGCCGTAGGCGCCGACGTAATAACGCGGCAGGAAGCTGGCGAGCGCGACGAAGGCGCCGAAGACGAAGAAGTAATAGGTGGCAAACCGCCAGACCTGCATGTTCTTGAGCGGTTCAAGCTGCTGCCCGGTCGAGACGGCGCCGGCGCCGCTGCGCTTGCGCTCCTGCTGCACCGGGTCGGTCTTGGCCAGCAGAAAGAACAGCACGGCGGTGATCGCCAGCACCACGGCATAGACCCGCGCGGTGCCTTCCCAACCGAGAGCCACCACCAGAAAAGGGGCGGCGAAATTGGTGACGGCCGCGCCGACGTTGCCGGCGCCGAAAATGCCCAGAGCGGTGCCCTGACGCTCTTTCTCGAACCAGCGAGAGGTGTAAGCGACGCCGACGATGAACGAGCCGCCGGCCAGCCCGAGCCCCAGCGCGGCGACGAGGAAGACCTCGTAGGTATGCACCGACGTCAGAAGCCAGACGCAGACGGCGGTAATCAGCATCTGCAGCGGGAACATGATCCGGCCGCCGAATTGTTCCGTCCAGACGCCGAGGAAGATCCGGCTGACCGACCCGGTCAGAACCGGCGTGGCGACCAGCAGGCCGAATTGCGTGTCGCTGAGCCCAAGCTCGCCTTTGATCTTTACCCCGATGATCGAGAAAATCGTCCAGACAGCGAAGCAGATGGTAAAGGCGAAGGTGCTCAGCCCGAGGGCGCGATATTGATCCGCGCGGGTTACGCCTTGAAGCGTATGCATGGGGTGTCCCTCCTGAGGTATTGGCGCGATGCGCAATGCGTTTCACTGACCAGCAAGAGGGGGGCGGGCCTGAATCCTGTTGATTCAGATCAAGTCGCGGCCAATGGGAGGCCGAAATAACTGCCCGGGCAAATTGCTTCTGCCGAGGCCGAAAAACATGTGGTGCCGGTCGGAGGAGGCGGTCAATTGAAGTCTTGACAATTATCAAGTGCGAAACTTACCAAAGTTCTGCGGTTCAAAGTGGAGGCTGAGTGCGACCTGACGATATCCCCGTGATTCGGACCCTGGAGCTGTTCCGGGAGATGTCTGAGGACAGCTTCAACGAGCTGATCCGGGGCGCCTATGTTCAGACGTTCCCGCCTCAGGTCGACCTGATCACCGAAGGCGATCACTCGGATTTCCTGCACATCGTTCTGACCGGCAGCGTCGAACTCTATGCCTCGTGGAATGGCCGGGAAACCTCGATGGAGACGGTCCGGCCGATCTCGACCTTCATCCTCGCCGCGACGATCAAGGATGCGCCTTACCTGATGTCGGCGCGCACCGCCGAGAAATCGCGCATCATCATGATCCCGTCGATGGACGTGCGCAGCGTCTTCGAAGCCGACAATGGTTTCGCCCGCGCCGTCGTGACCGAACTTGCGCAATGTTACCGGTTGGTGGTCAAGACCTCAAAGAACCTCAAGCTGCGCACCTCGCTCGAACGGCTTGCGAATTACCTGCTGCGCAGCCATCGCCGGGCGGACGGGGCGCTGGAGTTCGAACTGCAGCTCGAAAAGCGGCGCCTCGCGTCGTTTCTGGGGATGACACCGGAAAACCTGTCGCGCGCGATCAAGGCGTTGCGCCCCTATGGGGTCGAGATCACTGGCGCGACCGTGCGCATCACCGATCTTGCCGACCTGGAGGCGTTCGCGAAATCGAGCGAACTGATCGATGACTACTCCACTTAAGTGAATCACGCAGTCAGAAAAGCCAAATTATCGAAATTCATGGCGACCCCGACAGGATTCGAACCTGTAACCTGCCCCTTAGGAGGGGGCTGCTCTATCCAGTTGAGCCACGGGGCCGTCGCGCCCGCTGTTTAGACGGGTTTGCCGGGCTTGTCACCGATTTTGCGGGCGCTTGAACAGCATCGTCGCTTCGCGGTAACGTCATGGCATCCCGGCAAAAAGGCTCCAACGTGACGGTTGAAAACAAACGCCCGCTCACCCTGCGCGATGTCTCCGAGGCCTCCGGCGTCTCCGAGATGACGGTCAGCCGCGTGCTGCGCAACCGCGGCGACGTCTCCGAAGCGACCCGCGCCCGCGTGCTCGCCGCGGCGAAGGAGCTGGGCTATGTGCCCAACAAGATCGCCGGATCGCTGGCCTCCAACCGGGTGAACCTGATCGCGGTGATCATCCCGTCGCTCTCCAACATGGTGTTTCCGGAGGTGCTGACCGGCATCAACCAGGTGCTGGAGCATACCGAGCTGCAGCCCGTTGTCGGCGTCACCGACTACCTTCCGGAAAAGGAGGAGCGGGTCCTTTACGAAATGCTGTCCTGGCGCCCCTCCGGCGTGATCATCGCGGGGCTGGAGCATTCGGATGCCTCCCGCGCCATGCTCAAGGCCGCCGGTATCCCGGTGGTGGAGATCATGGATACCGACGGCAAGCCGGTCGATGCGATGGTCGGTATCTCGCACCGCCGCGCCGGGCGCGAGATGGCCCGCGCGATCCTCGACGCGGGCTATCGTCGGATCGGTTTCATGGGCACCAAGATGCCGCTCGATCACCGAGCGCGGAAACGCTTTGAGGGGTTTACCGAAAAACTCGCCAAGAACGGGGTCGAGATCGAGGACCGCGCCTTCTACTCCGGCGGTTCGGCGCTGGCCAAGGGACGGGAGATGACAGCGGACATGCTGAAACGCTCTCCCGATCTGGATTTCCTTTATTATTCCAACGACATGATCGCGGCCGGCGGGCTGCTGTACCTGCTGGAACAGGGCTATGACATCCCCGGGCGGATCGGTCTGGCCGGCTTCAACGGGGTGGAGCTGCTGCAGGGGCTGCCGCGACAACTGGCGACAATGGATGCCTGCCGCAAGGAGATCGGCCGCAAGGCGGCCGAGATCATCGTCGCCCGGCTGGAAACGCCGCCGCGCGAGGTCGAGAACCAGGTCGTTCTGACCCCTACGATCAGCTTCGGCGACACCCTGAAGCGGGAGTGATCGGGTGGCGCTGCCGCGGCTCGACAACCGCGCCGCCCGGCGGCTGTTCCTCGACCGCCACGGGCTGGCCGCGCCGCCGGTTGGGCCGGGCAAGGGCGCGGACCTGCTGCGGGTGATCCACGCGTTGGGCTTCGTCCAGATCGACAGCGTCAACACCGTCGCCCGCGCCCACGACATGATCCTCTATGCCCGCCGGCCCGCCTACCGGCCCGCGCATCTGCCCCGGCTCTACCAAGGCAATCGTACGCTGTTCGAGCACTGGACCCATGACGCGGCCGTGATCCCGATGGAGTTCTTTTCCCATTGGCACCTGCGCTTTGCCCGCGATGCGGCAAAGCTGAAATCCCGCTGGAAAGACTGGCAGGGGCATAATTTCGAGGATCAGTTCGAACCGGTCCTGCGCCACATCCGCGACCACGGCCCCGTAACCTCCTCCGACGTCGGCAAGGGCGAGAAGAAGGGCAGCAGCGGCTGGTGGGACTGGCACCCGTCCAAGACAGCGCTGGAGTACCTCTGGCGCTCCGGCGCGCTCAGCATTGTCGGGCGCGACGGGTTCCGCAAACGCTACGACCTGACGGAACGGGTGATCGACGAGGGGCTGCTGGCCGATCATTCCCGCCCCAACCCGGAGGAGACGGTGGGTTGGGCCTGCAACGCGGCGCTGGACCGGCTGGGGTTTGCCACCCCGGGCGAGCTGGCCGCCTTCTGGGATACGGTGACCCCGGCAGAGGCGAAAGCTTGGTGCGCCGCCGCCCAGGCCCGCGGAGAAATCGTCGAGGCCGAGATTGCCTGCGCCGATGGCTCCCCCCGCCGGGTGTTCGCCCGGCCGGATATCGAGGAGGCGGCCGCGCGCCTTGCCCCCGCACCGGGCCGGATGCGGGTGCTCAGCCCGTTCGACCCGGCACTGCGCGACCGCAGCCGCGCCCAGCGGCTGTTCGGATTCGACTACCGGATCGAGATCTTCGTCCCCGCCGCGCAGCGCAAATACGGCTACTACGTCTTTCCGCTGCTGGAGGGGGAGCGCATCGTCGGACGCATCGACATGAGGGCGGAGCGCGACAGCGACCGGTTGGCCGTCACCGCGCTCTGGCCGGAAAAGGGCGTGCGTTGGACCGCGCCGCGCCAGGCCCGGCTGGAGGCGGAACTGACCCGCGTGGCACGGTTCGCCGGGGTCAGCGAGGTGAGTTTTGCCGATGGCTGGTTCAGGGAGCCGGGATCACAAGGTTAGGAGCCAGACGGTCCCCGTCTTTTTCTGGCCCCCAAAAACCCCGCCGCCAACGCCGCTTCATCACCGGAACTCCTGCCCCTCCGACAACCGCCTACCCTCCGCCGCGCACTCCTGAATCAGCGCGGGCGGGGTCCAAACCACCGGATCCTCCTCCGCCAGCCGCGCCAGCGCCTCGGCCGCCCAACCCAAGCCACGACTGTCGGCATAGGCTAGCACCCCGCCCAGGCGCGCAGGGAACCCCAGCCCTTCGCGGCTGACGGTGTCGATATCTTCCGCCGTGCCGGCGGTTCCATCGGCCAGCATCAACGCGCCCTCATGGATCAGAGCCAGCACCAGCCGCTCCTGCATTTCCTGCGCCGAGAAGGTGCGCGGCGTGACACCGGCGAACCAGGCCTCTTCCCGCACCAGATCCTCCACCAGCGGGTCGATCACCGCGCCGCCGCCGCCCGGGTAGCGATACCAGCCGACACCCGCGGCCTTGCCCAACCGGCCTTCCTCCACCATCCGGTCGGAAATCGGGATGTAGCGGCGGTTGGGGTCACGGGTCGCCGCCTGCGCCTTGCGGTCGGCATAGGCCACGGCCAGCCCGATCAGGTCCTGCGCCTCGAAGACGCCCATGTCCCAACCGAAATCCGCCATCGCCTCGTCCAGCTCATGCGGGATGGCGCCGTCCATCAGCAGGGTATCGGCGGCCTCGTAGAGGCGGCGCATCAGCCGGGTCCCGATGGAGGGGCGGTCATGCGGGGCGCGTACGCCATGACGGCCCATTGCGCGGGCCAGCCCGAAGGCAGCCATGACCTGCATCCCGGAGGCGCCGGGGCCGGGGGCGATCTCCACCAGGTTGCGCAGATGGGCGGGGGCGTAGATGCGAAAGCCGACGATCCGGCCCGAAAACCCGGTGAGCGCGGTGGACAGCAGCAGGCTGTCGGCCGGGGCGGTCTCCGACAGGTGGCGCAGCACCGCATCGCGCTGCTCCGGCTCGTCCTCCAGCGCCTCGACGACGATCGCGGCGCCGGCCGGATCGCCCGGCCCGTCGGCTACCCTCAGCGCCAGCCCGGCCTGCGCCAGCATGTCCCGCGTCCGCCTTGCGGTGTCGGCATCGGGCTCGGCCAGCGATACGTCATAGCCCGCCCGCATCAGCAGTTGCGCCGCGGCTACCCCCGCAGGCCCGGCACCGACGACCAGCGCACGCTCCATGATCAGCCCAGAAACTTCCGCTCTTCGATCAGCGCCAGGAGCTGCGCCAAGGAGGTCTCCAGCGTCTGGCCCGAGGTGTCGAGCTGCGCCTGGGCGCGGCCATAGAGCGCCTCGCGGCTGGTCAGGATCGAGCGGAGCTGTTCCATTGCCTCCGGGTTGCCCGCCATCGGCCGCTCGTCCCCCTGCTCCCGTACCCGCGCCATATGCTCGTCGGGCGAGGTTTTCAGCCAGATGGTATGGAAATGACCGAGCAGCTGGTTATAGGTTTCCGGCTCCGCCACGATGCCGCCCGCAACCGCCAGCACCATGCTGTCGTGGGTGGCGATGATGCGCGAAATCGCCTGCGCCTCCAGCTTGCGATAGCCCTCCTGACCGTAGAGCGCCATCACCTCCTCCACCGGCATGCCGCTCTGTTCCTCGATCTCGGAGTTCAGTTCGACAAACGGGATGTTCAGCGCCTGGCCCACCAGCGCGCCGAGGGTCGATTTCCCCGCCCCCCGCAACCCGATCAGACAGATGCGGTGGGCGCGCAGGGTCTCGGCCGGTTCCGGGTTCAGCCGGCGCAGGATCGCCTGCTGCACATCGGTGCTGGAACTGCGGAACAGATCGGCCACCCGCAGCGCGTCGGAGCTCCACGGATCCTCCTCGCCCACCAGCCATTCGATCCGGTGATCGAGCGCGGAGGCCACCCGCTGCAACAACCCGATGGAGATATTGCCCTCGCCGGCCTCAAGCTGCGCGAGATAGCGCGGCGAAACCCCCGACATATCCGACAGCACCCGGCGCGGGATGCCGCGCCGCTCGCGCGCGCGGCGCACACGTTCGCCCACCCGCTGGATCAGCGCCGAGACCTCGGCCTCGACCCGGGTCGCCTGCGATTGCGGTGTCGCCTCGCCTCGGAAGTTGGTGATTTCGGTCATGCCACCGGTCGATTGTGAAAAATATTGCAAAAACCTAGACCGGGTTTGAGGCCTGTTCAAACCCTTTTGCTATAAAAACAGTCGGAAACTGCACTATCTTGCGGATCGCGCCGCCAAGCCAAGGACCGCCCCGAAAACCCCGCCAGGACCCCGTTCAGGGCCGCAACAGCGGCTCCACCAGCGTACGGATTTCCGGCGGCGCGGGCTGCGAGGCGAAGGTTTCGGACACCACGAAGACGTTCACGAACCGGCCTTTGAAGCACAGCGTCCCGTCCTGGTATCCGTGCACCTGAAACTCGATCGACTTGGTGCCCAGCTTGCTGGGCCAGACCTTGCAGACCAGCCGGTGCCGCGGCGTGACCGGCGAAACGAAATCCAGGCTCAGGTGCACGAACGGCGTGCCGAAGCCGAGATCCAGTTCCAGATGATACCAGCCGCCGCCCAGATGATGCTCCCACCAGGCGTCGATGGCATCCAGCGCGAAATAGGGCAGCCGGCCGGTATAGGCGATCTTGGCCGGATCGCAGTCGGCCCAGGTCACGCGGATTTCATGTTCGAACGGGGGCGGCAGCGCCGCCCCTTCGCTGGTCTCGTTCATTCAGTAGGTTTCCACGTGATAGCGGCCTTCGTCGCGCATGGTGTCGCGCAGCGCGCCCCACGGCTGTCCGATGCTCTCGGCGATATTGGTCAGCGTCTTTTCCACGCCTTCCTCCATCCCGCGCAGCCCGCAGATATAGATATGGGTGTTGGGATCGGCGAGCATCTCGGCGACCGACTCTTCCTCGACCACCATGCGGTCCTGCACGTATTCCTTCGGCGCGCCGGGCACGCGGGAGAACACCAGGTGTTTCTTCAGCAGGCTCTCGGGCACTTTGTTCAGCGGCCCGAAATAGGGCAGGCTGTCAGGCGTGCGGGCGCCGAAGAACATCACCATGCCGCCCGACTTGGCGCCCACGGTGCGCTGGCGGCGCATCGTGAAGGACCGCATCGGCGCCGAGCCGGTGCCGGTGCAGATCATCAAAAGACGCGCCTGCGGGTCCTCCGGCATCAGGAAGGTGGCGCCGAACGGGCCGGTCAGCTGCACCTTGTCGCCCTTCTTCAGGTCGCAGACGTAGTTGGAGCAGAGCCCGCCCTCTTCGCGCTTCACGGTCAGCGAGAGGTTGTTGAAATTCGGCCGCTCGCCGTCGCGCGGGCTGGACACGGAATAGAGCCGCGGCAGATGCGGCTTGCCCTGATCGTCCACGCCCGGCGGGATGATCCCCACGCTCTGGCCTTCCAGCACCGGGAACGGCAGCGATCCGAGGTCCAGGATGATGTGGCGCACATCGCTGTCGGATTCCTCCGACGTCAGCCGGTAATTGCCCTGCACCGTCGCCTCGGCCGGTTTGCCCAGGTTGTACATGTTGACCGTCGGCTTGGACGCCGACGCGGGCGCCTTGGCCTTGCCGCCGGCACCGGCATGCGCCTCGGCCAGCAGGGCGGCCATGGCATCGTCGATCGCCTCCAGCCCGGTTTCGGCCTCGCCGCCCGCGGTCTGGATATCCTCCTGTTCCGGCAGTTCCATCCATTCGAACTGCGCGTCCAGCGAATAGGGTTCGTTCACCACGCGCCATTCGTCGATGGAGCCGGTGGGGCAGACCGGGATGCAATCCATGCAGAAATTACACTTCGATGCGTCGACCACGACGTTGTTGTCGTCATGCTCGATCGCCTCGAGCGGGCAGGTCATTTCGCAGGTGTAGCAGCGGATGCAGATTTCGGGGTCGATAAGGTGCTGTTTCAGCGGCTTGTTCATTGGCTCTCGCGCTTCTTGCTCAGGATCACATCCGGCACAACCAGAGCGTCGATTAACGCCGTGCACAGCCCGACGCAATCCTCGCACCCGACACAAGGCCCATGCAGTTGAGAGATCTCGACCGACAGGGAGTTCAAACGGGGCGTTTCGGCTTTGGACCTGCTGATGTTCATGGCAGAGGCTCCGTCTATAATGCGTCTCGTGTCGAACCGGGCGGACCGACCGGACCCCGGAAGAACGCTTCCGATTCCCAATCTAGCATGCGGTCGCCCGTTTCCGCAAAACCGCCGGGCGGCCTGCGGCATCCGGTCCGGGCGCGGGGCGCCCGGACCGGTGTTCGTCACATCCGTCAGGCCATGTGCAGCTTGACGTATTCGAAGTCGCCCGGCTTGTTGTCGATGCCGACCTTCGGCGGGGCGATCCAGCTGGCGTATTGGCCCGGCTCGGTCACCGGCTTCATCAGCGACTGGATGAAATCGCCGTCCGCGTGGGTCGGCAGCCAGTTCTTGATGCCCTCGTCGTATTCGGCACCCGACAGCAGATTGCCTTCGGGATCGAACAGCTTCTCGGCGAAGACGCCGATCTTGCGGTTGAAGGCCTCATGCGGCAGCTTCATCTCGAACTGAACGCCCGTCTTTTCGATGATCTTGTTCCAGCGGGTGACGCCGCCGGCGGCATCGCGGGTGTAATCGTCGCGCAGGCGCATGTTGATGGCGGTCAGAGCCGGCACGTCGTGGTGCACCAGCTTGCCATCGACCAGATCCCAGACCTTGTAGGTGTCGTCGGTCAGCTTGTGGTCGTCCTTGATGCGGTGCTCCATGTACCGGCCCTTGATGCCGGCGTTGAAGGCGTTGGCCGCGTTGGTCGACACTTCCTGACCGAACAGGTCCAGCGACAGGGTGTAGTGCAGGTTCAGCTTTTTCTGGATCGTCGGCAGGTCGATCACACCGAACGAGCGGATCTTGTCGATGTCATAGGGATCCTCGATCCCATGCTCCTTCATCACCTCACAGGTTTTCTGGATGGTGCGGCCGACGCCGGTTTCGCCCACGAACATGTGGTGCGCTTCCTCGGTCAGCATGAAGCGGCAGGTGCGCGACAGCGGGTCGAAGCCCGATTGCGCCAGGCTCTCCAGCTGCATCTTGCCGTCGCGGTCGGTGAAGTAGGTGAACATGAAGAACGACAGCCAGTCCGGCGTTTCCTCGTTGAACGCGCCCAGCATCCGCGGCGCCTCTTCCGAGCCGGAGGAGCGCAGCAGCAGATCATCCGCCTCTTCGCGGCCGTCGCGGCCGAAGTACTTGTGCAGCAGGTACACCATCGCCCAGAGGTGACGGCCCTCTTCCACGTTGACCTGGAACAGGTTGCGCATGTCGTAGAGCGACGGCGCGGTCAGGCCCAGGAAACGCTGCTGTTCGACCGATGCCGGCTCGGTATCGCCCTGGATCACGATCAGGCGCTTCAGCAGGTTGCGGTATTCACCGGGCACTTCCTGCCACGCGGGCTCGCCGAAATGCTCGCCACAGGGGATGGTGCGGCCCTCGACCTGCGGCGCCAGCAGAACGCCCCAGCGGTATTCCGGCATCTTGACGTAGTCGAATTTCGCCCAGCCCTTCGGGTCGACGGAAACGGCGGTGCGCAGATAGACCAGCGACTGCTGGAAGTTCTGCGGGATCAGGTCCGACCACCAGTTGATGTAACCGGGGTGCCATTTCTCCAGCGCCTTCAGAACCCGCTTGTCCGAGCTGAGCCCGACGTTGTTGGGGATTTGCGTGTCATAGCTGACATTGATCAGATCGAGCATTCATCCACTCCCTTGAAAATTCGGGCGGCGCGGGAACCCGCGGCGCCATGTCGAAGGGCGCGCCACTGGCGCGCCCGCTGGTCGGTCAGACCCGTTCCATGTTGTATTCGCCGCGGATGCCGGTGCCGTAGCGTTGCAGCGCACCATCCTTGCCCACCGCGTTGGGCCGCTGGAAGATCCAGTTCTGCCAGGCGGTGAGGCGGCCGAAGATGCGGGTTTCCATCGTCTCCGGCCCGGCAAAGCGGAGGTTGGCCTCCATGCCGGTCATCGCATCCGGGCTGAAGCTGGCGCGTTCCTCGAGGAAGATGCGCACCTCGTCCTCCCAGTCGATATCGTCGAAGGCATAGGTGATCAGGCCCGCCTTGTCGGCCTCGTCGGCCTCCATCGGTTCGCCGATCTTGTCCTTCAGCGCGCCGACCGCCTCCGGCTCGCCCAGGAAACGGGTTTCCAGCCGGGTCAGGTCGTTGCTCATCGGGTAGAGGCCGAAGTTGCCCTCGGTCAGGGTGACGGTGGCCAGCGGCCGGTTGTCGCCCTCGAACTCGTCCAGCATCATGTAGCTGCGGTCGCAGGACCAGAGCAGCTCGGCCAGAACCCCGGCGAAACAGCTGCCGTGCTCGACCATCGCCGCCATCGAGCGCGAGGTCAGGTCGACCCGCTTCAGCACCCGTTTCCAGTATTTCAGGATCTCGTTCGCCAGCCAGTGATCGGCGTTGTCCATCAACAGCTTTTCATGCGCGATCAGCTTTTCCGGGTCGCCCTGGCTGCGGAACACCAGCAGGCCGATCTCGCGCTCGTTCAGGCGCAGATGCAGGATCGCATCGTCCAGCTCGCGCGCCAGCCGCAGCATGTAGCCGTCGCAGCCCTGTGCCTGCACCTCGTCCATCGACGCGGGCGCATCGGAATCGGGGCCGGACAGGGTAATGGTGGCCTTGCGCGCAGCGCGGTCAATGGCAACCTCGACCAGCGAATAGGTCACGCTGTCCTCGCCGAAGGCGCGGTCGAGCGGCTTGAGCTCGATCCCGGTCAGGCCGGAAGGTTTCTTGGAAGCGGCGGCAAATTCGCGGGCGCGCTCCTGCGCCACGTCGTCGAACTTGGAGTTCGGCACAACCTCGTCCACCAGCCGCCAGTCGACGGCGCGCTGGCCCTTCACGCCCTCCTCGACCGAGCAGAACACATCGGCCAGGTCACGGCGTACCTTGCGCTTGTCGGTCACCCGGGTCAGCCCGCCGGTGCCCGGCAGCACCGCCAGCAGCGGCACCTCGGGCAGCGCCACCGACGACGAGCTGTCGTTGGTCAGCATGATGTAGTTGCAGGCCAGCGCCAGCTCGTAGCCGCCCCCGGCGCAGGCGCCCTTGACGGCGGCCATGTATTTCTGGCCCGAGTCCTCTTCGGCGGCCTCGAAGGTGTTGCGCGTCTCGTTGGTGAACTTACAGAAGTTCACCTTGTGCGCGTGGGAGGCACCGCCCAGCATGCGGATGTTGGCGCCGGCGCAGAACACCTTGTCCTTGCCCGACTGCATCACTACCACCTTCACCTCGGGGTGCTCGAACCGCATCCGCTGAACCACATCGGCCAGCTCGATATCAACGCCGAGGTCGTAGGAATTGAGCTTCAGCTGATAGCCGTGGAAGAGGCCGCCGTTCTCATCCACATCCATGTAGAGATTGGCGATCTCGCCATCGTACTCGACCCGCCAGTGTCGGTATTTGGAAGGGTCGGTCTGAAAGTCGATCACTTTGGCCATGTCGCGCTCCTGAAAGATCGTGTCTTGGATGCACTTTATGTCATTCCCCGCCGCAGGTAAACAGGAAGATGCATAATAGTGCGTATCATGTTTCGTTTATTTTCAGTGATTTAGCAGTTTATCTGCATTTTTTTGCAAATCCTGAATTTCGCTTATGCAGTATAATGCACTATTCCGCATCCCCGCCGAGGGACAGATTCGCCGCCGTCCGCAGCCGTGCTGCCCGCTCCAGCAGCGCCCCCCGGTCCGCCTGCATCGCGTCAGCCCCGGCCGCACCCGCAGTCTCCAGATGACGCCCGGCCATGTCGCACAGCCGCAGCACCGCGCGCGGTAGCCCCATCCGCGCCTTCAGCGCCGCATTGGCGATCTGGATTGCCCCCTGGACGAAAGCGCGTTCGCGCGAATTGGGCGGCAGCGCCATCCAGACCGGCTCGAAAAGCTCGTGCGCTTCCCAGAAAAAGCCGGTTTCCAGGTAGTGCCACCCGGCGCGCCAGGCGTCGCTTTCGGCCAGCTCGGCGGGACTCATCCCCGCCCGCGCCGTTGCCGTCAGCGGACCGAAGGCCCCCTCCGGATGCCGGGCCGTCTGTCCCGGCACGTAAGGATGCGCCGGAACCGGATAGGCGTGCCCGGTCAGGCCGGCACCACCTCGGCCGCCTCGATCCGCTCCAGCCGCGCGGCAAACTCCGCCACGGCGTCGAGCGTCTGCTCCGGCTGCTCCAGATGCGGCGCGTGCTTGCAATCGTCGAGGATCGCGACGTCGACCGGGGAATATGCCCGCGTCTCGACCTCTTCGATCTGGGCCAGCGTGCCGTATTGGTCGTCGCGGCCCTGGATCGCCAGCACCGGGATGCGCAGGTAGTCGATCACCTCACCCACGTTCCACGCCTTGAAGCCGGGATCGAGCCAGACATCGTTCCAGCCGCGGAAGGCCCCCTCGGGGTCGCGGTGATACTTGCCCATCCGCTCCTTCATGTCGGTGGTCTCATAGACCTCCTTCGCCTTGGCGATTTCCCTGAGCCCCATCTCTTCGGTGAAGAAATGCGGCGCCATCAGGATCAGCCCGCGCACGCGGAAATCCTCGATGCTGCCGGCATAGATCGCGGCGATGGTCGCCCCGTCGGAATGGCCGAACAGGATGCAACGCTCCACGCCCGCCTGATCCAGCACATGCGGCAGCACGTCGATCGCCTCGCGGGTCATGAAATTCAGCGGCCGCGGCAGCGTCACCGGGTCTGACTGGCCATAGCCCTGGCGGGAATAGACCAGCACGCCCATGCCGGTGCGTTCGGCCACCTTGGCCGGGAAATCGCGCCACAGCGCGGCACATCCCAGCCCCTCGTGCAGCATGACGATGGTCGGCGCCGTGTCGGGCGACGGGCCAAAGCATTTGTATTCCAGCGTAGCGCCGCCCACCACCAGCGGGGTTTGCGGGGTCTCGGACCAGATCAATTTGCTCAATGCGCCGTCTCCCTCAGCTTGTAGCGCTGGATCTTGCCGGTGGCGGTCTTCGGCAGCTCCTCCACAACCTCGATCCAGCGCGGATATTTCCACATTCCGATCTTTTCCTTGACCAGATCCTTCAGCTCGCCCGCCACCGCCGGATCGGCGCCGTCCTTCAGCACGATATAGGCCGCCGGCTTGTCGAGGCCCTTTTCGTCGGCACGGGCCACCACGGCGGCCTCCAGCACGGCGGGGTGCTCGACCAGCGCCTGCTCCACCTCGAAGGGCGAGACCCAGATGCCGGACACCTTGAACATATCGTCGGTCCGCCCGCAGTAGACATACCGCCCCTCCGGCGTGCGCTCGTACTTGTCGCCGGTGCGGGTCCAGTGACCGGCAAAGGTCGACTGCGACTTGTGCCGCCGGTTCCAGTAGCCGTCGGCCGACGACGGCCCGCGCACCAGCAACTCGCCCACGCCGCCCTCTTCGATATCCTCGTCATGCTCGTCTACCAGCCGCACCTCGTACCCCGGCACGGCAAGGCCGGAGGTGCCGTAAACGATATCGCCCGGACGGTTCGACAGGAAGATGTGCAGCATCTCGGTCGAGCCGACACCGTCGATGATCTCCGCCCCCCAGAGCTTTTCCCAGCGCTCGCCGATGTCGCGCGGCAGCGCCTCGCCGGCGGAGGTGCAGATGCGGATGCAATGCTCCGGCTCGCCGCCGGCGGCCTCCTGCGCGGCGACAACCGCGGCATAGAGCGTCGGCACACCGCAGAAAACGGTCGGGCGCTCGGTCTTCATGATGTCGAACACCGCATCCGGCGTCGGACGGCCGCCGAACAGCACCGTGGTCGCGCCCACCGACATCGGGAAGGACATGCCGTTGCCCAGCCCGTAGGCAAAGAACAGCTTGGCCACGGAATAGACGGTATCGTTCTCGCGGATGCCCAGCACCTGCTGGCCGAAGGTATCGGCGGTGGCCTTGAGGCTGGCGTGCACGTGGCGCACCCCCTTGGGCAAGCCGGTGGAGCCCGAGGAATAGAGCCAGAAGGCCAGCTCGTCCTCATGCGCCTCGACCGCCTGCATCGGCGCCGCGCCGTCGACGAAATCCATGTAGCTTTCGGTGCCCTCCGGCGCGTCGCCGATCACCAGGATCGCCCGGAGATAGCGGTTGTCGGCCACGGCCGGGGCGACGACATCCCACAGCTCCTCGGAGACCACCAGGATCGAGGCACGACTGTCATTCAGGATCGCCTCGTAGATGTCGCTGGACAGCAGCGTATTCAGCGGCACCGGGATGGCACCGGCCTTCAGCGACCCCCAGAACACCACCGGGAATTCGATCTGGTCGCGCACGATCATCGCCACGCGCTCCTCGCGGCGCACGCCGTGGCGGTCGAGCGCGCCCGCGAACCGCCCGGTTTCCTCGGCCAGTTGCCCGTAGCTCAGGCTGCGCTTGCCGCCGTCCGCCTCGCGGAACGCGGTCTTGTCGCCGCGCCCCTCGCCGATGTGACGGTCGACGAAATAGATCGCCGCGTTTCCAGATGACTCCTGCATGAGTCCTCCTCCCTCTTTGATTGCCTGCCCCGGCGGCGGCAACAGTCCTCCCTGCCGCGCCGAGTCTCGCTGCCGGTATCATGCATTTTCAAAATGGATATGCAAGATAGTGCCAAAAGAATTGGCATTATTTTGCAACAATGGGAGGTCCGGCAGCCTCCGGAAAATGGCCGCCCCGCGCCTCAGCGCCGGGTCGCGCCCCTCTTTTCTGGCCATCGGATCCCGGCGCCAGCCGTGCCGCCAAAGAAAAACCCGGCCCCCAAACGGGGACCGGGCTGAACGTTTCGGGCTGTCGCCGCGCCTACCGGAGCAGGAACAGCGTGATCGCCGGGAAGGCCACCAGGATGATCACCCGGATGATGTCGGAGCCGACAAAGAACATCACCGCCTTGTAGGTGTCGACCATCCGCGTCTTGCGGTCCATCGCGTTGATGATGAACAGGTTCATCCCCACCGGCGGCGTGATCAGGCCGACCTCGACCACGATCAGCACCAGGATACCGAACCAGATCGCCACCTGCTCGGTCTCGATCCGGTTGGCCATGCCGCGGGTCACGCGGATGTCCAGCGCCTTCATCTGCTCGCGGGTCAGCTCGGCGCCGCTGGCGATGGCATTCTTGATCGAGGCGAGCATATCCGCCGCCATCCCCTCGGGCACGCCGTTGCGCAGCACCTCCATCGCCGCATCCGCCTGAAGATCGGCCAGATGCACCAGGTTGAAGTCCATCGCGCTGATCACCGGATAAAAGATCGGGATCGTCAGCAGGATCATCGACAGGCTGTCCATCAGGCAGCCGAACAGCAGGTAAAAGACCAGGATCAGCGCCAGCACCACCCAGGGGCTGAAGCCCTGGCTGACCACGTAGTTCGACAGCTCCTGCGGCACCTGGGTCAGCGCCAGGAAACCGTTATAGAACCCCGCGCCCAGCACGATGAAAAAGATCATCGCGGTCGAGCGCGCGGTGACAAAGAAACTGTCGACCAGCGTCGCCTTGGTCAGACCGCCGTTGATAAAGGCGATCAGCCCGGTGCCCGCGGCGCCCACAGCGGCGCCCTCGGTCGGCGTGAACCAGCCCAGGTAGATGCCGCCCACGACCAGGCCGAAGACCAGCAGCACCGGCCACACCCGGAACAGCGCGGCGAACCGTTCGGCGTAGGGCACCCGCGGACGGGTGCCGGCCGCTTTCGGGAACAGCCGCACGTAGATCGAGATGGCGATCACATAGCCCAGCGCCGCCATCAGGCCGGGAATGAAGGCCGCCAGGAACAGCTTGGCGATGTTCTGCTCGGTCAGGATGGCATAGATTACCAGCACCACCGAGGGCGGGATCAGGATGCCCAGCGTGCCGCCCGCGGCCAGCGTCGCGGTCGAGAAGCCGCCGGCGTAGCCGTATTGCTTCAGCTCCGGCAGGGCGACGCGGCCCATGGTGGCGGCGGTCGCCAGCGACGAGCCGCAGATCGCGCCGAACCCGGCGCAGGCGCCGATCGCCGCCATGGCGACACCGCCCTTGCGGTGGCCCAGCCAGCCCTCGGCGGCCTTGAACAGCGCGTTCGACATGCCGCCCAGCGTTGCGAAATGCCCCATCAGCAGGAACATCGGAACAATGGTCAGCGAATAGCTGGAAAAGGTCGTATAGGTCTCGCTCTTCAGCCTCGCGAAGGCGACCGTGGTCCCGTCGGTGACGATGACCAGCCCGACCAGCCCGACAACGAACATGGCCAGCCCGATCGGCACCCGCAGGAAAATAAGGACCATCAGGGCGGGAAAGGATGCGATCCCGACTTCAAGCGCGCTCATTGATCAGTCTCCACCCCGTCCCAGACGAGAATGCGGCCGGTGAGGAATTCGGTGATCCGAACCCCGGCCATATAGGTTCCCACGATGGCCGCGACCACCGCGCCGAAAAGGCTGGCCGCATAGGCCCACCAGACCGGAAATTGCAGCAGGAAGGATGTCTCGCCATAGCCCTTCTTGGACAGCATCCCGTCGAACAGTTTCCACGCGATCAGGATCAGCGCCAGGGCAAAGACCACCTCGGTCACCATCCGCAGGAACCGGTTGGTGCCGCGCGGCAGGACGTTGGCCACGATATCGACCGAGGCATGCCCGGCGGTGATCTGGCACAGCGGGATAAAGGCAAAGATGGCAAAGGCCACCCCGGCCTCGACCAGTTCGAAATCGCCGTTGACCGGGCCGATCCCGATATCGATCAGCCAGTGCGCCAGATCGGGCGCCAGGCCCATGACGAAATCGCTATGCAGAATGCCGTTCAGGCTCCGTCCCAGGATCGAGACGCAGGTGAGAAGGATCAGCGCCGAAAGCACTAGCCCACCCAAGATTGCCATGAAACGGGCCAGACCGGTGAATAAAGCGTGCATGCTTTCCCCTTCGGCTCGTGCCAGTCGTTTGAAAGAACGAGCCGCGGCGACAGATGCCGCCGCGGCCGGTTTTGAGTGCCGCCCGATTACTTGGCGTACATCGGGGTGTATTTGGCGATCAGGGCCTGCGCTTCGTCAAGCAGCGCCTGGCCGTCGATCCCTTTGCTCTCCATGTCCTTGAGCCAGGCATCGTAGATCGGCTGCGAGGCTTCGCGCCACACGGCGGTCTGCTCTTCGTCCAGGGTGATGATGTTGTTGCCCAGATCCACCGCGAACTCACGGGCCGGGCCATCGGAATCGGCCTGGGTGCCGCCGGCGAAGACCGAGAATTCCATGCCGGAATTGTCGTCGATCACCTTTTTCAGGTCGTCGGGCAGGCTGTCATACTTGGCTTTGTTCATCGCCAGAACGAAGGTCAGCGTGTACAGCGCGCCGCCGGTGAACTCGGTGTGGTTTTCCACCAGTTCCGGCACTTTCAGCGCCCCGGTCACTTCCCACGGGATGGTGGTGCCGTCGATCACGCCCTTGGACAGGCCCTCCGGGATCGCCGGAACCGGCATGCCGACCGGGGTTGCGCCCAGTTCGGTCAGCAGCGCGTTGACCGAACGCGACCCGCCGCGGATCTTCATGCCTTCCAGGTCTGCCGGGGTTTCCACCGGATCGGCCGTGTGGATCATGCCGGGGCCGTGGACCCAGGTGCCCAGGATGTGGACGTTTTTGAAGTCGGTGTCCTTCCAGTGCTCTTCAAACATTTCCCAATAGGCCCGCGACACGGCGCGCGCGTTGGTCATCATGAAGGGCAGTTCGAACACTTCGGTGCCGGGGAACCGGCCGGGCGTGTAGCCCACAACGGTCCAGACCACATCGGCCACGCCGTCGATTGCCTGGTCCAGCAGTTCAGGCGGCTTGCCACCCAGCTGCATCGAGGGATAGCGGTCGACCTTGATGCGGCCGCCGGAATCTTTTTCCACGTTGTCGGCCCAGACATCCAGGACCAGTTTCGGCACGTTGGCTTGCGCCGGCAGGAACTGGTGCAGCTTCAGCGTCACCTCTTGCGCCATCGCCGAGGTCGCCATCAGTCCGGTCGCCAGCGCGGCAACGGCTGCGCCGCCCACCAGGCCCAGAACACTTCTCCGTTTGGTCATGTGATTCCTCCCTTTGACCAGTTACCGGCAATATAATGCCGAGCTTGCTCAATATTGCAATATATTGCCTATTCTTTCCTTCCGCGCCTGCCTCCACAAGCGAAACAATATTACCGATCCAAGGCCGGCAGCGCCACGCGCTCTGCATAGTGTAACGGAATATGCTTGCAAGACTTGTTTTTAGTAACACCTATTCGAAATTGTTTGAGCTCGCGAGTCTTTTCGGGCGCTCGCCGCCTTGTATTACCGGGCCGATTCACCTACGCGCGCCCCGCGCTCTGCCGGGGCCTCTGCCAAAACGAAAACCGGCGCGGGGACCGCGCCGGTTCTGCACTCGGGCTGATTCTCCGCCGCTTTACTGGCGGCTCAGAACCTTCCACTGACCGTTCTCGACGATCGAGATCACCACCTCGTCGGCGCCCTGATGGTCCTCGGGGCCATAGGTGATCTTGGCGTCGGCCAGCTCATCGTAGAACGACAGCGATTCCATGCCCGCGATGAAGCTGTCCTGGGTCAGGTCCGGCCCCGCCGCCTCAAGCGCACGGATCACCGTGTCGGCCGCGGAATAGCCCAGCATCGCGAAGCCGCCGGCATCCTGGTCGAACTTCGCCTTGTAGTCGGCCATGAACTTGGCCACCGCCGGATCTGCGGCGCGCGACTGCAGGTCGACCCAGCCGGCCGAGGCATACAGCCCCTCGGTCACGCCGCCCGGCACCGCGGCCACCACGGCCAGGAACCCGGCAGAGGTGTTCAGGAACTTCACATCGTTCCAGCCCAGTTTCTTGGCGGTGCCGACCACCGTGATCGCCTGCCGCACGCCCAGCGCCAGGGTGATCACGTCGCATTCGGCCGCCTTCAGCTTGGTCAGCGAACCGACGAAATCGAGTTCGTCGGGCTTATGCGTGGTCTCGCCAGCGAAGTTCAGCCCCAGCGTGCCGGTGATGTCCTTGGTGCTGTCGCCGATCTCCTTGCCGAAGTCGGTAGGCAGATACATCGAGCAGATGTTCTTCGCGCCCGTCTCCTCCGCGAGGTAGGTCACCCCTTTCTGGATCTGCTCCCAATAGCTGGAGAAGCCGACGAATTTGTTGTGCATCGGCTCTTTCAGCATTTCGCGCGCCGCCGACAGCGGGCCGACATTCGGGATCCCCTTGGGATCGAGCAGTTTGAAGCCCGCCAGGTTCATCGGCGTGCCCAGCGACAGAAGCATGCCGAACACCTTGTCGCGGTTCAGCAGCTTGTTGTAGCCCTGCATCGCGCGCGGGATCTGGTAACCGTTGTCCTCCACCACGAAACGGATCTTGCGGCCATGCACGCCGCCCGCCGCGTTCACCTCGTCGAACCGCAGGTTGGCGCCGTTCACCGCCGGCACGCCCACCGCGGCAAAGATGCCGCTGAGGTCGTTGACCGAGCCGAACACCACCTCGTCATCGCTCACACCCTGGGTCTGGGCACCGGCACCGCCGGCAAGCCCGGCGGCCAGCGCCGCGGCGGCCAGGGCCGTTGTCAGTTTCTTCATGGTCTTCCTCCCTAAAAAATGTACGTTTCAGGCCTTGTTCAGTACATGTCGTCGATCAGCGCTTTGTGTTTCTTCTCCACGAAACTGCGCTTGAGCTTCATGGTTGCCGTCAGCTCCTCGTCCTCCGCCGTCAGCAATACGTTGATCAGGCGGAAATCCTTGATCTGCTCCACCCGCGCGAACTCCTTGTTGACCGCCTCCACCTCCTCGCGGATCAGGTCGACCACCTCCTGCGCGGCGCAGAGCGATGCAAAATCACTGAACGGTATTTTGCTGTCCTGCGCAAATTTCTCGACGTTCTCCTGGTCGATCATGATCAGGCAGGTCAGGTATTTGCGCCGGTCGCCGATCACCACCGCGTCCGAGATGTAATGGCTGAACTTCAGCCGGCTCTCGATCTCGGCCGGGGTGATGTTCTTGCCCCCCGCGGTGATGATGATGTCCTTCAGCCGCCCGGTGATGGTCAGGAAGCCGTCCTCGTCGACCCGCCCCACATCGCCGGTGCGCAGCCAGCCGTCCTCGGTAAAGGTTTCCGCCGTCTTCTCGTTGTTGCGCCAGTACCCCTGGAAGTTGTTGAGGCCATAGGTCTGGATCTCGCCGTCCTCGGCGATCCGCACCTGGAACCCCGGCACCGGCTTGCCCACGGTGCCCAGCTTGTTGTCGTCGGGCAGGTTGATGGTGGCGAGGCCCGCGTTCTCGGTCATGCCGTAGCCTTCGATCAGCCGCACGCCGATCGACCAGTACCACTTGATCAGCTCGGGCGAGATCGGTGCCGCCCCGGTGGCGCCGCGCCGCATCTTGTCCATCCCCAGCATGCGGCGCAGATTGCGCAGCACCAGGAAATCCCAGACCGCGTATTGCGCCGAGACGCCGGGCGGCGGCTGTTTGCCCGCCAGCAGGTACCCGGCCCGTTTCGCCCCGGCCCTTTGCGCCATGTGGAACGCCCAGCGCCCCACCGGCGTGGCCTCCTGCGCCAGCACCAGCACCCGGGAATAGATCTTTTCCCACACCCGCGGCACCGCGGTGAAGTGATCCGGCGAGACCTCCTGCAGGTTGTCGAACACGGTCTCGGTGCTTTCCGCGAAATTCACCGTCGATCCGGCGGCCAGCGGGAAATAGACCGAAACGTCGCGCTCCAGAATATGGCACAGCGGCAGGAAACAGAGCTGCTGATCGGCGGCCAGCGTCGGCAGCGCATGCGCGCCGGAGACCATGGCGCCGACGATATTCTCCTGGCTCAGCATCGCGCCCTTGGGCGCCCCGGTGGTGCCGGAAGTATAGATCAGCAGCCCGGTGTCGTCGGGCCCCGATTTCTCGATCTCGGCCTCGAACAGCCCCGGGTTCTCCGCCTCATAGACGCGGCCGGTCTCGTACAGCTCGTCGAGAAACACGCATTTCTCGTGGCGCAGGTCGTGCAGCCCCTCTTTCTCCAGGATGATGACCTTCAGCACCTGCGGCGCCTGATCCTCGATCTCCAGAAACTTGTCGAGCTGCTCGTCGTCCTCGACGAACAGGAACCGGCTGTCGGAATCGCGCAGGATGTATTCCAGCTGGCTGGCGGAGTCGGTCGTATAGACGCCCGAGGCGATGCCGCCCACGCTTTGCACGCCCATATCGGCGTACAGCCATTCCTTGCGGTCCTCGGAGAGGATCGAGACCACCTCGCCCCGCTTCAGCCCCAGCGCGCGCAGCCCCAGCCCCAGCCACTTGGCGTGGGTCCAGTAGTCGTGCCAGGAATAGCTCTGCCAGATGCCGAGGTCCTTTTCCCGGTGCGCCACCCGGTCGCCCAGCGCGGCGCAGCGTTTGGCGAAAAGCTTCACCACCGTGTCGCATCCGTCCACCAGCGCCGGGCGTGTGCCCGGCACCGCGTTGACCCGCACGCCGTTGACCTCGATCTGGTCGGTCGATTGGATGTTCATCGCCTTACCTCCAGGTCTTCTTGCGTTTCCAGCGGCGCTCGCCGCGCTGGCCCTGTTCCTGATGGCCCAGGTAAAACGCCTTGATGTCCTCGCTCTCCATCAGGCGCTCGGCGGTTCCGTCCATGACGATGCGTCCGATCTCCATCACATAGCCCACGTCGGCCAGCTCCAGCGCCACCCGCGCATTCTGTTCCACCAGCATCATGGTCACATGCTCGTCGGCATTCAGCCGCCGCAGGATGCCGAAGATCTCCTGCACCAGCAGCGGCGAAAGCCCGAGGCTGGGTTCGTCCAGCAGCATGATCTTGGGCCGCAGCATCAGCCCCCGGCCGATCGCCAGCATCTGCTGCTGCCCGCCCGACAGCGTACCGGCCTCCTGATTGCGCCGCTCGGCCAGGATCGGGAAATAGTCGAACACCATCTGCCGGTCGCGCTCGATCTCCGCCTTGTCGCGGCGGGTATAGGCGCCCAGCGTCAGGTTTTCGTCAACGCTGAGCAGCGGGAACACCTCGCGGCCCTCGGGCACGTGAACGATGCCGCGATTGACGATCTCGTGCGGCTCCATCCCCTGGATTTCCTCGCCCTCGAACAGGATCTGGCCCTTTTCCGGGTCCATGATCCCCGAGATGGTCTTGAGCAGGGTCGACTTGCCCGCGCCATTGGCGCCCAGCACCGTCACCACCTGGCCCTTGTCCACCTTCAGGCTGGCGCCACGGATCGCCATGATCGGGCCATAGAAGCTTTCCAGGTTCTTGATCTCCAGAACGGTCTCGCCCATCACGCCGCCCCCGTTTCTGTCGCCGTGCCCAGGTAGGCGGCGATCACCGCCGGGTCGCTCTGCACCTCTGCCGGTGTGCCTTCGGCCAGCTTGGCGCCGTCGGCCAGCGCCAGCACCCGGTCCGACACGCCCGAAACCAGCCCCATGTCATGTTCCACCATCAGCACGGTGATCCCCATCTGCTTGCGGATGTCGTCGATCCACCAGCGCATGTCCTGCGTCTCCTCGACCGACAGGCCCGAGGCGGGCTCGTCCAGCAGCAGCAGCCGCGGGTCCGACGACAGCGCCCGGCCCAGCTCCACCACCTTGCGGACGCCATAGGGGAGCCCGGCGATCATCTTGTCGCGGTAGGGCTGCAGGTCGAGGAAATCGATCACCTCCTCCACCGCCTCGCGATGCTTGTGCTCCTCGCGGCGGACGCGGGGGGTGAACAACATCTCTTCGAACATGTTGGTGCGGCGGTGGCGCTGACGGCCCACCAGCAGGTTCTGCAGCACCGTGGCATGATCGAACAGCTCGATATTCTGGAACGTCCGCGCGATGCCCAGGTCGGCCACCGCATCGGCGCGCCGGTCCAGCAGGTTCTGACCGTCGAAGGTGATCGAACCTGCGAACGGCTCGTAAAACCGCGAGATCAGGTTGAACACGGTGGATTTGCCGGCGCCATTGGGGCCGACGATGGCATAGACCTCGCCCTCCTCGACCGAGAAGCTCAGGTCGTTGACGGCCACCACGCCGCCGAATTTCAGCGTGGCGTTTTCGATCTCCAAAAGGCTCATCGCAGCCGCTCCGTCTTGAGGTAGCTTTTCTGCCGCCTGAACATGTCCTTGCGGGCAAACGGGAACAGCTCGAACCAGGTGCGGATCTTCAGCCAGCGGCCATAGATGCCCATCGGCTCGAACAGGATGAACAGGATCAGGATGGCGCCGAACACGCCCGTCTCCAGCCCCGGGATCGCGACGTTGCCGCCGCCGATCATGCCGCCGATGGCATCGGTCGCCATCGACAGCGCCTGTGGCAGAAAGGCGATGACCACCGCGCCGAAGAAGGCCCCGTGGATCGAGCCGAGCCCGCCGATCACGATCATCATCAGCAGACTGATCGAGATCACGATGGAGAAGGTCTCGTTGTTGAAGGCGCCGGCATAAAACCCCATCAGCGCGCCGGCGAGCCCGGTGATCGCGCAGGACAGGCCAAAGGCCGCCGCCTTGGTAAAGGCGATGTGCACCCCCATGGCGGTGGCCGAAACCTCCGAATCGCGCACTGCGGCAAAGGCCCGGCCCAAGGGCGAGCGCAGCAGGTTGCGATAGGCCAGCGTGCACAGGACCGTCACCGCCAGCACCAGCCAGTAGAACCGGTCCGGCGTGGTCCAGCGTTCGATCTCCAGCCCGAAGATGTTGATCATCGGGGCGAACTTGCCGCTGACGCCGTCGGTCCAGGGTTCCAGCAGCACGATGATATCATCGGCCAGCACCGACAGCGCGATGGTGGCGATGGCCAGGTAGATCCCGTGCAGCCGCACCGCCGGGATCGAGAACAGCGTGCCGAACAGGCCGGTGATCACCCCGGCCAGCGGAAAGGCGACGATAAACGGCAACCCGTGTTCCATCAGGATGATGCAGGAATAGCAGCCGATGGCGAGAAAGGCGGCGTGGCCCAGGCTCGCCTGCCCGGTCTGCCCGGTCAGCAGCATCAGCCCCAGCCCGGCGATGGCCCAGATCAGCACATTGGTGACCTCGCCGAGGAAGAAATCGTCCAGCAGCCAGGGCAGCAGGACCGCCACCGCCACCAGCACGGCGTAGAGCATGAAGCTCCACCAGTCGGGGAACAGACGGATGTCGTTCTCGTAGGATGTCTTGAAATGGATGCGCATGGCGTCAGACCTTCTTGGTGCGGACCTGGGCAAACAGGCCGTGCGGACGGAACACCAGAACGAACAGCAGCAGCGCGTAGGGCGCGATCTGCGAATAGCCGGCGGCAAGGTAGCGGGCGGCGAAGGGTTCGATCACCCCCACGATCAGCCCGCCGACCAGCGCGCCGGGCAGCGAGCCGAAGCCGCCGATCACGGCGGCGGCAAAGGCCTTGATGCCCAGCAGCCCCGCGTTCGGGTCGATGGCCCCCTTGGAGGCGAACAGGATGCCGGCCACGGCGGCCACCGCCCCCGACAGCCCCCAGATCAGCCCCTGCACCCGCTTCACCGGGATCCCCATGTAATAGGCCGCCATCTGGTTCTGCGACGCCGCCTGCATCGCCAGCCCGAGCCGGGTGCGCTGGAAGAACTGGTACAGGCAGATCGTCAGCAGGACCGTCACCACGATCACCGCCAGATCGGCCATGCCCAACACCACGCCGCCAACCTGGATATCGCCATGCGCCAACGGGCTTTCCAGCGACTGCGGCTCGTGCCCCCAGATGGCGCCGGCGACAAAGCGCAGGACAAAGCCCATGGCGATGGTCAGGATCACCACCGCCGTCTGGCTCTGGCCGAACAGGTGGCGCAGGATCAGCAGATCCAGCAGATAGCCGATCCCCGCCATCACCGCGATCGCCAGAGGTGCCGCGATCCAGAACGGCAGATCCATATATTCGGCATTGGTCAGGCCCAGCGTCACGAACGCGCCAAGCATCATCAGGTCGCCCTGGGCGAAGTTCACCGCCTCGGTCGCCTTGTAGATCAGCACGAAGCCCAGCGCGATCAGACCGTACACACAGCCGTTCGCCAGCCCGCTGACCAGCAGTTGCAAAACGTCCAAATTTTCCTCCCCTCGCCCTTCAGGCGTGGCAGCGCGCACCGGCCTCATCCTCCCCCGGTGGCGCGCCGCAAATCCGTGCCCTCACACGAATCCCGCTTATTGGCTTGTGAACATACCACTCGGTATGTCACTGTCTTGTCAATCGCCTTTACGACGGAATCTTTCTTTACAGGCCCGCCCCAAGCAAGAAATATCCCCTCCATTCGCCGGGTGACGGAACGTCGCCTGGATTTGCCACCGGCGCGCGGGGCCTGCTGTCCGCACCGCATCGCCACAGCCACCGGAGCCCGATGTCAGAGACGATCCCACAGCCGCAGGTCGAAATCCTCGATGCTGCCGCGACCTGCTTCATGAAACTCGGGGTCAGCGTGGCGTCGGTGGACGATATCGCGCGCAGCATCGGCTCAACCAAGGGGCGGATCTATCACCATTTCACCTCCAAGGGCGCGCTGCTGGGCGCGGTGCGGCTGCAGGCGCCGGAATTTACCCGCCAGGCGGTCGCCCCGGTGATCGACGACAGCCTGCCGCCGCGCGAGAATTTCCACAAAATGGCGCAGGCCCATGTCGCCGCGGTGTTCGAAACGCTGCCCTACCACAAGGTGGTCATGCAGCATTACACCGGGCTGGAATCGAAATCGGCCTCCGACGCCGACCGCGCGATGGAGGCCCGCATCCTCGCGGCCAAGAGCAGCTACGAGGATCTGTTCCGCAAGGTGATCCAGAAAGGCATGGAACAGGGAGAGTTCCGCCGCCAGAACCTGTCCGTGGCGCTGCACAGCGTGCTGATCCTGCTGAACGCGCCGGTGTTCTGGTATTCGCCCCGCCCCGACGAGCCGGAGGGGTTCGCCGCCGGGGTGGTCCGGCAACTGGCCGATATGGCGGTGGCCGCCCTGGGGTGAGGGTCCCGGCAACCCGGCCATGAAAAAACCGCCGCAGCGCGGGGCTGCGGCGGCCGAACGTCAGGGTGCAAATCCGCCGACTTAGAAGCCCATCACCCGGGTATCTTCGGCGATGATCGCCCCGGCCATCTCGCCAGGCTTGGCCACGCCCACACCGTCCAGCAGGACCGACGCATCGGCGCCCTTGCCGGGCAGGTAGATCGCGCAGACCTCGACCTTGGCGCCCGGCTGTTTCATGATCATCTGCATCAGCCCCTGCGGGCTCATGTTCTTGGGCGGCTGGCCTGCGGTGGCGGTTTCCGGCGCGTCCTTCAGCGCCAGATCGCCGGCCGGACCGCACAGCAGGATATGCGGGGTCACCCCCTGCTGCGCCGCCTGCATGGTCAGCACCATCGCCATAAGCTGGGTCTGCGCCTCCGGCGCGGTCAGCACGGTCACCAGTTTTTCCGGCGCCTCGGCGTTCGCCTGCGCGGTCAGGGCGGTCACCGCCACGGCGGCTGCGGTCAGAATGCGTTTCATGGCTTTCTCCATCTGTCTGGTAAGGTTTGAAATTCCGCGCGCCACCGCCGGGCGGCGCACGGCGGTCGTTACACCTCGGGCCTGGACTTGCGCAGGAACAGCGATTCCAGCGTGTAGACCAGGATGGCGAGGCCGATGGCCCCGGCCACCGCCACCATCAGCAGCACGATCACGTCAATCGGCCCGCCGATGTCGCGGAACCCCGAATGGGTCATCACCTGCACGAACAGCACCGCCGCGATGGCGCCGAACGGCATCGACAGCTGCGCCCAGAGGAACTTGCGCCAGCTCACCGCCCGATCGCGGATCAGCACGTAGAAATACGCCAGCGTGATCGCCCCGGCGATCGCCACCATGGCCCAGAACAGGCCGCGGCCGAAGATCTCCTCGAACACGGCGATCAGGGTTCCGAATGTCAGGTCTTTCATCGCTCGCTCTCCTCAGGCCTTGCCGCGCAGCATCGCGTTATAGGTGGCTTTCAGCGCCACCTCCTTCATCAGCCAGCTGATCCACAGCTCCTCCAGCGGCGCGATCACGCCCGGGAAGGAGGGGGTAAGGTTGTTCTTGTAATCGAACTCGATCAGCATGGCGCGCCCGACCCGGGTGATCATCGGGCAGGAGGTATAGCCGTGATAGGCCGCATCGGTGCTGTCGCCGGCGATCTGCGCGACCAGATGCGCCTCGACCACCGGCACCTGCCATTTGACCGACGCGGCGGTCTTGCCCTTCGGCACCCCGGCGACATCGCCCACCGCAAACACCTCCGGGTAACGGCGGTGGCGCAGGCTGTGCATATCCACCTCGACCCAGCCCTGGTCGGTCCATTTGTCGGCCCAGCTCAGCCCGCTGTCGCGCACCACCTGCGGCGCCCGCTGCGGCGGGATTACGTGGATATAGTCGTAGCCCAGCTCCTTCTGCCCCTCCGGGGTGTCGAAGGTGGCCAGCTTCCTGCCCGGATCAATGGCGCTCAGCACGTGGGAATAGGCGGCATTGATGCCGCGGTCGCCAAACAGCATCCGCACCTTTTCCGACACGATCGGCACCCCGAACAGCGACTCGTTGTTGGCCGCATAGGTGATCTCGGCCTTGCCGCGATTGCCCGCCTTGCGGGTGATATCGTCGATCAGGAAGGTGTGCTTCAGCGGCGCGCCGGCACATTTCATCTCGGTCGCCGGGCGGGTGAACAGGCCGACACCGCCCTCCTCGGTAAACTTCGAGGCGGCGGCCCAGGTCTTCGCGGCGTAATCCGGCCCGGCATATAGCGCGCCGATGCCCTCGGTGCCCACCAGGTCCAGGCTGAAGCCTTCGATGGCGTCATGGTCCAGCGTCAGCCCGGTGGCGACGATCAGGTAATCGTAGCTCAGCGTTTCGCCGCCCTGCAACGCCACGGTCTTGGCCTCCGGGTCGATCTGCGCGGCGTAATCCTGTTTCAGCTCGACGCCCGAGGGCAGCCAGTCGGTGGTTTGGCTGACCGAGTAGCCGGCGGGTTTGAGACCCGCAGCGATCAGGCTGAAACCGGGCTGATACAAGTGCTGCTTACGGCCATCGACCAGCGTGATGCGGGCACCGTCGAGCCGGTGCACCAGCCGGTTGGCCAGCGCGGTGCCGGCGGCGCCGGATCCCAGGATGACGATATGCGCCTTGGTGGCCACCTGCGCCCGGGCCGCTGTCCCGGCACCCGCGGCGGCAAGGGCAGCGGCCCCCGCCGCAAGGCCCAGAAAACCGCGACGGGACGGAGAAAACTGTTCGTACTCGGTCATGTGTTCCGTTTCCTGTGAGTCATATCGCGCTTTTTGCATACGATGGGGTGCCGGAGTTTGACTCAGATCAAAAAGCTACATTTTGAATGTTCTTTTTGGCCGGAAAGCTCACCCACCCTGTCAGACGTGGCGCTCCCAGCGCCGAATCCGCCCGGCGCGCGTTGCCCGGCCCCCCAAACGGAAACGGACACCCCAAGGGGTGCCCGTCCCGGTCTTGCTCCGTCCAAGGGACGTCGGGCGGAGCTATTCGTCGTCTTCGGTCAACCGTGCGTCTTCACGCAGTTCCAGCCACATCGCGTTCAGTACGGCGAACATCGCGGCCAGCGGCAATCCGAGAAGCCATGCAAAATACCACATTGCTGTTCTCCTTCCTCAGTAACTATGGCCGGAGCCGGTGACATCCGCTTCGGTCACCTTGCCCCAGAGCACTTTGTAGACCCAGGCCGTGTAGGCCAGGATGATCGGCATGAAGACCACCGCCATCACCAGCATCACGAACAGCGTCTGATGCGAGGACGAGGCGTCCCACACGGTGAGCGAGCTGTTGGGATCCACGATCGAGGGCAGGATGAACGGGAACATCGTCAGCCCGACGCTGGAGATGATGCCGGTGATCGCCAGCTTCGACCACAGCAGGGTCGACACCTCGCGCCCGGCGCGCAGCCCCAGCACCGCCATGGCGATACCGACAAAGCCCATGACCGGCGCGATGATGATCCACGGACGCTCGCCATAGGCCGCCATCCAGGAACCGCCGCGCGCGACCTCGGAATACAGCGGGTTCGACGGGCCGTTCGGTGCTACCTCGCTGACCACATGGAACCCGTCCACCCCCAGCGCCAGCCAGACCCCGGCCAGCGCATAGGCGACGGCGGCCACGATGCCGGCAACGGTGCCGATGGCGCGGGCGCGCATTTGCACCGGGCCTTCGGTCTTCAGCGTCAGCCAGGCCGCGCCATGCATCATCAGCATCGACAGCGACACCACCCCGGACACGATCGCGAAGGGCCGCAGCAACCCGATGAACTTCATGGCGAAGTTGCCCTCGTACATCGGCATCAGGTCCTCGGTCAGGTAGAACGGCACGCCCAGCAGGACGTTGCCCACCGCCACGCCGAACAGCAGCGCCGGGGCGGCACCGCCCACGAACAGCGCCCAGTCCCAGCCGTTGCGCCAGGCATGGCTGTCACGCTTGGAGCGGTACTTGAACCCGACAGGCCGCAGGATCAGCGCCGCCAGAACCGCGAACATCGCCAGGTAAAAGCCCGAGAAGCTCACCGCGTAAAGCGGCGGCCAGGCGGCAAAGATGGCGCCGCCGCCCAGGATGAACCACACCTGGTTGCCCTCCCAGACCGGGCCGATGGTGTTGATCGCCACGCGGCGCTCCGCATCGGTCTTGCCGACGAAGGGCAGCAGCGCACCGACCCCCATGTCGAACCCGTCGGTCAGGGCGAACCCGATCAGAAGGACGCCCAGAAGCACCCACCAGATCACGCGAAGAATATCGAAATCGATCAGTTCAAACAGGATCATTGGCTTTACTCCGCAGGCTCGGGCGAGAACGGGCCCTTGCCGTCATGGGTGCGCAGACGGTGTTCATGCCGCGCCATCCAGGTTTCGGTTTCCTCCACATCCTCGGTCGGACCCTTGCGGATGTATTTCACCATGAGGCCCATCTCGATGATGAAGAGGATGGTGTAGAAGGTGACGAAGCCCGCCAGCGTGATCAGCAGATCGGCCACGCTCAGATGGCTGACCGACAGCGCGGTCGGCAGCACGCCGTCAACCGTCCAGGGCTGGCGCCCGAACTCGGCCACGAACCAGCCCAGCTCGGCGGCGATCCAAGGCGTCGGGATGATGATCACCCCCAGCCACAGCGACCAGCGCGGGAAGCGCATGCCGCGGAAGCTGGCCATGAAGGCAAAGAACGCCATCACCGCGATGAAGGAGAAGCCCAGCCCCACCATCACGCGGAACGCCCAGAACAGCGGCGCCACACCGGGGATGGTATCCGCGGCCGCCTGCTTGATCTGCGCCTCGGTCGCCTCGCGCGGGTCGTCGACATAGCGCTTGAGCAGGAAGGCAAAGCCCAGATCCTCGGAGTTCTGCTCGAACACGAACCGCGCATCCGACGGCGCATTGCCGCGCTGCTCGCGGATCGTCATCAGGGCGTCGTAGGCGATGATGCCGCGCTTGATCTTTTCCTCGGCGGTATCGACCAGGTCGTTGATGCCGGGGATCTCCTCGGTCAGCGAGCGGGTGCCGATCAGCCCCATCACCCAGGGAATCTCGATGGCGTAATGCGTCTCGCGCGCCTCCTTGTCGGGGAACCCGATCAGGTTGAACGGCGCCGGGGCCTCGTGGGTTTCCCACATGCCCTCGATCGCGGCGAGCTTCATCTTCTGGGTGTGGCTGGCCGAATAGCCGGATTCATCGCCCAGCACCACGACCGACAGCGCCGACGCCAGGCCGAAGCTGGCCGCCACCGTGATCGACCGCCGCGCCAGCTCGATATGCCGGCCCCTGAGCAGATACCAGGCCGACACGCCCAGCACGAAGACCGCGGCGGTGACGTAACCGGCCGAAACCGTATGCACGAACTTGGCCTGCGCCACCTCGTTGAACACCACCTCGAAGAACGAGGTCATCTCCATCCGCATGGTGTCGGGGTTGAACTGGGCGCCGACCGGATTCTGCATCCAGCCGTTGGCGATCAGGATCCACAGCGCCGAGAAGTTCGACCCCAGCGCCACCAGCCATGTGACGATCATGTGCGCGCGCTTCGACAGCTTGTCCCATCCGAAGAAGAACAGCCCGACAAAAGTCGCCTCGAGGAAAAAGGCCATCAGCCCCTCGACCGCCAGCGGCGCGCCGAAGATGTCGCCCACGTAATGGCTGTAGTAGGACCAGTTCATGCCGAACTGGAATTCCATGGTAATGCCGGTGGCGACACCAAGAACGAAGTTGATCCCGAACAGCGTGCCCCAGAATTTGGTCATCTGGCGCCAGACCGGGCGGTTGGTCATCACATAGACCGTCTCCATGATCGCGACGAGGACCGACAGGCCCAGCGTCAGCGGCACGAAGAGGAAGTGATACATAGCCGTCATCGCGAATTGGAGGCGAGACAGCTCGACGACATCAAGTTCCATGATGCGCATCTCCTCGGTTTGGGTTCACAGGTCCTGCAACGTGAAAGGCTGACGCAGCGAAAACCTGCCTTAAATATACATCATTAAATATCTGCTACACCCGGACAGGATCGCACAGATTTGATCTGCGTCAAAACTTCCGCAGATTCTCGGAGAAATTCTTAATATCCAGATGAAAATCCGCGATTTCCGCTTCGGCCTTGCGATGGGTGGCCGCAACGATGGCCGCCCGCGGCAGATAGGCCCGGATGCCGGTCATCACGCGCCGCGCGGTCTCCGCGTCCAGCCCCTCGGTCGGCTCGTCAAGCAGCAGGACGGCGGGTTTGCGCAACAGCGCGCGCGCCAGCGCCAGCCGCCGCGATTCGCCGCCCGACAGCCCGGCGCCGCCCTCGCCCAGCCTGGCCTCCAGCCCGCCGCGCTCGCGCACCACGTGATCCAGCGCCACCGCGCGCAGCACTGCCCAGCCGTCGTCTTCGTTCAGCCCCGGCACGGCGATCTCGAGATTCTCCAGCACGCTGCCGCCCAGAAGCGCACTGCGCTGCGGCAACAAGGTCAGATGGCGGCGCAGCGCCGGTTCCGGCCAGGCGTCCAGCGGCTGGCCCAGCACCCGCACGGTACCGCCGGCCAGGGGGCCGATCCCCGCCAGCGCGTCCAGCAGCGTGCTCTTGCCACTGCCGCTGGCGCCGCTCAGCGCCAGCATCTGTCCCGGCGCCACCGAAAAGCTCAGCCCGGCGAACAGCGGCGCGCTTCTGCCCGGACGCGCCACGCTGACATCGACCAGCTCCAGCCCGGCGGCGGCATCGGCCTGCGGGCCATCGCCCTGC